>ERZ794982.33-NODE-33-length-134980-cov-50.395835_pt1 | contig 134980 bp, 134 predicted proteins | sample MGYA00433071_ERZ794982 | MGnify/ENA primary metagenome ERZ794982 (study PRJEB30140, sample SAMN00862574) | bioreactor metagenome | study: EMG produced TPA metagenomics assembly of the Bioreactor inoculated with sediment Metagenome (bioreactor metagenome)...
TTCAGGGTTCAGCATTCAGTTTTTTTTACTTTCTCTTTATATATCTGAACTCTGAACTCTGTGTTCTTACTTCTTACTTTTCACCTATTTCTTTTCTAAAATTTCTATTGAAACAATTTTATCGTTTTAAAGACAGACAATACTCTGTTCAAGCCATAACAGACTCTTTAGGAAATATCGTGGAGTCTTACTCTTATAATAGTTTTGGTATACTGACAATGAAAAATTCAAGTTCAAATGTTATTTTAAAATCCAATGTAAATAACAGTATTACCTATACAGGAAGAAGCTATGACAGCGAATCCGATTTATATTATTACAGAAACAGAATGTACAGTCCAAGTTTAGGAAGATTTATATCACAAGACCCCAAAGAGTATATTGATGGGATGAATTTGTATGCGTATGTTAAAAACAATCCTTTGAGGTATTTGGATGCGTTTGGGACGACGGCATATCAAAAAATTGATGGAGGATATGTGAGCTATAGTATCAGTGGAAGAACGGATGATTTTACAGTAAGTTATGATAATAGTAGTGGATTTGGAAACAGTGGAAATATTGATTATAGCCATGATAATGTAGGACAATACACAACATATAATAGAGATGCCAATATGACAGCAGCAAAATGGGATAACGGAAGTTATACTGAATATAATAATGGAATAAGTATATTTAAAGAAAATGGAGTAAAACCTATCGTTTCTAATCCGAGTTTAGAAATATCCAATAGAGACTTGAGCATAAATGAATTTGCTACACAAAGTACAAGGGTTTTACCGACTGAATATGAGCAGAGAAAAGCTGCTTCAGCAGAATTTAGTAATCTTTCACTTGCATTAAGTGGAGGGTCTGAATTGACTAAAATATCAGTTGTTTTAGCTCCTTTAAGTACACCATTAGGCATCGGAGCATCTGTAGCTGGGGCAATTTCTTATGCTTATGATCCAGATAAAAACTTTTTTAAAGATTCAAGTCAAGCTACAAATAATGGGATAGAAATGATACAGAATAGTAGGAGTAGATAAAGATGTATAATGTTATTGCCTATATAAGTTTTTTTGTAGTTTATATTGCTATTTTTGTGGGAATTATACATTTTTTTGTGTATTCATTTGATAAGGATATAGTTTTACTTTTAAGTGCCATTATCCTTGGGTTTGGTCAAATTTATCATAAAGTAAAAACCAAACCAATAAGCCAAGCAATAAAAGAGCTTTGGAATGCAAAAGTCAATAATAAAAGTAATACTTCTCAAGAAGATACGCCCAAAACTTATGAAGAGTACAAACGAAATAAAAAGTAGAAATTTGGGAAACTTTACGAAGTATTAGCTGTTTAATAAAAATTTGAGGGCATTCAACCTTAAATAAAAGAGAGCGAGAAGAAAAAAGAGAGTATGCCCTCAATAACACTGCTTTGTATTCACAAGAAACACAATATGACAGTAACTCAAATATTGTCAAAGAGAATATTTTTAAAGAGAATCAACATATTTTAAAAGAGTACACTTATGATAATTTAGAAAGAATCACAAAAGATATTTACAAAATAAACATCTCGTTTTAGATGTTTATTTTATCCCATGAATTTCTATTTAATAGGCGTTACACTTTTTAATGTTGCACCATCTAAATTAAAGAATTGTTGTGAATATCTATATTTGATGGTTTTGCATATATTGCTATTGTTAACCTAATATAGATAATAATGACTTTTTTATAATTTTTATTTAAATTAAATACAAAATAGTAACAATTATAAGCTTATTTTTATTACAATAAAAAACTGCATAAATAAAAAAAGGATATAAAATGCAAATATCAAATAATATAACCGTACCCTCATACCACTCTACTGTTACCAATAATAATGACGTCAAAAATGTTTCTTCTGGTTTTGATGCACTTTTAAATGAACAAAAACAGGTGCCTGAAAAAAAAGAAGAGGGAGAACTTGTAACTTTCTTTGAAAAGCATCATCTTTTTGATAGATTTTCTGCTAATGAAAAAAATCTTTTTAAAAATATATTAGCCGATGGTACAGTATCTATAGAGGAAATAGATAAACTCTCTTATGAAGAAATAAAAAGCTTTGCTAATTGTTTAAATCATATGCCGGGTCTTTCTGTAGAAAACCTTCGCAAAATGCCTATAATTAATTATATAGGAAATTCAAGAGCAATATTTGCAACACAAATGACTAAAAATGATACTTTCAATGAAGCTATGTATAGAACAGCTCGAGAAATGACTTCTAATTTAGAAAGGTCAGAAATATTGAGTGCAGTACATTTTAATTTATCTCAAGCAAAAAATAACAGAGAACTTGATCCTTTTGATTATGAATACAGACCCGCTTTTAATGAAATTGAAAATATTAACAGTGAAATAGATTTCTCACAATTTCTGTTAGACATCATAGAGGTACAAAAAAAAGGTATGGAAGAAACAAAATTTCCAAACAGTAAAAAACAATACCAAAATTTATTGGAGGGATATACTATTATTCAAAAACATTATAATGATGTTTTAAATGAAAAGAAAGATACCTATGTTTAAATGATTGTGTAATGCTTGGGGTGATTCAAATATCGTATCTATTTTTAGTGACGAGTAACGAGTGACCAGTTACGAGGTTTTATAGGTCTTCTTACTACTTACCTTTCACTTCTCACTTCTCACTTTTTACTTGTTCCTTGTTACTCTTATGTTGTCCATTTTAAATTTAAGTTATGGCATAACTTAACGCCATACAAATAAATTATCCATGAAATATAAATCCACAAAAAGAAAAAAAGTAACGTGGCCAGTGAGCCGTATAAGGTGGTGTAGGTTTTGTTGTAAATGACATAATAGACAAATAGGTTTTTTGTAATACTTAAAGCGATGAGTGTTATTAAAGAAGATATAAATGCAGCTTTGTTGTCAATGGTTTTATTGACAGTAAATTTAAAAAGAAAAAAGAAAATAAGCCAAGCGTATAAAAATGTAATAAGAAAATCAAACAAACTGTTGTCAAAAATCGATAAGGTTAAAATGTAAATGGCAAAAAGAATGGGCATGGCTATCATCATGCCTAAATAGAAGAAAAAAGAGGTGTAAATTGATTTTCGTTTGGCTTCATGTATTTTATTGACAATGTATTCATAATCTTTAAAGAACATAGTAAACACAAATAGCATATAAATGGTTCCAAGATAGCCCAATTTATTGGAATTGGAAATAAATCCCATAATTTGAGTTACAAATTGTTTGGAGTGCGTGGGGTTAATCATTTCAAAAATATATTGAACAAAGATTTCAACATAGTTTTCAAATTGAGGCAGATTTGAGATAACGGAAATCACCAAAGCAATAATGGGTAAAATAGAGAAAATGGTAAAAAAACTCAAACTGGCAGCATAATAGGTGGTGTCATCATTGAAAAATGAATCCAACCCCTCTATAATCTTTTTCAGAGGTTTTTGAACCATTTCCTCCTTGTTCATGGTTTATAATCCCATTTTAAACGGATTTAAAATATTATTGGGGTCAAAGGCTTTTTTAATGCTTCTAAAGAGTTCCATTTCGGCATGATTAAAGGCAATGTTCATAAAAGGCGCTTTGGATAAACCAATGCCATGTTCACCACTTAAGGTACCTTCTAAATCAACAACAAATTGGAAAATTTCTTCGATGGCTTTGTGTCCATCTTCCATCTCTTTTTCGTTGTTTTTATCTTTTACCATTACATTAACGTGGATATTCCCATCGCCTGCATGACCAAAACAAGGAACATTGAATCCGTATTTCTCACCAATTTTATAGATACCTTCAAGGGCTTCTGGAAGTCGGCTTCTTGGAACAGAAATGTCTTCATTGAGTTTTTTCGTACCGTAAATGGTCACTGCAGGTGAAGCATTTCGTCTGGCAAACCAAAGTTGATTGGCTTGTTCATTGTCTTTGGCTATGATAAAATCAGTTGAACCATTGTGAGCAAATGACTCTTTGAGTGTTTCTAATTGTGAAGTGATTTCTGCTTGAGAACTTCCATCAACATCTCCCACTAAAATAGCTCCTGCTTCGCTGGGTAAATCAAGTTTGAATTTTTCTCTTAAAGCTTTTATAACCAATGCATCTAAAAATTCCATGGCAACAGGGTTTGCCCCATTTGCCAGTGATTTAAAAACAGCGTTCATGGCACTTGTAACATTGGGAAAAATTCCCATATAGGTTTGCTTGAATTTAGGTTTAGGAATCAGTTTTAAGGTAATTTCAGTAATGACAGCTAACGTACCTTCACTGGCAATTAAAATTCCCGCGGTGTTGTATCCTGCTACATCTTTGATGGTTTTTTTACCCGCTTTGATGATTTCACCATTGGGTAAAACCGCTCGAAGTGCAACCACATAATCTTTGGTAATCCCATATTTAGCAGCTCTCATTCCCCCTGCATTTTCACTGACATTTCCTCCTAACGTAGAGTATTGTTCACTTGCAGGATCAGGAGGATAAAAAAGCCCCACTTCTTCAACAGCTTTTTGAAAATCCATGTTAATAAGTCCTGGTTGAACGATTCCCAGCATATTTTGCATATCAATTTCAAGTAATTTATTCATATGCCGTTCTAAGCTTAAAACAATTCCTCCATTTGCAGGAAGTGCTCCTCCTGTAAATCCAGAACCTGCACCTCTAGGAACTACAATGATATGATGCTCATTGCAATATTTAAGAATCTTTGAAACGTCTTGTTCATCTCTTGGGAAAACAACGGCATCGGGTTCAAATCGACTTTTTGTGGCATCATAACAATATGCAATGAGGTGAGCCTTATCGCTTTTTACATTCTCTTGTCCAACAATATTGACAAAAGCATCAAGATGTTTTGAATCAATCATTATTTTAATCCTAATAAAGTCTCGTAATAAGCATTGTAATTAACTTGTTCAGTTTTTGTCTCATTGTTTAAATTTAAATCTTCGGTTAAATACTCTTCTTCGGTTTGTTCATTAATGGCAACTAAGTTTTTAATAATTTCAATGTATTTGTTAAAATCAATATCCCAAAAGGCTTTGTCAATCTCTGCTACTCTTGTATAAAAGGGGAGTTGTTCTTGTGCATTTGAGTACATAATATCATATGCATGTAGTACTTGAAATGTTTTGGCATCAATCACATGAACTTTATTATTGACAACAAAAAAGAGTGTACCTAAGTTTTGGAATTTGGCAAATTGTATAAATGTCTCTTTTGAAGGCAGAGGTTCATTTTCAAGCTTTAAATGCGTTGCAAAAATATCTGAATGAAGAAACTTATGGTTTTTAAACTTTTCAGTTACGACAGTAAAGCTTTGTGAAGTTGGAGCAATGAGCAGTGAAGCATCGTATAAATAGTTTAAAATTAAGGTGTCACCCTCTTGGGCTGTTCTGGAAGTTTGTGGAATCGCTTTTTGTGTTAAATCATCAAATTTGCTTAAGGCCACTGTTGAATAGACATCGTTACTTTCTATAACATGAGCATTGGCTACAAGTACAGATGTTTTGTTGTCATAGGTGTGTCTTACAATACCGCTTTGACCAATTTTTAAATGGGGAATATCAATACGAGCAGTTTGGTTTTGGACATGAGACAGTTGAGTGTATAGGGTTTCAAAAGAAGGGATTTTTATCTCTTTTTTTAAATTAACATATTTGCTCTCCACAGGTTTTTCGTCAGTTAGTATATAAGTATAATCAAAACCATTGGCGGCATTTTTAATTTGAATATCTTTGATTCGCCAACCTTTTTCTTGCATGGCATTGAGTGAATTTTTTGAATCACACTCTCCTCCATCAAGTAAAGCACTTTGAATGGTTGCAGGAGATTCCCAATTTTTTTTGTAGCATACAGTCTCTTTGGCATTTGCACTTAATGCGATAAATACAAACGCACACAATAGTAATAGTTTTGTCTTCATTTTGTTCCTTAATTTGCTTGTAATTGTTGCAGTGTTGTTTTGACTTCATTTGCATGAAGTACTTCAATGGTTTCACCGTTGACTTTTTTCTTTTTACGAACATTGACTTTATTCCATACAGCAGCAATTTTACCCTCTGGATTGATAATAAAAGTTGTTCTTACAACGCCCATTGATTCTCTGCCCATGAATTTTTTTAATTGCCACACACCGTAATTCTTGCACATTTGTTTTTCTTCATCGGCAAGTAGGGTAAGGCTTAAATCATATTTTTCAATAAATTTTCTGTGTTTTTCAGATGAATCTGGACTGACACCTAAAATGATGGCATCTAAATGATCAAATTCAGGCATGGCAGTGGTAAAATCACACGCTTCGTTGGTGCATCCTGGTGTATTGTCTTTGGGATAAAAATATAATACTATCCATTTCCCTAAAATATCTCTCAGACAAATTTCAACATCATCTTGATTTGGGGCACAAAATTCTGGGGCTTTTGTTCCTACTTTTAACATATTTTTCCTTTATTTTATTGCGATAAATGTGGCAAAATTAACCCACTTGAAAATCACTTCACAGTGTGAAAATCCAGCATCTTTTATCATTTGTAAATTCTCTTCTTGTGTATAGGGTATAAGTACATTTTCCAAGGCTTCGCGTTTTTGAGCGATTTCAAACTCAGAATAACCTTGGTTTTTTTTAAAGGCATAATACTCATCTATACAGTGTTTGTTTAATACTTTATGCGAGGAAATCACCTTTTCACTGAAAATAAAAATACCATTTTCACTCAAGGCGTCATAAATTTTTTTAACCAATTTTTCTCGCAAAAGAGGTCGTATAAATTGCAAGGTATAGTTTGAAATAATCAATTTTGCCCCATGCAAATCAACACGGTGCATATCGGCATTGATTAAATCAATATCAACACCAAAGGCACGGCATTTGTTTGTAGCACGATTGAGCATGGCTTGTGAATTATCAATGCCCACAAGATTAAGCTTTTTATTGCAATGTTTTGAAAGTTCAATCAGTGTTGATGCGGTTGAACAACCTAAATCATACACTTTGTCATTTTCTTCTAAAAATTTCAGTGCAAAATCAATGGTTAATTGTTGCATTTGTTTATAATAAGGAACCGAACGATTCAGCATATCATCAAATACAGAAGCGACCTCTTCATCAAACTCAAATTGCTTTGTAATGGACTTTTCAAACAGTTTATCTACCATGGGAATATTGTACCTAATTGTTCGTTATATTAAAATAATTTTGCACACAAAGTATATCCAAATCAATCTGTTTTTTTAAGGCTTCAAACGTGTCAAACTTTTGATTGTCTCGGATTTTTTTAAAAAATTTAATCTCAATATCTTTTTTATGTGGAGTGATGTTTTGATTTAAAATATGTGTCTCTACGGCAAAACTTCCATCGGTTGAAACACGATGTCCTAAAAAGGTAATGGAAAAATAGCTGATGCCATCAATTAAAGTTTTACTCGCATATATACCTTCTTGGGGAAGTAAATACTCCTCTACGTGCAGATTAATTGTAGGAACAAACTCTTTACTGCCTAAACCTTGTCCTTTGATTTGATGCCCTTTGATTTTATATTTTCGACCCAATAATGTATTGGCAGTATTGATATCCCCTTCTTTTAAAAAGTTGCGAATAATACGTGAATGCACGGCAATATTATTGATACTGATTTCATTGATAACAACCACTTCTCCTAGAAATAGTTGCTTTAAATCATCCGTTGAGTATTTTCTGTTTTCACCAAAACAAAAATCAAATCCCACAACAATTTTACGAATATTGGGAAACTCTTCATTTAAAAGTTGTATAAAAGCTTGAGCATCAAAGTGTTTAATGCTTTGCAAATCGTAATAATATAAAGGAAAAGGCGTAAACTCTTCACGAGCAGTTTTAGGTGTTAGATTGGCATAACCTGTTTCAATAACAACAATCGCTCCATTTTTGGTTAAGTTTGAAAATAGGGTTTGATGTGCCATGTGCATACCATCAAAACCACCAATGGCAATTGAGGTAATGGTTTTTTTATCAATCATTGTTTATCCTAAGAATTTTTTTGAAGTAGAAAAGTTCTTCAAGGTTTCCCTCTTTGCCTTGCAATTGGCTGGGAGAATTTTTCAGACACTCCCATTGTAATTTTTGAGTAGCTTCGATAAATCGTAATCGGGCTAATTCAATGGCTTTTTGGTCTTGTACTACGCCTTTTTTATCTCTTTTTGTACTGTTTCCTACTTCAAATTGAGGTTTGAATAATAGTATAATTTCACTTGAAGAAAGCTCATGTATGGTATTTAAGATATTATGTAAACTTATAAAAGAGACATCACACGTAACGATGTCAAAGGTTTTGTTGGGTTTGAAATGGCGAATATCACACTGTTCAAAAAACTCAATCTTGGGATGATTTTTTAAAAGAGGGTGCAGTTGATTGCTGCCCACATCCACACAAGTGACTTTTTGAATACCGTTTTCCAAAAGAATTTGGGTAAAACCACCCGTACTTGAACCAATATCAAGGGCTTCTTTGTTTTTAAACTCCAAGTGAAGTTCATCTAAAAAATATTTGAGTTTATACGCAGCTCGTGAGACATAAAAATCCTCTTCAAGAAGCTCTATGGTGTGATGGTCTTCGACATTAAAAGAGGGTTTTGTTATAATGGCACCATTGCATTTAACTTTGTTGGATTTTATTAATTCATTGGCTTTATTTCGGCTTTGAATATTGAAATTTGTCGTTAAGTATAAATCTAATCTCATGGGGGAATTATAGTTGAAGTTTGTTCAAAAAGAGTTTAGCCACATATATGAAGAAAAGAAATCAAAATTTATTGCCTATTTAATCCCTTTTGAACTTTTTGATACGGTTATGAAAAGAGTCAAAACCGAACATCCCAAAGCCAGACATTTTGTGTACGCCTACCGATATTTAAACGAGTTTGACCAAATTGTTGAAAACAGCAGTGACGATGGAGAACCTAAAGGTACGAGTGGAAAACCGTGTTTGAGTGTTTTAGCAGGACAAGAAATCATAAACTCAGCTGTGATTGTGGTACGTTATTTTGGTGGAGTAAAGCTAGGAACTGGGGGATTGGTTCGAGCGTATGGGGAGAGTGTGAATGAAGTGATTAAAATCAGTGAATTTAAAGCGTATCAAAAACTTATTTCTAAGATTTTAGAGTGTGAATACACTGATCTCTCACAATTAGAATATCTTTTGAATCAAGAAGAAATAACCATAAAATCAAAAGATTTTTCTACGAAAGTAAGCTTAGAAATCGAACTTACTGCTGAACAATGCCATGCGTTAGAAGCAAAGCTTTCAAGAAATATCAAAACAGTATAAGTTAAAAAAAATAGGTGTATGTGCATAAGACATCAATTATAAGCTATGTATGTTGGTTATCTCTAAGTTAAGTATTGATTTTTATATTAAAAAAAGGATTTCTTTGAGTTTTGTTTTGAAAAATTTCTAATTTTATAATCAAAAAAGGTGTTTTGTCGTTTTTTTGTGATAAAATTTTGGATGAAATATTTTTTAAAGACAGTATTGCTTTTTTTACTCTCCTTAGAACTGTTTGCACACGCTGAACTTTTATCAATCAATTTCAATGAGTTATCAATCAGTAAACTTATTGAAATATCGTCTAAAGTACTTAATAAGAATATAGTATCGACTGAGCCTATTGAAGGGAAAGTTGATTTTGTTTCACATGCCCCTTTAACACACAGTGAACTTTTGGAAGTATTAAAAGTAACAATAGAAGCAAAAGGGTATTTTTTAGAAGAACAAGGCAATCTTTTAAAAATTCAAAAAAGCAATCATAAAAAAAACAACACGCAATTGATACTTGAAATGATACCTTTACACAATGCAGAAGCCAAATTGCTCGTACCCATTATTCAAGGGATATATGAACACAAAAGTTATAAGAACAAAGAGCAAAAACCCTTAATCTCATATGAGAGTGAAACCAATGCTGTGATTGTGTATGCCCTCCAAGAGGATCTTGAAAATATCGTACCTCTCATACAAAGGCTTGATCAACATCGATTACAAGTCTATGTTGAAGCAAAGATTATTGAATTAAGTGAAAATAAAACCAAGAATTTAGGCTTGAAATATGGTTTAACAGCAGCCAATGCCACAAGCAGTAATATTTTTACTTTAGGGGCAAACTTTGGTGGAACAGTCAATGCTTTAGAGAGTTCAGCGGCTTCTTTATTTACTATTCCTACACAAACACTGCGTTCGGCCGTTGCATTGGGAGCAACATTGAATATTTTAAAAACCAATCAAGCCATTGATATTGTTTCTGAGCCCTCTGTTTTATGTGTCAATAATAAAGAATCATCCATTTATGTGGGTGAAACCAAATCGTTTCAAACAGGCTTAAGTGTAACGGATGGAGGCAACAGTAACAGTACCTTTCAACGGGAAGATATCGGATTGACATTAAAAGTTAAACCAAGAATTTCAACTCAAAACAGGGTTATTTTAGAAATTGAAACCATTTTAGAGGATGCCAAAGAGTTACAACTCAATCAAACCAATCCCGATACCACTAAAAAAGAGGTCAAAACAACGGCAATTGTTACGAATGGTGAGAGTGTGATTTTAGGAGGTTTAATTAAAAATAAAAGCGATGTCTTGGATACAAAAACCCCTTTATTGGGAGATATTCCTGTTTTAGGAGAACTGTTTAAACATACCAAAGAGGTAAAAGATAAGGTCAATTTAGTCGTTATTGTAACGCCTTATATTATCCCAAAATCCAAAGATTTAACCTTTATTCGAGAACAACTCAGTTCATTGAAGCAGCTTGAACAAAACTATACTCATAAACTGGAAATGGCTTTGGAAAATCACAAAGAGAAACAAATAAAGAATAAAATGAAAACTCAAAAAAGTGAAACAACAACACAACAAAAATATAACACGACACAAGAACAACACAATGCAATTTTAAATGGGTTTTCTCATTAATGATTGATTTTATTGATTAAATAGTCATAAATATGCAGTGTTGAGATGATTTTTGATTTATCTTCATTGGAAGTTAATACCTTATAGCAATCGCTGCATACAATGGCAATATTTTCAAAATGATAGGTTCCTCCCTCTTCAAGAGGTTTATGAAAATAGGTCATAGCATTAGATAGAATTAGTTTTTGACCACATCGCCCACAAGCACTGCCGTATTGTCTCAATGCCAACTCTTTGCGTTTTAAAAAATCTTTGGGCAGTTTACTTTTTTGTGGCAGTGAAAACTCTTCATAGGTACTCCAAAGTTGGTCTTTACTGATGTAATATTTGGGGATAATATCAATATTTTGTGTAGCAAACTGCATGACAATATCTTCAACAATTAAAATATCTTCGGCTAAAAGTTGATTTTTACTCTTTATTTTTTCAATTTTTTGGTAATCAATGACAATGTTAGGATAGGTGTTTTTGATATAAATTTTGATTTCATTGATTAAAAAATCAAGATTGGTATGGGCAGTTGCAAAACTTTTACGAGCTTTTTTTTGAAGCAATAAAAAGAGTACTATACCTAATAGAGTAAAAGCCGTAAGTAAAAAAAGAAGTGCTGTTCCAGACATTGTTAAACAAGGTCTGGATTAACGGCGTGTTGGGTTAATGTTTTTTTGGCTTCATCATGAAGACCACACACCAGTTTTGAAAGTTCATTGCTGTGTATAACAGGCAATAGGATTTCTCTTCCAGAAACTTTTTCCAACTCTTTTCGATTAAAATCCAAAAGATAAAAGGCTTGCATGTTATCAACGACAATAAAATCAGCGTTATTATCAAAAGCATCAAGCATCACTTGAGCGGTTAATGCGTAACTAAAATTGGGGTTAGCATGAAAGGTATTCATGGCCAAATCATTGCATAAACTTGGCAACGAAATCTTTTTTGCTTCCAAAGAGTCAAGAAGGGTTTGGGTTTTTTCACATCCTTTTAAACCCGTATAATAAGCAATATTAAAATCTTTAAATGAATGTTTCACAATAGAGGTTCCACACGCTTTATCAAAATCAATTGTTTTGGTGCTATTGGGTTTAAAGTTTTGTTCTTGAATGGGTTTGATGAGGTTAAATTCTTCTTGTAACTGTTGAATTTTTTCTTCGATAGAAGCATCAAAGTTATAGATACGATGACTTAAATTGGTGTGAAAAGAGATACCGGTTTTCTCATCTAAAAGTAAAGCAGCAATCTCTTTTTTGTCAAACCCTTTTTGAAGTAAGGTATGAGCTAAAAGAATAAACGCATCCCCTATATAATTTTTGTTAAAATTTAAAGTGTTTGAAGCATAATAATAGAGTTTATAATTCTCATACAAAGCTTTGTATTCTTCGCTTAAAGGTTGGCTAAAAGAAGAGAGTTTTTCGTAAAAAATATCGTCATTGATAAGCAAGTCATGATAGGCACGGGCTGTACTTAAAGGTTCAATGCACAAATGTGAACCAAAATCTTGTTTGATTTGCTCTAAGCTTAAATCAAGCGTCGTATAAAGCCCATTGACCACAACACCAAAGTTTTTATTTTTTTCAAAGCCCAAAGGCGATTCTTTATGAATGGTTTGCAAAATATCCAACAAATTTTTTTCGTTTTTAGGTTTAATATAGTGTTTGGTATAGTAGGGTAAATAGTCCGATTTGGCGTCAAATTTGTAGAGTGATATTTCCAGTTTCATAATGTGTCGTCACCTTATTTTATTATTTTTTTCAATTTTATTAAAATTTTACTTAATATTACTCATCAAATCGAGCAACATTAGCTCCTATGCCTTCTAATTTCTCTTCAAGTTTTTCATACCCACGGTCTAAATGGTAAATTCTGTGGATATTGGTTTCCCCTTTAGCCACTAAAGCAGCTAAAACCAAAGCCGAACTTGCACGCAAATCTGTCGCCATGACATCCGTTCCTGTCAGTTCATTGGGCGTTCCTGTAATGGTTGCAGTATGCCCTTTTAAGGTGATATCTGCTCCCATTCTAAGCAATTCATTGACGTGCATATATCGGTTTTCGAAAAGGTTTTCATCAACGATACTCACCCCGTGTGCTTGAGTTGCCAGTGCCATAAATTGAGCTTGCATATCCGTTGGAAAACCTGGGTATTCGGTGGTAGTGAGTTTAAATGGTTTAATTTTTTGTGCGGGTAAAATCGTAATAGTATTGGCATCTTTTTGTATTGAAAAGCCCATCTCTTCAAATTTTGACAACACCGCATCTAAATGTGAAGCAACAACATTGGTAATTTTGAGTTTGGTATTACAAATGGCTCCGGCACAAAGGTAAGTACCTGCTTCAATTCGATCAGGAATAATGCTAAAATCTTTAAATTCGAGTAACTTTTGAGCTGTTCCTACAATTTCAATTTCATTTGTACCAATGCCTTTAATATCTAATCCCGCTTCTTTAAGAACTTCACACAGTTGTACGACTTCAGGCTCTTTTGCTGCATTGATAATTTTGGTGGTTCCATGGGCAAGAGCTGCTGCCATAACAATATTTTCAGTTCCTGTTACGGTGATTTTGTCAAACACTATGGTTGCTCCTTTGAGCCCATTAGGTGCGGTTGCTATTATATAGCCTGCTTTTATTTCAATGATAGCCCCCATTTGTTCTAACGCTTTTAGGTGTAAATCCACAGGTCTTTGCCCAATAGCACATCCCCCAGGAAGGGAAACTTCACAATGCCCAAATCGTGATAACAAAGGGCCTAAAACCAAAATAGAAGCTCTCATGGTTTTAACAATATCATACGTAGCTTTGGTTTCATGAATATTGGAAGTGTTGATACAGATGCTGTTATTTGAAGTTTTTTCAAATGAACTTCCCAGCATTTCAAGCAGTTTTAATAAGGTATTAATATCAACCACATTGGGTAAATTGTCAATGTTGACACTGTTTTTTGCAAGTATAGTAGAAGCCAAAAGAGGTAAAGCCGCATTTTTTGCACCAGAGATTTTCACTTCTCCTTGTAAAGGTTGTTGTCCAATAATTTTTAAGTATTTCATTTGTTTCCTATTATAGTAATTCAGTTGTTTTTGGTTGAGTCAATTCATTGGGAGTTTCAATATAGATTGAACGACTCGGAAAGGCAAAAGAGGCTTGATGTTTTTCTACAATTTGCATGATTTTTAAGTTGACATCTTCTCTGACGCGCATATATTCTCCCCAATTGGTTGTCTTGGTGAAAAAATAGCAAAAAATACCTAAAGAAGAGTCTTGAAAATCAGTAAAATAGATAAAAATCGTTTCTTGATGAATCTCTTTGTGATTTTGAAGCATGGTACGTAACTCTTGTACGATAGTTTGCATTTGAATGGCTGAAGTGCTGTAGGTTAATCCTATGTTCATCTTAATTCGTCGTTTTCCCATACGTGACCAATTTAAAATTGCACTGTTGGCTAAAACAGCATTGGGTACGGTTACAACCGCTTGAGCAAAGGTTCGCACTTTTGTTGAGCGAATACCAATTTGTTCTACTATGCCTTCCACATCGGGCGTCATAATCCAATCACCGATTTTAAAAGGGCGATCAGAAAAAATCACCAGTGAGCCAAACAGATTTGAAGCAGTATCTTTGGCTGCTAATGCCAATGCCATACCTACCAGTCCCAAAGAGGCTAAAAATCCACTGATGTTGTATCCCCACACATTCATAATGGCAACAAAGCCAATGGAAATCACCAAAAACTTGAGCGTTTTGATGATAAAGTTGGTGATATCATCGCTTAACTCTTTACCAAATTTATGGGTAAGTCGATTGAGTATTTTTGTTAATGGTGTTAAAATATTGTACAGTGTCCAAAAAATGATAAAGGCAAATCCTGATTTGATTAAAGGGACAATAAACTCTTTAAATTCAGCAGGAATATTCAAAAATTTTATCGCAATATTGGCACCGACAAAGATAAATAAAAAGCTTAACGGTTTTTGAATGGAATCAAAAATCTCTTCATCAAAAGTGTTGTTGGTTCTTTTAAAAATTCGTAATACGATAAAACGAGTAATGATTTGAAAGAGTTTTCGTGCAATTAAAAAAAAGGTAAAAATGGCAATAGCGATGGGGATTTGATAATCAGGATTATTTAAAAAGTTCAACCGCTCTCCTTTGCATTAGATAATCGGATTTTAACAAAAAACTGATTAAAATTCGATATGACTAACGAAACCAAACAAGGCATAAAGTATATGCTTCTTGCCTCTTTTCTTTTTGCTTTTATGGGTGCTTTTGCCAAAGAGCTAAGTGCTTCCATGAATTCCGTTGAAATTGTATTTTTCAGAAATGTTTTTGGCATGATTTTAATCGCGTTATCGGTCTATAAAAAGCCCCTCAATCAAAAAGGAGGCAAACCTTTTTTGCTTATTTTTAGAGGTGTGGCTGGGTTTTTAGCGTTGTTAATGTTTTTTTATAATATTTCACAAATCTCTTTAGCAGAAGCGATGACTTTTTCGAAAACATCACCGATTTTTACGGCTATTTTTGCCTATATTTTTGTCAAAGAAAGAATCTCTTTTCAAGGTTGGGTTGGGGTATTTATTGGTTTTATTGGTATTTTATTTATCACAAAATTTGACGGAAGCAGTTTGGACAAAACCGATTGGCTGGGTATTTTATGTGGTGTTGGCGCAGGGTTGGCGTATACGTCTATTCGAGAACTTAAAAACTATTATGAAAACCGAGCCATCGTGTTGTCTTTTATGACCATTGGAACCATTGGACCCATTATTTTAATGATACTGGCTGAATTTTATGAAGCCACTACGTTTGATTTTATGATAGCTCCTTTTACCGTGCCACAGACTTCAGATATTGTTTTTATCATTGCTTTGGGGCTGTTTTCAACGTTTGCACAAATTTATATGACCAAGGCGTATTCAAGTGCCAAAGCAGGTATTATTGGAACAATCAGTTATTCCAATATTGTGTTTTCGATTATTTTGGGAATGTTTTTAGGGGATAGTTTTCCCGATATTTGGATATTTTTGGGTATACTTTTGATTGTATACAGTGGCGTTTTAGTCAGTAAAGTAAAATCGTAAAGGACAGTTTTATGAATTTAGACAAAGTGATTTCAGGGTTTTTTATTATCCTTGCCATGACACTTAACTTTGGTTTTTTCTACGGGGATTTGGATTCCTTAGAAGCCCACAGCAAGTATGAGTTGTTTGCTGCGATTATTGTAAATTTGATTGCGACAACGCTTAAACTGGGTGATAAAACTCAAATGGGTTCAGTGCTTTTAGCCACTTCTTTAGTTGCTGACATACAACTCATTGCCGCAGCAATTGTGTGGGCAATTGCGTATTATGTGTATGTGATTGACAAAGAGATTGTTGCAATTATTATCTCCTTAAGTGGGGGTGCGCTGTTGGCAAATATCACTTCGGTGGCATTATATGTGGGCGAAACCTTAAAATCAAAACGATAAATAAAAAAGTTAGGAAATAGGGTGCAAAACACTTCTCTTTGGATCATTTTACAAAAAATGAGAATCCCCTTTATTGTGATTATTTTAACATACACAATTGCAATAATTGGCTTAGTCAGTATTGATGGAATGGACGCCAATGGTAATGTGCATAAAATGACCATTTTTGATGCGTTGTATTTTATCTCTTATACTGCAACAACGATTGGTTTTGGTGAAACACCATACACCTTTACTTACAGTCAACGGCTTTGGGTAACGTTTTCCATTTATCTTACAGTGATTGGTTGGTTTTATGGTATTGGAACCCTTATTGGGTTGCTTCAAAACAAAACCTTTTTAAATGAGATTGCCAGAGTAAAATTTCGACGACAAATCGGGCATATTCGAAAAAAATATATTATTGTGTTGGGTTTTAGTTACGTTACAAATGAAATCATTAAACGACTTTTAGCCAACGATATGCAAGTAGTGGTCATAGAAAAGAGTGAAGAAAAAGCCAATGCCTTGATATTGGAGAACTACACGCCTACGGTGCCTGTTTTGGTTTTAGATGCGTATAAAGCTAATGCGTTGGAACAAGCAGGTATTAATAAATCAAACTGTAAAGCGGTGATTTCCCTGTTTGAAGACGATGCTTTAAATTTACGAATTGCCATTGTGTCACGTTTATTGAATAAAAATATTCAATTGGCAATTAAAGCCACCACACCTAATAGTGTCAATAATTTAAAAGATATTAACACCAATGTGATTGCCAATCCTTTTTCAACAATTGCCAATGAACTTAAAATGGCAATTAAATCTCCCAATTTACTTAAACTTGAAAAATGGATTTATAAAATCGATACGTTAGACTCTCATTTGGTGAAACTGCCTGTGGGCAAATATATTATTTGTGGTTTTGGGCGTTTGGGAAAAAATATATACAGAGCTTTAAAAAATGAAGACATCGAGTTTGTTTTTATTGAAATTGACCCAAATAAAACACAAGAGTTTCAAGAAGAATCGTTACATCAAATGATTATTGGTGATGCCGATGATAAAAATGTGTTACTTAAAGCGGGAATAAAAACAGCAACTGCCGTAGTGGCATTCACCAATAATGATACGACCAATATCTCTATTTTAGCCACAGCAAAAAAGCTTAATGACGATATTATTACCATAGCAAGAGAAGATGAAATCGAAGATGTTTCTATTTTTAGCAATGCTCAAATTGATTATTTGTTTATGCCCTCGAAAATTTTGGTCAATAAAATTACCAATGCCTTAATCAACCCATTAGCCGATACCTTTGCTCGAGCCATTAAACGTAAAGATGAAAAATGGGCGACGTCATTGGTAAGAAGTTTGGTGCAAAATATAGATGCCAATCCTGTGTTGTTTGAACTGAGCATTAACTCATCTCAAGCGCATCAAATATGTGAGTATATTGAAGCTTCCAATGAGATAGCTTTAAGTATATTTGAAATATCATTGCACAATCGAAATTTAAAAAATAATGTGATTGCATTACTGCTTAAACGTGACGACGAAATTGTGATATTGCCAAGTTTAGACACACCACTGAAAATTGATGATAAACTTCTTTTTGCCTGTGATGAAAATGCACAAAACGACATTGAATATATTGCTCAAAACCCGTATGAATTTCATTATGCGTTAAACGGAGAAGAGAAAACACTATTTAAAAAAGGATGATTAAAATGATTATAATAACAGGACCTTGTGTTTTAGAAGAGAGAGATACCGTATTTAAAATTGCAGAAAAACTTAAACCTTTAAGTGAAGATAAACGCGTAGAGTTTTATTTTAAAGCGTCGTTTGATAAAGCCAATCGTACGAGTATCAGTTCGTTTCGAGGACCAGGACTTGAAGAAGGTTTGAGAATTTTTGAAGAGGTTAAAAAAGAGTTTGGTTATCAAGTCGTAACCGATATTCATGAGTCGTATCAAGCCAGTATTGCCGCTGAGGTTGTGGATATTTTACAAATTCCTGCGTTTTTGTGCCGACAAACCGATTTGCTTGTTGCTGCTGCTAAAACCAAAGCCAAAATCAACATCAAAAAAGGGCAATTTTTAGCCGCAGATTCAATGAAACATCCGGTTGAAAAGGTGCTACAAACACGAGGTGTCAATGAAATTTCATATGAATTAAGCAAAGAAAATGGGGTTTGGTTATGTGAAAGAGGAAACACTTTTGGGTATGGGGCGTTAGTCGTAGATATGCGAAACTTACTTTTGTTAAGAGAGTATGCTCCTGTGATTTTTGATGCCACACACAGTGTGCAAATCCCAAGTACAGGAGGCACTACGGGTGGAAATTCTAAATTTGTACCCAGCATGGCAAAAGCTGCTGCTGCTGTTGGTGTGGATGGGTTTTTCTTTGAAACACACATTGACCCAAGGGTCGCTAAAAGTGATGGACCCAATATGCTAAAAGTTGAAGATTTGTATAAAACAGTGGGAGATATTTTTGCCATTAAAGAGGCTTTGAATAATTAGTGGTTAATAATGAATAATGAATAATTGTTGTATAATCGCAAACTATAAATAGAACGGACGGAGTAAACATGAAAATAATTGAGGGTAAATTAAGCTTAAAAGGCAACGAAAAAGTTGCTATTATTAACGGACGATTTAATCATATCATTACCGATAGATTGGTTGAGGGAGCCAAAGATGCTTTTATTCGACACGGTGGAAATGAAGCCAATTTAGATTTGATTTTAGTGCCAGGAGCATTTGAAATTCCATTTGCACTCGAACGTGCATTAAGCAGTGGAAAATATGACGCTATTTGTTGTGTAGGAGCAGTGATTCGAGGGGCAACACCTCATTTTGATTACATTTCAGCAGAAGCGACAAAAGGGATTGCAACCGTGGGATTAAAGTATGGTAAACCCGTTGCTAATGGTGTTTTAACAACGGACAGCATTGAACAAGCCATCGAGCGAGCTGGAAGCAAAGTAGGAAACAAAGGTGCTGAAGCGATGGTAACAATCATTGAGATGCTGGATTTATACAGCGAAATGGGGAAATAAATTGGCAACAAGAACACAAGCACGAGAGTCTGTCATTGGGTTGTTGTATGCGTACGATTTAGGAAATGAAAAAATTGCACTTTTTGTTGATGAAATTTTAGAAGATAAAAAAATCCGAAACAAACAAAAAGATTTTGCGTTGAAATTGTTTAATGGTGTAATCGATAATCTTAGTACAATTGATACTGAAATTATTTCACATCTTGACAAAAGAGGATTAGACGATATAGGTTCCGTTGAAAAATCGATTTTACGATTAGCAACGTATGAGATTTTATTTGAAAATTTAGATAAGCCTATTATCATCAATGAAGCCATAGAGTTATCAAAACGATTAGCAGGAGATAATGCCCCTAAATTTGTCAATGGTATTTTAGATAAGGTGCATAAATGAAATTGTGTGTGGCTTTAGATTTACCCAGCGAAAAAGAGAATTTAGAACTTGTACAAAAAATTAAAGAGCATGACGTTTGGTTAAAAGTAGGGCTTCGTGCATTTATTCGAGATGGGTATGCGTTTTTGGCTCAATTAAAAGCAATTAACCCCAATTTTAAAATCTTTTTGGATTTAAAACTGCATGATATTCCCAATACCATGGCAGATGCCGCACAAGAGATTGCTCAATTTGGCGTTGATATGTTCAACGTTCATGCCAGTGCAGGAAAAGTTGCCATGCGTGAAGTCATGCAACGACTTCAAGGTTGTGAAAAACAGCCCATAGTATTAGCCGTGACCGCACTTACGAGTTTTGATGAAACCAATTTTCAAGCCGTTTACAATCAAGACATTGCGTCAAAAGCCACACAATTTGCAAAAGATGCGTTTGAAAGTGGTATTCATGGAGTGGTGTGTTCGGCTTTTGAAAGCAAAGCCATCAAGGAAAACACTTCCCAAGAGTTTATTACTTTATGTCCGGGTATTCGTCCTTTTGGAGAAGAGTCAGGTGATCAAAAACGGGTTGCCAATGTTGCACTTGCCCAGCAAGAATTGGTTGATTTTATCGTCGTTGGACGCCCCATTTATCAAAGTGTGGAGCCTTCAAAAACCGTCAAAGCAATTTTAGAGAATATCTAAAATTCTTTTGACAATTTAAGCGTTGTTTTAACTAAACTTTACTAAAATTACACCCTCAAATCAAGGACAGATGGGTGAGTTGGCTGAAACCACCTCCCTGCTAAGGAGACGTACTGGCAACGGTACCGAGGGTTCGAATCCCTCTCTGTCCGCCATTTGTTTCATTGAAATTTTAATAAAAAATCGGGTCATTAGCTCAGCTGGTTAGAGCACTCGGCTCATAACCGAGTGGTCGAAGGTTCGAGTCCTTCATGACCCACCACTTTAAAGTACTATTTTATGGTACTTTACTGAAGTTAAATACTTCAATATTTATCTTAAGGTTTGTTTGGGTAACACCTTAGGTAACACTTTAATGCGGGAGTAGCTCAGTTGGCTAGAGCTTCTGCCTTCCAAGCAGATTGTCGCGAGTTCGAGTCTCGTCTCCCGCTCCATTTTAGATAAAAATTATCATAGGTATAAATACTTTACAAACAATTTAATATTATAAATTAATGTATATATTTTATTAAATATGTACATTAATACAAAACAATTGTTCCTTCTGATTCTTTTTAAATATTTAATAGTTCTTATTAGGTCTTATTTTTTCTTTTAAATTCTTTATTTACTAATCCCATAAAATCAAATATAATAGCTCCATAAATATTTAGAGCTTGGTAGGCACACAATCTGCTTGATTTGTTTATCTCTCATAAACTATCAAGCTCTAAGTATTTATTTTAGATTGTGTGACTACCAACTATACAATCTAATTTACTTACTCATCAAATTTATTTTAATGTTAAATATAAAAAGCCACTTATTGTTGGAAGATATTTTTGTATTTGATAAAAGGAGATAAATAATAGCCCGAGAAAGTTTGGCGACCGCACGAGCTATTAAATAATAGACCAACATTATAACAAAAAAATACCATATTATCAATATTTATCCAAAAATTAAAAAGCAACTTAATTGTTGAGAATAAAGTATTGTCTGTTGTTTTGATAGGCATAATCTCTTGTGTCTGGTGAAGTAGCTATCTATGAGGCTTATTCTAGTTGTAAAGTATCTCATAAAAACGCCATTTAGTGAACAAATAAAAAAGGGACCGTACATCGGTTGTAGTGAAGTGGGAAACCATTGAAGCTGATAAGGGACTATATGCAGGTATGGCGTAGTGTTTGATACTAGATTCTCAACCAAGCTTGAGGCAATTTTTCTAAGTCTAGTTGTATAACCTTACTTTGACCCACAAATCACAGATATAACCTACAATGATAATGATATGTTAATATATGGTATCGCATTACCCACCATGAAGCCTTGTTAGTATGAGCATGAAAAAATACTGACTTTAGCGATTGAGACTCATTCCGAGGGTATAAATCAAACAAAAGCTTGGAACTATTTAAGCAGGCCAAGCTTTTGTTCGCTCCTAAGATCTAAATCCATGGTATAGTATTTCTTTAAAAAACTATTAGAATTATTTTTTCAATGAATATAAATATATCCTAAACGCAATCAATGTTGAAATTACATCTAAATACATGATTGAGTGAATAGAAAAATATTCAATCGCAACACCACCTAATAATGCTCCTAAAGTAAATCCAAATTGTACAAATGAACTGTTTAAACTTAACAGTATTGAAGCGTGAGTTGATACAATTTTCGTTAGATTCAATCTTTGTGTTGGTCCAAACATCTAAATAGAATAAAAATTTCAATAAATAATATGTATAATTGAGATTATATTTTAAGGAGTTTACTTGAAAGTATTAAGAAGAGATTTTGTAGAAGAAGGAACACGGTCTTATTGTAATAATAGACCTTTAACTTCATGTAAAGCTTATATTATGATTGATGCTGAAGGTATAATTCATTATGCAGGAAAGTCTTGTGCAGAACAATATGCACCTTCTACAAACTTTACTAATGTACCTGACTTAACAAAAGGATTAATACATAATAATGAAGGCAATAATTTTGGTGGACATGCAGGTGGTGGTAATGTTGCTGGAAGAAATAGTAGAGATAGCGAATTGGCTAATGCAATAACATATTTAATGTTAAGAGAAGAATATCTTATAGGATATGAAATTATTGATAAGTATAAGTTTAATAAGTTGACAGATTTATATCAGCAATATAAATGTAATAATATTTTAACGGATAAAGAGGTTGAAAGTATTTTATTTTATGAGAAGAACTCAAAAAAAATGAATAAAAAATTATCCCTCAAAAATTTAAGTAATTGTTATGCATATGATTTTATTTTAAATAGAGCTATGGTTCATACCGAAGATACAGATTATTTTGAAGGTTTATTAGATGGTTTAAAAAAATATGCTAATTTAACTGTAAATCAAATCAATGGATTAGAAAATTGGTTTGAATATATTCCAGAAATGCAAAATTGTAGATTACGTGTATTTGAAAATAATAATTAAAGGATTAATATGAATGAAATACCAAAAAGATTAACTCCTACAAAGGATACACTAAGGCAGATATTTGTTTTATCTGGAAATAATTGTGCATTTCCTGGTTGTAATAGGTTAATGTATAATCAAGAGGGAAATTTTGTTGGTCAAATTTGTCATATTGAAGCTGCAGAACCTAGAGGTGAAAGGTTTAATCCTCATATGACGAATGATCAAAGAAGAAATCCTGAGAATCTTGTTTTAATGTGTTATGAACATCATATTGAAACAAATAAAGTAGAAAAGTATACTACATCTGTCATGAGACAAATAAAATTTAACCATGAAAAAGGCTACAAGAATTGGGAAAATAGAGTAATTAATAATATGTATAATTCTTTTTCAGATGTAACTCAAAGTATTACATATAATAAAGTAAATACATTAAAAAATATATTTAATATAAAAGATATAGGTGTTTGGACAGAAGATGAAGTAGAAGAGTATACAGATATATTTAATAAAGAATTAGAAGTTTTTAAATCGATGTCTCCTGATGCAATAAATCTATTTAAAATTGCATTTTCAAGAGCATCTACTGATAAAAATATTTTAGAGTTTCCAATAGGTGATATGCTTTTATTTGTTTGTCCTAATGAGTTATTTAGAGTAATTAATATAGACTCCAATTCTTTTAAATCTATCGCTGATGAACTTATCCGTAACAAGTTTTTAACCTATAATGATGATGAAAATATGTTTTTTCTTAGAAGTAATGACCCTAATATTAATTTTTGGTACTTTTTTAAACTATATGAAGAACAGACAGGTGCAGATTTTAGTTATATGTTTAGTAGTTTAGATTTTTCATATTTAGGATAATATAAACTACTACCAAATAACTGTCTCATAAGTAGTAAATGAAACTAAATTTTTACAGAATCACTCATTCACACTTGTAAATAATCTAAACTTACTTTTTGCTAGTTAAAGTTTATTGACATAGCTTCTTCAATAGTTTTTTTAACTTCCGTAGGAAGTATAAAACCATCAGCAAGGGTTGCATTGATGTAAAACGAATTGTATAATTGTGTAGCCAACTAAGATAAAGCAATGCAAGAAGGTGTAAATAAGTTCCTTGATATTTTAAATATGCTAGAAAAGCAAACAGAAGAAAATATCAAAATATTTTTAAATCAATTTTGCCAAGAAGAAATCATTGATATTAACAATGACATAGGAAAACAAGATTTTATTGATCTATTATCACAAACTTATTCTGGAAAAATATTACTAATCACATATAGCAAAAATGAATTAATCGATTTTTTAAAATAGGTATATAGTTAATAAAACTTTTTTTATCTGTTTTAGCAAATCAATTTATGTAAACTCTCTTGTAAACAGTATGTAAACTTTTCAGTAAAATGAAATTTTTACAACTGTAAACTCAAATCATTATAACAATCGATACTATCATCACTTTCAGAAATCACTCAAAAAAAAGGAAACGGGAGAAAATTTAACACGCTCAAGTCAAAATAAAATAAGAGCGGATATAGTTTACAAATTCCTTGCTACAATAAACTTTTACTTACTTGTAGATTACAAGCATTGACGAGCACAATGACCTAAAGCTTAAGTTGTTTTTAGCCATCTGAATGCTAAAAGTTAAGTTGAAAAGTTTACCTGAATCTTTACAATTTATACTATTTTAAAAACAGTGAAGCCCTTACGTGGTAAGTGCAGACTTTAAACTGCAAAGTATTCAAATTACTCTAAGTTGATATTTGTTTGAGGCTTTTCAAAGATAAATAAAAAGCAGAATGACTTAACACATACCTGTATTTTAGAGGCAGGAAAACCAAATAAAAGAAATAACCATGAGAGGAAGTGTATATTACCAAACAGCTGAACTTACAAAGCTCATATTTGTAGAAGGTGCTAAAAAGATTGATAGAGTCAATAAAGATCATGAACATTATCAATGTGTGGCTTCGTATAATACTATGGATTCATATCGTAGTGTTTGGAATAACTTTTTTAACTATCTAAAAGAGCATTTTAAATTAAAAAACTGTGAACTTATTAATGAAGAACATGTTAAAAATTATATTGAATATAAAATAGAATACTACCCAAGTAAACAGTATTTAGAAAAGATAACCTCCGCATTGGGTAAACTAGAATTGGCTTTAAATAAGTACTCAAAATTAAAATACTCCATAAATCCAATTGCCTATGATTTTAAAATTCGACAAGAGCTTTTAAATCATGCAAGAGATTATAAACTTGTTGCCAATAACTATAATAACCGAGTCTATGATAAACCATTGGAAATCATTAACTTGCTCTCTTGTGAAGAACATAAAATTGCAGCACTGATTCAACTTGAAGGAGGAGCAAGAGCTGAAGGGGTTACATTAATAAAATACAGCCAGATAAAATACTTTAGAAAAGATGAAATTACTAAAAAAGATGTAGGTGTTATTGAAACAAAAGAGAAAGGTGGTAAAGTAGGGGATGTTCAAACTTCTAAACAAACACTTATTCTTTTGGGTAACTATTTAGAAGATAATGAATTAGAAGTTTTTAAAATCAAATACCAAGATTATGTGAATGATATAAAACAAGCCTGCTTACAACTTAATATTAAACATCAAGGTACTCATGGCTTTAGATGGACCTTTGCACAAAACAGAGTAAGAGAGTATCAAAAATATGGATACTCCTATGAACAAGCTTTACAAGGTGTTTCTTGGGAAATGAAACACTTTAGGGCAAGTATTACGGAGCATTATTTGGGGTAACGACGGTTTAATTTGTTTTCCTTATATGCATCATACTTTTGTTTAAACTTTTTTCTATTTTCTATAAGAGTTAATTTTTTTCTGAACTGAGGGATTTTCATGAATTTTGTTATGGTATAAATACCAATAAGATAATAAAAAAATCCAAAAAGTGAAATGAAAACCAAAAATATGTTTATATATGAGAATGGAGATTGCATTAAATAAAATAGTTCGGCGATAAAAAAATATAAAATTGGTAGAATTATTAATAAAAATTTATCATTTAAAAATAGTTCACTAATGATAGAAAATAATATTTTAATTTTATGACCAATTTCAAAACCAATTGAAAATGCTTTTGAATTATTTTCTTTAAAACATTTCTGCACAAATTCTTTATTGTCTTTTAATTTATTAAAAATAGAATCTTCAAAATAATTTATATATTTTTTATTTGATATAATGAATGCAATAAATCTGATATAAAAGTAGATTAATAAATAAAAAAAAATCTCATTAAATGTAGTTATAAAATTTGTATAATTTAGATTGAAAGATATGTCAAGTATTTTGAAAGAAGTAATATTATTATTTGTTAAAGTTAAGAAAAAGACTAAAGACGAAAAAATAATTAAATTTCTACGAATGTTATCAAAATTATTAGTATCATGAATCATTTTCTGCCTTTTAATTTAATGCTATAAACTTGAGAATTATATCATTTTATTTTTCTCTAACAATATTTTATTGATTTTATTATTAAGAAAGTTATGGAAAAGTTTAAATAATAAAAATAGATGTGTTTGTATTGATAAAAAGAAAAAAACTGCACTTAATATCAACATATAAGCTGCGAAAAAAAGTTTACTTCGTAATATAACTAAGGTCATCTTAATAAACTAATTGTTACTATAGCTTCTAAGGACTACAGCTCTCCTATCGTTCTCACCTAACTAGGTATGGTAAATCTGTTTATTGAGTATTAAAGTTGAATTATCCGTTTATTTGGTAATTGTTATAAAGAGAACCATAACATTAAAATTATGAAATAATAGGAAAACTACAATGATTTCTACCGTATCTAAAAAAACAATCTCAGAAAATGCACGTAAACTTCAAGAAGAAGATAAAAAATTAAATTATACACAGGCGCTTCACAAAGTTTCACAACAGTTTGGTTTCAAAAACTATGACCATTTTAAAGCAAGTAAAAAATTTAACATTGCCGTTTATAGCCAAAAAGGTGGAGTGGGGAAAACTCCAATCTCTAGAAATTTAGCAATAGATTTAAATAGTGATAAATATATTAGAGTAGATTATCGAGTATCAATGTATGATAAAAATTTTATTCAAGTATTTCCAAAAGTCAAAGAGTATGATAAAGGAATACCTAAAACTAATTTATCAGTAGTATATGATTTATGTACATATACCAAATTTGATAAAATCACTAATATACTTGAAGATATTGATTTATATATAATTCCAACAAGAGCACATGAATGTGGTAAAGGTTGGAATAAAATAATTATAAACTCAATTCATAAAATTTATGAATATAATAAGCCTATAATTCTTCTCTCCTTTGGTTCATATAACTACAATAAAAAAGAAGATATAACACTTTTAGATAATTTAAAATTTAAATTAAGGGCGTATACAAATATTTATTACTTTTATCTGCCATATTCAACAATATATAATGATGACAATGTTTATTCAAAAGATTTTTTAGAAAAAATAATCAATTTTAAAAATAGGTATGATTTAGATTTTCAAGCTAAAAGTTTATCGCAAATTTATCATTTAACCAAATCAAATAAATATAGGTTTCAAAAAATTTATAATGAATATATAATGTTTTTATCATTAATAGAAAGAATAATAAAAAAGGATATATAATGTTAAAAATAATATATCTATTCGCTAAACTTTTTTTCTATTTTTCTGAATTTATAAAAATTCTATTGGATATTTTTTATAATATTGATTATATATTTAATTAATTCAATCTATTGTTTTTATTTAGGACACATAATCTCAACATTATTTGCCCTTGTAGATTTTCTTGGAATTACCATAAAAGTAGACAAAAAATCATCTTCAAATATAAAAATTTTAAGTATGCACTATAAATAATTACAGTGCATTTCTATAAAATTATCTTAGACCTCTATCTTTGACCCAATCTTCATCTTCTAATCCTCTATCATCAATCCAATCTGAACATTCAATATACTTTAACATTTTTATTCCTTTTAAGTTAATTTATTGAGTTTAAAAACTCAGCCTTTGGAATACCAATATCTTTTAGTATTCCACACAACAAACCTTTTTTAAGTATCTTTTTCTTATATGCAGGGATGACAAGAATTTTCTTGTTATTGTGAACAAAAATTCTGTGATTGCCTTTATTTTGTCTTTCAAATTTGTATCCTATTGAGATTACAAATTTAATTAACTCTTGCCCTGTTATATTTGATAAAGATGACATTACTTACCTTTTGAACCTTTAGGGTTATTAGGATTTAATTGTGCACCTCTGTTTCCATGTACTTGTGCATAAGCTTTATTAGTACCGGATGTACCTTTATTTGAATTTGCCTGATTGGCTTTATGGTTATTGTTTGCCATAATTTTCTCCTTTTAATTAAAGTTAAGAAAATTATAGAATATAAAAGGAATACAAAATTACTCTAGATTTGAAACTTTTCAAAATGTTTATTAATAATTTCAGTTGCTTTTCCTAAACAAGTTATAGGAATTAATTGTTTAATTAAATTATTTATTTGGTCTTGAATATTTGTTTGAGTATAAATTCCACCCATGAATCTATCTAGTTCTTTTATACTTGAATTAATTAACAACCGATTATTAAGTTTAAGTGCAATTATAAGTTTAAATGAAGTAGAGATTTGATTATGCAAGAGACTGCAAGTAGTATTAATATCTTTAAAATAAATTTGTGATAACAAATTGTTAAAATCTTCTTTACCTGAACATTGAGAGAAAGAGTTGTTTATTTTCTTGCAATATTGATTTAGTAATTCATATTCATTAGTATCTTCATTATTCATATCATTTAGTTCAATGTTAGAATTAAAAAGAATTTCCATTTTTGGAAATAAATTTTTTTGTAAATAAATAATTAATTCTTCTTCTTCTTTTAAATCATTTTCTATTGTAAAGTCAATTAAATATTTATTTTGATGAAGTCTTATTTTATCTTCTTTATTATTCTTGTAAAGGTTATTTATGAGTTTTCTGAATTTTGATAACTGTTTTACAAAACGATTTTTTGTTTCTATAGAAAAATTGAATTTTTTTTGAATATATAAAAGACTTCTAATAATCAGTAATTGAAAGAACCATGCTCTTTTTAGCTCTACATTTTTTGCTTTGTTTATCAAAGTTATTATAAGAAGCATATTTATAAAATTTGGGAATTCTCTACTGTTTTTCCATGCTGATAAATAAACTTCAAATTTATTTGACTGCACAACTTCTAAATTAAAATTATGTTTATTTCTTTCACTAATTCTTTGACTTTCATACGCTAACTGCCATGCTAATTGTTTATTAGTTTTAATTTTATTTGATTGTTTGCACATATCAATATATGGCATTATTGAGCTATCTAAGAGTGCTTGGTCAAACAAAGATGTATCTAGATTTTTTGTATTCATGTATTCAAGTATGTATGCCACTTGAAAAGAAAAAAGATTAATAATATGCTTTTCTTTTAAATTTAAATATTGGCTAAACATTCTATAGTTTAGTAAAGCATTAACAATTTCATTTGCGTAAAATATTGTATTGTTTGATTTTAAATCAGCTACCTTTAAAATTAGATCATGAAAATCTTTTTCCATTTTATTTGAATGGATAAAGAAAAGCTCATTACTTAAACATGAGGGGTTATTAATAAAGTTATTGTAGTTTTTTTCATCTGAACGTTTATCTCTTTTTCGTTTAAATACATCTAATGGTTGATATACATGATGATTCACTCCAAACAATTTCCAAAAAAATGAATTAAAATCTGAATTATGCTTATTGAACATGGTTTGTAATAAAAAGATTCAAATTCCCCTGAATCTTCTCAATCCTCTTATTTCTCTCTTTTTCCCATTCATCAACTGGGTCAAGTTTATCCCAAGTTTTAAAAAGTTGTCTCTCTTGTTTTGAGATTCTCATTTTATATTGTTCTTCAAAGTAAAAGTAAGTTCGTGCAATATTACCTCTGATATCTTCTTTAGGTTCAACACGTTTATTTTTAAAATCCACTTCAAAATCGACATCTTTTCCATAGACTCTTTCTTCACCTTCAATGATGGCATATTTAAAGTTACTTCTATCAGCATTTAATTCACCAATTGCAGGTACTAAATTATGTAAATCAGCTTCCATATATTTAAACTGTTGATTTACTTTAGAACAACACTTTCTTCCTTTATAAGCTTTTCCTTTAGAATCAACACATTGCTCATCTCCTTCTCTCCAACAAGCAAATTGTCTTCCAAAGTTTTCAGCAGGAATAATATGTTCCCATTCAATTCGATTGGCTCTTTCATTTTTCTTACCTGATTTGGTATAAGCATTTCTTGGAACATATCCACAAGAGCTTTTATCAATCATATTGTGTTTATCTTTATAGTTATATTTACAATTGGCATAAAAGGTAACTTGATGACCTTTATAGATATCTCTTAGAAGTTTTTTGGATTGCTCAAAGGATGAGATGGCTTCATTGGCATTTAGCATAAAAATACTTAGTAGTGAAAATAGAATAAGTTTTATCAATTAATCCCTTTTTATACATATATAAATTTAATTTCACAAAAATTAATCTTGGTTAAATTTTATTTACAGCAAAGATTGTATAACAAACTAACTGAACAATATATAGTACTAAATTATGATAATTTATGTAAAAAAGTATTAAATCTATGAATTTGCTAATTTGAGAGTCATTCTTTTGTTATAATTAAATAATATTATGATAATTTAAGTAATTAATATTTTATATAGAGTATAAAAATGAAAATAGTCCATTTTAGTGACACACATTTAGGATATAACGATTTAGACATACTAAATGAAGAAAATATAAACCAAAGAGAAGCAGACTTTTATGATGCTTTTTCTCAAGTAATTAATGACATAGAAAAAATCAAACCAGACTTTGTAATTCACACAGGTGACCTTTTTCACAGAAGTAGTCCAAGTAACCGAGCAATAACGTTTGCACTTAAAGAGTTCAAACGACTTAATAGTCTTAATATTCCTATCATAATGATTGCAGGTAACCATTCAACACCACGAACAAATCTGAGTAGTCCTATTTTAAAAATATTTGAAGACTTTGAAAATGTATTTGTATCGTATGAACAAAGCTATAAAAAAATAGAGTTTGATAATGTTATCTTTCATACCCTGCCACATATGAATGATGAAACCAAAGCAGAAGATGAAATAAACTTATGTGAAGAAAATATCGATTCTTCTAAAAGAAATATTATGATGATGCACTGCTCTGTTGGTGCTTGGTATTTGATGCAAGAGTTTGGTGAGTGGGTTTATCCAACGCACAAAGAGTATATCTTTGAAAAGATGGATTATGTAGCTCTTGGACACTGGCATGGTTTTGGCTTTGTAGGTAAACATGAAAATGTATATTACAGTGGTAGTACTGAACGTACAAGTTTAAATGACAAGCGAAATTCAAAGGGATACGCTCTTATAAACTTAGATGAGAGACTAACTGTAGAATATAAAGAGATAAAAATTCGACCTATCATATCTAAAAGCATTGATTGCGAAGAGTATCAAACTTCTATTGACAGTTTAGATACAAGCGATACCCAAGATGCTATTGTAGAAGTAAAACTTCAAAACCTCACAACCATGCAATCCATTGATATACAAAACCAAGAGATAAAAGCTTTTTTTCCACTTGCTATGAGTGTGACTGTAAAAAGAGAATTCAAAAAAGATGCCAATGAAGGTAAAACCTTAGATGATATTCAAGCACTCTCTTTAGAAGAGTACTTTTTAGACCATATAAAAGAGCAAAGTGAAGACAAAGAGTTTGATAGACTCAAACCAAAAATCCAAGAGTTATTTAGCAAGTATGAGGAGGCTTACGATGATACTTTGTAAGCTAAAACTTGAAAACTTCAAACGATACAAAACTTTTGAGCTGAACTTTGAAGAGGGTTTAGTTGGAATCATTGGAAAAAATGGAAGTGGAAAGTCCACCATATTTGAAGCAATTCTTTTTGCACTGTATGGAGAGTTTAAAGACAGAGGCTATAAAGATATTGTTCGAAATGCCAATGCATCAGATAAAGATGCTGTAGTTGTTGAACTCGACTTTGAATTTGACTCAGTAGAGTATAAAGTTGTACGAGAGTTTAGAGGGAAAACACTCAGTGCCAATGCCAAACTTTTTAAAAATGGTGAACTCATAACCAGTGGTGCAAAAGAAGTTACTGCAAGTATTATGCAACTAACCAAGATGAGTAAAGAGGCATTTTTACATACACTCTTTGCGAGTCAAAAAGAGCTTACGAGTCTTAGTAACAGTAAACCTGAAGACAGAAAAAGAATGATCAGAAAGCTTTTAGGCTTAGAAAAAATTGACTATATAGAAAAAGAACTCATAGAAAAAAGCAGAGAGTTAAAAAGAGAGATTGCAGCTTTTGCCGAAGTACTTTTAAGTGCCGAAGATATTCAAAGTAAAAAAGAACAAATAAAAGCAAATGAGGAGATTAAAAAAAATCTCAATGAGGAGATGGCAACTAAAAGTAAACAAATAGATAGCCTAAAGTTAAAAGAGCTTGATATAAAAAAAGAGCTTGAAGCTTTTGCTAAAACAAAAGAGGCAAAACAAAAGGCTCTTGGTGAACTTAATCTTTTAAAAAACAGTATCAACTCCAATACAGAAAACCAAACCAAACTCTCAACTGAACTACAAGATTTAGAACAAAAGAAGGTTCAATACAAAGCATTAGAACCTATAAAAAAAGAGTATGAGACACTACAAGTAAGTTTGAAAGAGCAAGTTCAGTTAAAAGAGTACAGTCTTAAAAAAGAGGGGTTAATCAAAGAGCAAGTCCAACTTCGAGAGCAATACAAAAAAGCCAAGAATGACATAGCCCTTTTAGAAAATGAGTGCGCAGGATTTGAAGCACTACAACAAAAAGAGCAAGAAACTAAAACTCAACTAGAACAATTCAAACAAACTCTCATTCAAATACAAACAAAAGAGAAAGAGCTTAACTCAAATATCTCTGCTGAACAAAGAGTTATAAACGACACCACAGCCAAAATCCAACAAATCCAAGCTTTAGGCAAAGAGTCGAACTGTCCTACTTGTACAAGACCTCTTTTAGAAGAGTATGACAATGTAATAGGCTCACTAAATACAACCATACATGAAATACAAACAAACAAAATAACCAAGCTAAACAACGAGTTACAAGAAGTAGAAGCAAACAAAAAAATAGTTGAGACTCAAAAAGAGCAAACGGATAAAAATCTTAATGAGATAAACTCCCAACTGGCACTTATAAACAGTAAACAAAAAGATTTACAAAACCAATCAACTCATTTAAAATCTGTAGAGCAAAAAGGCAAAGAGAACAATGATGAGATTGCAAAACTAGAAACTTATAACTATGATGAAGTCAAACATAAAACACTGGACAACAGTTTCAATGAACTCCAACCAAAATATGAACTGATGAAATCATTAGAAACCATGCTCAAAAGATATGAAAGTGTCAAACAAGAGTTAGAAAACATCACTAAAAAAATTGAAGAGCAAAACACTACTTACAATACAAAAGAAATAGACTACAAACAAATAGCTTATGATGAAACAGCACACACAAACAAACAAAAAGAGTATGACGAACACCATCAAACATATGAGCTGAAAGTCGCAGAACTAAACGAAGTAAAAATCAAAATAGCTCAATGTGAAGGTGAGATAAAAACCATCCAATCAAACCTAGATAACAATGAACTTCAACTCAAAAAAGTGCAAACCAAAAAAGATGACCTCATAGACTATGACAAAATCAAAGTAAGTCTGAGTGAATTTAAAACAAAACTGAACTCAAAAGTTGCACCAAGAATATCTGACATAGCTTCAAGTATGTATGCACAAATCACCAAAGGCAAGTACCAACACATAGAAGTATCAAATGACTTTGACTTTTATATTTATGATGAAGGTAAAAAGTACCCAATAGAGCGATTCTCAGGTGGAGAAATAGACTTAGCAAACTTGGTTCTTAGAATTGCTATTTCAAAAACTTTAAGTGAATTAAGTGGAAGTTCTCAGATAGGTTTCTTAGCCTTTGATGAAGTGTTTGGAAGCCAAGATGAAGCAAGGCGAATGGAAATACTAGAAGCTTTTCATATGATAAAAGAGCAGTATAGACAGATATTCTTAATTAGCCACGAGATGGAAATAAAGGAAATGTTTGAGAGAGTTGTTGAGTTATAGGTGTGATTTCACATGTGGAAGCACTAAAAGAGAGAATACCATTGCAGATAAAGGTTGAGCCTAAGAGTGATGGGACGAGTGGTTTGAGATTAGATTAATAAAAAAAGGAATTAAATGCCAATATATTTCGATGCAACATTTTCTTGGAGTGGTTACTCTTATCAAGGAAAAGTTGGTATGTTTATTGTATTAAAAAAATTAAATGAATATAATGGTAATAATATTGAAAATAATTTTATAGATTGGTCTATAGAATTTGAATGGTTAGAAGATTTTTCAATTAAACAAGGAAATACTTACCAATCGTTGCATCAAGTAAAAACTTTAGCAAGTACAAATATTAATTCATATACTAATGCAATACAACAAACATTGACCAACAGTAATATACTTGGGTATCATATTTCTCCATATTTTCATGTTTCAAGTAATGTTCTAAATCCTCATAATATATTTTATTCATATACGATAAATAATATTAATCAGCAATTTTGTCCTTTAAATGAAATTGATAATTTATTAAAAAATGAAATAAAAGATTTTTTAGAAATTCATAATCCAGCTGACTATAATGGAAATTGTGAAGATACCCATTTCTTTAAATTATTAGCAATTATAGACAATCATGTAAGCATTAGACATCAAAATATTCAAAATAATCCTCCTACAACAAGAATTATTGAAACTATTAATTTTACTGAAATAATTAATTCTTTAAAAACTAATAGTGGACAATTTACGAATGAACGTATGATATATGAGAAAAGAGAATATTTAGTTAGATTAGTTGATGAAATATGTCAAGATATAGATAGTGATTTACAAGATAAAATTAATATTTTTACTAGAGATGTATTGGATTTGAATAATGATAGTTTTGTGAAATTTTCTAAAAGTATATTCCCTCATATAAAATCACTTTTTGATGCTAAATTGACAATTGAAGATTTCCAAAATTTCTTACATCGGGATAATATGATAGATGTATTTTTCAAAATAATTCAAGAAATTCAAAAAGATGGTAATTTCCAAGAATATAAATATTTGTATGATAATGAAGATAAATATTTAGTAACGGGTATATCATCCTCTAATGGGAAACGAATCGCAAAAGCAATATTAGAAAATCCATTTGCTGTAGAAGATTTATTTGAAATGGATTGTTTTATTACTGGAAGTATTTTGGTTGATTCTATTGAATCTGAAGCTCAAAATATAAATGAAATTAGAGATGAGGAATTGCTAATACCAGAAAGAAAAGAAGAAAAAATCACAGAACTAAAAAAAGTAAGAATGATAAATATTATAGAAGCAAAAAGGATATTAAATGATTAATAAATTAAGTTTGATTTTTCAAACTAATTCATTTGAACTAGTTATAGATGAAGAGAAGTTAAAAATATTAAAACGTAATGATAATAATAAATATGAATATTTTATAATTGTTGAAAGTGAAAGACTAGATATAATAACTAACGAACAACAGAAAGAATATTTAAATATTATAAAGAAACATATAGATGATAAAGAAGTTGATAAAAACTCAACTTTATTAGTATGTTTTAAATCTGAAACATTACCTTTAGATTCTGGAATATATAAACAAATTTTAAAAATAGAGGAAGACCCTTATTTTTTTAGAAAACTAGTGCTTCCATATACTCAAGAACAAATAGATTTTCTTGATAATCCAGATGAATTTGGAAATATAATAAAAAATACAGATAGCTTTGAAGAGTTTAAAGTTGCTTGTAAAAATAAAGATTTAACTAACTCTCAATATGAGATAGTCTCTCAATTATATATTAAACTACCATTTTTCAAATTACCAACAGTGTCTAATGTAAAAAATATTGTTTTAGATGAATATAAAAGTTCTTTAAGTAATGAAGAAACCAAAACTTTGGAATTTCTAGAAAGAACAAATATTGAAAATATAGTTGATAATGAAGATTTTTTTAAAAAACTTGAGGACTTAAAATGAACGGGTATAAACTAAAAAAACTGTATATAGAAAATTTTAAACTTATAACACAAAGAGAAATTGATTTTAGTTCATTAGATCTTATGATCTTAGATGGTCCAAATGGTTATGGTAAAACAACTATTTATGATAGTTTAGAATTGTTATTTAGTAAAAAAATATCTAGAATTAATGATAATGATGTAGAAGATAATAAAAATAAGCATGAAGATTCATTATTTGCCAAAGATAAAACTAAACCTATAATAATAAAAGCTGAATTAGAGAAAGAGAACCAAGCTAATTTATATTTAAGTATATATTTGCCAGCAAATATAAATTCTAAGAAATGGGAAAATTACCAACAATATCAATTAAATTCATACGAACAAAATACTTTAGATGGTATTAAAGTTGATACTTTTGATGAGTTATTAGGTTTAAATATTGATAAAATAGCTTTATCGGATGATTTTAAAAATTTTTATTATATTCAGCAAGAAAATAATACTCAATTTTTTAAGAAAAGTGAAAAAGAAAGAATAAAGTTACTATCAAAGTTTTTTGGGACAGAAGATGCTGAAAAACTTAAAGACGACCTATCCAAAAAACTTAAAAAAATAAAAGAATTAAAAACATTCATAACAGAAAGTCTTAAAACAAAAAAAGAAGATTATAAAAAACTAGAAGAACAAAGTGTATCTGCAGTAAATAAAGATGCTAAATATATTTCTTTATCTACTAATAAATCATGGGATAAAGAAGAATTCATACCATCAAATAATGAAAAATTAAAAGAGATAATTGAAGAAGTTTCAGATATAGAAAATTTGATTAAGTATTTTAGTACTTTCGAAATGCATACTAAAAATGAAAAGTTTATAGATATTAAAAGCTCTGAAGATGATTTAAAAAGATTTATTGTTCTAGCTAATTTCAAAAATAAATATACAGATACTAAAGAATTATATGAAAAAGAAGAAAAAATCAGAAACATAAAAAAAACTATTGAAGAACAAGACTACGAAAATTTAAAAAAAGAAAAACTAAAAGAATTATTTGAGTTATTTAGTATTGAAGAATATGAGAAAAAAATAGAAGATATATACAAGATAATTGATAATATTGATCAATACATAAAAGAATCAGGTGAAATGTCAGATGTATCTAGATTAATTAATGAGGCAAGAAATTCTTTATTGGAAGAATATAAGAAGTTTGATGATACTACTAAAGATAATGGGGAATGTCCTTTATGTGGTTATGATAAATGGACTTCTTTTGAAAAATTTGAAGAAAAATTTAAAAAGAAAAAAGTCTTTTTTGAAGAGTTTCAAGATGAAAAAACTAAGTTAGCTAAAGAATTAAAAGAAGATTTGTTTAAAGCTAAACTAAAAGAAATACTTGAAAAAACTAATCAATACTTGGCAGTAAAGAAAAATTTAGTAAATAAAGAATTCTATCTTCAAGTTAGTGAATATTATGATGAAAACAAATATGCTTTATTCTTAAATAAAATTATGAAATTAGGGATTTATGAAGAATTATTAAAATTTGCAAATAGTGAACAAAAAGAAGTAGAACACTTTGGAAGTATTTTGCAGAAAATATTTGAAGTAATTGATTCTAAAATTACTATGATAACTGAAGAAGAATTTATTGAAAAGAAAGAGAGTGTTTTTAGTGGCTTTAAAGCCTATAATATAGCTCTAGAAAAAATTAAAGAGCTTAATTTAACAGATGAAAAAGTTAAACAGAAAAAAGAATGGTTGGAGTTTAAATATTATTCAAATGAAGAAGAGAAAAAAAAGAATATAAAAAAGGAAATTAATAAGTTAGAAAAGAAAAAAGAGTTATTGAATAAATTGATGACTACATCAACAAAGGATATTACAAAAGAGTTACATGACAAATTAGATAAAAAGATAAAAAATCAATGGAAAGATGTTATTAAACAAATTGAAATACCACTTTATATTTATTCTGGAAAGATTTTACAAGATACTCAAAGAGGAAATGGAATATTTATTGACTACGATACTAAGAAAAAAGAAAGTCCTTTGAAGTTTTTATCTACTCTTGATAGTGATTATGATGCAACTTATTCAATGAGTACGGGTCAGCTATCTGCATTAGTTGTTTCTTTAACTCTTGCTCTAAATAAAGTATATGGAAAAAATGATAACGGTGGATTATTACTTATTGATGACCCTATGCAAAGTATGGATGAGATGAATGTTACATCATTTATAGAATTAATAAGAAATGATTTTGAAAATACACAATTTATCTTATCAACTCATGAATCTAAAATTTCAAGGTTACTACATTATAAATATTTAAAATATAATAAACATGTTAAACCTTATTCTGTTAAAGATGAATTTTTTAATGAGGTTGTAGAATGAGAAGAGCATGGTTTAATGGAGAAAAAGTTAGAGCAGAAATAGCTGGTTCGGGTGCTATTGGTCAGTGTCCTTTCATGGGTAATGAAGTACGGGCTAATGTTGGAGAGTTAAGACAATATTGGTCGTATATTGGTGGAGCACCTGAATTCCCGCCTGGTTATGAAAATGAAACTCCTTGGCATGCTGCCTGGAAAACACCTATACAAGATGAATTTTGTGAAGTAATATTTGGTCAAAATAATGAACATCGTGCTGATATTGTAGGGAATAATAATGTTGTGATTGAACTACAACATAGTCCTATTGATATTAGAGAAGTTCGGGAAAGAATTAGATTTTATAATCAAAATACTAATAGACGTGTAATATGGATAGTAGATGCAAGAGCATATTGGAAAAAAACTTTAGATTTAGATTTTCAAAATAGAAATGGATTAAATTATCCTGTTCTTTGGAAAAGAAAAAGACAGTGGGTTTATCATATTGCACAAAACAATGAAAGTATTTTATTTATTGACTATAACCACAAATCAGATAAATTAGTCCAAATGTGGGTTCATCAACAAAAACTATATGGAAGATTTATTTCAAAAAGAAAATTCTTTTTAGATAATATGGATAGGGTGTCCAAACAAGAATATATTGATAATGAAGAATCTTTTAATAAAATATGGTCAGACTTAGAAAAAGAAGAAAATAATTAATGAACCTATCTAAATCCCTCTATACAAAAGGTATCCAATGCCCAAAAGCACTTTGGCTTAAAAAATACAAGCCAAGTGTTTTAATACCACCAGATGAGCAAGCACAGGCTATATTTGAAACAGGAAATATAGTAGGGGACTTAGCTTGCCAACTTTTTCTTGATGGAAAAGAAGTACCGTACACTACAAATTATGATGAGATGATATCTACTACAAAAGAGTGGATAGAAGTGGGTGTATCAAATATCTACGAAGCTACATTTAACTATGAGGGCATACTTATCATGGTAGATATTTTAAAAATAGAAGATGATGGTGTATCTATCTATGAGGTTAAAAGCTCAACTGAGGTAAAAGATATTTATCTTCATGATGTATCTATTCAGTATTATGTTTTACAAAACTTAGGCTATAGTATAAAAAGTGCAAGTGTAGTACATATAAACAATGAGTATGTAAGAGGTGAGAGTTTAGAACTAGACAAACTATTTAAAATAGTTGATGTCACAAGTGAAATACAAAGTCTACAGTCAAATATCTCAATCATACTAAAAGAGTTTGAAACGTACCTAGAAGATAAAGTAAATGAACCAGATATAGATATAGGAAGTCATTGTAATAAACCTTATGAGTGTGATGCTAAAAACTATTGTTGGAAAGTTCAAAGACAAATTCCAGATTATTCTATATTTAATATTTTTAATCTAGGAAGTAAAAAGCAAGTTGAATTATATAATCAAGGTATCATAGATATAGAAGATATTCCAGAAGATTTTGATATGACTGCAAACCAAAAACAAGCAGTAGAAAACTACAAATCAAAAGTAAGCTATATAGACAAAGAAAATATCAATGCCTTTTTAGAAAATCTAACATACCCAATCTATCACTTAGACTTTGAAACCTACCAACAAGCTATACCAGAGTATAAAGGTATAAGACCCTTCGAGCAAATCCCTTTTCAATACTCACTTCATATAGAGTATGAAGATGGAACGCTAATCAATAAAGAGTATTTGAGTGAAGATAGTATTGATAACAGATATGAGTTAGCACAAAAGTTGTGTGAAGATATCCCAAATGATGTTACAGTATTGGCTTATAATATGAGCTTTGAAAAAGGTGTAATAAAAAGACTAGCAAACCTTTTTCCAAATCTTAGCACTCATTTACTAGCCATAAATGAAAATATGCAAGACCTAATGATACCTTTCCAAAAGAAATGGTATGTAACACCAAGTAAGCAAGGAAGCTATTCTATCAAGTATGTATTGCCTGCTTTAGTGCCAGAGTTTGAAAAAGCATATAAAGAGTTAGCTGGTGTACAAAATGGAAGCCAAGCTATGAATGCTTTTGCAAACTTATCAAAGCTAAATGAAGAAGAAAAACAAAAGATGAGAACTTCACTTTTAGAGTATTGTAAACTTGATACTTTGGCTATGGTGAAGATACTTGATGTATTAAAAAATCTATAAAAGTATATAGACAAAAGATGAAAAAGGTTGCAAATGAATAACGGTTTAAAAAAAATCTATATTGCTGGATTTGATGTTTTTAAAGAAGATTCTATTGCTATTGGTAAAAAATATGTAGAGCTATGCAAACAATATGGCTTTATAGGTTTGTATCCTCTTGATAATCAAATCAATACTCAAAATAAAACAAAAAAAGAGATTGCAGAAGAAATTTTTCAAGCCAATAAAAAAATGATAGAGCAATGTGATATTGTAATAGCAAATTTAAATCCTTTTCGTGGAAAAGAAGCTGATAGTGGAACAGTATGGGAATGTGGTTATGCCAAAGCATTAAATAAAGAAGTTTATATTTATATGGATAATACCAAAGAGTATGTTGAACAATTTAAAGATGATGAAAAACATTTAAGCTCAAATGGATATGTAGATAAAAACAATATGATTATTGAAGATTTTGGACATCCAATTAATTTGATGATTGCTTGTTCAAGTACGATTATTCAAGGTGGATTTGTGGATGTACTTGAACATTTAACAAAAGATGATTAAAAAATCTTACTCAAAATTTCTTTAACTTTTTGTTGATTCTTCAAACCATTTAAATAAGCAAAAAAAAGCCCAGCACTAAATAAAATACCACTCATAATCCTTGCACTGCTATGCTCATAAGTAATAAGTATAGCTGCAGGAACAATGAGTAAACAAAAATAGACTAAATAATTTTTACATTTTGTCATTATTGTTTTCTTTTTTTTGTGATTTAAATCTATATTCAATTAAATTTGAAGCAAGTTTTTCATTAATCATATTAATTGTTGATAAACTAAGAACATTAATGTTGTAATTTTTATGAATGTAATTATTTAAATATGTCTGATCAATATTTCCATTTTGTTTTATTTGACATTCATTTAGACTATAAAGTAATTTATCTTGATCGTTTTCACTGACAAATTTGTTAATTAATTCAAAAGTAAAAATTGTAAGCTCCAATGGAAATAAAACTGGTATTCCAGTAACTGAGCTTATTTTTGTTCTTTTCTTCATAAAAACATACTCGTGTAAGTCTTTATTTACGGTTAAATTATTACCGAAAGCTAGATTGTTGATTTCTATTACTATATCAGCATTTTCAGCTGTTTCTGCAATTTGATATTTGTTTTTTAAAGCATATTTCTCTAAGGAAGTCTTTAAATTCATTGCTTGTAAAAATGAATCATCAATAATGAGTTTTTTTTGAGAAAAAGATTCTGCATTTAGGTTAAATAATATAGGAATATTATGAATTTGAGTAATTGATTGTTCTTTTTCATATGGTGTCTCTTTTAAATACATCAAAAAGTTAATATATAAATTAAGTATTTCCATTTCTGATAAATCTTTTTGTTCAAAATATATTTTATTATCTATAAAATGAATATCATCTAAAAAACTTATTTCATCTTTTTTAGCTTCGCATTTATCTAATTTATAATTTCCATCCAAAATTAAATAAGTATTATTAAAGTATGAAAATATATCTTTATCAACTTTAGGTTTAAAAATACAATCATATTTAACTTTAAATCCATTCTGAGAAATTAATGATTTTGTTTGATTTAAAATATTTTCAATCTTTAAATCATGTTTTGATGTATCTATATAAACTGATGTATCTGTACTTTGATTTTTTAGATTTATTGCTTTGAATGCATTTTCAAAAGTTTCCTGTCTGCTTGAACAGCCTGTAAATAGTAAGATAATAAATATACCTACTAATCTCCATAAATATTTTTTCATTTTAACCCCTTTTTTAGTTCATTAATTAATGGCAAAATAGATTTTTGGCCATGTTCATATGCTTTTTCAAAATATTTTAATGCCATGTTTAAATCTATTTCTGTACCTTGCCCTTTAACATACAACATGCCTATTTTATACATAGCATTTGAATTTCCATTATCTGCACTTACTTTTAGATACTCATAAGCTCTTTTATAATCTTGTTCAATTCCTTTTCCTTCTAAATAAAGGTTTCCTAAACTATATTGTGCAGAAGCATTATTTAATTTTGCAGCTTTGTCATAATAAGAAAAAGCTTTAGGATAATCTTGTTTATTTTCATAAGTAAATCCCAAATTATACAAAGCCCAATGATTGTTTTGTGCGGCAGATTTCTCATACCAATTGATAGCTTCTTGTGTATTTTGATTTACCCCTCGACCATCGGCATACATTACACCGATTTGGTTTTGAATTAATGCATTACCTTTTTTTGCAAAAGGAAGCATTGTTTCAAAATTTTTATTGTAATTGGGTGTAAACTTTTCCTTTGAATATAATCCTTTACTTCTATCACCATCAAATTTTAAATGTACTAAATATTTTTCTGCATCTGTTGTTATTTCTGTTGTATACCATACGGAAGAAGAAATAAGGTATTTATTTTGTTCCAATGTTATAACGTTATCTGAACCTAAAACCATATTAAAAAACTTAAATGGATCATTATATGAATTTGGCAATTTAAAATCAGTAATAATATCAACATTTGCTTGACATTCTTGAGCACCAGTTTCTTTATTTATTTTTTTAGTAACAATTGTATTAAAAACAATATCTTCAACATTATGTTGTTGATTTTTAAATATTTTATTGAACAATTCATTTTGAATAATTTCAGTGCCAAGGCTTATAGCTTCATTTGAATTACATTCAACAGTTTTTTTTAAAAATAAAGTTTGCATAATTTTACTTTGATAACCGATGATTACAACTAATACAACAATTACCATACCCAATAATTTATTTTTCATTTCTTCTCCTTTATTTATCTTAAAAATATTATTTTTATCTGTGTGAAAACAAACTGATTTTGAAAAATTTCTTCAAATAAAATGAGTTTGTTTACAAAAAGAAACATTATTTAGAAATGTCATATTTAATAAATAATTATTAAATATATTTTCTCTTAATTAGTTCACTTTCTAAGTTTTTATCATAATGTATAAACCCTTTTGCCTGCATCCTCTTAAAATATTGTTTGTTATAAAAAAATGCAAAAATAAAATTGATAGCACCAGAAGTTAATGAACTAAGAATTATTAATAAAATACCAATTACCCATTCATTTCTACTTATTGGAAGAAACCCATTAAACATCATTAATGTCCAACAGTATCCAATATTTAGCTTACATGATTCTCCTGCATCATTTCTGAGAATAACTTCTGTTTGTCTATTATGTAAAATATATACTCCAATACACACAGATATAAGAAATACACTAGCAACAATCACAACTATATTTTCTGAAAAATTCATTTTCAACTCCTTTTATTTAAATATATTTTGGATAACGCTTTTTTACAATAGGTTGCTTTTTAGCAACTCTAACTCCTAATGCGAATAAAATTGCACTAATTCCAAACATTAATGCATAATCGCTTAACCATCCTCCACCAAGAACATGATTGAATCCATTAATAAGTAACTTAGATAAAAACACTCCACCATCAGTTACAATGGCTAAAACACCAAGTAAGAAAAAACCTTGTGCATACATGAATAATCCTATTCCAAATGAATCTTTGGTTATAAATTTTGAAATAAATTTTTTTACATAATACCCATATGCTAAAGCTGGAATAAACCAAGCTAAAATAAAAAGTATTTTAGGAGCATTTTTAAGCATCCCAATTTTTAAAAATATAAAAAAAGCTAAATCACCTGCTACTGCAATAGGTATAGATAAAAATAACATCCACATAAACATTGCCCCGATGATTAAATCACCTAAGCTTGTACTGTTATTATCATTGCTCATCTTTTCCTCCAAATATTGAAAAATGATTTTAATGAAATTGTTCTTAATTCATAATTATACATATATGTATTATTGAATTCTTTTCATTTGCTATAGACTAAAGAAAAAATTATACACATATGTAAAAGGATTCTATTGTTTGGTTTTTCAGAAGATGAATTACAAGAGTTTCATCAAAAAGTTTCCCAAAATGTTAAAAAGCATCGTCAATTAAAAAATTTATCTCAATTAGATTTAGCTTTAGAATTAGGACTTAAAAACTCAAGTTTTATCTCACATGCAGAAAATCCAAATATAAAAACCCATCACTATTCTTTAGAACACCTCTATAAAATCAGTAAAATACTCAATACTGATATTTCACTGTTTTTAAAATAGTTTTATAAATTCACATACAATACGACTACAACAACCATCGCTAAAACAATCATAGGAATAACTCCCATTGATGAATAATTTCTCTCGTACATTTCTTCTCCTTTTTATATTATTTGATGTAATGAGTTTTTTAAAACTGTTTCTAAAATACTTGAATTTAAATAACTGTACGTTCCATTCGTATAGATATTTAAAACATCAAGTAAAAACCAATCTATTGTTACTAACATTGTGTTATACGCATAAGAGGCTTTGCTATGTAAAGCTTTAAAGAGTTTATACATAATAAAACTTCCTATGATTATTAAACCCATATAGGCATGATTTATTTCAAACCCTATGTAAGCAACAGCTAAAAGTGGAACAATAGGATAGGTTATTATTTCACTTACTTTCATGCTCTTCTCCTTTAAAAAATCTATACTAAAATTTTATCAAAGTGGTTCGGAAAGTCAACAGAATAAAAACGAATTTGATACATTTAATCTATGAATTTAAAAATTTATATTTAGCATTGCAATTTGTAATTTTTTTAATTGCTTGATTTTATTTTTACTATTATTGCAGAATGAAAAAAAGTCTTGATTTCCTAGAACAAATGAGTAATGACAATTACTCACAACTTACCTATTTAAAATTTAATAAAAATGTTGATGAATCTGTAAAACAAATTCAAGCTCAAATTACCGTATTAAATTGGGCCAATGAAATGGTTTATTATTACATGCAAAAAGAGAAACATTTTTTACATGAATTTATAGAAGAGATCCAAGTTCAAAAGAATCAAGTTTCAGTACTTAAAAACAGTGTTTATAAAAGTGCTTTAATCAAGAAATTAAACGACTTAGAAAGGAAGATAAATGAACGAATTAATAGCAGTAAGTAGTGCAGTTATAATGTCTCTATTTTTGTACATAGTTTATCAAGAAAAAACAGTGCATAAAAACAAGAAAAAGTTTGTACGAAAGCTTTATAAATAAAGACTTAATAATGTTTAGAAAACAGTCTTTATTGATGTAAAAAAAAGCCTATTTCATTAGTGAAATTTACGACCTTTTGATTTGAGTTTAGATGCTGCAATAGTTGTAATTAAAACTAAGATACCCATTACAGTTATTTTAACAATTTCATGTTCTGTCAAAGTTTTTCCTTTTTATCTAAGATATTTACGACGCTTAGGTTTTAACTTAAACGCAGCTATTACGGCAATTGCCGTCAAGGTTACTAATACTGTTACTTTAAAAATTTCAAGACCAGTCATACTTAATTTATCCTTTCATTTTTTATAATTATAACTGTCGTTTTTTGAGTTGTCAATTTAAATGTTGAAATTTTGTTTTTAAACACTTTACAAACCCAATTTTTTACTGGATAATAATCTATACAAAAGGAGAAAGCATGAATAGAACATTAACAATAAATTGTGAAACTTTTAGTATTGATAAATTAAATAAAAAATTATATTCAACTGCAACTTATAAGCCGGAAGAAAAAGAGACTCAAATTACTGGATTAAATGCTGAACTGGCTCAAAAAATAAAAGAATTCTATAATATTAATATTGAAGATTATGGAATTGAAACTTTAGATGATGTTCTTATAATATCAGATGAGGAGTAAAAATAATGTGTAGTTAGGATAGAAGTCTTTTTTTAAAAACCTATAGAGACTGTTCAGAGTTTTGTGTCAGTAACCGACAGTTCCTAGAATTTTAGCATAGTTAATCTTAGTTAGCTAATTTTGTTCCAAATATTACACTTTGTGGAACTTGTTATTTTATCTCAGAATCTTTTAATTCTGAGTATGAATTTATGTTACCTCTCCAGTGTTTGTAGGTATTTTGATATACGACACTTTTTGTGCATCTTATTTGTTGATATTTATGGTGCTTTATATATAATGTATATTCAATAAATAGTTATGGTCAAAAAAAGGAGGTACAATGATACAAGCAATATTAAATAATTTAACTCATGACATATCACTGCTTCAACTATATATACAAAATACTAAAGATACAGGTTTCAGTGATATGACGAGACTCTTGGAAAGTCTCTCAATAAAGATTTTCAATTCAGCTTTTGGATTTAACCTTGTAAATGTGAATCAACTTAATCCAAATTTTGCAGCAATAGACCTCGCAGATGAATCAAAAAGAGTAGCCATACAAATAACGACAACTGCAGACACAGCGAAGGTTAAGCACACGATTGATCAGTTTGAAAAAAATAATTTCCAAGTGAAATATGACAAATTATATATCTATGGTTTTACAAAATGCACTAAGGTTAGAGACCTTCCAAGTTATTGTATTTTGGTAAACAACGGTGACATTTTATCAAAACTAGCGGATGAAAATGATGAAGATAGAATACAAGAAGTTGTTGATGCCATAAAACAGCATACCGATTTTTCTAGAGTTCATCCTTACGATGACAAAAGATGTTTTGAAATAATCCTAGGAGCTATTGATAGAAATGCAATTAAGCATCAAATGAAATGTGAAGGTTCACATAGTAAAATGGTCCAAGGTTTAAATGAAATAACAGAAATAATCAGTAAAGGGATGATTGGAAAAAAGCACAAAGGAAAATGTATTGATCATTTCTATGATGAATCGATCAAAAGTTGCTTACGAAAGGTTAGAAATGACATAAGTTCAATATTGTCAATTGTTAATCAAAGTAGGATTGACGGAATGGACTTTTACAACATAGATTGGGATGGGATGCGACGAATTGATGATTTAAAGGGCTCAATAATGTTTGAATGTAATAACAAAGCAAATGATTTAGGAATTGACATTCGTATTAACCATTGCTAAATAAAATTAGCATAACAATTCAGTTGAGCTAACGGCGTTTCTCCACAGCTCACTTCAACCGTTGTTCGTTCCCGCTACGTGTGAACGAACAATGTCTCGGCCGAGACGTTATACATTGCATCAAGTAAAAGGAAAATTATGAATTATTGGCAGTTTAAATTTTCAACTTGGGATGGTTGGAAAACATTAGAAGTAGGAGATAGTGAAGATTGGCAGTTCCCTAAAACAATGATTGAATATATAGCTATTGATGATATTGTGTTTTTATTTCGAGGGGGAAGTGGTTTAGATAAATACAAGAAAGGAATTTATTTTGTTACAAAAGTAGCAAATATTGATTTTACTTCAGATCATCCAATTAAATTGAAAGTAATAAAAAATTTGCGAGATGATTTTTTTGTTGCAGAAAACCATGGCTTTAAAGACTTTGTTGAAAAAATAAATAAAATGCGTCAAAATCCAAAGGCTTCATACTATAAATTTTTAGAAAGTGAAAACCCAAAAAAGTTATATAATTTAATTATTAATAGCGCTTCTATTATTGATGACTTGTCAGAAATAAATGATTTAGAATTATCTGAAACTGAAAAGATAAATCTTATAAATTGTAGAATTGGTCAAGGTGATTTTAGAAAAAATCTTATTCATTACTGGGGTGGTTGTTCAGTAACTAAACATAGAAAAATTGATATATTGATTGCATCACATATTAAACCATGGAAAAATTCTACCAACAACGAAAGACTAGATAAATACAATGGTTTTTTACTGATACCAAATTTAGATAAATTATTTGATAAAGGTTATATCTCTTTTGATGATGAAGGTAAAATTATGATTTCTGATGAACTGAACAATTTTGAAGAATTAGGTATAAATAAAAGTATGAAAATTGAAATAGAAAATGAGCATAAGAAGTATTTGCATTTTCATAGAGAGAATATATTTCAAAAGTATAACAAATACGAGAAGACCAATAATTTACCCTAGGGGAAAGTTATCACTCACTACAAACGTTCCAAAACCTCTACAAAAAGGATATTTTCTATGTCCAATTAATATCTAATAATTCATATTTTCGCTATGATATTTCTTAAATAAATAGTTATGATAATAAGGAAATAATATAAATACTAAATATATCGAATACTTTTTTGCTTTAAAAACAGTGTATATAGTACATAAAAAATATAGTTTTGGAAAATCACCAGATATACCATCTGGGTACTCAGAAAGTCTATGTCGTAGTTTATTTAATTTATCTACAACTGATACACGAAAGAATGATGCTAAAAAATCAAATGGAGATTTGATTGAAATTAAAGCAACAGGTACAGAAGAAGGTAAAACTACAATAAGTACAAAGGGAGTGTTTACAGAATTAATATGGTTATATTTTGATTTTGAGAACAATTTACTTAAAACATACACAATTGAAAAAGAAAAACTTGAAATAGATAGTAAAAAAGATAGAAAATCAATTAGATTAAAAACTATTGTAGAAAAAAACAATATAGATTCTGTAGATTTCACTTTTAATCTGAAACAGATATCATAACAAAAACGAGGAGACCAATAATTTATCCTAACGGTGAAATTATTGCTCACGACAGTTATTAGATAAAGGAAGTTACAAATATGAATACATTAAATGGTTATGAAAAGTTTGAAAAACTAATGGCAGATTTTATTCCAAAATTTGTAGAGCCAATAGCAAAGCAAAAACTAGAAGATCCTAGTTTTTTTTCTACCCAAAATGATATGGAATTTATTATATTTAATGGCTTTAGTGAAATATCAAGTTCATTAGATACATTAAGATTGATAGAATTATTTATAAAAACAAATCCTCCTGAAGAAAATGGAATAAATTATAGTAATTATTTAACTTATCATGTTCATAACTATTTGCAAGAAATGTATATTTTAAAAGAAAGACTTAAAACATACTCTAAAAAAATACAAAGAAAATATAACAATGTCATAGATGAAGAAGCATTAAAAATAACTGTTGAATCATTAATGAAAATAGTTCTCGATGCTCTTAATTGTATAACAGGTGATGGTGGTGCAAGAAATTTACATGTTCATTCTGAAAAATTTAAAGATGATGAATTAAATTGGCTATCATCAACTACATTCCTTGCAAACTTTCATGATGAATTTAAAATTCAATCAAAGATTGCATATGAAACTGCAAAAGACAAATGGCAGAATACTGTAGAGAATAATAATAAAGAGTTAAATAAATTGATTGATATTTATTTTAATACAATTTATGCAATTATATCAGTAGATGGTAAAGTTATATTACCAGAAGAGTATACAAAACATGTAACAAAGCTTGGGAATGAAACAATCTAAAAGACGTTAATTTAGCTTATTTTTTAAGTCAAGCGTTCTACAACCTCTTACTTTTGGAGCAGTTTTTACTAAGGGAAAGATTGTTCCACAAAGAGTTGAATTGTTGAACATGCTCAAAAAGGTACAGGTTCTTGAACTTGTTTTATAACTTAGATACTTCTAAATTCTAAGTATGAATTTAAATTACCACTTCACTATCAAGCCTTTCTAGTTCAAGAAATATTTCATTCATTATTCTTCTTCTTTTTCAGAAATAATTATTATTGATTTTATTATACTTTTTTCTATTTAAAAGTTAAATCAATACAAATTACTTTTATGTTTTCTTTGTACTCATAAGGTATTAATTTTTTCAAATTCTCAAGCATTTCTTTTTTGTTCTTACTACCAAAATAAAAAATCAAATATATCCCAAAATTCTTATTCTTTGCAAAATATTTTTTAATTAATTGATCTTCAATACCTGAATATAAACTTTTTGTATTATCATCTTTTTTACATTCAATTTGAACTTCAAAAGCTAATTTTTTTTTGTATTTTATATGTAAATCAATACGATTATTTGCTTTATTAAACTCTCGAACAATTAAATATTTTTCATCATATCTTTTTAAAAGTGCACAAAGCATATCTCTACAATCATTTTCTATTTTAGGTATTAAAGATTTGTCTTTTTTATCATAGAAAAATTTTTTCTCATTATCTTCATTAGCTTCAATTACATCTTTAATTTTATTTAAGTCCAAATAAACCTCTTCAAAAAAATCTTCAATTGAAATAATCTCATTATTGATAATAAAATTTTTAATATCTTTTATTGAATATTTACCATGTTCTTTATCAGTATTTGTTCTTTCTACACTTTCTATTTGATTTAATAATCTAAAACTCCAAATGTCATCATCACTTGAATGAAGTTTATAAAGTTCTTTTAATTCATTAAGTTTTAAAACATCTAAAACTTCTCTTGATAAAAAAGATGCACATAAATCTTTATTAGATTGTATTCCATTTACATTCTCAATTGATTTTTCTGTATTAAAACAAAAAAACATATAACTAATGATTTTTATTCTAATGTCACTATGTAAAGAATTAAATTGCCAACTTTGTTTTGGTTTTTTAGGTACTTGTATTGCTTGATGTAAAGATATAGCGTAATTTATGTCATATTTAATATTTTCTTTAAAATGAAGAGAATTAAATAAAGCATTAATCATAAAATTTAAGTTTTCAAATTTATTTAGATATTCAAGTTCTTTAATAGATAGAGTAAATCCATAATAATTAATAAAAGACAATAAAAAATCGTTTTTAAAACTATTATTACTATGTCTTACAGACATTATTATATATTCTAATACTACTAAATTTTTTTCATTTGAGATGTATTTAAAAAATAAGTCATTTTCTTTATATAAATATTTATTAATAAACAGTTTGATAAATTCAATTAGTGTATCTTTTACAAATACTTTCTCTTTTTTATTTATATCATCAAGAAATTTAGTTTTACTTACATTTCCAATATTTTTGTGCATTAAAGCATTGATATATAAATATTTTTTAAATTCATTTGAAAATTTAGAAACATCAAACTTACTATTCAATGATAAGGAAGTATAATACATTGTATCAATATTTCTATGTGCATTAAGTGAATTATTTATCAGTGAATCAATTGTAAGTAATTCTGGTTCAAATAGCTTTACATAAATAGCTCTTTTTAAAAGACCTTTTAATCTCAATAATGTATTTTTTTCTAAATAATCAATTTTTAATTCTTTATCAACCAAATAAAATATATTAGAAATCCAGTATAAGTCATTAAAAGAGCTTAAAATTTTTTCATCTGATTTTAAAAAATACTCTTCATTTTTTCTTTTTTTTTCTAGTAGTTCTTCTTTTTGTTTAGCTCTTCTTTTTTCATCTTCAATTTGCCAATCAAATTTTTTAGGATTTTTAAAATGATATAAAGCATCATTAAAATTATATTTATATGCAATTTTCTCAAGTATTTCTATATCTTGAAATTTGTTTCTATCAGAATAACTTAATATTAATCCAAAAAGTTCTTTTTTTATTTCAATATTCAATTCAGTTTCAATTTTTGAAAGGAAAACTTTTTTATGATTATTTGGAGACAGATAGTTAAAGAAATAACTAAAATTAAAATCACAACTTCTTAGTTTAGTAAGTTGACATTCATTAATTAAGTCTTCTATATATAGTTCAAATAACTCATTAGAAAGTATTTGAAGTTCAGATATTCTTTTCTCAGATTCATCTTTTAATTTATAATTGTATCCATCAAATTTAATTGCTTTATAATCATCATAATATTGTCTGAAATGTTTTATTATTTCATAAATGTCTTTTGCAGTGAATTCTTTATTATACTTGAGTAGAGTTTCTAAAAAATACTCTCTTATAAAACTTTTTAGAGAATCAAATATCAAAATGATATTCTCATCTTTGTCTATTTTTAAATTCTTAAAAATAGAATCAATTAATTTATATTTATCTTCATATTTTGTTTTATATAAAAAATATATATTTCCATACTCTTCTTTTTTAAAAAGTTTTAAATATTCAACAATTTGACTTGGTTCTATTTCAACAGGATATAAATAGTATAAAATCTCTTTTTTTAAATAATTTTGAGAATCATCAATCTCTTTGTTTTTGATTTTCTCTAAAATGTTTTTTAAAAAAGAAATATCACCATTTTTAAATATACTAATTAAATCATCTTTATATCTTGGATGTATTTTATTATCAAGAATTTTTTCTTTTATAAATTTTTTTATTTTAACAGTTAAATTATTTGCTTGAGTAAAAATATTTATAAGTACATAAATATAATGATTTTTAAGTGTTAATGCATTATTAAATTCTTCAATTAAAAACTCATCTAGTTCACTAGAATAAAAACCTTCCAATTGCATTGTTTGTCCAAATTTATAAAACCATGGATCTTTGTTTGAATATCTTTTTACTTCTTTTAAAATATCTTTTTTTTGTTCAAAATTAAATAATGAGTTATCTCCATGTATCATTTGATAATAAGGATCAACACTTATAAAATCATTATCACCTGTAATTGAACAAAGCCAAGCAAAAGTACCTCTTAATTCAGTTGGAACTTTATTACTCTTAATAAACAATGATTTTATTCTCTCTTTATTAATACTTAAATTCTTTATATTAATACTTAAAAAATGTGCTAAACAATACTCAGCAATTGTCCTATGACTAAAAGTATGATTTTTAATTAATTTTGTATGGTTTAGAATATATTCAACTTTTTCTCTTTCGTAACCTTTATCTTTAGCAACTATCTGATCAATCACTTCTTCATTGAATTCATCAACTCCACAAAACATGTAAAAAAAAGCCAGATATCCACTATATTTAAATATATCATCAATCTCTAATTTCATAATTAATTGAGAATGAATTGTATTTTGCTCTTTTGCTTTTTTTATAAAAAATTCATAAAGTTCTTTTTTTGAATTAATTTCAATATTAGGCTCTTTCCAAAGATTTGCCAACATACTAAACATTTGAGGATTTTCCAACAAACCATGAGAACTAAATTTTTCAATAAATTTTTCTGAGTCATCAATTTTAAAAAATTTTGATAATTTATTTTGTAAATTATTATCCAAAGGTTGAATATTATAAATTGCTGTATTAACTTTAATTTCATCTTTTAGAGCTTTTTCATCTGCATCTCCATACCAATCCATTTCTCTACAACTAATTACAATTTTTAAATCTTTATAAATATTTAAAATTTTAGATATTTTATCTCCAAGTAAAGTTATTGTAAAAGTTTTTTCATTTTGTGAACTTCTGTATTCATCTAAACCATCTAAAAGTAATACTTTTGTTGTTGATTTAAGATCTATAGTTAATTCAATAAATTTTTTAACATGCATAAATTCACAAATATCATCATTAGCATTTTGATATTTTTTTAATATAGAAGTTTTACCAGAACCAGGTGAACCTAATATTATAATTATTTGATTGTTTTCAATTATCTTATTTACTGTAAAAGATTCATTATTTTCTGAATTTACATTTTTTACATATAGATCAATAAATTCACTATTCTTCATAGAACATAACCTTCATACTCTTTTTTTACTTCAATTTTAAATTTTTGAAGATAATGTCTTAATAACCATATATACTTATTTCTAATACTTGTTTTATCTTTATTTATTTCAATTGAACTATATAATAACTCTAAATATTCTTCATCTTCAAAATCTGGAATAAAATTAATAAAATAGATTGATTCACCATTATTATTAAATGCTCTTGTTAAATTAAAAGTCTCATCATCATTATCTATATTAAAGTATTTTTTCATTAAATTTATGTATTTATCATTGATTCCAATTACAGGCCATTGAATACTATTTGATTCTAAATTATAAGCTCTTGCTAATCCGTTACTAATAAAAATATTTTCTTCTTCTTTTTTATTATCAATAACAAATTCTTCAAATTTAGTTCCTATAGCAATTCCACCTCGAATAAAATACTTATTTTCTTTAATAAATTGGAATTGTTTTTGAGACAAATCATTAATAATTTTTATTATTTTATTAAACTCATTTTTTCCTATCTTTTCAAATAAAATTAAACCATCAGATATTATTTTAGTACTATATAGATGAGAATTATTGAAAATAGCTTGAAATTTTTTTAAAATATCATATAACTCATTATATTTTTTATCATCTTCAACAATTCCTGAAAAACCTAAAATATCAATCCAAATAAATAAATATTCTTCTTTAGAAGCTTGATTAATTCCAAATGGAGATACATTAAATTGCGTTATGTCATCACTCATAAACCCTAAAATCCTTTAAGTCTTTATATTTTGTAAAGTAATATGAAATCATTTTACAATAATTTTTATTATAATTTTTGTAAGTATAATCTGTCAATAAGAAATAGGACACAAAATTATGAACCGTCTCATCCTAAACCTCTTATTTTGAAGCAGTTAGTAGTTTAATACTATATTTTAAAAGGGAATTTATGAACGATTACGAACTTACATGGTACATGCAAGAAATATCTATGCATAGTTTAGGAGCTGAAATTGACTTTAAACACTTCTTGCAGGTAGTAAAGAATGAAGAAACAAGACAGACTAGAACTGTTTGGTTTCATTTAACTTCTTTTCTTTCTCATGCTGCTATGATTTCAAAACTTGTATCGCCAATATCACCTCGTGGTGTGAAAATAGAACGAATGAATTTATTACAAGAAGCTCTAAATATTGAGAGTAATTCAGAAGTATTACCAAGAAATGCAAGGGATAATGTGGAGCACTTCGATGAGAGAATAGATAATTGGATAGGTGCCGACTCCAGTACCTTACTTGAAGTTGTATTTCCAAATAGAGCAGGCTATGACTTCATGAATGTAGATGAAAAAAGAGTTAAAAGAATTCTTTTATTAGATGAGCTTATTTTTATTTCAGAAACAAAAAATGCTGATAAATTTGAGCTCAAGTTACAACCTCTATTTGATGAAGTTAAGCGAATTGGAGATGAAGCTGAAGCATGGATAGAAAGTACCTCCCCTTATAATTTTATATGTCCGCAATAAGTTATCTAACACATCAGTGGAGTTAATAAATTAACCTTAGAGCAATATTTATTGGGTCATTTTAAACGTTAGGTTCTAAACTTCTTAATTTTGGAGCAGTTTTTCCTAATGATAAGCTTGTTCCAAAAAGAGTTGAATTTTTGAACATACTCCAAAAGGTACTGTATATGGACTCCAATCATATTGCATCTGTTCAGCTGGTTTTGTTTCATATCTCATGTAAGCATGAGGTGAATTTTTACTTACATCGTTTGCTATTGGTTTTAAAATTTCTCTTATGTAAGCATATAAAGCATATTGACTTCCTCTATATCCTTTTGATTTTATATCTTTTAAAATTCTACTAGCTTTTAGATTTTTCTTTAAAAATGACTCTTTGATAAAATCAATAAATGGTTCAACTGCTTCATTTATCTTTTTCTCACCTCTGTTATATAAAGGTAATTCATCACTTGCTAATGCTTTTTTTACAGTATTTCTACTAATACCTAACATTAAAGCAATGGTTCTTGTCCCTAAGTTTGGATCTTTCTTTTTTAGATTACGAATAGTTACCCAATCCTCCATACTAATCATCTCCTTTTACCTTTCTTCATAATTATTATTTTTATGAGAAAAGAGTATGTTTTTTTAGTTTACAGGTGGGTCAAAAGTTTTCAAAATAGTGGGTCAATTTTCAGTCAAAAAATTCAATATAAAAAGTTTGTTTATTTAATGTGTACTTACATTTATCAATTATAATTTTAATTTGGTAAATCTTTTTTTACCATTTAATTCACTTTTTATTATTATTTTACTAAAATTTCAACTTAGACTTGTGGTACAAGTAGTGTTTAAAAATTACTCTTTTTTATTATTAATTAAACACATCTCTCAAATTTCCAACTCCTTTGGAGAAAAAAATCTATGAAAAATTATAAGATGATTATTGATGCACAAAAATGTGTAGGGTGTCACGCTTGTGAAGTTGCCTGTAAACAAGAATTTAAAGCACCTTTGGGATATTTTAGAACAGTAACTTTATATCTTGATACGGGAATTTTCCCAAAAGTAAAAAGAGAATTTTTACCTTTAATGTGTAGGCAATGTGAAGATGCACATTGTTTAAAAGCCTGTAATAAAAATGCTATTTCTAAAGTAAATGGAATAGTAAAAATTGATGAAAGTAAGTGTGATGGCTGCGGAGATTGTGTTAGTGCTTGCTCTATTGGAGCTGTTTATATTAATCCTTTTTCAAAAATTGCCGAAAAATGTAATCTATGTGAACATAGACTAGAAATTGGTTTAAAAACTGCCTGTGAAGCAACTTGTGTTGCAAATGCTATTACTATTATTACAAATGAAGATGAAATTCCTAAAAATGCAATAGGATTTAAAAATCATCCAGAAGATAAACCCTCTACGCTTCATATTGGAGCAAATGAAAAGATGAAAAAGAAACTACAACAAGGTAGAAGCTTTTCACCATTAAATTATGAAATATATACTTGGGCGGAATAATATGAATAGAAGAGACTTTTTAAAAAATGGTGCAATAACAATTGCAGCTTTAAAATTAGGAGAAGTTATATCTTTATCTCCTACAAAATTAAATGCTAGTGAAATTAAAACTTTTCAACAATTTAAAACTTTAGCAAATAATATAAAAGGTATAGAAAGAATTCCTAGTGTTTGTTTAAACTGTTCAACAATATGTGGAATGACAGTTTTAGTAAAAGACAATGAAATTTTAGGTGTTGAGGGTAATCCTCTTGATCCAAATAGCCAAGGTAAACTTTGTGCAAAAGCCCATGGAGGAGTAAATGCTGTTGAATATCCAGAAAGAATTGTTTACCCTTTAAAAAGAGTTGGAAAAAGAGGTGATGGCTTATGGAAAAGAATCACAATGCAAGAAGCTTATGAACTTATGGCTTCAAAAATAAAAAAATGTATAGAAGATAAAAAGCCTGAAGAGATTGTATTTCATGGTGGAAGAAATAAAATGGGAGATATTACAGGAAGATTTATGGATGCAGTAGGCTCTCCTGTAATTTTAAATCATAGAGCACTATGTTCTTCAAATAAAAGAGCTGCAAATTACACTACTATTGGGGATACAAGTTGGGAAACTATTGATGCAATTAGATGTAAATATTTTTTAAACTTTGGTTCAAATTTTCTTGAAAGTCATCAAGGTGGTTTTGCTTTAATGAAAAGATTTATTGAAGCAAAAAGTAATGGAGCAAAGCTTGTAACTTTTGATACAAGACTATCTAATACAGCAGGAAAAAGTGATGAATGGTTTGCTCCATATCCTTCAAGTGAGGGTGCAATTGCACTTGCTATGGCAAATGTAATTATAAATGAAAAACTTTATAATAAAAATTTTATAAAAGAATGGTGTAATATAAGTTTAAAAGAGTTAAAAGAATTAGTAAAACCATATACTGTTGAATTTGCACAAGAACAAAGTGGTATTAATGCAGAAGATATTAAAAGATTAGCTATTGAGTTTGCAAAAGCTGCTCCAAATTGTGCAGCTTTTACAAATAGAGGTTCACAAGCTCATTATAATGGCTTACATAATGATAGGGCTGTTGTTATACTGAATGCATTAGTGGGAAGTGTGGGGAAAGAAGGTGGATATGCCTATGGAGGTTCTAAAAACCTAGGACACAAATCATTCCCTATGCCAGAACCTATTCCTCCAAAGCCTTCTTTTAGTACTGATTTAGAAGACCCTAAATTATACCCTTTTGCAAATAAATGGCAAAAAATGAGAGTTAGTGAATTGGTTTATGATAAAATTAAAACAAAAAAACATAACATTCAAGTTTATATGTCATATACTATTTCTTCTCCTCAAACTTGGCCTGAAGGTCCACAAACAGCTGTGGAAGTTTTAAAAGATGAAAAGCTTATTGCATTTCATGTGTGTTCAGATGTGGTTTATTCAGAAATGGCACATTATTCAGATTTAATTTTACCTGATGCAACTTATTTTGAAAGATATACCATAGAAGGAAGAAATGCCTATGAACTAATTCCATATTTTGTTCTAAGACAGCCTGCTGTAAAACCACCATATGATTGTGAAAATTTTGCAGATACACTAATTAAAGTTGCTAAAAAAATAGGTCAGCCTGTTTCACAATACTTTAAATTTGATTCATATGAAGAGTTTATAAAACTAAGATTTTCAAAATTGCCACAAAAAGAAGGATTAAATGGTTTTGATTATATGAAAAAATATGGAGTATGGATAGAAGATAAACCTAAAAACTATGAACCATATAATATTGGGCTAAATGAAGCACAATTAAAAGATAGTTTTATTGAAAATAATATTATTTATATAAATAAAAAAAATAAAAAAGAGGCTATAGGTATAGTTAAAGATGGGAAAAAAGTAAGAGGATTTAAAACTCCTTCAAGAAAGTTTGAAATTTGCTCAAATGATATTATAAATGAAGCAAAAAAACTTGGAGAAAAAGATGATGGATTCCCTCATTTTAAAATGCCAAAATCATTAAAAGAGAAAAAAGAAGATGAACTTATTTTAACTACTTTTAAATGGAATGTTCATACTCAAGCAAGAACAACTCCACAAAAATATTTAACAGAAATTGTTCATGATAATCCTGTTTGGATTAACACACAAACAGCTAAAAAATATAAAATAAAAAATGGCGATATTATAAAAATAACTACTTATAGACCTAAAGAAGGATATAAAGCCTCACAAAATGAAATTGTAGGAACTATGAAAATAAAAGCTTTTGTAACACAAGGTATTCATCCAGAAGTAATTGCTATTAGTAACTCTTTAGGAATGAATTATGCAGGAAGAATAGCAAAAGGAAGAAATGGTTTAAAAGAGAATTTAAAAGCTTATCCAGAGTATGAAGATTTAGATTTAAATGGTAATATTTGGTGGGATAAAAGATTTGGAGGAAGTGGAAATGGATTTAACCCAAATATGGTAATACCTGTAAATCCTGCACCTCTTGCAGGTATGCAATCATGGAATGATACTATTTGTAAAATAGAGAAAGTATAAAAGTGGAAAGGAGTCTTTTGAGACAAGTAAATAATATGATCTATCAACAAAAATCATAACACAAAATTTTGAATAGTCTTTTCCTTAAGTTCTTATTTTTGGAGCACTTTTTAGTAATAGTGAGCTTGTTCCAAAAAGAGTTGAATTTTTGAACAGATGAAGTAGTCAAATTGACTACTTCTTTTTATCTACATCTTTAATTGCTCTATAGATTGTATTTCGAGCTACATGAAAAAGCTTAGATAACCATTCAACAGACTTTCCTTTTTCGTGCTGTTTATGTATAAAGTTTTTATCTTTATTACCTAGAATAGCTTTTCTGCCAAACTGAATACCTTTTTTCTTTGCAGCTTCAATCCCTTCTCTAACACGTTCATTTATCAAATCACGTTCAAACTCTGCAATAGCACCTAACATTGTAAATAACAGTCTACCTGCTGGAGATGTTGTATCAATGTTTTGATGTAATACTTTGAGATTTACATCTTTATTTTGTAAAAACTTTGCAATGTTATGAAGGTCTATTACAGACCTTGCTAATCTATCCAGTTTTGTAATATAAAGTACATCACCTTCTCTTACGAAGCCCATCATAATCTTAAATTGCTCGCGATCTGCTTCATTCTTTCCTGATCTCTTTTCTGAAAATATCTTTTCACAGCCTGCACTCTTGAGTTGATCAATTTGATTCTCAAGATTTTGACTAGAAGTTGAAACTCTTGCGTAACCTACATTCATAATAAATCCTTTGTATTGAACTTACTATTTATCTCATATATTTGAAGGATTGTAAAGTGATGTCTATTCTCCTAAAAGAACAGTTAGTGGCACAATTATAATATGTCTAGTTTATTGGGATCATTCCACTCTTCTTGTGCAATTATTCGGTTTTTATTATTAATAAATAGTTCAAATAGATTTAATTGAATTTGAGTTAAATATATATTCTCATTGTTTTTAAATAGCTGCTTGTTTTTTGGTAAGTATACGATGTCATTAAAAGCTATTTCCTTTTTATTTGAAGAGAGTTTTAAATTCACTTTTACAATTAACTCCTCGGGATAGAAAGGCTTTTTTATAAAATCATCTGCACCAACTTCAAAGCCCTTTAAAAAGGTCTTTAAATCTGTCATAGCACTAATAAATATTGCGGGTGTTGAATCGTCAGCATCTCGTAAACTTTTAAGTATTTCAAGTCCATCAATATCAGGAACATTTATATCAAAGATATATAAATCATATTCTTTATCAAAAGTGATCTCTATGACATCATTGCCTTTAGTAACATAGTCAACTTCATAATCATTTTCCAATAATAATTCTTTAATAGTTTCACCTAAGGATAAGTCATCTTCTAATAATAAAATTCTTTTCATGGTATTGTTTTACTCTTTTGCTTTGCTATTAATTAAAAGTTGTAGTATTTCTCTCATTGAGTAAGGAATGAAATAAAATATTGCCAATTTTTCACGTTTATTCTCTAAAATACCTGCATCTTTTAATTTTCTTAAGTGTTGAGAGATAGGAGATTGATTCATTTCTAGAATATCACAAAAATCACATACACATAGTTCTTTATTATTTAAAAGTAAATAAACAATTCTAAATCTAACTTCACTACCTAAAAGAGCAAAAACTTTTGATTGATAATCAATATTTTTTTTATTTTTACTAATGTCTTTTTTTGCTTTTTTAACCAAAACATCATTATTTTTATCTCGGACACAGTTTATTGTATTTGTCATACTTTTCCTTTTTATCTTACTAAAAACCTATATAGCTATCTTTTACGATTGATTATTAGTTTCTCGTAAGCCTTAATATTCTAATTGCACCATAAATTACTAAAACAAATACTATTGCACCAACGATTAAGTCTGGTTTATTTGAATTTAACACTGACACAAGTACAGCAGAAACAATTACTCCAAAGTTAATTATTATATCATTTGAAGTGAATATCATACTAGCTTGCATATGCGATTCTTCACTTTTAGATTTCATAAACAGATATAAACAAATTCCATTTGCTATAAGTGCAAAAGTTGATACAATAATCATTGTCCAAAAATCTGGCATTTGACCATCCCCAAGAAACCTTCTCATAACTTCAATAAATCCTATAAATGCAAGTAATATTTGGAAATATCCAGCAAGTTTCGAAACATTGTTTTTCCTTGCAATTGTTCCTCCTACTGCTAATAGACTAATACCATATACAAATGAATCGGCAAGCATATCTAAGCTATCTGCAACAAGTCCCATTGATTTTGAAATAATACCAGTTGACATTTCTATCAAAAAAAATGCAAAATTAATAGCTAGTACTGTCCAAAGTAACTTACGTTGTCCACTTTCTTCTTTAAACTCAACTTCTTCTGTAGTTTCACTACTTAAAAGGGTATCCCCTAATTTTAAATCATTTATTGAACTTTCAATTTCAGAAATATTACCAATATGATAAACAGTTAATTTTCTATTTGGAATATCAAATTCAAGGTTTTTAACCTCTTCAATAACATCAAGTTTCATTCTGAGTAAGTTTTCTTCACATGGACAATCCATTTTTGTGATTTCAAATGTTGTCTTTTCCATATTTCTTCCTTATACTTTATATATTATAAAAACAATAATCTATATTAGTATATTCTAATTTAATAAAACATTAATACTTGACAAATATATTAGAATATACTAATATACTTATAAGAATGTTAATATCATTCAAACCTAAACAAGGTATAATCATGAAAAAATTATTCTTACTTTTAAGTATCGTTATCTATAGCTTTGGAGCAAAAGATTTTGTATCGCCGGATGTTGCTATTAAGCCAAGTGCAGAAATAAAACAAAATAGCATAGATATTAAACTTTCATTATATAAGCATATATATGTATATGATAAAAAATTGAAAGTATTAATCACAAAGCCTAAAAAAATTGATTTAACAAATTACATTGCTAAACCTGCAACTGAAAACTTTAAGGGTGACCAAGTAATAGTTAAAGATTTTTCATTAAATGTTCCATTTACTTTAATCAAAGAAAAAATAGGCAATGTACCATTTAATTTAGAAATTCAATATCAAGGTTGTACTAAATTAGGGCTTTGTTATGCACCTACAAGTAAAACTTTTAAATTTCCTAAAATTGATAATATTAAGTAAGATAAAACTATAAACAGTTTTTTGAAAGTTCATATTAAATGTTACATAACCTCTAGGTTTTGGAACAAGTTAGCTGTAATAAAGTTATCTTGTTCCACAAACTATTCAAAAAATAAAATTTAGAGATTCTCACAAACCTTAAGGACTTTTTGAACAATAAAATTGACTTGTTTGATAAGTGGAGCAAGCACTCCATCTTTGCTATCAATTCTGTCGCTTTGGATGATAAGTTCAAGTGCCTCATCTAAATTAAATTGTTGAGTCATAGGTCATTCCTTTAGAATATAATATTCTATCGGTTTGACACAAAATTTCTAACACTCCCATTGATAACGGTACTGGCTATTTTTTTATCTTTAACTGTTAGCACTTTAATAAACCTACAAATATATCACTTCCTTTTTTTGCCATTTCTTCTTTCATTTTAGAGTATCGTTGAGTTGTTTTAATGTTAGTATGTCCAAATGTACGTGAGATAATTTCAAGAGGAACATCGTTATTTACAAGAGTAAAGCCAAGTAAATGTCTGAAATCATGGAAAGTCATCTCAATATTTAGTTTTTCTGTTATTTTAGCCCATAGTTTACGTGGAAAATCGCTCATTTTTTGACCTGTACGTTGACTTGGAAAAATAAGACCTGTTTCTTTTTTTTCTAGTAGTTTGAATTGTTCTAGTAACTCTTCATCAAGTAAATATTTTTGATTCTTTCTAATCTTATTATTTTCATCTCTTACTACATAGCTGCTATCATTAAAATTAATATCTTGCCATTCTAGGCTTAATACTTCACCTTTTCTTCTGCCTCTAAAAAGGAATAAAAACATAAGTCTATATTGATTATCTTCTATAGATAAAACTTCTTGATATAGTTCTTTTGCTTTTTCCTCAGGTAGAAAAAACTTTCTCTCATTGTCAAATTTTGGAAGTTCTAAATTATTGATAAAATTTTTTTCAACTAACTCGAGAGCTACAGCTTTTTTATAAAGAGGACCAAATAATTCTTTTACAGTTTTAATATATCTTCCACTGTAATTTTTTTCAGTACCATTTTTTCCTTGAGTGTAAGTTGTATTACTTAATGTATTTACTACTTTTTGAAAATCATTAATGGTTATTTCTTTAAGTCTTTTGTTTTGTAAATGTATAGGAATATGTTTATTAAAGAATATAATATTTGTTTCATACCATGATTGAGAAATTGAGCTTTTTCTTAGTTCTAAATATTCCTCAAAAAATTGTTTTAGAGTAGGGGAGTCTTTACGTATTGATTTACCTGTTTTATATTGATTTACAAGTTCTGTACGTCTTTGAAAAGCAATACTTGGGTTAGTCTTATGTTCATCATTGGAATAGCCAACAATTTGTTCTGTATCAATGCCATTTACTTTAATTCTAGCTATGTATGTTTTAACTTTTGTTATTGGATCTGTTTTAAAATAAACACCTGCAAATTTTGTTTTAGTTAGCTCTTTTCTTATACCCATATCTTACCCCACTTTTTACCCCACTATTTTATTAAATAATAGTGAATTTTAATGAATTTTATTATATTTCATTAGAACTTTAATATGCATAAAAGTACCATAAAATAGGGATATTTGAATAAAAAAGAATAATAGTGAATTTCCAGAACGTAAGACTCATAACCGAGTGGTCGAAGGTTCGAGTCCTTCATGACCACCACTTGAAAGTACTATTTTATGGTACTTGTCTCTTAAAATAAGAGAAATTATTGAAATAGTTGAAAACAACTTTCACACCTATTTCACACCAAATTAAGCGGGAGTAGCTCAGTTGGCTAGAGCTTCTGCCTTCCAAGCAGATTGTCGCGAGTTCGAGTCTCGTCTCCCGCTCCATTTTTCCCATTTACTTTTTTATCAGCAAGGTTTTAAACCACAATAGAGTGTGTATTGACTATATCTAAGAGAAGTTTTCCTAATTCGTGAGATTTATCTAAGGTGAGTCGCTTTTTTGTTCCTGAAATTCCCACTGCTCCTATGAGAATATTTTGCTGATTAAACAAAGGAACAGCAACACATCTCATACCATCTTGATACTCTTTATCATCGATTGAATAGCCATTTTCTCTTACATCATTTAAAATATTTTCTAAGTTTTGTATGGATGTGATGGTGTTGTGCGTATATGCGTTGAGTTTGACTTTGTTTAAATCATATCTTCCAAAGGCTAAAATTGATTTGCCCAGAGCATTGGTGTGCAAAGGAGCTTGTAGCCCTATATTATTTCTGGTTTTGAGGGTTCTATTTGAATTATCGACTTGATTTAAATAAAGGACTTTATAGTTATCAAATACACCTAAATAGGCACATTCTTCGGTTTTGATGTAGATTTCTTCAAGTAAGGCTTTGGTTTTTTGTACGATGAGTTCTATTCTTGTTTTATCTTTTGTGGTGTTGGTCATATCTGTGGCGATGATTTCATTGGATTTTTCTAAATAAGTAATAAATCCTTCTTCATAAAGTGTTTTGAGGATTCTGGACATGGTACTTTTTTCGATGTTTAATTTATCACACAACTGTTTTGCAAGGATGGGTTTGTCGTAGTGTATGATTTCTTTATAAACAAGTAAACCTTTTGCAAATGATTTGATGGTGGGCATAACAACTCTTTTTGATTTATTATATCAAATAATAGAACTGCCTAGGCAGTTCTATTCTAAATGTTTTAAACCAAAAGTTCGTTAAATTTAGCAAGCCATTTAGGGTGTGCTGGCCAAGCTGCTGCTGTGACTAAATTCCCATCGACATACGCTTCTTCAAATCCAATATCTGCCCATTTCCCACCGTTGGTTGTCAAATCGGGGGCACAAGCAGGATAACACGAACACGTTTTATCTTTGACAATACCAGCTGCCACTAACACTTGGATACCATGACAAACTGAGGCGATGGGTTTATTTTTTGTGTTAAAATTTTGAACAATTTCTAACACCTTGGGATTGAGTCGAATATATTCAGGCGCTCGTCCTCCCGGAATAAGCAAAGCATCGTAGCTATTTTCATCAATCTCATCAAATGTAGCATTTAAAGTGAAATTATGACCGGGTTTTTCACTGTAAGTTTGATCACCTTCAAAGTCATGAATCGCCGTTTTAATCTGCTCTCCTGCTTTTTTGTTGGGACAAACCACATCAACACTGTGCCCTAACATAAGCAGAGATTGAAATGGCACCATTATTTCATAATCTTCAACAAAATCTCCTGCAACAATAAGAATCTTTTTTGACATAACTTCTCCTTTTTATGAATTAAATAATGGTATAGCATTACGTTTTAATGTGTAATTTATTTTTTGATTAGTTTGTAATAGTTGCACAATATGCAACTTTGAAAAAAAAAGTAGTTAATTTTGTCTTCAAAAAAGAGAGAAAAGAGCTTAAAAGAGGTTTTTTAATAGCAAAATAAGTTTTGTTTTGATAGAATTTTTTTATGCGGGAGTAGCTCAGTTGGCTAGAGCTTCTGCCTTCCAAGCAGATTGTCGCGAGTTCGAGTCTCGTCTCCCGCTCCACTAACAGCAGATTAAAAGCTGGAACTGATTAACCCTATTGTAACAAAAGAGACTACAACTAAAATCACCACGTTTCTTACAAATTCCATGATACATCCTTTTTCGTTTATATTTATGTTGTAACTGTTAAAAGTATAGTTAATCTGTGTCAATTTTGAAATGTAAGAGTTCTTTGCATTTTCTTGACATACCACTGTTAAAATACGATAGAGAAGATATTGTGAGGTGCAGTATGGGTATAGTGTAGGGCAAACCGATGTTTTTGTAAAATTTTATTGACAATATTAAGACCTAAGCCGTGACCGGATTGTTGATTGGGTTCTCGTGTAAAAGGTCGTATGTAATAAACAAGGTCGTTGGAAAGCTTTGGAGCAATATTTTTGATATGAAGGGCATTTTTGTGTGCATGTATCTCTATAGGATACTCTTGAGCGTATTTGATGGCATTATCAATTAAATTTTTTAATACAATGGTTAAATAATATTTATCGGCTTCAATCGTAAAATCCTCTTCGATATTCAGTACAATTTTGGATTCATCGTCAAGAAAAAGTTTTGATAAGGATTCAAGGATGAGGCTGCTTACTTTAAAATGGGACAGATTAAGCGTTGCAAAGTTGAGTTTCTCTCTTTGCAGCAGTTTACTGGTAAGTTCTTCAATATCAACAAATACACTGTTGATGTTAATGATGACATCCTTGCTTTGAGTGTGTTTAAAATCTTCAAGTAAAAACTTTCCTTTGGTTATGGGTGTTTTTAGCTCATGGCTGATATTTCTTAATAACTCTTCTCGAGAGTGAATAATATCGGCTTGTTTTTCAAGGTAAGAGTTTAAGTTATTGGTGATTTCACTGAGTTCATTATTTTTGCCAATATCTACTTTGATGGTATTTTCATCGTCATCATTAAAAAGGTGTAAGACCCCTTGATTTAATTTATCTAACTTTTCTTTAATCTCTTTTATAATTTTTGATGAGATAACAAACGATACAATAAAGGCAATAAAAAGCAGTCCAATCAGTTCGATTTTAATCGTATCGATAAATTGATTTCTTTTTCTTTCGGTTTGATTCAGTCTGTTTTGAAGATACTCAATTTCTTCGATAATAAGCTTTTGGGTTTCATAACTGATTTTTCCAAACGTTTGATTAAAATTATCGAAGTTTTTTTCTTTGGTTTCAGTGAGTATGAGCGCATACAATTCGTAGCTAATTAAGGATTTTATGTTATCAAAATAAGAGAAGATGAGTTTCAGATTCTCTTTTTCACTTTGGGTTTCTGAGTGTTGTATGGTCTTTTGTTTTTGTGAGAGTAAACTTCTAAAGAGTTCATCGGCTTTATGCAAACGCTCTTTGACGACGTTAATTTTGTCGTAATCGGTAATAATGTCTAAAACAACCCACGAAAAATCGTTGTTGTACTCTTTGAGTTGTTCAACTCTTCGGATTTGGTCATATCGGTGTTTTTGAGACATATGCACTTCATTGAGATTGTATATGGAGTAAAAAAAGACTCCTATGATTAACAGAGTAATGAGTAAAATCAAAGAGAATGAAATAAAAAGTTTTTGTCTAATTGTCATTGATAAATTTGTATCCTATGCCCCATATGGATTTAATGTATTTAAACTCTTTCGAGTCATCATTGATTTTAAATCGAATGTTACTGATGTGCATATCGATGGTTCTGTTTTTGGTATCATTTTTAAGTGAAGTTTGATTGACGATGTCTTCTCTTGAAATCACTTTGTTGATATTGTTCATAAACATAAAAAAAATTTCGGATTCGATTTTGGTAAACTCAATTTCTTGATTGTCTAAAAAGACTCTTTTTTTATCCAAATCAATGCGTAAATCGCCTATTTGGATTTCATCGTCATCTTGATATCGTTTTAACGTTGCATCAATTCTAAGCACCAACTCTCTGGGTTCATACGGTTTGGCTAAATAATCGTCTGCACCCAATTCAAACCCAAATATTTTATTGCCTATGTCATCTCTGGCGGTTGAAATAATGATGGGAATATTTCTAATCTCTTTGAGTTTTTTAAAAAGATCAAATCCATCCATTCGTGGAAGCCCCAAATCTAAAATCACAATGGCATAGTTAACGTGATTTTTCTTGAACTCTTCGAGTGCTTCTAAGGGTTGAGAATACGCTTTACACTGGTGGTGATAATTTTGTAAAAAATTACTGATAAGTGTTTGCAGTTCAAGGTTATCTTCAATCAAAAGTACCTGTTTGTTTTTCACGCGCTGCCTCTCTTTTTTGAGATTGATTTTAACCAAAAATACCCAAATAAACCTGAAAACAAAGAAGCACTCAAAATTCCCACTTTGGCTTGAAAGATAAGTTCAGCATCTCCAACAAAAGCTAAATCGGCAACAAAAATAGACATGGTAAAGCCAATACCTCCTAAAAAGGCTACGCCAAAGACTTGAGAGAGAGAACTGCCTTTGGGAAGTTGAGCTATTTTTAATGTAACAGCTAACCAAGAAACGCCAAAAATTCCAATGACTTTTCCAAAAATAAGTCCGGCAATAATACCTAAAGAAACGGGTTCAAGAAGAGTTGAACCAATGGAGTTAAAATCGATTCTAATCCCTGCATTTGCCAATGCAAAAATAGGAATAACCAAAAGAGCAACGGGCAAATGAAGATCATGTTCCAATCGTGCAGCGGGGGTTCCCACTTCATCAATTTTATCTTTTATAGTGGTTAATATCTTTTTTTGTTCTTCTGTCATGGTGTGAGTTTCCTGCACAGAGTACTTTTCATATTCATACATTAAATGTTGGGTATCTTGAGTAAAACTTTTTGGGGTACGTTTGGGTGTGGACGGAATGGCTAATGCAGCAAGAACTCCCGCAATGGTAGCATGAACACCCGATTCAAGCATAAAAAACCACATAAATAATCCCACAATAAAATAGGGCAAAATCATATGAATACCAAAGCGATTAAACGCAAGCATAAGTAAAAACATCGCTCCTGCTAAACCCAAAGGAAGCATATTGATGGTATCAGTATAAAATAAGGCAATGACTAAAACTGCACCCAAATCATCAACAATAGCAAGAGCAACTAAAAAGGTCACTAAAGTGGTGGGTACTCTTTTTCCTAAGAGTACCAAGGCACTAATAGCAAAGGCAATGTCTGTTGCCATAGGAATACCCCAACCGTTGACACCTGCCGTGTTATAATTTAAACTCAAATAAATCATTGCGGGAAAAATCATACCACCTATGGCAGCTAAGATAGGCAGAAGAGCTACTTTGATATTGGAGAGTTCTCCTGCGGTTATCTCTCTTTTAATTTCCAAGCCAATGATAAAAAAGAAAATTGCCATAAGACCATCGTTAATCCAATGATGAAGTGAATGAGATAATGCCCACGAACCAACATTGAAATCTATATTCATATGAAAAAAGTGCGAATAAGCTTCGTACAAAGGGGAGTTTGCTAACAGTAATGCCACTATGGTCATAATCATTAAAATCAGACCGGTTGTGGTTTGGGCATGTAAAAATGCTTCAAATGGGGTAGAGACTTTTTTAAACGCTTTTTCCCAAGGTGCGTACAATTTCATTTAAACTCCTGCTAAAATAAAGGCTTAATTGTTGTTATCAAATGTCAAATTATATACGATAATTGTCAATATACTTATACACGAGTTCTTGACATTTTCTTGACAAAACAGCAAGAGGTTGACTTCTGTTCTTTATATTGCCGCTCCATTTAAAATCATAATCTCTTTTCCCTCAGGCGTGAGTTTATTCATATCCCAAGGAGGGTCAAAAACCAAATTGACTTTGGCTTCATCAATTTCATCAACTTGTTGTACCACATATTGGACTTGATCGAGTAAAGCTTCTGCCACAGGACAAGCGGGACTTGTCAGTGTCATTTCAATGGTACAAAAAAGATAGTTCTCTTTGTTTTCAAACGCAATGGTATAAATCAAGCCTAAATCATAGACATTGACAGGAATTTCTGGGTCATAAACACTTTTGAGTTTCTCGATGACCTTAGTTTTAATGGTGGGAATATCAAATGTGGCTTTCATCGCATCTCCTTATATTCATTGGCATAGGTTTTAATTTTTTTTATCATTCCTGTAAGACCACTTTGTCGATTGGGGGTAATAACTTCACTGAGATTTAACTCTTTAATAATGTCCATATCAATGGCATTCAGTTCTTCAATGGTAGCATCTGAAAAGATTTCCAAAATCATATAGACCAAACCTTTAACAATAATGGCATCGGAGGTTCCATAAAAATAGAGTTTGTCCTCTTTTTTTTCACACACCAGCCAAACTTGTGACGTACACCCTTGCACTAAGTTTTTATCAATTTGCAATTTTTCATCAAAAGGTTTAAGCTTTTTGCCCAAATCAATAATAAATTCATATTTTTGTAATTCATCTTCAAAAAAATCCAAATCCTCTTTAAATGCTTGAATCTTTGTTTTTATACTCATGGCTTAACCTTTTAACAGTGAGATGGCTTTTTTAAGAGCGTTAATAAAGGCATCAATATCCTTTTTATCGTTATAAAAGGCAAGTGAAACCCGAATGGTTCCTTTGATGTTTAATGCCTTCATAATAGGTTGCGCACAATGATGCCCGACTCGCACGGCAATATTCATTTTATCAAGTAAAATACCAATATCATCGTGGATAATCCCTTTTATATTAAAACTTCGTGAACCAATAGCATGGTGTGTGGTGTTGTAAAAGACAATATCCTCTATGGTATGCAATTGAGCGTCCAAATATTCATACCATTGCTTTTCGGCTTTTTGTATGGAATCATACCCCAAATGATTAAGATACTCTAATGCTTGGGCAAAACCAATCACTCCTGCAATATTTTGTGTACCGGCTTCAAAAGCATAAGGAGAATCAAGCAACACAGAACCCAAGTAATCCACACTTTGTATGGTAGCTCCTCCTGTTTGGTAGGGTGCTAACTCTTTGAGATATTTTTCTTTGACATATAACGCACCTACACCTGTAGGTCCAAAGGTTTTATGCCCAGAAATGGCAAAAAAATCCGCATCTAAATCTTGCACGTCTATTGGCATATGACTTAAACTTTGTGCACCATCAATTAAAACAGGAGTGTGATACTTATGGGCTAATTGTATTATGGCTTTGATGTTATGAATGGTTCCAAAGGCATTTGAAATATGGGTAATGGAGACAAAAGCATTTTTATGTTGTTGTAAAAGGCGTTCAAAATCTTCAAAATCAAACTCCAAATTGGGTGTGCATTTGACCACTTCTAAACCTTTGTTTAACACTCTTCCTTGCATGTGCCAAGGCACAATATTGGAGTGGTGTTCCAAACTTGAAATAATTATTGTGTCAAACTTTTTTGCAAACGATGAAGCCACAAAATTGATGGATTCAGTGACTCCTTTGGTGAAAATAATCTCTTCATTTTTTGACGCATTGATAAAGTTTTTCAGTGTTGTTCTGGCATTTTCATATTGTTGTGTGGCTTTATTGGCATCGCTAAAACTGCTTCTGTGAGTATTGGCACAATAGTGTGTGTAGTATTCCACTTGCGCATCAATAACCACTTGAGGTTTTTGTGTTGTTGCTGCATTGTCCAAATAGACCACTTTGGAGTTGTTAAAATAGGGAAAATCATTTTTAAACATAAGAAACTCCTAAATGAGTTTTAACATACTCTTTGAGATATTCATTTTCAATCGCTTCATACATTTGCGCTTCAAAAGCATTCAAAAGTAGGGTTTGTGCAAATTCTTTTGAAATCCCTCTGGCTTGTAAGTATAACAATTGTTCTTCATCAAGTGTTCCTGTGGTTGTCCCATGTGAGGCTTCAAGTTCATCAATGGATATTTCAAGATGAGGTTGAGCTATAATCGTAGCATTGTTGCTCAGCAATATGGTATGAGCATTTTGAAATGCTTTGGTATAAAGGGCATTTTCATTGACGATGGATTTGGCTTTAAAGATGGCAGTTGATTTATCTTTAAGGGTGTGTTTTATGTTAATATGACTCATGGAGTGTTCATTGTTGTGGATGGTTTGAATGATATTGGCAACATACGCTTCTTTTTGTAATGTGACCAAACCATTAAGGGTGTAGTGAACATTTTTTTCATCAATTGCGTTGTCGTAGCTGTTGATGACAAATCCTTCTCCTTTTTCAAAAGCGTGCATTTGACAAGAAGAGGCTTCTTTTTGATGAAGCATTACATTGTATATCACGCTGTTATTTTCTTCTATTTCTTGAATTTTAACATACTCCAAAGAGGCATTCTCTTCTAAAGATATTTCTCGATTAAAAATAAAGGCACTCTCCTTTTTTTGGCTTTTTATAATCTCAATTATGGTGGCTTTGATGCCTTTTTTAACCTCTATTTTAAGTTGATTTGAATAGAGTGTTTCATCTTCTTTCATCTCATAAATTAACACAAGCGGTTCTTTTAGACTCTTATTAATGCTTAGAACCTCTTGTGTGTTATTGAGTTGTTGAGCGATATTCCACACAATATTTTTTGAAGAAGAAAAAGGTGTTTGCGTTTGTATCACACCAGCAACAGAAGAAGCAATGGCTTGATGGTGTTTAAAATCAAAATGATATAACGTTTCAAGCTCAATTTTTCTAAAGGTTTCGTTGTTTTTTTCAGGCAAAGTTATGCCCAATACATCAATGAGTTTCATCTTTAATTCCTATGGCTTCAAAGCCTTTTTCATCAATTTCCAGTGCCAAGGTATAATCCCCCGTTTTGACAATTTTACCTTGATGAAGGATATGTACAAAATCGGGTTTAATCAGTTCAAGCAATCGATCATAGTGTGTAATCATCAAAACCGATTTGTTGCCATCAAGAATCCCGTTAATCACATTGGCAACGGTTTTAATGGCATCCACATCTAGCCCCGAGTCAATCTCATCTAACAAAATCAAATCGGGATTGAGCAAAAGCAATTGTATGAGTTCATTTCTTTTTTTCTCACCGCCTGAAAAGCCGTTATTAAGCTCCCGTTGTAAGAGTTTTTGGTCAATTTCATAGTGGCTGGTTTTCTCTTTAACGTATTTTAGAAATGCCATGGCGTCCAAAGGCTCTTTGTTTTCATAGACTCTTTTTTCGTTTAACGCAGTTTTGAGAAAATAACTGTTGTTTATGCCCGGAACTTCAATGGGGTTTTGAAAACTCATAAATATCCCTTCATTGGCTCTTTGAGCAACGTCTATTTGCAGTAAATCTTTGTTTTTAAAATGAATATTGCCTTGCATAACTTGGCAATCATAATGCCCACTGATGGTTTTAACTAAAGTTGATTTTCCTGTGCCATTCATCCCCATAAGGGCATGAACTTCTCCTTTTTTGATTTCAAGATTAAGATTTTCCAAAATGGTTTTATTATTTATATTGACTTGTAAATTGTTTATTTTTAACATCGTATCCTCTTTTATTGTTTTCATCCTACACTTCCTTCCAAAGAGAGACTCAATAACTCTTTTGCTTCAGCTGCAAACTCCATGGGTAACTCTTTTAGCACCTCTTTACAAAAACCATTGACAATCATGGCAATGGCATCTTCTTCATTGATGCCTCGTTGATTGAGATAAAAAAGTTGTTCATCGGATATTTTAGAAGTGGTTGCCTCATGTTCCACTTTGGCACTCATATTTTTGATTTCATGGTAAGGGTAAGTATGGGCTTTGCATTGATTGCCAATGAGCAGTGAGTCACATTGTGAAATGTTTCTGGCATGGTCGGCATTTTTAGCCACACGCACCAACCCTCGGTAAGCATTGCTTCCTTGCATGGCGGAGATTCCTTTGGAAATAATGGTTGACTTGGTGTTTTTGCCCCAATGAATCATTTTCGTACCCGTGTCGGCTTGTTGAGCACGACTGGAAATGGCAACGGAATAAAACTCTCCTACGGAGTTATCTCCTTTTAAAATGCAAGAGGGGTATTTCCATGTTAAACTTGAACCCGTTTCAACTTGCGTCCAAGAAATTTTGGAATTGTCTCCTTGACACAAACCTCGTTTGGTCACAAAATTTAAAATCCCTCCTTTTCCTGCCTCATCTCCAGGATACCAGTTTTGTATCGTAGAGTATTTAATTTGGGCATCTTTTAAGGCAATAAGTTCAACCACAGCCGCATGAAGTTGTCGTTTATCTCTTGAAGGAGCTGAACAGCCTTCGTTGTATGAAACATACGAACCCTCATCACAAATAATTAAGGTGCGTTCAAATTGCCCCGTATTTAAAGCATTAATTCTAAAATACGTAGAGAGTTCCATTGGGCATTTAATATTAGGAGGAATATAGACAAAACTTCCATCGGTAAAAACGGCTGAATTGAGTGCTGCAAAAAAATTATCCCCTTTGGGTACAACCGTTGCCAAATATTTTTTGAGCAATTGGGGATGTTCATTCGCTGCTTCTGAGATAGAGCAAAAAATGATGCCCAGTTTTTCTAACTCTTTTTGATAGGTAGTTTTAACTGAAACCGAATCAAAAACGGCATCCACGGCAACGCCTGCGAGTTGTTTTTGTTCTTCTAATGATATGCCCAATCGTTCATAGGTTTTAAGAATTTCAGAGTCAACTTCTTCAAGTGAGTTCAATGGTTTTAAAGGAGCAGAGTAATAAGAGATCTCTTGATAATCAATGGTAGGGTAGTGTAAGTTTGCCCAAGTGGGTTCTTTCATTGTAAGCCATTTTTTATAGGCGCTGAGTCGAAACTCCAAAAGCCAATCGGGCTCATTTTTTTTGGCACTGATGGCTTTAATGACATCTTCATTTAACCCTTGTGCAAATGTGTCGCTTTGAACTAAGGTTTCAAAACCCAAAGCATAATCACTGTTAATAAACTCTTGTAATTGTTTATTTTTACTCATAATCAAATCCTTTTCAAATAGGACAAATTTACTCCTATTTAAGAAATTTAACATGTTTTTATTAAAAACAATACTTAATCATTAATTATAGTATAACTTTAAAATAATTTTAATAATCTTGAAATATGTAAGAAGAAGAGGAAGGGTAACACAAGAAGAGGTTCTTGTGTTACTATTTTTCTAAAGCGATTAACTCTTTATAGAGTTTGTCGTGTTCGTCAATCTCTTCTTGACTGGCTTTTCTTCGACACGACAAATACCCTTTATTGCCCTCTGAGGTAATAGTAGGAAAAACAGTGGCATAAACCCAATAGTAGCCTCCCGATTTGGTGGCATTTTTAACGTAACCTGTCCACACTTCACCTTTTTTGACCGTATCCCATAATCCTTTAAAAGCGACTTTAGGCATATCTTTATGTCGTACAATACTGTGGGGTTGACCGATGAGTTCATCGACACTGTATTGCGCTATCTTACAAAAATCATCGTTGGCAAAAATAATTTTACCTTTTTCATCGGTTTCACTGACTAAAAATGCAAAATCATCTAATACGGTCTCTTTTTCCATTGTTATTCCTTTTAGCTTACTTTTTTACTTTTGGCATCTTTGACAAGAAGTTGTGCCATTTGAAGCGTTTCATTGGCAATATTGGCAACATTATTGGCTTCATTGGCATTTTCTTGGGTTACTTTATCCAACATTGAAATGGCATGGTTGATTTGCTCAATTCCTGTGAGTTGCTCATGAGATGCGACACTGACGTTTTGAATAAGTTCTACGGTTTGTGAGATGAGTTGATTAAGATTATCGTACCCTTGACTCATCTCATTAGAGATTTGTTTGCCTTCATTGGTTTTTTGTGTGGCATTTTCAACTAAGTTTTTAATCTCTTTTGCGGCATCACTGCTTCGGTTTGCTAAGTTTCTTACTTCTTGGGCAACAACCGCAAACCCTTTTCCTGCTTCTCCTGCTGTGGCTGCTTCAACGGCTGCATTCAGACTTAAAATATTCGTTTGAAACGCAATTTGGTCAATGACATTAATGGCTTCATTAATGGCTTCTACTTTTTCATTGATTTCATCCATTGACATGGCTGTTTTATGGGCAAGTTTTTCTCCAACTAAAACCGACGATTTAACCTCTTTACTTAAATTTGCCATCGAAGAAGCATTTTGTGTATTGTTTTTGGTAATGGAGGTAATCTCTTCAACTGCAGCGGCCGTTTGTTCCAAAGAAGCCGCTTGTTCATTGGCTTTTGAAGCCAGGTTTTCAACCGAGTGATTCATGGTAATAGAGTTTTTCTCCAAATATTCACCGTTGCGTAAATTTTGTTTGGCATTTTCATTGAGTTCAGCCCCCAGTTGGTTGATTCGTTGCATGGTAATGAGCATTTTCCCTTTTAAAATGGGGTTGATTTTCATTTGAGAACGATAATCTTGTTGGGTGTATTTTTCAACAATATTGACCAACTCTTCCATATTTTCACTTGTTTTTTCAAGCATATCATTGACTACTTTTCGTAACGCATTGACCATAAAGTTATTGGAAGTAGAGTGAATTTTTGCGGTGTAAATTCCTTGAGAGACTTTATTTAAAGCAATAACCACTTCACCTAAAACGTGCATGTCCTCTTTTCTCATGGCATCAAATTTATCCACATATTTATTGAGTTCTCTTAAAATAAAGCCAATATCATCGTTTTTAATAAATTGTGCTTTGGTAATACGATTGGTTCTGAAAAAAACAAAATCCATTAAATCATCAAGATATTTTTTAAGGCGTTCAATTCCTCCTACAATACGCTTCATGGCAGTATAATTAGTGTATGCAACAACCAGTCCAAAAACGATATTAACGGCAATAATAGCAGCAAGTTTATAGTCACTCAAAATGGCAACAACACTAATAAGGGCAAACCCCACTTGAGTGATTGCCATATTGATAAAAATTCGAGTTTTGGTATGAGTATGTAAAAACATTAAGTCCCTTTACGCCTTTGTTGAGGCAATAATATAATAATCGAAATTATATAATAAAATTCGTAACAAAAGTGTAATATCTGAGCCCTTTTGTTAAATATATCTAAAATATTATTATTAATATAGTGGCATTAAATATAAATGCTTTCGTGCCGTTTAACGATGTGAACTTTTTGGTGCAAAGTCTCTTTGATTTTTTCTTTAAAAGCTTCAAGTTTTGGTTCATCGGCATGAATTAAATAGACACACTCTAAGCCTTTAAGGTTATCGATAAATTTAAGCAACCCTTTTTGGTCAGCATGGGCTGAAAATCCATCAATTTGTTCAATGTGTGCTTCAATTTTGAGATGTTGTCCGGCAATGGTAATTTCACCGTTATGATTAATAATTTTTCGCCCCAGAGTTCCTTGTACTTGATACCCTATAAATAAAATTAAACTGTTAGAATCGCTTAGGTGTCTGACCAAATGATATTTGACACGACCCCCTTCGCACATTCCAGAGCCTGCGATGATGATTTTAGGTTTATTCACTTTATTAATTTGTGTTGATTCTTCTTTGGAATAGGTGGTTTGTAACTCTTGGAAATCAAAAGGGTTTTCTCCTGCTTCAATCATTTTTTGCACTTTTTTGGAAAACAGTCTGGGATAGTTTCCAAATACTTTAGTCACATTAATCGCCAAAGGAGAGTCTAAATAGACAGGAATACCTTGCAGTAAACCTTTTTGACTCATTTGTTTGAGTAAAAAAAGAATCTCTTGTGTTCGCTCAAGAGCAAAAGAGGGTATCACAACGGTTCCTTTGTTTTTAAGGGTTTGTAAAATATGTTTTTTAAATTTTTTAGTTGATAAGGTGATGTTTTCATGTAAACTGGCACCGTAAGTTGACTCAATAAAAACGGTATTGGCTTTTTTCCAAAAATCCACTTTAGAGGTAATAATACGCGCTTCTTGTCCAATATCACCTGAGAAAACGACACTCTTTTTGATGTTCTCTTCTTTAAACTTAATTTTGACACTGGCTGCACCTAAAATATGACCCGCATTTTTAAAGCCAATTTTAATTCCCTCTTTGAGTGTCATGGTTTCATTGTATTCCAAAAACGCACCAAAGAGTTTTAAAGCAGGTTCAACATCGCCAATGTTGTACAAGGGTTTGGGCTTTTCTTGTAAAATATTGGCTGAATTTGCTAACATCAATTTAGCAATTTCATACGTGGCTTTAGTACAAATGATTTTTTTATTGAACCCTTTTTTAACCAATAAAGGCACTCGTCCAATATGGTCTAAATGGGCATGTGTGAGAATCAAATAATCAATCTTTTTGGGGTCAAATCCAAACTCTTCGTAGTTTAACTCTTCATCTTTTCCTTGAAACATTCCACAATCTATGAGAATTTGAATTTTTCCAATTTTTAAGTGATGACAAGAACCTGTAACTTCCATTGCTGCACCTTGTGCGGTATAGTATGCCATGATAAACTCTTTGTAAATAAATTATTAATGTGATTAATCATACACCAAATATACTTATAGTTTAAAAAAATAGTGCTATAATCCCCCATTAAATAATCTGTTTTAAAAGGACGCATAATTAAAAAATTCAGAAAAGTTCATATCGAAATTACCAATATTTGTAACTTATCATGCTCTTTTTGTCCGCCTAAAACCTTACCCAATGAAACCATGAGTGTAGAGCTGTTTGAAAAAATCAATCAAGAAGTCAAAGCGTACACCAAAGAACTGGCTTATCATATTGTAGGTGATCCTTTGATTCTTAGTAATTTAAGGGATTATTTGGATATCAGCTTACGGCATAATTTAAAAGTTAATTTAACCACAACAGGCAATAAAATAACTCAAAAGGATTTTAACACCTTAACGCATCAAGCCGTTAAACAAATTAATTTTTCGATTAATTCCTATCAGGCTAATAGCCATAAAAAGAGTTTGGATGAGTATTTGACCCCTTTATTTGAGTTTGTAAAGTTTGTACTTGAACATAAAAAAGAGGTGTTTATCAATTTTCGTATTTGGAATTTGGATCAAACTCAAAGTGCCAAACTCTTCAATCAAGCCGTTTTTGAAAAAGCCAATACTTTTTTTAATGCCCAATTGGATGTTGATGCCATCTATACCTTAAAACCCAAAAATATAAAAATAGCGCGAAAAGTTTTTTTTAATTTTGATGACTATTTTGTTTGGCCCTCTTTAGAGAGTAACTATTGTGAAGAGAATGGATTTTGTCATGGATTGAGTTCTCATTTTGGTATTTTAAGTTCAGGAACAGTTGTGCCTTGTTGTTTGGATAAAGATGGGATAATTAATTTGGGCAATGTCAAAAAAGAGTCGTTAGAACAGATTTTAACTTCTCAAAAAGTCAATGCCATACAACAAGGTTTTTTAAAGCATAAAGCTACGCAAGAGTTATGCCAAAAGTGTGAATATAAAACCAAATTTAATGATAAACTTAATGGAAAGGATAATCAATGAATGAAGCAGAACTTTTTTTAAAAGCGTTACGAGATTTTTTTACTCGACCTTTCTTAAAAATTGCGTTATATCCCTTTTTTATTACGCTGTGTATTATGTATGGGGCGTTTTTTGTTGCAGCAGATTGGGGACTTGATGGATTGCAACATCATGTGATGCAAGTACAACAACAGCAATTAGCAATCGAAAACGGGGAAGTAATTGCCTCTGATATTACGACACAGACCTATTTTGGTAAAGAAATTATTGAGTTTTTACTGCAATTTTCGATTACCTCATGGATTGTAGGCTTTTTGGTGTACACCTTAGGAACCATATTTGTGATGCTGTTTGCATTGTTTATTACGTTGATAGTAGTAGGATTTTTGACCCCTTGGATTTTAAAACTGATTCAAAAAAAACATTATCCTACTTTGGAGTTACAAGGGTATGGAAATCTGTTTAATACGTTTTGGATTTTAATCAAAAGTTTTATGATAATGGTACTGCTATTAATTGTACTGATTCCTTTGTATTTTATTCCTGTGTTAAATATCTTTATTTTAAATATTCCTTTTTATTACTTTTTTTACAAGCTTTTAAATTTTGATATTACCTCTACGATTATGACCAAAGAGGAAGAGGCGATAATTCATCTAAAAAAAGGAAACCATTTTCACCTTAAAACCATGGTGTTGTATTTAATCTCTATGATTCCGTTTATTGTACTTTTTTCAACGGTGTTTTATGTTATTTATTTGGGACACGGATATATGAGTGAATTAAAGAAGTTACGAGAAGCAAAAATGAAGGATATGACCAACGCTTGAGTTAAACAAGCAGTTGGTAACCAATGCCTTGAACGTTTTTCAAAATATCAGGAGGAAGTTTTTTTCTGAAGTTTTTAATAAACAATCGAAGGGCATTTTGAGTCATAACATGTTCATGGCTCCAGATGAGATTTTCAATCTCTTCATAGGTAATAATGCGATGTTTTTTGAGTAAAAGTTTTAAAAAGCTGGTCTCTTTTTTGGTTAAAATAAACTCTTCTTGGGGTCCTTTTATGGTGCTTCTTCCTTCATCAAAAAGCCATTGCGGAACTAAAGTACAGATTTTTGAATTTTCAAAACTGTTAATAAAAGCTTCAAGTGCATCAATGAGTTTTTGTTCGTTGATGGGTTTGATAATGTATTTGACCAAATGCAGTTCCGTGGCTTTAAGCATATAGTCTAAGTCCGTGTGAGCAGAAAGAATAATCACACGAACTTTGGCGTTGATTTGTCGTATTTTTTCAACGAGTTCAAGCCCATTGAGTTTGGGCATTTTAATATCAGTCATAATCAAATCGGGTTTTTTTTCTACAAATATATTATACGCTTCTTCCCCGTTCTTAGCTACATAGATGGTTTTAAAAACATCTTGCAAAATTTCACAAATATTTTCTCGAATACCATCTTCATCTTCAACATACAATAAAGTAAAATTTGAGAGTTGGTCTATTAATTCTTTGCTCAACACTTTATGACTCCAAAAATTTAGTTATGTTATCATAGCAAAATAATACCTAATACAAATTTACGAACGGAATACAATGAAAATTATTACCGAAAAAAATGTTGCTAAGTTTATTATCTACTTATTTATTATCATTATGTCTTTAATGGTAGCCTCTATCTCTTACTATTATGTTCAAAATGCGTACGATGATTTTGATAAAGATATGGAACAATTTGTACAAGAGTATTACGATACGCAAAAAGAGAGCATTAAAAAAGAGGTTGAGATTGTATTGGATATTATAAAATATCATGCGTTAATTGCAACTTCTCAAACAGAAGAACCAATCAAAGCAGAAGTGGTTCGAATGCTGCATAATATCTCTTTTCAAGAGGGTAAAAGCAATTATATTTTTGTGTATGATGTTAAAAATATGCAAGGCGGCGATGAGTTTGCTGTGATGCTGGTCAATCCCAATCGCCCGGATTTACTCGGACAATATATCTCCACAAATTATCAAGATGAAAACGGAAAGCGTTTTCGAGAAGAGTTTTTAGACAACATTCGCAAAACAGGGGAGTCTTTTACTCAATATGCGTACAAAAAACCGTATGATGCGCAAGTGAAACAAAAACTCTCTTACTTTAAATATTTTGAGGAGTGGAATTGGATTGTGGCAGTGGGAATTTATTTGGATGATATTGAAAAAGACATTGAAAACAAGAAAGTTCTTTTAAAAAGTAAAGTACAAAAACGTGTGGCACAAACGATTTTTATCTTTTTAGGTTTTCTTTCTGTTGCCATTGCTTTTTCTATTTTGGTCAGTCAAAAGATTGAAGAGTTTTTTAATGAATACAAACAAACCGTACAAAAAAAATCGCAAGATTTACTTGAGTTAAATAAAAATCTTGAACGTCGAGTCAAAGAGGAGTTATCTAAAAACAGAGAAAAAGAGCAAATTTTGGTGCAAAAATCTAAGTTTATTGCGTTAGGTGAAATGATTTCAAATATTGCTCATCAATGGCGACAACCTTTATCTGAACTCTCTTCGGTACTTATGGCAATTAAATTTAAACATTCAATGGGAAAACTGGAGTCTGAGTTTATGCAAAAAAAGGTGAAAGAAGCAGATACCTTGATTGAGTATATGTCCCATACCATTGATGATTTTAGAAATTTCTTTATGCCAAAAAAAGAGAAAGAGTATTTTAGTTTATATGATTCAGTGCAAAGTGTGATGAACATTTTAAGCAGTGTGTTAAAAGAGAATCATATTATTGTTAATATCAATATTGACCATAATATTAAACTGCACACCTATTTAAATGAGTGTGAACAAGTGATTTTAAATATTATTTCTAATGCCAAAGATGTGTTAATCCATGAAAAGATTGAAAATGCACAAATCAATATTTTTGCACTTGAAGATGAAAATGTCGTTAAACTCACCATAGAAGACAATGCAGGCGGTATCAAAGTTCGACCCAAGTCAAAAATATTTGAACCTTATTTTACAACAAAAGATGAAGCACATGGGACAGGAATAGGGCTTTATATGTCAAAAATTATTATAGAAAAAAATATGAAAGGCAAACTAAGAGTTAAAAATGTCAATAATGGCGCGAGATTTGAGATATTTTTTGTAAAAAATTGAAAAAAGTAAAAAAGTGAGAGGGAAGTAATGAGAGGTGAGAGGTGAAACTACTGCTCACCACTCACCATTTACTATTCACTATTGACTAACTGCCATACATTAAGTTAGGTAACCATAACGCAATTTCAGGAATATACGTTACAAGTAACAATCCTACTAAAATGGTCATTGTCCATGGGAATGCGGCGACAATAACATCTTTGATGCTCATTCCTGTTAAACCAGACGTTACAAATAAGTTCAGACCAACAGGTGGGGAAACCATCCCAAGCTCCATATTGATGGTAATAACAATACCAAAATGGATGGGGTCAATACCTAAAGCAACGGCCACAGGTAAAAGCAGTGGCACTAAAATCATAATAATCGCACTTGGCTCCATAAATGAACCGGCAACAATTAAAATAATATTCACTAACAATAAAAACATAATTTTATCAACATTGGCTGATATAAGTGATTGTGTAATCATTTGAGGAATATTTTCAATGGTTAAAAAGTGTGCAAAAATCATGGCATTGGCAATAATAAACATAATCATTGCGGTGGTTTTAGCTGATTCTAAAGAGACGCTAAAAAGTTCTTTGAGCTTAATGTCTTTATAGATAAATACTGAGATAAAAAATGCCCACATAGCAGCAACTGCAGCCGCTTCTGTTGGGGTAAAAATCCCACCGTAAATCCCACCAATAACAATGACGATTGTCATTAAGCCCCAAGAGGCATCTTTCATCTTTTTAAGTCTTATTTTAAATGGCTGAGGCTCTTCTCTTTTAAATCCAAGTCGAACAGCACCAATGTACGTAACAACCATCATCATAATACCTAACATAATACCCGGGACAACCCCTGCCATAAAAAGTTTACCAATAGAGACTTCTGCGGTAACTCCGTACACGATTAATACAATTGAAGGCGGAATTAAAATTCCTAAACTTCCTGCTGTTGCAATCGTTCCTACGGCATATTTTTTAGGATATCCTGCTTGCATAATGGCACCAAACATAATCGAACCAATGGCAACAACGGTTGCAGGAGAACTTCCTGAAACAGCGGCAAAAATAATCGAGGCAAAAATAGCAGAAATAGGTAAACCACCGGGTAAATGTCCTACAATTGATTTGGCAAACTCAATAATTCTGCTGGCGGCACTTCCTTTACTGAGCAAATTTCCTGCTAAAATAAACATCGGAATGGCCATAAGAGAGTAGTGTTCAATTTTGGTAAACATCATTGCAGATACTTCAATAGGAGAAATATCGGTAAATAATAATAGCGTTACAAAGGTACTTGCCCCTAAGCTAACAGCAATAGGAGTACCTAAAATGGCTAAAAGAAAAAACAGACCAAATAATACCGCTATACTCATAACATTCCTCCTGTTTTCTTATGCGTTTCTTTAACTAGGGTATCTAACTCTTCAGGAGATTTTTTAAATTTATTTTCACCGGCAACACCCATACTGGCAATAATCATTTCAACTTCACTTTCACCTAATACTTCAGCATGAGGCGTTTTAATGATGTGAACAATTTTTTCAGCAACTCGATATGCTGCAAGAAAAAAGGCAATAGGGATAACTAAATAAGGTATCCACATTGGAATAGCTAAATCAATTGACATCTCTTCAAGTTCTATTACAAGTTCTAAGTATTGGTATCCGAAAAATGAAATGGCTGATAAAAATATTAATGTGACAACATGAGAAATTAAAAGCATTATTTTGGCTAATTGTGAAGGAACAAGGGTTAAAACTATATCAATGGCAATGTGCGCATCTTTTTTGAAGCAATACGCTGCTCCAAAAAAGGCACTCCACACAAATAAAAATATAGTCAGTTCAGTTGCCCACGTTAATGAGGCGTCGAAAACATATCGTGCAACAACATTAACAAATGACAGGGCAACTCCTGCAGTAATACCAAGTACAGCAATAGACTGATTGATAAAACCTACGAATTTATTTAAAAATGAAAACATGGACTTCTCGTTATTTGGTATTAATGGTTTCTTTAATTAACTCTTCACCCACAACATCTTCGTCATAAAACATTGGGTAGATAACTTCAACTTTTTTTCTCCAAGCATCTTTTTGTGCCTCAGTTAAGGTGTGAATCTCTAATTTACCAGTTGTTTTTGCATACTCTTTAATTAAGTTTAATTGCTCAACATCTAACTCTAAAGACCATTGTCTCTCTTTCGCTGTTGCTTCTTTCATCGCTTGTCTTACATTGTCTTTTAAATCTTGTGGTAATTTTTTCCAAAATTTAGGACTCATTACAACTAAGTATCCTAAGTAACCATGGTCAGAAAGCGTTAAGTGACTTTGAACTTCATGGAATTTTTTAGTGTAAATGTTAGAAATTGGATTTTCAGCTGCATCAATTACCCCTTGTTGTAAACCAGAGTAAACTTCTGAAAATGCCATAACTTGTGGGTTTCCACCAACGGCTTTGATTTGCTCTTCTAATACTTTAGAACTCATGATTCTGAATTTTTGACCTTCAGCATCTTCTGGATTAATAATGGCTTTTTTAGAGCTTGAGAAGTGTTTAAATCCTGCATCCCAATAATCAAGAGCGATAAATCCTTTTTTCTCAACCAATGCTTTAAGTTTTTCTCCTACAACACCATCTTGAACTTTATGTAAGTGGTCAACATCTCTGAATAAAAAAGGTAAGTCAAAAAGTGCCAATTGAGGAATGATTTTACCAAATTTTGAGAAACTTGGAGCTCCCATTTGAACGGTATCTAACTTAAGTGCTTTTAAAACCGTATCATCGTTATATAATTGTGAAGAAGGATAGACTTGAACATCAATTCTTCCTTTTGATAACTCTTCAAGTCGTGTTTCAAAATATCTTGCGGCTTGACCTTTTGGTGTATTGTCACTTACTACGTGTGAAAACTTTAATGTAAATTCTGCTGCCCAACCTGACGAGGCTAACATCGCTGCTGCAACAGCTCCTAGTACTAATTTTTTCATATTTTCTCCTTTGAATTTTTTTGGGTTTAAAAAATTATAATGGAAAGTTATGTAGCAATTGTGTATAAAAAATAAATTTTTGAAATTTATTTACAATTTTGAAAAGGGTGTTTCATAAATGTCAATAAAAGATTTCATTAATTTTTTTTAACCATTATAATGAGTAGTGTATCCAACGCCTTATGGCTCTTTTAACCAATATTTAATCAAAAATTAGATATTATCTGCTACTTTTTGACCTAGTAAACAAATTATAAAAAGGAAAATGATGGGTTGTAATTTAGATTTATTAACTTCTTTCAAAGATAACTGTGGCTTTGGTTTAGTCGCACATCTTAAGAACAAACCTTGTCATTCAAACTTAGAAGATGCGATAACTTCATTAGAGAGAATGATGCATAGAGGTGCAGTTGCTGCTGATGGAAAAACAGGCGATGGAAGTGGTTTACTTTTATCAATGCCTGACTTTTTTATGAGAAAAGTAGCACATGAAAATGGTATTGATTTACCTAAAAAATATGCCGTTGCTATGATTTTTGCAAAAGAAGTCGATGAGATAAAAATATTCAGAAAATTTTGTGAAAAAAATGACTTAAAAGTGGTGTTAACTCGAGAAGTTCCCGTTGATACAGAAGCATTAGGGATACAAGCTTTAGAGAGTTTACCAATGATTACTCAAGTTTTTGTTATTCCCAATGCGTTGATGTCGTCAAAACGATTTGATGCCATGTTGTATTTAACGCGAAAAGAGTGTGAACATAAACTTATTGACCATAAAGATTTTTATATTCCTTCGTTCTCATCGAAAGTGATTTCCTATAAAGGCTTAATAATGCCTACGCATATTAAACACTTTTATAAAGATTTAAGAGATGAAGATTTTAAAATATCATTTGCCTTGTTTCACCAACGTTTTTCAACCAATACGCTTCCTCAATGGAAATTAGCACAACCCTTTAGAGCCATTGCACATAACGGTGAAATTAACTCAATTGATGCCAATCGATTTAATGTCAAAGTCAAATCAGAACAACTTCAATCAGAAGTCTTTACACAAAAAGAGTTGGAAAGACTGCTTCCCATTTTACAAGAAAATGTTTCAGACTCGGCTTCTTTGGATAACTTGTTTGAGTTTATGATTGTCAATGGAGTTGACTTTTTTAAAGCGGCACGTGGACTTATCCCTGCTCCTTGGCAAAATGCACCACATATGGATTCTGATTTAAGAGCCTTTTATGAATATACATCAACAGCAATGGAAGCTTGGGATGGACCAGCGGCTGTTTCATTAACTGATGGACGACACATTGGATGTTTGATTGACAGAAACGGGTTAAGACCATCCAAATATGTCATAACTAAACAAGATAAATTGTATATTACTTCTGAGTATGGAACATTGGATTTAAATGAAGAAGATATTATTGAAAGAGGTCGATTGCAATCAGGACAAATGATTGGATTGGATTTAAAACACGGTCAAGTTTTAAAAGAAGAAGACATCAATAATTATCTGAAATCAGCGCAAAAATACACCGAATGGCTCAATAAAGATATGCAATATCTTCAAGAGTTTATCGATGAATCATTCATGAATACTAAAGAGTATAAAATTGAAGAATTAGAGAAAAAACAAAAGCTGTTTAATATCACCTATGAAGTCATTGATCAAGTGATTGAACCCATGGCAAAAGATGGAAAAGAACCCGTTGGATCAATGGGAGATGATACTCCATTGGCGGCATTTTCTACAGTAAACAGAAACTTTACTGACTTTTTCAGACAAAAATTTGCTCAAGTTACTAATCCCCCAATTGACCCGTACCGAGAAAAATTGGTGATGTCTTTAGAGACAGGATTTGGACAAGTACATAATATTTTAGATGAAAAACCAGAATATGCAAGACGATTAAAATCATCTAGCCCAATTTTAATGCAAGAGAAATTTGAAGTATTAAAATCATTTGGTGATGAGAGAAATCCACGATTTGAAGAGTATTACAGAAACAGAACGTTCTCTACAACGTTTACTTCAAATTTAAAAGAGTCGTTGCAAAAACTCTCAAACAGTATCATTGAAGCCGTAAGTAAAGATAACATTACTATTGTAATTTTAGACGATCGAGCCATCAATGAAAAATGTAAACTTATCCCGATGGCAATGGCAGTAGGACATGTTAATCAAGCTCTTTTAAAAGCAGGGATTCGACACAATGCTTCACTTGTTTGCGTAACAGGAGAAGTGTATGATCCCCATATGGCGGCAGTATTAATTGGATTTGGATGTACGGCTATTTATCCTTATATGATGTACGCTACTACCGTGGCATTTTACAAACGAAAAGAGATCTCTAAATTTGAGATGCAACGGGTATTAAAAAATACTCAAAAAGCGCTCAATGCAGGTATTTTAAAAATTATGTCAAAAATGGGTATTGCAACCATTGCTTCATATCGAAATTCGGCATTATTTGATATTTTAGGATTGCATGATGACATTGTTGAAGAGTGTTTTAAAGGGGCTCACAGCGATTTAAGTGGATTAACCTATGAAGACATTGAAAAACGAATTGAAAAGGCACATTTCAACGCATTTTTTGATAAGAAACATATGTTTCCTTTAGATATGGGTGGATTTTACAAATACATTGATGGGGGAGAATATCACGATTATGGTCCTGCCATTACTCGAGCAATGCACAATAAACAAGCCGTTGAAAAAGAAGATATTACGGACTTTACCGGATTAAAAAATTTAATTGAAACTCGAGATAAAAAGTTTATTCGAGATTTCTTTGAGTTTAACTCAGACAAAGATGCCATTGATATCAGTGAAGTTGAAACAAAAGAAGAAATTTTCAAACGATTTGCAACGGCTGCGATGTCATGTGGATCAATTTCACCTGAAGCGCATGAAGCTATGGCAATTGCTATGAATACCATTGGTGGTATGAGTAACTCAGGTGAAGGGGGAGAAGACTCTAAACGATATGGTACGATTAAAAACTCAAAAATCAAACAAGTGGCGTCGGGAAGATTTGGAGTAACTCCTGAATATTTAAGAAGTGCTACTGAGATTCAAATTAAAGTGGCACAAGGGGCAAAACCTGGTGAGGGAGGACAACTCCCAGGACATAAGGTTACGCCACTTATTGCAACATTGCGGCATACTGTACCAGGTGTTACCCTAATTTCACCACCACCGCACCATGATATTTATTCAATTGAAGATTTAGCACAATTGATTTTTGACTTAAAACAAATCAATCCAGAAGCTAAAATCACGGTTAAACTGGTATCGACTATTGGTGTAGGAACCATTGCTGCTGGTGTGGCAAAAGCGTATGCGGATAGAATTGTTATTTCAGGAAGCGATGGGGGAACAGGAGCGGCTCCTTTAACTTCAATCAAACATACAGGGAACCCTTGGGAACTGGGACTTTCTGAAGCACACAATGCGTTAAAAGCAAACCACTTAAGAGAGTTTGTTCATGTTCAAACAGACGGGGGATTAAAAACAGGTCTTGATGTTATTAAAGCTGCCATGTTAGGAGCTGAATCATACGCATTTGGAACGGCTGCTTTAACACTTTTAGGATGTAAAATTTTAAGAATTTGTCATACCAATAAGTGTTCAGTGGGTGTGGCAACACAAGATGAGTTTTTACGAGAGCATTTTACTGGAACGGTGGAACGACTTATCTCTTATTTTGACTTTTTAGCGCAAGATGTACGAGAAATTTTGGCAACTTTGGGATATCGACGAATTGAAGATATTGTTGGACGAAGTGATTTACTTAAAGTCATTGACGATGAGTTTGCTCATAAATTTGACTTTAGTAATGTATTGCGACGAATCAATGGTATAGATACCTGCCAAAAAGAGAGTAATATTCCTTTTGATGACAATAAATTTGAAAAAGCTTTACTTAAAAAAGTACACAGAACCATTGAAAAACCAAACAGTCCTATTAAAATCAATGAAACCATAAGAAACGTTAATCGAAGTTTTGGAACGCTCATTTCAGGTGAAATTGCTAAATATTATGGCGATAAAGGGTTACCGGATAATTCAATTATTTTTAACCTTAATGGAATTGCAGGACAATCTTTTGGCGCATTTTTGTCAAAAGGGATGAACTTATACCTTAGTGGTTCAGGAAATGACTATGTGGGTAAAGGAATGAATGGCGGTAAAATCATCATTAATCCAATGCACCAAGGTGAAAAATTTGGTGGAGCAGGAAATACCTGTTTGTATGGAGCTACGGGTGGAAAACTCTATGTTCGTGCAGCAGTAGGTGAGCGTTTTGCTGTTAGAAACTCAGGAGCAACTGCTGTGGTTGAAGGAACAGGAGATAACGCGTGTGAGTATATGACAGGTGGTATTGTTGCTATTTTAGGTAAAACGGGCGTGAACTTTGGTGCAGGTATGACGGGTGGTTTAGCTTTTGTTTATGATGAAGATAAAATCTTTGTGGATAAAATGAACCAAGAACTCATAGAAGCCGTACGAATTGACACCGATGATACGGAAAGAGAAAGACTTTTCTTAAAACGATTATTAATTGATTATGTTAATGAAACAGAAAGCGAAAAAGCCGTACAAATACTAGAGAATTATAGATCAGAAATTAGAAACTTCTGGATGGTAAAACCTAAAAATATGACAGTGTTACCTCTTAATCCAGAGCAGGGAGATTAAAATGTTAAACTTTATAAACATAGACAGAGCAACTCCTAATAAGAGAAATGTATTAGAGCGGTTAAAAGATTATGATGAAGTATATGAAGTTTTCGGAAGAAATAAAAGTAAAGAACAAGCAGAGAGATGTATGCAATGTGGTGATCCTTATTGCCACTCAAAGTGCCCTTTACATAACTTTATTCCAGCGTGGTTAAAACAACGAGCTGAAGACAATTTAGAGTTAGCTTTTTTACTTTCAAATGAGCCATCGCCTTTTCCTGAAATTTTAGGAAAAATTTGCCCACACGATGTCTTATGTGAGGGAGCATGTTCTTTAAATACAGGTCATGGTGCAGTAGCGATTGGTGCAGTTGAAGCTCATATCAATGAAAAAGCATTTGCAGCAGGAATGAAACCAAATTTTCCAGGGGTAACTTCAAAGAAAAAAGTTGCCGTAATTGGTTCTGGACCTTCTGGAATTTCAGCAGCAACATTCCTTTTACGAAATGGAATTGCGGTTGAAATGTTCGAACGTTCTGATAGAGCAGGTGGACTTCTAACGTATGGTATTCCAGGATTTAAATTGGATAAAACTGCCGTAGATAGACGAGTTCAATGGCTTGAAGAAGCAGGTTTAAAACTTCATTTAAATTGTGAAATTGGGAAAGATAAATCATTTAAAGAGCTAGAAAATGAGTTTGATGCCATTTATTTAGGTATTGGTGCTACAAAAAGTAACTATGCAAAAATCAAAGGTGAAGATGCGAAAGATGTGCATTTGGCAATCGACTTTTTAACCGAAATTCAAAAAAGAAATTTTGGGGCACAAACCCCTAATTTTGTTGATGTAAAAGACAAAACGGTTTTAGTTATTGGTGGTGGTGATACTGCTATGGACTGTGTAAGAAGTTCTGTAAGAGAAGGTGCTTCTAGTGTTAAATGTCTTTACCGAAGAGATGAAGCCAATATGCCTGGAAGTAAAAAAGAGGTAATCAACTCTAAAGAAGAGGGCGTTGAATTTATGTTTAACGTAAGCCCAAAAGAGATTAAAGTTGAAAAGGGAAAAGTTGTTGGGGTTGAGTTGCTTGAAACGGTTATGAGTGAACCCGATGCCAATGGACGACAAAAAGTGGAAATTTTAGAAGACAGCAATTTTGTAGAAGAAGCCGATGTGGTTATTTTAGCCCTTGGATTCTCTCCAGAAGTTCCTGCGTTTTTAAGTGATTCTAAGATTGAAACAAATTCTTGGGGTGGAATTGTTACAAATAACTTCAGAACTTCAAATCCAAAAATTTATGCAGGTGGAGATTGCCAAAGAGGCGCTCACTTAGCCGTAACTGCTGCAGCTGATGGACGAGATGCGGCAAAAGAAATCATTAAAAATTTAGAATAATATACAATATATGAGCAACTTTTGCTCATATATACTACGTCTTTTTTTCTTACATTTATGACTCTTTTTAAAAATATTTCTAAATTTAGAATAATTAAAGAATAATTAATAAACAATAGGTTATAAATCCAATGAATAATTTTTATCTTAGGAACTAAATATGTCTTTAATAATTACGGATGAATGTATTGCGTGTGATGCTTGTAGAGATGAGTGTCCTAATATGGCGATTGAAGAAGGGGATCCAATTTATATTATTGATTCTGACAGATGTACAGAGTGTGTAGGACATTATGAAGAGCCTGCATGTGTTGAAGTATGTCCAGTTGATTGTATTATTATTGACCCAGACAATCAAGAAACAATGGAAGAGTTAAAATTTAAATTTGAACAACTTCAAGAAGAAGAGCTATAATATATGGCTAAAATTACAACTATCATCGACATTGGGTCTAACTCAATGCGAATGGTTGTATTTCAAAAAAGCAGCCGATTTGCCTTTCATTTACTCAACGAAACCAAAAGTCGGGTAAAAATCTCTGAAGGGTGCTATGAAAATGGTGGAAACCTTCAAGAAATTCCTTTAAATCGTGCGTATAATTCTCTTAAATCTTTTCTAAAAATATCTCAAGCACTGAAATCTCGAAAAATTATCTGTGTTGCCACCTCTGCATTAAGAGACGCTCCCAATGCCAAAGAGTTTTTAACTCGTGTTAAAAATGATTTAAATTTAAATATTAAAGTCATAGATGGTACAAAAGAGGCTTTTTATGGAGGCGTTGCAGCGGTTAATTTACTGCACCAAAATGAGTTTGTTACCATTGATATTGGTGGAGGTTCAACAGAGTTTTGTTTTATTAAAGAGGGAAAAATAGTACACAGTATCTCTTTAAATATTGGAACAGTCAGAATAAAAGAGCTCTATTTTAGTAAACATAATATGCAAGGGGCTAACGCGTATATTGAAAAACAACTTCAAGAACTCAAAGCATTAAATATTGAGATACCTTGTGTTGCGGTTGGCATTGGTGGAACCGTCAGAGCTTTGGGTAAAGCTATTATGCAAAAAGAGGCTTATCCTTTAGATGTGATTCATGGCTTTACTTATAAATATGAGAATCAAAAAAGTTTGTTTGACCAAATCATACAAGCTAAGCATACTGATGAATTAAAAGAGTTGGGCATCAAAAAAGATCGATTCGATACGATTTGTGAGGGAACTTTTATTTTTGATACGATTTTAAAGAATTTGGGCATTCAAAAAGTGATTACTTCGGGTGTAGGTGTTCGAGAGGGGGTCTATTTAACCGATATTTTGCGAACCTCAAACTACCGATTTCCTGCCAATTTCAATCCCAGTGTCAAAAGTTTGTTGGACCGTTTTGAATTAGATTCTAAACAAACGGCATACTTTGGAAATAATGCAGGAAAAATTTTTGATGCTTTAGCTCCTTTACACCAATTAAGTCCAAAAAATAGAATTTTTTTAATTATTGCTTCAAAACTCCACTCCATTGGAAGTACACTAAACTTTTACAAATCCAATGACAATACATTTGATTTTATCTTAAATGGACTCAACTATGAGTTTTTACACACGTCTCGAGTTACGGTTGCTCATATTATCAAATTCTCAAAAAAAACATTACCTAAACAAAAAGATATAGCAGAATATGAATCGTTACTGCCTCCTTTAGAAGAGTTGCAATGGCTTAGTTTTATGATCAGTTTAAATCTTTGTTTAAATCAAGACTATTCACGTTTAAAATACGAATATATTTTAAAAAACAACACCCTAATAATTAAAGCAGATGAAATCTCTTATTTGGTACAATCAAGTTTAGATAAACTTGAATTACCAAGCCATTTAGAACTACAACTATTTTAAATAAAAGAGATTATGAACAAACACAACATTCAAAAAATTGCCGTAGTAAAACTTTCGGCAATGGGTGATATTATTCACGCTATGGTAGCTTTACAATTCATCAAAAAACACTATCCTAACTTACGTATTGATTGGTTTGTGGAAAGTGCATTTAGTGGAATATTGGAAAACAATCCCCATATCAATAACATCTATTGTGTTAATTTAAAACGTATAAAAAATAAAAAAAGTGAAATCTTTTCCCAAATTGCACGCATTAAAGAGTATTCAAAAAACAACTATGACTTAATTATTGATGCACAAGGATTAGTTAAATCTGCACTTGTATCCAAGCTGTTGGGCAAAAATATTGCAGGATTTAGTAAAAATTCTATTCGAGAAAAATTTGCCAGTTTTTTTTATAAAATTAAAGTTGATATTGCTTACGATAAAAATGCCATTATTCGCAATGCAAAAGTCTTATCTACTCCTTTGGGGTTTGAAATTACCAATGAAGAAATAAATGCCAAAGAACCCTTTTTATTTTTTAAGGATGAAAATCCTGTTATTGAGGAGTATTTACAAAAAAACAAAAACAATATTGTTTTTGTTATAGGGGCAAGTTGGATCAGTAAAATGTATTCCAAAGATAAATTTGTCAAAATCATCAATACCTTAGATGAAAATGCTTTGATTGTTTGGGGCAATGAATTTGAACGAACGGTGGCAACATATATTGCGACTCATTCAAAAGCCAGAGTGTTGCCAAAATTGGATTTGAACAGTTTAAAAGCACTTATCAGTAAAGCCAATTTGGTCATAGGAAATGACACAGGACCCACACATGCTGCTTGGGCATTGAATGTTCCTTCTATTACGATTTTTGGAAATACCCCAGGACGACGAAATACTTATGTGACTTCCATGAATCAAATTATTGAGTCCCAAAGTAAAGTTAATCCTTTTAAAATCGATAAAAGCGATTTATCGATTAATAAAATTGATGAACAAAAAATTATAGAGTTAGCAAAAGGGCTTTTGTATGAACAGAAAAATTAAAGACTATTTTCGATACTTCTTATATCGAGTTTTTCAATTTATTTTTTTTATAACGCCCCGATTTTTGATGAAATATTTGTTAATCTTGATGGCAAAAATAGCGTATAAATTTAATAAAGAGCATCTTCATATCGCGCAAGTGAATCTTGATTTGGTATTTGGAAATTCTTTAAGCCAAGAACGAAAAGAAAATATTATTTATAACTCTTATAAATCTTTGTTATTTAATATGTATGAATATATGGAAAATCAAATTATTTCAAAAGAGAAATTGCTCAGTAAAGCTCATATTGAAAATGAACAAGTGATTTTGAATGCCATTGCAAATCAAAGAAAGATTATATTTGTAACAGCACATTATGGCGGTTGGGAATTAGCGATTCCTTATATTGCATTAAAATATGGAACTTTGGCAGTTGTGAATCGAAAAATGGATAATCCTTTTATTAATGCTGCGTATGAAAAAGCTCGTGATCGAAATAATATTATTATGTTAGAAAAGAAAGTTGCCGCAAAAGGGATGTTAAGTGCGTTTAGAAAAGACCAATTTGTCGCTGTTGCTATTGATCAACATATGAAAAATGGTGTTGAGATTGAATTTTTTGGGAAAAAAGTTATGGCAACAGATGCCACGGCTCGATTGGCGTTAAAATTTGATGCCGTGATTATTCCTGTTTTTGCGGTTTGTAATGATTTTAGAGATTATATGATTAAAGTTTATGATGCATTGGATGTTACAACCATTGATTTTAAAACAGAGGATAAAGTAAAAGAATTAACTCAATTACAAGCCAATATAATCGAGCAACAAATAATTGAAAAGCCACAATTCTGGTTTTGGCAACATAAACGTTGGAAAAAATACTATAAAAATTTATATAAAAGAAGTCCTCTTCATGAATAATAAACCCAAATATCATCTCTTTAATAATACCAAATATGCTTTGGCAGGATTGATTCATGTTTTAAAAACAGAAAACTCTTTTCGATTGGAGTTGTTTTGTGCTATTTTTATTATCGCGGGTATTGTTTATATTGATGTATCTTTGACGATGAAACTGATTTTACTTATCAGTGGTATTTTAGTGTTAATTGTGGAATTGATTAATTCGGCAATTGAAAACGTAGTTGATTTAGTAACTCAAGAAAAACATCCTTTAGCAAAGAGTGCCAAAGATATTGGCTCAACTGCTGTGATGTTTTCTATTGGTTTACATGTGGTTTGCTGGATTTTAGTTTTATTATGAAAAGTTTAGAAACAAAAGCAAAAGAGGAATTGCGGAAAGCTAAATCTGATATTTTTAGTCTTGAATATCAAAATAAAAAAGTGTGGGTGAAAAAAGCACGAGGCACTTTTTCTTCTGCTTTACATAAGTTTTATTATAAAGTTTTCCCCTTTGAAGTGCTGATTCCCGTTGAAACAAAAACGGGTAAAGAAACGATTGCTTTTGAAACGGCTAAGCTTGATTTGTTTCGAGAAAAAGGAATTCTTTCTCCCAAAGTATTATTTAAAAATGATGAATTTTTTATTTTGGAAGATTGTGGTAAGAATGTGAATTCTTATATCCGAAAAAGAGATATAACACAAGAAAAAATGTATTACTATTTAGATTTACTTATCGTTCAATTGGCTTTAATACATAATAATGGACTTTTTCATGGTGGGGCACAAGCCAGAAATTTCACGTATAAAGAGGGTGTTATTTATGCCATTGACTTAGAAGACAGTTTTACAAATATTCCTTTAGACGTTTTACAATTCCGAGATGTTTTACTTTTTTTACTCTCTTTGACAAAAACACGAGCTTCTTTTGATTTGGATTATAACTATATTATTGAAAAATACATTGAATTAACCAATAAAAAAGAGGTTAAACAATCTTTAAAAAAACTTGCCAATAAAATCTCTTTTTTAATCACTTTGAGTCAAATCAAATGGATAAACTCTCTTTTAGGAAGAGATGTAAAGGGTTTTTTTAAACTTTTTATTATTCTTAAAAAACTTTAGGAAACAGTATGAATGCACAAATAATGTCATCAACATTAACGATATTTAAAAAGATGCTTTATGCCCATCTTCTTTTTTTAGGAATTATGAGTATATTTAGAGCAGTATTTTTTGTCTACTATATGGAGTTAGAAACTTTAGAAGGATACTATTTCGATATCGTACATGCCTTTTTTTTAGGATTTAGAATTGATTTGACTGTAATTGGGTATATTCAAGCATTACCAACGTTATTGTTGATTGCTTTGTACTATCTAAAAAAAGAGTTTTTACTTAAATGGTTTAACGCTTTATTGCTTTATTATATATTTATTTGCTATGTAGCTGTTACTCTTTTTTTATGTGCAGATTTTGGATTTTACTCTTATTTTAAAGACCATATCAATGTACTCTTTTTTGGTCTGTTTGATGATGATACTCATGCATTAATGGAAACTTTTTGGCAAAATTATCACGTTGTATTAATTTTAGGATTCTTTTTTCTTTATGTTATTGGATTGTTTGTTATTCTTAGAAAAATTTTTATTCAAAAAGGAAAAGATATTTATTCTTTTTTAGGAATTAAAATTTCTGGAGTAATCTTTTTACTTTTTATAGTATTGAATTTTTTAGCCATTCGAGGAACACTAGGAATGTATCCTTTGGGAAAAATGATTCCAAATGTTTCAACCAACGATTACATCAATAAAATCTCTCAAAATGGTTTTCGAGCATTTACAAGTGCGTATGGATACAGAAAAGAGTATTTAGCACGTTCATATGATTTAATTAAAGAGACAGGCTTTCATAAAAATATTGAAGAGGCATTTAAAATTCATAAAAAATTACAAACAATCAATGAAGAGAATTTGTTGGAAAATATTACATATCAAACACCAAAGCTTGAACATGAAGAGTACAATGTTGTGGTTTTAATGATTGAAAGTTTTGGAATGCCTATTTTAAAATATCAAAGCGAAGAGTTTAACATTTTAGGGGAACTTAAAAAACATTTTGATGAAGATATTTTATTTACGAATTTTATCTCTGCAGGTGATGGTACAATTTCAAGTTTAGAATCACTGCTTTTAAATATTCCTCATCGTCCTAATGCATTTGCTTTTTCACAATCAATTTATAAGCAAACATCTTTTGAGTATACGCCAGCTTTTTTGTACAATCAAGAGGGATATAACACTTCATTTATATATGGGGGAGATTTAACGTGGAGAAACTTAGGAAATTTCATTAAGTTTCAAGGGTATAAAAATGTTGAAGGTAAAATGAATATTTATGATGCAATAGAACATACAAAATCAAAAGAGGAGTATTTCCATCCTTGGGGTATTTTTGATGAGCATTTATATGATTTTATTTTAAATAAACTGGAAAAAAGTACACAAAAAGAGTTTATTGTAGCTCTTAGTACCAATAATCATCCTCCTTATAATATTCCAACAGAGTATAAACCTAAAAGTTTAATTTTTAATGAGAGAGTCAAAAACCATATTACCGGTGATTTTGATTTGGCACAACAACGATTTAAATCATATGCGTATGCTGTTGACCAAGTCGGTGTTTTTTTGGATAAATTAAAACAAAGTTCTCTTAAGGATAATACCATTGTAGTTGTTACAGCTGATAATAATACGATTGATGGAATTATGAAATACGACGATAATGAACTTTTAAATTCAAAAAATATCCCTTTGTATTTTTATTTACCTGAGAAATTAAAAAAAGAACTCAATATTGATACGTCAATAGCAGGTTCACATAAGGATATTTTTCCTACGTTGTATCACTTGACTTTAGATAATAAGGCATATATCTCGATTGGAAATAATCTATTTGACCTTACGCAAGCACACTATGGATTTAATGGTTCTATGATTGTCAATAAAGATAAAGAGATAAAGAAACTTGAAAAGTTAAATGAAGTAACGAATGATGCTTTATTAAATTATTATAAAGCCAGTTTAGCTGTTACTCAATATTTGATTGATATAATTTATGAAAAAGGTAACAAAAAACGATGAATAAATTAATAGAAAGAATTAAAATCACGGACAAGTTTATTTTATTTATTTATTTTTATATGTTTGTAATGCCATGGAACTTTGAGAAATCTCAAATGGGAATATTAACTGGAATTTTATTGATTTGGTGGTTGATTCGGTTTAAATCACAATTTTTAGAAAAATTAAAAACGCTATTTGAGTTTAAACCATTGGTTATTTTAATTGTTTTTATTGTTTATACATATATTTCTGTATTATGGAGTGATTCTTTTAAAGAGGGATTTGAACATGTTAATCAATTTCACAAATATTATTTTTTTATTATTCCTCTTTTATTTACCTCGTTAAATAAAGAAGAAGCAATACAAGTATTTAAAGTTTTAATTATTAGTTTTGGATTTTATGGACTTTTTTCCATTTTTATTTATTTAGATTTAATAACTATTAATGAAACCAACAGTAATAGTTCAAACCCTAAAGGGATAATGGCTTATGCAATTATGTCAACGTATATGGCAATAGGCAGTTTGTGTGCTTTGTTCATTGCCTATTATGAAAAAAATAAGAAGCAACAAATGTTTTTTCTTATTATTGCACTTTTATGTACGATTGCACTTTTTATTAATAAAGGGCGAACAGCACAATTAAGTTTTATTTTAACAGGAATTACAATAGTAATTTTATATGCAAAACATTTTCTTTTTAAACTTAAATATTTTCTCTTCTTATTTATTATCATTGTATTGTCCTTTTGCGTATTGTATTTTTCTGGAAAAATAGATCGCTATAATAATGCATTAAATGAAATTAAAGAAATTGTTATACAAAATGAGTATAAGGGAAGTACTGGTGTAAGAATCTATTTTTACAAAGCAGGATTAGAAATTATTAAAGATAATTTTTTCTTTGGGATGGGACCAGAAGATAATATTAGATTGTTACAAAAAATCCAAGAAAATGATAAAGAATATCTTTCTAATACAATATATGCTTCCTTTCATAGTCAACATCTAGACACATTAACTCGTTATGGTTTAATAGGTTATTTATTATTGATTTTAAGTGGAGTATATTTGTTATATAAGTTAAAAATATGTAAAGAGATTTATTTTGTAGCTTTACCATTTTTTTTAGTTACGTTCTATACTTCATTAGCCAATGTAATGTTGATAAAAAAGCCATTTAATTATGTATATATTAGTGTTTTTGTTCTATTTAGTATTATTGCATATCTTATGCAACAGAAAAAGTTACAACATGATTGAAATAAAGTTGAAAGAAGAAAATTTTTTAGCCAAAGGAGGTGAAAGAACCTGCTTTATTCATCCTTTGCAAGCAAAACAAATTATAAAAGTGATACATTCAAAAGATAAGCATAATAATCAAAATGAGTTAGAGTACCAATATTATAAACATTTGCAACAAAAAAATGTAGATTTCTCTCATATTGCGCAATGTCATGGATGGGTTGAAACTAATCAAGGCAAAGGTTTGTCCTTTGACAGAATAATAGATTATAATGGAAAGAACTCTAAATATTTTAGATTTTATTTAAGAAATAAAATATTGAGTGAAAAAATAGAACAACAGTTATTAGATGAGTTAAAGCTTTATTTAGAAAAAAATCAGATTTTATTTGTTGATGTAAGTACTGTTAATTTATTTTGTCAAGAAATTGCTCCAAATAAGTTTAAATTGGTTATATTTGATGGATTAGGAGCTAGAAGATTGGGGATAAAATTTTATTTTTATTTGTTTTGTAAAGTTTTGGTAAAATATAAAATTAAAAAACAATGGTTTAAGTTTTTAGAGAATTATCAAAGAGATAAAACTATTTAAACTTCATAATATTGCATAATAGCTTATGATGAAATATTTTATTCATAGAATATAAATAAAAAAATATGCAAGGGATTATTTTTGAGTTTAAGAGTTGATTTTATCTTCAATTAAATCTTTTAAATCAAAAGGTTTAAATACTCTTCTTTTTCTCTTGAAGGAGCAAAAATTCTAAGTGCTTTTTTATGATTGCCTTTTGCTTTTTGCTTTTCTTCTTGAAAATTATGGGCTATATTTAAAAGAATTTGTTGTAAATTCTCTACATTGTTTTCTTTTGTTAAGTGAATATGAAATCCCAAGTCTTTAAATTCAGGAGTAGAAGTATTATTATATACAATAGAAATAAGTCCAGCACTAAGGGCTTCAATTATTGCATTACTCATTCCTTCTCCATAAGTTGGAAATAAAAAAATATCAGATTGATTAAGATAAGTTTGAATATTATTAGTGAAGCCAATGAACTCAACTTTGTCTTTAAAAGGAGAGTTCTGTAAATACGATTGAATTTTTAAAAAATATTTTTGATCATGTATTGAGCCCAAAAAACGTAGATAAAAATCAATTTTTTTGTTATATAAAACTTCACATGCTTGTATACATTCTAGTTGCCCTTTTCCTGTGGTAATTCTTCCTATATGCAAAATATCAAGTTTTCCATTTATTTCTTTTTGTTTTATTTCTTGATTTAATTTAACTGATGCATAAATGCGTTTGACTTGATCAATATTTTTAAAAGGTAATATTTTTAAAATATTTTTTTTAATAAAATCTGAATTACCAACAAAATAGTTTACATTAGAATATAATAATTTGTGAATAATATCCTTTTTATGTGTTGATTTTGTGGTGCCTTGTCGTACAATAAAGTTAATATTTAATCCTAATGTTGCAAAATAAAGTGATTTCATCTCGGAAGCACCTAGGAATATTATATTTTTAATTTTTGATTTTATAAAAATTGCTCGAAGTTGCTTAATAAGGCTAAGGCTAAAATGCGTTGAAAAACTAACTGAATGAAGTTTAATATTACACTTGTCTAAAATTTCTAATTTTGTCTCTAAAAAACTATTTTTTTTTACTATTATTTCAACTTGAATATTTTCACTTATGAGTTGAGCAATTTTTATAGAAGCTAATTCCATTCCACCATTTATAGGAGAAAGGCATATTACTGCTGTTTTTTGTTTCATTATTTTCCCAATTAAATTTGTGCGATTATATCGTAATTGAATTAAAGTTATTATATAATCATACTTATTAATAACTAAAGGTTTATAGCGTTTGAAAATTACAGCCAATATTATCACTCTCAATGAAGAAAAAAACATCAAAGATGTTATATTAAATGTTCAACAAATATGCGATGAGGTTATAGTCATTGATTCTTTAAGCAGCGATAAAACGTGTGAAATAGCTGAAAGTTTAGGAGCAATTGTGATTAAGCAAGCCTATTTAGGTGACGGTCCTCAAAAAGCTTTTGTAGCTCCTTTTACAAAATATAATTGGATTTTAAGTATTGATGCTGATGAGAGATTAGATGAAGATGCTATTAAAGCAATTAAAAAAATCGATTTAGAAAGTACATCTTTTGATGCGTATTCATTTGCACGAAAAACCTATGTGGGAAAGAATCTTATTAAGCTTTGGTATCCTGATAGAGTTGCACGATTGTATAATAAGACAAAGTGTGGCTATTCAACTAAAAAAGGGCATGCCAGAGTGGAAACTCAAAACGTGTGTGATTTGGAAGCTCATATGTTGCATTACTCTTACCGTGATTACATTCAAATGATTAGAACAACAGAAAAGTTTATTAAAAGAGGAGCCATTTTAGCTTTAGAAGAAGGAAAAACAGCCACTGCCCTTGACCCAATCGTTCATGGACTTGGAGCCTTGTTTAAAGCATTAATTTTAAAAGGTGGAGCTTTTCATGGAATTAATGGATGGAATGTTTCTATGATTTCAGCTTTTAGTTCGTATATGAAATATGCCATTATGCTTGATATTCAACGAAACGGTTATGATGAGTCCAAATAAAACGATTCTAGAAGTTTGTTTTTCACCTGATTTAGGTGGATTAGAACTTTATATGGTTGAGTGTGCCAATGAATTAAAAGAAAAATTTTCTGTTTTAAGCATTATTGCACAAAATACAAAATTGGACAGTTTTTTAAACTCAAAGCAATTACCTTATCTTACGTTAAAAAGAAAAAGTAGCTTTTCTTTAATACAAGCTTGGAAATTGGCCAAAATAATTGATGAAAACAGTATTGATATTGTTCATATTCATTGGACAAAAGATATTCCGATTACAGTTTTAGCAAAGCTTTTTTCAAAAAAGAAACCCAAAATTGTACAAACACGACATATGACAATGACTCGTTTTAAGAATGATTTTTACCATAATTTTTTATATAAAAATATTGACACCATTTTATGTGTCACTCAAGCTGTTGAAAATCAAATTAAGAAATTTATTCCTCAAAAGATACGACCTAAAACTAAATTACTCTATTTAGGTGCAAAGGATGCACAAGAGATTAAGCAAGAAGAAATTGAACAGTTAAAACAAGACTTTAAATGTAATGGTTCTTTTAATGTTGGATTGATTGGACGCATCAATGAATTTAAAGGGCAACACCTTTTAATTGAAGCCATGAAACACCTTATGTATAAAGGGTTAAATATCAAAGCATTTATTGTAGGTCATGCAATGGATGAAGGATATTTAGCAAAACTTAAAGAAGAAGTTGCACGCAAGAATTTAGAAAATACAATTGTATTTGTAGGCTTTACCAAAGAAGTGGGAAAATTTATGAAAATGTGCGATGTGATTTTAATGACTTCAAAAAATGAAACCTTTGGATTGGTCACTGTGGAAGCCATGAAAAATGGAGTTGCTGTTATTGGTTCAAACCAAGGAGGAACGCTTGAAATTATTGATGATCAAAAAACGGGATTGTTATTTGAAAGTGGCAATGCGCAAGATTTGGCTTTGAAAATAGAAATGCTTTATTATGATGAGAATTTAAAAAATAAACTTTCTCATGCAGGAAAAGTTAAAGCCAACGTGATGTTTGATAACAGTTTACAGTTTGCAAAATTAACCAATATTTTTAAGTCAATGTAGGAGTAAAAGTGCTTATTTTAAATGAAGAAGATTTTTTAGCAAAAGGAAATGAAAGAGCTTGTTATTTGCATCCACAAGATAAAAATAAAGCCATTAAAGTTACACTTGAAAACAGTAAAAGAAAAAAGAATAAGCAAACCAAAATGGAAATAGCCTATTATAAACAATTAGAAAAAAGAGGTTTAAAGAATTGGAAACATTTACCCCAATATTTTGGGGAGATAAAAACCAATAAAGGTTTAGGTTTTATTGTTGAAGTGATTCGTGATTATGATGGACAAGTTTCTAAAAATTTTGCGTATTATTTAAAACAAGATGGAGTACAAACTTATCAAAAAGAGTTAGAACAGTATAGAGAGTATTTTGTAGATAATTGCATAATTTTTAATTATGGAATGATGCCTAAAAATATGTTGTTACGTAAAAATAGCCCTACCGATTTTGATTTAGTACTAATTGATGGATTGGGTGATGTTTCACATTTTACACTGCCAAATAAAATTCCTTACTTTGCAAGACGCCGAATAAATAGACGATGGATGAAGTTTGTAAGGAAATATTTGATAAATCTAAAAAATTGTTTTTAATTATTTTTTTAGTAAAATTTAAATCTGAAATATAAAATCAAGGAAAAAATTGAACTTTAAATTTGAATTAAATAAACAATATATGTATATGAAACAATTCCTTTTGAACATCAAAAGTTATTTTCAAGAAAACTCAAATACTATTCATAAAGCTAGAAATGAGCTTAAAGTTATAGAATATGAAGGTATACAAACTGTTGTAAAAGCTTTTAAAATCCCCAATAAAATTAATCAGCTTGTGTATGCCTATTTTCGTGATTCAAAAGCAAAAAAATCGTATCAAAATGCCATGAAACTTTTGGAATTAAATATCAATACGCCCATACCTATCGGTTATATTGAGTTTTACAAAATGGGTTTTTTTAAAGAGAGTTTTTATATCAGTCAAAAAGTTGATTATGAATTTACCATACGAGAACCTTTACGAGATTTAAATTTTCCAGACAGAGAGATTATTTTAAAAAATTTTGTGGCTTTTACATATGATTTACACCAAAAAAAGGTTTTTCATAAAGATTACTCTGCTGGAAATATCTTAGTGGTTAAACAACAAAGTGGTTACAGTTTCAGTGTGGTCGATATTAATCGTATGCAATTTAAAACTATGAGTGTCAAAGAGGGCTTAGACAACTTTGCAAAGCTTTGGTTAGATGAAGAGAGTCTATTATTGATTGCCAAAGAATATGCCAAATTATCAAATACCAATGAAGAAAAAGCAATTGAATGTTTAAAACAGTGCGATGAAAAACTTAAAAGTTTTGTTGAGTTTAAACGTAAAATCAGAGGAAAGATGTAATGAATTTGCTCATTACACGACATGACAAAATTGGAGATTTTGTTGTCACTCTTCCTTTATTTAAAGCGATTAAAGAGCAATACCCATCTACTAAACTCACAGCATTAGTAAGCAAAGTGAATTTTGACTTTGCGCAAAATATTGAATTTATTGATGATGTTATTTTATTTGATAAGAATAATTTGTCTCGAATAAAACAAGAGATAAAAAGTAAAAAATTTGATGCCAGTATCAGTGCTTATATTGATACTGCTGTTGGAAAACTTCTCTTTGGAAGTGGTATTAAAAAACGAATTGCTCCTGCAACTAAAATTGCTCAACTTTTTTTTAATAAACGTGTCAAACAACGACGAAGTCAAGTTAAAAAAAGAGAGTGGGAGTATAACTTGGATTTAGGAAAAACAATTTTCCCTGACATTAAGTTAGAATTCTCAAAGCCACTACTCACCGTTCACTACTTACCATTCACTAAAGAAAAGAAAGTGATTTTTCATCCTGGTTTTGGGGGAAGCAGTGATGGAAACTTAACCTTAGACGATTATATTAATCTTGCACGCAGTATTAAAAACAGTGAGTATGAGATTGTTTTTAGCTTTGGTCCTGATGATGAAACTTCAAAAGAGTATATAAAAGAGCATCTTGATTTTGAAGCAACAATGTTTGACTCTAAAGTATCGCTTATGGAATTTACCCAATATATTGCAAACAGTATGCTGTTTGTCAGTACTTCAACGGGACCCATGCATCTTGCCGGTGCGACAAATACTCAAACACTCTCTTTTTTTGGAGAGAGTTTATTCGCCAGTGCCAAACGTTGGGGCACGATGAGTGATGAAGAGAAACAAAATAACTTTTGTGTTCCTCAAAATTATGGCAGAGATATTTATGAAAACATTGAAAAACGATTAAAAGAGATTGTTTATGAATAATAAAGAGAAAATAATTTTAAATATACTCGCTAAATATAAACTTGAGATAACTTCAGATTTTTCTTTCTCTGAAAATCAATTAATGATCCAAAGTAGTCAGAAAAACAATCTTTTTAAAGAAATTTTTTTATTTTGCAGTACCCATGAAATTTGTTTTTCCATAATAAATACAGATTATGAAAAGAGTGAATTATTAATTTTTTTGCCTAATGAAGAAAAAAAAGAATATTTTTTATTTTTTTCTTCAACAGATAAAAAAAATCACCAAGAAAATAAGAATTTTGAAAAAGAATACAATAACTGTAAAAAACAAAAGATTGTTCCTGTAATTGGACCTGATGGAGTAGGGAAAACGACTCTTTTAAAAGAAGTTATATGTTCTATAGAGAATAAGGTCTTGTATAAACGCTTTAAGAAAATTGTTCGACGATCACTTCTATATAATTTGATGTATCCCATTAATAAATTTCTTTTAAAAAAACGACTTAATCAAAAACCGACTAAAGATCAAGTTGATGATATTAATGCAAAATTGGTGATATTTTGTGGAATATTTTATTATCCTTTTTTAGTATTTCAAACTTTAGTTAAGAATAAGTTAGTCTTTGTTGACCGTTTTTTTAACGATTATTTACTTGAAGATATTTCATTTCTTGACAGATCAACTAAATTAAGAAAGAACTGGACAAAGGTATTAAGATATATCCCAAAAACATTTTGGCTCATTCATTTAGATGCAAAATCTGAAATTATTTTAAGTCGAAAGGGAGAATTACTTGATGATGATATTCTTCAATACAGAGAGTTGAATTTTGAGATTTACTTAAAAAAACCCTCTTTTGTGTACACCTATATTAATACGGGATTAGAAATTTCATTGTGTAAAAAAATATTATTGGAAGTAGGAAAGAAAATAGAAATATTTGAAGTACGAGAGGGGACATGTCTGAAGTGATACTCAAAGATGAAGATTTGATTGCTAAAGGGGGTGAACGATTCTGTTTTGTTCATCCAAATGATGTCAATAAGGTCATCAAAATAGTTTATACACAGGGTGTTCATAACAATCAAAATGAGCTGGAATTTAATTATTATTCCCTTTTAAAAAAAAGAAAAGTCAATTTTTCTCATTTGGTTCAGTGTTATGGTTATGTTCAAACGAATAAAGGTTTGGGATTGATTTTTGATCGAGTGATGGATTATGATGGACAACCTTCAAAATCTTTTCGATATTATTTAGCCCATAAGTTAATTTCTGTGGATGAACAAAAAAAACTTTTGGAAGAGTTTCGAGTTTATTTGGAAACAAATTTGATTTTGTTTGTAGATACGAGTTTAACCAATATTTTTGCCCAAAAGATTTCAGAAAATCAATTCAAAATAATTATTGTAGATGGCTTAGGAGCAAAAAGAACGGGAATTAAGTTTATGTTTTATCAATACTCTAAATTGTATACAAAATATAAAATAAAAAAACAATGGAAAAAGTTTATGACAATGTATAAAAAAGATATTCAACGTTCTATTTTAGGGCAACGACCTTTTACAAGGCTTTAAAGATGAAAAAAGGACAATTTGTGTGGGACAATTATTCGGATCAGCCTCATGTGATAAAAGATAAAAACTTTAAAAAAATGATGCGTCAGAAGCATTGGTTTGATTATGTTAAATTGCTGGTGATTAATTTTTTTATTTATCCCATTAGTGTATTAGCAACGCCTTTATTTCGTTCAAAAAGTGTCGATACGACAAAATTTTTTGGAATGAGTGTGAACTTGGATAAAGGCCTAGAACAAGTTGAACTTATTGAAGAGTTGGGGTGCAAAAATATCTTAATTCGAGTTCCTTTACATGATATTGCCAATTTAAAAAGCTACGTGGAGTTTGCTAAATATTTTCATGGGTGTGACCTTACAATAAATATTTTACAAGATCGTCCGCATATTGAACACAAAATGATGTTGCAAGAGAGTTTGACCAATATCTTTATTGCGTTTAAGGGCATTGCAAAAAACTTTCAAATAGGTAACGCAATCAATCGTTTAAAATGGGGGTTTGCCAGTGTTCAAGAGTATTTGGATTTTTATGAAGTGGCATATAACATAAAACGCAATTCATTTAAAGAGTATAACCTTATCGGTCCTAGTGTGATTGACTTTGAATATCACTATACCATTCGAGCATTATTTAGTAAATACACTATCTATTTTGATAAAGTCAGCGCATTGCTTTATGTGGACAGACGTGGTGCTCCTGAAAACACACAACTCATCTCTTACGATACAAGCAAAAAAATTGATTTGCTTTATGCCATTGCTTCTTTATCTAAGCGTTCCAGTAACAAGTTGATTATTTCTGAAGTTAATTGGCCCATTTCAAATACCAAACCTTATGCGCCTACGAGTGAACAAGAGTGTGTGAGCTTAGAAACCTACGCGTGTTATATGCTTCGATACTATTTATTGGCATTGGGCACAAAAAAGGTAGAAACGGTTTTTTGGCACCAACTTATTGCCCCTGGTTATGGGTTGATTGACAATCGAGATGGGATTAAAAAACGAGAAGCGTTTAATGTATACAAAACCATGATTGCCTTTTTACAGGGGTGTGAAGTGTTGAGATTTTCTCACTCAAAAGAGTTGTATGTGTTAACGTGCAAAAAAGAGAACAGAAAATTTGATGTCATTTGGGTCAATGGTGAACACCGTGTTGAATTGACCAATTTCCATGAAGTCTATGATATGTATGGGGTACAACTCTTAAAAGAGATTCAAATTTCTAAGAAGCCGATTTATGCCTACCATAAATAAAATCTTTATTGAAATTCCCACTTGGTTGGGAGATGCGATTATGACAACTCCTGCGGTTGAAAACATTATTAAAACCTATCCCGATGCCAAAATCACTCTGTTGGGTTCTTTTGTATCAACACAAGCGTTTCAAGGCTTTAAAAATATTGAACATATTTTAATTGATGAAACCAAAAAAAGTGGAAACCGATATCTCAATTTAATTAAATTGGCAAAACGTATTGGTAAGGTTGATATTGCTTTATCTTTTAGACGAAGTATCTCTTCAAAATTTATGATGTTTTTTGTTAAAGCGAAAAAAAAGTATCAATACAAACGTTTAACCAAAGAAGAGATTCATCAAGTATTACGTTACAATGATTTTGTCAATTACTCCTTTAAAACCAATCTTCCTGCGGGGGATTTAAAACTTTATTACACTCCTCATATTTTTGCCAAACCCACTTTAGGTATTAACCCTGGGGCAACGTATGGAAGTGCCAAACGATGGTACCCAAAAGAGTTTGCAAATGTGGCAATCGCACTGGCAAAGCAGTATGATATAGTGATTTTTGGAGGGCCAGGGGAAGTGGATATTGCCAATGATATTGAAAAAGAACTCAAAGAAAAAGGCATAAGCAATTACACCAATCTCGCAGGAAAAACAACCATTCCAAAACTTATTGAATACATTGCAGGCTTAGATGTTTTTTTAACCAACGACTCAGGCCCTATGCATATTGCTGCAGCGTATAAAATCAACACCATTGCTGTTTTTGGACCGACACGATTTAAAGAAACAAACCAATGGAACAATCCCAATGAACACATCATTTCTAAAAATTTAGAGTGTGCACCTTGCATGAAACGGGTGTGTCCTTTGCAACATCATAACTGTATGAAACTTATAACTGCAAAAGATGTGTTGGCGATTGTAGAAACACAAAGGTAAATGCTATGACAAAAATAACTTTCGGATATAAAACCAAAACACCTTTTATTGAAGCTTTGCTTCAAAATGACTCTTTTGAACCTTTAAAACCTCACTCCCTCTTTAAAAAACTGACTCTAAAAGCCAAAGAGTACCCGGATGTTTATTTTCATCAAGGAAGAGTTGACAATGATGCTTTGGATAATTTCAAACACAGTAAAATATGTATCGTAAATTCTCATGCCATTAAAGCTCAAGTCATTGAAACAGCCAAGGTGCAAGCCAATAAAATAGAAGTGGTGTATCCCTCTTTTGTTCCTAAAGAAATAGATATCAAAGCCTCCAAAAAAGAGTTCTTGGCACAGCTTAATTTGGATAAAAAAACCAAAATTATTCTCTTTACCGCAAACAATTTAAAAAACAGTGGAGTTAAAGAGTTTATCCATACGATTTTACAATTAAACAGCATCAATTTTCGAGTCATTATTGCTTCTGATACCCAACAAATTACTAATTTAAAGTTCCAAATTGCCAAATATAATTTTGAAGACAAAGTTCTTTTGTATGAGAACTTTGAGAACATGGATTTGCTTTTTGCCATTGCAGATATTTTTGTCTTACCCACCCACAATCAAGCGTTTGCTGTAAATATTTTAAAAGCCATGTACTACAAAACCGCTGTTTTTGTAACAGCGTACAATCACAGCAGTGAAATCGTCGATGTGTTTGCCACCATGAATTTGCCCAATGACCCAAGTACGGCTTTTAAAATTGACGCGTTATTGAGTCGAAATGAAGATTTAAAAGTGATAAAAAAACAAAACCATAAAGTGGCTAAACAATTAACCGTGCAAAAAGGGCTTGAAAAGTTCAATATATTAATTGAAAAAATTAAAAGTGAAAGTGGAGATTCAATCTTTGGTGGGATAAGATAAAAGGATGAACGAACGAAAAATATCTCAGAAAACACTTTTTTTGATAATCATAGTCTTAACTGTTTTGATTTATATGAAATATGAATCAAATCAAAAAAAAGCGAATCATCAGCTTTTAAAAGCCGTTATGGAAAAACCAATAGAACAGATTAAACAAGAGTTAAATCCTGAATTGCTAAAGAAAGTAAGAGAATAAAAGATTAAAACAAGTATGAATACATCACATTCACACATAAGAGGTGATGTTTTCTTTGTTGGCAAAAATCAAAAAGTATTAAATAAATCTTAAGTTTGTTAAAGACAATTTAAGAAAAAGAAGATATAATACGCGAATATTTTTAAAAATAGAAGGAACTACAATGGCAAGAAGATGTGCAATATCTGGAAAAGGTCCATTATCTGGAAACAACGTAAGTCATGCTAAAAACAGAACTAGAAGAAGATTTTTACCCAATTTAAGAACTGTTCGAGTGACACTTGAAGATGGATCAACAATGAAATTAAAAATTTCTGCTAAAGAGTTAAGAACTCTTAAGAAAAACTCATAAGGCACTTGAAAGTGCTTTTATGAGCTTTATTGTAAAGCTAAAAAGAGCCCTCGGGTGGGAAATAAGAGCTAACAAACCCGAATACGATTTAAACCCCGCAATATACTCCCAATTAAAACCTTTTCGATTACCCCTTATTTTAATCCAAGCCATTTTAATGATTGGTGCTTTAGGTTATGTTTATTTAGAAGATTACACCATTATGGATGCAATTTTTCAATCCGCGTATACGTTTACTACCACCGGATTTGGTTCATTAAATGAGAGTAATTTTAGTAATGAAGGAATAGTCTTTACTGTCACGCTTATGTTGGCAGGATTTGCTATTTTGACGTTTTCTATTGGTATTGTTATAGATGCAATTTCAAATGGCTCACTGCTTGAACTTTTAAAGGAAAGAAAAATGCTTTATAAAATCGCACGATTACGAAATCATTTTGTTATTTTTCATCACAATGAATATACCGCTCAATTGGCACGTCAATTTCGACTCAATCATATCCCTTTTGTGGTTGTTGACTCACGAAAAGATATGGAAGAGATTGCACGAGAACATCGATACCCTTACTATGTCAGCGAAGAAGCTTTTACAGAAGTGGCGTTTTTAAAATCGCATTTAAGTGCGGCAAAAGGCGCGATTTCATTGTCAAAAAACATTTCGGACAACATTACGCTGATTGCTTCGGTGCGATTGTATGAAAAAGAGTTAGGACGAACTCCTTTTTTAATCATCTCTAACGCAGAAACACAATACGACAAAGAACGACTCAAAAAACTGGGTGCAGATAAAGTGGTTGCCCCTCCTTCTTTGATGGCAAAACGAGTCAGTGCCATGGCAATTCGACCCGATATGGAAAACGTACTTGAAGAGTTTTTATATAAACCCGATACACCTATTGATATGGAAGAAGTCTATGTTCCTGAAGATTCATGGGCAGTGAACCGTGCGTTAAAAGATTTGCATTTGCGTGATCGGATGAAAGTTTCCGTCGTAGGAATTACCGAAGAAAAAGGACGATTTATTCAAATGCCAAGTGCTCAAACAGTGATTAAAGAGAAGTGTAAATTGCTTTTAGTGGGAAATCAAAAAGGGATTTCACGCGCCAAACGTATTATTATTCAAACAACACGACCAGGAGATTTATAACAATGTTTTCAATTTTTCCCATAAAAGGTTATTTTGACCAAATTGATGGATTTTATTGTGGTGGACTGCATGCAGGTTTAAAACCAAGCGGTGCCAATGATATGGGATTTATATACAGTGACAGTTTATGTGAGGTGGAAGCCGTATTTACTAAAAATAAATTTCAAGCAGCTCCTTTAAAACACTATTTGCAGTATCCTAAAGATTTTAAAACCAACTTTGTATTGATTAACTCAAAAAATGCGAACGCCATGACAGGGCAAGAGGGCATTGATAATATCAATAAATTGTTTGTTTCTTTAAACTTTGATATGACCAATCCTATTATGAGTTCAACAGGTGTTATTGGAAATCAACTTCCTATGGAAAAACTCATTGCGGGTGCGAACCGATTTGATTTAAATGCCAAAGACGGTGAAGGGTTAAGTAAAGCGATTATGACAACCGATGCGTATCCAAAAACAGCAATGTATGAAGTCAAGCTTGACGATGGAAGCAGTTTTAAAATAGGCGCAGTAGCAAAAGGTGCAGGGATGATAAACCCTAATTTAGCCACAATGTTATGTTTTATTTGCACCGATGCAAATGTTCCAAAACAGGATATGAAAGAGGCATTACAGTCCAATATTGAAACCACGTTTAATGCCATTTCCGTTGATGGCGATACATCAACCAATGACACGGTATTGCTTTTAAGCAATCAAAAATCAAATGCGTATGATAAAGAAGCATTTAAAGAAGTCTTACGATTGGTTATGCACGACATTGCGATGTTGATGGTTGCCGATGGGGAGGGAGCTAAAAAAGCGGTGGCATTTGAAGTGAAAAATGCAAGTACACAAGAAGATGCTCAAAAAGCAGCCAAAGCACTTTCTAACTCGTTGTTGGTCAAAACAGCTTTGTTTGGGGAAGATCCAAACTTTGGACGAATCGCTTCAACCATAGGGGCAAGTCAAATTCAATGTTGTGAAGAGACGTTAGTGATTTCATACAACGATGTAGTGGTGTTTGAAAAAGGCAAAATCTTATTTAACAAAGAAGTGGAAGCCAAAGCGGGTGAAGTGTTGAAAAATGATCAGTTTAAAATCGTTTGTGATATTGGGCAAGGTAAAGAGAGTTTCACGGCGTATGGGTGTGATTTGGGCTATAAATATGTCGAAATCAATGCCGATTATCGTACTTAAAAAAAATCCTTAAGTGCAGTTTGGTTATAATGTATCTTATTAACTTAAGGAGTCAATATGTTTCATGAATACCGAGATATTATTGTTAAAATCAAAGCCCAAGATAAATATTTTGAAAAATTGTTTGATAAACACAATGAAATGGACGAAGAGATTGTCCAGTTAGAGAAAAATCATGCCGATCAGTTTGAGATTGAAAAAAAGAAAAAAGAGAAGCTCAAATTAAAAGATGATATTCACACTGCTATTTTAAAATACAAAAAAGATAATAATTTGTAACATCAAATCCAAGAGGGTTTCTCCTCTTGGTCTACTTCCCATACTTTTTTGAAATAATTTTTGTTATTACAATGAAGACTAAGCCTTTTTTAGGTAAAATCTACCCAATTTATATGTATAAGGTAAAATTTCATGGAAAATCTTTTTCAAGACCGAGATATTGTTGATATTAAAATCGAAGATTCGGTAAAGGCATCGTATTTAGACTACTCAATGAGTGTTATTATAGGACGTGCTTTACCTGATGCTAAAGATGGTTTAAAGCCTGTTCATAGAAGAATTTTGTATGCTATGCATGATTTGAATTTAAGTTCAAAAGCGTCGTATAAAAAATCAGCGAGAATTGTAGGGGATGTTATTGGTAAGTACCATCCTCATGGTGACAGTTCGGTGTATGATGCTCTTGTAAGAATGGCGCAAAGCTTCTCTATGCGAGCACCTTTGGTTGATGGGCAAGGAAACTTTGGTTCCGTCGATGGTGATAATGCCGCTGCAATGCGATATACTGAAGCTCGAATGTCTCGAATTTCAGAAGATATTTTAAAAGATATTGACAAAGACACTGTAAATTTCATACCCAATTATGATGACACGGTAAGAGAACCTTCGGTTCTTCCTACACGAGTTCCAACCTTGTTACTCAATGGAAGTGAAGGGATCGCCGTGGGAATGGCAACAAAAATTCCACCGCACAATTTGGGGGAGTTACTTGAAGCCATTTTATATACCATTGATAATCCTGAGGCAACGGCAGATGAGCTTATGGAGTTTATTCAAGGGCCTGATTTTCCAACAGGAGGAACCATCTTTGGACGACGAGGGATTGTTGATGCGTACAATACGGGGCGAGGAAGAGTAAGAATTCGAGCCAAACATCATATTGAAACTCGAGGGAAAAAAGAGGTCATTGTTTTAGATGAGTTGCCTTACCAAGTCAATAAAGCACGATTAATCGAACAGATTGCTACGTTGGCAAAAGATAAACAAATTGATGGAATTGCAGAAGTAAGAGATGAGTCAGACAGAGAAGGTATCCGTGTTGTCATTGAGCTTAAAAAAGACTCAATGAGTGAGATTGTCTTAAATAACTTATACAAATCAACTCCAATGGAGACAACGTTTGGGATTATTCTTTTAGCTGTTTATAACAAAGAGCCTAAAGTCTTTACTTTGCCAGAACTTTTAACGGTCTTTTTATCACACCGAAAAACGGTTATTATTCGACGAACCATTTTTGATTTGGAGAAAGCAAAAGCACGAGCGCATATTTTAGAAGGGCTTAAAATTGCGGTGGATAATATTGATGAAGTGGTAAAAATTATTCGAGCATCAAGCAATGATGCTGATGCCCGTGAAAAATTAAGAGAACGATTTGAATTAAGTGAAATACAAGCACAAGCCATTTTAGATATGAGATTGGGACGATTAACAGGTCTTCAAATTGAAAAACTAGAAGCAGAATATGCTGAGCTTATGACACTTATTGCAGAGCTTGAAGCTATTTTGAAATCAGAGCAACGACTCAATGAAATTATCAAAGAAGAGTTAATTGAAGTACGAGAAAAATATTCAACCAAACGATTGACTGAAATTGAAGATTCATACGATGAAATCGACATTGAAGACTTGATTCCAAACGAGCCAATGGTGGTTACTATTACACATAATGGATACGTCAAACGAGTTCCTATTAAATCGTATGAAAAACAACGACGAGGAGGAAAAGGTAAAGTTGCTGTCACGACCCATGACGATGACTTTATTGAACGATTCTTTGTTACTAATACGCATGATACGTTGATGTTCGTAACCAATATGGGGCAACTGTATTGGTTAAAAGTGTACAGAATTCCTGAAGGTTCACGAACGGCTAAAGGTAAAGCTGTGGTGAATTTAATCAATTTAAGACCCGATGAAAAAATTATGGAAATTATTCCAACAACCGATTTTGATGAGTCTAAATCATTGGCATTCTTTACACGAAATGGTATTGTTAAACGTACAAGTTTGAGTGAATTCTCAAATATCAGAAGCAATGGTGTTCGAGCCATTGTTTTAGATGATTCTGATGAAATTGTAACAGCAAAAATCACTACCGTTGAATCTCAATACTTGATGATTTTCACCAGCTTAGGACAATGTATCCGATTTGACATCGAAAAAACACGAGACCAAGGACGAAGTACAAGAGGGGTTCGAGGTATTAAGTTTAAAATAGACAGCGACTTTGTTGTTGATGCCAATGTTGTGGATAATATTGAACAAGAGTTATTAACCGTTTCAGAAAAAGGAATTGGTAAACGAACAACCGTTGAAGAGTATCGAGAAACCAATCGAGCAGGAAGTGGTGTTATATCAATGAAATTAAGTGCAAAAACAGGTAGTGTTGTGGGTGCTGTTTTAGTGGATGAAACCCAAGACTTAATGTTATTAACCAGCATTGGAAAAATGATTCGAGTCGATATGAACACCATACGAAAAGCGGGAAGAAACACCAGTGGAGTAATTATTGTTAATGTGGATAAAGACGACAAAGTTGTCAGCATTGCAAAATGTCCAAAAGAAGATGACGATGAATTGGATATAGAGAGTGCCGATATGATGGATGGAATTGATTTAAACGATTACAATTTAGATTTACCAAATAATGACAAAGGAAATGAAGAATGAGAAGTTTTAATGTAGCAGTTGTTGGAGCAACTGGTGCTGTAGGCGAAGAGCTATTTAGAGTGTTAGAAGAGTACAATTTTCCAATTAGCAAACTTGTGCCATTGGCCAGTTCGCGAAGTGCTGGAAGTAAAATTGAGTATAAAAACAAAGAGTACACGGTTTTAGAATTAACACCTACGTGTTTTGAAGAAAATGAAGTAGAAATTGCTTTTTTTAGTGCAGGGGGAAGTGTTTCTGCCGAGTTTGCAAAGTATGCGGTTGAAGCAGGGGCTGTGGTTATTGATAATACCAGTCATTTTAGAATGGACAAAAACGTTCCTTTGGTTGTACCAGAAGTCAATCCTGAAGACATCGAATTATGGAAACAAACGGGAATTATTGCTAATCCCAATTGTTCAACCATTCAAATGGTGTTATCACTTAAACCACTTGATGAGTTGTATGGAATCAAACGAGTCGATGTTTCTACGTATCAAGCCGTTTCAGGTGCAGGTAAAAAAGGGATGGAAGAGTTAGTCAAACAAATGCAGGATTTCTTTGCTTTTAAATTGGATGAAACTGAAATCAACGCATTTGCACACCAAATTGCTTTGAATGTTATTCCTCAAATCGATGTAGCCCAAGAAAATGGGTTTACCAAAGAAGAGATGAAAATGGTCAAAGAGACTCAAAAAATTATGCACAAAGAGCTTCAAGTTGCTGCTACGTGTGTTCGAGTTCCTGTTTTAAGAAGTCACTCTGAATCAATCACAGTAACATTTGAAGACGATGTAGTTGTGGATGTTGAAGAGGTACGAGAAGCATTAGCACGATTTGAAAATGTTGAAGTAATCGATGATTTAAAAAGCAATGCTTACCCCATGCCAATTATTGCAACTGATACTGATATTACGTATGTGGGACGAATCAGAAAAGACGTTTATGCTTCTAATGTTGTTCACTATTTTAATGTGGCAGACCAAGTAAGAGTGGGAGCAGCGACCAATGCTGTTCGAATTGCTTTAAAGTGGATTGAGTTAGAAAGCGATATTTAATGATAGAAAAGTTCTTTGAAAGTGCTATGTGGCAGACAAGATTTTTAGTAATTTTGGCTGTTATTTTTGGACTTATTGGAGCATTGGTGCTTTTTGTTGTTGCGAGTATGGATATTTTCGGTGTTGCTAAGTATGCCTTTATCACCATAACAACAGGAGCACATCCTCAAGATTTTCATGAAGATATTGTCAGTGGGATTATTGGTGCAGTCGATTTATATTTGATTGCGGTGGTTATGTTGATTTTTTCTTTTGGTGTATATGAACTTTTTATTTCACCTATTGATCATATTCAACAAGCCAAAGATGACCAAAAAATATTGTCGATTACTTCATTGGATCAATTAAAAGATAAAATAGCCAAGGTTATTGTGATGGTTTTAGTTGTAAACTTTTTTCAAAGAGTTTTACACACAAAATACAATGGTGCGTTAGAGATGTTGTATTTTGCATTGGCAGTCACTGCATTGGCTGTTGGACTTTACTTTTTAGGTAAAGTGGGAAAAAAATAAAATAAAGGTTATTGTATGTCAAAAATTTTTGTAGATGCGTGTTTTCGAAAGCCAACACCGTATACTCCTGTTTGGATGATGCGACAAGCAGGAAGATATTTACCCGAATATATGAAAGTAAGAGCCCAAGCAGGCAACTTTTTAAACTTATGCCACAACCCTAAATTGGCGTGTGAAGTAACCATCCAACCCCTTGATATTGTAGGTGTAGATGCGGCAATTTTATTTTCAGATATTTTAGTCGTACCCAATGAAATGGGTATGCACTTAGATTTCATCAAAGGTGAAGGTCCCATTTTTAAAGATCCCATTGTTACAGAAGCAGATGTAGACGCACTTATTGGTGGCGAAGAAGCTGCGAGTAAATTAACCTATGTGTATGAAACCATTAAACTGTTAAAAGAGCAATTACCTCAAGATAAAGCACTGATTGGATTTACAGGGGCACCTTGGACACTGGCTACGTACATGATTGAAGGGCAAGGGACAAAGACCTACAATATTTGCAAAAAAATGATGTACTCAAACCCACAATTACTTCATAAAATCTTAAAAAAAGTGACTGAAGTCGTGAAGTTTTATATGGAAAAACAAATCCAAGCAGGTGCGGATGTGGTTCAAATTTTTGATTCTTGGGCAGCAGCTATTGAACCGGGTATGTACGATGAGTTTTCATGGAAATATATGGTTGAAATTGCTGAATACTTAAAAGAAAAATACCCACATATTCCTGTGATTATGTTCCCTAAAGGAATTCCTGCATTTTTAGATAAAGTGTATGGAAACTTTGATGTTTTTGGTGTGGATTGGGGAACGCCATTGAGTTTAGCCAAAGAGAAATTGGGAAGTAAATATGTTCTTCAAGGAAACATGGAACCGTGTCGATTGTACAGTAAAGATGCTACGACTAAATGTGTTGAGGGTATTCAAAACATCATGCAAGGAGAAGGACATATTTTTAACTTAGGACATGGTATTTTACCTGATGTACCTGTTGAAAATGCGATTCATTTTGTCTCTGAATGTAAACGAGTTTCTAAAAAGTAAAAAGTGAGTAGTAAGTGGTAAGTTGTGAATAATTTGAATAAAGATCATTCTACTATGCCACTTATTACTGATTCTTCAAAATTAACTTTCGGACCAATTCCTTCACGGCGTTTTGGTATCTCTTTAGGGGTGGATTTATCGCCCGATTCTAAACAATGCAACTTTGATTGCTTATACTGTGAATTAAAACCTGCAAAAACAGTTTCAACAATGAGTGAATACCCAGAGGTTTTAGCTGTGATTGAAGCCATTGAAGAGTCATTTGCAAAGCATCCAAACATTGATGTCATAACCGTAACAGCCAATGGTGAACCCACACTTTACCCTTTTTTAGATGAGTTAATTGTACGTATTAATTCCATTAAAAAAGACGCTAAGACACTAATTTTATCCAATGGAAGCACCATTTACAAAAAAGAGGTCTTTGAGGCGTTATTGAAGTTTGATACGGTGAAACTCTCTTTGGATTGCATCAGTGAGAAATGTTTCAAAAAACTTGACCGAATCAATGCCAGTGTGGATTGCCAAAAAATCGTAGAAGCCATGGCACAATTTAGGCTACAAAGTCAAAATACAATGGTGCTTGAAGTGCTCTTTGTCAAAGATATAAATGACGCACAAGAAGAGATTGAACTGTTGTATCAAGCATTAACTCATATTAATCCTCACAGAGTGGATATAGGCACGATAGACAGACCTCCTGCGTATAAAGTACAACCAGTAAGCTATGAAGCCTTAGAAGCTATCGCAATGCAGTTTAAAGAGTTAAATGTCAATATCGCTTATAAAAATCGTCCCAAACAGACCCACAAGTTTAGTGAAGAAGAAATCATCACCATGCTTAAGCGAAGACCACTGACTTTAGAAGATATTGAAAACATGTTTGATGAAGAAAGTCGAAATTTGCTTAATTCTTTGGTTAAAATCAATAAAATTTCACTCATAAATTGCAGTGGCGTTGATTTTTATAAAATTTTGTGAAATCGCCCAAAATCGCCTTGACAAAATGAGAAATATTTACTATAATTCCAACCTCTTAACAAAGATGTAGATTCCGGCATAGCTCAGCGGTAGAGTAGGTGACTGTTAATCACTTGGTCCCAGGTTCGAATCCTGGTGCCGGAGCCACATTCATTTTCGTTAGAAAACAAATACTCTAATTAGTATCAGCGGTATATAAAATTTATTATTGATGATTTTTGTATGTTGCTATATTGATCTTACAGTTATTGAAATCAATATCAAAGTAGTAGTTAAACTTTCAAATCTAATTTTAGAGGGGTTTTTTATGGCTGATATTATGATCCAGTGGAGTGTGTTGAGTGGAGGATTAGTTCAATAATCCACATTGCGATATGAGATTTTAATAACAACTTAGTTCTGAATAGTAGCTGTATCAACACTACTGAGGTGTAATTCCTCAGCTCCACTCCAATATAAAAAATCTTAAAGTCTCCGAACAAGTTTTAAACCTATATTTGAATTACATAATTGGTAATTCTTAATTTGAAAATGATATAATCGGCATTCTTATCTCAATAAAAAAGAAAAATGATGAATTTTATAAACTTTAGTGAGTATAAAAGTAAAAAAACTTTAAAACACAATCAAAATATTTTTGCAAAATTTTGTTATCAAGCAAGTGATGAACAACTGTCATTGTATACTGATAATTACATATTGAGTTTTGTTTTTTCAGGTAGTAAAAAAATTATTACACAAGAAAAAGAATTCGAAATAAGAGAAAATGAAATTCTTTTTTTGAAAAGAGGAGAATATATTGATAGTATAATTACAAGCAATACCGCTTATTCATCATTAGTTATTGTATTTGATACATACATAACTTCAATGATATTAAGAGATTTAAATATAAAAGAGACATTGAAAAAAAATAATGATTCTTCCTTTTTTGTATTGAAACAATCAGATTTATTGACTCAAAATGCCCTTTTTATTAAAACCTTATTAAGTACAAAAACAAAATATATGAATGAAATTTTAAAACTAAAATTAAAAGAAATTATTCTTTTACTCTTAGATTCAAAGTATGATAAAGAACTTATAAATTTTTTTTATCCTTATATTAATGATGTAAAACCTTTAGAGCCTTTTATGAATGATAATTTTGATAGGGCGTTAAATTTAGAATCTTTTGCAAAAGAGAGTGGAAGAAGTTTATCAACATTTAAAAAAGATTTTAAAAAATTTACTTCTTGTTCACCAATGAAATGGGTACAATACAAAAGATTGAAAAGAGCAAAGTATTTAATTGAATATAAACATTGTTCTGTTAGTGATGCTTGTTTTTACTCAGGATTTAAAGATATATCACATTTTTCAAAACTTTTTAAAGCATATTTTAATTACTCTCCAAGCCAAATAATCAAATAAAAAAACTTTATAATCAAATAGGTTTGTAAATATTTTCATTATCATTAACAAAAGGATTACAAATGAATAATGAATACCCAGTTTTTGAATATTTGAGAAAATATGTAGAAAATAAATTAGATGAAAATGACTCATCTCTTATGCTCTATCCAACAGCCATATCACAAACATTGAAAATGGAAATAGAGAATATAGCACTAGGTGAGGCAATAGTTAAAATTGATGCAAATGTAAAATTACATGGAAATCAGCAAGGTACGATTCATGGTGGCTTATTATGTGAACTTTCTGATGCTGCAATAGGTACAGCACATTCAACATTTATGAAACAGAATGAAAGTTTTACAAGTGTAGATTTAAAAATCAATTTTTACAGACCAACTTGGAAATCAATTTTAAAAGCTCATGCAAAACCAATTCAGAGAGGGAAAACACTTACTCATTATGAGTGTATAATTTATAATGAGGAAAATAAAAAAGTTGCATATATTACAAGTACAGTAATGACATTAAAGGATGATAAAGCAAAAGGAAGATAGAAATGTATTTTAACCTTGAATTCTTTATTCTTTGTTGTTATGTAAAAATAGTAAGCTTAGGTGATAAAATAAAAAAAAATTTATTTGACACCAAAAAAATAAATACTAAAATATGAACTATAAAAAGTACTAAAAAGGATACTAAAATGAACTCTATTTTAGCCAATTATTCTGCAAGTATCAGTGAGCTTAAAAAGTCTCCTTCCTCACTAATCGAAAAAGCTGGTACTGAAGCGATTGCTATTTTAAATCATAATAAAGTCAGTGCCTATTTAGTTCCTTCTCAAACCTATGAAAAGCTTATGGCAATAGTAGATGACTATTTACTTTCAAAAGAGATTGATAAAAGAATGAGCGATGGCTCAAAACTTATTGAAGTCAATATCGATGAGTTCTAATCTAAAATTTTATCAAAAGTTTTACAGAAAAACGAGAAGACAATAAAATTTATGAAATACTAAAGAAAAGGTTTTAAAAAATTAAATGCAACAAAATGAAATCACAATTTTTATAAAACAAAACGCCCCTTATATTGTTGAGTACATAAACTGTGAAGTGTTAAAAGAGATTGGGACAATGAATCCAAACTATTTTGTTAAACTTGTTAATGATAGCTTTGTTAAACAAACCTCCATTCAAGATATTGACATCAATATTTTACCTTATTATCTTTTTACCCAAATCGAATCAAAAGGGCGGATGGATTATACCTCATTGCGTACAGAAACGATTAGTTTAAACAAACTTAATGATGAGGCTAAGGTTTATTATAACTATGCTCGATTTACTTTAAATAAGGACTTTTTCATCATTGATTTAATGCAAACAAAAATAGGGGGTATGCCTATTGATGAAGATATTGTTAAATTTAGTAAACAAGTTCCTATAAGCAATTTAAGTTTAGAAGAATTTATTGAACAACATAAAGAGACTGAGATAAATGAAACCTTAAAAAGAGTACAAAAAGAGGTTGAAAAGTTGTAAAAGAGAAGCTTATAATGATTAGGAGGTTTTAATTGCAATTGTAAACTTTGCCCCTATATAGGAAATATTTTTATAAACAAACTCTTCATTTGATACGGTTAATGTCCCTTTCATATGTACTCGTATAATCTCTTCACTCATAAAAAGTCCAATACCGGTCCCTTTTGATTTATGTTTGGTTGTAAAGTAGGGTTCAAAAACTTTTTTAATAATATTATTAGGAATCCCTTTTCCTGAGTCTTGTATCTCAATAATGGCAGTCTGGTCTTTTTTATAAGCTTTAAGCATGACAATTCTTTTTTCATTTTCCAATTCAACTAATGCATCACGAGCATTGTTTAATATATTTATGAGAACTTGTATGAGTTCATTTTCTATGGATTTGAGTTTAAAATCTTCAATATTTTGTACCAACTCAATATCCTTAGCAACAAAAGTAGATGTCAGCAGATTCAATGTTTTTTCTATGGTATTTTTGATATTAAACTCACTGATTTTGCTGTTGCTGGGTCTAAAAAAGTTTCTAAAATCTTCAATCGTATTGGATAAATATTGTGCTGAATCATTGATTGCTGTTAAAGCAGAATCCAATTGAGTATCACTTAAGCAGTGCAAACTTTTTTGCACCATAACACCTGTTGATGCAGTGGAAATTACCGATAAGGGTTGCCTCCATTGGTGAGCAATATTTTCCAACATTTCTCCCAACGCTGCCATTTTACTTTGTTGTATCAACATCTGTTCTTGTTTTCTTTTTTTCTCTTCGTATTCGATAATTGTATTGGCATAAAGCTTAATGGTTTTATCAATCTTAAGTGATACAAAAATGGCTATAACAATGGCTATTAAAGATAATAAAATAACCCAAAAAATGGATTGAGAAATGGTTTTATTTGTATGGGTGGTAATGCTTTTTTTCATTTGTGCAATTTGTTTTTCTAAATCTTCATAATAAAAACCACTTATAATAATCCAGTTCCAATCTTTTTGAAAATAGACATACGACATTTTAAGAGCCGGTAGATTGGTTGATGGCTTTTTATACCAATACGTAACATAACCTTCTCCTTTCTCTTTTATTAAATTTAAAAGGGTTTTTCTAAACTCATTTCCCTTGATATCTTTATCTTTATCAGAAACTTTTTGACCAACCAGTTCTGGTTTGTTTGAGTTGAGTAAAACAGTGGCAAACTCATCGCCTCCATTGAGATCATGTACATTTAAAACAACAATATATTTATCATCACGGTTTAATTGACCGTAATTAAATCGATTCAGTACAAATGTTTTGGTTTGATTTTCGATGATATCCAGATATTCACCAATACCAAGTACAATATCAAGAGGCTCAAATTTGGTAATACAGGTAATTTTGGGGAACTCAACAGAGTTATTGTCGGGTTTATTAAAATATATTTTGTTGAAGCCTATTTTAGAATTTTTGAGTATTTCTGCGTCGGTTTGCATTAAATTACGACCTCTTGCATCTGTAAAATGGGTCATATCTTTACCAACAAATTTTTGCATTGGGTGTCCAAAAATAACTTTTGTTTTGTTGTCATACATAAAGTAATACCCTCTTTTGTCATAAAATTTTATATGAGCTAGGGCTTGGGCGATTTTTTCTTTTATCTCTTCTTTTGTGTGGGTATTTTTATATTGATTGTAAATAAAAGTAGCTACACTGTGAGCGGTTTCAATTTTCTCTTTTAAAGAAGCCTTTAGTATCTCTTCTATTTGAGATATTTGAAATTTTATGGACTCATTGACATACATCACATCATTATAGACTCTGTTTTTATGTTCTTGTGTGTACTTATTTTTAGTATTGATGATTTGTTCTTCCATATGTTGGGTAAAAACATTAATGGTTATATAAGAATTAATTATTGAGATGGTTATAATGGAAATTAAAACAAGCGACAGTATGGGTAATAAAAATCTTTTTGATTGATATGTCGTATTTTCCATATGAATAACCTATTATAAACAATTGTGTCTTTATAAGTATATCAAAAATTTATTACATTCTCATGACAAATCAATAGGATTTATAAAAAAAGACCAGTAATAACTGGTCTTTTTAGGCGTTTAACTGTTGTGCAACTAACTCATTGACCACTTGAGGATTGGCTTTTCCATTTGTAGCTTTTAAAACTTGTCCTACAAAAAAACCTAAGAGTTTGGTGTTTCCTGCTTTAAACTTTTCAACATTGTCGAGGTTTTTTGCAATGATTTCATGGATAATTGGTAAAATAACAGCAGGATCGCTGATTTGCACTAATCCTTTGGACTCCACGATTTTAGTTGGGCTTTCACCCGTTTGTGCCATCTCTTCAAAGATTTGTTTGGCAATCTTATTGGAAATGGTCTCATCATCAACCATTTTGATAAGCTCGGCAATGTGTAAAGCTGTAAATTTGAGTTCCTTTAACTCTTTTTCTTTCAGTTCTCTTGCGACTTCATTAGCAATGATATTGGCTAAGTTTACAGGACTGTTTAATACACGTAAGGCTTCTTCATAAAAAGAAGAGAGTTTTTCATCTCTTGCTAAAATATTGGCAACTTCACTGTTAAGTTTTAGTTCGTTGGTGTATTTTTCAAATAGTGCTTTTTGTACTTCACTCATAGGAGCTTCACTTCCTGCCACTTGCACTTTTGGGGTTTCTTGTTTTGGCGCTGCTTTTGGTTGTAATTTTGGAGCAGATTCTGCTTCTTTTGTCTTTTTAGCCCAAGAGTCTTTAAGCCCTACGATTTTATTAAATACTGGATGTTCATCAGTATAATCAATTGGGTCAGCATAAAAATACCCTTGTCTTTCAAATTGAAATCGCTCATCGGCTTTATCCGTGATAACAGCTGGCTCTATAAGAGCATTTTTTATAATATGTAAAGAGTCGGGGTTTAAATCTTCGAGTTCTTCTGGCGCTTCATTTTTATAAAGACGGTCATACAATCGCACTTCAATGGTTTTGGCTTTTTTGGCACAAACCCATTGAATGGCACTTTTAACTTTGATACCACTGGTGTCTTGTCCACTTTTAGAATTAGGATTATATTCTGCTTTGATCTCTACGATATTTCCATTGGCATCTTTAATTACTTCTTTACAAGTAATGATATACGCATGTCTTAAACGTACGGGTTGTTCCAGTGTGAGTCGGTTATAATCTTTGGGAGGATTTTCTTCGAAATCTTCTCTTTCAATGTACACTTCTTTTGAAAAAGGAATTTTTCTTGACCCCTCTTTAGGAACATCGTGTGGATAATACGATGCTTCAATCTCTTCTGCACCCTCATAATTTTCAATCGTGACTTTAATAGGGTCAAGTACACACATAACTCTTGGGGCTTTTTTGTTTAAATCATCTCGAATACAAAATTCAAGTAAAGAAACATCGACCATAGAATTGGCTTTGGCTATTCCTATTTGATCGCAGAAGTTTAGAATAGATTCAGGTGTATATCCTCTTCTTTTGTATCCTGCAATGGTAGGCATTCTTGGATCATCCCAACCATTGACATAATTGCCATTGACTAACTCTAAAAGCTTTCTTTTACTCATAACCGTATAGTTAATACCAAGTCGAGCAAACTCATGTTGGTAAGGTCTTGGAGGGGTTAAGTTAAGCTCATCGAGTAACCAGTCATAAATATCACGGTTGTTTTCAAACTCTAAAGTACAAATAGAGTGAGAAACGCCTTCAATATAATCCGATAAGCAATGAGCAAAGTCATACATAGGGTAAATACACCACTCATTTTGTGTTCTAAAATGGTGGGCATGTCGAATACGATACAAAAGAGGGTCACGCATTTTCATATTGGCTGCGCTCATATCAATCTTAGCTCGAAGAACATGTTCTCCTTCTTTAAATTCACCTTTTCTCATTCTCTCAAGTAAGTCAAGGTTCTCTTCAATTGAACGTTGTGCATAGACACTTCTTCGTCCAGGTTGGGTTACTGTACCTCTATATTCACGTATTTCTTCTTCATTTAAACTGTCAACGTAAGCTTTTCCCATTTTTATAAGTTCAATGGCATAGTCATAGATTTTTCCGAAGTAATCAGACGTATAATAAACCGTATCTCCCCAGTCAAATCCAAGCCATTTTACGGCATCTTTTAACGCTTCTACGTATTTGGTATCTTCTGTTGTAGGATTGGTATCATCCATTCTTAGGTTACAATGCCCTTTATAGTCCTTTGCGATACCAAAATTGATACAGATTGATTTTGCATGTCCAATGTGTGGGAAGCCATTGGGTTCAGGAGGAAATCGTGTAATAATTTCTTTATATTTTCCTTTTTGTAAATCCTCTTCAACGATGGTACGTAAAAAATCTTTATGTTCACTCATTATTATTAAACCTTTTGCATTTGGATACTCTTGTAAGTCGTGTATTTTATCAAATTAGAGCTTATATTAGGGCTATTAGGGGCGCAATAGGGTTTTTGAGTTTGAAAGATGAGAGACATAAGCAAAAGGGGAAATCCCCTTTGCTTTATTTAATATCAAAACGATCGGCATTCATCACTTTATTCCAAGCAACAATAAAATCATGAACAAATTTTTCTTTTACATCTTCTTGGGCATAGACCTCTGCAATGGCTCTTAGTTGTGAGTTTGAACCAAATACAAGGTCAACTCGACTGGCTGTAAATTTAACTTCGCTCGAAGTTCTGGTTTTGCACGTAAACTCCTCTTCCTCGTCATTGATGCTGTTCCAAATATGGTTCATATCGAGTAAATTGACAAAGAAATCATTGGTTAATGCTCCAACTCTGTGAGTCAATACGCCTTTTTTCAAATCACCATGAACCGCACCCATGGCTCTTAGACCCCCAATTAATACGGTCATCTCAGGAGCAGAAAGACCAAGCAATTGAGCTTTATCGATAAGCAACTCTTCTGCACTGACGGCATATTTCTTTTTTTGATAGTTTCTAAAACCATCGGCAATGGGTTCTAAGTGAGAGAAAGATTCAATGAGTGTTTGTTCTTGGCTTGCATCACTTCTTCCTACAAAAAAAGGAACTTTGGCATCAACACCTGCTGCTTTGGCTCCTTTTTCAATCGCAGTACACCCTGCTAGTACAATTAAATCTGCCAATGAAACTTTTCTATTTGAAGAGGCATTAAACGCTTTTTGAATGACTTCTAATTGGGCAATAATAGGGGCTGTTCCTTGGTTGGCTTCCCAATCTTTTTGAGGGGCAAGTCGTATTCTTGCGCCATTAGCCCCACCTCGTTTGTCTGAATCTCGATAGGTTGAGGCACTTGCCCATGCTGTAAAAACCAGTTGTGAAACACTAAGATTGGAGGCTAAAATTTGAGTTTTTAAGGTTTCAATATCACTTTCATTAATAGGTTCTCCTTCTGCTTTTGGAACCACATCTTGCCAAATAAGATCTTCTTTGGGAACTTCTGGCCCTAAATATCGTGATTTGGGTCCTAAATCACGGTGAGTTAATTTAAACCAAGCACGAGCAAAAGCATCGGCAAAAGCGTCCGGATTTTCGTGAAAATGTTTTGAAATGGGTCCATAAATAGGGTCCATTCTCATGGCTAAATCAGCTGTGGTCATAATGGTTTTGACTTTTTTATTGGGATTATGAGCAGAGGGTGCCAAATGCTCTTCTTTAGGGTTGATAGGTGTCCACTGCCAAGCTCCTGCGGGAGATTTTTCTAAATTCCACTCATAACCAAATAAGATATCAAAGTATTCGTTGTCCCATCGTGTGGGGTTTGCTGTCCAAGACCCTTCAATACCACTGGTAATCGTATCGTTACCTTTTCCACTTAAAAATTTACTTAACCATCCAAGCCCTTGTGCTATTAAGCCTTCAGCTTCGGGTTCTGGCCCCACATTGGAAGCATCACCTGCGCCATGACATTTTCCAAAAGTATGCCCGCCTGCAACCAAAGCAACGGTTTCAGCATCTCCCATTGCCATTCTGGCAAAGGTTTCTCGAATATCCTTAGCTGATGCTAAGACATTAGGTTCTCCATCGGGACCTTCTGGATTGACATAAATAAGACCCATTTGAACAGCAGCAAGAGGATTGTCTAGTTCTCTGTCACCTTTATAGCGACTGTTTTTTTTATCGCTGGTGGCTAACCACTCTTCTTCATTTCCCCAATAAATATCTTCTTCGGGTTCCCATACATCGACTCGACCTCCTGCAAATCCAAAAGGTTTTAGTCCCATGGATTCCAATGCCACATTTCCTGCAAGAATCATTAAGTCTGCCCAAGAAATTTTATTGCCATACTTTTGTTTAATCGGCCACAAAAGACGTCTGGCTTTATCTAAATTGGCATTATCTGGCCAACTGTTTAAAGGAGCCAATCGTTGATTTCCTGTTGATGCACCTCCACGACCATCTCCTGTTCGATAGGTTCCTGCACTGTGCCAAGCCATTCGTATAAACAAAGGACCATAATGACCATAATCCGCAGGCCACCACTCTTGTGAGTCTGTCATAAGAGCGTTTAAGTCTTGTTTTAAAGCTTCATAGTCCAGTTTGCTAAACTCTTTGGCATAATCAAAATTTTCTCCCAAAGGGTCAACTTTGCTTGAGTGTTGTGAAAGAATCTTTAAATTGAGCTGATTTGGCCACCAATCTTTGTTGTAGGTACCTTGATTTGATGCTGCTGGATTTCCTCCTAGCCCTGTAATTGGACATTTACCGCTTCCCATGACATTCTCCTTATTGTGGTTTTGATTTAAAAAATCCTTAAGTCAAGTTTCACATAAAGAAGCTAAATTCAAACTAAAGTATATGAAGTAAAACAAGGAGGAATCCTTGTTTTGTGTTTAAGGGTACCTTACGTTTTTATAGGTGCCCTTAAATAAATTTTGAGGAGGTTTCTTGCAGTATTTTTCCTACATCTAAAGCATTTCCGTTGTACTTAACGAGTTTAATGCCTTGCGATGTAAAGGAGTTGGCGGTATTTTTACATGCTTTTTGAACCACAATATAAGCACAATCACTTAACGCTGCTCCCATTTTGTTGTGTTGAGCAATGTGTTCTTCATCGTCGTGTGCATGATTGCAATCGTGCTCTTCTTCAGCATGGTCATGATCAATATCCGTTCGTGGATTTTGAATGATGGCTTCTAAATTAAAAGAACGGAACATTCCTGAACCATTGAGTTTGTAAATGGCAAATTTAGGTGTGTGCCCAGCGTTACTGAAAAATGTTAATTTCTCATCTTTTACGGGAATGGCTATTTTCATAGGTAAACCTTTATTGTTTTTATGAAGTATATACTATAAGGTTTAAATATAATATTATAGCATGACACTAATGTGTCAAAATAAGAGTTAAACGTGTAGCATGGTTTGTGATAAAAAGATGATCATAACCACTAAAATAAAAGGAAAAATATGACTTTTAAAGACTAAGGGCTGAATTTTAAAAAATACTTGCAAGACACCTCGTAACCCTAACCACAATCCCAAAAAGGCTTTAATTCCTAAAAGAATTTGATAGTTGCTTAAACCATTGTCATCAATCGAACCAAAATGTATATGAAATAAATACAGACCAGAAAGCACAGCAACGATGAGTGCTTTGGGTACAACTTTTCGAACATATTGCATGAAATATTCTCGCACTTTTGAGTGTTCCTCACAGCTTAAATCGTTTTTGATTCGAGCCAAAAAAAGATTATCGGTAAATAAAAATCCTGCATAGATAAAAACAGAAAACATATGAATAAGTTTTACGATTAAATAGGTCATGATATTCCTTGTAAAAAGTTTTTGACAGTGTAAAATAAATTATTTTTTAATGCCATGATTCCAATCAATTTCACTTTTGTGATATTATTTAACAGAGTTTAAACTATTAGTATGCTATTGTTAAGGTTATTTTTAAAAAAAGGGATGATATGAATATTGCAGTATATTGTGGTTCAGTATTTGGCAATGATATAAGTTATGAAAACAGTGTCAAAGAGTTGGCATTTGAATTGTACAGAAGAAATATAAATGTGGTTTATGGAGGCTCAACTCAAGGGTTGATGGGGGTGATTTCACAAGAATCAATGCGTTTAGGCAACCGTGTTACAGGAGTTATTCCTTACAGTTTAATTAACAAAGAGATACAAAGTGAAGCCATTACGGAGGTGATTAAGGTCAATTCCATGAGTGAACGAAAAAATAAAATGGAAGCACTCTCCGATGCGTTTATTGCTATGCCAGGAGGCTATGGAACCTTTGATGAGATTTTTGAAGTGTTAAGTGCAGCTCAATTGGGGCATCATGGCAAACCGTGTGCGTTTTATAATATCAATGGATATTACGACAAACTCATTGAATTTTTGCATCATTGTTCCAAAGAAGGATTTATCAATGAACGTTTTGTGGATATGATTATTGTTTCAGAACATCCCAAAGAGTTACTTGATAAAATTGAAAATTATACTCCTGTAAAAAGTAAGTGGGAGTACTAAAATCATCACAAAGTGAATATTTTATAGTATAATTTTTCAGTGTCATAACAAAGGGTTGGATATGATTAATTTTAGAATAAAAATTCGTCCTACGGTTTTGTTTGTTTTTGCCCTTTTAGTGGGTATTGCAGTTTTAACCACACTGGGAATCCAATACTATTTTTCAAAAAAGTTGGCATTTGCTTCTATTGAAGAATCGGTACAACATATTTCAGAAAAAACACAACAAAAAATAGAGAGTTTTAACAAATCAAATTATGATTTACTCTCTGTTTTACAATACTCGCATACTCTTTTGCAACACCCCAAAGAAGAACAAAATCTTGAGTTTCTTAAAACCTTTACAACCGCGATTTCAAACAATCCTTATGTGTATGCTTTGTATATTGGTTTTGAAAATGGTGATTTTTATGAAGTCATTAATTTAGATATTGATGATTCTTTGCGTGTTAAGTTTAGTGCCTCAAATAAGGAGAAATGGTTTGTTGTAAAAATCTTTAAACACCATTCAACTCCCATACGTTTGGAGCAATTTTTAGATAAAAACTTTCACGTTGTAAGAAGTGTTCAAAAAAAAGTTGATTATAACCCGACATTACGTCCGTGGTATCAAAAAGCTTTAACTTCCCAAGAAGCAGTTGTTACTGCACCGTATTCTTTTGCCAATTTAGATGGCATGGGTGTAACCTATGCTCAAAAAATTGAACAAACAAATAATGTGTTGGGGTTGGATGTCTCTTTACGAAGTTTTTCCTCTTTTTTAGAAGCTCAAAAAATTGTACAAAAGAGTCATTTATATATTTTTGACCAACACAATCGTGTCATTGCATCTAACATAAGTGATGAAAAAGCTTATTTTAAAAACATCGATTCCATTTTAGCTCAATCGTTAAAAAATAACGATAATACGATGACCATCAACCATGAAGAGTATTTTGTTTCACACTATTATTTGAACTCTAAAAGTAACAGTTATTTATCAATCTTTGTCCCAGAATATGAGATTTTAAAACCGTTTAATGAAAAAATTATGTTTGCTATTTGGGTCAATATAGGGTTAATGATTTTTATTTTACCTCTGGTGTGGTTTTCCACAAAATTAATCGTGAATCCCATTAATGAGTTAGAATTGGAAAATGAAAAGATTAAACACCGAGAGTTTGATGAGGTTAATTTGGTCAAAACTTCCATCAAAGAGTTGCATGATTTTTCTAAATCGTTTGTCTCAATGGCAAGGTCAATTAAAGAGTATGAAGAAGCTCAAGTTAAATTAATGGATTCCTTTATTGAACTTATTGCCGGTGCCATTGATGCCAAAAGTGAATACACAGGAGGGCATTGTAAACGAGTCCCCATTTTAACGTTGATGATTGCTAAAGAGGCAAGTAAAAGCAATCAAGGTATTTTTAAAGCATTTAATTTTGCCAATGAAGAAGAGATACGAGAACTCAGTGTAGCAGCATGGCTACATGATTGTGGGAAAGTAACAACCCCTGAATATGTCGTGGACAAAGCCACGAAACTGGAAACCATTTATAACAGAATCCATGAAATACGAACACGTTTTGAGGTTATTTATCGTGATTTAATCATCCAGTCGTATGAAAAAATCAAGCAAGGAGAAGATGAAAAAAGCGTAAAACAATGGCTTGAAAAAGAGCAACAAACCCTTCAAGAAGAGTTTGAGTTTATTGCCAATGCCAATAAAGGCGGAGAGTTTATGTCGCAAGAAGATCAAGAAAAAATCAAAGAGATTGCCCAACGACAATGGAAAGCGTATTTTGATGATGCGTTAGGCTTATCCCATGATGAGCAAGTGCGATACGTTAAAAATGAGTCTAAAGTAGAGCATCTTTTAGACAATAAACCCCATCATTTAATTCCACGAAGTCCAAAGAGTGTTTCGGATTACGATAAATATGGATTTAAAGTTGATATTCCTAATGATTTATACAATTTGGGCGAAATTTACAATTTATGCATTCAAAAAGGAACATTAACTCCTGAAGAGCGATTTAAAATCAATGAACATATGACGATGACCATAAAAATGCTCGAACAACTTCCTTTCCCTGAAAACTTAAAACGGGTTCCAGAGTATGCAGACGCACACCATGAAACTTTAATTGGTACAGGATACCCACGAAAACTTACGAAAGAACAAATGTCAATTCCCGCAAGAATTATGGCAATTGCTGATGTATTTGAAGCCTTAACCGCAGCAGACAGACCTTATAAAGAAGCCAAAAAACTCTCTGAATCGATTAAAATATTGAGTTTTATGGTAAAAGACCAGCACTTAGATGAAGATATTTTTAAACTCTTTTTACAAAGTGGTGTCTATTTAACCTATGCAAAAGCCTATTTAAAAGAAGATCAAATTGATGAAGTAGATATAAGTACATACGTATAAAGGAGAAATGATGCAATGGCTATTTGACAAAGAGATTGCCCACAGAGGTTTATACAATAATACAGTTTGTGAGAACTCAAAAAGTGCATTTAGCAATGCCATTGCACAGAATGTCAGCATTGAACTGGACGTGCAAATGACACACGATGAAGAGTTAATTGTATTTCACGATGAAAACAGTTTTCGGCTGACCAATCAAAGTTTTGATGTTTCAGCCACATCGTATGCGTTGCTAAAAGAGTTAAAACTATTGGATACACAAGAAGGGATTCCTTTGCTTCAAGAGGTGCTTAACTTAGTGCAAGGGAAAGTTCCTCTTTTAATAGAGATTAAAAATAATCAATTTGACACAAAAATCGAAACAAAACTTGCTCAAATGTTAGATGAGTATAAGGGTAAAGTTGCGGTATGCTCTTTTAATTATCAAAGCATTAAATGGTTTTCGCAACACCGCCCAAACATCTTAAGAGGACTTAATTTTGGAGATAGAGCTCATTATGGTTTTAAAGATTTTTTAGAGTTTTTATACTATTTTGATCGAAGTGAACCCAATTTTGTCTCACTCGATTATACCTTATTGGATACGTTTATTGTAACGTATTGTCGATTTTTAAAAATACCACTGCTTTGTTGGACAATTGATTCCCAGGAGAAAAAAGAGAAAGCACTTAAAAAAGTGCAGGGGATTATTTTTGAACAAATGAATGGTGAGTGGTGAGTGGTGAGTGGTGAGTGGTGAGTGGTGAGTGGTGAGTGGTGAGTGGTGA
>ERZ794982.34-NODE-34-length-133791-cov-18.127041_pt1 | contig 133791 bp, 118 predicted proteins | sample MGYA00433071_ERZ794982 | MGnify/ENA primary metagenome ERZ794982 (study PRJEB30140, sample SAMN00862574) | bioreactor metagenome | study: EMG produced TPA metagenomics assembly of the Bioreactor inoculated with sediment Metagenome (bioreactor metagenome)...
CGTCTGAAGGCGCGGTCACCATGAATGCGGATGGCAGCTACAGCTTCAATCCAGGCACGGACTTTGATGATCTGGCCGTTGGTGAGAGCCGCACCGTCACCTTTGATTATACTGCTGATGACGGCAGAGGCTCAACAGATAGTGGCACCATCACTGTGCAGGTCACCGGCACCAATGATGCTCCGACTGCTGTGCAGCTTTCCAACTCATCTCTGGATGAGAATGATGCAGGCGCTGTGGTTGGGACCCTGACCACATCTGATGTCGATAGCTCCGATACTCATAGCTATACCGTCTCCGACAATCGCTTCGAGGTGGTTGAACAGAATGGTCAGCAGGTCCTCAAGCTCAAGGATGGTCAGTCACTCGATCATGAAGCGGCTGACAGCGTCACTGTCACCGTCACTACAAATGACGGCAATGGCGGAACATTCAATCAGGACTTCAACATCTCCGTTGGTGATGTCAATGAAGCCGTGACTGCTTCTGATGACAGTGAGACTGTTACCGAAAATGGCACTCTGTCTTCCAATGCCTCGGCAACCGATTTAGATGGCGACAGTCTGAGCTATTCCCTCAATGGTCAGCCGTCTGAAGGCGCGGTCACCATGAATGCGGATGGCAGCTACAGCTTCAATCCAGGTACGGACTTTGATGATCTGGCCGTTGGCGAGAGCCGCACTGTCACCTTTGATTACACTGCTGATGATGGCAAAGGCTCCACGGATAGTGGCACCATCACCGTACAGGTCACCGGCACCAATGATGCTCCGACTGCGGTTCAACTTTCCAACTCATCTCTGGATGAGAATGATGCAGGCGCTGTGGTTGGAACCCTGACCACATCTGATGTCGATAGTTCTGACATCCATAGCTATACCGTCTCTGACAATCGCTTCGAGGTGGTTGAGCAAGGCGGACAGCAGGTATTGAAGCTCAAGGACGGTCAGTCCCTTGATCATGAAGCGGCCGACAGCATCTCTGTCACCGTCACCACAAATGACGGCAATGGCGGCACATTCGATCAGGACTTCACGATCAATGTGAGTGATGTCAATGAAGGGCCCACAATTGATGTAACAGATACCGCAGGCAATTTGATTGTGAATGGTAGTTTTGAGAACCAAGCCGTCTCATCAGGATCTCATCACCAATTATCCTCAAATGCAATTGATGGTTGGTCTTCCAATGATTCGATTGAAGTTTGGAATGATGCTTATGGTCAAACGGCTTCTGATGGAGATAATTTTGTTGAACTGGATGCCTTTAGTACTGAGCAAAGCAGTTTACAGCAAACGGTTCAAACAGAGGCTGGCAGTGTCTATGACCTGACCTTTGATGCGGCCGCCAGAACCGGAATCGCTGACAACACAATCGAAGTCTATTGGAACGGAGAACTGGTTGCATCGGTCGATCCGGCAGATGAAGCTTGGGACAGTCATTCCTTCAAGGTTGTGGGAACCGGTGGCAACGATATTCTCGAGTTCCGTGAGCCCGCTTCCGAAAATAACGGTGCTGGAGCAATGCTCGACAATGTGGCATTGAATGAAACCCCGTTGACGATTGCAGAAAATTATCAAGGCGCATTTATCGCCAATGTTTCAGCCTCAGATCCTGATTCTGGTGACAGCCAAGTTTACACGGTTTCTGATGATCGCTTCGAGGTCGTGGAGCAAAATGGCCAACAGGTTCTCAAACTCAAGGATGGTATCAGCCTTGATCACGAGAGTGCAGCGAGTGTTGACGTTACGGTCACGGTAACAGATGCAGGTGGACTAAGTGATAGCCAGACACTGACCGTGAATGTTGCTGATGTCAATGAAGCAGTGACCGCTTCTGATGACAGCGAGACTGTCACCGAGAATGGCACTCTGTCTTCCAATGCATCGGCAACCGATTTAGATGGCGACAGCCTGACCTATTCCTTGAATGGCCAGCCTTCCGAGGGCGCGGTCACCATGAATGCGGATGGCAGCTACAGCTTCAATCCGGGATCAGACTTTGATGATCTGGCCGTAGGCGAGAGCCGTACCGTCACTTTTGATTATACCGCTGATGATGGCAAGGGGTCTTCCGATACCGGTACCATCACAGTACAGGTGACCGGCACCAATGATGCACCAACAGCTGTTGCTCTCAATGATAGTAATGTGACTGAGAATGTATCAGGTGACGTGGTTGGCGTTCTGTCGACAACAGATGTTGATAGCTCTGATACCCATAGCTATACCGTCTCTGACAATCGCTTCGAGGTGGTGGAACAGAATGGCCAGCAGGTTCTCAAACTCAAGGACGGACAGTCCCTCGATCATGAAGCAGAGAATGGCGATGTCGTCGTGACGGTCACCACCAATGATGGGAATGGTGGAACCTATTCTCAGGACTTGACCGTCAATGTAACCCCTTTGGCGGATGCACCGAACCTGACCATTGGAAGCAGCACCAGAACGGTGATTGATACCAATTTCGAAAGCGCCAATACAACATTCCAAGGGCAATATGATGGCTGGCAGTCCGATAGTGGCACGATAGAAATGCGAATCAACAATGCCGATTCAGCTCAAGGTGGAAACAATCATATCGAACTGAACACCGATCCCTCCGATACCTATGATGACGCGCCCAATATCTATCAAACTATCGATACCGTCGATAATGCTTCCTATACACTTACTTTCGATTATTCTGGCCGCCCTGGCTATAGCGCGGATATCAATAAGGTCGAAGTGCTGTGGGATGGTGTGGTTGTTGAAACAATTTCCGTGGATGCCACAGCCAACGCAACTTATGACTGGCAGTCCATAACCATCAATCTGCAGGGAGATGGTGATCCGTCCCGGATTGAGATTCGAGAAGCCGGACTTGATACTGAAGCAGGTCGCGGTATGCATATCGACAACATCAAGTTGATCGAAACCATCGATGATGGTGCTCATGGAACAGCGGGAACTGCAATCAAGCTACCTGACCTTGCCAGTTCTCTGAGTGATAACGATGGTTCGGAAAATCTGGCTTTGGTAATTGGTAATCTGCCACAAGGTACTGTTCTTTCTGACGGAACCAATAGCGTAACCATTGGCTCTGACGGACAGAGCCCTAATATTGAAAGTTGGGACCTGAGCACGCTTGAAGCGACGCCACCAGCCAATTATAGCGGCGAAATTGCTTTGCAAGTGACCGCAACAGCCACAGAGACCGCCACAGGTGACACAGCAAGCACCTCTGGAACCATCGATCTCTATGTCGAGGCACCTGCTGCTGGCCTTTCTCTTGATGGCACCACCAGTACAGCCAGTGGCGCGAATGGCACGATCAATAGCACCAACTGGTCCCAGACCAACAGCGGATTTACCGTTACCGGTCAGAATATCTCCGGTGGCAACCTGACGGGTGCCAGCTCCTCAAACATCGAAGTTTGGGATGGTGCACTTGGTGTTAATGGGGCGGTTTCTGATACTGACAGCGGGATGAATTCCCAACTGGCCTATGACAAAGCGTCAGGAAAGTCGGAAACCATGTCCATCGAGTTTGACAATGATGTCAGCTCAGCCAGTTTTGACTTCCAGCACCTTTATACCAGCAATCATGGCGAAACTGGTCACTGGGCCGTTTATAACAACGGTACTCTGGTTGCTGAAGGTGACTTCTCTGAAAGCACATATGGTAGCGGAACCGGTACCGTCACGATCAATCCTGGCCAGTCCTTTGACCAGATCAAGTTTACCGGCAATCTGCAAAGTGACGGATCGGATGGTTCGGATTTCCAGATCAGGGAAATTCGCTATCAGGAGGTTGATCAAACCGTAGAGAATAATGACACTCTACGCGGACAGGATGGCAATGATACCCTCAACGGTCTGGGCGGCAATGATACTCTTTATGGCCACTCAGGAAATGATGTGATTGATGGCGGCGCTGGAAATGACATCATAGAAGGCGGACTGGGTAATGACACCTTGCGTGGCGGTGAAGGCGATGATCTGTTTGTTTTCCGTATGGGGGAAGGCAATGATCAGATTGATGGCCATGGAGGAAGTGGCACGGATAGTTGGACCGATGTCATCGAATTGCGCGAGGCCGCAGGTGGCAGTGATCTTGATTATGGTTCCGACTGGACGCTGACTGTTTCCAACGGCTCCTTCCTGGTCAATGGTGACGACACCATCGATCTGTCGGATGGTGCAGAAGGAATTATCACCTTCAGCGATGGATCGAGCATCGAATTTGAGAATATCGAGAAGATCGAGTGGTAACTCTGCCGGATGCACCTGATTGGTGGATCTGGTACATATCAAGCATCGGGGTCGGAAATCATTGGGTTTCCGACCTTTTTTCTTGAACAAGTGCCTGCCCATTAACGGTATTTTAGAAGCATGGTTTTAGGCTAATCACTAACAATTTGAGGTGATTAGGCAATGTTAGACACGATTGCAGATTTGGCGCGGGAAAAGTCCAGTGACAAGCGGCGCGAATTGCTTGGCAAGGTAGCCGATTTGTTCTTTGATGGTGCGGAGCATCATACTCAACAAGAAGCTCTGATTTTTCGCGATATCGTGTTGAAAATGCTGAATGATATCGACCTGGAAGGGCGAACGGACTTTTCACAGCGCGCCGCACCAAGATCCGATTTGCCACCTGAGGTCGCTCGCCAACTGGCTCAGGATGAAGTTGCCGTGGCTGGTCCGATGCTTCAGCATTCACCGGTTCTGACCGATGATGACTTTGTGGAATTTTCCCAAAAACTCTCCCCTGAACATCTTGTGTCTATCGCCCAGCGCGATCATCTCAGCGGGACCGTAACTGATGCTCTGATTGAAAATGGTACCCGAGAGGTCTGGCATAAAGTTTCGCAGAACCATGGCGCAGAAATTACCGAGAATGGTTTCAACAAGCTCATAGACAATGCAGCCGATGATGCAGTTTTGCAGGCCAGTCTTTGTGGGCGTCCCGACATTCCTGCAAGCGTAGCGGAGAATTTGTTACCCCTTCTTCCTGAAGAGGGGAAACGCCGTCTGGCATGGTTGTTTGAGAATTCTGCCGAAGAAGCCGAGGCATTGGTAGGACAAGCCCAGAAAGCCATGGTGAAAGAAAAGCTGGCCGGAAAAAAGGGCCGGATCGAAGCGAAAATTCTGATCAATGATGTGAAGGCGGGTAAAACTCCATTTTCTGATGCGCTTGATCATTTGATCGAAGGCGATCGTACCCAAGATATCATCATGTCCCTGTCAGCCATTTCCGAGATTGAAGAGGCCGCTGTTTCCAATGCCTTCTATCAGATCAAGGATGAGGCCATCGCCATTCTCTGCAAGTCCACCGATGTGACGGAAGCGACCTATACACGCTTGATCTCGATGCGCTGTACCAAACTGCATTTGCCGGATTCCATGGTAGCGCGCAGCGTGGAACGCTATAAAGTTCTGGATCTGGGCTCTTCCCAACGAGCCATGCGTTTTGTACAGATGCGCAAAAGCCTGGCAAAAGCATTGGGATAGTCAATCCATCTTCGGACAGATATACAAAAGGGCTCCCAATGAGGAGCCCTTTTTCTTGATAAGCTACGATAATGAAAGCTCAGGTGGCAGTTGGTTGGGAGGCTTTGGCTGCTTCTTCGGGCACCTGATCGGGGCTCAAAACGTCAGCAATAGCCTCGCGTGACAATTCACCTTGAATTTCACCTTCTTCATCGACCACCGGAACCGGATAGTCAGCATTGATTGTCTCGGGCAGAATATCTTCCAACACAGCATCCGGGGCTACAATCGGGATATCCTCATACACTTTCTCACAAAGTGCGTCATCGCCATTGTCATCGCGCACGGCCTCTTCCAGAGTCTCTTGGGAGACAATACCTTGATAGCCGTCATCGGTGACATGATAGCCATAATCATCATCGGTCTTGCGCATCTGCTTCAAAGCATCTGAAATACTGTCTGCTGTAATGCGGCAGATTTGCGGTTGCATTACGGTTTCCACCGTCAAGGCACGTGCGCGGTTCACATCACGTACAAAAGCTTCCACATAATCGGTTGCAGGGTTGAGCAGGATTTCCTCTGGCTTGTCATCCTGAACCAGCTCGCCATCTTTCAAAATTGCGATGCGATTGCCAAGATGCAGGGCTTCATCCAGATCATGAGTGATGAAGATGATGGTTTTGTGCAACTTCTCCTGCAATTCAATCAACTGATCCTGCATTTCCGAGCGAATCAGGGGATCAAGGGCCGAGAAAGCCTCATCCATCAACAGGATTTCCGCGTTGGTCGCCAATGCACGCGCAAGGCCAACCCTTTGCTGCTGACCACCTGACAATTGGCTTGGATATTGTTTTTCATATCCACCCAAACCAACTGTCTCCAACCATTCGACAGCACGCTCATTGGCTTCTTTCTTACTTAAACCCTGAACGGTCAATCCATATGCAGCATTGTCCAGCACAGTCCGGTGAGGCAACAGGCCAAAACGCTGGAATACCATGGACATCTTGTGGCGACGAAACTGCTCCAGTTGATTCTGATCCAGTGTCATCACATCGGTGCCATCGACCAGGATATTGCCCTCGGTCGGATCAATCAAACGGTTGAAATGGCGGATCAAGGTGGATTTACCGGAACCGGAAAGCCCCATGATCACGGAGATCTCTCCGCGATTGATCTTGAGATTGATATCTTTCAACCCCAGAGTGTGGCCGGTCTTGGCCAGAATTTCATCCTTGGACAATCCCTCATGCACCAGATGCATGTGCTTGTTGGCCTCGGAACCAAAGAGTTTATAGAGCCCTTTGACCTCAATGAGGGTGGCGTTATCTTGCTCGCTCATCAGTGGGCCCCTTTCAGATGTTTCTGACTGCGTTTGGCATAGGCCTGACTGACGCGGTCAAAGATGATGGCCAAGGCAACGATCGCAAGACCATTGAACAAACCAAGGGTGAAATACTGGTTGGTGATCGACTTCAAGACCGGTTGTCCGAGCCCTTTCACACCGATCATGGAGGCAACCACAACCATGGCAAGTGCCATCATGATGGTTTGGTTGATGCCTGCCATGATGGTCGGCATGGCCAAAGGAAGCTGAACCTGGAACAATCGCTGACGTTTGGACGCGCCAAATGCGGTCGCAGCTTCAAGGACTTCCTTGTCAACCAGGCGAATACCCAGATTGGTCAAGCGAATGACAGGTGGAATGGCATAGATGACAACCGCGATCACACCCGGGATCTTGCCGATACCCAGCAACATCACCACCGGGATGAGGTAAACGAAGGCAGGCATCGTCTGCATGACATCAAGAATGGGTGTCACAATCGACTGGATCCTGTCTGAGCGGGCCATGGCGATGCCAATAGGAATACCAATCATGATAGACAGGAGCGTACAGACAGTGATGATCGACAGCGTCCGCATCGTGTTGTCCCACATGCCGAAATAGCCGATCAGCAATAGAGAAATAACAACGCCAATCAACAATTTCATGGAACGAGATGCGCTATAGACGATACCACCAATGACCAACACCATGATCGGCCACGGTGTGGCAAGCAGCAATTTTTCAAACCAGATCAGGAAAGACAAAAGAGGATCGAAGAAGCCTTCAATCGCGTCCCCATATTCTCGGGAAAAATCACGATAAGCTCCGTCAAGTGTCTTGCGTATATGAACCTGCCCTGCCCTCTCCATAGCGGGGAAGTCGGTTAGCCACGATTTTTCAGCCATTTTCAGGCTCCATTGTTTCTCTGGTTTGAAACACAAAATCCCGGATACGTCTCTGCGTACCGGGATTTTGCAGGTTTAATCTGAATGCTTATAGCTCAGAAGCGGCTTTCTTGACCTTTTCTGCGACATCAGCAGGCAGCCAGTTCATCCACAAATCTTCGCGGGTCTTCAAAACATGGGCTGCGGTGATTTCTCCATCAGCCTGCTCATCTTCCATCCATGCCAGAATATTGTTCATGTCGGCATTTTTGAAGGAACGCTTGCCAAGATATTCATTGATGTCTTTGTTCTTCTTGGCAAAATCACCAGTGGTGATGGTCTGTACCAGAGACGGCGGATACATGGTTGGTTTTGGATCTGCACAATCTTCCTGAGTTGTACAAGCGGTGAAATGTTCGACATCAATGCCGGAACCGAAATCCACCTTCACCATCTTGTATTTACCAAGAACTGCGGTAGGCGCCCAATAATATCCAAACCAGCCCTGCTCACGCTCATAAGCTTTGGCAATGGATCCTGACAGGCCAGCGCCCGAACCCGGATCAACATAATCAAAGCCGGCATCTTCAAATTTCATGGATTTTGCCAGATTACCGGTTGAAATCTGACAGTTCCAGCCCGCAGGACAGCCATAAAATGCTGCGCGGTCTGGATCCTCGGGATGCTCAAACAATTTTGCATTGGCAAGCACACCTTTGATCGTGGCAAGAGATGGATCTTTTTCGACCATATAGGCCGGTACCCAGAAGCCTTCTTCACCACCATCAGACAAAGACTTGCCAGCAACAGCCAAACGGCCATCGGCGACACCTTTTTCAATGGCCTCTTTCATGGAATTTGACCAGAATTCTGGCGCAATATCCGGTTCGCCCTTTTCCATCATGGAAGCGCCGGTTGGCTGAGTATCGCCAGGAACGAGCTCCGCTTCGCAGCCGTAACCATGTTCCAGAATGAAGCGGTCAAGGTTGGCAATCACAGATGCTGATTTCCAGTTCATGTCCGCAATGGTGACTTTGCCGCATTCGCTCGCATGGGCACTGACAGCAGCGCCAGACAACATCAGCGCAGCAACCAAAATCCGTTTCATATAGTTTCCTCCCGGGATAAATCTCTCAAGCCATATTCGCAGGCAGACCATGCACAATAAAAAACCTGACTGTGTCCTAAGATTGACAGTCATTGAAGCATGTCAAAAAGTTTCCTCTTGAAACTTGTGGCCCAAGAATAACAAGTTCTGATGAAAGGCGTCAATCTTTACCCCTCATACCAACGATTAATTGAGTTCGATAATCATTCTCTTGATAGCCTATACTTAATATCAATACAGAATATTCATTTGAAGGCAAATCAGATATGCTTGTTTTTCTTAATCAATTCTTTCGATGCGACTTTTTTATTATTTTTATATAACCATTCGGTCGGTTTTAGAACATTCTCAACACCACTTGAGCAACTTCCGACCAGTCCTTGGCAAGTGTTCATACTTAGGATACTAGCGATCCCCAACGCGGCAATTCGCGCAACAAAAGACTGTGGATTGGATTCCATTTTCACGCTGGATCTGGAATAAGATTTGCGAGAAGGAAGTTTAAAATGCACTGAGCACATCGAGATGTGAATTTTTGCCAAAGGCCTGCTCTAACATATTGACGCACAAAGTGCTTTTGAGCGGCATTTTACTTTTGGGCAATTCTGCATAAAATAGAATGGCAAAGGCGTGGATTCGCAAATGAATGTGACAGGCGTTTATTCGCCCTCACCAAACAGATCATCAACCAGATTGGTGATGGCGTTCAGGACTTCTTCGGCTTCGTTACCACTTGTTTCCACTTCAATGCAACAGCCCGGGGCAGCCGCCAGCATCATCAAGCCCATGATCGATGTACCACAAACCGTCTGACCATCTTTCGAGACCGCCACACTCGCATCAAATCCTTCAACCAACTGAACAAATTTTGCCGAAGCGCGCGCATGGAGACCTCGTTTATTCTTGATTGTCAGAGTGTTTTTTACGGCGCTCACGGCTAGTCTCTTATCGGTCTTGGCGTTTTCCGCTCGATTGGCAGAAATTACTTTTAGTTAGCGATCAATGCTAGTGGAGATCATGACCCTGATAGCAATTGACTTGCGATATTGATATATTTGCGTCCCGCATCGCAAGCCTCAACAACCGCTTCATTCATTGGCTTGGTATTGCGCAAACCAGCCAGCTTGATCAGCATTGGCAGATTCACCCCGGCAATTACTTCGACCTTTTCTTCATCCATCACGGAAATGGCCATGTTGGACGGCGTTCCACCAAACATATCAGTGAGCAAAACCACACCCAATCCGTCATTCACTGCCTCAACAGCATCCAGAATATCCTGGCGGCGCTGTTCCATATCGTCATCAGGGCCAATGCAAATGGTCGCGATTTGCTCTTGTGGTCCGACAACATGTTCCAATGCGGCGCGAAATTCTTCGGCCAGCCGACCGTGGGTAACGAGTACTAGGCCAATCATGCGGCGTCTTCGACTCCCTTGATGCGAAATTGATCCCCTGCCTATGTGGGCAAGACAGCTTTGCTATCATGACCGTTCGTCGCTTGAACGCAAGACAAAAGTCGCCAAAAAGGCAAAAGTGATCATGGATGAAATGTGGATAGACGGGCAAAGATAATATCTGATGCCGTAATACAGTCCCGACACGGCACTTCCAGCTTCTGAATCGTTCGATTCAGCAAGCATATATGAGTATTTTTCGCTTCTGGCATTCGGTCCACGTCGTCAGGCCTGATCAGATCGACAACCAGATGAAGTCGCACGAGTTTTTCGAATCTCTCTTCATCTTCAAGTGAGCAAATACCAATACCGCGGACTTCCTGCTTGGTAAATGTTGCTTCAGGTGCAACTGCAATGAGGGCTGATGATCCTTCGGGGGCAATCAGATGGACATAATCGTCGCTGACAAGGGCGGTGAATACGCCCTTTTGGTGGCATTGTCTGGCAATATAGCGCCGCAATTGCGATTTGCCACTCCCCGATTCTCCACGCAATAAAACCCCGTAGCGGCCAATCAACAGGCAGGATGCATGATCAAGTTCCTGATCTGTTTTGGCGGAACGCAGCAATGAACAACCGGATATGTTCATTGCTTATTCCTCATCGCTTGTCAAAGCGGGGATACGGACAGTGAAGCGAGCACCGAGAACTTTGGCAATACCTGTATCATCAACCTCTCCCAATCGGTTGGATGCGATGATCTTGCCTTGATAGGCCTCGATAATCTGTTTGGAAATGGACAGGCCAAGGCCCGAATTCTGACCAAATTCCTCACCTTGCGGACGATCTGTATAAAATCGCTCGAAGACACGGCTGACATCCTCTGCCTGAATGCCAGAGCCATCATCATCAATGGTTATTTCCACCCAATTAGCAGTTCTTGTCAGGCTCACCCTGACTTCTCCATCTTGTGGGGTGAAAGAGCGGGCATTGTCGATCAGATTGACAAAAACCTGGCCAAGACGACTGTCATTGCCAAGAATATCGAAGCCTTCATTCTGTTCGTCCTTACAGTCAAACAAAACGGAGATCCCTGATTTCGCACCAATTTCATCTTGAATCGCGACAATCGTCTCCAGCAAGGCTTCCAAATTGATCCGTTCTGATTCAAGGCGTGCCAACTCTGCGTCCAAGCGCGAGGCGTCCGAGATGTCCGAGATCAATCGGTCCAGACGACGAACATCGTGCAGAATTATATCAACCAGTCTTTCTCTGGATTGATCATTCCTGGCCAAAGGCAGAGTTTCGACCGCCGAGCGCAGGGATGTCAGCGGGTTCTTCAACTCATGAGAAACATCTGCAGCAAAAGCCTCAATTGCATCCATGCGCTGATAGAGCGTATCGGTCATATCGCGCAGTGATTGTGACAACATGCCGATCTCATCTTTACGATCCGAGAAATCCGGAATTTGCTCGCGCGCCTTGACACCACGACGTACGCGTTGTGCCGCTTCAGACAAGCGGCGCACCGGGCCGGCAATCGTGCCTGCCAGCAAGATGGACAAGGTTCCGGTAACCAGTGCTGCTATGAAAAAGAGGCGCACAATACCCCAGCGCTCTGCCTGCACGATTTCATCAATCTCACCATCGCGAGTAGAGAGCAGCAACGCCCCGGCGATCACACGTGAGCGCTGAATAGGAACCGCGACAGACACGATCAGCTTCCCTCGATCATTGACGCGAACGACCGAGCCAGGCGAGCCATCCAGTGCCAAGACCACTTCCGGATATCCGCGCCCATCGCCACTTCCAAGCTCCCGATAAACCGGCAAATCTCCCCGGCGCATCCAGAGCAGAATATCTTGCCAAAGTTGCTGCCACCATAAGGCTTGCCATATTGAGGCATCTCCTGCGTCATCGGGAGAAGGCAAGGCAAATCGAAGAATACCCTTACGATGCAAACGCCGGGAATCGATGACCAGATTGCCTTCCAGATCGTATATTCGGGCTCGGGTATCCGTTGGTGAGATGGCTGCCCTCAGAATGGGGGCGGCACGTTCGGGATCAATGGGAAAGTCAAAGAAACCAAAAGTGTCTTCGCTGGGTGTGAAGCTTTCACCCGCTTGCAGTTCAAGCAAACGATCCGGATTGATGGTGATCGCATCAGCATCCGCTGCTGCTGAAGCAGAAACGGCACCGGCAATGATTTTGCCTTGTGTCAGCAAGGACGTCACACGAGCATCAATCAGACCTGCGCGGAACTGATTGAGGTAGAGAATGCCGATCACCAATACCGCAAGTGCCGCAAGATTGAGCAGAACGATGCGGCGGGTCAGTGATGAGAAGGCGATCATTTCCAAAAGACGTGCAAAGCGAACACGCAACCTGAGCCACCATGCCTTGCGGGCACTGATCGTGTTGCCCGCCTGTTGGCTGTGGCTATGCTGTTCTTGCGCGTCCATCTGGTTATTCGGCGTCCTTATGCTTGTTCGCGGAAGCGATAACCTACGCCATAGAGGGTCTCAATCATATCAAAGCTGTCATCTGCAACCTTGAACTTTTTGCGCAAACGCTTGATGTGGCTGTCAATGGTGCGATCGTCGACATAGACCTGATCTTCATAAGCTGCATCCATCAGAGCATTGCGGCTTTTTACCACACCAGGACGCTGCGCAAGTGAGAACAGGATCAAAAACTCGGTGACGGTCAGGGTGACGGGTTTTCCATCCCAACAACAAGTATGACGCTCCTGATCCATGGAGAGCTTGCCACGCTCCAACAGATCGGATTTTGGCGTTTCGGCATCTGCCCGGGCCATGCTCTCACGCGCCTGCGCCCGGCGTAATACAGCCTTTACCCGCTCTACCAGCAGTCTTTGGGAGAAGGGTTTGTGAATGAAATCGTCAGCCCCCATTTTCAGGCCAAACAATTCATCAATCTCATCGTCCTTGGAGGTGAGGAAAATGACCGGCAGATCAGTCTGCTGTCGTAAACGACGGAGCAATTCCATACCGTCCATACGAGGCATCTTGATATCCAGAATGGCCAGATCAGGTGGAGCATGCAGCAATCCATCCAGACCAGAGGCACCATCGGTATAGGTATCAACCTTGTAGCCTTCTGCCTCCAGTGCAATGGAGACGGAGGTGAGGATGTTACGATCATCATCGACCAGGGCAATCGTTGCCATGCCACTTCCTTTCTTGCTGCTGTTTGCGCCAACTCCACAACCACTCAAGCAGAGTAAGTCGGGACCATCTGGCTTCCTTTGCTTGCCAAGTGCTGACTCCGCAAAGGGACAACAGGTTGTTATGCCAACTCTATTATAGAACCGTTTGTTTGGCAGGTAAGGCTAGAAAGTCGCAAAATTGTGGCACTTTCTACCATCAGGCATGGAATCGCACACTGATCCCCAATTTCAAGCCTTCAACAGGCGAACTGCTTGCGCTTTTTAACAGTTTTATGAACTCCTGTGAACTATTCGACCAAAGGATGAAAAATGGGCAAAAAGTTAGCTGTAAAATGTCATCGACTTGTTATATGAGAGAGCCGTCCGATGATGGTTGGCCGCCTTTGCCATTAAATATAGATCGTCTCAGAATCGAGCCTGTCCTTGTTTTTGGCACATATCTGGCCTAGTGTCGCGGGCATTCGGAAGACAACAAAAAACAAAAGGTCTTTCGCAAGGGGTTTAGAGTAGAAGCGGGTACATCCGCCGGATCATACAAACTTCCGCAGCTTTTTTTGCGGATTCCCGAATGGCTGGTCGCTTGACTGGCGATTGGCTACCGGGCTGGCCAAGAGGTCAGATTGTCACAATTATAAATGCGGCACGAAAACGTGCCACATTATGAGTGTCTCAAGGGGCTTGAAAAAGTGAAACAATTCGGCACGTGGAACGAAAACCACGGAGCAGATCAATCTGGTTTGCGTAACCTCGACAGCGTCTACTGGAATCTCCGTGAACCGCAGCTCTATCAAGAAGCATTGAACCGCGAAGAAGGCCAGATCGTTGCTGGTGGTGCACTGGCAGTCGATACCGGCAAACATACCGGTCGCTCTCCCAAGGACAAATTTGTTGTTCGTGATGCAAACACTGAAGATGCTTGCTGGTGGGACAACAACAAACCAATGGACCCAGCCAAGTTTGACATTCTGTATGAAGACTTCATGGATCATGCAGAAGGCAAGCAGCTTTTTACTCAGGACCTGTATGGCGGCGCTGACGAAACCTATCGTCTGCCAACCCGTGTCTTTACAGAATTTGCATGGCATTCCCATTTCATTCGCAATCTGATGATCCGTCCGGCTCTGGAAGAACTCTCTTCTTTCGTTCCTGACTGGACCATTATCGACCTGCCAAGCTTCAATGCAGATCCTGAGCGCCATGGTTGTCGCTGCGAAACCGTTATTGCGGTGAACTTCACCAAGAAAATGGTTCTGATCGGCGGTACATCCTACGCAGGTGAGATGAAGAAGTCTGTCTTCTCTATCCTCAACTTCCTGCTGCCTCCTCAGGGCGTGATGCCGATGCATTGCTCCGCCAATGTAGGCGATAAAGGCGACGCAGCTGTGTTCTTCGGTCTGTCCGGCACTGGTAAAACCACCCTTTCTGCAGATCCTAGCCGCACATTGATCGGTGATGACGAGCATGGTTGGGGCGCTGATGGCCTGTTCAACTTCGAAGGCGGTTGCTACGCAAAAACCATTCGTCTGTCCAAGGAAGCAGAGCCGGAGATCTTTTCCACCACCGAACGCTTCGGCACCATTCTCGAGAATGTTGTGGTCGATCCGGTTAGCTGTATTCCTGACTTCGACGATGGGTCCAAAACCGAGAACACCCGTTGTGCCTATCCGATCCACTTCATTCCGAATGCATCTGATACCGGTCTGGCTCCACATCCAAAGAATATCATCATGCTGACCGCTGATGCCTTTGGCGTTCTGCCTCCGATTGCGCACATGACCCCTGAACAGGCCATGTATCACTTCCTATCTGGTTACACCGCGAAAGTGGCTGGCACCGAAAAGGGCGTGACCGAGCCGGAAGCAACCTTCTCCACCTGTTTTGGTGCCCCGTTCATGCCGCGCCATCCTTCCGAATATGGCAACCTGCTACGCAAGCTGATGAAAGAACATCAGGTCAATTGCTGGCTGGTTAACACCGGTTGGACCGGAGGTCCTTACGGCACTGGTCATCGCATGCCGATCAAGGCTACCCGTGCCCTTCTGACCGCAGCATTGGATGGATCCCTGAAGAATATGGACTTCCGCATGGACGAAACTTTCGGAGTTGAAGTCCCTGTGTCAGTTCCCGGTGTTGATGATGCGCTGCTGAACCCACGTGATACCTGGGCTGACAAGGCAGCTTATGACGCACAAGCTACCAAGCTGGCAGGCATGTTCGTCGAAAACTTCAAGATCTTTGAAGCTCATGTCGATGACAGCGTGAAATCAGCTGCTCCAAAGGCTTTGATCGAAGCTTAAGGTCGAGCATCTTCTGAATAATAAAAAGCCTGCTCTCTTGATTGAGGGCGGGCTTTTTTATACCCCTTAACGGCTATTCGCCGCATACGCGGCGGCCTGCGGGGGGCACGCTTCGCGCTTGCCTATCGGCCGTCGCAAAAGGAAAGATTTCCTTTTGCGGATCCTTTCCCTTTCCAATATCTCATGGAAAAAGAACTCGGCGGAAACATAAGTTTCTGCCGGGAGCTGATAGGCGACCGCAGCTTGACTGCGCCCTCTCGGAGGCCCAAGCGAAGCTTGGATTAGCCGTGAGAGAGATAGTTCGGTGAAAATACAGATTTTCACCGGGAGCCAACAGGCGACCGAACCAAATGGTTCGTGCCCTCGCAGGCCCGGCCATCGGCCGGAATAGCCGGTAAGAGCTATCATGTAATGATGATGGGCCCTTTTTTGCCAACCACGACCGTATGCTCAAACTGTGCAGTGAGATGACCGGGCGTGAAGAGCTCCCATTCCCGCTCTCCCTCTTCTGCATAGTCAGCACCGGTAGACAGGAAGGGTTCAATCGCGAGCACCATACCTTGTTTGAAGGTGCGGCGATCGGACTTGTCCGCAATCGCCAAAATTTCCGGTTGATCATGCAAAGTTTTGCCAACGCCATGACAGCCCAGCAGATTTTCGATCAGACTATAACCAGATGCTTTTGCCTCAGCCTCAAAAGCCTGCGGAATAGTCTGCATGCGTACACCGGGCTTCAGGCCTGCAATTGCCTTGTCACGCGCCCGTTTGGCGGCTTTGACAATGGCTTCTTTCGCAGGTAGCACCGGAGGCAAGATAAATGTAGCACCAGCGTCGGCGAAGTAGCCATTCTTGGAAGCCGAGACATCAATATTGATCATGTCGCCCGGCTTCATGGTCTGTTCATCCGCCCAACCATGCGCGATCACGGGCTCAATGGAAATACAAGTCGCCCCCGGGAAATCATAGATCAGCTCTGGTGCGCTCTCAGCTCCTTCGCGTTCCAGAACTTTACGCCCAAGATCATCCAACTCTCGAGCTGTCATACCCGCTTCCAAGGCCTGCCCCATCGCTTCAATCGTCAGACGTACCGCCGTGCCGCATGCTTTCAGGCCTTGCAATTGATCTTCGGTGGTTACGATCATGGCGTTTCTCTTTCAATCGGCAGAGCGGGGATAAAGCCTGCCCGGTACTGGACAAGGCTTCCTGAGACAAGGATGCTGAGCGCTTATAGGAAGATCGTCCCAAGAAAACAAGAAATTTGAGCGGAAGAGAAGCAATGGCGCAGAAAGCCCACTATCAGGCCTTGTCCTTTAACGAGCAAAGCGAAGCAGAAATGCAAGCCAATGCCGATCGCTTTTTCGATATCATGAAAACCCGCCGCACAGTTCGTGATTTCTCTGATCGCCCTATTCCCCGCTCGATCATTGAACGCTGCGTTGAGACAGCGGGACGAGCACCTTCCGGTGCCAATCAGCAACCATGGACCTTTGCCTGCATCGCCAATACGGACATCAAGAAACAGATCCGAGAGGCGGCAGAAGAAGAAGAGCGAGCTTTTTATGCAGGACGCGCTGGTGACGAGTGGCTGGATGCCTTGGAGCATCTTGGGACGGATGCCAACAAGCCCTTTCTGGAGACTGCTCCCTGGCTGATTGCCATTTTTGGTCAACGCTATGGCGTGGATGATGAAGGAATGCGACACAAGCATTATTACGTGCCGGAATCCGTCAACATCGCCACCGGTTTTTTGATTGCAGCTCTTCATCAGGCGGGCCTTGCAACTCTTACCCATACGCCGGCCCCAATGGCCTTTCTCAATCAGATCTGCAATCGCCCGGAAAATGAGAAGCCGTATATCCTGCTGGTGGTTGGCTACCCTGAAAAAGGAGCGGAAGTTCCGGTTATCGAGAAAAAGAGTCTGGAGGAGATTTCGGTCTGGCTATGACGCAAAAAGGCCTGGTCGAAACCAGGCCTTTTTTCGAACCAAATGCATCAAGTCTCTTACTTAATCTCGTAGAGCGTGGTTGAACCGGAAACCTCATTGGCGACCGCAATCATTGGGGTGCCGGTCGGGCTGACTTTCGCATCGATGAAAGCGATGCCTTCCGGGGCGATGTCACCTGCCGTCATTTTCTCGGCAGAGCCTTCAAGCTTCACATTGTTGGCATAGGTCACATAGTGAGCTTTGGCTGGCTCGGTGATGTCATAGACCACAACACCGCCCATACGTTCCAGACCTATGAAGGCATAGCGCTTGCCATCCATCTCTCCAATGGCAAGAGCTTCCGGCTCGGTGCCTTTATCGTCGGAACGATTGTCAAAGCTCTCATTCGTGCCCTGGCCATTGAAGGCGGTCGGAGCCAGCTCAGCCATCTTGGCTTCGATCTCGGTACCGGAGTCGAAGACCAACTCACCTTTTTCATTGAAGATGGAGAAGGAACGTCCACCATAGCCATAGATGGCATCCAGATCACCGTCACCGTCTGTATCACCTTTGGCAGTGGTGATTTTCAGACGACCCAAATTGCTCTTCTTCTGAAGCTCTTCCGCGTTCGGGAAGGCTGTTGGATCCAGCTTGACCTTACCAAGGCGCGTTTCCTCGGAATAGCCATCATAGTCACGCGCGTCACCTTCGTTGGCTGTCACGACATAATTCATGCCACCCTGTGTAAAGGCCATGATGGTGTCAGGCTGACGCATGGAGAGAACCGGCCAGGTCTTGCGATTAATCTTTTCATCCTTGTCGGACAGATCAACCGCATGCTTGGAATAATCCTGAAAACCGAGAGCGAAGACCGATGTCAACTCGGCCTTTTCCAGATCGATCACTGCCATTGCGTTATTTTCCTGCAAGGACACAAAGGCGGTTTTACCGTCAGGCGTCACTGCACTGTATTCAGGCTCAATGTCCTGCGCAAGACTGGTACCGTCTGGTGATGGTGCATGGAAGCTCTCGCCAAGTTTTTGGGCATCCAGGTCATTGAAGGAGATGGTTTTCACATCCAGCGACGGGATGGAAACAAGGGAGACCGAGCCTTCCGGATCATTTTTGAAATCATCAGATGGCTCGCCTTCATTGGCAACCACAACCAGTTCGCCATCCGGGGCAAAGACAACACTATCTGGCAATGCGCCGACTTGTGCTTCACCGACCAATGTACCGTCAGTTTTATATAGCACCAGCTTGCCGGCAGTCTGCTTTACCTTCATCTCAACGGCAATGGCGACATAGTCTCCATGAACAGCGACGGAGTTGGCGGTCTTACCATGCTTTTTGACATCAATGGCCCCGATCTTTTTGATCTCGGCCGGATTGGAAATGTCGAGAATATCGATGCTTTTATCGTTGCCATTGACGACGAAAAGCTTCCTGCCCTTTTTGTCATAGGAGACGACCTCGGCTGCGCCCTTGTCAAAGACGCCAGATTGGTAGGAGCCAACAACCTTCAATGACATGGCATTTACAAGACCGGGAGCGGTCAAAAGAGTGGCCAGCAACAAGCCTTTTGCAAAGGATTTCAGCATTTTCTTTCCCCACATGAATCAAGTTGCGCAGACCCTAAGGACTGTGTGTGACAGGTTAGTGAAGCTTTCCCTTCCCACTATCAATCGCAATTGTCCGCCAGACAAGAAAGTCTGTTTGCTGCCTTTTCCTATTGCCGTGAGTTGGATAGGTTGGGGGCAACAATCGAGGAGAGAATTTCAATGTGCCGTTGGATTGCCTATCGGGGACAGCCGGTTTTTCTGGAACATTATATCACCAAGCCTGCCCATTCCCTGATCCATCAGAGCCTGCATGCCGAAGAAGCCAAAACGGAAACCAACGGTGACGGTTTTGGCCTTGGCTGGTATGGCGAGCGTGATGCGCCGGGGGTCTATCACGAAATTCTTCCTGCCTGGAATGATTGCAATCTCAAGAGCCTAGCAGCGCAAATCCGCTCTCCCCTCTTCTTTGCCCATGTGCGGGCCTCAACCGGCACTGCAACCAGCCGTGCAAACTGTCATCCCTTCTCCGCAGAGCAATGGATGTTCATGCATAATGGGCAGATCGGGAACTATCGTCAGGTGAGGCGCCGATTGGAAGCTCTGTTGAATGATGAGCATTATGCACTTCGTCAGGGATCAACCGACTCGGAATTGCTCTTCCTGCTGGCTCTTCAGCAGGGACTTGATGCATGCGCAGTCACGGCTTTTGAGGCTGTTCTTGGCGAAGTGAAACGCGCCATGCAGGACAAGAAAATAACAAGTCCTTTGCGATTTACCTCGTGCCTCTCTGATGGCAAACGTCTGTTCGGTTTCCGCTGTTCATCAGATGGTCATGCCCCATCGCTCTATTATCGCAAATATGAAAATGGCGATGTCGTTTTGGTTTCTGAACCAATTGATCGTCAGTCCGAATGCTGGAATGAAGTACCCCAGGATCATGCCATCTGCTTTGCTGGTGACAAGGTGATCACGCGCCCATTACAGGTGGCTTGAGAGGATTTCAATGAAGCGCGATTTTCCTTTTCCCAATGCTGATATCGAAGTTGCTTTTGACGCCTTTGATGAGATGGAGCGAGAACACTTACTCGCCATTCGAAAACTAATCTATGAATTAGCAAAGCAGGACAAGGAAGTCGGCACCATTGTCGAGAGCTTGAAATGGGGACAGCCCAGCTACGACACCAAGCCAAGAACCGGCACGCCGATCCGTCTCGGGATGGTCAAATCTGCTCCTGATCATGTGGCGCTTTTCGCCCACTGCCAAAGCAATGTGATGGCTGAGGCCCGCCTCCATTATGAAGATCATTTCTCATTTGAAGGCAATCGGGCCTTGCTCATCCCTACCACAAAAGCGCTACCAATTGAGGCAGTGAGCCATGTGATCCGCATTGCTCTACGCTATCGTCTCAAAGCTTAGATTCTCTCAGTTTTGGGGCACAGTTCCTTATAGAAGATCCGGGTTGGATGACGGGCACCGTCAGGTCGTTCTGCATAGTTTGGAATATCACCCAGCATCTGATAATCGCACGCCTCATATAGAGGAACTGCACCTGAGCTGCTTTCAGTGTCAAGGATCAACAATTGAATTCCTGCCACTCTAGCAGCTTGTTCCATATGCTCCAGCAATTTGGCAGCGATGCCTTGCCGACGACAGGATGGGCTGACTTGAAGCTTTTGCACTTCCGCCCGGTGTCGCGAATTTGACTTGCTTGCACGAGCAAGCAGAACGCATCCAGCAATCTTGCCTGCACTTTCAGCCACGAATAGACGGCAAATCTGGCCATCAAGCTGGGCGATCAGATGTTCCCACCACATGATGATGGGCTCTGGACCTTCTTTCTTCAAAAAGCCTATGGAAGCCCCTGCTTCGACGCAATCTGCCGTAATTTTCACCAGATCTGCCTCAATTCTAGGCAGATCTGTAGGGCTGACTTCATAGACTTTGACGGAATTGGACAAACTACTCATGACGTTGCCTTTGCTCCTTCCAACGATTGGAAATTATCAAGCAAAGGTTGTGCCAGTTGGTATGTAATCTGTTCGCCTTTAATGTGCCTCATCCCAGTTATCTGCCGATTGGGCGTCCACTTTCAGTGGAACGGAGAGTTGCATGACTGGCATGCAGGCCTCTTCCATCACGGATTTGATAACAGGAAGCGTCGCTTCAACTTCTGGCTCTGGTAGTTCGAAAATCAATTCATCATGGACCTGAAGGAGCATGATGGCAGAAGAGCCAGCTTTGATCAGAGCATCATCCATCCGGATCATTGCACGGCGAATGATGTCAGCAGCCGAACCCTGAATCGGTGCGTTGATTGCGGCGCGCTCCATGAAGGCCCGCATTTGTGGGTTTTTGCTGGTGATCTGCGGATAATGGATCTTGCGGCCAAAGATGGTTTCGACATAGCCATGATCGCGCGCGGTTTGCTTGGTGTCTTCCATATAGGTGCGAATGCCCGGGAAGCGCTGGAAATAGGTATCGATATAGTCCTTGGCTTCGGTTCGTGAAATGCCGAGCTGATTGGCCAAACCAAACGCAGAGATGCCATAGATGATTCCGAAATTGATGGCTTTGGCGCGGCGACGGGTCATCGGATCCATGCCTTCAATCGGCTCACCAAACATTTCGGAGGCCGTCATGGCATGAATGTCCAGGCCATCGGCAAAGGCCTGTTTGAGCTGGGCGATATCAGCAATGTGAGCCAGGACCCGCAGTTCGATCTGGCTATAGTCAGCAGAGATAAGCTTGTTGCCGCTTTCTGCCACAAAGGCTGTACGGATCTTGCGACCTTCTTCAGTGCGGATCGGGATATTCTGCAGGTTCGGATCAGAGGATGCCAAACGCCCTGTGGTAGTGGAAGCCAGCGAATAGGATGTATGAACACGACCGGTTACCGGATTGATAAAACCGGGAAGCGCGTCAGTATAGGTGCTTTTCAGCTTGGATAATTGACGCCAGGCTACAACGCGGCCCGGCAGTTCATGACCTTCTGCAGCCAGATCATCAAGCACACTGGCGGACGTCGACCAAGCCCCGGTTTTGGTTTTCTTACCACCTGGCAGACCCATTTCACCAAAGAGAATATCACCCAATTGCTTTGGTGAGCCGATATTAAAAGGCTTTCCTGCCAATTCGTGGATCTCTTCTTCCAGTGCGCCCATACCTTGAGCAAAATTGCCGGAAAGGCGCGAGAGGATCTGTCGATCCACGGCAATGCCACGCTGTTCCATACGCACGAGAACAGGCATCAATGGGCGCTCAAGACGCTCATACACTGTGGTCATGCGTTCGGAAGCCAAACGAGGTTTCAGAATTTGCCAGAGGCGCAGCGTAACATCGGCGTCTTCCGCCGCATAAGCCGTCGCCTTATCCAATTCAACCTTGTCGAAGGTGATCTGCTTCTTGCCAGTGCCTGCAATTTCCTTGAAAGGGATTGGCTTATGACCAAGCCAGAATTCTGACAGCTCATCCATGCCGTGGCCATGTTGCCCTGCATCCAGCACATAGGACAACAGCAAGGTATCATCAAACGGATTGAGCTGAATATCATAACGGCTGAGAAGCAGCGCGTCATATTTCAGATTCTGGCCGATCTTCAGAATGCTTGGATCTTCGAGAAGAATTTTTAGCTTCGGAAGTGCCTGATCCAGTGGAATTTGGCCTTCTGCAAGACCGCCACCGAACATATCATCATCACCCTTGGTATGGCCAAGCGGAATGTAACAGGCTTTCCCCGGTTCAGTAGCCAGTGAGACGCCAACCAGATTGGCCTGCATCGCATCCAGACTGTCCGTCTCTGTATCGACGCTGATATAACCAATGCGTTTGGCCTCAGAGCACCAGCGTTCCAGTGCGGTCAGTTCGGTGACCATCTCATACTTCTGATTATCAATCGAAAGGGCGCCCACTTCACTTGCAATTTTTGCCGCAAGATCGGCAGGGCCACCGCTACGTGCAGTGCCCTCACTCCCCTCAGCTGATGCTGAGCTTTCCTCTGCTGCCATTTTCGGCGCAGGTTCCCAGCCTTCAATATTCAGATCGCATGCCTCGACATTTTCCGCTTCTGTCTCGGTTGCTTCTGCGATGCGGCGGGTCAGTGTGGTGAAATTCAAGGCTTTCAAATAAGAGACCAGTTTTGGTCCATCCAAATCATCGCGGAAGAGATCGTCGATTTCCATTTCCAGCGGCACATCTGGTTTCAGATAGACCAGCTCGCGTGAAATACGGGCCTGATCAGCAAATTCGATCAGATTTTCGCGCCTCTTCTTCTGCTTGATGGTTTCCGCCCCAGCAAGCAAACTCTCTAGATCACCAAACTCGTTGATGAGCAAAGCGGCGGTTTTTATGCCGATACCCGGTACGCCAGGTACATTATCGACCGAATCACCAGCCAGCGCCTGAACATCAACCACACGATCCGGGGCCACACCGAACTTCTCGACCACTTCATCATGGGAGATGCGTTTGTTCTTCATGGTATCGACCATGACAACACCGGGCTGGACCAGCTGCATCAGGTCTTTATCGGAGCCAACGATTGTTACATCTGCGCCTGCCGCCAGTGCCTTTTGCACATAGGTCGCAATGATATCGTCAGCCTCATAGCCAACCTGTTCGATTGCCGGAATATTGAAAGCGCGCACCGCGTCCTTGATCAGACCGAACTGAGGTCTCAGGTCTTCCGGCGCGGGTGGGCGATGGGCTTTATATTGATCATAGATTTCATTGCGGAAAGTATCGCCCTTGGCATCAAAAATCACAGCAATATGGCTGGGGTCGACACCTGAAAGACCTTTCTCACCTTCCTGCAACAGCTTCCAGAGCATATTGCAGAAGCCAGCGACAGCACCAACCGGTAGCCCGTCACTCTTTCGGGTCAGTGGCGGCAAGGCATGGTAAGCACGGAAAATATAGGAGGAACCGTCCACCAGAAAGAGATGGGGTTTATCTGCCATGATTAGATATCCTTTCCTCACCAACCACTTTGACTATTTGTCAAATCACATGAACAAACCATGATCATGTTTGGGTCACCATAGCGAAGAGTGGCGATGAGGGAAAGAAAGGATACGGGAAAAGTCGCACTCGCCCCCAAGATCACGTGAGGATGGGGACAGGTGGATTTTGGCCCTATTCCGCAGGAGCGATACGCACTTTACGGCGGCGCTCAAGATGTGCCCACTTTGGACGTTTATAGAGAAAGGTTCCCATCCCGCTTCGGTTGACCAGCTCGAACATCGCGATTGCCCCGCCAACCGCAATGGAAAACACGATGAGTGAGGCAATACCACTGCTACAAACAGCGCAAATCTTTGGTAACAGGATACGTGTGACTACCATGGGCAGGAAGAAACCCAAATAAATTGGAAGGGAATTCTGACCGCAATATCCAAGGAATGCGCCTGCTCCCCGATTTGGCAGTACCGCGCAGAAAGAAACCACAGCCACCATTCCGGATATGCCCAGAACGAGAGCCATCGGCATGTTGGCATTATACCCCATGAAGACCATGGCGGCATTGACCAACCCCCATGCCATCAACCCGAAATAAACAGATAGTTTTTGTTCCTGCGCCGAATGGGCCAGTCGAAACCAGAAATCTCTTCCGAAATAGCCGATCAGGAAGAAAATGTAATAGTCTGCAAAGCGGTCGAGGATAAAAATCGGTATCTCTTCGGAGATCATCTTGAAGCAGATGGCAACAACAAACTGACCGAGAACCGGCAGTTGATGCGTCAGCCGCAAAACAAGGAAGAAGATTGGCAGGAGATAGATAAACCAGAGTAGGCCAAATGGAGAAATGAAAGACTTGAAGAAGAGAAAGACCGTGCCATCCACCCCCAAGGTTGAGGCAAAATTGGCGCCTTTGAAGATAAAGTTGATGCAGAGCCAGAGAAAATAGAAATAAAAGAAGTGAACAAACTTGCTATCCCAGAAATTGCGCCAATTCTGGGTCATTGCCTTGACTGCAAAAAGACCGGCTATTGCAAAAAAAACCGGCATGCGAAATGGTTGTGCAAACGAGATAACCTCATGCATCCAGCCTTGAACTGCATAATATTTCTCAACGCCCAAGGTCGAATGCAACAGCACCACCAAGAGAATTGTCAGGCCCTTAGCCCTATCCACCCAGTCCACACGTTGCGGTAATTTCGCCATTCCACTCTCCATCAATCGCACACCAGTTTAGGCAAGTGGATTTAACGAATGCGTTTAGCAGCATGCAGGAATGATGGTTAACTGGAGTTAGGCTTAACAAAGGTTTGTGAATAGGGATATGTTAACAAACTATTGACGGCTGAGACCTAGAGTGATGGCAAAGATGGATCTACCCATCAATTTGCCGCAATGTGTCTCTAGGACGTAGGCTCCTAAACGCACAAGCTGTTTCCAATCTGCCAGCAAGAACCTTATTACTCGCCATGACGCGTTCCAAAAAGCCATCCTCACCCAATAAGGGGGCAAAAGCTCCAGGATCACAAAAGCGCAAAGCCGGAGCCCGTGCGCCATCGGATATCCAGCTTAGTGCCGAAGATCGCACTACCCAACCCGCTACGAAATCCAAGCGTGCCACCAAAGGCAAGGGAGCAAGAAAAACGTCTGCCCGTAAGACGAAAGCTGCCAAAAGCAGCAAACCCAATATCCTGTTTCGCGCAATCCGGTTTCTTGTCTATTGGGGCGTGATCCTTGGCATCTGGGGCGGCATCGCCGCTGCGGGCATTGTCGCCTATTATGGCGCGCAGCTACCACAATCTACGGATTGGCAGATTCCAAACAGGCCACCAAATGTGCAAATTCTCAGCCACGATGGCGGCCTGATAGCCAATCGAGGCAAAACCGGTGGCCAGGAAGTGCGCCTTTCCAGCCTGCCTCCATATTTGCCTGATGCCGTTGTAGCAATTGAGGATCATCGCTTCTATTCCCATTTCGGGTTCGACCCGATCGGCTTTACCCGCGCCATGGTCACCAATGTGATCAAGGGTCGCCTGGCTCAGGGCGGTTCTACCCTTACCCAACAATTGGCGAAAAATCTTTTCCTGGAGCACAAGCGCACAATCGAACGCAAGGTTCAGGAACTGATCCTGGCCATCTGGCTTGAGACCAAATTCTCCAAGGAAGAAATTTTGGAAATGTATCTCAACCGGGTTTATTTTGGAGCAGGTGCAACCGGTGTCGATGCTGCTGCGAGAACTTATTTCAACAAGCCTGCCTCTGTGGTGACGTTAGCCGAAGCTGCAACCATTGCAGGTCTTCTGAAAGCACCATCCCGCCTTGCACCCAACCGCCACCCAAAACGCGCACGAGCACGAGCCAAGCTGGTTTTGGCTGCAATGGAACGCGAGGAATTCATAACACCGAAAGAGCGCAAACTGGCCATGACCATGCCAGTCAAGGCAGTGGCGCGGCACAAAACGAATTCCCTGAATTATGTGGCTGACTGGGTGATGGAACAATTGCCCGCTTATATCGAAGATGTCAATGAAGACATCATTGTCGAAACCACTCTGGATCTGCGCATGCAGACATTGGCTGAGCGCGCCATTTCCAGTGCACTGGACACATCGGGCAAAAAATATGGTGTGGGTCAAGGTGCTTTGGTTTCTGCCACCCCGATGGGTGCTGTTCGGGCTCTTGTGGGCGGACGCTCTTATCAGAAAAGCCAGTTCAATCGTGCCACCAAGGCAAAACGCCAGCCCGGCAGTGCCTTCAAGCCCTTCGTCTATCTGGCTTCACTTGAGCTTGGTAACAGCCCCAATGGCATGCGAGTCGATGAACCGGTCCGCTTTGGCAAATGGTCTCCCCAAAACTATTCCAAGAAATATATGGGACAGGTCAGCTTGCGCCGGGCTCTGGCTTTGTCACTGAATACAGTCGCAGCCCAGCTTGCATTTGAAGTCGGTCCTGCCAACGTAGCCTCCACCGCCCGTCGATTGGGTATTCATTCCAAGATGGCCAATAATCCATCCATTGCCCTTGGAACATCCGAAGTGACACCGATCGAACTTGTTGGTGCCTACCTTCCGTTTGCCAATGGTGGATTACGCACTGACCCATATGTGATCTCTCGCATTCTCACAAAATCCGGCGATGTGCTGTATGTTCACCCTGCCCTTGCTGGAACTCAGGTCATTGCGCCGAATGTTCTGGCCAATATCAACAGCATGATGCAGGAAACCCTGATCTCTGGTACCGGAAAGAAAGCCTTGCTTCCCGGTCGCCCGGCGGGAGGCAAAACTGGAACCAGCCAGAATTATCGTGATGCCTGGTTCGTAGGTTATACTGCCAATCTTGTGACAGGTATCTGGTTTGGTAACGATAGTGGCAAAGCTACAAAAAAGGCTTCCGGCGGCAATTTGCCCGCATCGGCCTGGAAAGCCTATATGGTGGGCGCTCATAATGGTATGACCATCGCTGCGCTCCCCGGCGTCAGTGCTCAACAGCTTGCAGCAAGTCGCAAGCGTCTTGGAGCTGAAGCCAATCCATGGGTCAATCCGGATTTGTTGCCAGAAGGTCAATCCGCCATGCCGGAACCAAAGCCTCGCGGTTTCTTCTCTCGGCTCTTTGGTTTGAATTAGAATGGAATTTGTAAGGCATTATTCTGATCCAAAACGATGCAGATAGCGCCCTTCTTCTTTCAACCAGACCTTGGCTTCCTCAAAATGAGGACAAGTCTCTTCCACCAGTGCCCAGAAACGGCTGGAATGATTCATTTCGCGCAAATGAGCCACTTCATGTGCTGCCAGATAATCCAGCACTGAGGGTGGTGCAAAAATGATCCGCCAGGAAAAGGATAATATTCGATTGGAAGAGCAAGAGCCCCAACGACTGGTGGTGTCCTTGATACGAATGGCGGCCGGTTTCACTGACAAAGCATCGGCGTGATGATCAACAGCGATTTGCAGATCTGACCGTGCCTGTTTCTTCAACCAATCAGTGACACGGCGCGGCATATGATTTTCCTCACCACTGATCAGAAGGCTATGGCTTTCACCTTCGATCAACTGACGGACCGTGCCCCTACTTTGCCCTACATGAACCAATTTATGGGCGATATCCCGTACCGGTATCTCTGCCCCGGCTACAAAAGGCACCGCAGAAGGCCTTTGCTCCGTGCGACTAAGCAGCCAATCAACTTGATCGCCCAGAAAGCTCTCAATTCTGGCAAGAGACAGGCCCGGTGGAATTGTCGCGACAGGCTGACCGGTTCGAGTATCCAACCGCAAAATCAGCCGCTTTGCCTTGGGGTTGGGCTTGAGTTTAATCTCAAGTGTTCCATTCTCGTGGGATATAGACAGCATGGGAGGCAGCTTGCTGACCGACATCAAGCGTTTTCGCATGCTCCCTCCTCTCACTCAGTATCAGACAACCAGATATGGTCCGCGGTCGCTTGAAGATCAATCTTCAAACTGCAAATGAACCAATTTTGCATAATGAGCTTCATTGGCCATCAGATCGTCATGGCTTCCTTCTTCCATCAAGGATCCTGCCTTGATCACACAAATCTTGTCTGCATTCCGGATGGTTGACAAGCGATGAGCAATCACCAGTGTGGTGCGACCTTCTGACAGACGATCAAAGGCTGCCTGAACCTTGGCTTCAGACTCGCTGTCCAAAGCTGAGGTTGCTTCATCCAACAGCACGATTTTGGCATCTTTCAAGATAGCTCTGGCAATGGCAAGGCGCTGCTTCTGTCCGCCAGAAAGCGAGGCACCATTCTCACCAACCAATGTATCATAGCCATCGGGCAAGCCCATGATGAAGTCATGCGCGAAAGCATCTTTCGCCGCCTGTTCAACTTCTTCCTGGCTGGCCCCAATTCGGCCATAAGCGATATTCTCACCAACGGTACCGGTAAAAAGAACTGTATCCTGCGTCACCAGCGCGATGTGATCATTCAAAGAGGTGAGAGTGATATCGCGAATATCCTGACCATCAATGCAAACCGAACCATCGCTTACATCATAGAAACGCTGAACCAGTGCCAGAAGTGTCGATTTTCCTCCGCCGGATGGACCAACAAGTGCCGTTCTCTCACCACCCTTGACCGTCAGAGACAGGTTTTTGATGATCGGATCATCCTGCTGATAGGAGAAAATCACATTGTTGAAAATGATCGACCCTTTATCAATCTCAAGCGCAGGGGCTTCATGCTTCTCAACCAGTTTGCTTGGTCGGTCAAGAATTTCGAACATCAAACGCACACCTACCAGACCGGATTCCAGCCCCACTTGCAGGCGGGACAGACGCTTGGCTGGTTCATAGGCCAACAACAGTGCGGTAAGGAAGGAAATGAATTCTCCAGGGCTCTGGCCACCGACAATGGTTCGATATCCGGAATAAAGAATAACAAGTGCGATGGCGATACCGCCAAGGGTTTCCATCAATGGACTGGTGCGGGCACCCAGCTTGGCGATTTTGTTGGCTCGTTGCTCCACACCCGAAATAGCCTCTGCCATATACTCACCCATCACCGTCTGAAGGCCGAAGGTACGAATGATTCGATAACCCAGAGCACTTTCCTGCATATTCTGGGTAATCTGGGTCAGCGACAGGAATTCTGCCTTGGCAATTTTCTTCACGCGCTTGACCAGTCGGGAGACCGCATAAATGGCCGGAGGTGCCACAAAAAAAGCAATCATCGACATGACCGGATCCTGAATGATCATCACCAGGATCAGACCGATCAGGGAGAATAGATCCCGGCCAAAGGACGTCACCAGCATGTTCAGAACACTTCGAGCCGCCTGTGCATTGTGCGAAATGCGAGTGATCAGCTCACTTGACGGATAATCATGAAAAAAATCTGCACCTTGTGAGAGAAAATGGCGATAGAGTTTTCGTTGATGATCGGCAACGATGGCATTTCCTACCACAGCCAGAATCACCGTTTGCCCATAAGTCGCGAAGCCTTTGACAAGGAAAATTGCCATCACCGCTCCAGAGATCATCCAGACCTTTGAGAAGTCACGATCAACAAAGATCTCGTTGACCACATCACGCATGATCCAGGCGCTCAGTGCGGTGCTTGCAGCAACCAGTCCCATGAAGACAAATGCCAACGCATATTTACGCGCATAAGTCCTGAAGTTTTCGGATAGAAGCCGGTGTATCAGATAGCGCGAGCTGTTTTGATCCGCAAAGAAGCGATTCCATTTTTCCGCCAGCATTGGCATCCTCTCTCAGCGATCTTCGCAGACAAATCCTATGCTTCCTGCGCCAGACCAGAATCTAAGCCTGTTTGCTTGATATTCAATCAAGATAATCGAACTGATGGCTTTGTTGTGACTGTTCCATAGCCGATCTGGGCGACAAGGTCGATGCTTTTTGAAGCTCTGAGTCTTTTTGCCCCTTTTTGTCATTACTGATTGGCACACAGACCGAATGAGCGATGTTAATCACTTGTTGACGCTGTTTGGCGAAAAGCAGGCTCTGCACGCAGATAAGCAGGCAATGGACACCGCATGGTTACTCTTTCTGGATGATGCTAACCAGAGTTTTAACTAAAGTCTCCTCTTGTCGTGCTTCGGCTCGCCAACGAACTAAAAAAGCGACAATGTCTGGCATGTTATCCATTATCAAGCCTCATATAATCAAAGCATTGGTGATCATCGCTGTGATCCTTGGTTCTGGTTTTGGGTATGTTTCGGGCTTTTTCTCTCCAATTGATAATGGATTGTCAGGCTTGCGCATGGGGTTGACCAGCCGTCCTGCTTCTCAGTCCATTGTCTTGTTGGAAATTGACAACCGCAGTCTGTCAGCAATTGGGACATGGCCGTGGAAACGATCCATCTATGCCAAAATTGTTCAGGAAAGCTTCTCGCATGGTGCCGAGGAGTTGGCTTTTGACATTGATTTCAGCGCCCAATCCAGCAAAGAGGAAGACTATTTATTTGCGCAGGCTCTGGAAAATGCACCCGGCCCTGTAACACTGGCCATCTTCCAGCAATATCAGGACTCCCAGAAAGGGAATCATACTGTTCAGATCAACCGCCCCATTGCACAATTGAATGAAAATGCATGGGCTGCGACGGTCAATGTACTCGCTGATAGTGATGGCATTGTTCGACGCTTTCCCTATGCTCAAATGATGGATGATGAGCTGGTTTCCTCTCTGGCTGCAAGCCTTGGCGAATATCAGACTCTGCATCAAGGCGACTTTCTCATTGATATGAGCATCAGGGCATCTTCTGTTCCGGTTTATTCCATCATCGATTTGCTGGAAGGACGCCTTGATCCCAACATTTTTGCTGGCAAGAAAGTTCTCGTCGGAGCTGGTGCCGCGGAATTGCGAGATACGCTTGCAGTCCCTCTATACGGCATGATGACCGGACCGTTGCTGCAAGTCATTGCAGCTGAATCTCTGATGCAAGGACGCGACCTGCAGCCTCTTCCCCCAAAATGGTTGGGCCTGATGTCTGCCATTCTGCTGAGTGTCGTCGCTGTTCTGCTTTTTTTAATCAGGCGACCTCTCTTTGCCAAACTTGGCTTGCTGGCTCTTTTGGGCATAGTTATTGAAATAGTGGCATTCGCAATCTATCTGAACAGTCGCTATGTGGCCGAAACTGCTCTTCTACAGGCGCAATTGGTCAGTCTGGGCACCATGACCGTCTTGCTTGAGGTTCGTCTGAAAAGCCTCTTGCTGTCGTTGTCACGCAAACATAACCAAAGTCTGGTCAATCTTCTGGAAACCATCGTCGAGGACAGTTTTTCCGGTATCCTGATTTGTTCTCAAGACGGCAAGTTGCTTGAGGTAAGTGACGAAGCCCGATCTGTACTTTCCGGTCTTGGTTATCAGGCTCGCAAAGAAGCGCTCATTGGCGATGCACTGCCTCCTGCTCTTCAGAGCGCTCTTCAGACCTGTCTGCGAAAGCCCCAGGACTATGGCAAATCACATGATTTGCAGGAAGTCACCCTGCATCGCCCTGTTCGGGGAGCCGAAAGCGAGCGCAATTGGGAAGAGCTTATTCTGGAATATTCGCTCACTCCATCTTTGGTAAGTCCAAAAGACGACAAGGCAAAGACCAATGGCGATCAATGGGTTGCAACATTGATCTTTCACGATGTTACCAAAGAACGCCAGGAGAAAAGACGCCTCGCCTATCTGGCCGATCATGATGCTTTGACAGGACTTTATAATGAAAGTGGTTTCTGTCAGACCGTTGACCAGACCATGATTGAAAATCTGGAAGAAAATGCTCTCATCCTTGCCTGTGAAGTGCGCCGTCTGGACAAGATCCAACATTCTCTTGGATCTGCATATGGTGATCTTCTGATCCAGAAGATCACACGGGAACTTTCATCCCTCAATGCATTCGATCTTATGGGATGTGGTCCACAAAAAGAGCTGCTTTTTTGCAAATTCGGGGCTGGTGAACAGGATGTAGATCGTCTTTCTGCCCTGATTGCAGATGTGATGGAAGCTCCGCTTTCCTTACGTGGTCATCAGGTCATCGCCGGCAGTTTCATAGGCGTTGCAGATTTTCACGATGGCGGTCAATTGGCTGAGGAAGTGAGCAGAGCTGCAATTGTGGCCATGAACCGTTCCAAGGAAGTGGGCGGAACCTACTTACGCTATACAAGTGATCTCGCAGCCGATGTCATGCATCGCCGTGTTCTGGAGCGAGAGATCATTGATGCGGTGGACCGCAAAGAATTTGAAATGCATTACCAGCCCCAGACTTCCCTTGCCAATGGGAACATCATTGGCTGTGAGGCTTTGATCCGCTGGAACCATAGGGATCTTGGAATGATCCGGCCTGACCTTTTCATTCCTATCATGGAAGAATCCGGGATGATCATTGATGTGGGACGCTGGATTCTTGATCAAGTCTGTATGGATGCTGCTGCCTGGAACAAACCAATCAATGTTGCTGCCAATGTTTCAGCCATTCAGTTTGCACGCTCCGATATTCTGGAAGACGTCGACAAATCTTTGCAAAAAACCGGTTTGAAGACACAGCGGCTTCAGATCGAAATTACCGAAAGCCTGTTCATTGCCGATCCGGATGCAATCATCAAATCCCTGAAAGCACTTCAGAGCCGTGGTATTGCCATTGCGCTCGATGATTTTGGTACCGGCTATTCATCGCTTAGCTATATTCATCAATTCCCCTTGGACAAGATCAAGATTGATCAGGCATTCGTCAAACATCTGCCTGCCTCCATGGATTCCATGGCCGTGATCAATGCAATTGTTGCCTTGGCACGCAATTTCGAAATGGACATTGTGGCCGAAGGAGTAGAAACAGCCGAACAATGGGAAATCCTGCGTTTGGCCGGTTGTCACATTGGTCAGGGATGGCACTTTGGTAAACCCATGCCAAACGCCGATTTTGCAAATCTGCTGGTTCAACAAGAGACAAATCAGGATCAAAGCATTGTTGCCTGATTTTCCGCCCCGGTATGCGAATTTTTTCATGGCCCATAGAGCTTGGAACCACCGACAACTTTACAGAAAGTTCGATTTCCACACCGATGGGCAGGATCTTGGCAGCAAAGCTCATTGTTCGAGTTGGGCCAGTTCAGCCAATAGCAGATCTGTCGTCACCTGACGGCAATAGCCTTTGATAGTGGCTAGGGAATTGTCGTGACGAGACTGGCTATAGGTCATGCAGGCATCTGTCACTTGCGTGACCAGATATCCTAGATCACAAGCATCGCGAATAGCGCTCTCCACACATTGGTCGGTGATGATGCCGCTGATCACCAGTTGCTTCACCCCCATATTACGCAACACATAATCGATATGGGTAGAGACGAAGACCGAGGACGAGGATTTGGGAAAGACGATCTCGTCACCTATTGGGACCAACTCGTCAATCACCTTACCATCCCATGATCCTTTGGGAACATTGAAGCCGGTGATCTTATAATCAAGGCTGCGGTCCCGGCCATCAAGGGTCAGGCTTTCAATGGTGGTGTAGAGCACCTCGATATTGGAAGAGCGACAGCCCGCCTGCAAGCGCTGCATATTGGGAATGACGCGCTCGCGCATCTGCTCGAAGAACCAGCCATATTGCTGCTGAAAGCTCTCTTCTCCTAGATCCTTGAACTCGGCTCCCTGCCGATGAGCGGCAAAATTTTGCACATCGATAAAAAGAAGCGCCGACTGATCCGGCACCAGAGCAATGTCACGCGACAGGGTCATATCAGACCTCCTTGAGCAGATGGTGGATAACAGGGCGAAGCAGTTGAGCCCATTTGTCTTGCCCTGCTTCATCTGCAATTTCATTATTTCGGATTTCGATCAGACTATGAGGCAAGCCACGTGCCTCCCCATGATGAGGAACAAACCAGTCGGATGCGTCCTCTATCTGATAGGGCTGGTTCATTCCTATATGAATGTTCGAATGATGCAGCATCACATAATCACGCAGCAATTCCGATGTCTTTCGATCCTGCCGAAAGAGCAACCCCATGGTCCAGGGACGGTGCTCACCATTCAGATACGGGGTATAGCTGTGAATGGACAGAACGATCTGGATAGTGCCGCTATCAAGAGCTTGCGCAACGGCGCGATTGAAGGGAGAGAAGATCTCCCGCACCCGCTGGCGTCGTTCCTCTTCGCTCAAATCCTGATTGCCGGGAACGGGGATATGATCGCTCACAGTTGGTGACGAATCTGGCGCAGCGGGTGGGCGATTACAATCAATCACCAGCCGACTGTAACGCTGCAAAAGGGCTGGTGTTCCCAGCATATCAGCCAGTTTGCGCGTTACCGAGGCAGCGCCGATATCCCATGCAATATGGCGCTGCAAATCCTCGTCTGATAAACCCAAATTGCCCAGTTTTTGCGGGATAGCTTGCCCGGCATGCTCGCAAACCAGCAAAACCGGATAAGAGCTATCAGGATTGATCATTTCAACTGGATCTGGATCCTGCAGCGACAACAGGCTCTCCCGCAGCTTTGCGCTGGATGCGTTTGTCATGCCCATCACCCTATACCTTCTCAGCTTTCAGCACAGCAGATGGCAACAGGCCATTGGGACGCATCAAGAGAACCAGAACCACAAGGCTCAAACCGATGGGGTCGCGAAATTCCTGCAATTCATGAGGCAGAAAGGCAGCCAGATAAATCTCAATGAAACCAAGCAGGAAGCCCCCGGCGACCGCACCACGCAAGCTACCAAGCCCACCCAGAATGGCGGCGATGAAGGCCTTGAGGACGGGAGTGAAGCCCATCAATGGATCAACCGATGCCCGTTGCGAAACCCAGAGAACTGCAGCAACGCCCGCCAACAGACCAGAGAGTGCAAAGGCCCCGGCAATGACCGTATTGGCTCGAATGCCCATCAACCGGGCAATGGCAAAATCTTCCGCAGCCGCTCGCATGGCAATGCCATATTTCTGCTTCGCCATGAAACGATCCAGAAAGATCAGCATGACCACGGTCGCGACAATCGCCGCCATCTTGTTGACACCAATGACAAGGCCGAAGACAGACAGGCTCTCGGACAACACACCAGGCAGCAGAACCGGCTGGGAACGAGCCGCGATGAAGTTCTGAAACAGAACTTGCAGGATCATGGCCACGGCAAAGGATGTCACCAGCATCGTGGCTCCCGATGCATTGCGCACGGGTCGAAAGGCGATCAACTCCATCAGCATGGCGGCAATCATTGCCGCCCCGATGGCCAGAGGAATAGCAAAGGCAAAGGGAATGCCCGCCAGACCGCAATACATCAATACATATCCGGCAATGGTCATCAATTCCCCGTGGGCGAAATTGATCAGCCCCATGATGGAAAAGACGACGGCCAGTCCAAGCGCCAGAAGGGCATAAGTCCCCCCCAGCGAAATGGCATTTACGGTTTGCTGAAGAAACAGATCCACGTCAGTGGCCTCCTAGATATGCATCTTGCAAATTGCTGGTCTGTTCGAGCTCTTGGGCCGCGCCAGAAGCAACAATCTGCCCACCCGCCATGACATAACCGCGGTCGGCCACATCCAGCGCCATGGCCACATTTTGCTCCACCACAACAAGCGTCACGCCCTGATCGCGCAATTGCCCGATCAGCTCAAAGATCTGCTCGATGATGATGGGAGCCAAACCCAGGGATGGCTCATCGAGCAGCAACAGCTTCGGATTGCTCATCAAGGCTCTGCCAACGGCCAGCATCTGCTGCTGTCCACCAGACAAGGTTCCGGCAAATTGGTGACGGCGCTCTTTCAGAATGGGAAAGAGCTCGTAAACCCGGTCCCAGGCGGCAGAGACCGCCCCTTTATCCGCAATGCTGAAAGCACCCATTTGCAAATTCTCAGCCACTGTCAGCGCACCGAACACACGGCGCCCTTCCGGTGACAGGGTCAGGCCCGAAGCTGCCAAACTCTCCGGGGCCTGATTGGTTATGTCTTTGCCTTCCAGATGAATCGAGCCGGAGGCAACCGGTACCAGCCCAACCAGAGCATTGAGGGTCGAAGATTTTCCGGCCCCATTGGCACCGAGCAACGTCACGATTTCCCCCTCAAACACCTGCAGATCGATTGCACGCACTGCGTCCACCGGGCCATAGGCAACTGAGAGGGAGCTGACGGAAAGCAAAGGCTGTGTCACGAGACAATCCTCATTGCATCTTTGGCGCAGGAATCAGAGATGCATCTGGTGCAGGCTGTCCAACCAGATCACGCTTGCCATCTTTCACGCGGATCAAGGTGACTTCACGTACCGGCATGCCATTGGTACCCTTGTAGGTAATCAGACTGGTTGCACCACGCACACCCTCCAGATTGGCCAGAGCATTGCGAATATCCTCGGCCTTGGTGGAACCACCAGCGGCGATGGTTGCAGCTTCCAGAACCTTAATCAGGTCATAGCCAACTGCATTGAAAACGGTTTGCGACTCCTTGCCGGTCTTGTCCTTGTAAAGCTTGTTGAATGCCTCAAGCGCACTGCCCTTGGTGGCGTGACCTGCAGTTGTGAAGACAAGATCCTGCGCCACATCGCCAAGCGAGAAAGTGGTCGGGCTATCAACCCCGTCAGACCCGATAACCTGGCTTTTGACGCCAGCAGCGCGCAAGGCTTTCAGGAAGGATGGGAAATCCGGCTCATAAGCAGAAGTCATGATCACATCCGGCTGCGGGCTCAGCGACGCAATCCGCGTGGCAATGGCAGAGAAATCCTGCTGACCGAGGGAATAGGTATCCTCGCCCACCACGGCACCGCCAAGCTTTTTCATGACATCGGCGAAATAGAGCGGCATGGAGGTATATTGGCTATCCGGCGAGAAGACGATATAGGCGGAGCGATGACCCTGATCAAAAGCCCATTTTGCGGACACGGTAGCCTGTACATTATCACCAGGGAAATTGGCAAAGACGTAATCACCACCAATCATCGGCAAGGTCGGCGATGAAGCACAGGTGGAGATGGCCGGAATTTTGGCGCTATCAACAATACTGGCAGCAGCGAGAGCCGGATCGGCATCACATGGTAGAACGATGGCGGAAACACCTTCATCCACCAATTCCTGCACCGCAATGGCCGTTTGTGCCACATCGGAGCGGACATCTTTTTCTACCAGTTCGATCTTGATCTTACCGTCGATACCACCCTTGGCATTCAACTCTTCCACGGCCAGATGCAAGCCTTCCACGACAGGCGCATCATAAGGGGCGATGCCGCCGGTTTGTGCCGTGGCCAGACCCAGTTTCAGGCTCTCAGCCGCCAGCGGGCTGGTCAGCAGAGCCGCAATGGCTGTTGTCATAAGGAATCTTTTCATCTCATTTCCTCCCAGAATGATAAATGGTTGTGCGGTGCAGACTTGCTGCGCCTCACACCTTCGATTTTCCCAAATAGGCTTCAATCACTGCCGGTTCCTTACGGACTTCATCTGGCAGTCCTTCCGCAATCAGGCGTCCCTCATTGAGAACAATCACCCGATCACAAAGCTGGTTGATCAGCTTCAGATCATGATCAACCATCAAAATTCCGATACCCAAATCCGTGCTGAGCTGGCGCAGGATCTCCATCAGCTGGTCAGTTTCCTCACGGTTCATACCAGCGGCTGGCTCATCCAAAAACAACAGGGACGGCTGGCAGGCCAGCGCCCGGGCGATCTCGCCCCGGCGCTGATCGCCATAGGACAGATTGCCTGCATCCTCCGTTGCCAGATGCAGGATATTCATTCGGCTCAATGCCGCCTTGGTGCGGATATCGGCCCCTTCACCATCATGCGTTGACAATGCTGCGACCAATACATTCTGATAGACGGATAGATCGGTGAAGAGGCGAATATTTTGAAAGGTTCTGGCAATCCCGCGCTGAGCAAACTGGCGCGAATTCATGCCGGTCAGTTGATCCTTCGCCAACAGGACTTTTCCTTCCGTGGGCTGCAAGACGCCGGAGAGCATATTCATGACCGTGGTCTTGCCCGATCCGTTAGGGCCGATCAGACCGAGAATTTCGCCAGGCTTGAGCGTGAGCGAGACATCCTTGACCGCGACAAGTCCGCCAAAACACATGACCAGATTCTCCGCCGACAATGACTTGGTGTCTGGCGCAATTTTCGCCAGATCTGCCTTCTCCACGCCCTCAGCCTGCTTCGATCTGAACAAACGCTCTTCCCATTCCTTCAAACCGGCCAGCCCCTCGGGCTTGCGGAACATGGCCAGAAGGATCAATAATCCGATGCCGATCTGGGTGGTGCCGAAGATTGGCGGCACTTCAATCAGACCCAAATCAAAACCGCTTTCCAGACGGCGCAGGATCTCGGTCATGAGCGTGATGACGACCGCGCCGGAAATGGCCCCGGTAATGGTACTCATGCCACCGACAATCAGCATGCTGAGCAGAAAAAATGTATCAGTGAAAAAGAACTTCTTGGGACTGAAAGCACCTAGGAAATGGGCAAGCAAAGCCCCGGACAAGGCCATTAGCACGGCGCTCAAAACCCATGCAAACAGTCGTTCCCTTTGAATATTGACCCCGACGGCGGCAGCCGCGATGGCATTGTCCCGCCCTGCCCGCAACCGCAGGCCCGAGACAGAATCCCGATAGAGGCGTGCGGCGATCAGCGCCAGCAGACAGGCGATTGCTGCCCACCACAAGTCAGTCTCTCTTGGCACACCAAAGAAGGTCTGTGCCCCTCGCGTTACATCACGCCAACCGATGGTGATGCCATGCACGATGATCAGCAATCCGAGGGTAGAAATAGTGGCGGCCGAGCCTTCCAGACGACCAAGAGCCAAGCCGATCACAACGGCAACAAAGGCCACAAGCACCAAAGCGAGAAGCGTGGCGGAGAGTAAATTGAGCTCCATTCCCGCCAGCCAGTCAGGCAGCTTGGGCAAGGTCGCCTGCTTCAGTCGCACTGGCAACGTAAGGAGAGCTGAGGCATAGGCTCCGATCCCCATGAAGGCAAGATGGCCAAAGCTCAAGATACCGCTATTGCCGCTATAGACCCCCATCCCTACAACCGCGATGAGTGAGATAAAAAATACGGTCAATATTCGCTCCGCAGCGACGCCGACACCGGATGCAACAAAGCTGGCACCCACAATCAGAACCGCAAAAACAAGAAGAGAAGCAAGCAGATGCTGTCGAGAGAGAAGGAACATATCACCATCTTTTCGGCTGACTTGGATGCTTCAGTATTCTGATTATTTTTTTTCAAAGTCAATTCATTTTTTTATATTGATTAAATTTTTTCATTTTCTATACTGAAGTCAAGCAGCAGGAGACGCCATGACTGTTCGTCAATTAATCGAAGAAAAATCGGAAGATTTCACCTCATCCGAACGCAAGTTATCTGCCGCTCTTCTGGCCGATTATCCCTTTGCAGGACTGGAGCCGATTCAAACGCTTGCCAGCAAAACCAGCGTGTCTTCGCCGTCCATTTCACGCTTCATCACCAAGCTAGGATTTTCCGGCTATCAGGATTTTCAGCAAAGCCTGATTGCGGAGCTGAAAGAAGGTCAGAAGTCACCTGTTGACTTGCATGAGACCAGACGTGGCTTTCAGGGGGCTTTTCTGGAAGGATTCATGTCTCGTGCCAGTCAGTTGCTGGACGAGACCACACAGATCATTTCCGAGAGCCAGTTTGATCAGGTCTGTCAGGCATTGGCGCGGGAAAATCGCTCCATCTATCTGATCGGCGGACGGATGAGCGATGTCGTCTCACAATATCTGGCGCGACATCTGCGTCAGTTCCGTCCCAAGGTTTATCATATCCCGTCCGACCCCGAGATCTGGCCGGAATATCTGCTGCGCATGAAACCCAAGGACATTCTGTTCGTTTGCGATTTTCGCCGCTACCAGCGCAGTCTGGAACTTCTGGCAGAAAAAGCCCACAAGCAGCGCAACGCCCAGATCATTCTGATGACCGACACATGGCTGTCACCCATTGCCAAACATGCAAGCGACGTGTTGCCCGTGCCCATCGACAGCGGCACAATCTGGGACAGCTACACCGCTGGCCTTGCGATAGCCGAAGCATTGATCACCCGTATTACCGAGGCCAACTGGCAGCAAACCAAGGACCGTATTGAAGCCTGGGATGCCGTGAGGCTCAATCTTGGAGATCCAAGTGATGATATTTAACCCTTTGCTCTTTACCGCGACATCCGATATCGCCGGCAAGACCCGTGGCAAAGCCTTTCCGCTGTCGGATCTGGACAAGCGTAGCAAGCGCGGCATCGGCTGGGTGCCGACCAATGTGCAAATCACCTGCTTCGATTCCATCGCCGATAGCCCGTTTGGGTCGCTTGGTGACTTGCTATTGATCCCCGATATGGAGACATTGGTCACTGTCGACTTTGGTGATGGCAAACCGGTCGAACGGTTCGCACTGGGAGATATCACATCGCTGGATGGCGAAGCTTGGACTTGCTGTACGCGATCAATCTTGAAGTCCGCCTTGGCACGTTTGAAAAATGCGGGCGGTGTCGAGCTGTTCTCTGCCTTTGAGCATGAGTTCCAGATCAAGGATGTCGATGGCAGTCCTGGTGAAGGCTTCTCGCTTGGAGCTTTTTCTGAGCGGCGGGCGTTTGGTGAATGCCTGATGGAGGCACTGAAACAAGGTGGCCTGATACCCGATACATTCATGAAGGAATATGGTGCAGCTCAATATGAGGTCACCAACGCTCCGGCCACAGGTGTCACCTCTGCTGATCACGCGGTCATCTTGCGAGAATTGACCCGCCTCAGCGCAAAGCGCATGGGCGAAAACGCAACCTTTACCCCCATTCGAGATCCATCTGGTGTGGGCAATGGCGTGCATATCCATCTCAGTTTTCGTGATGAAGAGGGCAACCCCAAAACCCATGATGCAAGCGATCCTCATGGCATGTCTGCCCTGTCCGGCTCCTTCATAGCGGGCGTCCTGAAATATCTGGATTCGATTGTTGCTCTGACCGCTCCATCAGCCATTTCCTATCTACGACTTACGCCCCATCGCTGGAGTGCAGCTTTCAACAATCTTGGATATAGGGATCGTGAGGCATCCTTGCGCATTTGCCCGGTCACATCAAACGATCCAACCAGTATTGCCAAGCAATATAATTTCGAGTTTCGCGCGGCAGATGCTGCTGCCTCTCCTCATTTGGCGCTGGCAGCCATCATTCATGCCGGCGCCCAAGGCATTGAAGATAATCTTTCAAAACCGGATGTCACACAAGATGATCTATCCTTGCTTTCCGAACAGGAATTAACGGATCGCGGCTTTGTCCGCCTGCCTCAAAGCCTGCCCGGGGCTCTTGAACGTTTTGAGCAAAATGAAGTGGTGCGTGGCTGGTTTGGCGAGGAATTTGCCAATATCTACCTCGCCCATAAACGCGGTGAATTGGATTACCTCAAGGACATGAGCGAATCCGAGATCTGCGCGGCCTATGAAAGTGTTTACTAGGACACAAATTCACAAAATCGATCAACTACATTAGCAGCACCAGGCCATGCAGAACCTCTGACAATTGTAGGCTTTCATCAGAAGGTCGAAAAAATCAAACCATCCTTATGATTTTCGATCTAGAAAGTGGGCGGTGTGCAGGCTGAGATGCACAGGCAAGGGATCGAGCCCGTATTGCGGAATTTATGGGGAATATGACTTTCGAAATACCAGGCATCACCCGGGCCGAGCAACCTGCGCTCTTCCCCGACCGTTACTTCAAGCTTTCCTGACACCACGATGCCGCATTCCTCTCCTTCGTGGGTGATGGAAACCCTGCCCGTATCCGCCCCTGGCTGGAATGTCTCATACAGCATCTGAATGGCTTTTTGCGGTCTGTCTGCCCCGACAAGGCGGAAGGAGACTGCCCCTTTACCGATCTCCAGCAGGTCTGATGCTTTATAGAAATAGCTATTGCCTTGAGAGAGATCGAAGCTGAAAAAGCTCGCCAGATCCATCGGCAATCCATCAAGAATACGTTTCAATGCGCCAACCGATGGGCTGGATTGACCATTTTCAATCATTGATATCGTGGCATTGGCCACACCGGTTTTTCTTGCCAGAGCCCGTTGTGATAATCCGAAGGTCTCGCGTACTTGCCGCAGTCGTGCACCGACATTTTCTTCAACACTTTGCTGTGTTCCGGGTCTCTGCTCAGACATATTTTCAAGCTCGCATTGCTGACGCAGTTGGGAATTTCAACCAAGGAATGTTCATTCTGTTCAATATTCCTAACATTTTACATCTCTTTCCATATATTTCAATGACTTACCAGATTAAAAATAAGGACTTGTTCAAAATGTCTGAATTCTCGACACTGAAAGAAGATAAAAACAACGCCCTGATCAGGGCCTGTGAGAGGAGATGGTCATGAATAGACACGTAAGTTCTGGCATGCCCAATGATCTGCAAAATTACTGGATGCCCTTCACCGCCAATCGCCAATTCAAGCAAGACCCTCGAATGATCGTCTCTGCGGATGGCATGTATTACAAAAGCTCCGATGGGCGGGATATTCTGGATGGCACGGCAGGCCTATGGTGTGTCAATGCGGGGCATAATCGCCCTCTGATCACACAAGCGGTCCAAGAACAAGTCGCTCAGCTGGATTACGCGCCGAGCTTCCAGTTCGGCCATCCAAAAGCATTTGAGCTGGCCAATCGTGTGGCTGATATGTTCCCGGATGGAATGGACCATGTCTTCTTCACCAATTCCGGCTCTGAATCCGTTGATACAGCCTTGAAGATCGCCCTTCATTATCATCGCATGCGTGGCGATGCTGCCCGGACCCGTCTGATCGGACGTGAACGCGGCTATCACGGTACAGGCTTTGGTGGCATTTCCGTTGGCGGCATCGTCAAGAACCGCATGCATTTTGGTTCCATGCTTACCGGTGTAGACCATTTGCCTCATACTCATGACCTGGAGCGCAATGCCTTTACCAAAGGCTGCCCGGAGCATGGTGCCGAGAAAGCTGACGCTCTGATCGACATTGCAACTTTGCACGATCCATCAACCATCGCTGCTGTGATTGTCGAGCCTATGGCTGGCTCCACAGGCGTTCTGATGCCACCAAAAGGCTATCTGAAGCGTCTTCGTGAGCTATGCGATCAATATGGCATTCTGCTCATCTTTGATGAAGTCATTACCGGCTTTGGCCGCTTGGGTGCTGCAACTGCTGCGGAATATTTTGGTGTTACACCTGATATCATCACGACGGCCAAGGGTTTGACCAATGGCATCATCCCTGCCGGTGCTGTGATCGTTGCCAACAAGATCTACGAGTCCGCCATGGAAAATGCCGATGCTCCGATTGAGCTGTTCCACGGCTATACCTATTCCGGTCATCCAATCGCGGCGGCGGCTGGCCTCGCAACGCTGGAAACCTACAAGCAGGAAAACCTGTTTGAGCGTGTGGCGGATCTTGCTCCTTATTGGGAAGAAGCCGTGCATAGCCTGAATGGAACCAAGCATGTGATTGATTTGCGCAATCTCGGCCTTGTCGGCGCGATTGAATTGGCTTCACGTGACGGGGCGCCGGGAGCTCGTGGTATGGATGTGATGGTCAAGGCTTGGGAGAAGGGCATCATGGTGCGCGTGACGGGTGACATTCTCGCACTTTCCCCTCCTTTCATCATTGAGAAGGCGGAGATCGATCGCATCTTTGAAACATTGGCGGAAATTCTGCCAACCGTCGACTAACTCATATTCAAGATGAGATTTTGAAAGGGCCCCTCAATTGCCGAGGAGCCTTTTTTCTTGGAAAGGCATGCCCTTCTTTGCTCTTTGTGATGACTTTGCCGGGCAAGTGATCATAATAGGAAAACAGATGGTGCCCGATCTATTGAGGCATCTTGCCGGGAAGAGGAACTAGGCATGTTTGAGCAAATGCAAAAGGCCGAAGGCGATAAGATCTTGGCCCTTATGGGTCTGTATCGCGCCGACGAACGCGCTAACAAAATCGATCTTGGTGTCGGTGTCTATAAGGACAGCCAAGGTCAGACGCCTATCATGACATCGATTGGCAAGGCTGAGAACTGGCAGATCTCCCATCAGGCTTCCAAGACCTATGTCGGTCTGGCCGGTGATGTCGGTTTCAATGATGCAATCACGCGCCTTGCACTGGGCAATGATTATGACAAGAGCCGCATTCGCACTCAGCAAGCCCCTGGTGGTTCAGGCGCCTTGCGCATCATTGCCGAAATGCTGGCTGGTGCCAAAGAAGGGGCAACTATCTGGGTGCCGGATCCGACCTGGCCAAACCATATGCCGATCTTTGGTACTGCTGGCCTGACCATCAAGACCTATCCTTATTTCAATGCCGAGACCGGGCAGGTTCGCTTCGATGATATGGCAGAGGCTTTGAAGGCCATTCCCGAGCAGGATATCGTGTTGCTGCATGGCTGCTGCCATAACCCGACCGGCGCCAACCTGACCATCGATGAATGGAAGATCGTTGGCGAGATTTTGGTTGAACGCAATCTGCTGCCTTTCATCGATATTGCCTATCAGGGCTTTGGTGATGGCCTGGAAGCAGACGCTGCAGGACTACGCCACCTAGCTGGCGTCGTGCCGGAAATGGTCGTGGCCCTTAGCTGTTCGAAGAATTTTGCCGTTTATTGCGACCGTGTTGGCGCAGCCATCCTGATGGGTCGCAATGGCGATGAAGCTGACAAGGCTATCAGCCAGTTGGCGCTCGTTGCCCGCAAGAGCTATTCCATGCCACCAAACCATGGTGCCGCAGTTGTTCGCACCATTCTGGAGAGCGATGAGCTGCGCGGTGAATGGCAGACTGAACTGGAATCCATGCGCCTTCGCATGCTGACCTTGCGCACCGGCCTGGCGGATGCCTTGCGTCAGAAAACCAATAGCGAGCGCTTTGACTTTGTCGCCGAACATCGCGGTATGTTTTCACGTCTCGGCCTCACCACCGCTCAGGTCGATCAGCTGCGCGAGCAACATGCCATCTATATGGTCGGCGATAGCCGCATCAATGTGGCTGGCCTTCCTGATGACGGGCTGGATGAGTTGGCGGCTGCCATTGCCAGTGTGCTGTAAAATAATAGCGATATAATAGATACAAAAAGGCCGGATCAATGATCCGGCCTTTTTATTTGTCTCTTTGGCACGCTAGCTTGCGCCTTGTTTCCAAGCATGTTCCCGAAAACCGCGCACACTTTTCGGGAATATGCTCTAGCTCATTTGCACAACAAGCCAAAGCGAGAAATAGGGCACCGCGATCAACAGGATCAGGCGTGCAATATCTGCCAGCCAAAAAGGTAGAACCCCTTTGAAGATCGTACCCAGTTCCACGTCAGGCAGGACATTGCGCAGCACGAAAACATTCATGCCAACCGGCGGTGAGATAAGACTGATCTCGGTAACCACAACAACAATCACAGCAAACCAGATCAGCACCAGCTCCGGGTCTTCCAAAATTTCCAGACCAAAATCCAGCTCGGTGATCAGAGGATAGAAAACCGGCACTGTAAGCAAAATCATGGAGAGGCTCTCAAGTACGCAACCCAACACGATATAGATCAGCACGATGCCGAGCATCACCACATACGCGTTGACTTCCATATCGCCAACCCATTCGGCCAATGCATCCGGCAGACCCGCAAAGTTGATGAAGTTGGAGAAGACTTCCGCACCAATGATGATGGCAAAGATCATGGCCGTTGAACGTGCACTTTCGATGGATGCATCACGCAGACTTTCCTTGTTCACCGCGCCCATATAGAGGGCAATCAGGAATGCAGCAAATGCGCCAACAGCAGCAGCTTCTGTGGGAGTGAAGAAGCCACCATAAATGCCAACCATGATCAGAACGAACAAGCCAGTGATCGCAATGACACCCACACGTTCTTTCTGAGAAAAAAGCTCCGTACCTTCAGATTTGGGGGCAAGATCAGGGTTCAGGCGTGTCGCAACAACGATTGCGCCAACATAAAAGATCACACCGAGTAAGCCCGGTATCACCCCGGCAATAAAGAGTTTGCCGATATCGGACTCTGTCAAAAGACCATAGATGATCATGACTACAGACGGTGGGATGAGAATGCCGAGCGTCCCACCAGCGGCAATGGAACCTGTTGCCAAGCTGTCCGCATAGCCATATTTGCGCATGGATGGCATGGCAACTTTGGACATGGTGGCTGCGGTTGCAAGAGAGGAGCCACAAACCGCGGAAAAGCCACCACAAGCCACCACAGACGCCATGGCCAGCCCACCGCGATAACGACCAAGCAGATGATTGGCTGCGGCATAGAGACCGTGACTGACCCCAGAGATGGTCAACAGGTTGCCCATCAGGATGAAAAGCGGAATCACGGACAAAGTGTAGGAAAGGCCGGTATCAAAGGCGATATTTCCCAACATGGACCAGGCTGCTCCCCAGTCACGCATCAGGGCAAAACCAACCACTCCAACCAGGATCATGGCGAAGGCAATTGGCACGCGCAGAAAAATCATGCCCAGCAGAATCGCAAAGCCAATGAGGGATTCAAACATGAAAGATCAGCCTTTTTTCATGGCATTGAGAGAAATGGCAAGGACCAAAGCTGCACTTACCAGACAGGACAGGCTGGCGATGATACCGACCGGAAACAGAGGCAATTCCAGAGAATTGGTCACGGCTCCGTCTTCTGCCAATTTCAGGGTGTGATGCGCCAGACGCCAGCTAAGTGCCAGAAGCACCAGCATTGAGGCAAGACCTGCAAAAAGGACTGTTGCCTTATCCGCCCAATCGCCCAGCATATTGGCCAGCAAATCGACTTCGATATGTTGGCGTGCTGCAGTTGTGAGTGGCAGTGCAACAAATATCAAAGCCGCCAACATCAACTGGGTCAGTTCAAACGCACCATTGACTGGAGAATTGAACCAGTAACGCGCCACCACATCGACCGACGTCAACATCGTCAGGCCAGTCAACAGCAGAATGGCGCAGGTTCCCAGCCATCTGGAGAGATTGGACCAGCCCTTGATGGGCCGGTCCGGAAAACCATAGAGGTCTTTTGACATGAGAGGTCGCCTTACTTGGCAGCCTGGCTGCGCATGGCTTCAAGAGCGGCTTTGCCATCGAAACCTTGTGCTTTCAGAGCTTCAGACCATTTGGCCTCATAACCGGAAGCAAGTTCCTTGATAGCTGAAACCACAGCGTCTGGAGCCTGGCTGACTTTGATATCGCTCTTGGCAACATGTTCGGCACCGGAGGCATCAGAGGCATCCCACGCCTTGCCCGCACGTTCGGCAAAGGACTCACCAGAAATTGCCATGATGGCTTTCTTGTCGGCATCGGAAATGGCATCCCATTTCTTGTCATTCATCACCAGAAACCAGCTGGTGTTGTAGATGCCACCAGGAATTTCCATGGAGTTGGTCAGATGCTTGGTCAGCTTGAAGGCTTTGATTGCTTCTACCGGAAAGGTCACGCCATCAATCACACCGCGAGAAAGTTTCTCGAAGACTTGACCTGGCCCCATGAACTGGGTTGTGATGCCCAGATCGCCAGCCAGATCAGCAATATAACCACCTGGTGTGCGGATCTTCAGACCTTTGAAATCTTCAACCTTGGTGATCTCACGCTGATTGTTATGGAACATGCCAGGACCATGGACGAAAAGGCCCAGCAGTTTCACACCCTTATGCTCATCTTGAGCTTTCAGATCGCCACCATAGACATTCCAATATGCTTTGGACGTGGACGTCGCATTGTCACCCAAAAACGAGAACTGGCCAATGCGGGACCGCAGGAAGCGATCATCCTTGGTAAAGGAATGCAGGCCATAAGTAATGTCTGCCACCCCATCAACAGCCATATCGAAATGCGCAGGAGGAGGGCCAAGTGGCTTGGCCAATACACGGATCTTGACGCGACCATCGGTTACCTTGCCGACTTCCTTGGCCCAAGGCTTCATGACTTTGGCAACAATCGGATGCTTTGGAGGCAACCAGGAAGACATGACCAGTTTGGTTTCAGCCAAGGCAGTACCTGCCTGTAGAGCCAGAAGACCACTTGCAGCGACAAAAGCAATACCGCTTTTCTTCAAAATCGATTTCATCTTTTCCTCCCATGAAATCTCGAAGGTCCGATTTTGTCCAAAGAGTTTTACGAACCTGCGCTTAAATTTGTTGCAAGTGTAACCAAATTTAAGCGCAATTACAATATCCAACTTTTATTCAAGTCTATATATTTGAAATTATTTATCTTTTGCCTATTTTTGTCACTTCAAAAAGGAATTCCTAGATGAAACTATTGAGAATATATTTTCTAATTTCGGGCAAAAGTAAGGGTTCTTCCCCTTGAACTTGGTAGGAAATTAAGTCAAGCATAGGCTTGATAGAAAGGCAAGATTGATATGACTGACGGACCAAACGAGACAATCGAAGATGTAAGCATGTCTGCTCATCAACAACAGATGAGTGCGGAAAATTTCGACCTGAAATCCTTCTTTCCTTATCTTGTTCGCGTTTATTATCAGTCAGTTAGCGGGTCTGTTGGCGATGTCTACAGCTCACTCTATGATTTGGGGGTATCCGAATGGCGTGTCATGGCTGTTCTCGCACCACCTCAATCCATGTCCGCTTTGGACATCATTGAGCGATCCTCGATGAACAAGGTCAATGTCAGTCGCGCTGTCGCTCGGCTTCGCAAGCGTGGCTTTCTGAAACAGGATATTGATGGCGATGATCGCCGCCGCTCCGTGCTGCGCTTGACCGAGGAAGGCCGCAAAGTCTTTTACGACCTCATCCCACGCGTCAAGGAGGTGGAGCGCCAATTGCTGGCAGGTCTTAGCGAGGAAGAAGTGCGCACACTTATCTCATTGATGGCGCGCGTGCGGGAGAATGCCAGTAGTCTGGAGCTTTGAAAGCTTGATTTCAAAAGTCCTGAGCCAAGCCCTCGACGTAATACCAGCGCCCGGATTTCTTTCGAAACAGGCTCATTTCACGATGGACTTGCAGTGTGCCACAAGAAAGATAACTTGCTTCGAATAACACGGTGCCTTGTCTATCGGTAGTACCACCTTTTTCGTTTGATAAAACTTTCAGACCAGTCCAGTGATTTTCTGCTGCCCATCGGGATACCCCAAAATGATCAAACCGAGCCTGATATTTCGGCCATAAGGTCTCTCGCAGATACTCGATCTTTTGGAGCTTGTAGGCGCAGTAGCGCGAACGCATGAGCTGCTCCGCGGTTAGCGGCAGATTTTCACCGTCCAGAAACGGGCCACAACATTCACCCAACGTCTTTTGACTTCCACAAGGACATGGATCAGTTGCTGCACTCATCTAAATTCAAGCCTCATAACTGGCGGAGAATGGATCTCATTTCGCCAGCTTTACCATGCCCGAGTTCAAAATCAAATTTAAAGCACTATTCGCGACCATCGCCTTGCAAACATTGCTTTAAGTCTTTGTTTTGACGCAATTTCTTATCCGAAACGTCACGCAGATTTTCGGAACACGCTTTAGATTCCAGTCCGCTCCAGCAGGCTGAGCCAGTTTTTATGAGCAATCTTTTCGATCAAGTCTTCACCATATCCATGCTGGCGCATGGCATCGATAAGCTTGGCATTGCCAGCTGCGGATCCGATATCTTTCGGCAATGTGCAGCCATCAAAATCTGATCCGAGCGCTACTCCGTCTTCTCCCAGTTTGTTCAAAAGATAATCCAGATGGACCAGCATGCGCTCAATCGGCGTATCCGGATTATGCTGATCACCATCTTCGCGCAAGAAGCCAACCGCGTAGTTCAGGCCAACAACGCCTTTGCTCTCGGCAATCGCATCCAATTGTTTGTCTGTCAGATTGCGCGGTGTGTTGCTAAGTGCATGAACATTGGAATGGGTGGCCACAAGAGGGGCCGATGAGAGTTTTTGGACATCCCAAAATCCTGCTTCATTGAGATGGGACATATCGATCATGATGCCCATCTTGTTGCAGCGACGAACAAGCTCCTTGCCCTTTTCGGTCAGACCTGCTCCCTGATCTGGCGATCCAGGGAAATCGAACGGCACCCCGCATGCGAAGATATTGTCTCGGCTCCAAACTGGGCCAATTGAGCGCAATCCAGCCCCATAGAGCACGTCCAGAGCATGGAAATCCTGATCGATTGCTTCTGCCCCTTCGATATGAAGCAACATGGCAATGAAACCTTCGCTCATAGTCGTCTTGATATCTGAGGTTGTACGACAGATCCGAACAGCACCGTCCGCCTCAGCTTCCAGACGATAGGCCATTGAGACCAGATGCATGGTGTAATTCAGGGCATAATCCTGTGCAACCGGCTCACACATTTCGTGAAAAGCCAGTTCCCTGCCTGTTTCATTGACTGGCGGAACAAACATGGCAAAAAAGCCACCGGCAAATCCTCCGGCTTTGGCCTTCTTCGCATCAATATGCAGATTGTCGTGTCCATCAAAGAAGGAGATGAGGGCACCTTTTCTCTCGGCTCCCACCAGGCGCAGCAGGGTATCGTTATGGCCGTCAAAAATCTGCATGAGAATGTCGGACATCCCAAGGCTCCTTGATCTATTCATACAATGAGTTGCGCTGCCCTGTCTTCAATCCGGCAACGCATGAAGATATCTATAATTGCTTTAAGCAAATTCCTTGAAGCTTTGCAGCGCCGCGCGGTCATAGCCTTGCGATGCGGTCCATAGCTGTCGGGTATAATCATGAGAAACGTCACCGGAACGCAGTTGCTCCTCAGAGATTTCCTCGATGATTTCCCCTCTGTTCATGACAGCTATCTTGCTGCACAAATGACCCACCACTGCAAGATCATGACTGACCATGATGTAGGTAAGGCCATGGGCCTTTCGAAGAGCCGAGAGCAGATTGAGGATCTCTGCCTGAACAGAAACATCAAGCGCGCTGGTTGGTTCATCCAGAAGGATAACCCGAGGCTCCAGAATCAAAGCTCGTGCGATTGCCACACGTTGACGTTGACCGCCGGATAGCTGATGCGGATAGCGAAAACGATAATCCGGCCCCAGACCAACCTCTTCCAGGATACTGACAATGCGATCATCGTGATTGTCCAGCTTATGGATAATCAATGGCTCCTTGAGCGTATCATTGATAGTACGTCTTGGATGGAGTGAGCCATAAGGATCCTGGAAAACCATCTGCATATGCTTGCGCGACGCAACAGTGCGCTTGTGAGACAGCTCTTCGCCATCAACTTCAATTCTGCCGGTCCAATGTGCATTGATACCGACCATAGCCCTTAGAATTGTGGACTTTCCGGATCCTGACTCACCAACCAAACCGTAGCTTTCGCCCTCTCCGACATGCAGATTTACGTCCTTGAGAGCCCGAATGGCGCTCTGGCCAGTGCCAAATTGAATACCAAGATTCTCAATGGTAATCATGACGCGGCTCCCTTGTCACTCAACACATCTTCTTGCAGCCAGGCGGGATCACGCTTCAGGACCGGAAGGTCCTTGTGATCTCCATCCAAACGTGGCAGGCAATTCAGCAAGCCTTTGGTGTATGGATGTTGGGCATTGTCAAGGTTCTTGGCGTCGAGAACCTCCATGATCCGGCCACCATACATGACCAGAACCCGGTCACAAAAGCTTGAAACCAGATGCAGATCGTGACTGATCAAAACCAGTCCCATACCGCGTTCACGTACCATATCATCGAGCAAGGACAGCACTTGCATCTGAACGGTCACATCCAGCGCTGAAGTGGGTTCATCGGCAATCATCACTTGCGGATTGGTGATCAGCATCATGGCGATCATGATGCGTTGCCCCATCCCACCGGAAACCTGATGCGGATAAAGATTATAGACTTTCGATGGTTCGCGAATGCGAACCGTATCCAGCATAGCCAGAGCCCGACGTTTTGCTTCGGCCTTGGAGACATCTTCATGCTGGCGGCAGGATTCAGCAATCTGGGCACCGACGGTCATCACCGGATTGAGTGAATATTTGGGATCCTGCATGATCATGGAAATACGGGAACCACGGATATCCCGCATTGTCTTATCGTTGGCCTGCATCAAATCCATGCCATCGAACATCATCTTTTTGGCTTCGATGCTGCCATTACCCGCAGTCAAGCGCAGCAACGCCCGTCCTGTCTGGGATTTACCGGAACCGGATTCTCCCACAATTCCGAGCCGCTCCCGGCCAAGATCAAAGCTCACCCCGCGCACGGCATGAACCGGACCTTTGGGTGTTGAGAAGCGCACATGGAGATCTTCAACCGAGATAAGCGGTTTTTCTGCGGACGGATCCGAAGTTGCATTGGTCATATTCGCACCATCCATCATCAATGTCCTCCCGAACTGCGAGGATCAAGCACATCGCGAAGGCCATCACCAAGCAGATTGAAGCCCAGAGAGACCACCAGAATTGCAATGCCAGGAATGGTTGGAACCCACCATTGATCAAGCAGGAAATCACGACCGGTCGCGATCATTGCTCCCCACTCTGCCAGTGGTGGCTGCGCACCAAGGCCAAGGAAACCCAGACCAGCAGCAGTCAGGATGATCCCTGCCATATCGAGCGTCAGACGTACGATGGTCGAGGACAGGCACATGGGCATGATGTGGCCAAGCAAAATACGGATCTTGGAAGCCCCCATGATTTCGGCAGCCATGATATATTCGCTGTTGCGTACAGTAAGCGTTTCCGCACGTGCCAATCTCGCATAGGGCGACCAGGTGGTCAGCGCAATTGCGAGAACCGCATTCTCCAGTCCTGGTCCGAGCACTGCAACAAAGGCCAGTGCCAGAATGAGGCGAGGGAAAGCAAGAAAAATATCAGTGACACGCATCAGAACTGTATCGACCATGCCTCCCAGCAGGCCGGCTGTTGTACCGATGAGCAGGCCGAGCGGCATAACAATGATCGACACGAGGAAGATGATGTAAAGCGTGATACGAGACCCCCAGACGATCCGATCAAAGACATCACGCCCAAGCTCATCCGTACCGAACCAATGCTCTGCACTTGCTGGCTGAAGACGATTGGCCAGATCCTGCGTGGTTCCATCACCAGACGCAATCCAGGGCGCAAAGAGGGCCACGAAGCACAGGAATGCCACGATGAACAGGCCCAGCATTGCTATGGGGTTGGTTTTGAAGCTCAACCAGCTGATATAGGCACGCTGACAACGGGCCTGAAAAGCATTGTCGGGAAAGTCGGCCAGAAGCCAGGCTTTGAAACCCGAGTTTGGTTTGATCGCAGTTTCACTCATCACTTGGACCTCGGATCGACAATTCGGTAGAGCATATCGGACAGCATATTGATACCGACAAAGGAGATGCCGACAACCAAGGTGCCACCAATCACCGCATTCATATCAGCGTTGAACAAAGAGTTGGTGATATATTGGCCAATGCCGGGCCAGGCGAAGACGGTCTCGGTCAGAACCGAACCTTCCAAAAGGCTGGCATAGGTAAGGCCGATGATTGTGATGAGTTGCACCAGCACATTGCGGAAAGCATGATGCCAGATCACCGCGCCTTCATTCAGCCCCTTGACCCTTGCCGTCAAAACATATTCCTGATTGAGCTGATCAAGCATGAAGGAGCGAGTCATACGAGCGATATAAGCCAGTGAATAGATTGCCAGCATGGAAGCAGGCAAGATAACGTGAGAGACGGCATTTTGGAAGACGTCCCATTCTCCTGCGAGTGCTGAGTCGATAAGAATGACGCCAGTTACGGAATCGACGACACCGTCATAGAAAAAATCAATGCGACCCGGGCCAGCAACCCAGTCGAGTTTGGCATAGAAAATCAGCAGCGCCACCATTCCGAGCCAGAAAACAGGGATGGAGTGGCCCAAGAGCCCAAGAATCCGAACAATATGATCGATAAGCTTACCTTGCCGAACCGCAGCCAGCACCCCGGCAGGCACACCAATAATAATCCCGACAAGTGTCGCGATTGTTGCGAGCTCCAGTGTTGCGGGAAAGAAGCGTTTGATATCTTCCAGCACAGGTCTGGTGGTCATCACAGACCTACCGAAATCTCCCTGGAGAACATTGCCAAGGAAAATCAGATATTGTTGCCAAATCGGCTTGTCCAGCCCAAGCTGGATATACATTGCTTCATAGACTTCTTTTGACGCCCGATCGCCAACTATGGCAACAACGGGGTCATTGGGCATGATGCGACCAATAATAAAGGTCACAGCGGTCAGACCGATGAAGGTAAGCAGCAGCATGGCGATGCCGCCAGCGATCTTTTTCATCACACTCCAATAGGGAGTGAGGTCTGTTGACGCGCTTTTTATGGTGGAACTGTCAGTCATTCAGGCAATCCTGCAGCAAGATTTTCTCATTTGCCTTTTGGTGCATTTGCCAGCTTCTCATCCTCTTCTCATCAGGGATGGTTTGAAACCGGGCATGCACGAAGTGGTGCGCGTTCACTCTGCTGATGCATGTATTGTCAGGCAAAGTTCGCACACTGAACAAATGCATCCACGCAGAAAAATCCGCGTGGATGCCAGAATGTCGGCTTATTTGGTAACCGTCCAGTAATAGGCCTGATCTGAGGTTACGCCGTTGACAAAGTCTTTGACGTTTGCCCGCTGACCGTAAGTACCGATCGCCTGGAACATGATGGTGAACGGAGAATCCTCACGTACCCTTTTCTGCAGGTCAGCGTAGATTGCTTCACGTTTTGCAGGATCGGACTCGGCAGCGGCCTGATTGGTCAGCTCGGTCAAACCTTTCGCATCCCAAGCATTACGCCAAGTCAACTTGCCGGTTAGTTTCGCTTCGAAGCGATTGTCCGGGTTGTGAGCAAATGCATCGGCGTTGGAATGTGGATCGGAATAATCCGGACCCCAACGAGCCACGATCAGCTCATGCTTGCGAGCACGATATTTTGGCCACAGGGTTTTACCGTCAGACAGAATGATCTCGGATTCGATGCCAAGAGTTTTCAGGCTGGCCTGTACGCTTTGCGCAACTTCCTTGAACGGAGATTTGTTCAGTGTATCGATGGTGATCTTGGTGCCCGGTTCGACACCAGCTTCAGCCATCAGCGCCTTCGCTTTGTCCATGTCGTAGCTGTAAGGAGTGTCCATGGACGCTGCCCACATGCCTGATGGCCAGAAGCTCTGGTGGATCTTGTATTGGCCGTCAAGAATGGAACCAACCATGCCTTCATAATCTACCAGATAGTTGAGCGCTTCACGCACTTTCGGCTTGGAAAGCACAGGATGCTCCATGTTGGTAGCCAGATACATCAAGTAGCCCTTCGGATAGGACATTGGCTTGACGTCCGCATTGCCAGCCAAACCTTTAAGCTGATCGGAGGTAAGCTCCATTGCAGCATCCACGTCACCTTTTTCAAGAAGCAGGCGTTGTGCAGATGGTTCAGCCACGTGACGAATGACCACGCGCTTCATTGGTGGCTTGCCATAGCGGAATTTGTCGAATGCTTCGAGCATGACAAGTTCGTTGGCTTTCCAGCTTTTCAGCTTGTAAGCGCCTGAACCAGCAGAGTGATCCTTCAACCATGCATAGCCCATATCGCCGTCAACTGCATGAGCTTCAACTTCCTTCATGTCGACGATGGAGGCCACACTGGCAGAAAGCAGGTTGAGAACCAAGGCTGGAGACATATCAGCAAGGATGTTGATCTCAACAGTCATCGGGTCAATGGCTTTGACAGCTTCATCGACATTATCCTTGGTCCAGCCAATCTGCTTGATGATGAATGCTGGGGTCTTGTCGAGTTTGACTGCACGCGCGAGTGAATAAGCTACATCGGCGGAGGTGACAGGGTTGCCGGAATGGAAAGTCAGACCCGGGCGCAATTTGACGGTGATTTTCTTGCCGTCATCAGAAAACTTGTAGGATTCGGCAATGCCGCCGACCAGCTTGGTCAGATCACCCGGCTCGAAGAAGAAGAGGCGCTCATAGATATTGGCAATGATACGGCCCGCAGTGAATTCGAACACTTCTGCCGGGTCAAGCGTAATTGCATCTGCTGTGTTGCGTGCAATCACGAAGGTGTCTTTTGGAGTTTCTGCCATGGCTGGCAGAGATGGAATGGCGACTGATGCCGCGAGGACAGCAGCAACAGACAGGCCCTTGAACGTCAATGGAAAATTCACGCTTGATCTCCCTCAGGATGATTTTCAACTTTTGTAAGCGCTGACAATGATGCCAGCACGGAGCTGATACTGCCTTCGCTTCGTTTTTCGAGCGATGGTCAAGCATTCAGGTGACTGTTTAAGCCTAACGCCAATAGTTGAAATCGACCAACAGACTTGTTATGCAAAATTTGCATATATTACAAACTTGCCCAAAATTTCCCCATTTGGTCATGGAGTAGACAATGGACACGAACTGGCTGACTGATTTTCTGGTCTTGAGTAAAACCGGTAGTTTCTCGCAAGCAGCAGAGGAGCGATACATCACTCAGTCTGCATTTTCACGCCGAATCAAAGCCTTGGAGAACTGGTTGGGAGCTGATTTGATCGATCGCAGCTCCTATCCGGTTTCCCTGACTCCTGAAGGGGTAGCCTTCAAGGATACTGCTCAGAGCGTCTTGCAGGAGCTGCAACTAAACCGCGTGGAATTTCAAAGGCGTAACACAAGCAGATTACCCGATCTGCGCCTTGCTTCCGCCACCACGCTAGCCCTGAGTTTTGTGCCAGAATGGCTTGAACAAATTCAATCAGCCTGTGGAAACTTTTCCGTCTCGATGGATACTTATGATTTTTACCAAATGGTGGAAATGCTGTCAGATCGAAAGATTGATCTGGTGTTGCTCTATTATCATCCACAGGTACCTGCTTTTCTCGAGCAACATGAGTTTGAATCCCTCAAACTTGGTACAGATGTTATGCATCTTTGTACTGCAATGGATGAAAAAGGCCGCCCGGCCTATGATGTCAACCGACCACCCCATAGTGGATTGCCCTATGTAGGCTATGGCCAGACTGGATATTTCTCCAAGGTTGAGGATCTGATTTTCTCACAAATGACTGCTCAGGATCCCAAATTTGTGTGTTCATCACAAAGTGGCACTTGCGAGTTCATGAAAAAACTGGCGCTCATGGAGCGCACAATGTTGTGGCTACCCACCTGCAGCGCACATGACAGTCTTCAGGCTGGAGAAATTACTCTGGCGGGAGATGGTAGATTTGACACCGAGTTGGAAATACGGGTTTACAAAAGTCGTAATAATTCCTCTCCTCTGGTTTCAACTATCTGGTCTCATTTGCAAAAAGATCCATGTGCAGGACATCTGAAACGCTACCGGCTTGATGGAGATGTAACTTCATAAATGTGCCTCCGGCTCTCTTTCCTGCTTTGAATCTGACTTGAATTCAGATGGACACAGCAAATCCCAGCTTCTGCTCCATGACGTAGCGCAAGGACCTTGTCCTCAAAGTCCTGTATTCTTGTCTGGGTCAGTTGTCTGGGGTCAGCTGAGGAGAGTTTCATGGGATCACTTAAAAAACTGGTAGTAGCAAAGGAAGACTGGCTGCTTGAACAGGTGGTCATGTATGCAATTGCCAATGGTTATACCGAGCATACCTCAACATTGAAGGAAGCTTGGCGTGCCTCTATTTGTGGCCTGACCGAGCCTTTGCTGCAGGCCTTGAAACGCTATGATACACCTCCGGAAATTCCGGCCAATGCCGACTTCACAGAGAATTCCATTGCTGCATATGGCATTGAACAAGCCCGCCTGCATCGTGCTCGTGGAGTAACACTGAACCTTTTTCTGGGTCTGACCAAATATTATCGGCACGCTTATTGTGATCTCGTGCGCAGATTTTCCGCAGACTTGTCGGATCCGGAAGGAAGCCGTCTATTTGTCGAGCGGTTTTTTGATCTGGTCGAACTTGGCTTTTGCTCTGAATGGGCCATGACATCCAATGAGGACAAACTGGCTGAAATACAGAGCCATAATCGGCAAGTTACCAATGAAAAAAACAAATATCTGACCATATTCGAGAGCTTGCGTGATCCTGTCATTCTGCTTGATGAGCACAATCAACCGCAAAATATGAATCACGCTGCACATCATCTGCTGCTGGGTAGAAGCGAGCCTGGTGCAATTTATTATGGCCGCGATCATGCTCATCCAGTCATCGGATCGTTGACCCAAATTCTTGAGCGCGCGGCTGATGAACACAATTTCGAAATCAGTTTACCTACCATTTCGGGCCTGCGAATATTTGATGTCCGCATACAGGAAATGCTGGATATCAGTGAGAAATTCTTGGGGACTGTCCTGATTCTCAATGATGTGACCGAACATAAACGCGCCAGAGACCTTGCGGAGTCCGCAAACCGGGCAAAGTCGGACTTTCTGGCGGTAATGAGCCATGAAATTCGCACGCCATTGAATGGGCTTCTGGGACTTGCCGATCTTTTGAAAGACACCGATCTGTCAAACCAGCAGCATCAGTTTGTGAATGGTATTACCAGTTCCAGCAATGTTCTGAGGTCAGTTCTGAATGATGTTCTTGATTATTCAAAAATCGAAGCCGGCGTTCTCGATATCGAAGCGCATGATTTTGATCTTGAAGAAATCTTGAAACAAGTCATCGACGCAGTGATCGCTCAGGTCAGATCAAAAAAACTGAACATCGAGCTCGATATTTCTGACGATATCCCGGATAAATTGCATGCCGACGAGACCAAGCTGTTGCAAATCTTGATCAATCTGGTTGGGAATGCAGTCAAGTTTACCCATCACGGCGGGGTGCGAGTCAAAGTGCGATATGCCTTGGCAACAGAACGACAGGCAGACGAACTGTTGTTTGATGTAATTGATACCGGAATTGGCTTGCCTGAAGGTGATAACTCTGCTCTTTTTGACGCGTTCAGTCAGCCCAACACCGCGTCAAGTCGCGTTTATGGCGGAACTGGTCTGGGCTTGGCAATTTGCAAGAAGCTTGTTCATGCCGTTGGCGGCACCATAGGCTGCGCAGCCAATCCCGATGGTGGCAGCATCTTCAGTTTTTCCTATCCGATCATTGATGGTACTTTTTCAATAGACAGCAATCTGATCGGTGAACTGTCGGATCAGCCGCTCGGCGATCTGCATGTTTTATTGGTGGAAGACAATGAGGTAAACCGCATTGTTGCCGAGGGGTTCCTCAGGAAACTTGGGCATAGGATCTGTGTTGTCGAAGATGGATCACAAGCACTTCTTCGCCTCAAAGATCAGAAATTTGACTTGATGTTGCTTGATGATCGTATGCCGGGCCTCAGTGGACGTGAGCTGTTACAACTCATGAGATCTTCGAAGGATTCAGATATCGCGCAATTACCGGTGATCATTCACAGCGCCTGTGTGGTTCGCCGCGAAATTGAGGATTGTTTCAAAGCAGGCGCAGATGGTTTTCTGACCAAACCCTTCACACAGGACGATCTGGCGAGAGCGATGCGGGACTGTCTTTTGGCTGATCGGCTGGAGGAAACCACACGATCATTGGCTCAGATCACCGCAGATTTTTGTGATGATCGTGTCATGGAGCAACATATCGAACTATTGGGTGAGAAAACCGCTCTTTCCATACTGGAAGCGTTTCACACATCTTCTCGCGATCTGATCAAAAGCCTGCAGACAGGCCTTCAAACCGGAGATCTGAGCCTTGCCGGACGGTCAGCCCATTCCTTGAAAAGCGCCTCACGGAATGTTGGCATGTCCTATTTGGCAGATCTTGCCTCGGATCTGGAAAGCATGATCGATCAGAATCAAACTGACCGCGCTCATCTGATGGTCAAGAAAATCCAGGATGCCCATGTTCAGGCTGTCGAATACATCAATCAATCCTGGCGATAGCCAGCAGCCAAGTCTGATTGGTCACCAAGCTAATGGCGTTTGGAGCCACCCGTAAAAAGATAGCCAATCCCATGAACTGTGATGATGAAGACAGGATCCTTGGGATCTGGCTCAATTTTTTTCCTCACGCGACCAACCAACACATCAATCGTGCGGTCTGTCGGATCCCAATCGCGGTGATTGAGATGATCGAGCAGGCTGTCTCTGGTCAGAACGCGTCCCTTGTTGGAAACAAGAGCTGCCAGAAGCTCAAACTCGCCTCTGGTGAGGCGAACACCTTGCCCATCATGATTGGTCAATGATCGCTGATCGAGGTCAAGTGTCCAACCCTCGAACTGCAATTGCCTACTCTCGGGTTTGGCTGGTTTGGCGGCATTCAGGCGTCTGAGAAGATTTTTGGTTCTCGCTAGAAGCTCGCGCGGATTGAACGGTTTTATCACATAGTCGTCAGCACCCATTTCCAAGGCGACAATGCGATCAACATCATCGCTTTTGCTGGTGACCATGATAACGCCGATATCAGAAGCGCGCCGAACATCTCTCAATAGCGTCAAACCGTCCTCGTCCGGCAAACGAATATCGAGCATGATGAGATCGATATCACCTTTTTCAAAGGCGGCTCGCATCTGTTGACCATTTTCTGCCGTGGAGATCCGGTAGCCCTCCTTCTCGAAATATCCTGCGAGCGTCAAGCGGCTGGTCAATTCATCCTCGACAACAAGGATATGCGCTTTCTCTATCATTCTGGTTCCTGAGGATCGTTTTTTACAATCCGTTTACAAGCATTCTACAGACCATTCATATTTGTCCGGAACGGCATTTACAACGCTCATTTACATCTCTTGTCAGCAACAAAATCCTCGGATGGCTGGAGCAAGGAGATGTCATCATGAAATTATGGAAAGCATTGTGGAGCAAAACATCGATCTATCCAATCGGTGTCTTGCTGGTTGGCGCATTTTCCTTCGGCATTATTTTCTGGGGTGGTTTCAACACCGCGATGGAAGTGACCAACAGCTTGGAATTCTGCACATCCTGTCATGAAATGGAAGACAATGTGTACCAAGAATACAAAAAGACCGTGCACTATTCAAATCCTTCAGGCGTCAGGGCCATTTGCTCGGATTGCCATGTTCCCAAAGACTGGTTTCATAAGACGGTTCGCAAGATCAAGGCATCCAAGGAAGTCTATCACAAGGTGATAGGTACTATTGATACCAAGGAAAAATTTGAATCTCACCGGCTGGAAATGGCGCAAAGAGTTTGGGCGGAAATGGAAGCCAATGACTCGCGCGAATGCCGCAATTGTCATTCCTGGGATGCCATGGATTTTGACAAGCAGCATGAAAAAGCGGCAAAGCAAATGAAGAAGGGGATGGCTGAAAACCAGACCTGTATCTCATGCCACAAAGGCATTGCCCACAAATTGCCTGATATGTCTCAAGGTTATAAACGCCTGTTTGAGGATCTGGTGATCCAGGCCAAAACAGATGCCGACAAATCCGATCATCTGGTCACGCTGCAAACCAAGTCCTTCTATCTCAACGAGGACAGCGCACAAAAACAAGGGAAAACCGGAGGTAAATTACTGGCAGCTACCGATGTCGAAGTTCTCGATAGAAATGGTGATCTGGTCAAGATTGCTCTTAAAGGCTGGCAACAGGACCAAGTTGACAGAGTAATTTACGCCTTGCGTGGCCAACGCATCTTCTCCGCAACACTTGGCAAACAAAGTATCGACAAAATCAAACGCATCAAGACGGAAACTGATGAAGACACCGAACTTGTTTGGCATCAGGTTTCCCTTGAAGCATGGGTCACAAGGGATGACCTGCTGGCTGACAAGAAGCAGCTTTGGTCCTATGCGGATGAAATGTATAGCGCCAGCTGTGCGACCTGCCATTCCCGCCCCGACCCGGGTCACAATCTTGCCAACCAGTGGATCGGCATTCTGAAAGCCATGAAGCGCTTCATTTCACTCGATAAAGAACAATATCGCTTCTTGCAAAAATATCTTCAGTTCCATGCGAAAGACACCGGAGGCGCAGCGCATCATGGATAATCATATCGTGGATGATCAAGCAAAGCGGATCTTTCTCTACAAATGGTTTGCCAATCTGTTTGCGAAGGAAATTGATGAGACCACTCTGGCTCTCTATCGCACAGATACGGGGCAAGGTTTGCTTGCAGAAATGAAGGAAATTGCAGCGATCGCTCCTACAGCGCAAGCCTTGCGTGAATATGCTCAAAAAGCTGATCCGATCTCTTCAATCGTCAACTCATTGGCATCGTCTTTTGCCTTCCTGTTTCTTGGCAGTGGTGGCAAGAAATCGGTTCCGCCTTATGAATCGGCCTTCACCGGTACGACAGGCCGACTTTATCAGGCCCCTGCCAGCAAAATGGAAGCCCTGCTGCTGGCCAATGATCTGTCGCCTGGATTGTTGGCATCCGAGCCAGCAGATCATCTGGCCATTCAGCTCTCCTTGCTTGCCCATCTGTGTGAGCAAGGAAGCACGGATAAGGAATTGGCATTCCTGGAAAATCACTTGCTTGTCTGGGTAGCGGATTTTGCATGTGCCTGCAAAGCACATGATCAGGAAGGATTTTATGGCACGGCAGCTGTCTCTCTTGTGGGCTGGCTCAAAGATCAACGAGATGCCTTGCACATTCAGCTTGCCGATCTCCAGAAACCTAAAAACTAGCCACGTTTACATTACATTTACGCGATTTTACATCCTGTTTAAGCCATTCGCGAACGCCATTTACACCTAGGCTTTAGACAGGAATTACTGCGATGCAGAAGGCTCATCACACGCTCTTTTGATCAGTCCCTGCCTCATATCCATCTGCAAACTAAAGGGGTAGCAGAGATGTCGAAACTCAATGGATTTTACAAATCTCGCCGTGATTTCTTAAGAGGTGCAACTGCGCTTGGTGCTGTAGGTGTCTTTGCTCCTTCCATTCTGATGCCTGGCTTTGCCCGCGCTGCCGTATCCGATGGCGAGGTTCTGACCGGCTCGCACTGGGGGGCCTTCCGCGCTGTCGTCAAGGATGGTCGTTGGACCGAAATCAAACCTTGGGAAGGGGATCCACATCCGTCCAAACAATTGGCCGGTATCCTTGATTCCGTTTATTCACCAACCCGTATCAAATATCCAATGGTGCGCCGTGCTTATCTTGAAGGCGGCCCTGGTAGCGATGTTGCAGGACGCGGCAAAGATGATTTCGTCCGGGTCTCCTGGGACAAAGCCCTTGATCTGGTTGTTGGTGAATTGAAGCGTGTGCGCGAAAAATACGGGCAGGCAGGCACCTTTGCAGGCTCTTATGGTTGGAAGAGTTCCGGCCGCCTTCACAATTGTCAAAGCCTGCTGCGTCGTGCACTCAATGTCGGGATGGATGGTGCCTTCGTAAACAGCTCGGGTGATTATTCAACCGGTGCCTCACAGGTCATCATGCCGCATGTCATGGGAACCCTTGAAGTCTATGAACAACAAACCGTTTGGCCAGTTGTCATTGAAAGCACAGATGTCCTCGTCTTCTGGGGTGCCGACCCGATCAAGACCAATCAGATAGGCTGGACCGTGGCCGATCATGATAGCTATGCCTATCTTGAAGCATTCAAGAAAACGGGCAAGAAAGTTATTTGCATCGACCCGATTCGGACGGAAACTGCCAAATTCTTTGATGCGGAATGGATCGCTCCAAAACCGCATACAGATGTTGCCATCATGCTCGGTATGGCCCACACCCTTTATACTGAAGAGCTCCACGACGTCGATTTCCTGGATGAATATACCGCAGGCTTCGACAAGTTCGTGCCATACTTGACCGGTGAAAGCGACGGTATTGCCAAGAGCGCGGAATGGGCTTCAGAAATCAGCGGCCTTCCAGCCGATCAAATCAAAGAGTTGGCCCGTTTGTTCCAAACCAACCGCACCATGCTGTCCAGCGGTTGGTCCATCCAGCGTCAACATCATGGTGAACAGAGCCATTGGATGCTTGTAACCCTTGCTTCAATGCTGGGTCAGATTGGTTTGCCCGGTGGTGGTTTTGGCTTGAGTTATCATTATGCCAATGGTGGCACCCCATCCGCAAACAGCCCTGTTCTTCCGGGTATCACGGATGGCGGCAAGGCTGTCGAAGGTGCCGCATGGCTCACCAATGCCGGTGCCGCCTCCATTCCGTTGGCTCGCGTGGTCGAGATGCTGGAAAATCCGGGCGCAGATTTTGATTTCAATGGCACCCGCTCCAAGTTCCCCGATGTCAAAATGGTCTACTGGACCGGCGGCAACCCATTTGCACATCATCAGGATCGGAATCGGATGATCAAAGCCTGGCAAAAGCTGGAAACGGTGGTTGTTCAGGACTTCCAATGGACCGCAACAGCCCGTCATGCCGACATTGTTCTTCCTGCTACCACGTCTTACGAGCGCAATGATATCGAGCATATCGGTGATTATTCGCTGAAAGCCATTCTGGCGATGAAGAAGGTTATCGACCCTGTCTTCGAAGCCCGCAATGACTTTGATATCTTTGCCGAAATCGCCGACCGCCTTGGCAAGAAAGATGCCTTCACCGAAGGCAAGGACGAGTTGGAATGGATCAAGTCCTTCTATGATGAAGCCGTGAAGCAGGGAGAAGCAAAGAATATCGAAGTTCCGGATTTCGAGAGTTTCTGGAAAGAGGGTATTGTCGAATTTCCAGCAACAGATGAGGCAAAAGCCTTTGTGCGTTATGCCGATTATCGGGAAGATCCACTTCTTGAACCTCTTGGAACGCCTTCCGGCAAGATCGAGATCTATTCCAAGAATATTGAAAAAATGGGCTATGATGATTGCCCCCCACATCCAACCTGGATGGAGCCAATTGAGCGCATTGACGGACCGGATGCCAAATATCCACTGCATATCAATTCCGGTCATCCGCAAGATCGCCTGCACTCACAGCTTTGCGGAACCATCTTGCGCGAAGGGTATGCAATTGCCGATCGCGAACCATGTGTGATCAATACCGAGGACGCCAAGACGCGTGGTATCGCATCCGGTGACGTGGTGCGCGTGTTCAACGATCGCGGCCAGATCCTGACTGGCGCCATTGTAAGCGATGATATTCGCCCCGGTGTCATTCGGGTCTATGAAGGGGGTTGGTTTGATCCTGTGGATGCAGGACAGGCCGGTAGCCTTGATGCATATGGTGATGTGAATTGCCTGACGCCAGATCTGGGTACATCCAAACTTGCCCAAGGCAATTGTGGACATACCGGCATAGCAGATGTCGAGAAATATGTAGGTGGGCTCCCCGAGGTCAAGGTATTCAAGACACCAAAAGAAGCTTGAATATGCCACGTCCTCCAAAACCGGCAGCAAGGGGGATCATTCGATCCCCCTTGTCATTTCTCTTGATTAGGAAGTGTTGCAATGTCACTCCTTCTGCACCCATCAGCTCTTCCCCCAGCATTCCGTATGATCGGTTTGTTCCTGACATTCTCTGTTTTTCCAATGCAATCAGTTTGCGCAGAGCAGGTTCCAACATTGTCTTCTTTCGTCCGCCAAGAGACCAGCATCCGCATCGATGGTGCACAAAAAACCGCAGGTCGGGTCATGTTTGCAGCCCGAGTGAAAGTGCTGACGCAGCGCAATGACGAAAGCTTGCTTGAAATAACCGGCTGGCACCAATCAGGGGCAAAACGGGTTCTCTATGCGAAACCCGGCAAACGGATCATCGATCTTGTTCTCAAAAAATCGGCAACATCTCGCATGATTGAACTCTCGCGATGGCAAGATCCGGACACGGATTTGCTCTGGATACAGGCTGCCTTTCAAGGCTGGATCAAAAGCGATAGCCTCGTCTCGAGCGATACATCCCTATGGATCGAGGCAGAAACACTTTTCACGACCAATTGCAACAAGTGCCATCAACTGAGAATCCCGCACCATTATACTGTCAATCAATGGGGCAGCCACATCAAGGTCATGGGTCCCAGAACCGGATTGCCCAAAGCCAAGCAACGCAAAATCCTGAAATTTCTGCAATACCGGGCCATGGATATTACAGACGGGCATTAGAAATACCGTTGGACAAACTCCAAGCCAATTCCATGGATGCCCCTTAAGACCATTACTAGTCAGCAGAATAATAGATGACCACTCCAAACAATCCCTCACCCGGGCACGAGGCATTTGCGCGCAAAAGGGCGGGGCAAATTCTGTATTTGAAGAATTTCCGCATGGAATCACAGCACAGACACGACAGAATGTGCCTGAATTTTCGAGCGAGCATTGATGCTTGATGCAAGCCAAAATACATCATAACAGTCAAGTCAAGCTATTGAATTGTGAGAGGATATTCAGCTTTTGCCATTTTGTCGCAGATAGCGGAGAGTGAAGAACAAGGTTCAAACTCAAAGCCCAAGCGCCTTGGGTTGGTCGATGGCAGGACGAAAGACAAGATGGCGGAGAGACAGGGATTCGAACCCTGGAGACGGTTCCCCGCCTACACACTTTCCAGGCGTGCGCCTTCGACCACTCGGCCACCTCTCCATACCAATTTGTGGGCGCACTATAGCCAAAATTTGATTGAACGCAACCCGCTTTCCACGAAGCTGTTAACAGAATTTGATTTGTGCTTTGCCATCACCTTGCTTAGGTTAGTGTTGCCCGATGTTGTTTTGGAACAAATTGATTTCCCAACAGGTGACGATCCTGACTATTAAAAGGCTAACTTAATGAAATTCCTTCTTTTTGTGCTCAGACTCTCTGGCCTTTGGATTTGTGCTCTGGCTCTTTTGGGGCTGGTTCTCGATGGTGTGCGATCCATCGCAGCCAATGAAATTGTCATCAAATCACTTGGGGAAAGCTGGTTCGAATTCGATAATGCCAGCCTCAATCTGGCACAAGCGGTCATTCAGAGAAATCTTCATCCCCTTATTTGGGATCCGACTGTCCAGAGCATTCTGACCATGCCTGCCTGGCTGGTTGGTGGTATCATGGGTCTGTTCCTGATTTATCTAGGTAGAAAGCGCCGCCCCAAAGTGGTGAGCGTGTAATTTATCAAGGAGTGCTGTCATGTTTGGATTTGAACGAAAAAAGGCCGTCATGCCAACCGCTGAAAGCGCTCTTGCAGGCAGAGAGCAACCAATCGCGACCGCAAAGCTTCACTATGTCTATGATAGACCACTGACTGCGGAGCCTGCCGAAGGCTATGAACGTGCCATGTTCGGGCTTGGATGCTTTTGGGGTGCTGAGCGATTGTTCTGGAAGCTGGATGGCGTCTATTTAACCATGGTTGGCTATAGTGCTGGCTATACCCCCAATCCGACTTATGAAGAAGTTTGTACTGGGGGCACTGGTCACAATGAGGTGGTTTTGGTGATTTATGATCCCCAAATTGTCAGCTATGGCGATCTGCTGGTCCACTTTTGGGAAAATCACGATCCGACACAAGGAATGCGTCAGGGGAACGACATTGGTACCCAATATCGTTCCGGGCTCTATATCTACAGTAATGAGCAGAAGCAGGAAGCAATCGAAAGCAAGCAAGCATTTCAGCGTGCACTGGCTCAAAGTGGACTTGGTACCATTACAACTGAAATTATTGCTGCCAAAGATTTCTATTTTGCCGAGGGCTATCATCAGCAATATCTGGCCAAAAACCCTGACGGATATTGCGGACTTGGCGGAACAGGCGTCAGTTGCCCGGTTGGTTTACCCATCCATGTCAGTGATGCATAGAAATTGCGCTAGAGTTGAAACTGAAAAGGCTGCCAAACGGCAGCCTTTCTTATAGCTCAGCGCTGAAGCGGTCTTGGTTTGGGCAGTTGCAACAACACCGGTATTGATTGGTAATTGGCTGCTTTTGCTGCCATGACAGGAGTCGCTTGCCCGGTGGCAGGGGCTGCATCCAAAACGACGCTACAGGCTTGCGGCAAATCAGCCAAAGTGATTTGGCGTTTCTTTTTAGGCTTCTTGCCGGGCTTCTTTGGTTTTTTTGGCTTCTTTGGTTTCCAAGGCTCGTCTGAGAGCCACCAGGAAAGCTCTTTGCCGCATCCATCTCCCGCTGGCGGCGGAGCCTGATTTTTACAGCCGACACTATCATTTGGGCACTTCATACGCACATGGAAATGATAATGATGGCCATACCAGGGGCGAACTTGCCGCAACCAGGCACGATCATTCCCGGCCCGATCACATAGGGCCTTTTTGATACCTGGATGGACAAAGATCCGCGCAACGCCGGGGGTAGAGGCAGCTCGCTTGATCACACGGAAATGCGCCATGGAGAATTTATTGGAATCCACCGTGCGCGTTCCTTTTTTCAGCATGGAAATTGCCGAGACTTTTTCACGCTCCTTCCGCGTGAAGCGACGCGCGGGCATAGGGCGCAACCAGATATCAGCATCCAGACCGATTTGATGGGAAGCATGTCCAGTGAGCATTGGCCCGCCACGCGGTTGAGCCAAGTCCCCTACCAACAATCCATTCCAGCCGTCGTAAGCCTGAGCATCTACCGCAAGACGTTCCAGAAATGCAATCAGTTGCGGATGACCCCAATTCCGGTTTCGAGACAGGCGCATGGCCTGCCAGGCAGGACCATCGATGGAAAGCGCACGCCCTCCGGCCAAACATCCTTTGGCGTAAGACCCAATGGCCCGGGCCTGCAAATTGGCCGGGGCACGTTTCTTTCCGAACAATTTTTTGGCTGCAGTCTGAGCAATCGCCGGCTTGCTTGCCAATGACATCATCGGCACAACAAGTGCGAGTGACAAAATCATCGCTCCAAACGAGGACGACCAGGATTTGGCCTTTTTCACATTGCAAGACGCATCCAGACATTGCCTGGCAAAGTATCGCTGCCCCGATTGGCCCATGGTCTCGATTTCCTCTTTCGTGACTTGTCTCTTCACTGTGACAAGACGTGTCAGATCATACATGTTTGGCAGATCTATGGCGTCTTTATTTTGAGTTTCACCACTTTGTCTTGCGAGCTTATCGACGAGTTGTTAACCATAAGTGATCACTCGCCCGCAATTGCCACAGAAGAGATGTTCATGCGCTTATTTCTCATTCTTTGTCTGAGCCTGCTCTCTCTTGTTGGTTGTGCCAGTCTATCAGAAGAAGAATGTCAGATCACCGACTGGTACAAGCTGGGTCAAGGAGATGCTTTGGAAGGCTATCCTCAGACGCGCTTGAAAGATCATATCAAGGCCTGTCAGCGCTATGATATTTCGCCTGACATCAAGCGATATGGTGAGGGCCGCAAGGCAGGTTTACAGCGCTATTGCACTGCCGAGAACGGCTTTCGGGTTGGACGGCAAGGCTATCGATATCAGGGTATTTGTCCCGCCGGCACGGAGAAAGCCTTCGTCGGCGCCTATGATCGTGGATCGAACCTCCACAAGATTGAACTGGATCTTGCGGCGGCAAGACAGGAGCGTAATGGCCTGCAGAAGGATCTGCGTCAGGATGAGACTTACAAGAATCTCACCAAGGCGGAGACAAGTGCTCGCAAGCTGAACCTTTCACGCCAGATAAGACAACTGGGACAAGAAATAGATAAACTGGAGCGCAAAAGGGATCGCGAGATCTTCCGTTCGGAGCAATATTTGCTTCGGGTTGCCCCGGAAACCTGAAATTCACTCACCTGGCCTTACAGGTTCAAAAGCGCGCATTTTCGCCATTTCCTTCCAAAATCACTGCATTTGCAATCTGCATTTGCAAAAAAATAGCCGAAACTTTTTCATTTCTTGCGTCAGAACGTTGAAAACACAAGATTTTCAGATTGCATTAAGACCATTGATCTATATTGGTCTGGTACGTCCGGTTGTGGAGGCTGAAAAGCAGATGAAGGTTGTTCTGATTGAAAGCGATCAGGAGAGTAGCCGCGTGATCCAGTATATGCTGGAGTCGCGCAAGGAGACCGTCTATGCTTTTTCTGATGCTGATGAAGCCTGGAACTTTATAGAGACTACTCCCAATATTGATGTCATACTCACTTCGCTCGCAACCAATGGCATGACAGGGCTGGAGCTATGCTGGAATGCGCGAATTCTGGCAGACCAGCGAAAAGGCCTTTATGTCATTGCCATGTCAGAGAGTGATGATGCCGAGCTTTTGGTCGAAGCTCTTGATACTGGCGCGGATGACTTTTTGCAAAAGCCATTGCATGAAGAAACGCTGCATGCACGAATGCGCGTCGCCGAGCGCATGATCCTTCTTCAACGTCAGTTGGTTCATTTGGCCACACGGGATCCAATGACCAATCTATACAACCGTCGCGCTTTTTTCGAACAGGTCCATCATCTGATTGATCAACCCGGCCAACGTGAGGACCTTTGCGCCATCATGTTCGATATTGACCATTTCAAAGCCGTCAACGATACATATGGTCATGATGTGGGAGATGAGGTCATCAAGACCGTCGCAACTTTGGCTGCTGGCCATGACGGTATTCTGGCCCGGCTTGGGGGGGAAGAATTTGCGCTGGTCACCAATGGCTTGTCCATTCTTCAGGCCAGCCGTGTGGCTGACCTGCTCCGCCGTGAAATTGCAGAGACTGACATTCGATTGAACAAATCTACCGTGACTGTCACATCCAGTTTCGGGGTTGCCATTTATCGACCCGGTGAAAGTATTGACGAGTTGCTCAAACGAGCCGACATGGCCCTTTACAAATCCAAGAATGATGGCCGCAACCGCGTATCAGCTGAACGGCCGAGACTAAAACGAGCCAGCTCAGCTGCGTAATAGCAAACCATCATATAAACAAAAAACCCGCCGAAATGGCGGGTTTTGTTTTGAAGACTTCGGGTCCTTTTCAAGGACCGTTGGATCACCAGAAAGCATTTATTTTTTGAAACGAATTCTTATCTGAAAAGTATTCCAGTTTTTCAGGAACACGCTTTGTCAGATCAACTATCCATTTTGAGAGCGGCAATGAAGGCCTCTTGTGGAATTTCCACCTTGCCAAATTGGCGCATTTTTTTCTTGCCAGCTTTCTGCTTTTCCAAAAGCTTACGCTTACGCGTGGCATCGCCGCCATAACATTTGGCGGTCACATCCTTACGCATGGCTGAAATGGTTTCGCGCGCAATCACCCGACCGCCCAGTGCAGCCTGAATTGGAATCTTGAACATGTGGCGAGGGATCAGATCTTTCAGCTTTTCACACATGGATCGGCCACGCGCTTCAGCTTGCGAGCGGTGCACCAGAATGGACAATGCATCGACCGGTTCATCATTGACCAAAATGGACATTTTCACCAAATCGCCAGCGCGATAGTCCGCCAGTTGATAGTCAAAGCTTGCATAACCCTTGGAGATGGATTTCAGGCGATCATAGAAATCAAACACCACTTCGTTGAGAGGGAGATCATACTGCACCATGGCACGAGTGCCGACATAGGACAGATCAGTCTGAATGCCACGGCGCTCCTGGCAAAGTTTCAGAATCGCACCAAGATATTCATCCGGGGTCATGATGGAAGCCTTGATCCAGGGCTCTCGAATTTCCTTGATCTTGACTACATCAGGCATATCAGCGGGATTGTGCAAGGTAATCTCATCACCATTGGTCATTTCCATCTCATAAACCACACTTGGTGCTGTGGCGATGAGGTCGAGATTGAACTCGCGAGACAGGCGCTCCTGAATAATTTCCAGATGCAACAGACCAAGGAAACCACAACGGAAACCAAAGCCCAGAGCGGCTGATGTTTCCATCTCATAGGAGAAACTGGCATCATTGAGGCGCAGCTTGCCCATGGCGGAGCGCAGATCCTCAAAGTCATTGGCATCAACCGGGAAAAGACCACAGAAAACCACGGGCTGAGCTGGGCGAAAGCCCTCCAACGGAGCTTCGCACTGTTTTTTCTCGTGCGTGATGGTATCACCAACACGGGTATCAGCTACCTCTTTGATGGATGCGATCAGGAAGCCAACTTCGCCGGGACCAAGCACTTTCTCATCCACCATTTTCGGTGTGAAAGTTCCGATACGATCCACATCATAGGTGGCATTGGTGCCAAGCATGCGAATCTTATCGCCTTTTTTCAACTCGCCATCAATGATCCGCACAATCACCACAACACCGAGATAGACGTCGTAATAGCTATCCACCAGCATCGCCTTCAAGGGTGCTTCAATATCCCCTTCTGGCGCAGGCAAACGGGTCACGATGGCTTCCAGCGTCTCCTTGATGCCGATGCCGGATTTGGCAGAGGCTTCAATGGCGTCAGATGCATCGATGCCGATCACATCTTCAATCTGCTCACGCACGCGCTCTGGTTCGGCTGCAGGCAGATCGATTTTATTCAGGACCGGCACGATCTCATGGTCGTTGTCAATCGCCTGATAAACGTTGGCCAAGGTCTGCGCTTCCACACCTTGTGAGGCATCCACGACAAGCAGAGAACCTTCGCAGGCAGCCAACGAGCGGGAGACCTCATAGGCAAAGTCAACATGGCCCGGTGTATCCATCAGGTTCAACGTATAGGTCTCACCATCGTCCGCTTCATAGGTGAGCGAGACGGTTTGCGCTTTAATGGTGATACCACGTTCCTGCTCGATCTCCATGTTATCGAGTACCTGATCAGACATTTCGCGATCGCTCAAGCCACCGGTATATTGAATCAACCGGTCGGCGAGCGTGGACTTTCCATGATCGATATGGGCGATGATGGAAAAGTTGCGGATTTTATCAAAGCTTTGTTTGGTCATGGATGCGCTTATACCCTTGCCTTGTCGAAACGACCAGAGACTTTTTCTGCCTATCTCATGCCTTGGCTCAATTATCCAGCCTGAAATTACAAAACCCGACCAATTTGGCCGGGCCTTGAGTGCACTTTAACTGTTTTTCGAAGCTGGACTTACAGCTCCAGAGCCATTTTTCGAGTACGTAGCGCCTCACCTTCGGAGATGGCAATATAGTCTGACGCTTTCTGGCGAAAATCGATGAAGCTTTTGTAGATATCACCCGCAAGTGGTGAGCTATCAGCGATTTCCTTGGTAACAACGGCGCTTTCCTTGGCCAGAGCCATAGTTACATCATCTGGCAGAGACTTCAGCTGGACGCCTTCTTTTGCCAAAAGCGGGCCAAGTGACATCATGTTATGATAAGCAAAATCGGCAATGGTTTCCATTGCGGTTGACTGAACCGCTTCCCGTACGATGGCTTGCAGGTCTTCTGGCAGCGCCATCATTTTTTCTTTATTAACGGTCACTTCCAATGCAGGACCAAGCTCATGGAAGGCTGGCATATAATAGTTCTTGACCACCTTGTAGAGGCCAAAAGCCAGATCATTCCATGGCCCGACCCATTCTGCCGCATCAATGGTGCCAGACTGCAGAGCGGAAAAGATATCCGTTGGCGGCAACATCACAACCGACGCACCAAGGCGACGCAACACTTCACCACCAAGACCAGCGATGCGCATTTTCAAACCCTTGAGGTCATCGAGGCTGTTCAACTCCTTGGAAAACCAGCCACCAGCCTGTGTGCCCGATGAACCAGCGTACATAGGCAAGACACCAAACGGCTCATAAGCCCTTTCCCAAAGCTCCTGACCACCTCCGAAGCGTAACCAGGCCGCATGCTCTACTTGCGTCAAACCGAAGGGAACGCCCGTGAAGAAATGAAAACTCTTGTCCTTGCCTTGCCAATAATATGGCGTAGCATGGCCCATATCGGCTGAGCCAGAGGATACCGCGTCAAAAACCTCCAAAGGTGGTACCAGCTCACCAGCTCCAAAAACCTTTACCGTCAGCCGTCCACCGGACATTTTGGTGATACGCTCGGCACAACGCACTCCGTTGACGCCAACACCGGGCACTTGCTTGGGCCAGGACATGGCCATTTTCCAGGTGATGGCTTCATTTGCTTTGACGATGGACGGTGTAGCAAGAGTGGCTACCCCAGAGGTCGCCAATCCGGCGAGAACCGAGCGGCGATCCAGACGGCTGGCTTTTGACATGACGGTGATCCTTGTTGGCTGTGAGAATTTTTACTTGCAGATGTGCAAAATGATGCATTTTTTCCGCACAGGGTCAATCTAATGCAGCACTTTATGCTTCATCTTACGGATTATCCCACTAAAAAGCCCTGCTTCCAATCCAGGAAGCAGGGCTTTTTAATCTGGTAATCTGGCTTGGTCGATAACCTTGCCATTCAGGCCGACTTCACCTGTTTCAGGAAGTCTGACACAACCACTTCCAACGAGGTAGATTTATCAACCAACTTCGAGGCGGAATTCTCCACTAGTCCTGAGGCTTTGGTAGCCGTGTTTACCGTACCACGCACCCCTTCCACGTTCTCCGCCAGCACGGCTGTTTGCTCTGCTGCTGACGAAATGGAATCGGAGATTTCATAAGTCGCCTTTGCTTCTTCATCCACGGCCAATGCCACTGCCCCTAGAGAATTATCAATCTGCCCGATAACCCGCTTCACCTGTTCGATCTCGGTTGCTGCTCCTGATGTCATGGACTGAACCGAGCGGATCTCGTTGGTTATCTCTTCGGACATCTTGGCGGTTTGTTCCGCCAAGGTCTTCACCTCACTGGCCACAACGGCAAAACCACGCCCGGCATCCCCTGCCCGCGCGGCTTCGATCGTTGCGTTCAAAGCCAACAGATTGGTCTGGTCGGCGACACCGTTGATGAGATCGGAGATGTTGTTAATCGCCTCGGCGCGCTCGACCAATTTGGAAATGGAATCTACCGCCTGATCTGCGGTGGAAATTGCTTGGTCCGTTACTGTCTGGGAGCTGTCAATCTGAGAGCGGATCTCCTCGATATATCCAGTCAAACGTTCGGTTGCCGCAGCAACATTGGTAACATTGCCCGATGCGTCCTGTGAGGCAATATTCACAGTCTCTGCCCGGCTCTGAGTTTCTTCGGCTAATGTCGACATATCTGCGGCTGTATGATGCAGATCTTGAGAAGAAGAGCGAACAGATGAGACAATCTCTTCGATCTTGACCTCAAAATCATTTGTAAACCCTTCAAGGCGGGCCTGGCGTTCGCGCTCTTGTTCCGTGACCTCTTTTTGCTGGTCCAGAAGTTGAGAAGTCTCCTGCTGTGCATCCTGGGCTTTATCCATGGCCTTTTGAATATTGTCGATGCCCGTTTTGAGGATAAAAGCCAGCGCCATCAAGACCGTGATTTGAGGTGCGGAAATAACAGTATGAAGTATCACCCGGCCAAAATCTGCTCCTGTTGGAAACAAAGCTTGCGGTGCCAGAAAGTTCAATCCCACATGATGTAGTCCGATCATACCGCCGTAAAGAAAAATCGGACGCCAATCGAACCACCCGGTCAGCACTGCCACCGCACCAAAGAAATACATTTGCGTGTCAATCTGCCATGGATCAGCCCTCATTGCATACACCATCAAACCAACCAGAATGGCCATCGCCACGGCTGATGCCAAACGCACATAAATCTGCTGTTTTCCGAACAACCAGATTGCCGTAGCACCTGCCATTGTGCCGATGCCTGCAGCGCCGACCAGCAAAACCTGATCTCCGCGATAGGCTTCTATCCCGACTGCAATCAGGCAATTAAGCCAAAGAAAGCCAAACAGAAATCTGGCATAAATACGCTGAAAGGCTTCAAGATCATGCATTTGGTCGTCCAATCCAGGCTTTTTCTTGGGAACCAGCCTGTTTTCTGGCGGCGTTTAATGGGGCTATTCCTGAGAAAGACTATGCAGAATGCCTTAAAAAGCGGTAAATCAAAATAGGAGATTTCATTTCAGGATAACTAGCTAAGCAATTGTACATAATTAAAAAATTCATCTGTTGTTAGTGGTTCCTAGCCACATCCCCGCCACTGGCCCGATGAGGAGAACAGGAAATAGCTGGAGATATCAAATCCTCTTCTGTGACTATCGGGAGTGTCCAAAGAAACTCAATAAACGAAATTTTATTTCAAACTCTATAGATCTGATATCACAATAAAACTCGCATTTCGTGATAAGTTATTTTATATTCTTCAAAATTTTATTGGGAACAAGCCCTTACTCTTGGAGAAAAATGCCGTGCCGCGCAAAAGCTCGAAGCTGGATCGAATTGATTTACGCATTCTTGAAGAATTGCAAACCAACGCCCGGATCACCAATAAAGCATTGTCGGAGCGTGTCGGCCTTTCTCCCAGCCCCTGTCTGCAACGAGTCAAGCGACTTGAAGACATCGGCCTGATCACCGGCTATTTGGGTCTTGTCGATCTGGATCGCTTTTGCCGCCATGTTACCATCATGGCAACCATTACCATCCGCGATCACGACCACAGTATTTTTGCCACCTTCGAAGAAGCCATTGCCAAATTGCCCGATGTGGTGGAATGCCTGAAGATGAGTGGCTCGTTCGACTATCTCGTTCGCTTTGTCTGTGCCGATATTCAGCGCTATCACGCCGTGACAGAAGATCTTCTCAGCCAAGTCGGTGGTAAGTTGCAAATTGCCAGCCATGTCATGCTGGATCAAACCAAACAATATCGCGGTGTGAGCCTGACCGATCTGCTGCATGGCTAAGATTGGCGTTAAGCCTATAGCAATGCAATATTGTTGAGTTTCTCATATTTGATTTTGATCATATTCAGGTCTTCAAAGGCTCTCTATTCTTTCTGCAAGTCATTTTCAATTGCAAGTATCAGGGCCATCCAAAATGAGCATCACGCTTCGGGAAATGAAAGTCGGTGACGAAGGCCGCATCAAGGCAATCAGAGTTTCTGATGGCGCATTTCGCGCGCGTCTGTTGTCCATGGGCCTGACCCGTGGCGCCCATTTTACCGTAAAACGCGTTGCGCCTCTTGGAGATCCGGTTGAAATTCGTGTCAGAGGCTTTGCTCTTTCCCTGCGAAAAGCCGACGCTGATGGCATGAAGATCGAAAAAATCCTGCGCTGAGAGGTCATCAAATGTCCTCCGCAAAAATAGCCTTTGCCGGAAACCCCAATTGCGGCAAAACCAGTCTGTTCAATGCCTTGACTGGAGATCATCAGAAAGTTGGTAACTGGGCAGGTGTCACGGTTGATCGCAAAGAAGGCCATTTCCGCCATAGAGATATGGAAGTCACACTGATTGATCTTCCGGGGACCTACTCGCTTAGCAATGCCCATGCCAGCAGTCTGGATGAGAGCATTGCGCGTGATTATCTCCTCTCTCATTCGGCCGATCTGGTGGTCAATATTCTTGATGCCTCCAATCTGGAGCGCAATCTCTATCTCACCAGTCAGTTTCTGGAAATGCGCATTCCGCTGATTGTAGTGCTCACAATGGTTGATCGCGCTCAGGGTCATCTATTGGAAATCAACTACCAGCAATTATCGGATGAACTTGGCGTTCCTGTCATTCCGATAAAGCATGGCGACGCCGCATCACTGGATCTGCTAAAAGACACACTCTATGAGCTCTCAAAGACCAAAAGCAAAAGTGCCATTCAGCTTCCTTATGCCACACCGTTGCCAGCATCTCTTTCACGCCTGAAAGATGTCTTTACAGCAACAGCAGCAGGCGCTCAGGTCGATCCGCACTGGTTGGCTATTGAGGCATTGGCTGGTGACAGCAAAGCCTTGTCATTTTTAACGCCTGCTGATTTTGAGGCTCTACAGATTGAACAATCAGCCATTTTGAAGAGTACAGGTGAAGATGCTGATCTTTTGATCGCCGATAGTCGTTATGATTTTGCCAATCACATCACGCTTCAGGTGACCACCTATAAAGATCGCATCTCCAAGAACTGGACCGAGCGGCTGGATCAGATCATTTTGAACCGCTTTCTGGGGCTGCCTATTTTTCTTGGCATCATGTATTTGATGTTCCTATTCACCATCAATCTATCTGGCGCCTTCATCGATTTCTTTGATCAGGCTATGGGTGCCTTGCTTGTCGATGGTCCCAGCTATTGGCTTGATCAATGGGGAGCACCGGCCTGGCTTATTGCGGTGGGACCAAAGGGTGTCGGGGTCGGTATTCAGACCGTTTCGACTTTCATTCCCGTTATTGGCTTCCTGTTCCTGTTTCTGACCCTTTTGGAAGAAAGCGGCTATATGGCCCGCGCCGCTTTTGTCATGGATCGTGCCATGCGCACCATTGGCCTACCCGGCAAAAGCTTTGTTCCCATGTTACTCGGTTTTGGCTGCACCGTTCCGGCCATCATGGCAACGCGGACATTGGAGAAAAGACAGGAACGACTTGTCACGTCCCTGATGGCACCTTTCATGTCCTGCGGTGCGCGCTTGCCGGTCTATGCTTTGTTTGCGGCAGCCTTCTTTCCCAATAACGGTCAGAATCTGGTCTTTGGCTTGTATCTGATTGGATTGTGCTTTGCCATTTTCACCGGCCTTGTTTTGAAAGCCTGTTTCTTTTCAGGCAAAGCCGATCCTTTCCTGATGGAGCTGCCTCCCTATCACAAACCCAGCCTGATACTCGCCATTCAAAGAAGCGGAGAGAAACTCAAGCATTTCATTCTTGAAGCAGGGCAAGTTATTGTTGTGGTCATTCTGGCTCTCAGTCTTCTTTCTTCAATTGGTACCGATGGTAGCTTTGGCAACGAAGAAAGTGAGAATTCTGTTTTGGCCACGATCGGAAAATCTCTCACTCCTATCGTCGAACCGCTGGGGCTCAGTGAGGAGAATTGGCCAGCAACTGTTGGCCTGTTTACCGGTATCTTTGCCAAGGAAGCCGTTGTCGGCACGTTGAATTCTCTCTATGGCCAACTTGGCGCTGAAGAACAGGCGCAAGGAGATATATCAGCTGATCAGGATGAAGTCTTTGATTTGCTCTCCTCACTGACTGATGCCGCAGCAACCATTCCTGCAAACCTTTTGGATTTGACCACAAGCCTTACCGATCCATTGGGAATCGATATTGGCGATATTTCCAACCACACCATCGCCGCTGAGGAGCAGGAAGTGGACGTTCCAACCTTTGGTGCCATGGTGACGCGCTTTGACGGACAGCTGGGTGCCTTTGCTTATCTGTTGATGATCCTGCTTTACACCCCTTGCGTTGCAGCAATCGGCGCCATCTCACGCGAAATTGGCGGCCATTGGGCTTCATTTGCCGTGGTTTGGACAACCGGTCTTGCCTATGGTAGTGCAGTACTGGTTTATCAGCTTGGTACATTCAGCCAGCATCAGGCCAGCTCCAGCATCTGGATTGCTTGTATTCTGGGCTTTCTGGCTGTGGCAATCGGTTCCCTGTACCAATTTGGGCGTCGCTCACGAAGCTCGCAAATCCCCGTACAGGAGATGCCGTTGTGATCCTGAGAAAGCTTCTTCAGTATATACGTGAACGGCAACGGGTATCGTTAACCGATGTTTGTCTTCATCTGGACACAGAGCCAGATGCTGCAAAGGCCATGCTGCAGGATCTGGAAAAACGTGGCCGTATCCGCGCAATCGATCCTGCAGGCTGTAGCAAACAATGCTGTTTTTGCGAACCGGATGATTGCAGCCCCAAAATTTGGGAAAGCGTTTGAGTTGGCTTTTCTATAAGCGTATTGGCTGTTCTGTTTGCCAATCTAGTACCTTCAATTCGGGCCATAGGCGCATCATGCGTTTGGCTTTTTCACCATAATGTTTGACATTGCTTGGCAGGGAATGACAGGGACGGATGGTGAGCGCAAATATATCTTCCAACCCAAATGGCGCAGTAATGGAGAGGCTATCATCCTCTTCCAATCTCACCGCAACCGCGTGGGTGGTACACATATAATAATTGAGGCTATCGGCACTGGATTTTAGCTGCGGATAGGCATGGCCGAACTTTTCCGGATACCAAAGATGCACTCTCGCCTGATTGCGCACTTCCAAGCGATCGGCGAGATCTGGTATAGCGGCATTCACCTGCTCGATGATCAGATCTTCTGCGTCGTAGGAATTCTCAGCTGGATCAAAGTAGGCAATATCGAAATCCTTGATGCCGTGACCTTGGGATTTGCCGGTCAGGCAGTTCCACACGGTCTGATAGATGGCTCCTGAAACCAACCACCAATCAGGCAGATCCAATTCTCGCAAAGTCTGCAGAATTTCCACCAAATCCGGATCTTCCATGACAAAACGTGTCAGCAGAAAGCGACGCTCTTCTTCCTTCAATTTATCGCTTGAACTCTTTGCCACCAAATCTGGAGATTCCATGAGGCACTCCTTCGATCAAATTCAATTGAGTGTGCGAGATTCGTCCGATCTTAAGAAGCCTTAAATGCGTTCATCGACATTTTCTGCAATCTGGTCCGCATGAACGAACTTTCGCAGGAGAATTGCCAGACGGCGCCGACTTGATTTCAGGCCTGGAGAAAACTTTCTCTTCTGCCTTGTAGAATGCAAAAGAGCACAGCCCGTAAGGGCCGTGCTCTTCTTGATTGATCGAATGATGAGACCAGCCATTAGCCGCGCAACTCACCACCCGTAGACTTGGTCACTGCTGCTACGATTTTATTGGAAATCGCTTCGATTTCCTCATCGGTCAGTGTTTTGTCTTTCGGCTGAAGGGTCACTTCAAAAGCAACAGACTTCTTGCCTTCTGCCATATGCTCGCCCTCATAGAGGTCGAACAGATTGACACCAGCAATCAGCTTCTTGTCCGCACCGTTTGCGGCACGCAGAATGGTTGCTGCGCTCACATCGGTATCCACCACAAAAGCAAAGTCACGACGCAGAGGCTGCAAATCCGAGAGAACCAAAGCAGGCTTGGACTTGGTAGCCTTTTTCTTCGGAGTCGGGACATTCTCGATGGTGATCTCAAATGCACAAATCGGACCGTCGACCTTGAGCTGATCCAGAATTTTCGGATGCAGTTCACCAAAAGTACCAATCACATTTTTCGGACCAAGCTGGATCTTGCCGGAACGACCTGGATGATACCAGTCAGGACCGCCGGAGACGATCTGCAGTTTGGAGCTGTCCATACCCATAGACTCTAGTACGGCCAACGCATCGGCGCGTACGTCGAAGACATCGACAGAACCGGAAGCATCACGCCAGTGGCGGCCGGAACCTGCAATCTTGGCAGCACCACGGCGCAGACCGGTGGCATGCGTGAACTGCTCTTCCGGCTTATCACCAAGGAAGATCTGACCAACTTCAAACAATGCCAGATCGTTGAACCCACGATCCACATTGCGCTGTGCTGCTTGCATAAGGCCTGGCAAGAGGCTTGGGCGCATATCGGACAGATCTGACGAGATCGGGTTGATCAGGGTCAGCTCTGGCTTGCCGCCACCAAACATTTTGGCATATTTGGCTTCAGTGAAGGACCAGGTTACGGCTTCCACCATGCCACGGGCAGCAAGGCTGCGGCGAGCATTGCGGATGCGAACCTGTCGAGCTGTCAGCGGTGGTTTGGTCACAGCATTGAGACGCGGCAAGGCAATAGGTTTGACCTGATCAACGCCAATGACGCGCACGACTTCTTCCACGATATCAGCTTTGCCATGGATATCCGGACGGAAGGTTGGAACAGCGACCTTGACATCTTCACCATTGCCAGACACCCAGAAGCCAAGGCGCTTGAGCACGGTTTTGATTTCGATATCAGACGTCTCAAGACCAGCAAGACGCTTCACTTCCCCCATAGGGAAGTCGATGATCTTGTCCTTGACCGGTGCTTCACCAGCAATGACGATATTGGATGGCTCACCACCACACAGATCCATCACCATTTGCGCGGCTGCATATTGGCCCGGAATCACGAAAGCAGGATCAACAGTGCGCTCGAAACGATAGCGCGCATCGGACTGAATGCCGACGGTACGGCCAGATTTGGCGATACGGATCGGATCGAACCATGCGCACTCGATCAGCACGTTTGTGGTGTCATCAGATGAGCCAGTGCTCTCGCCACCCATGATGCCACCAAAGCCGATTGCGCCGCTGTCATCAGCGATCACGCAAACATCGGTCGGAACATCATATTCCTTGCCATCCAGTGCGGTAAGCTTTTCACCTTCACGGCCCAAACGAGCATGGATGTTACCGGTCAGCTTGTCAGCATCATAAACATGCAGCGGGCGACCCCGATCATAGGAGATATAGTTGGTGATATCGACCAGTGCATTGATCGGGCGCAGACCGATGGCACGCAGGCGTGCCTGCATCCAATCCGGGCTTGGGCCGTTCTTGACACCTTTGACATAAATGCCGGTGAAAATCGGACATGGGCTGTTATCGCCATCTTCGAATTTCAACTCGATGCCGACAGGGCTCTCAAAGGTGCCTTTGATTTCCGCTGGTGTTTTTTCCCTCAGAGTGCCAAGACCAGCACCGGCCAGATCGCGGGCAACACCATAAACGCCAAGCGCGTCACCACGGTTTGGGGTGATGGCAATGTCGATGACCGGATCATCAAGCCCCAGAATTGGTGCAAAAGGCTCACCTATTGGAGCATCTTCTGGCAGCTCAATAATGCCATCATGCTCTTCCGAGAGGCCCATTTCGCGTTCGGAACACATCATACCGTTGGATTCGACACCACGGATCTTGGTTGGCTTCAGCTTCATGCCGTTGGTCGGAATGACAGCGCCATTCTCGGCCAGAACAACCTTGATACCAGCACGGGCATTGGGCGCGCCACAGACGATCTGCAGCACTTCCTTGCCGGTATTGACCTTACAGACGCGCAGCCGATCAGCATCAGGATGCTGATCGGCTTCTTCGACATAAGCAACGGTGAAGTCTTTCAGGATCGCAGCCTGATCAATGACTTCTTCCACTTCGAGGCCGATGATGGTCAGCTTTTCGAGGATTTCCTCAAGGCTTGCGTCAGTCTCGAGATAGTCCTTCAGCCAGGATAGTGTGAATTTCATGAGGACAGCCCTCCAACAAGGCCAGGAATATCGAGCGGTGCAAAGCCATAATGATCGAGCCAGCGTTTGTCGCCATTGAAGAAGGCGCGCAGATCAGGCATGCCATATTTCAGCATTGCCAGACGATCGATACCCATGCCCCAGGCAAAGCCGGTATATTTGTCCGGATCCAGATCGCAATTGCGCAACACATTCGGATGCACCATGCCGCAACCCAGAATTTCCAGCCAGTCATCACCTTCACCGATGCGCAGCTCGTTGCCAACGCGCTGACAGCCGATATCCACTTCCATGGATGGCTCGGTGAACGGGAAGTGAGACGCGCGGAAACGCATCTTGATATTATCGACCTCGAAGAATGCCTTGCAGAATTCTTCCAGAACCCATTTCAGATGACCCATATGAGCGCCTTCTTCGATCACCAGACCTTCAACCTGATGGAACATCGGGGTGTGGGTCTGATCCGAATCGCAACGATAGGTTCGGCCAGGGCAGATCACGCGGATCGGAGGTTCCTGACTGGTCATGGTGCGAATCTGAACAGGGGAGGTATGGGTACGCAGAACCATCTGGGAGCCATCTTCCTTTTCTGGCAGGAAGAAGGTGTCGTGCTCCAGACGAGCCGGATGATCCGGCGGGAAGTTCAGCGCAGTAAAATTATAGAAATCAGTCTCGATGTCCGGACCTTCAGCAACCGCAAATCCCATATCGGCAAAAATAGCGGTCAGCTCTTCGGTGACCTGAGCGATTGGATGCACACGACCTTCGAAAGTGCTGCCCTGGCGGGTCGGCAGCGTGACATCAACCGTCTCGCTCAGCAGACGGGCATTCAGTGCCTCTTCCTTCAGCACATCCTTGCGAGCAGAAATTGCATCGCCAACGCGCCCTTTCAGGCCGTTGAGGGCCGGGCCCATTTCCTTGCGCTCCTCCGGGGTCATCTTACCCAGAGTTTTCATCATTTCCGAGATCTTGCCCTTTTTGCCCAGAGCGGCAACGCGCACTTCTTCCAAAGTGGCTTCGTTGATTGCTCCTGCGATATTGGACAGGATCTCCTGTTCCAGACTATTGAGTTCCGACATAACAAATTCCGATATGGACTTTTGCGCCGAACGAAGCCGGCGATCAGGATCGATTTGTTTGCGTTTTTAGCAGATTGACCGCTACATTCCAGCTTCTTTTGCTGCAAAGCAGGTCATCCATGCTCAAAAGACAAAGAAAAACCCGCATCAACGGATCGATGCGGGTTCTTGGGTATCAAAGATGCTTTAGCATCGAGTCATTAAGCTGCGGCAGATTTGGCCTTTTCAACCAGAGCACCAAATGCTTCTGGCTGATGGATTGCCATATCGGACAGAACTTTACGATCGATTTCGATGCCAGCCTTGTTCAGGCCATCGATGAAGCGACCATAGGTCAGGCCCTGTTCGCGCACAGCAGCGTTGATACGCTGGATCCACAGTGAGCGGAAATTGCGCTTCTTGGTCTTACGGTCGCGATAAGCGTACTGACCGGCTTTTTCAACCGCCTGTTTCGCTACGCGAATGGTGCTTTTACGACGGCCATAGTAACCTTTGGCAGCCTTGAGGACTTTTTTGTGACGGGCGTGAGCCGTTACACCGCGTTTTACACGTGACATATCTGAAAACTCCTAGAAAGAATGCGTCAGGTTCTTATGCGTAAGGCAAGAACTGTTTGACGACTTTGGCATCCTGATCTTTGAGAATGGTGGTGCCACGAGCAGTACGGATGAATTTGGTGGTACGTTTGATCATACCATGGCGCTTGCCAGCTTGACCTGCACGGATTTTACCAGAACCGGTCACCTTGAAGCGCTTCTTCGCGCCGGACTTTGTCTTCAGCTTGGGCATTTTGCTCTCCTGAATCCAATAGGATTGTTGATCTTGTGCTCGAAACCTTTCTCTTCCTCTGGCAAACAGAGGAAAAACAAGTCTCGGATTGAGCATTCTGACTCACCACGGCAGCCCTAAACCCAAAAAAGGAGAATAAGCCGGATGAGCCGAGACTGGCGGGTTATAGCCATGCAGGGAAAATGAATCAAGAGGCGTCAGTACGAATCTAGCCCCGAAAATACAAAAACCCGGAAGTTTTTCCGGGTTTTCATTGCCTATCTGCAAATAGAAGGATTAGCAGAGATCGATCAGGTGGCTTTTGGTGCCAGAATCATGATCATCTGGCGGCCTTCCAGCTTTGGCTCCAGCTCCACCTTGGTGCGCTCTGCCAACTCGGCCTTGACCCTTCTCAGAAGCTCCATGCCCAAATTCTGGTGGGCCATTTCACGACCACGGAAACGCAGGGTGAACTTGACCTTGTCGCCAGCATCCAGAAAACGATTGGCATTGCGCAGCTTGACTTCATAGTCATGGGTATCGATGTTCGGACGCATTTTCACTTCCTTGACATCAACAACCTTCTGCTTCTTGCGCGCTTCGGCCGCTTTCTTCTGAGCCTGATATTTGTACCGGCCATAATCCATGATCTTACAGACCGGTGGCTTGGCATTTGGGGAAATCTCTACGAGATCCAGACCCGCCTCTGAAGCCATGTCCAGTGCCTGACGTGTCGGCACGGCCCCATGGTTATCACCCTTATCATCGATGAGCTGAACTTCGTCTACACGGATTTGGTTATTTGTGCGCGGTCCCGTTTCCCGGGTTGGCTGCGCTCGATACGGACGGCGAATGGTCGTAGTCTCCTAAATAATTGTCGAAATCGGTTCGCTGCATAACATATGCCTTACAGGAGGCCAGCTTGCAAGTCTTTCTCGCGCCTTGATAGGACGCAAGCCTTGAGATTTCCTTGCACTGTCAACAATTGGGCATAAAGTCTCGATGAAATTGCGGGTTATTCCTTAGCGACCAGCGTCGAACCGATCAATTGATCATAAACGGCCATGGTTTGCTGTCCCATGGATTGCAGTGAAAAGGTCTTTGCAACATGGTCACGTGCCTTAATCGCCTGTTCACTGGTCTTATCAGCTTTTGAGGTCAGCGATTTGACTACGGCGTCTTGCCATGCTTTTTCATCGCCATGAGTTAAACTTTGCCCTAGCCAGCTATCACCTTCAAACCCTTCTGGGGCAGCTACGACCTCGGGCTGCGCACCCAAATCACCGACCAGAACAGGCGTTTGCATGGCAAGGCTTTCTGCCGCAGAGCGGCCAAATGTCTCTGCATCCTGCGAAGGCACGATGGTCACATCCGCCAGAGCATAAGCCGCAGGCATATCTGCACAATGACCTACGCGTTTGACCATGTCCTGCAAACCATGCGTTTTAATCAGGGCATCCAGCTCTTCAACGTAACTTTGCCGTCCCTGATCATCCCCGATCAAAGCCACCTGAAAGGAAAGCCCTCGTTCCTTCAATACTCCCAAAACCGGGAGAATGAAGGCTTGCCCTTTCCAGCGCGTCAGACGAGAGGGAAGCAGCAGAACCGGGCGCTCATCCAACCCCCACTTGCTGCGCAAAGCTTGCTTCTGCTCGCCGGAAATCACAGCAGGATCAAATTTTTCCAGATCAACACCACGATAAATGACGGTAAGGCGATCTTTGGCATCTGGATTACGCCCTGCTACCAGATCGCGGGTATAGCCAGAATTGGCAATCACCACATCGCCCTTGGCCATGACCGAATTATAGAAGGCCTTGAAGCGGCCCTTTTGACTGTAGGCCCCGTGATAGGTGGTAACAAAAGGTACCCCAGCTCTTCTGGCTGCAAGATAAGCCGACCAAGCCGGTGCTCGTGAGCGAGCATGCACCAGATCCACGCCCTGCTCCTTGATCATTTTCTCGATCTGTTTGGCATGGCTATGAAGGATCTTGAAGGGATTTTTGGTTCTGCCTTCAAACTCCAATTGAACGCCGCCCATCTCTTCAAGATCCGCGCTCAAACGGCCGCGCTCGGACGCCACCAATGCCTTGCCCCCGGCATCGATAATGGCCTTGGCGATATCCACTGTTCCACGTTCAACGCCGCCGGAATCGAGCCAAGGAATAACTTGCAATATGGTCGGGGCGTTTTTCATGCTACAGCCTTGAGGCAAAGGCGCGACTCAATGGAGGCGCGAAGGAATATTTGACGGAGACATAGCAATGACTGCCATTCAGATGCAAATGCTTAACGTGGGCGGACGGGAAATCAAGTTCAATCACCGCCCCGGAAAAGACAGCGCATGTGGCGTCTTTTGGATGGGCGGCTATAAATCCGACATGGAAGGTTCCAAGGTTCTGGTGCTTGATGAATGGGCTGAGAAAACCGGCCATGGCTGCATGCGCTACGACTATTCCGGTCATGGTATTTCGGGTGGTGCCTTTACCGACGGCACCATTTCCAAATGGCTCGAAGAAAGCCTTGCCATTTTCAACAGAACGGAAGGCGAGCAAATTATCATCGGCTCTTCCATGGGCGGCTGGCTGGCGCTGCTGCTAACCGTTGCGCATATCAAGGCCATTGGCGTCGAGAATAGCCGCATCAAAGGCCTCATCCTGATTGCACCTGCAATCGATATGACCAAGGATCTGATGTGGGACAAATTTGACGACGAGATCCGCGCAGGCATGAAAGCGACCGGCGTTTATGAGCAGCCAAGTGACTATGGCGAACCTTATCAGATCACCCTTGATCTGATTGAAGACGGCAAACAGCATCTGTTTGGTGACGCCATGATAGAGACCGGCTGCCCGGTTCATATCCTGCAAGGGGTTCTGGATGACGCCGTGCCATGGCAAATGGCCGTTGATCTTGTTTCTCGCCTCGCCCGCGATGACGTGCGGCTCACCCTCGTCAAAGACGGCGATCATCGCTTGTCTCGCGACGAAGACTTGGCCCGGCTTATTCGATGCGTCGAGGAGATGCTTTAACGATCCAGGATCATCATTCCATGCGGCTCACCACATACATATTTTTATTTCTGATCGCGGCAGCACCTGCATATGCTGTCGATATTGTGCGTACAGCGTTGAACGAACAAGAATTTAGCCAGGAAAAGAACAAAAGAATAGACAGGGAGGCAGCTCGGAATTTCCAACGCTGGAACAAAAACCCAGACATTATATGGGACTGTGACAGTATTCCGCTGTCCCGTACCAATTGCTCTATCACCACTCTACTATGGAAGTCATTCAAGATTAGAGATAAGGGAATAAAGCTGTTTCCTTATGGGCTTTTTTCAAAAAAAACCTACCCCAATATCCATTTCAATATTTCAGGAAATGTGCCGGGCTGCAGGATCGAAAACCATCCCAACCTAACTTTTGTTGACGTTGGGAACATCGATAGATCAGCTATATATCAGTGCATAAATGGCAGTATCCTCGCACATTATAACTTTAACGGAAATGTTAAATTTCCGAATATTATCAGCATAATAGCAGCAGAACACTTACTACAAACCACTCCGCCAGCAACAGATGTCGACCAGATTTTCAACGAGATTGAAGCAGTTATCAATCAGCGAAAATGGCAATGATCTATCTGAGCAATTTAACACCTGCCGCGGTTTGAATTTCCGCTTCCAAACCAATCTCATCTGAGTGCCTCAGAACGACCCTTTGATCCGTAAAGCGTGGTTTCAGAAAGGCTTCGATCTCATCCATGTTTGGGTGAGAGATAGTGAGTTTGAGCAAGCGACAGCCAAGATCGATCATGTTGCCTGATGGATGCGGCCCCTCTGGCCATTCAATCAGGATTGGGCACGTGCCATCAAACGGCAAGCGACCATCATCAGAGGTCGAGAATTGCCAATGCAGATCGCCACGTGCCATGTCGATGGCTTTGCCCATCTGAGCCGGAGCATCACTGAGGGTTTGCTGGATATCACTGGTTCCGACAATCCAGGTTGCCAAGGAAGCATCACTCTTCAAGGGAAAGTCAAACCCGAACCATCTGGGGTGGTCAGGCTTAGGCGCATCAGGGTCGATGGCTATGACTTCCATATATTCATTGCCGCCCAAACTCATCAGTCGATTATGGGTACCCATTTTTGGATGCTGACCGCCCGGAGGCACGGTGATGCCCAGCTGATCTTCAACATGTTTGAGACCAGCCTCCAACGACGTTGCGACCACGGCGATATGATCAAGGACCAGATGATCTTGCTGCATGAGACTTGCCCTTTATGAAGAGTTCAGACAATTCGGGCAAGTTCCTCCCCGACCTTGATCAGGGTTTCCTTGCCCTCGGCACTGTTGACGATGAGATCACCAGAAAACTGGATTTTGCCCGGTTCAAAGACGAGAACCGTGGTGGAGCCACCAAATTTGAAATAACCTTTTTCATCCATCGCCTTGACCGGGCCGGATGTCTTGGTGTTGACGATTGCGCCAACCCCGAAAGCCCCTACTTCAACATAAGCAAGGGTGCCAGCTTTCTCGGTCTCGATCAGGGTATAGGTGCGTTTATTCTCACCAAAAACATCAGGGCCTGCCCCCAAGGCAATCGGATTGACCGAGTGCAACGCGCCCTCGATATCCCGGCTTTCCGTGATCATGCCATCGCAGGGAAAGTGATAACGGTGATAGTCAGCCGGGCAGAGACGCACGATTGCCAATGCGCCACCGACAAAGCGCTCATGAATGCCAGGCAACATCTTCTCTATTGAAAACGGATAGCCCTTGACCGGGGCAAAGTCGTTGCCATCCAATTCCGGGAAGACCAGCACCCGACCATCGGCAGGACTGAGAATCAGATTGGGATCGGTGCGATATGGGCGCGCTTCCGGCTTCAGATGCCGGATGAAAAATTCATTGAAATTGTTATAGCTGTTTTTGGGATTGGCAAATTCGCTCTCATCAATGCCAAGTTCCTTGATGGTTGGATCGATCTTGCTCCTGGAAAGCGCAGAATCGTAATAAGCCCCCATCAACTTGCTGATCAAGGGTGAGCGAAACAGCATCTTTTCGATCAAGGATGAACTGGCATCCTGATAGGCCCAGCGGATCCATTTTTCGCCCAGCACCACCTCTTCAAACTCATCTCCGGTCTGACGATCGATGATGCAGATTGGTTGGCGCTGGCTCATGTCTTTTTATCCTTATTGGCTCGCATTGCGAGCGTCGTTTGGCGAATCAAGGTCTCACCTAAGTAGAAAACCGGAAACTTCCGCTGCACACACAGCCATAGAAATGATGTCAGAACAAGCTTTTACAATCCTGCCTGTGCAAAGCTCTTTTTGACGAAGATTGATATTTCTGCACTTTTCGACATGTGGCGATGAATACTAATCTTAAGACGCATCAAATGTCTTGCTCCCGTCATTTGGCTGGGATCTACTGTTCTCAATCATTTGATCATGCGTGCCGTTCTGTTCGCATTTCTCGATCAAATGAATCCACCTGTTTCTAATTCCACCTCTATTCAAAGATATTTTTTCGGGGAGATATTGATGAATATTCTAAAATCCTTTTTTTGCGCTGGTCTGATGAGCAGCACGATGGCTGCAACTTCGATGGTTTCTGGCTCCGCCATAGCTGCCGAGGTCAAACTGCGCCTGCTTGAGACCACAGACATTCATGTGCATCTGGCCGACTATGATTATTATCGCGACAAACAGTCCGACAAGGTTGGCCTTGCCAAGGTCTCCAGCCTTTTAAAAACTGCCCGGTCTGAGGCCAAGAATTCCATGCTGTTTGACAATGGTGATCTTATTCAGGGCAATCCGTTGGGCGATTACATCGCCAAGGAAAAAGGCCTGAAGGATGGCGAGGTTCATCCGGTCTACAAAGCCATGAATATGCTGAATTATGATGCTGCCAATATCGGTAATCATGAATTCAATTACGGTCTGGATTTCCTCAAAAAATCCATCAAGGGCGCAAATTTTCCTTATGTGCTGTCCAATGTCTATGTGCTGGATGGTGATAAAGACCCTTCCAACGACAAGCCGCTTTATGATCCTTACATCATCATCGATAAGGAAGTTGTAGCCGAAGATGGCTCCAAACATATAGTCAAGGTTGGCGTGATCGGCTTCACCCCGCCGCAGATCATGCAATGGGACAAAGCCAATCTCGAAGGCAAATTGCGTGTTGAAGACATAATCGACAGTGCAAACAAATATGTTCCGCAAATGAAGGAAAAAGGTGCCGATATCATCGTCGCCATTCCGCACTCCTCAGTCTCTACATCCGAGCGCAAAGGCATGGAAGAGAACGCCTCCGCCTATCTTTCCAAGGTTGAAGGCATTGATGCCATCCTGTTTGGCCATGGTCATCTAGTCTTCCCTTCCAAGAAATATGAAGGCTTCCCGGGTGCAGATGTCGCGAAAGGTACTCTCAATGGTGTTCCAGCCACCATGCCTGGATTCTGGGGCTCACATCTGGGTGTAATTGATCTGACGCTTTCTGGAGAGACTGGAAATTGGAAAGTTTCTGATGGTACCGGGTCTGTGCGTGGTATTTACAAGCGCGATGGCCGCAAGACCATTCCGCTGGTGGAAGCCGATGTTGCCATCAATGAAGCCATCAAGCACGAACATGAGGAAACCATCGCCTATATGCGCAAAGGCGTTGGCAAGACCACAGCTCCGATCAATAGTTATTTCGCACTGGTGGCCGATGACCCATCCATTCAGATCGTGACGAATGCACAGAAATGGTATGTTCAGAAGCTGATCAATGGTTCTGAATATGATGGACTACCAGTGCTCTCAGCTGGAGCTCCGTTCAAGGCTGGCGGTCGCGGTGGCCCGGACTATTTCACCGTGGTGCCGGCAGGTGAGATCGCTCTTAAAAATGTGGCCGATCTCTATATCTATCCAAACACCCTGCGTGTGGTGAAAATGACTGGCTCTGAAGTGCGTGAATGGTTGGAAATGTCCGCCGGGCAGTTCAACCAGATCAAACCGGGCACGGAAGGCGAGCAAGCCCTGATCAACACCGATTTCCCATCCTATAATTTTGATGTGATTGATGGTGTCACATACAAGATCGATGTCTCAAAGCCAGCTCGCTATAGCAAGAAAGGTGAAAAGGTTTCTGACGGCCACCGCATTGTTGACATGATGTTTGGCGGCAAGCCAGTTGACCCCAAACAGGAATTCGTCATTGCCACCAATAATTATCGCGCCAGCGGTGGTGGCAATTTCCCCGGGCTCAAAGGCGACAATATCATCATTTCAGCACCGGATGAGAACCGCACCATTCTGGCCAATTACATTTTCGATCAGAAGACCATCAACCCATCCGCCGATAAGAATTGGGGCTTTGCACCATTGAGCGGCAAGGCAAAGGTCTCCTTCACCTCCAGCCCATCTGCCAAGGATGTGGCAACCAGCATGGGCTTTGAAACCATGGGCATGGCAGAAAACGGCTTTGCCAAATATCGGATTGATCTCAGCGAATAAGCTGGAATTCAGACAAACGAAAAGCCCGGTCGGAATAATTCTGGTCGGGCTTTTATAGTCAGGCAATTATTCTGACTATAAACCTTTTAGGCCCAAGACAGGCCCAACTCTTTTTGCAACTTCTTGGTCAGCTTACGACCAATGATTTCATGGGCCGCATCGATATGAGATTTGATCTCTTCATCGTCCATGGCATCCATACTCTCCAACTGTACCCATTTGGCTCGCGCCAGATAGGGAGCCGGGATGATATCTTCCTGATCGGGCAGGACTTCGAACGCCAAATCCGAGACCTTGAAGCTGATCTTGATGCCAAGCTTACCTGTTTCCTTATCCTCAACATCCTCTCCCCAATTGGAGCAGATGGCGAAAATCTTGCCACCGACTTTCCAGACGGATGCATTGCCCCATTGAATGACATTGGTCGTTGCCGTCAGGCTGGCGCAATAGGCATCAAATTCTTCTCTGGTCATGGTAATGGTCTCTATTTCAAGATATTTTAACTCGCCTGATCAGGGGATGGCAGGCAGATTTGAAAATGTGCACCAGGAGAGCGTTCCAGCAATGCGATACTCCCGCCATGGGCCTGAACCAGCTCTGCCGAAATTGCGAGACCAAGACCGGTTCCACCTTTGCGAACCGACCCCTGGAACGCCTTGAAAAGCGATGCTTTCGCCTGCTCTGGCACTCCGGGTCCGGTATCCGAAATCACGATATCCGTCTTGTCGCCGGTTTCCTCCGCAAAGATTTCCAGTCGGGAAATAACACTTTCGCTATCTGCATCTTCGTTTTTCATGACCTGAACGGAATTGCGGCACAGATTCAGCATGATACGGAACAATTGACCAGGATCCGCATAGACTTCCAGATTTTCTGGAACCGCATTCGAGAAGGCGATTTCGCTTTTACCCGACAGATCCAGAAAGTCAGCGACTTCATCAGCCACTTTGTGCAAATTGAGCAATCGCTTTTCCGGTGGCTCTTCCTGCGCCTTTCCATATGACATCACGGCACGCGAATAATCGACTGCCCGATCCAACGCCCCCATGATCTTTGGAACGACACGCTGGACGGTCGGATCTTCCAACATGCTCAGACGATCAGAGAAAAGCTGCGCAGACGCCAGGATGTTGCGCAAATCATGATTGATTTTCGAGACTGCAAGGCCAAGATCGGCAAGGCGCTTCTGCTTGCTCAAGGTTCTGGCCAGTGCCATTTCCATGCGAGCAAGCTGCTGTTCGGTCATACCGATTTCATCCTGACGACCAGATGGTTTGATCACCGCAGTGACGTCATCAGGATTGTGCGAAAAGCGCACCATGCTTCGAGACATCCTGAGGATCGGTCGAATGAGCAAGCCGCGCAGCGAGAGATAGACAAGTGTGGCCGTGATCACCGAGATTACCAGCGACAATACCAGGATATTGATGGCAAACTGAAACATTGCCTGACGCAAGGGGGTTTCGTCGAAAACCAACTCAATCACGCCCTTGGTATAGGCGGACTCTCCCATCACACGAATGGTCCTGCCATCTCCCCACATCAAGGTATCGAATGCTGCAAATATCGACTGGACAGGTGTCATGGCACCGATATCGTCATCCCGCCGGATAACACCTGGCATGTCAATCATCGCAAGCAATTGACGCTGGCCTTCCTTGCGCAGCGCGAGTGTCTGAACCTTGAGTCGATCCAGGAGAGTTTCCTCGAACATCTCATTCATCATATCTGGTGAGGCTTGCGTATAGGCAAGTGCAGCCACTTCAGCCAGTTCGAGTTTCCTCGAGAGCCAATCCACGCGGAATTTGGAAATGGATGGCACGAAAATGAGCACTTCGCTAAGCATGACAAACAGGATTGTCAGCAACAGGAGCTTTGAGGAAAGGCTGAAACCCTTGACCTTCAAATCCTCCGGATCCGGCTGCAATGGCAGAGATTTGACCTCACCATTTGTCAAGCCGTTCGCGCCCTCGCTCTCAATTGGGTGAGCTGAAACAGTGTTGTTTGCATTCTCGCTCATTGTCTTGCACCTCGATCGCCCGTTTTCACCAGTAATGCGCAAAAAGGTTCAACGAATCATTGTTTTTATGCCCCTATCAACCAGTCTAGACCATCGAGCCAGCGATCTGAATGGATCATTCTCATCCGTTCACCATTGCGCTGGCCAAGGCAGTACAGATCGTCCATAGTGTGCTTTCATTTCGACTCGTTTTTGCAATTGGCAAGGAGCCCCCATGTCCGCCAACGGCTTTGCTGGCTACGATTTTACCGCTTTTGACGGGATCGATACCTGGATCTTTGATCTCGACAACACGCTCTATCCTCCCTCTACCAATCTGTTCAAACAGATGAACGAAAAAATGAGTGATTATGTGGCGCGGCTTCTGGATATCCCGGTGGATGAGGCAACCACTCTTAGAGAGGGCTATTACAAGGAGCATGGCACAACCCTGCGCGGCTTGATGATCGAGCATGACATTCATCCTGATGATTTTCTGGAACATGTCCATAATATCGATCACACTTGGGTGAAGCCTGACCCGGACCTTGCAAGGGCTATCTGCGCCCTACCCGGTAAACGCTATATCTTTACCAATGGCACCGAAAAGCACGCCCTCGCCGTGGCCGAGCGCCTTGGTATTACCGATCATATTGATGACATCTTCGATATTGTTTGGGCTGATCTGGATCCGAAACCCAATCGGGCACCGTATGAAAAACTCTTGTCCGAGACCGGTTTGAATCCCAAAAATTCAGCCATGTTTGAAGATCTGGCCCGTAATCTCAAGGTACCCCATGATTTAGGAATGCAAACAATTTTGATGGTTCCCGGTCATACGAAAGCGGTCTTTCAGGAAAGCTGGCAAGCCAAGGGCCCGGAAGCGCCCCATGTCGGCTATGTAAGCGATGATCTTGCCAAATTTCTGCATGGCGTTCTGGACCACCGTGAGATTGATCCCTCAATGCTTTCCCAAGATCTGTAAGCCCCGCTTGCTCCCCCTATACCCTCGCAACGTGATAATCCATAATACTGGTCCTTTAGCCAAGAACCAACAGTTTACGTAATATGTCGTTGAAAGCTTCTGGCCCATGAGGCAAAGTAGGGCAGCTTTTTTGAAACAAGATAGCAATTGAAGGGACTGCAGAGGTAGTCCGAGCTCTAATCCGTGACACGCCATGTGAGACAGAAAGCGAACTTGCACCCTTTGGCTGAACACGCTAGCCATAGCATCAACCAACCAATTGGGCAGATCTTATGATTTGCCGTCCGGATTTTGCATGATTGCCACTTTGCTGCCACTTCAGGAGGACTTGATGGCTTACGAACATATTTTGACAGAGACCCGCAATGGCGTTGGCCTGATCACTCTTAACCGCCCCAAAGCACTGAATGCGCTTTGCTCGGACCTGATTGCCGAAGTATCAGAAGCTTTGGACGGGTATGAGAAAGACGAGAAGATTGGTGCTGTTGTCATTACCGGATCTGAAAAAGCCTTCGCCGCAGGCGCCGATATCAAAGAAATGTCCTCCATGAGCTATATGGATGCCTATCTGGGTGATTTCATCACGCCTTGGGATCGTGTTGCACAAAACCGCAAGCCCATCATTGCCGCTGTTGCCGGTTATGCACTCGGAGGTGGCTGCGAGCTGGCCATGATGTGTGATTTCATTCTTGCCGGTGACAACGCAAAATTCGGTCAGCCGGAAATCACTCTCGGCGTCATGCCAGGTGCCGGTGGTTCCCAGCGCCTGACCCGTTTCGTCGGCAAATCCAAAGCCATGGATATGTGCCTGACCGGTCGCATGATGGATGCAGAGGAAGCCGAGCGCTGCGGTTTGGTATCACGCATCGTTCCAGCAGGTGATCTGGTGGAGGAAGCCGTCAAAACCGCGCAGAAGATTGCCGACTTCTCCCTGCCAATCGTCATGATGACCAAGGAAAGCGTCAATCGCTCTTATGAGACCACGCTCAATGAAGGCCTGAAATTTGAGCGTCGCCTGTTCCATTCCATGTTTGCAACCGAAGATCAGAGCGAAGGCATGGCCGCTTTCGTCGACAAGCGCAAACCACAATTCAAGAACAAGTAACTCCATTGACGGATTTCCGTTGAAAGACAATTGCAAAGGCGCGGGAGGCTTCTCGCGCCTTTTGTTATTTCAACAGAGCACAATGTCGCTTTGATCGGAATATAAATCAGTTGACGGTTATAAAGCACTACACTATAAGCACGGCCTGATGGCGGCCTCCATGTGCCGCCTTTTGTTGTCGAATTCTATTCGACTTTGTTTGAGACCAGCAAAGGCCCTTCATAGATAAGTCCTTTGTGAGGTAACTGCTCGTCCTTCTGGCCCAATCGAAGATTGCGCTGTTGCGATGCAGCGGCAAAGAAAAGGAACAGGCTCCAATGGCCAATACCACTTCAGCCAAAAAGGCTACCCGTAAAATTGCCCGCAAAACTGCCATCAACAAGGCCCGCCGCACTCGTGTACGTGGTTGCCTGCGCAAGGTAGAAGAAGCAATCGCCGCTGCCGATCAGGCTGCTGCCAGCGAAGCACTGCGTATTGCTCAGTCTGAACTGATGCGCGCTGTTTCCAAGGGTGTGTTCCATAAAAACACCGCATCTCGCAAAGTCTCTCGCCTGTCCAAGCGCATCAAAGCGCTTTCTGCATAAGCAGCAGGTATTGCTTTCAAAAAGCCCGGACCAGATTGGCCGGGCTTTTTTCATGATATGCCTTCTCAGCCCTGAATTGGATCATTTGGTATCCGGATTTTTGCCTAATATAAAATAACCATATATATCAAATACTTGTTTGAATTTCACTAAAGATGCGATTCTTGCTGATCGATTCTTACAAGGTCAATATGGTACGGCAAAAAAAAAATATGCGGTGAGAGTCTTGTCAATTGCGCAGACGAGGGCTTCCGGGATTGCTTTGAGTCGCAACATGTTAGGTCTGGTCAAGAGATTGGTTAAAAAAGTTTTAAACTTTTTGATCCCTTCTCAAAGCAAAGAATCTGGTTGTGAGTCTGTTGCGTGGAATGAGAAGGCTGTGTATTGTCAAACTACTGTAAATACAAGGATAGAGAGCAACGTCACGTAGCAAGTCTTAAACGTTACGAACGAAAACAGGCTCAGTATTTCTTGTGGATTTCGTATGAGTTCGGCTAGTACTTTCTGGACATCACCTGTGAGCAGCAGGTCGAAATCTTTGTCTTACATCAAGACAGGCAGTATTTGACGACAGACGCCTTCCGGTTTTCTGTCCTGCTCATAGCAAAACGGCGTTCTAACAGTTACAAACAACGGTGCCAGTCGCCTGTTGTGAGGGTTTATATGTCAAATACCGGTTTTGATTGTTATGCAGGTGATATCTGTACTCAGGAGGCCTGGCAGATATTGGAGCATAACAATAAGGCGGTTCTCATTGATGTCCGAACTCATGCTGAATGGAGCTTTGTCGGGGTTCCTGATCTGACGGGACTTGGCAAATCTGTTTTGCAATTGGAATGGCTTTCCTATCCTGCCATGCAGGTTCATGCCGATTTTGGGGAGCGGCTGCTGGAAATGCTATCCGAACATGGTGCTGACCAACAGGCGCCTTTGTTGTTTCTATGTCGCTCCGGGGTCAGAAGCCGGAATGCTGCCATCGTCATGACAAAGGACTGGTCCGGGCCATGCTACAATGTTGCTGGTGGTTTTGAGGGTGATCTTGATGCCGGGGGGCATCGGGCGACTGTTTCGGGATGGAAAAAAGATGACCTGCCCTGGCGACAATTTTGATGAAGATTCCGAATTGCCGAATTGCGCGGCATAGGATAAGACACACAGTCTGGTCAGACTTACCCACTGATAAACGGGACCTCTGGCTGAGAAACAAACGAGCTGTTGAAGCGGCTAGCACACGAAAAGAAAACGATTATGCAGCAAACGGCCACAAAGGGAAACGCGGAAATGGAGATGGGTGCGGCAGCTCATCAAGCTTTTCAGGAGGCTGACTCCCCAAAAGAGGAGCCTTCAGTGAAAGTTGGCAAAGAAGAATGGGATCGTGTTAAATCACGGTTGCGTACAGAACTTGGTGAAGATGTATTTTCCAGCTGGTTCGCCAGCGTGGAATTGGAAGGCGAGCAAAATGGCCTCGTCATCCTGTCAGTCTCGACCCGGTTCCTCAAATCATGGATTCAATCGCATTATGGTGAGCGCTTGATGGCGCTTTGGCGTGAAGAGTGTGAGCATGTGCGACGCATTGATCTTTATGTCCGCGGTGCGGTGCGACCAAAACCAGCCCCGACCAAGACAGCAGCCCCTAATCCCGCAGGCAATGCAGCGGTTGGTGGTATGGCTGGAGCAGCCGGACTTGCCGGTGCACAGGCTAGCGAAAATGATCAACTTGGCGGATCTCCACTTGATCCACGCTTGACGTTCGAGACCTTTGTCGTTGGTCAATCCAACACTCTGGCCCATGCAGCGGCCAAGCAAGTGGCTCTGGCTCAACCAGGTCAGCCGGTTTCTTTCAACCCTCTCTTCCTGCATGCCTCTGTTGGCTTGGGTAAAACCCATTTGCTGCAAGCTATTGCCTGGGAAGCAAAGCGTTCCAATCCTGGCGCAAAGGTCCTTTACCTGACCGCCGAGCGCTTCATGTATTCCTTTGTGCAGGCTCTGAAAAGCCAGTCTGCACTGGATTTCAAGGATACTTTGCGCGACATCGATATTTTGCTGATTGATGATCTGCAATTCCTGCAAGGCAAGAGCATTCAGCAGGAATTCTGTCACACGCTGAACAGCCTCATTGATGGTGCACGTCAGGTTGTTGTGGCTGCGGATCGCCCACCGGTTGAACTGGAAAGTCTGGATGAGCGCGTACGGTCTCGTCTTGCCGGTGGTCTGGTCAGTGAATTGCAGCCTTTGGAGAAGGAACTTCGCCGTTCCATTCTCTCCGACCGTGCTCTGCAGGCATCCCGCCGTGATCCAAATCTGGCCATTCCAGATGTCGTACTGGATCATGTTGCAGGTATCATTCGCTCCAATGGCCGTGATCTGGATGGTGCCTTCAACCGCCTGATGGCTCATAATCAGTTGACTGGCGCTCCGATCACCATCGAAATGGCCGAGCAGGCCCTGAAAGATCTGATCCGCTCCAAGGAGCCACGTCGTATTCGCATCGAAGACATCCAGCGTGTTGTCTCCAAGCATTACAACGTATCCCGTTCGGATCTGCTTTCATCCCGCAGAACCCGCACTATCGTGCGCCCACGTCAAATCGCAATGTATTTGTCCAAAATGCTGACCCCTCGCTCTCTACCCGAGATCGGGCGTCGGTTTGGCGGTCGCGACCATACCACCGTGTTGCATGCAGTGCGCAAGATCGAGGAATTGTCGTCGTCTGATACCACGCTGGCACAAGAAATCGAGATGCTGAAGCGTATCATTTCCGAATAGGAAATGTTCTGGCATTCCTTGCCGTGACGGCACGGTTAAGAATGTTGCTGATAAGCTGTGAAATAGAAGGGGATTGCACCATTTTTGGTGCAATCCCCTTGCTATATGGGTCACAACACGTCAAAGTTTCGGTCCCCATTGCGGGGCTGTATTGAGTTTGGAAAAGAAAAGGGAAGTGAGGGATATGAAAGTCACTCTCGAACGGGCGGACCTTTTGAAGTCGCTAAACCATGTCCATCGTGTTGTTGAACGTCGCAATACCATCCCCATTCTCTCAAATGTCTTGTTGAAAGCCGAAGGTGGAGAACTGGTTTTCAAGGCCACCGATCTGGATCTGGAAGTGCTGGAAACCGCTCCTGCCATGGTGGAAGCACCGGGTGCAACGACTGTTCCGGCTCATATGCTGCATGACATCGTCAAAAAACTGCCCGACGGCACTCAGGTGACTTTGACCCTCAGTGAAGATCAATCCAGTCTGTCAATTGACGCTGGTCGCTCACATTTCACCTTGCCGGTCCTGCCAATTGCCGATTTCCCAGACATTACTGCTGGTGAATTCAGCCATACCTTTGCCATCCCGGCACGAGATATCAAAAAACTGATCGACCATACCCAGTTTGCCATCTCTACCGAAGAGACCCGTTACTATCTGAACGGGATTTATGTGCATACTCTGGATGTCGATGGCGAGACATTGTTGCGTGCAGTTGCCACCGACGGTCACCGTTTGGCACAAGCTCAACTAAGCGCTCCAAATGGTTCTGCTGGCATGCCAGGCATTATCATCCCTCGCAAAACAGTTTCCGAAATTCAGAAACTGATCGAAGATCCGGATGCGGATCTTGCCGTGGAACTCTCCGAGGCCAAAATTCGACTGAAAATCGGCTCCGTTGTTCTGACATCCAAACTGATTGATGGCACATTTCCTGATTACGAGCGCGTCATTCCAAAAGGCAATGACAAGATCTTGCGCGTCGAGAACAGCCTGTTCGCACAAGCCGTGGATCGCGTGTCGACTGTTTCCAACGAACGTGGTCGCGCCGTCAAGCTCTCACTCGAACAAGGCCGCCTGGTTCTGAGCGTTTCCAATCCTGAATCCGGCACTGCAACAGACGAATTGGCGGTTGATTATGGCTCTGACGCCATGGAAATAGGCTTCAATGCCCGTTATTTGCTCGACATTACCAATCAACTGGAAAGTGATAGCGCTCAATTCTCTCTGGCTGATTCCGGATCCCCTACTCTCATTCAGGATGAGGGTAGCATCGGCACCCTTTATGTTCTGATGCCGATGCGCGTATAGGATGGTTTGAATTTGCGTTCATCATGCGCAATGATACAAAGGGGCAGTGAATGCCCCTTTTTTGATTCCTGAGTGGCTTCAAGCCTCAGCAGGACTGATGGATTCTTTGACCTTCATGCAAGATCGCAACAACCAGATGCAGGATCCCATACTGACCGATGAGGTCTATTCTGCTGACGAGATTGAGCATGTATGGATTTCGTCCATTCAGCTAAGCGACTTTCGCAATTATTCCTCTCTGTCACTTAGGTTGCGAGATGCTCACGTGGTGCTGAGTGGTGCCAATGGTTCGGGCAAGACCAACTTGCTGGAAGCCATTTCTTTTCTGTCCCCGGGGCGCGGTCTGCGCAGAGTCAGCTATCCAGATATTGCGCGCGAAAATGGTCCGGGAAGCTGGGCAATGGCGTCGGAGCTTCATGGCAATTATGGCGAAACCAAGCTTGGTGCTGGCCTGCAACCCGGTCCCAATGGGGATTTGCAACGCCGCATTCGTGTCAATGGTGCCAATATCAAATCCAGCGAACGCCTTGGTGATCATGTCAGCATTCTCTGGCTCACGCCCATGATGGACAGCTTGTTCACGGGTCCGGCATCGGAAAGACGCAAATGGCTGGATCGAATGGTTCTTGCCATCGACAAAAGTCATGGCAGCCGGGTCAATGCATTTGAGAAAGCCATGCGCCAACGCAATCGGCTATTGGATGAAGCTCCGCATGAGACTGTCTGGCTTGAGGGCATCGAAGCACAAATGGCAGAATTTGGTGTCGCCATTGCAACAGCACGTTCGGAACTGGTAAGTCTGCTCATTCAGTCCATTTCTCATTTACACAGTGCTGAGACCGCTTTTCCCATGGCGCAAGTTGGCCTGAATGGCAATTTGGAAAAAAAAGCCTTTCTCATGCCGGCCATTGAATGCGAGGAAACCTATCGCGAACAATTGGTGCAGATGCGTGGACGGGACCGTGCTGCGGGACGTACCCTGGAAGGTCCTCACCGCTCGGACCTTGCGGTCAATCATGTTGGCAAAGAGATGCCGGCGGCCAAATGCTCGACCGGCGAGCAAAAAGCTTTGTTGCTGGGTATCGTTTTGGCCCATGCGCATCTAGTGGCCAAACGCAATCAGAAAAGCCCGATTGTTCTGCTGGACGAAGTTGCCGCCCATCTGGATGAAACGCGGCGGCTGGCACTCTTCGATATTCTCGACCGTCTTGGTTGTCAGGCCTGGGTGACAGGTACCGATGATCCTGTGTTTGCCCCGTTGGGAGAACGCGCTCAGCGTTTCATTGTCGACAATGGCCATCTGACACCAGTTTTGAGCGAGGAAGGCGACAGATGATGAAGCCGCAAAAATTGATGATGTTTGCTATACTCATTGTCATTGCGGCACTGCTGGCTCTTCAATCTGGAAAAGAAGGCGAAAATGACGGTCCTTTGCATGGCAATGCCTTTTCGCTGGATGCTGATAAAATCCGATCAGACGGCCTGCGTCTCTATAACGGTGCCTGCATTCAATGCCATGGCATTGAAGCGCGTGGCTCAAGTTTCGGCCCGCCCTTGGTGCACGAGATATACAGGCCATCCCACCATAGCGATCAGGCTTTTGTGCTTGCTGCCTTGCAAGGTGTCACAGCGCATCATTGGGATTATGGCGACATGCCGGCAATTGAGGGAATCAGCCAGACTGATCTGGCCATGATCACAGCCTATATTCGGTATTTGCAGCGAAAAGCAGGCATAAAATAAACTCTATTGTGCAATAAAATGCTCGCAAATATGGCTTTGGGGCTTCTCTCTCCACAATTGCCCGCAAAGGGTTGATTTCACAGCCTCCCATTGGTTGATCGAGACGCGAAACCACGTATAAGTGAAGGGTTACCCCTTTATCCGAGGATGACTGATTCGCATGAGCGAGACTGAACAGAATTCCGGCGCTGAATATGGCGCAGACTCCATTAAAGTTCTCAAAGGCCTGGATGCGGTGCGCAAGCGCCCCGGCATGTATATTGGCGATACTGATGACGGCTCTGGCCTGCATCACATGGTCTATGAAGTGGTGGACAATGCCATCGATGAGGCCTTGGCTGGTCATGCCGATCTGGTGACTGTTACACTCAATGCTGACGGTTCCGTGACTGTAACCGATAACGGTCGTGGTATTCCGACAGACCTGCATCCGGAAGAGGGAATTTCCGCTGCGGAAGTGATCATGACCCAGCTTCATGCTGGCGGCAAGTTCGACTCCAACAGCTACAAGGTTTCCGGTGGTCTGCATGGCGTAGGCGTCTCGGTGGTGAATGCTCTCTCAACCAAGCTCATCTTGCGTATCTGGCGCAACGATCAGGAGCATAAGATCGAGTTTTCTCATGGTGAAGCTGTCAGCCCATTGAAGGTTGTCGGCCCTGCAAATGGCAAGAAGGGGACGGAAGTTACCTTCTATCCAAGCGATGAGACCTTCACTCATATCGAGTTCAAATTCGCAACCCTTGAGCATCGCCTGCGCGAACTGGCCTTCCTCAATTCCGGCGCACGTATCCTGCTGACCGACAATCGCAGCACAGACCCTGTCGTCGAGGAAATGTATTACGAGGGCGGTCTGGAAGCTTTTGTGACCTGGCTTGATCGTGCCAAGAAACCTTTGATTGAAGCACCCCTGTCTGTGACAGCTGAGAAAGACGGCATCACCGTAGAAGCCGCACTTTGGTGGAATGACAGCTATCATGAAAATGTGCTGTGCTTTACCAACAACATTCCGCAGCGTGATGGCGGCACCCACTTGGCCGGTTTCCGTGCCGCTCTGACCCGTCAGATCACCGGTTATGCAGAAAGCTCGGGTCTTTTGAAACGTGAGAAGGTCAATCCGACCGGTGATGATTGCCGTGAAGGCCTGACTTGTGTGCTGTCCGTTAAAGTACCTGACCCGAAATTCTCCTCTCAGACCAAGGATAAACTGGTCTCGAGTGAAGTTCGTCCGGTTGTCGAGAATTTGATCAATGCTGCCTTGAAGGAGTGGCTGGAAGAGAATCCATCTGAAGGCAAGATGATTGTCTCCAAGGTGGTGGAAGCCGCCGCCGCTCGTGATGCGGCCCGTAAAGCGCGTGAATTAACCCGCCGGAAGGGTGCGTTGGATATCGCTTCCCTTCCCGGGAAGCTGGCCGATTGTCAGGAACGCGATCCTGCCAAATCAGAATTGTTCCTGGTGGAGGGTGATTCCGCTGGTGGCTCTGCAAAACAGGGACGCTCTCGCTCCAATCAGGCAATCCTGCCGCTTCGTGGTAAAATTCTCAATGTCGAGCGTGCACGCTTTGACAAGATGCTGTCTTCGCAAGAGATCGGTACGCTGATTACCGCTCTTGGTACTGGTATTGGCAAGGAAGAATTCAAGCAGGAAAAACTGCGCTATCACAAAATCATCATCATGACGGATGCTGACGTGGATGGCGCTCATATCCGTACCCTGTTGCTGACCTTCTTCTTCCGTCAAATGCCGGAGCTGGTAGAGGCCGGCCATCTTTATATTGCTCAGCCTCCGCTCTACAAGGTCAAGCGTGGGCAGTCCGAACAATATCTGAAGGATGAGCGCGCCTTTCAGGATTATCTGATCGATGCCGGTCTTGACGAGGCCGTTCTCGTTTCTGGTGTTGGCGTTGAACGTGCTGGTCCTGATTTGCGTGGTTTGCTGGATGAAGCCCGCAATTTCGGCTCCATTCTGGATGGTCTGCATTCGCGTTATAATCGCAGCGTCGTTGAACAAGCTGCCATTTCCGGACTGCTAGACCCAACATTGACTGACGATGCAGCCAAGCAGAATATTGCCCTTAATGAAGTTGCTCAGCGTCTTGATTGGGTAGCGGAAGAGACAGAGCGCGGTTGGTCCGGAAGCATTCAGGATGATGGCGGTTATTTGTTCGAGCGCGAAGTGCGTGGTGTGCGTGAAGTTGCCATTCTGGATCCTGCCCTGTTGCAATCTGCCGATGCCATCAAGCTGAATCAGCTGGCTGCCGATCTTTCGGGAAGCTTTGGAGAAGGCACATTGATGCGCCGCCGTGAGAAGGAATATTCAATTCACGGACCAATTTCCTTGCTCAATGAGGTTTATGCCTTGGGTCGCAAGGGTATTTCCATGCAGCGCTACAAGGGGCTGGGCGAGATGAATGCCGAGCAACTTTGGGAAACCACGCTGGATCCGGAAGTGCGTACTCTGTTGCAAGTCAAGGTTCAGGAAGCGGACGACGCGGATGATATTTTCGCCAAGCTGATGGGCGACGACGTTGAACCGCGCCGGGCTTTCATTCAGGACAATGCCTTGAATGTGGCAAACCTCGATATCTAACGGGAATTGGGCCAGATGCAAATCTGGCCTTTTTCATTTCCAGATTTTCCGCAAACCATATTGAATCTCTCATGACCAGTGCCGAAGAAATTATTACAGCATTGAACATGCAACCACACCCCGAAGGCGGCTATTATGTCGAAACCTTTCGCGATCATGACGGACCGCAAGGGCGTGGTTATTCAACCGCCATCTATTACCTGTTGGAAAAAGGTGATCGATCCCACTGGCACAAAGTTGATGCCACGGAAATTTGGTTCTGGCATGCAGGGTCACCTCTTGAGCTTTGCCTTTCCTCTGATGGGAAAAGCACGACACATCATGTTCTCGGTTCCGATATAATCGGCAATGAACGCCCGCAAGTCATTGTTCCCAAAGGTGATTGGCAATCTGCACAAAGCCTTGGCATTTGGACACTTGTCAGCTGCACAGTTGCACCAGGCTTTGTCTTTGAGGGGTTTGAGATGGCTCCACGTGACTGGTCTCCAAAGGCTTGAACAGCTTCCAAGCCAAGGCTATCCGGCACTTAATCCCCCCTCCATGATTGTGATGTTTTTGCAACATTAAGATCAACTTAGCTAATGGTTGCGGTTTTTTCTGTTGCAGCTTTTTTCTCATGAGCGTATCTCAGCTCTCCCGATCACGACGGTGACGGCATCAACGGCAGGAGTTTTCGCCTCCGCCCACATAGTCGGCCCTGCTTTTCTATGTATGGATGTGTCAACTCGCTCGGGATGCACAATGAGTTCGCGGCGAACGTCGGGGTGTTTCTCCGAAGGGGTGGGTTCGATTCCCACATTTTGCACCATGGATAGCTCAATGGGTAGAGCAACAGATTCAGGTTCTGTCGGTCGAAGGTTCGAATCCTTTTCCACTTGTTGATTTAACCATCAACCACACGCTTTAAACGTGTTTCATTTCATCCGGTTTGAAGACCGGTTTGCCGAAGGCCGATTGAGGAACTTCAAAGTTTTCTTGTGACGTCAGAGGCCAATTGCTTGCCGCCGCTCAATGGTGACGGGTAAGCCGCATGATACTCCACAATCGATCTGGATCGATGGTGCAATTTCATGCCGTATGCTCCACTCCCGGCGATCCGCAGCATCCGACTGTATCGGTCTTCAGACTTCTTTCCACCTCTTATCCGGCTGATCACTCATTCTGCGATCAGTCTAACGTCCATTCCCGTTTTGGGAATCCCAATCTATTGAAAGGATTGCCGTTTCATGACTTGACCAGCATGACGAAGGAGTATGTATGATGAACAGATATTTGAATTATTTGATGGGACGCAAACGTGTCCTTGTGAATGAAAATGAGCGAATTTTGGCACTTTATAAAGGTGAAATTCTGGGCATCTTCGAGCCCGGCGAACATCTCTTACCTAACCGTCATGATAGCCTCGACATTCAACGCCACAATCTGAACCACCCTGCGGTGACCTCGGATTACGAGAAGATCCTGTTCGCCAAACTGCCTGAAGTCGCTGAGAAGCATTGGATGACATTCCAAACTGGTGCTGATGATGTCACCATCATTGAGCGAGACGGCACGGTCTTTCGGGTTTTGGGTCCAAACCAGAAGCTGGTTGTTTGGCAAGATTCAGGCCCTTGGGCTGAGACACGCTTTGACATTGCCAACGGCTCGAAGGTTCCTGCCAAATGGTTGTTGCGCCTTTTTCGTGAACAGAAACTGGATCAGGTGATCCTCTTGAATGTTCCAAACAATCAGGTTGGATTGCTTTATATTGACGGTGAGTTGGTAGAACAATTGCAGACAGGCCGACACGGTTTTTGGAGAGATGGTCGGTCAGTTGACTTCAAGCTTGCAGATTTGCAGCGCAACCCGATTGATGTCAGTGGTCAGGAAATGCTGACCAAGGATCGGGTGACAATTCGGGTCAATATCTCCGCCGACTATTGCCTGATTGACGTGGTCAAGGCTGTGTCGACTGTCTCTGATTTCAAGGACACGATCTATCGTGCGCTTCAATATGCCTTTCGGCGTGACATTGGGACCATGACATTGGACCAGATCCTGGAGGCCAAGACATCGATCAGTAGCGATACTGGCGAGGCTATCCGCAAGGAGCTCGCAGAGCTTGGGATCGAGGTTTCCAATATCGAACTGAAGGATGTCATCCTTCCTGGTGAAATGCGGGAGATCCTGAACCAGGTTGTCGCAGCTGAAAAGGAGGCGCAGGCAAATGTCATTCGCCGACGGGAGGAAACGAATGCTACACGTTCGCTTTTGAACACGGCCAAAGTCATGGCAGAAAATCCTGTCATGTTGCGCCTGAAAGAGCTGGAGGCTTTGGAGCATATCGCAGACAAGGTCCAGATGTTGACAGTGCATAATGGTACCAATGGTTTGATGAACGACCTTGTCAAATTGCGTGCCGATTAGATAAGATAGGCCGTCCGGATCTTTTCGGACGGCTTTTTTACTTACTCCAACCGTTACCCTGAAGGAGGACTTTATGATTGTAAGTGTCGCCTTCCGGGCAAAAGACATCTAGACCAGATGTTTTGCTTGCCTGGATCATCCCCGCTCTGGCGATAGCTTGAGTGGCAGGTATTTTATGTTTTTCAGGACAAGACAATGATGTCTTCCAATTCCGGGTCTTTTGATAGCAATAACAGACCTTCTCTCAATGATTTGGGCTTCGGGCCCTTTTTCATGAGCCAACTCGATATGATCGAGTTGGAAACTCTTACTCCTTTTCGTATTTCTGAAATCCAGCGATCCATTGTCGTCGGTCTTGGCGATGGTGGCACGCGACCCTTGCGCACACCACACAAAGTGCCAACCTCTGCTTTTGCGGTGGGTGATTGGGTATTGGCCGATGAGGGAGATCAGATCACACGGCGGCTGGATCCTCGATCAGAATTGAAACGTCGCGGTGCTGGCACTGATGTCAGCGAACAATTGATGGCTGCCAATATCGACAGTCTGTTGATCGTCACATCCTGCAACGAGGATTTCAATCTGGCACGGATCGAGCGCTTCCTGGCTTTGGCAAAGGACGCCGAAGTGACCCCGGTGGTCGTCCTGACCAAGGTCGATTTATGTGATAATGCGGATCGTTACATTTCCGATGCCGGTGATCTGATGGACGAACTGGATGTGATTGGGGTGAATGCCAAAAGCCCGGATGCTCTGGATGCCCTCTCTCCATGGTGTGGCAAAGCCCAGACCCTTGCTTTGGTTGGGTCCTCAGGAGTTGGGAAAACCACCCTCCTCAATGGTTTGACGGGTCGTCAGGAAGCCACTGCCGCCATTCGCGAGAATGATGCCAAGGGACGGCATACCACCACTTATCGCTCGCTTCACCCCGCTCTTGGTGGAGCATGGGTGATCGACACACCCGGCATTCGTGCCTTGCGTTTGCATGAGAAAAGCACCGGCATCGAGCAGGTCTTTGATGATATTTTTGAGCTTGCTACCCAATGCAAATTCAATGATTGCAGACATGAAAGTGAACCCAAATGTGCAGTTCAGGCCGCAATTGCATCGGGTGAGCTGGAAGCTGAGCGATTGGAACGTTGGCGCAAACTTGAGCGCGAGGACAATCGTAATACCGAGACGATTGCACAATCCCGCAAGCGCTCCAAGGAATTTGGCAAGATGGTGAAATCGGTCATGACCGACAGCTATGCACGGAAAGGGCGCACCAAATAACATGAAAAAGCCCTGTTAGTTCAGCAGGGCTTTTTTTCTTGAGTTCTTATTTATCTATCAAGGCACCAAAATGATAGAGCCTGTTGTCAGGCGGGCTTGCAGATCCTCATGGGCTCTTGCTGCATCCTGCAGGGCATATTCCGCAGGATCCGCAATTTTAATGCCACCAGCCGAGATCGCGACAAAGAAGTCATTGGCTGCCTGCTCCAGATCCGGGCGCGTCGGAATATAGTCATACAATGTTGGGCGGGTCACGAAGAGCGAACCATGGCTGGCCAGAATGCCCAGATTGACACCATCGACCGGACCGGACGCGTTGCCAAAACTGACCATCAAGCCACGGCGATGCAAACATTTCAAACTATCTGCAAATGTATCCTTGCCCACCCCGTCAAAAACGACCGGTAGCTTGGCACCATTCGTGATCTGATCAACCTTCTCAGAAACCACATCCTTTCGGTAATTGATGATGTGATCGCAGCCAAGCTTGCGGACCAGATCTGCCTTGTCATCAGACCCCACAGTGCCGATCACTTCGGCGCCGATATGTTTCAGCCATTGCACAGCCAGAGTTCCAACTCCGCCAGCTGCCGCGTGGAAAAGCACCGTTTCGCCCGCCTTGACCGGATAGATCTGGCGAATAAGATATTGTACCGTCAGGCCCTTCAGCAAGGAAGCTGCGGCTTGCTTGGATGAGATGGAATTGGGAAGTAGAACGGCGCTGTCAGCAGCAATCACATTATGCGTGGCATAAGAGCCAATGGGGCCGGAGCAATAAGCCACCCGGTCACCGACCTTGACATGCTCAACGTTCTCTCCGATGGCTTCCACCACACCCGCCGCTTCACCTCCAAGACCGGACGGAAGGGACGGAACCGGATACAGGCCGGTTCGGTGGTAGGTATCAATGAAATTGACGCCAATTGCCTCATGACGCACCAAAATCTGGCCTGCTTGAAGCGTCGAGATATCGCGCTCTTGAAGCTTCATTTGATCCGTGCCGCCATGGGCAGCAATTTCGATGCGTTGCATTTTTGACATATGAGGGCCTTTTCCGAACTGGATCTTTCGCAAAAACCTGTCTGATGATGGCGGCATCATCAAAAAGGCTTTTTGAACTTTTTTTCAAGCGAGTGCTTATCCGAAAAGTCTGTAACTTTTCGGGAACGCGCTCTGATGCGATGAATTGGGAAAAATAGCCTATGAAATGCCACTCACCCTGACAAGTCTAAACACACGACCGAATGGATCAATCGTAAGAGCCCTTGGAACGAAGTTTCTTAAGCACTCCGCGTTTGGTCTTGGAATCCATACGGCGCTTTTTACTTCCCTTGGTGGGCTTGGTTGCAATGCGCCGCTTGGGTCGATAGGAGGCTTTCTCGATCAGGGCGATCAATCGCTCAATGGCTTCTTCACGATTGCGGGCTTGTGTCCGATGGGTTTGCACCTGCATGACCAGCTCACCCTCTTGCGTCATCAAATGGGACGCCTGTCTGCGTAAATTGGCTTTGATATAGGTGGGCAAGGAAGGCGAACGACCTACATTGAAACGCAGTTCAACTGCGGTCGAAACCTTGTTGACATTCTGCCCACCCGGGCCAGAAGCCCGGATGAAGCGTTCTTGAATCTCATCGGCATCCAGAGACAATCCATCCTTGATGATGATGCGCTCCGACATGTCCGAATACTCCTTGAGAATTTTCCTTAGCTCGCAGCTTTCGCCGCTTCAGTCTTCAGCTGTATCTCGTGCTCACGCTGCGCCAGAAGCTTCCTCTGGTAGCGGCCCTGCACGATATCGACAATCACAAGGATTGCCAGCACGAAATAGAAGGTAGACTTGGCCATAGCTTCCACTTTGTAGCCAAAGAAGGTCAGATGCGCCAAATGCCCGCCTTCCGAGATTAGCATGATACCGACAATGAAGAGAACGAACAGGCCGAGCACTTCATACATACGGTTTTTTTGCAAAAAGTCGGAGACTCGATCCGCCAGATAGATCATACCCAGACCAGACACGACAATTGCAGCGGCCATAACGATGAAGACATTGGTCAAAGCCATGGCAGAGAGAATGGAATCGAAGGAGAAGATCAGGTTCATGACCACGATCCAGGTGATCGCACTTGCTACCGAACGTGTCGCTTTGCCGGCGGCATGACCTTCAAGATCATCAATGGCAAGCATATGCATGATTTCCTTCACTGCCGTATAGATGATGAAAGCACCACCAATCAGCGTGATAAAGGCATGAACATTGACCTCACCTTCCACGATGCCGGTCCAGTGAACGGAGAAGAAAGGCGTTTGAAAATACTGAACGGCGGACAATATGGCGAACAGCAATACCAACCGCAGCAAAATAGCCAGCCCAATACCAACCTTGCGCACCATGGCTTGCTTGTCAGCCCGTACACGCTTGGATTCGATCGAGATATAAAGAAGGTTGTCAAAGCCCAGCACGGCCTGCAGGGCGGTGAGCATAAAAAAGGTGAAAAGATTGTCGAGGGAGAAAAGTTCGGCCATGGCGTCTTCCATGCTTAAGAAGACACCATAGCAAACCGCACACCCATATTTCCGTGCCGATGGCGCCTTCTATCCAAAAAACTTGAAGAAGGAAATTGTCCGCCGAATCATTGGTTTCTTCGGCAGATCGCCATAATAACTGATCGCCGCGCGACGTCCAATCTCGGACAGAGTAGGATAAGGAGAAATATAACCAGTGATGGCTTTGACATTCATCTTCTGAGAGATGATCAAAGACCACATATTGATCATTTCACCAGCATTTTCACCAACAATGGATGCTCCCAGAATGTTGCCACGCTTGTCGGTCACGATCTTGATCAGACCAGCTGTCTTGCGTTCAGCTTGCGCGCGATCATTCTCGCCATAAGGCCAACGAAGAATGCGAATGTCACGATGCTTTTGCTTGGCCTGCTCCTCATTCATACCGACATGGGCCATTTCTGGTGCGGTATAGGTAACCCATGGAATGATATTGCGGTTTTCGCGAGCCGTCATACGGAAGAGAATGGAGCGTATCACCAAACCGGCGTGATATCCGGCAACATGGGTGAATTGCAGACCACCGGTCACATCGCCGATGGCGAAGACGCGACGATTGGTGGTTTTCAGGGTATCCTTGACCTTGATGCCGCGCTTGTCATAGGTAATATTGGCTTTTTCCAGATCCAGACCATTTACATTTGGCGCACGACCAGCCGCAACCATCAAATGGGTTGCCTCCAGCACATCCTCCTCGCCGTCTTCACCTTCCAAAATGATCTTGGCGCTGTGATCGAAAGCTTCATCGCCTTTCTCAACACGCAGGATCTTGGCACCTTCACGCAACTCCACACCGTCACGACGAATCTGATCGATTACCACTGCAGTAAGCTCAGGGTCATCTTTGCCCAGAACATTGAAGGCTTCCAGGACTGTTACATCGGTGCCCAGACGGCGTTGTGCCTGCGCCAATTCCATACCGATAGGGCCGCCACCGATGATGACAAGCTTCTTTGGCTGCTCCGTCAGATCAAAAACGGTTTCATTGGTCAGATAATTGACATCATCCAGACCTTCGATTGGCAGTTTGGCTGCAGAAGAGCCCGTTGAGATGACGAAATGACGTGCTGTGATCTCGGTCTTGCCATCGGCCGTTACCACGGTTTTGGCATCCTTGAACTTGCCGGCCTGCTGGATAACCTGCACACCAAGTCCTTCGAAGCGTTCGACAGAATCATTGGGTTCGATCGCCGCAATGACCGAATGAATATGATCATGTACTGCCTGGTAGTTGACCTCTGGCTCACCTGCACTGACACCAAACTTCACCGCATCACGAATGGTCTGGGCCTGCTTGCCTGCAGCAATCATGGCCTTGGAAGGCACACAACCATAATTGAGGCAATCACCACCCATTTTGGCCTTTTCCAACAAGACCACTTTTTCACCAAAGGCAGCGGCAGCGGCGGCGACAGAAAGGCCGCCAGAACCGGCGCCAATCACACAAATATCTGCTTTAATCTGTTCGGTCATGATACAGTTTCCTTGTTGGGCAGCCTGTCCAACAGTGCCCGATTCTTTAAAAATTTTTCAGGGTCTATTTTTCGCTTCTGCGTTTTTTGACGGCCTTCAATACCGGTGGGATTAGCGAGACCACACCCAGTGCTACGAAGGCAGCAATCAATTCCGGTGTGATAATCGCAGATGTATCCAGCGTCACGGTGCAGCTTGGATCCGCCGCGCAGGCTGGATTGGCGGCATGTTGGGCTTCAATCACACTGTCCAGACCAGAACCGATGAAAGCATAAGCAAAAGTGCCGGGCAGGATGCCAAACAAGGTGGCAAAGAAATAGGAACCCAGGCGCACATTGAACAGAGCCGGAGCAAGATTGATCAACCAGAATGGGAAGAGCGGAACAAGGCGTAGGAAAAGCAGATAATTGAAAGCATCTTCACGAAAGCCTTCGGCAAATCGATCAATGAAACCGCCTGCCTTGGAGCGTAGAGATTCGCCAAAAGATGAGCGCGCTGCCAGAAAAATCAGGGATGCACCAATGGTTGCCGCAAGAACTGTCACCGCACCGCCAACGGCCCAGCCAAAGAGGAAACCACCGCCAATGGTGAGGAAAGATGCCCCTGGGAAAGACAAGGCCACTGCAGCAATATAGGCAAGGGCAAAACCACCGACCATGAGCAGATAATTCTGCTCTACATACCCACGCAGCAATTCACGGTTTTTGACCAGCGAATCGAGCGAGAGATATTGATGCCATCCTTGCGAAAAACCAACGGCCATCAAAATGACGATGACTGCAAGAGGGCCCCATTTCTTGGCAAGGGTCGAGGCATTGGAAGTCTGATTCATGTCCGGTGTGCTTGCGCTATCCATCGGAGCATTTGCTGATTGTTGTTGATCGTGCATGTCGTTATCACCGGGCATCGTTTAAGGACCAATTATAAGCATAACCATTGATTGATTTGTGTTTGCTTAATGCCTGTTTGAGTTTGGGGCTTGCATATCGTTGCCAATGGGCAATCAATTGCCTGGTGGATCCGAAATCATCGTCATACCAATCATAGATTTTTGACGCCTTGATTCCCCTGGCAGACACGGCAACACCACGCGGGTGATTGATATAGTCGCTCGCAGCCTTGTTAAGCTGGGCATCAATTTTTGAACCCTTGAATGCTTCCGTCAGCAGATTGGGACACCCAATCGAGGCGCAGTTGAAGCCATAGTGCAGGCGAGGGTCTCTCCATATTTTACGAGCGATATTGTGCTCGATATCATCGAGAGACAATTTCTTGCCGCCTACCGTCACCAGTTTCTTCTTCCATGGACCAGAACCAAAGAAACCACCACCAAGCTTGATATCCTTGATGGATTTGACTGGATAACGATTCACCACCACATCCAGGGTCTTGGCGTTGTAAAGGTTGATCCAGAAAGCTTTGGCTGCATTGGAAGAGAGAGACTTGACCTTCACCGCTTCCATACGCGTGATATAGGCCTTCAACGCAGAATGCTGGCTTTTCAACCCGCGATAGTTGACCCGGTTCAGACCATCACGCCCCTTTACCACATAGCGTTTCAAAAGCGCACTATAGTCGGAATGATCAAGACTTCCCGATCCGTTTGCCTTGAAATGTGAGGCCAGCGAAGCAGCCTTGGCGGGGGCTGTGATCATACCCATTGCCAAGGCTGCCATCACAGCAACAAGCGCGACTGACGCTTGTTGCTTCTGGTGCGGGGACTTTATCGCCTTCATATTCGGGATCGGAGCTGACATCGGGGCCTCTTGTTCCAATATTATATCTGGTTTGTAAACGCTTGTGCGCCGCTTCTTCCTTTCCCTATATAGCGGGAAAATCTGCGTTTGTGGGGCTCCTCACCGTCATTTGATCCGCAGCTGATGCCCCCCTCACGCTGCTGTGATAAGGATGCTGTTTCCGCTCACCAGCGCGGTAGAGGATTCGAGAACTCTGTGAGGGAGAGTTGGCAGAAATCGGCGCTTTTGTATTTTGGACGGCCTGTTTTAACCTTTTGTTAGGTAAAAGAGGGGGGATGGGGATAGAAATATCTGCAATTGGCGCTGATTGCAGATTGACTCATCAGCCACATCTCCGTATAAGCCGAGCCAAGTGTATCAGGATCGTCTGCTGCGTCCCGCTTCGGGGCGCTCTTTTTCTCTGATCTTGATGGGATTTGAAAAAATTCAAAAAAGGGGCCGCGAAAGCGGAAAAAGCCCATGAAACGGACTTATCAGCCAAGCCGACTGGTGCGCAAGCGCCGCCATGGCTTCCGGGCGCGTATGGCAACCAAAAATGGCCGTCAGGTCTTGGCACGCCGCCGGGCAAAAGGACGCAAGCGTCTTTCAGCTTAAGACTAGCACATCAACCGCCCACCATTTCGGTTCGGCGGTTTTTGTGTGTCTGGAGCCTTGTGCTGACTGGCGCTCAACCAAGCGAGAAAGATCATGCTTCGGTTAAAGAAACGCGCCGAATTTTTGACCGCGGCGAAGGGTGTGCGCATCCCTCGCCGCGGTTTCGTACTTCAAGCAGTACGCCGAAAACCAGAAGATCCGGGTCCCGCGCGCGTGGGTTTCACGGTGACAAAAAAAGTTGGCAATGCTGTTGTACGAAATCGAATCAAGCGCCGATTGCGCGAGCTTGCCCGCCTTCATGGACCGAACCTCATGGCGGATGGTCAGGACTACGTTCTGATTGGCCGCCGGGCAGCTCTCCATCTGGATTACGACCAGTTGATTGCGGATTTTCGTGGCGCAATTGGGCAAGCAGCCAAAAAGCAGCGTGGCTTTAACCGAAAGCCCGGTGCCCGCAAGGTTGAAAACTAGAGCGCTTGAACTATTTGTGAGTTTTAAGCATGGTGCTGTGCAAGATCCCCTTGCTAGCATCATTCATACCGTCCAGCCGGACGACAGGATAACGGGATGAAGACGGTCGATGGAAAATAATCGCAACTTTTTCCTTGCAATTGCACTTTCCTTCTTAGTGCTTTTGGGATGGCAATATTTTATTGCCGGCCCGCAAATGGAACAGGAAAAGGCTCGTCAGGAGCAGCTGGCAGCTGAGGCAGCCAAGAATACGGCTTCTGGTCAGCAAGATGGCACAATTCCAGCTCCTGCAGCAGGAACTGCCGCAGTACCGGGTACAGAGACTGCAGCAGTGCCAGGTTCGCCCCAAAGCACCGAAGCTGTTCTGGCCGAGACCAGCCGGATCAAGATCGAGACGCCCAAGCTGACCGGTAGCATCAATCTGACTGGCGCACGCCTTGATGATTTGCATTTGAGCACCTATCGCGAAGAATTGTCAAAGGACAGCCCAACGATCACCTTGTTGGCACCTTCTGGTTCCGACAAGGCCTATTATGCCGAGTTCGGCTGGGTGGATAGTTCTCGCAACCTGAAACTGCCAACCGCTCAAACCGTCTGGACTGCTCCACAAGGCGCAACCCTGACACAGGCCACCCCATTGGTTCTGACTTGGGATAACGGCGAAGGTTTGCTCTTCACACGCACGATCTCTGTTGATGCCAACTATCTGTTCACAGTGGAGCAGATTGTAGAAAACAAAACAGATTCAGCCGTAGCACTCTTCCCTTACGGACTGGTTTCTCGTCACGGTCAGCCACAGACCACAGGTCTGTATATCCTTCATGAAGGCCTTATCGGTGTTGCTGGTGAAGAGGGTCTTCAGGAAGTTGATTACGAAGATCTGGTAGAGACCAAGCTGGAAAAGCCAGCCAAAGTTACCGATGGCTGGGTTGGTATCACTGATAAATATTGGGCAACAGCCCTGATTCCGCCACAAGGTCAGGGTTTCCAACCAACTTTCCGCTATTCCGATGCATCTGGCAAACCTGCTTTCCAGTCGGATTATCTGGGTGATGCCGTTGGAATTGCTGCAGGTAGCACTGCAAGCTTCAAGACCAATCTGTTTGCCGGTGCCAAGGAAGTGGATGTTCTGGAACAGGTTCAAGGTGTTACCAATGCCAAGAATTTCGATCTGATGATCGATTGGGGCTGGTTCTACTTCATCACCAAGCCAATGTTCGTAGCCATTGACTTCCTGTTTGGTCTGGTTGGCAACTTTGGTGTTGCGATCCTTCTTATCACCGTTCTGGTCAAGCTGGTCTTCTTCCCGTTGGCAAACAAATCTTACGCCTCCATGTCGAAGATGAAGATGCTTCAGCCAAAAATGGAAGAGATCAAGGAGAAGCTTGGTGATGACAAGCAGGCTCAACAGAAAGCCATCATGGATCTGTATCGCGAAGAGAAGGTCAACCCGCTTGCCGGTTGTTTGCCAATCCTCATCCAGATCCCGGTTTTCTTCTCGCTCTATAAAGTGTTGTTCATCACCATCGAAATGCGTCATGCGCCTTTCTTTGGCTGGATTCAGGATTTGTCTGCGCCCGATCCAACCAACATGTTCACCCTGTTCGGTCTGATTCCGTGGGATCCACCAAGCTTCCTCATCCTTGGCATCTGGCCTTTGATCATGGGTATCACCATGTTTGTTCAGATGAAATTGAATCCGGCGCCGACCGATCCGACCCAGGCGATGATCTTCAACTGGATGCCCGTAATCTTCACCTTCATGCTGGCTACCTTCCCGGCTGGTCTGGTGATCTATTGGGCGTGGAACAACACCCTGTCGATCTTGCAGCAGGCAACCATCATGAAAAAACATGGCGTGCCAATCGAGATCTTCAAGAATATCAAAGGTACGTTCAAAAAACCTGCTGCCGATTAAAGGCATACAGTATGTGATTTTCAAAAGGCGGCCTTTGGGTCGCCTTTTTTTGTTGCTTTTTTGTAGCATGCCGAGTGCGATCTGTTTTAACTCCTGCAAAGGATTTGGCCATTTCCAGATTCAATGATAGCGTTTGATATCTTTTCTCCTGACTGGGTTCCAAGGACAGGTTCGATGACCAACTGATCTATTTGTAGGCATGTCCCAATCATTTTCTCACCACCCTCAATCCGGATTGGGATTGCTTATTCGTATGTCTTTTTCATTTTGAACAGGTCAGTTTCATGCATCCTCATGACTATTCATCGGGCCAGATTGGCCCTGATCCAATGAACCCATTTCCCATTGCCGGGCACAAACGCGTTGGCTTTCTCAAACCCTTGATCAGAAATCCCCTCATCGAAGTGGGAGATTACAGCTATTATGACGACCCGGAGGGGCCGGAGCATTTTGAAGAGCGCAATGTGCTCTATCATTTCGATTTTCTGGGTGACCGACTGATCATCGGAAAATTCTGCGCCATTGCCACCGGCACCCGTTTCATCATGAATGGCGCCAACCATGACATGCGCGGCTTCAGCTCTTATCCCTTCGGTGTCATGGGCGGTGGTTGGCAGGAAGGCTTTGATCTTGACGGATATAGAGAACAGAGTCGCGGCGATATCATTATTGGCGATGATGTCTGGATCGGTCGGGAAGCGACTATTCTACCGGGTGTCGCCATTGGCTCGGGCGCCATTGTCGCTGCTGGGGCCATCGTCAGTCGGGATGTTCCGTCCTATGGAATGGTTGCAGGCAATCCGGCAGAACTCGTCCGACTACGGTTTGAGGAAGAAATCGTTGATCGTTTGCTGGCACTCAGTTGGTGGGACTGGTCACCGGAACTGATCAGTAAGCATCGAGAGGCCATTCAAGGGTGCAATATCGAAGCGCTCGAAGCAGCTGCATGCGCGCTTTCTTAGCCAAATGACGCATAATGTCTTGCAGGTGGGCCTTAATCCGGCTAACCAAGGCCGACATTCAGATGCCCACCTGCAGACCGCAAAGTTGGATATAATCCATGACCGATCCGAACCAACCAGTTTCCTCCGCTCATAAAGAAGAACAGGCCAACCTTGCGGCATTGGTGGGTGAGGCAGAGCTGGATCCCGGTGTGGTAGAGCGTGGCCGCAAACTGTTTGCCCAAAGCTGGGACTTCATGTGGGGCACCAAGTTCTTTCACCAGCTCCCTCCTATTGAAGGCGTGGAAATTGCCTTTGCCGGTCGTTCCAATGTTGGGAAAAGCTCTCTTTTGAACGCCATTACTGGCCGCAAGTCGCTGGCTCGCACCTCCAATACTCCTGGCCGTACCAAGGAGTTGAACTTTTTTCGTCCGGAGAAAGATCCGACACTCGTGATCTGCGATATGCCAGGGTATGGCTATGCCCGTGCATCCAAGAAAGAGGTCGCTGCATGGAACGAGCTCATTCTGGACTATCTGCGCGGTCGCCCAAACCTGCGTCGTGTCTATGTTCTGATTGATAGTCGTCATGGTTTGAAGCCAAACGATATAGAAGTCATGGATACGCTCGACAAGGCAGCAGTCAATTATCAGGTTGTTTTGACCAAAGTAGACAAAACAAAACTGAATGATCTTAAAAAGATCATTGGAAAAGTAGAGCTGGGTTTGAAAAAAAGACCAGCAGCTCACCCGGAAGTCTTACTCACATCTTCTGACAAGAAAATTGGCATTGCACGCCTTCGGTCCGAAATGCTGCTTTTGTCCGAAGGGCTGTAGATTGTGCGAGTTGATCGGGAGCTTTCTGAGGTCACTCTTAAGGCAGCAGAAAATGCCGAATTAAAAGCTTAACTCCCTATAATCCATTGCAATTGGGGTTTTCGAAGGCTATAGAGCTAGTACTGTAATTCCACATTGAGTTTGATCATGTCCGAGCCAGAAAATCAGCAAGCCCAGAAGCCTCATAACCGCGCCAAGGTCATTTCCGAAGCCTTGCCTTACATGCAGCGCTATGACGGAGAGTCCGTTGTGGTGAAATATGGCGGTCATGCCATGGGTGATGAGGATCTTTCTGAAGCCTTTGCACGCGATATTGTGCTGCTCAAGCAATCCGGAGTGAAACCGGTTGTCGTGCATGGCGGCGGTCCCCAGATCAAGACCATGTTGTCTCGTCTGGGTATTGAAAGCGAGTTCAAGGGCGGTTTGCGCGTCACCGATCAGCGAACTGTGGAAGTGGTGGAAATGGTGTTGGCCGGTTCCATCAACAAGAGCATCGTTCGCAATATCAATGCGGAAGGTGGTCGCGCCGTTGGCCTATGCGGCAAGGATGGCAATATGGTGATTGCCGAAAAACTGACACGTACCATTCGCGATCCTGATAGTTCCATTGAAGAAGTGGTTGATCTTGGTTTCGTGGGTGAGCCCAAGAAAGTGGATCGCTCTGTCATCGACATGGTGGCCAAGGATGCCCTGATTCCGGTAATTGCACCGGTCGCACCCGGTGCAGATGGTCATACATATAATATCAATGCCGATACCTTTGCTGGTGCCATTGCCGGTTCAGTCAATGCCAAGCGGCTATTGTTCCTGACCGATGTTCCCGGTGTTCTGGACAAGAATGGTACGCTCATCAAGGAACTTACCATCAAGGAGGCCCACGCCCTGATTGCTGATGGCACCATTTCCGGTGGCATGATCCCGAAAGTCGAAACATGCATCGACGCGCTCAACCAAGGCGTGGAAGGGGTTGTCATCCTGGACGGGAAAGTCCCTCATGCCGTCTTGCTGGAACTGTTTACTGAGGGCGGCGCCGGTACACTCATCAAGCATAATTAAATTTGGTTCTACATCTGAAGCTCAAAAGGCTGCCAAAAAGGCAGCCTTTTTTAACTAGTTGATCTTGAATCAGAAATTCAGTTCGGACACATCCCCCGACAGGCTTTTCAGAAAAGCCTCCAAGTCTTCGATATCCTGACTGTTCAAAGCCTGATCGCGCAAGATTGTCAAACGCCTTTGGTTTTGTGCTTCACCGACAGACACCGATGAGATTGCGAGATCATCGGAAGGGTCATCACTGATGACTTTCCCCAGTTGCGAGACCGCCATGATGCGGATTGCCTCCTTCAGATCCTTCACCGCGCCATTGTGAAAATAGGGCCCGGTCTGTGCAATGTTGCGCAGACTTGGTACGCGCCAAACCGATGGCTCTCCGTCGACCAGAAGATCGTATTTCGTGACATAGCTATTGTCAGCAAAAACCGGGAAGGATCGGTAAGTTCCGATATTCTTCACCTGACCTGCGGCCGAAAAAACCGGATCAATATGACAAGTCCGGCATCCCACTTCCTGAAACAGTGCCATCCCCCGCAATTGCTGAGCATTGAGCGCCGTATCATCTCCGGCAATGAAACGGTCATAAGGCGCATTGGGCGTTATCAATAGTCTCTCATAAGAGGCAATGGCTTTTGCGATAGCATCAATATCGATCCTTGCCTCTTGGCCGAAGGCCCGTTCAAACATTGGTGCATAATCATCATTGGCTTTGACCCGCTCTTCCACGGCTTGCCAATGTGGCATCGCCATTTCCACCGGATTGATGAAAGGCTGTTTGGCCTGATCTTCCAGACTTGCTGCCCGACCATCCCAAAAGAGCCGCGTCAGGAAAGCGGCATTCAAGACCGTTGGTGCGCTCACGCCACCCTTTTGCCCGCCAACTCCCGTTGAAACGGGGGCATTATCATCTCCGCCAGCTTCCAGATCATGACAAGAGGCACAGGAGACCGTGCGGTCAATGGAAAGATTCTTGTCAAAGAATAGTTTCTTGCCCAATTTGGCTTTGGCCAGACTTTGCGGATTATTCGCTGGAGCCTTGGCAATTCGAGGCAGTGCCTGCCAGGTGCTCCAGTTGCCTGATTTTGCCAATTGGGCAGGCAAGGTTACGACCTTGGTTGACTTGGGAGACTGAGGCGGCAAAGGCACTGTTTGCGCCAATCTGGCTGACGCCAGGTTTGGGTTGGTCGCCTCCAGATAGAGGATGACACCTGCTTTGATGGACAAAGCAAAAACACCCAAACCAAGGCCACATGCCAGAAATAGTCGACCCTGTCCGCCCAACCTTACTCTTTGAGCCAGTTCTTTGGAGACCAGCGCCAGTGCGAGCATTCCCAACCCGAGGGCAGAGAACAGGATCATCATCAATTCTATATTGGGTCCATACATTTTCTCTCTCCCAAAAATCAGGAAAGATGCCCTGCCAGCTTTGTTCTGAAGTGCGTCATGATTAGCCTCGGGGAGAGGGCCGAAGCTGGCAGGGCAAGAGGATTATTTCACTTCAACAATGTCCTTGCGGGTGCTTTCAAAGAAAGCCACCACATCAGCCCGTTCTTTTTCCGGCACATTGAACTTGTCGAGCGTGGCTTTGAGGTGGGTGATCAGACGGTCCCAATCCTCACCATCAATGCGCATGCCAATATGGGTCAGCTTCATGTCGCGGCCAGTGTAATAGCGAGGGCCACCAGCCTGATTGGCAATGAAATCGATAATCAATTGCACTTCGCGATCAATACCGTCTTTACCGCGATGCGCCCAGAAACGTCCCATTTTCGGATCTGCCATCAGGCGCGCGGCCACATCATGGGTGACAGCGGTGATGGCATCATAGCCGCCCAGGCGCTCGTAGAGGGTCGGCTGTTCAGCCGCAACAACGACCGTTGGCATAGACAGGGCAGGCACTGCAAGAAATGCTGCCAAGGCAAGGATTTTAAGAGGGTTGGTCCGAGATACAGATCTGATCAACATTGATCTACTCCAGTTTTGGCTGGCACCTCTCTTCCTTGACGAGATGCCCGGTTTGGTCTTGCCAAAAAGCTAGAGAAAAATATATTATATTAGAAATTATAGTTTTGAATGTTATTTATAGAGAAATGATATAAATGAAATTGCGCCAACTCAGATTTGTCAAAAGCGTCGCAGAGACCGGCTCCTTCTCCAAAGCGGCTGAACAATGCTGCGCGACGCAGCCAACGCTCTCCAATGCCATTGCCCAGCTGGAAGAAGAACTTGGCGGCAGGCTGTTTGATCGCACCACACGCAAAGTAGAGCTGACAGCATTTGGCAATCACATTCTTGGCCGGATTGAAGAGGTATTATTGGCCGAACAGGAAGTTTTGCAAACCGCCAAAACCTATCACGATCCCAGCCATAAATTGCTGCGCATCGGCCTTTCGCCCCTTGTTGATATGGGACTTCTCAATCATATTCTGCAGCCCTTTTGTCATAAATATCAAGATATTGAGCTCTTCTTCAAAGAATGCCTGCTGGATGACTTATCAGAACGTTTGCGAGGTGATGTCATTGATATCGCCATCATTCCCTCCAGCATGCTTTCAGAAGAATATGAGCATGTATCCTTCTATGAGGATCCGCTCTTTTATATCGCAAGGGATGGAACAGATCTTACCAAACCAGGGGGTATTTTAAAGCTTACAGACCTGCCCTCCGATCCTGTCATCATGACCGGTGGAGGATGCGGCTTGAATGGTTCTCTTGATCATCTATTCAAGAACGAAGGCGCAGCACTCACGCCTTATCGCGGGCAGGCAATTTCCTATCAGGTGATAGAAGAATGGGCGGACTTGGGCATCGGCTCTGGCATTTTGCCGCAGGCAAAGATCTCTCAATCACGTAGCAACGCCTATCCTTTGACATTGAGGGATGGCACTGATGCTTCCTTTGAGTTTTGCTGGATCTGGCCAAAAGAGCTCGGTATGCGACCGCATATCGCTGACTTTATCGATTACATCCAGACCACAGTTCCATCGCTGATTGCAGGAAGTGATGGGATCTTGCCGATGCGAGCTCCGAGATCATTCTGAATTTGCGCGGATTTACTTCTGGCAGGACGAACAGAAGAAAGTGGAACGGCCGGACTGAACGATCCGCTCGATACTGCCTTTGCATCCTTCCTTGTTGCACGGCTCACCTTCCCTGTCATAGGTCTTGAAGGAATGCTGGAAATAACCCAATGTGCCATCTGCCTTGGTGTGATCTTTCAAAGTCGAGCCACCAGCCTTGATTGCCTCGGCAATGGTTGCACGGATCTCGTCGGTCAGCAGTTCCAGTTTTTTGGATGGCTTGCCGCTTTTCGTTACCAGCTCTCTGGCAGGCTTTCGCGGATCAAGACCCGAACGATGCAGGGCTTCGCAAACATAGATATTGCCAAGCCCGGCGATCACATGCTGGTCCAGCAAAACCGCTTTGAGCGGTGCTTTTCGGCTGGCAAACAACGGGGCCAGATGATCCGCGCTTAATGCGTTGCCCACTGGTTCGACGCCCATTTTGGCAAAATAGGCATGATCAGCCAGTTCAGATCGAGCAATCAAATCGAAGAAACCGAAGCGGCGGGGATCATTATAGAGGATCACAGCTCCATTGCTCATATGGAGCACGACATGATCATGCTTGGGTCGTTTACCCCGCTCGATATGAAAGGCCTCATCGGCAATCAGATGCGCTTCACCCTTTTCAATCACACGAAACGAGCCGGACATGCCGAGATGGATGACGAGCACTTGTCCGTCATCCAGATCAGCCAGCAGATATTTGGAGCGGCGGCCAAGGCTTGTGATCTCTCGGCCTTTCAAGCGTTCTGCCATCAAGTGAGGAAAATCAAACCGCAGATTTGGACGGCGAACTTCCGCTTTTTCGATGGTCTCACCTTCCATGAATGGGGCAAGTCCGGAGCGTACAGTCTCCACCTCTGGTAATTCTGGCATGGATGATCTTCCCTGATATTGGCTTACTTGAGCTCTTGTCTTTTCAACTCACCCTCTAGCATGAAAGGCAGAAGAAGGGCAGAGCCGTCATGGGAAATATCAGCAAGGCCTTGTTTCAGCTTCATGATTTCCTTTGCTTCGCCAGTGTCTGAGATCTCGAAGATCTGACCCGTGATCCAGTCATTGGTCAGAAGACGTCCTTTGAATCGAATGACCCCATCAAGATTGCCAACGCTTTTGGCAAGGGTGGTGACTGTCTTCTCCTTCAGCGAGATCGCCTTCAAGTCGCCGGGCACTTTGGTCGTGAAATCTGGCTGAATCTCCTCACCCCATGTGCCCACCAGCAAGTGATCATTCTCAACCAGCAGACCATTGGGATGAATGATTTCCTCGCCTTGATACCAGAGCGTCACCTTGCCATCGCGATAATGCCAGATACCATTGCCCATCCAGTCACTGATCCAGGCCTCCTTGCCATTACTGGTAACATCGTTGAGAAGCTTGGCGCCCGGGACGGCAATGGTTTCTCGTTTCTCACCGGTTTTGCCATCGATTACATGAATATTGCCAAGATCTGCAACGATCAGATCATGCCCAACCAGCGCCATGCCCTTGGGAGCATCAAGGCCGGTTACCCATTTCGCCTTTAACACCTTGCCGTCAGAGCTGATCTTGGACAGATAGCCCTTGCCATCCGCTTCCGTTGGATTGCCATTTATATTCGAGAGGATGTAATGCTGCCTGGCCTTGTCCCACAAGGCAGATTCTGGCCAGCTAAAGCCACTCAATGACCAATCCTCTTGCGCGGATACATTAATTGGGTTTGCAAACAGGCTTACAAGCGCGATTGAAGTGGCAACCAGGAAATTTTTCATCATTTTCTCCATGGAGATCTTGTGTTGAAAGTTGCCTTCGGGCTATCAATTTGCGTCTTTTTCTTCAAACTGATTTCCTATAGTATTGATTTTCGATCCTTTATCGGAGAATTTGGCATCATGAATGATGGATTGCGTCTCGACGCCTTTGACTTGATCAAACGGGCCATGAAGGCCCGGAGCATGACCTATGCGCAATTGGCCGAGTTGCTTGATTTGTCAGAACCCAGCATCAAGCGCATGTTTGCCGAACGCGACTGCAAGCTTTCACGGCTGATGAAAATATGTGGGCTGCTGGATCTGGACCCATCCGATCTGTTTGATCTCTCCAAACGCCACCAGTCCGGTCCCATTGAGCTGGATCGACAGGTAGAAGCCAAACTGGCCAGTGACCCCTCGCTCTTTCATTTCTTCATTCTGTTGCGCGAAACAGAGACAGCCGAAGATATTCGCCTTCGCTATCAGCTAAGCGGGGAGGATATCTTTCTCTATGGTCTCGCTTTGGAACGGCTGGGATTGGCGCGAGTTGATGAGAGTGGTGTGGTTCGGCTTGCCAATCATGGCCCGATCCGATTTCGTGCCGATGGCCCGTTACGGTCCTTGCTCAAGCAGCTCAACACCACATTTTTAGGTCGACTGATTGATGATCCATCTCATGAGGATGGCGATCTGTTTGCGACCCTGTCTCGTAAGATGAGCAGAGACACTTTTACGCATATCCGAGGGGAAATTGAGGTCTTGCGAGAAAAAATAGCCGAGCTTTCGCGGCAAGATCAGATGCTTCTGGGAACGCAGGACCTGCAAACCTTCAAACTGACCCTTGGTTGGGGCAAGATTGATTATCCCAATCTGCTCACCATTGAACCGAAAAACATCAGCGCTGAAACCAAGAATAATGAGCATATGTAGCTTCTTAAAAAGCTATTTTGACGCTGGTAACGTCATGGATATTTTCAATCCGATAGGCTATGGTCCAGCAAAGTTTGCAATGCTGAGCCCGCCTTTAACACAACGGCGTGAGCTCTATTCAGATTGGCAGAAGAAAAAACAATGGCTACTGGCAACCAAAAACGAACCGAAGACGTCACTGATATGGCGACTTCCTTCGGCTTTGAACAAGTCAAAGAGGGCAACAAGCAGCCTCTGGTCAATGATGTCTTTCACAAGGTCGCTGAACGCTATGACCTGATGAATGATTTGATGTCTGGTGGCATGCACCGTCTTTGGAAAGATGCCTTTGTGGCCTGGCTCAATCCACCACAGCGCTCAGCCAGCCCGTTCAAACTTCTGGATGTGGCGGGTGGTACTGGTGATATCTCTTTCCGCGTTGTGGATCGCGCCAAGGGCAATGCCCATTCGACCGTCTTTGATATCAATGGTTCCATGTTGGGTGTCGGTCGTGACCGCGCACGTGACAAAGGCCTGATGGACAATCTGGATTTTGTTCAAGGCAATGCCGAGGATCTTCCCTTCGAAGACAATAGCTTTGACGCCTATACCATTGCTTATGGTATCCGCAATGTTCCCCGCATCGATAAAGCCCTATCGGAAGCGCATCGCGTCTTGAAACGCGGTGGCCGGATCATGGTGCTGGAATTCTCCAACGTGGAGATGCCGGTTCTGGACAAGGTCTATGACCTCTTTTCCTTTCATGCGATCCCAAAGATCGGCGGTTTGGTGACAGGTGATGCCGAAAGTTACAGTTATCTGGTCGAATCCATTCGCAAATTCCCCAATCAGGCACGTTTTAAAGCCATGATTGAAGGGGCTGGCTTTGCACAAGTCTCCTTCCGCAATCTTTCCGGTGGCATTTCCGCCATGCATTCAGGGTGGAAACTATAAGCATGATTGGCTCTTCGTCCGCTTTGCTGCGTCTGGCCCGCGCCGGTTTCATTCTGGCGCGTGAAGGCGTCTTTTCCATTATTCAGCCGCCTGCTGATTTGCCTTTCCCAGCTCGCCTTGGTCTCTCCATTGCAAAATTGTTCGAGCGCTCTGGGTTGTCTGACAAAAGCAAGGGCGAACGCCTGAGTGTAGCTCTGAACCGTCTTGGTCCTTCCTACATCAAGATGGGTCAGTTCCTGGCAACGCGTCCTGACGTGGTAGGGCCGGAACTGGCGGAAGCCTTGTCCAGCCTACAGGATCGTGTGCCTGCTTTTGGCATGAAGGAGGCCAAGGAAGCGGTTGAAAAGGCGCTAGGAGCACCGGTTGATGAGCTGTTTGATGAATTCTCCGAACCCGTTGCTGCGGCATCCATTGCGCAGGTTCATAAGGCCTGCTTTATTGACCGTGATGGCGTGAAACAGACTGTTGCGGTCAAAGTGTTGCGGCCCAAAATTGCCGAGAGCTTTGCTCGCAATCTGGGTGGTTTTTATACCGCCGCCCGCTTGTTGGAAAAGATCCATGCACCAGCACGCCGTCTGCGCCCAGTTGCAGTGGTGGATACGCTTGCCCGCTCCATCCAGTTTGAGATGGATTTCCGCTTGGAAGCAGCTGCCATGAGCGAAATGGCGGAGCATTGCACGGATGATCAAGACTTTCGCGTTCCGACTATCCATTGGGAACGATCCGGCAAAAGCGTGATGACCATGGAATGGATTGATGGCATCAAGCTCAATGATATGGAAGGCTTGAAGGCTTCGGGACAGGATCTGAAGAAACTTGGCTCCAGTGTCATTCAGAATTTCCTGCGTCATGCTTTGCGCGATGGATTTTTCCATGCAGACATGCATCCTGGCAATCTGTTCATGGATCCCGATGGTCGTCTGGTGGCCGTTGATTTCGGTATCATGGGCCGTATCGGCCCGACCGAGCGTCTGTTTCTGGCTGAAATTCTCTATGGATTTATCTCACGCAATTATATGCGCGTGGCGCAAGTGCATTTTGATGCTGGATATGTACCGCCAAGTGAGGATGTCGCAACCTTTGCGCAGGCCCTTCGCTCCATTGGTGAACCCATTCAGGGTCGCTCGGCGGACGAGATCTCAATGGCCAACCTGCTAGGGCAGTTGTTTGAGTTTACCGAAGTCTTCGGCATGCATACTCAGACCCAGTTGATCCTTTTGCAAAAGACCATGGTGGTGGTTGAAGGCGTTGCCCGTATGATGGACAATGAGCTCAATCTCTGGAACACATCCGAGCCAGTTGTCAAAGGCTGGATGGAAGAGAATTTTGGTGCCGGTGCCAAGATCAAGGAAGCAGCAGGTGGTCTCGCATCCCTTGCTCAGCTTTCTGCTGGTCTGCCGGAAATGGCCAAACGGGCCGAGCGTCTGTCTGTCAGCTTTGATGAAATGGGCCGCAATGGTATGCGCCTGGATGTTCAAACCGTTGCAGCAATCGGCAAGGCAGAAGCACGGGAAAGCCGTTCTGGTCGCGTGGCATTATGGGTGATAGCTGCGGCCATGACAGCAATTGCTGCTGGCATCTGGATGTAAAACCAACGAGCGGAGGCTGGAATGCTGACCAATAAACGAATTTTATTGATCATCTCTGGTGGCATTGCAGCCTTCAAGGCCATTGACCTGATCCGCCTTCTCAAAAAGGAAGGTGCCAGCGTCAAGGCCATCCTGACCAAATCCGCAACCGAATTTGTCACGCCTCTGACTGTCTCTACCTTGTCCGGCGAACCAGCTCTGACCAAGCTCTTCGATCTGACACGCGAAGCCGAGATCGGTCATATCGAGCTGTCCCGTGATGCCGATCTGGTTGTTGTGGTGCCTGCCACGGCCAATCTGATGGCCAAGATGGCTTATGGTCTGGCGGATGATCTGGCTTCCACCACTTTGCTCGCCACCGATAAACGCATCTTGATTGCGCCTGCCATGAATGTGCGCATGTGGGAACATGATGCCACGCAGCGCAACGTGAAGACCTTGCAGGCCGATGGCCATGTCATTGTCGGCCCGGATTATGGATTGATGGCTTGCAATGAAGAAGGCTTTGGTCGCTTGAGCGAGCCAGAAGACATTCTCGCTGCCATCAAGGAGCATATCGATACCGGCGCACTACCTCTCAAAATTCAGCAAAACGGCCCTCTTGCTGGCAAGCATGTCGTAATTACTGCAGGCCCGACCCATGAGCCGATTGATCCTGTGCGCTATATCGCAAATCGCTCTTCCGGCAAGCAAGGTTATGCCTTGGCCAAGGAAGCAGTGAAAGCTGGCGCTAAAGTCACGTTGGTCTCCGGCCCGGTGACATTGAATGCGCCTTCAGGTGTGGAGCGTATTTCGGTCGAAACCGCGCAGGAAATGCATGAGGCAGTGGCAAATGTCCTGCCCGCTGATATCGCCATCATGGCGGCCGCTGTGGCCGACTGGAAGGTTGCCAATCAGGGCACGGAAAAAATCAAGAAACAGGCTGATGGCAGCTTGCCAAGCCTGGAGTTTTCCGAGAATCCCGACATTGCCCGCTTTGTTGGGCATCACGAGAGCCAGCGTCCCGAACTGGTGATCGGCTTTGCCGCCGAGACCACCAATGTGGAAGAGCATGCCAAAGCCAAGCTGACCAAGAAGAACACAGACTGGATCATCGCCAATGATGTCTCGCCTGAGACCGGCATCATGGGTGGTGATCGCAATCAGATCAAGATAATCACCCGCGATGGCATTGAGGCTTGGGATGATATGCCCAAAGGCGATGTAGCCCGCAAGGTGATTGAGAAGATCGCCAAGACTCTCAGCAAGTGAATCTAAGGACACTTCCATGACCAAACTGGCTTTCAGAGCTCTACCTCATTTTGAAGGACTGAGCCTTCCACGCTATGAAAGCGCAGAGGCCGCTGGCATGGATGTTCGTGCAGCCAATGATGCAGATGAGCCGATTATATTGAAAGCCAATGGTGGGCGGGCTTTGGTGCCAACCGGTCTGACCATGGCACTGGAAGCGGGTTTCGAAGCGCAAATGCGCCCTCGCTCCGGCCTTGCTTTCAAACATGGCGTTACTGTTCTCAATTCACCTGGCACCATTGATAGCGATTATCGCGGTGAGCTGAAGATCATTCTCATCAATCATGGCGATGAGGATTTCGTCATCGAACGAGGCATGCGCATCGGCCAGATGATCATTGCACCGGTCCTGCAGGTCGAAGTGGTAGAAGTGGACGCCCTACCTGATAGCGTTCGTGGCTCTGGTGGATTTGGTTCAACCGGGAAGCACTAAGTCTCGTACTAGCTATATCTTGCTTTTGCGGGGACGTGCGAAACATACGAGTTGTTTGAGTTTCGCAACCCTTCGAGTAGAATAATTTTCTACGCCAAACACACTCCCCCCACCCTATTGCAATTGCGTACCTTCAAATTTACGCAATGAAGATATCTTTTCCTCTTCATAAACAAAGGTTGGAACGAGATTCCTCGAAAGCGGAGCCGTGACTATCTACATTTGAGGTCAATGAGAAAGACCACCATATAATGGTCTTTGAGATTTTTGACTTTTCAAGGATAGTATCATGGCTAACTCCCCTAGAAGCACCGAAGGCCGCGGCCGTATTTACGATTCCATTGTCGATACCATTGGCAATACGCCCATCGTACGCTTGGACAAACTCGCCAAACAGCATGGCGTGAAAGCCAATCTGCTGGCCAAGCTGGAATTCTTCAATCCGCTTGCAAGCGTGAAAGACCGTATTGGTGTGGCCATGATTGAAAGCATGGAAGCCGCTGGAAAGATTACTCCGGGCAAAACCACTCTGATCGAGCCAACTTCTGGTAACACCGGTGTCGCACTGGCCTTCACCGCTGCTGCCAAAGGCTATCGCCTTATTCTGGTGATGCCTGAGACCATGTCCATCGAGCGTCGCAAGATGTTTGCCTTCCTTGGTGCCGAGCTGGAATTGACTGAGGGTGCAAAAGGCATGAAAGGCGCGATTGCCCGCGCTGAAGAGCTGGTCGGCAGCCTTGAAGATGCTATCATTCCGCAGCAGTTCCAGAACCCGGCCAACCCTGAAATCCATGAAAACACCACCGCCAACGAGATCTGGAATGATACCGATGGCAAGATTGATGCTTTGATTTCCGGCATCGGTACCGGTGGAACCATCACCGGTGTTGGCACTGCCCTGAAAAAACGCAATGCTGATCTGCACGTCGTGGCCGTCGAGCCAACCGACAGTCCGATTCTATCCGGTGGTGAGCCTGGCCCTCATAAAATTCAGGGCATTGGTGCAGGGTTTGTGCCTGATGTGCTGAATACCGCGGTCTATGATGAAGTGATCACCATCGCCAACGAAGATGCCTTCACTCATAGCCGTGAGCTGGCTCGTCTGGAAGGTGTGCCTGCCGGTATCTCTTCTGGCGCAGCCATTGCTGCGGCTCTGGAAGTTGGCAAGCGCGCTGATATGGCTGGCAAGAATGTTGTCATCATCATTCCCAGCTTTGCCGAGCGCTATCTCTCTACTGCCCTGTTTGAAGGCGTGTAAGACAGAACCAAGCGCATAATACTGAAAATTTTCAAGGCCGGAACCAAGTTCCGGCCTTTGTTTTTTCCAACTTCGCTCTCATACTCGATTGAGGCAAGAATCATTGAGGGGATTTTGGATCATGATGCGGCACCATTTCATGGCCCCGATACGGGCAGGTCTGGTTTTACTCGCTGTCACATTCGGGCTTTTCAGCAGTTTGGCAACCAGCGCATTTGCGGGCGAAGTCGCCGAATTTCGCGTTCATGGCTTTTCTGACAATGGACAATATTTCGCCTTCGAGGAGTTTGGTCGTCAGGATGGCTCCGGCTTTGTCTATTCCAATATCTATCTGATAGATCTTGAAAAGGACAAATGGCTGGACGGCAGCCCTGTCCGCGTCTTGGTGAAAGATGAGAACCAGCCGGTTCTAGCCGCCCGGGTCAAAGCTTCATCAGAAGCGCGCCCCCTTTTGGAGCGCTATCGCATTTCCGTTAGTGGAGCCTTACTCGCTGCCAATCCAATCACCGAGGTTGGCATTGACCCGATGAAACTATCCTTCAGTTTTCTGAAATATCCAATCTTGGGCAAGCAGGATAAACCTTACATCTTGCAACTCTGGCAGGAAGATGCCCAGGATTTTCACGGCTGCAATGATAACGGTCGGGTGATGGGTTTTGGTCTCGACATGAAACATGGAGAAGCTGGGGATCCACGAGAAATATATGAGGATAAAGAGGTTCCAAAGTCCCGAAATTGTCCAATTTCCTATCGGCTCGTAGCCGTATATTCCTCTTCTCGCTATAATCGCTCGGACTATGCGGTTGCATTGGTTGGGGTATATCAGCGCGGGTTTGAGGGACCTGGCATGCGCTATATTGCCGTTCCCATCAAAATGTGACGCGCCTCCCAACAAGCCAAGAAGATAGTGACCGACCATGCTGGATGAACAAGAACTGGAACGCTATGCCCGCCATATTCTCCTTCGCGATGTCGGAGGGCCGGGTCAGCAGAAGCTGAAAGCTGCGCGTGTTCTGATCATTGGTGCGGGTGGTCTTGGCTCACCTGTTCTTGCTTATCTGGCCGCAGCAGGCGTCGGCACTTTGGGTGTGGTGGATGATGACCATGTCTCCCTCTCCAACCTTCAGCGTCAGATCATTCATGATAGCGACGCGATTGATGTGCCCAAGGTCGAAAGCGCACGTCGGTCCCTTGCCCGCATCAATCCTCATGTGACACTGGAAGCGCATGAATGCCGTCTGGATGAGAGCAATGGTGCGGAACTCGTCGCCAAATATGATCTTGTGGTTGATGGCTCGGACAATTTCGATACCCGCTACCTGGTCGCAGATCTCTGCGAAACAGCTGAAGTGCCATTGATCACGGCGGCTGTCGGGTTGTTTGACGGATCGATCACAACTCTCAAACCATTTGACAGGAATGAAGCGGGGCAGCTCAACCCGCGCTACCGTGATCTCTTTCCGAAAAAGCCCGAAGCTGGCAGCATCCCATCCTGCGCCGAAGCCGGGGTACTCGGCGCGCTGACCGGCGTGATCGGCTCCCTTCAGGCTGTCGAAGTGATCAAGGAGATTGTTGGCCTTGGCGAAGGACTGGTCGGGCGTTTGATGCTTTATGATTCCCGCGCCGCCCGGTTCGAGACCATCAAATACCGTCGTCGACCAGATTAGAGCGTGAGGCGGATTTGCTGAATCTTTTGGGATTCCGCTTTTATAAGAATT
>ERZ794982.35-NODE-35-length-129627-cov-57.515628_pt1 | contig 129627 bp, 95 predicted proteins | sample MGYA00433071_ERZ794982 | MGnify/ENA primary metagenome ERZ794982 (study PRJEB30140, sample SAMN00862574) | bioreactor metagenome | study: EMG produced TPA metagenomics assembly of the Bioreactor inoculated with sediment Metagenome (bioreactor metagenome)...
ACTTTGAAAATGTCATCACAGGACAAAGTACGACAGCGACTGTAACAGAGACCCTAGATGTAACAACGGTTTCTATTACAGGAACCATTACAACTCCTTCAACGATTGATGTCTCTAATGTAGAAGGAGAACCTAATGGAATCAATGTTTATGCACTTGATTTAAATGGAAATGTCCAAGAACTCTCTATCGTGTCAGGAACAAATCACGATGGTTTTGGTGTGAATGGCAAAACATCAGGTTCAGGAGCGAGTTCTGAATTGGGATTTAAAGATGGAAACAGTGAAAAAATTGTTGTGGATTTTGACACAGATGTAAAAAGCTTAGATGTGGCGTTTGCATGGAGAAACAATACGGAAAGTGCAAAAGTAACATTCTTTGATGACGAAAACAATGTAGTTGGTTCAGCGATGGTTTCAGGAGGAGGAAATAGTCAAGAAGCGCTTGTAACCTACTACGATGAAAATGGAAATGTAACAAAAACTGAAACAGCCCAAGGGGGGTCAGATAAAGTAGACTTAGAGTACAAATTTGAACCAGGAAATGGTCAAACCTTTTCAAAAGTTGAATTCTCTGCCCCTGGGTATGATGATGATTACTTAATCAACAAAATTACGTACAAAGAGGTGGTAAGTTCAGATGTTACCGATGTTGTTGCAACCAATGCTGAAGTGACACTGGAAATTCAAACATCAAATCCTCCTCAAGCAGGAACAACTGCCATTGCTGTTGTTGAAGTCGCTGGTCAAGAGTATCAAGTTCAATTGGATACCAATGGTCGAGGAACATTAAATGTAGAAGTCAATGGCAATGAAGAATTAACGGCAACGGTTAAAGAGATTATTGGAGGGAACTTTGAAGCCGTTGATGTCTCTTCTGCAAATTGGGAATTGGCAACAGAACTTATTTCGTTGGATGACAGTATCAGCGTAACAGAAGACCAAACGTACTATTTAGATACCACAGATTTTGGTGATAATCAAATTAATGTCAGTGAAGTTCAAATTACAGAATTGCCATTAAATGGAACACTCTATATGAATGATGGAAATATTATAGAGACCATAGTAACCAATGAAGGTAAAGAGATTAATGTTTATGATAATAAACAACCAATAACAGAGGGAACAGTAATTACAATGGCTGATATTGCAGCTGGAAAAGTTACATTTGAACCAGAAGCCAATAGTGATGAGGGCGGAAGTTTTAAATTTAAAGTGGATGATGGAAATGGAAACTTTGCCAATGTTGAACATACAACCACTATTAATGTAACGGGAACAGCGGATGCTCCATTATTGAGTATGAATATTGGTGAAGCAATTGTTATAGAAGCCAATCCAGAACCACAAACAACTACTTTTACTAACAGTCAAACGGACACAGTAGAAGGATGGTGGAATACTGCTGAGTATGACTTAGGGGGTACTACTAATAGTGTTGATATAACCTTTAAAGATTTAAAAGGAAATAAAGAGGAAGAGGCGAAAATTGAACTTTTAGATCAAGATGGAAATGTTGTTGATACAATTATTCTTGAGGGCAATAATGGCAATGGAATTGAAACCCATACTTTTACATCTGAACAAGAGTTTAGTTCTATTAAAATTTCAGGTAACAGTTCTTCTGATAAATTTGAAGTTAAAGAAGTGAGTGCCGAGGTTACTATTACAGATGGTAATATTATTAACAGTGCCAATGATTACTGGACAAATAATGAAGAGATTAATGGTACAGAGGGGTCAGATACCATTAATATTGGAACAGGAGATAATAAAGATATCAATGCAGGGGCAGGAGATGATGTTATTAATACTCCTATTCAATCTGGAAATAACTTGGGAACAGGACATTTTATAGATGGGGGAGAAGGAAATGACACTTTAGTCATAGCTGAACCTCGTACGGGGACATTAAATGGGAATTCTTATGAGTACAGAATAACAGACAATGGCGATGGCACAACTACAATACAAAAAATTGGTTTTAATCAATATCAAGAGTGGGATTTAAATCATTATGAAGTTACCACACAAAATGTTGAGAAAATTCAATTTACGGATGGTACAGTAACTTTAGGTTCTGATTCGTCTTCACCCGATGGAACTGAAACGATGTATTTGTATACTATAGCACTTCAAGCAAATGTAACCGACACCGATGGCAGTGAAACATTATCTGCTATAACCATCACTAATCTTCCAGAGGGAACATCATTAAAAGACATGACCCCAAATGAAGATGGAAGTTACACGGTAGAAATCGATGAAAATGGCAATGCCGATGTTACATTAGTATCCAATGCCCAATTAGATACATCATCTCTTAATGGTATTACCGCAAGTATAAGTGCCACAGAGACAAACAGTGGCGATGTATCAACGGTTACGGTCAATGAAAATGGTATTGTAGATATTCAAGCAGGCAGTGGAGATGATACCATTGAAATGAACAGTGCTGATGTTGAAAATACCCGTATGGATGGTGGCGAAGGAGAAGATACTTTAAGTATTTTAGATGAAGGTGAAATCAACCTTGACTTAGACAATATTTCAAGCATTGAAATCATTGATATGACAAACAACCAAGAGAATAACTTAAATCTTGATTTACAAGATATGTTACAAGATTCAGCAGAACCTACCATGATTAAAATCTTAGGGGATGATGCGGACAGTGTCAATGTTACCAATGATGAAGGATTTGAAAAAACAACCGTGACTCAAGATGGAAACAGTTTTGATGTCTTATCGCAAGGTAATTTAACCATTATGATTGAAAATGGTTTAATGGATGACCACAATATGGGTGGCGGAGATAACGGTTAATCATTTATGATAAGACCCATTCTTTTTTGTCTGCTTTTACTCTCTTCTTGTTTAGATGCACGGTCATTTAAACAAGAAAGAGAGTCTTTAGAACACTCTTTTGTAGAGGCTCCTTTTCGTATTTTTTATACACTCAAAGGCAAACATGCCATAACCGATTTAACTGATTTAAATCACAATAAAATCCCTGATTATGTGGAAGATACCATGCAACATCTTCAATTGGCAGATTTTATTTTTAAACATATTATTGGACTGAATGATCCTTTAAAAACAAAGCGTTACAGTGGTGTTGAATACATTGATATTCATCTTTTAAACATAAAAAACCCCAAACATTTAGGGCAAGCCGTTGATGCTATTTTTACGTTTAAACGCCCAAATGGTATTAAAACAACCCAATCATTGAGTATTGATTTACGTCCCAATTTAGAAGGACGAACCTTTACTCCCATTCATGAACTGTTTCATATTTATCAAAATGGTTATAACATGATGAAAAATCCTTGGCTCGTAGAAGGGCTGGCACGAGTTGCGCAAAGAGCCTTTGGCTATTATCGATTAACCAATGCAGGCAGTCCAGGTTTGCCTAAAACCAAAGAACAAAGAGACCGATTGTATACAAAAAGTTACGATGCGTTTTTCTTTTGGAATGAGTTAATGTATCGTGTATACGGTAAAAGTGAAATTGGATACAAAAGTAAAATACTAGCAGCAAAGTATCTTGATGGTCGATACATTTTAAATGACTTTTCGATGCACGGATTTCAATTTTTACATCAATTTATGAGTGAATTAGAGCAATTAGAGAGAGAAATTGAAAAAATAAGAGGAACAAAAGCCTATCAGTGGAGTGTCAGTGAACAACTCAGTTCTCAAAACAATGCGTACATTTGGTTGGCAATTAAAAACACCATTGTCAAATACCATGCCCATTCAATAAAGACCAATCCTCATATTAAAGCGTTGTTTTTAATACAATAGCCTACTTCTCATCCAGTAATCTTTCTTGCATTTTTTCTACAGCTATTTCAAAGGGTTTGATATCAAATCCAAATTCGATGGCTTTTTGTTTACCTAAAGTAATGCTATTTTCACTCAAAGGATTAATAATATTACATACCAGTTTACTGATATTAAGAATTTGGGCATGTTGTTTAACTTGAGGCAGTGCTTTAATGGGGTCATCACTGAATTTAATCGAATTAATAATAGTGTGAGTCAAGTTCCAATGTTTGAAAATAGCTGAAGTAACTTCAGCAGTACTCATACCCACAAACGATTTTTCAATTGAATTTATTTTTTCAGGATTTGAAACAACTTGTTGCATAAATTCATTAACCTTACCTTCATCTGACAAGGCACTGTTTATTAAAAATTTACCACTTTCTTGTAAGAATGAAGGAAGAATTAAATCATTTTTTAAATCTATATTGACTTTCCCAATCCATAAACTAATAAAATTAGATTGCATATTGGCAATTCTTAAAAAGGTGTCACTGTTGACCCCATAAGCATTTAAATCACTGTTTAATGCTTGTTTAATGCCACTTCCTAACGCAATGGAAACGGCAAAATTAACTCCCATTAAAGAGATAGCACGACTAAGAGTATCTACTTTACTGGCAAATCCAAACATAGCTGAGTTGGCTGTTTTCAAAATAGTAGAAACCATGATTGGGTCTTGTTCTATGATTTTTGCTAAATCTGTACTTTCAAAATTATTGGTTTTTTTAAACTCTTCAATATCCATTAATGTTTTTGGTAAAGGGGCAAGGGTATCAATGCGTTTTAACAATTCAATGTATGTCATAAGGACTCTTTCTTAATAATATTTTTTCTTATTTTATCACAACTTTATTAATTTTCTGTCAGAGATTTTTTTGCAATATCTTTTAATGGTTTAATTAAATAACGCAAAATACTTTTTTTGCCTGTTAATATATTAATATTAGCAACCATTCCTGGCAAAATGGGAGTGTTTTCATCAAAGCCCAATTCATCTGCTTTAACTCGTATAATGTAGTGTAAATTTCCTAATTTATCTTCTGAACTGTCCGGAGAGATGGAGATAATTTCTCCTTCAAGTAAGCCATACTTAGAAAAATCGTAGGCTGTAATTTCAATAGAGACTTTTTGTCCACTCCAAATTTGTGCTCTGTCAGAGGTTTTTATTTTGGCTTCAATAATAAGTTTATCTTCAATTGGAGTAATTTCAGCAATGGTATCACCGGGTTTAATAATTCCATCAATGGTGTTAAAATAGAGTTTATTGACTACTCCATTTACAGGGCTGATAATAAATTTACGTTGTTCCCTGTCTTGACTGGCTTTATATTTTTCTTCAATTTGTTTGAGATTTAATTTAACTTCAGAGAGTTGTTTAAGGTTTTTTGACATAATCTCTGAATTTACATTTTTAACTTTTTTAGAGGCTTCTTCAATTTCATTTTTTACAATAGGGATATTACTTCTTATTTCTTGTATTTCTGTTACAAGTTTAAGCTTTTTGGATAACTCAACCAAATAATTTTTACGGGAAATAACATTTTTTTTCAGTAAAGCATCTTGAATTTCCATATTTTCATTGGCAAGTTGCAGTTCAATTTCTAAATTCTCTGCTTTGGTAGTCAGTTCATCAAGCTTTAACTTTTTTTGTTCCAATTGGTCTTGTGCAATTCCTAAAACTCTGAATTTATTGGCATTTTCCTCTTCAAAGATTTGCATTTCATTGTGAAGAATATCAATAATTTCATGTGAAAACTCTTCAGGATAAATCAAGTTTTTGTTTTCTATTAGGGCTTCAAGTCTCATTGCCTTTGCTTTAAGGGCCATAATTTCAACTTTTTGAGATTTGATATCTGCCATAAAATATTCATTTTTTATGCGATATAAGATGTCTCCTTTTTTTACACTGTCACCTTCTCTGACAAAAATCTCAGAAATAATTCCTCCTTCAAAATGTTGTAAAACTTTAGTTTGACCCGAAGGAACAACTTTCCCTTCTCCTTTAACCACTTCATCTATTGAAGTAAAAGTTGCCCAAATAAAAAAAATAACAACAAAAGCAATCATAGGATAAATAACCAGTTTGTAGTTCCACTCTTCGTCTTGATAATGTATTTTCATTATTATCCTTTGGGATTTTTTAATGCATTTAATACAGCATCTCTAGGACCATCTGCAACGATTTTTCCGTTGCTTAAGACTAAAATTCTATCAACCAGTTCTAACGCTGCAAAACGATGTGTGATTAAAATAAGTGTTTTGTTTTGGATAATATGCTTTAAGTTTTCCATCAGTTTTTTCTCTAATCCAACATCTAAGCCAGTCGTTGGCTCATCTAAAATTAAAATAGAGGGGTCATTGACAATTGCACGTGCAAGTGCAACCAAATGTTTTTGTCCTGTACTTAAATTACAGCCTCTTTCTCCTACTGGGATACCATCTCCTTGACCGCTTCTTTTAACCAACTCTTCTAACCCTGTTAATGTGATGGTTTCCATCATTTTTTCTTTACTAATAGGTCGTGAGAGTTCAATATTTTCTTTTAACGTACCATTAAATAAAAAGGGGTCTTGTGTCATTACGCCAATGTTTTGACGTATTTCTACGGGATGAATGGTTGAAATATCATGGTTATCAATAAAAATACTTCCCTTAGTGGGATGTAAAAGACCCGTGAGAAGTTTTAAAAGGGTAGATTTTCCCGCTCCAGTTTGTCCAATAATTCCTATTTTTTCTCCGTTTTTTATACTAAAGTTAATAGCATTAACAGAAGGGTATTTGGCATTTTTAAAATAATAAGTAACCTGCTTAAATTCGATATCGCCCTTAAGTTTTCCTAATCCTATTTCAATATTTTTTTCATTTTCTAAAGGTAAATCCCAAAAATCTCTTAAATTATAAAGAGAATCTTTTATCTCTTTAAATTTAATGACCATAGTAGAAAGGCTTATAACGGGTACCATTGAACGACTTGCTAAAATGGTAACAGCAATTAATCCCCCCACACTTAGCTCTTTATCAGAAATTTGGAATACTCCTACTACTACAACTAAAATAGTGGTTAATTGGATTAGGGATTGTGATGTATTAAGTGCAAAAGCATTTACTCGTTGTATTTTAAGTTGAATATTTTCTGCATGAGCGATGATAGTACGCCAATTGAAAAGTTTAGAGGAGATAGCATTAGAAAGCTTAACGGTATCACTTCCTTGAATGGATTCAACCAAATAGTTTTGCTTGGATTGAATATTTTCTAAGTGTTTTTTACTTAAATTAGCAATAGGAATTTGAAGGGATAAATTAATTAAAACAACCACAACTGCAATTAAAAAAGGAACCAATGCAACAGCGGGAGAAATAAAATAAATGGCAATAAGAGCAAAAATAAAAAAAGGAAAATCGATAATTTGAACGATTGATTTTGTTGCAAAAAAATCACGTACGGTTGCTAATTCTCGGAATAAATTGGCTTTTGCTCCTGTCATCATAGTATCGTATTGTGATTGCAATGTTAAAACACGTTTCATTAAATCCTCTTCTAAATACAAAGAGAGTTTTTTCCCTGTTTTATCAATGATGTGATTTCGTACACTTTTAAAAACCAATTCAAAAATCAATACAATAATCAAGCCAAAACTTAAAACAAAAAGTGTTTCATAGGCTTCATTAGGTACAACTCTGTCATAAACAGTCATGATAAACAAAGGAGTAAATAGGGCAAATAAATTAATAAAAAAAGTTAAAATACCTACTTCTATGTATGATTTCCAAAATGATTTAACGGGTTCCCAAAACCAATTATTATTGGAAACTTTATCAAGTAGTTTTTTTTTGTTCTCTTCTCTGAAAATTAAAAGCGCTTTTTTATAATGATTTAATTCATTAAATTCAATTTCAAATCTTTTTTCTTCTTTGGCATTGAACAGTTCAATTTTTTTGTTGGCTATATTTTTTTGATAAATTAAAGGAGTATCATTTTCATCAAAAATAATACAGGGTAAAAAATGATTGGGAATATTTTGAGCACTCATCTCTTTTTCAAGAGCAATAAGACCAATTTGATCGCAAACGATAAAGATAGAGGCTTTGTTAAATTCCCCATCTTTAACAGCATCTAAATTTAAAATAGTATCGATATTGACTTCGCCATAATAGAAGTCTAACATATATTTAAAAGCACAAAGAAGAGGGGTTTTTATGTCATTCAAATTTAACCTCATGGAATATAAATTAATAATGATTATAATTAAATTTTGCTTATAAAAAAGTAATAATTTAAGTTATAGTTATGTTTTGTTACTATAAAATGTCTTTTTTATCTACATCAATATCTACAAGGTTCTTTTCAATGTTTACTTTTATTAAAAGACTACAAGAATTACTGGCACAACTTAAAAAAAACAAGGGTCTTTGGTTTACCACATTAAGTGTTGTATCTATTAGTGGTATTTTTATTTGTATGTACATTATTACAACAATGACGGACAGAGTTTCTAAAGAAGTTTACCAAAGTATGTCAAAAAGTTATGAACAAATTTTAAATGTCAAAATTGAAAATAAGAAAACCGAATTTGAAAAAATTTTGGTAGCCATTCGTCAAAATGGTGCGTTATTAAACGCTATTGAAAACAATAACAACATTGCAATGACAGCGGTAAAAGATTTTTTAAATGAAGAGTTTGTTAAAAGTGGTTTTATGGATTTAAGTATTGATATTATCAATGTCACCAATAAAGATAGAGTTTTTCGAAATGCTGTTAATACAGTCATTAGTTCAAAACGGCAGTTATTTGGAATTGAAGTCTTAAATGAAGGCGTATTTGTTGTGTATTTATTACCACTGGAAAGAGATGGAAGTGTTTATGGGGTTTTAGAGGTTAAAGAATCCATACACTCTTTGCGAAGTGATTTTGTTAAACAAGGCAGTGAGTATGTATTTTTACTTGATAAAAAAATGTTGCCATTTATCTCTTTAGAAGCTAAAACAGGTAAATATAAAGAAGTCAATCAAGAATATACACTTGAAAATGTTCGATATGATACAAAATTTGCAGCAAGTATGCCAACCATGGATGAAAAACTGTATATGCAACTTTTAAAAGATAAATATACAATTGATCAAGGATATTTTAAAATAGTAAAGAAAATTACAGATATTAACGGGGCGGATGTTGGACTAATTATTGTAGGAGAAAGTACTGAAGTCAGTGGTGGATTTGTTAACATTGCCGATAATATGACAAATACGGTTACAACTGTGGCATTAGGCTTAGTGATATCTATTATTTTGTTTTTGTTTTAAGGTAGCAAATGAGAAGATTAAAAATATTAAAAATATACTTTGTTTTTTGGCTTTTTATCTTTTTTTTGGTATTTGCCAACTTTAAAATGTTTATTAGCTTTTTTATGGCGACATTAACCTTTAATATCGCTGTTTTGACAGTACTTGCTATTGGTATGGTTATTGTTTACCATTCGGCTTTTCGATTAACTATGCTTGCTGGAACATTTGGGATTTTAGCCTATAAAAAAGGGGATCAACTTATTTATTATCTTAAAGGCATTGACAGAATTATGCCGGCGAGTATTGCTCATATGTTTTATAAACGAGCAAAAAGTGGGACACTCTATTTTACCCAAAATGAAGCTAAAGATGTGACTTCTTGGCTTGAAGAGAAATTTGCCAATCAAAAAGTGTATATTAATTTCTTTACAGCAACGGCATTGATGATTGGACTTTTTGGAACATTTACGGGGTTACTCAAATCAATTGATGAGATGGGTGCAATTATTTTATCTTTAAGCGGAGATATCAATCTAGCAGAAGTAATAGCTGGGTTCTCTGGACCATTAAGTGGTATGGCAATTGGTTTTGGTTCATCACTGTTTGGAGTAGCAACGGCCATTATTTTAAGTATAAAAACCTATATTTTAAGTCGTAATCAAGAAGCTTTTATTGAAGATATTGAAGATTGGATGAAAGGTAAAATCATTGATACTCAATCTTCAGAAGTTATTGAACAATTTCACCAAACAATGGGATCCGCTCCTAAAAGTATAGGTCAATCTGGACAAACTCAAGTTGTCTCTGGTGATATGATGACGACAGGAAAATTTCTTAATGTATTTGCAGATGCTATGGGAGATTTAAAAGAAGAGTTACGCAAAAGTGCAGAGGGTAATGAAGTTGTATATAAAATGTTATCAGAGAATTTTGAAGCAAATAACAAATCAACGGGCAATGAAATTGCACTTTTAGAGAGTATTGTTAATTCGATAAAAGAGTTAAATATCAATCAATTTTCTAATTCAAATACTTTAGATGAGTCGCTTCAAAGTTTGGCGAATATTGCAACAAGTCAAAATAAGACGATGAAACAACTGGTTGAGATTCAAAAACAAAATCAAGAAAATATGGAAAAATTCATTAATAGCTTTGATATACGATTACAGCAGTTAGAAAATAATGTGAGAAAGTAAGTTTATGGCAAAACGATGCAATGAAGAGTTTAACCCTTGGCCACCTTTTGTGGATATTTTCTCTTCAGTTATTTTAGTTTTATTACTGTTTTTACTGATTACTATTGTTAATATTGGATATTATGCGCAATTCAAATTCAAAGTATCTTATACGGGAACCATAGCAACTGACCAAATTATTTTAAGCGAAGATCCTAAAAAGATTATTCTTGAGCAAACCAAACAAACTGAACAAATGATGCAAACTAAACCGTTAAAACAAACGTTAATAGAAGAACCTGAAACAAAAGATGAAGTGGGAGACATAGAAAGTGCCGGTAAAGATTTAAGCCGAATTTATGAAGATGAAAAGACAAAACAAGCAACCATTGCAACAGATGAATATCTGATTTTAAATTTTGGAGGAAATGACATCAAGCTTGATAATCCAACCATTTTACAAATAAAAGAGTTTATTGCTCAAGTTAAACAAAAATATTCCAAACATGTTGTTAAAATCAGTGCGGTTGACCCAACCAATCAAATCAGTGCTACGGTAATGAAACAAATATCCTTGGCACGAACGATTAATGCCAGAAATTTAATTCGGCAATTGGGATATGAAATCAAAGAAGTACAAGTGGATTTACTTAAACCAAACAGTACCAATATTGCCAATGAAAATGAATTTGGATTTTTAATAATTAGGATTGAAAAAAAATAATGATGACCCCTTTTGTTATAAAAACTTCATTGATTGCTTTTTTATTGATGTGTAGTGTTACAAATGCCAATGATAATATAGAAAAAACTGTTTTGAAAGAAGAAGAACCTAAGGTTGATTTAGTTGCTCCCAAAAATCCGAAAAACCATGCGATTGAAACTCAAGGTATAAACCAAGTTTATGGCGAAGAAACAGGATTAACAGGAACAATAACACCTAAGATACAAACAAAAAATAAGCAGTTATTGGGAGCTAACAATAATGAAGAGATTAATAATTATGTGAAAGTTTCTTTAGTGGATGTAATTTTAGAGACGGTTTCCAATAATTATAATGTCAAAATTGCACGAGAAAAAGTTCGACAAGCAAAGTTAAATTTAGATGAAGCCTATTCGGGATATAAGCCAACTTTGGATGTTGAATATAAATATGGGACAACTGAAAAAACGCCCAGTGATGATGGAATTGACAGTGGAATGAATCGATATCATGATGAAAGTGTTAAATTACAGTTCAAACAAAATTTATATGCAGGTGGTGCAACTCACAATAAAATCAAAGGATTAGAAAAAAGTTTGGAAGTGGCAAAAAACCGATATGAATTGGCCATTTCACAAGAGATACAAAATGCTATTAAAGCTTATTTTGGTGTAGTATTTTCTTATCAATCGTTGTATGCTACTCGAATCAATATGGAAATGTTACAAAAGATTTTAGAAATTGTAACGATTAAATATGATTTAGGGGCAGCATCAATTGGAGATATTAGTTCCATTAAAGCCAGTGTTTCTAATGCCGAATCAAAATTATCCAAAACCAATTCAAAGTTTGTGGAAGCTTTAAAATATTATGAATATATTGTTGGAGAAAACTTTAAATATACCTTGCCATATGAATATGAATTTAATATGCAAATATTGCCCGTAGAAGAACTTCTTGAAATTGCCAACAAACAAAATCTGAATATTGTCAGTTATTTAATTACCGTTGAGTCGGAACAATATAAACTCAAAGGGGCTCAATCGGCGTTTCATCCTAAAGTTGATTTAGAAATTACACATACAAGAACGTATGACAAAGATATTGACCCTGAAGAGTTTTATCGACAAAATATGAATGAAGCATATGTAACGGTTAAATATAATTTATACAATGCAGATAAAGATTCCAATAAAATTCTTTCTATTTACAGTACTATTCGAGAAACGAAATACAAAATTGAAGAAGAAAGAAGAAAAATTAAATGGATTATTTCTAATTTACATCAATCTCTTAATGCCCTTGACAATTCAATACAAAGCACACGTCAAGAAGTTGAATCTTCACAAGTTACCGTTGAATCTTATTGGGAAGCATTTAAAAATGGTGAACAGGATTTACAAACATTGTTGACGGCTCAACGACAACTTAATACGGCGCAAGTTTCCTTGATTGAATTTTATCAAAATCGGCTAAATGATTATTTTAAATTACAATTTGAAACAGGGCAATTGGTTTCTCATTTTGAATTAGACCCTACAAAAGATAATTTTATCGATTTTACAAAAAGCAAATATAATAAAAACAGTGTAAAGACAAAAGAAGATATTGATTTAATGGCATTTGCTTCTATTTTTGAACAAACAAAAGAAGATGAAAAAACAGAAATAACGCCTACAAAAGTGGTCGATACGATTGAAGATATTTTAATTTTTAAAGATAAATTCTTAGATGCAAATGACGACTATTTTACTCTTTATATCGGTGAGTTTGATACCATTTATGATACCTTTGGCTTTATAAAAAAGCATACGTTATCCAAACAAGCTTTTATGATAGATGTGTTAAATGATTACAAATTAAAAAATGTAATGGCGTATGGGATTTATGAAACACAAGAAAATGCCAATAAAGTATTAGAAGAAATTGGAAAGATAGAAAATAAAGAGTATAAAGTGGTTTCGATTAAAACCATTAAAGATATGTATAAAAACTTTATTGATGGTTTTGATGAATTACGACCCAAAGAACTCGTAGAGACCAAAACCATTACTTTAGCGCCTAAACCTCCAAAACCTTATGTAAGCAATGAATTGTTCAAACAAGAATTTATGGCTTCTAAACCCGATAATTATACGATAAATCTAGTGACTTTCTCACAATTGGACGATGCAATTTTATTGGTCAATAAAGAAGAAATATCAGAACAAGCACTTATTTTTAGATACGGTACAAATGCTGAGTGGGTTAAAGTTGTTTATGGTATTTTTGAAACGTATGATGAGGCCAATAAAGCACTGTCAAGATTATCACAAGAAACAAAAGATAAGTATTTTCCTGTGATTGAATTTATTCAAGATAAACAAGCATTGTATGACAAATACCAATATTTAAAATTAGGAACCCCTTCTTTTCATACCAATAAAGTCGAGTATGAAACCATCAACGAAGATATTAAAATTGAATTAAGAAATGCTATAACAAAACAAAAAGAGAATACAGCTAATGCTGAACCAAAAGCAAAACCAAAAAGTGAAGAAGATGTTCCTCAAGAAATAGAGTTTGAAGATATAACGCCTATACAAGATAGTTTAGAAGATGGAATTAAACTTAATGAGGTAATAAAAAACGAAGAGCCAGAGAGTCTTCATTCTTTTAAAGAAAAATTCTTAAAAGCACCGGATTCAAAATATACACTTAACATCGCAACATTTTTTAATGAGGAATCAAGTGAGATATTTATTCACAAAAATCAAATTCAAGAAAATGCATTTTCTTTTACCTTTGGAGCCGATAAATCCTTTCATAAAGTGATGTACGGAATCTTTGATTCTTATGATAAAGCCAATGATTTTATTCAACAATTGCCCAAAAGAATACAAAAAAATAGACCAAGAGTGGAACCGATTTATATTAAACAAGCGTTGTATCACAAATACAATAAAAAAAACAGTCAAGACATGACAGTTGCCAATACTCATTTAGAAGATGAAGCATGAATTTTAATTTAACCTTTCATAAAAAATTTTTATTTTTTTGTTTGCTTTTTCTTGGGTTTTTGTCTGCTTTTTTTGCGTATAAATATTACAATGAAAAAAAAGAGCTTAACGAGAAATTTTTTAGCGACATCAATAAGCAAATAGAGTTTGTTGTCAGCGATTTACAGGAAAAAATCTTAAAAAGTAATAATGAAACAATTTACAATATTCTCCAAGTTGCTTTGAATACCATCTCTCTTGAATCAATCAAAATACAATACAAAAACTTAATATTTTCAAAAGAAAATTTGATTAAAAATTCAACACAATCTCAAAATACAGATTGGGAAATCAGTGAAGTAACGACAGATGTAAAAAATGGATACGTTATTTTACAGTCCAATAATATGTATCGATTTTTTAATACGATTACGGTTAATATCGAAGAACCTATAAATTTTAGATTTCTTTTACATAAAAATCAAAGAGTGATTAATACCTTATCTTCTTTATCTTTTTATTATGTTTTAAAGAAAGAAGTTCTTTCTTCTACGGCAGAGTATGAAAAAACTGTAAATAGCCGTATGTTGTATGTTTTAGATCAACCTTTGGCAAATTTTGAGTATATTATTGATGAGCAAAAATTATATCAAGAAATCAATAAATTGAAACAAGCGTATCTTTGGAATACTTTGTACATCGGTATTATAGGGATTATTTTTGCCTTATTAATCTATTTATTTTTTATTAAAAAGATGCTATTAGAGCCAATGTTAGCCTTTAAAGCTTTTATGAAAGATGCTTTAGAAAATAATTTAATGCATAAACTGGATGAAAAAACTGGACACAATCCCGATATTGACGAAGCTTTTCGTTTACTTAATAAAATTTTAAGAAAATACATTGGGGTAGTGAATGAGCTTAATATTAATAAAGGAATATTAGAGCGAAAAGTATTTACAGATGATTTGACAGGACTACCTAATCAAAAAGTATTTGAACTGGATTTAAAAAATATGTTCATTGTAGGGTCGGATGGTTTTATTGGTTCCATTAAATTGGAAGCGTTAGGTAATTTTACCAAAGAGTATGGTTCCGCTTTGGCCAATCACTTAATTGAAGAGTTTACTCATGTGGTTCAAAATAAATTTTATGAAGTTAATCTTCAAGAAGCGACGTTGTATCGTTTTTTTGGTTCTGAATTTGCGATGATTTTAAAGAATGAAGAAGAAAATAAAGTTTTAGAGTTTGCACAAAGTTTAAATGAAGAACTCAAAGAGTTGCAAGCTCGTTATGAAGTTAAAGGGATATTAACTTATTTTAGCTTTGTTCCTTTCGATAAATATGGAACCATAGATTCAATATTGCATGCTTCAAGTGATGCTTATACTATTGCAAAAACAAAAGATGAGACCTACTATATAGTAAGTCCATCTGAAGTGTTGGATAAATTCCAATTTTTAGAACAAAATGTACGAGAGATTATTGAGAATAGTTTTTTTGAAGTTACTTTTGGATTAGAAACACGAACAACAGATGAAAGCAACCGACTTCTTATGCAAGAAGCCATTCCTATTTTATATGACAAAAACAAAGAAAAATTTTCTATTGGTGTTTTTGTATCGGTTGCAGAGAAAATTAATTTAGCCGTCCAATTTGATAAAATCATTATTGAAGAAGTGATTAAATATATTAAAAACAATGAAATTGATTATAATATTGCCATTAATCTATCCATGGCTTCTTTAGAAGATTCAGAATTTATTAATTGGTTACATTCTTTATTCTTATACAACAAAAATATATCAAAATATTTGGTTTTTAGTATGACTTCATATAATGCTTCAACCAATATTGAAGTTTTTAAAACGTTTATTGATGAAATACATCGATTTGGTTCAAAAATAATTTTAAAACGATTTAGTTCAAATGATTTTACGGTAGATCAACTCGAAGAGTTTCATTTGGACTATTTACGAATCAATAAAGAGTATACAAATGCCATTTCAAAAGACCGAGATAAAAAGCATTTTTTAAGAACTATTGTGAATTTTGGTCAATCCAATGATATAATTATCATAGGAGACAGTATTAAAGATGAAAAAGATATTGAAATTTGTACAGCCATTGGTTTAGATGCAATCAGTAATTATTAATGAAGGAATAGAATGAAAAAACTCTTAATATATTTGGGTGTAAGTTTTCTTTTAATGATATTAACTGGCTGCTCTACGAAAGAGTTTCAGACTAAAAATTACTTTGATGCTTTGACCAAAGATGAAATTTTACAAGCAGGGAAATGGGTTTTTTTGCTTGAGGGAGAAGATAAGTATGTGATTGATTCGTATCGTGATCGATTGGAAGTGACACAAATTGGTATGTTATTTCATACATTACAACATAAAGATTTTGTTTTTAATGTTGAAGAAAATGAGTGCGGAACTTTTGCTACACTTAAAATCAGAGCCAATTTAGGTATCAATAAAATACTTGACCACAATGTATTTGAAATAGAACATCAACACTTTTGGGAAAAGCTGAATTTCTTTTTAGGGGATCAAAATGAGATAGTTCAAGAGGGGAAGAGATATACCAAAAGAGCAAAGCCGTATGATTCTTTTGCCAAGAATATGCAAGAAATTGTGGTCAAAAAATCAATAATACCCATGAAAGATTTATCGGGTTGTGTTATAAAAACAGAGTTTGAGAAAGGTGTGATTAAAACAGATATAAGCAGCACAGAGGAGACGATATATTATGAAGAGTTATAGAGTTATTTTAATATTTTTAATCATGTTTTCTTCTCTTTTCTCAAATGAATTTGATAAAGCTGTTGAGTATTATCAAAATAGACAGTATAAAGAAGCTTACGAAATTTTTAAAGAGTTGGCTTCACAAGATAATGCTCATGCTCAATATAATCTTTCTTTGATGTATCAACATGGGTTAGGCATTGAAAAAAACATTTATCAAAGTGCTTATTGGCTTGAAAAAGCTGTCAAAGAAAAAGACCCTAAAGCATTGAATAATTTGGCATATTTCTATGAACATGGTTTGGGGTTAAAACAAAATAAAAAAGAAGCAATGAAGCTGTATGAAGAAGCCGCTAATTTGAACTATGCTCTTGCTCAATACAATTTAGCCATGATGTATGAGAAGTTCGAAATTAATGAAGCGTTATTAAAAAAAGCATTTGAACTGTATGAAAAAGCTGCCAATCAATATTTTGTACCAGCACAAAATAATTTAGCGCGATTATACTATTTTGGCATGGGAACGGCAAAAGATTTAGAAAAAGCTTTTTTTTGGTATGAAAAAGCCGCACAAGCCAATAATGATGTCGCACAATTTAATGTGGCATTGATGTTTTATAGTGGGGAAGGTACAAGCAAGGATTATGATAAAACCTTGTATTGGCTTGAAGAGTCTGCCAATGCAGGCAACAAATTTGCTCAAACGCAGTTGGGAGATTTTTATAGAACAGGAGAGTTAGTAACACAAAGTTACGAAGAAGCGTTTTTTTGGTATTTTGAAGCAGCAGCCAGTGATTATGGAAAAGCACAATACTATGTTGGACTGTTTTATCATGAAGGATATGGGGTAGAACAAGATAAAGAAAAAGGACTCTTTTGGATGCTAAAATCTAAAGAAAATGGCTATGTATTTGCCAATACTTTTTTACAGCGGCAAATTAAAAAGTAAACGGCGATGAATACTCCTTTACTTGAGGGAAATGGGTTTAATCAACTTAAAAAATTTAGGTATGGGTATTGTTTGTATAATACCAATGATATGTATATTGGCAAATCCATACAATGGTATGGCGAATATTGTAATGGTGAAGTTGAACTTTTTTCACAAATATGCAAAAAAGGGGACATTGTAGTTGAAGTTGGTGCAAATATTGGTGTGCATACAGTTGCTTTGTCTCAACTTATTGGAGCCTCTGGCAAGATATATGCCTTTGAGCCTCAACGAATAATCTTTCAAACATTATGCGCTAATTTGGCACTTAATTCAATTACTAATGCCTATGCTTATGAATACGCATTGGGTGAACAAGCAGGAGAGATTTTTATACCTGAAGTTGATTATGCGACAAAAAATAATTTTGGAGGAGTTACTTTAAATCATAAGAGTTTGGGAGCTAAAATTCCCTTGATTTCTTTAGATTCTTTTTTAAATCTCAATAGATTAAAATTATTAAAAATTGATGTAGAAGGTATGGAACTTGAAGTTCTTAAAGGAGCCAGAAATATTATTTCAAAGACCAATCCAATTATTTATGTAGAAAATGACAGAGTTGAAAAATCTCAATTTCTTATTGAATATTTATGGGAACTTAATTACAAACTTTTTTGGCATCTTCCTCCTTTGTTTAATCACAATAACTATTTTAATAATAATAACAATTTGATTGGAAACTTTATTGCAATTAATATGTTATGTATTCCTAACGACTCTAAGATTGAAGTATGCAATCTTATTGAAGTTACCTCTTCAAAACAACATCCCTCATTAAAATAAGTCACTAAATAGGAATTGTATCTTTTTAATCAGTTTTTGCTGCAAAATATGTTAACATATATCTATAAAATACCACAAAAGGTAACGATATGCCAAAAGAGATTCAACAATCACAAACAACTGAAGTATTAATGGAAACGAAAGATATCTTATCCTATCAAAATAAGAAAGTTCTTGTTAAGAAAGCTCCTCAAAAAGGACAGAATGTTGCCGTGTATGTCCGCCCAGGTGATGAGATTGAGTACGAATTGGATGGCATTAATATAGAAAGTTTGGAATATCGATTAGTGGGTGGAGATATTGTTGTTACTCTACCAAATGGTGGGCTTTTTACTTTCGTCTCTATGGCACTTATGGGATACAGCGACAACCCTCCGGGCTTTAGTGGAGTAGGTGGACAAAAGTTCTCTTTAGGACAAGTACTTTCTCAAGTTGAAGAAGTGAATGACTTGCCCTTAAATTCACTTCCTGTAGAAGCCGATATTCAGCGAGAAGATAAAGTCAAGAAAATTGTTGAAGATATTGAAGAGACGATGGAAAAAGTCTCTCAAATGATTGTACAACAAGAACAAACAGAACAAGACCAAAGCAAAAGTGAAATGGAATCTTCCTTTGACTTTGCACAGCCTCCTGTTGAGATACCTGAAGTGGTTGAAAACCAATTTACATCGGATGAGAGTTCATCTCCCATTGTAACACCCGGGGATGATGCAAAGGTTGAAGGGGTTTTACCAACACTTACGTTTGATATTAATGTAGAACATATTAAAGCTGTTGATGAGTTTATTGGTGATGGAATGGCAAGAACACTTCATGTTACAGGAGGTGGAGGAACTCTTTATGCCAATGATTATCCCAATAATCCAGCGTTAAGTGAGCTGCAAAAACAGACCAACGCAGAAGATATTGATTTTAGTACAGTCAACAGGGCATTAGCTCATCAATCCGTCATAAAAGTCGACAATGAAACTTTTTTTGGAGATGATTTTACATCAAGATTAATCAAACTCTCTCCTTCCCAACCAGCTGGTTTTGGAATTACTACCATACAAATCAGTGGTATTCCCGGTATTGCTTCAATTGTTGGAGGAACTTCAAGTGGTGGAGGCGTTTGGACATTAAGCCAAGCTGATGACATCACGCAAGGATTTACGGTCAATCCTAACAATGGGGAGATTAATTTTGCCATTAAGTACAATACGAATTTGGGACAAGTCTATACTTTCGGTATGAAAGTAGAGGCCCAATCAGAATGGAGTATTGACAATGTACCAGACCATTTAAAAGCAGATGCAGAACAACCTGAGTTGACAAGCATTACCTTTGATAAAACTTATGGAATGAATATTAAAGAAGTCGACCCAGATGCCCCTTTGAGTTACCGATATTCGCAAGTGGATGATTTCAAAGATGGTTTTGTGCTTGCAACGAATCTTAATGACAACATTATTCGAACAGGAAATATTGACACGACGGTTATTGGTGGTGTGACTCAAGATACTATTTTTGCACAAAGTGGTGAAGATACATTGTATGGAAATGAGGGGGATGATACTATCGCCCCAGGTCAAGGAAATGATACGATTGATGGGGGCAGTGGAAGTGATACGGTTTCATACTCCAATTTAGCAGTTTCAAATGCTGGGGCTGGAGTTGAAGTTGATTTGTCTTTAGGCGTGGCAAAGAGTACACTAGCGACAGGTGGATTAGAGACCGATACCCTTCATAGCATTGAAAATATTATAGGAAGTGATTTTAGAGATACCTTAACTGGAAGTAACGATGTCAATATAATTCATGGTGGTGCAGGAAACGATACGATTGATGGAAAAAATGGCAATGATTTTTTGTATGGAAATGCGGGCAATGATTTAATCAAAAGTGGTCTAGGTAATAACAGCATTGATGGTGGAAGTGGCGTTAATACAGTGGATTATTCACAAGTGACGGATACCAATGGTGTAAAAGTAGCATTTTTAAGCGATACTGCTCGAGCCAATGGTGAGACGTGGGGTGAGGGAACAACGACCAATACCACCGATAGACTTGAAAATATTCAAAATGTAATAGGCTCTGCTTATAATGATACTTTTAGTGGTGCTGATAATACCAATAACAGCTTTGATGGGGGAAGTGCTGGAAGTGATTTAGTCGATTACAGCAGTTACACCAATAATGCTGTTGTTGTGAACTTAAATGAAGGTCGGGCCATTGGTCAAGGAACCGATGCACTTACGAGTATTGAAGCCATTAAAGGAACCGACATTTTTGCTTTTGGAGATACCCTTATTGCTTCATCAACGCAAGATAACACCCTTTACGGTATGGCAGGAGATGATGTGCTTAAAGCCGTTGGCGGTACGAACTCTTTGTATGGTGGCAGTGGTGCTGATACGGTTTACAGTGGAACGGGTGATGATATTCTTGATGGGGGATTAGGAAATGATACCGCCAGTTATGAAGATATTACAACAGGTGGAGTTACCGTATATTTAGGAAAAGACAATACAGCACAAGATACCATCAATGCAGGAAATGACACACTTAATGATATTGAAAATCTAATTGGTACGGTTTTTAATGATACATTAGGAGCAAGTTTAACCGGTGTAAATACACTCAATGGGTTAGGTGGAAATGATACAGCTGATTACAGTGTTTTAACAAAAGCAACTACAGATGAAGGAGTGGTTGCAAATTTATTGAATGGAACAGCTTCAAAAGGCTTAAGTATCGATGATACGCTTCTTAGTATTGAAAACTTAATTGGTACTAATGGGAAAGATACTCTTATAGGAAATAATTCTAATAATACTTTAGATGGAGGTACGGGCAATGACCTTTTTATTGCACATGAAGGCAATAACAGTATTATTGGAGGTGATGGTGTAGATACCATTGATTATAGCCAATCACTTAAAGCCATCGTTGCTGAAAATATTGATACAACCGGTACAATTTTAAGAGGAACGGGTGCGGCACAAAACAGTGATGAGCTTAGCTCTGTTGAAAAAATTATTGGGTCAAGTTATAAAGATGTGATTAAAGCAGATGCTTCTTCAATTGTTGAATTTGAATTTCATGGTGGTTCTGGAAATGATACCTTACAAGGGGGATTAGGCAACGATAACTTGTATGGTGACAGTGGTGATGACTATTTTTATGCCAGTGGAGGCAGTGATTATGTGGACGGTGGCAGTGATGGCGAAATCACAGGCGATACCATCGATTTTTCACAAATCAATGCAAAAATTGAATTGACTTTAGGTGAATCGGGTAACGAATCAAAAGTACTTGAGGGTGATGCAAAAACGCAAACCCATACCATCATCAATATTGAAAATATTACAGGAAGTTTAGACCACGAAAATACCTTAAGAGGAAATTCTCAAAATAATACTTTAATTGGTGGAAATGAAAACGATACCCTAAGTGGTGGAAATGCAGGTACGAACTATCTTGAGGGTGGTTTGGGCGTTAATACAGTCGATTATAGTGCCATTAGCGTTTTACCAACGGCACAAAACTTAGGTATTACCCTTAATTTAAATAACAGTGCTTTACAAGAAGTGTTTACCAACAGTAACGGCATTATTGTTCGAGAAACACTGAACAACATTCAAAATGTAATTGGAAGCAGTTACAAAGATGTGATTCGAGCTAAAGATGGTGAAGATAATGTGCTTAATGGTGGATTAGGTGATGATACGTTTATTGCCAGTCGTGGGAATGATGAGTTCATTGGACATGAAAACTCTATTGATGTAGTGGATTATACTTATGCCAAAGATGCCTTAGGTAATACCATTGATTTGGTGGTTAATATCAATGATGGTGTACAGCTGATTCATGCAGATTATGGTACGCATACTTTTTCAAATATCAATGGGCTTATTGGAAGCGATGGAAATGATATTTTAATTGGTAACAATGGACAAAATACACTCATAGGTGGAAAAGGAAACGATACACTGCTGGGATTTGGTGGCAGTGATTATCTTGATGGGGGAGAAGGTATTAATACGACCAGTTTCGCTTTTACCGCAGTGGGAGTAAGTGTTGATTTAAATAATACAGAAGTACAAGATACCAATGCAGGAACCATTACGATTAAAAATATCCAAAATGTTATTGGTGGGGCTGGAAATGATATATTAAAAGGAAACAGTTTAAATAACACGCTAAGTGGTGGTTTTGGTGCGGATACTTTGTATGGTAGTTCCGGATATAACGTGTTAAATGGGGGGTTAAATGGCTATGAAGTTGATATTTCAGGAGCATTTAATGCCGGAACTACGTACTCTTTTACCCTTAATGGTCAAATTATTAGTGCCAGTGCTGCGAATAAAGATGACCTTTTAAAAGCACTTGAAAATGCGTTTAATCAAAATACAACACTCAGTGCAGATTCAACCATTGTCAATAATGGCACCAAGCTATTTGTAGAAACATCACATACACTTACCCCAACTAATATGACAGCGGATTATAAAACATTTATTGATGTAGCTGATTACTCTCATGTCAGCTCTTCAAATGGAGTTACCATTGATTTTGTAACCCCGTTTGATTTATCTGGACAAGCTTATCAAGTTACTGATAATGCCAATGGGGGTCGAGATAGACTTGAAAATATTGAAAAAATCATCACCACTAAAAACAGTGATACCGTACGATTGGCAAATGATAGAAATGCCAGTGATAAACTCATTGTTGAATTGGGTGGGGGCAATGATACTATTTATGCAAACAGTGGTAAAAATATTATTTATACTTCACGAGCAAATGAATCATTGGACAGTACTGTTGCAGATTTTTCAATTTATAACAATATCGTTTACAGCGGAGTTGGAAGCGATACAGTAATAGGAAGCAGTGGCAATGATACCTTTTTTGTCTCTTCCAATGATACATTAGGCGGTGCTTTGGAAGACAGCTTTGATGGTACAAGCGGCGGTGTAAACAGTTTAAACTACAGTCAAATTCTTGATGGAGATAATAACAGCACTACGGGTGGAATTGATGTGACACTCAATGGTAATACTCAAATGACCATTGAGTTGAAAAATGATGCCGGTGATACAACGATTCACACCATGAAATTTCAAAATGTGTCGCATTTAGTTGGAACTGCCAATAATGATACCATTACAGGAGACAGTCGCGACAATGTACTAGACGGTGCTGCAGGCGATGATACTATTTTTGGATTTTCTGGTACCAATACCCTTTTGGGTGGAGCAGGCAATGACCAAATTACAGGGGGAAGTGGTGTTGATATTATCAATGGTGGCAGTGGCAATGATACTATTTTTAGTAGTGCTGGTAACGATAGCCTTGATGGAGGAATAGGTCAAAATACGTTAAGTTTTGCTCAACGTGATGGCGTTGGAGTATTTGTTGATCTTAATATCTCAACAGCAAGTATTGATACCAATGGTGGAGTCAATTACAATGAAGAGGATAGGGTCTCTAAAATTCAAGAAATCATTGGAAATAATAGTGATAATACATTATATGGAAACAGCAGTGATAATGTTTTAGACGGAGGAAGTGGCGGACGAAACTCTTTATATGGAGCCGGAGGGAATAATACCTTAAGAGGGGGCGGTGGAGTTGACATAGCCTATTATGCTCCATCTGCTACTTCTATTGAAGTGAATATGAACGGTGATGTGGATGGTTTTCATGTAACCACTAGTGGTACTACTGGAAAAGATAAGCTTATTAATATTGATGAAATTCACGGTTCAAATTATAAGGATAAATTTACAGGGGATAGTACAACTACGGGATATATTTTCCGTGGTGGTTTAAATGATGACACTTTTTACAGCAGTGAAGGAGTAAATGTCCATGATGGTGGAGCAGATAATGATTTATTTATTATTACTTCAAAAGATCATGGACAAGATAGTTTAGTTGGAGGTAGTGGAAGTGATACTGTTGATTTTAGTGGCGTAACAGATTTGGTTACACCAACAAGTGGATTGATTGTTACCCTCAATGGCAATGAAGAGGTTATAAGTACATTAAATGGCATTGCTTCACATAAATTGCAGGGCATTGAAAATATTATTGGTACACAACACAATGATACCATAAGAGGTGATGCCAATAACAATGTTTTAGAAGGTAACGGTGGAGATGATTATTTTATCGGCAGTGGTGGTTTTGATGTTATTAAAGGAAGTATTGCTTCACAAAATGTGTTAAGTTATGAAAACTTAACGGTTGCTGATGAGGGTATTGTGGTTGATTTAACGGCAAATGATTATCAAGTCAGCAGCGATGGAAAAGGAAGCAAAGATAAAATTGAAAACATTGATACGATTATAGGAAGTGTGAATGCCGATGTCTTTAGAGGAAAAGACGGAGAGGGAAACACTTTTATAGGTGGTGAGGGTAATGACTGGTTTTATGCCAGTAAAGGTGATGATTTTTATACAGGACATGCCAATAGTATTGATACGGTGGATTACAGTTATATTAAGGCCAACGATGGCACTAATATTGATTTGGATTTAGATATTAACGATAGCACAAAAGTGATTACAGGTGTTGGAACCCACACCTTTAAAGACATCAATGGACTTGTTGGTGGTGATGGAAATGATACTTTAAGAGGAAACAGTGGGGCGAATACGCTTATTGGTGGTGGTGGAGATGATACACTGCTTGGATATGGTGGAAAAGATTATATTGATGGAGGTGCTTATAGTAATGGCAACTTTGTAAGTTTTGCATATACGTCACAAAATATCACACTTGATTTAAGCAATACCGATGAACAACAATACACTACAAATAATGATGATTTATTAACCATTAAAAATATTCAAAATATTACAGGTGGGGCTGGAAATGATAATATTAAAGGCAATAATTTTAGCAATATTTTAAATGGTGGATATGGAGCAGATACCTTAACTGGAGGAGCGGGCAATAATACTTTAAATGGGGGACAAAATGGTTTTGAACTTGATATTACGTATGCCAATGGCACAACATACTCTATAGAACTTAATGGCGTTACCTTTACTTATACCGCACAAGCAGGTGATACAAAACAAAAGGTTTTAAATGCGCTTGAAACAGCATTTAATCAAAGCACACCTACATTGGCACACAGCAGTATTGTTAATCACAATGGAAAACTCTTTTTAGAAACAAGCCACACGCCTAACTTAACCAATATTACAAGTGATACAAAAACGTTTATTGATGTGGCGGATTATAGCAGTGTGACACTTAATAGCGGTATTAAAGTGGATTTAACCAACACCGCAAATGCCACGTATGAAGTTTTTGATAATGGCTTTGGTGGAAAAGATAAGTTAGAAAATATTGAAGAGATTTGGGGAAGCAGTTTTGGGGATGTGTTTGTTGCAGGCAGCGGCAATGATACCATTTATGGACAAGGGGGCGATGATCTTTTTATAAGTTCTGCTACAAGTGGGGAAAATTACTTTTTTGGAGGCACTAAAAATGTTGCCAGTAATGACAGTGGAACAATCAGCTACAGTGCTTATGACCATAATGGAACTTTAATTGGTGGAATTACTTCAAGTGATTATTATATTATAGGAGATTTAAACAGTGGAAGTATCACTGTACACCAAAGCAGTGATAATGCATTAATAAAATCAGATTATATTGATGGAATTAAAAATATCACAGGGAGTGCAGGTAACGATACTCTTACAGGAAAAGATGACATAAGCAGTGTGGTTAAAGGTGGGGTTGGTAACGACACTTTTTACATGAGTACGGGTGCATTGCAAGGGGATGGCAGTGTGATAGGTGACCGTATTTATGGTGACAGTGGTGATGACACTTTTATTTTTAAAGCCCCCGATGGAACAGCTGTTGACCAATTACTTGAGTACGGAAAAGGGACACAAATCGATGGTGGCAGTGATACAAATTTGGTCGATTATTCTGATTTTAGTGAAAAAATCAATCTTCGATTGACAGATAACTCTTTTGGCGTGGTTAAAATTGGAGTGGCGGATGAAAATCATCATTATTTAAAAAATATTCAAAACATCACAGGAACGGCACTTGATGATACGATTGAAGGAAATTCAAACGATAATGTTCTCAATGGAAATGGCGGTAATAATACGATTAGCTTTGAAAATGCTCAAACGGGAGTCAAAGCTAATATTGGAAGTGAATTTATTGTTAATGGTGTTTCCGCAAGTATTGATGGAACGTATGAAGCTCAAAATGCAACGGGTTCAAGAACGGTTACTGTAGGTGCAACAACGACAACATATACCATAGGTGATGACACTATTACCAATTTCCAAAACATTATAGGTTCAAGTTTTGATGATATTTTAATAGGAAGTGATGATAAAAATATTGTCAACAGCACAGGTGGAAATAATTTTATTTATACAGCAAGTGGCAATGACTCTATTTATGGAGGAACAGGGAACGATACCATTGCAGCAGGAAGTGGAGATAACTTAATTGATGGCGGAACAGGGATTAATACGGTTTCATTTTTTGATGCTGATCATGTGATTGCAAACTTAAGAGGGGGAGCTGGGTATGGAACAGCAACCACGACGTATGGAAGTGATACTTATAATGGCAATCAACTTTACAATATAACCAATCTTATTGGAAGCAGTGGAAATGATACGCTTCAAGGTAACAGTGGAAACAATACCATCGATGGTGGAGGTGGTACCAGCAATACAGTAAGTTTTAGTGATGCACTTAATGGCGTTGAAGTTGATTTACGAATTGTAGGACAACAAGATACAAAAGATGGACTTGATACGCTTATTAACATTCAAAATATTATTGGTTCAAATAATGCAGATACACTTATTGGTAATAATAACAATAACAGCATTACAGCGGGTGCTGGAAACGATACGCTAAGAGGCATTGCAGGAGTGAATGAACTGTATGGTGGGGCTGATGATGATATGTTTTACGCAGGAACAAGTCAAGATTTAATTCATGGTGGTACAGGAGTTGATACCATTAACTACAGTGAAGTTACGAGCAGTGGTGTTGAGGTTGATATGGGAAATTCAACCACATATCAAACAGTTTATGGCACGACCCAACACCAACTTATTGACGTGGAAAATATCATTGGAACATCACAAGATGATACCTTTAGAACACACTTTACTGTGAGTAATCGGTTTGTTGGAGGGGGAGAAAACAGCAATGGCGATACGTTAGATTACAGCAATATGAATATCAGTGGCAACGCAGTACAAAATTTTGTACGAGTTGATTTAAATGATAACAGCGGTGCGATTTATCAAGCCAATGAATTAAAAGCCACCGATACGATTATTAATATTAGAAATATCACAGGAACAGCTGGTAACGACACGATTAAAGGAACAGCAACCAGTAATACTTTATTAGGTGGAGCTGGAGCTGATACTTTAGTAGGTCGAGGTGGAAGCAACTATCTTGATGGGGGTACAAGTGGAACTGATATTGACGTAGTTGATTATTCTCTTGCTGGAAGTGGTATTGTTGTTGATATGAGAAAAGCCACTGAGCAAGTTGCAACCAACGGTTTTGGAGGGATTGATACTTTAGTTAACATTGAAGAGATTTTAGGCAGTGAATTTAATGATGAATTCATAAGTGGAAGTGCCAATGATACGTTTAAAGGTTTAGGAGGGGATGATACCTTTAAAGCTTCTTACGATGATGGCAATAATACTTTTTATGGTGGCACAACGGATGAAGTAAATGGCGATACTGTATCGTATGAGTTGATTGATGATGCTAATTATAAAGTAGTAGGAACTATTGGTAATGGGCAAACGCTGCAAGTATTTAATGCTTCAAATGTGTTACAAAAATCAGATACCATTTATGATATTGAAAATCTTACAGGGAGTGCAGGAAACGATACGCTTACAGGAAATAATTCTAAAAATACGCTTCAAGGAGGAGCTGGAGATGATACCCTTGTAAGTTTTGGCAGTACGGGTAATGTTCTTGATGGGGGTACTCATAACAGTGTTGCAAGTGGTGGAGACTGGGCAAGTTATACTTTAAGAGATGCCAAAGTGGTGGTTAATTTATCCGCAGTGGATGTCAATGATTTTTCAACGGCAACCATTGGAGTCAATCAAGATTATTTAAAAGATATTGAAAATATAAAGGGAACCATTCAAAGTGATACCCTTGCAGGAAATAGTTTAGATAATACACTGCACGCACATCAAGGAACCAATGATACACTTATAGGAAGCAGTGGCAATGACTATTTAGTTGGAAGCAGCGATGGGCAAACTGTTTTTAAAGCAGGGGTCGTTTCTACAACAGCAGGCGATTTTAGTCTAAGCAGTGGGGATGATGGCAGTAATACGTATGAAGGGTTTGGCAGTGATAATTTGCTTGATTACAGTGCCTATGACAGTACACGAACCATTGAGGTAAATCTGCACTCTTCAAATACTGTTACCAAAAAATTAAATGCGACAAATTTTGGAACCGATACTATCAGTGGTATTAGCAATATCACAGGAGGTGCTGGTGCTGATACTATTATTGGTTCAAGTGCACAAAATAACAGTTTAAAAGGTGGACAAGGCGATGATACCATCAGCGGTGGAGGTGGTCAAAACTACCTTGATGGAGGAGCAGGATTAGGGGATTATGTCAGTTATGCGTATCTTGAAAGTGGTAAACATGTCACGGTTGACTTACAAGCCAGTACGGCAAATGTTGATGTGAATAATTTTGATGAGCTGCATGGATTTGAAAATGTCATTGGAAGCAGTGGAGCTGATACACTCAAAGGCAATAACAGTGATAATATACTCATTGGAGGCAACAGCAACGACACTTTTTTTGCACAAGGAGGTGTGAATACCATTTACGGTGGAACGGTAAGTGTTGCAGGTGATGGCTCCCTTATTGCGAATGCTTTAACGGGTGGCGAAATTAATACCATCAGTTATGAAGATGAGACTCAAGATGTTATTGTAGATATGTCTCAAAACTTAAGTGGACTCAATGATACTGGAACAATCAGTACAACAAGTCGTGCAACACTCTATGGCGTTCAAAATGCCATTGGTGGAACAGGTGATGATATTTTCAAAACCAATACAACTGTAAGTAACAGCTTTGATGGGAATGATGGAACGGATACGGTTGATTATTCAAATCTCACAGCAACGCAAAATATAAATGTAACACTCAATGGAAGCACTTTGGCAACTGTTAGCATAACAAATGCTTCAAACGACACCATTAAAAACATTGAAAATGTTACAGGTGGAGCAGGAGATGATAGTATTGTAGGGGATACCAACGATAATATTTTAATTGGAGCTGCTGGAAATGATACCCTAAGAGGAACCTCCGGAAACAACGAGTTGTATGGTGGGGCTAATAATGATATGATTTACAGTGGAGTGGGTAATGATTTAATTGATGGAGGAGATGACATTGATACCGTTAACTACTCTGAAGCCGTAGCTGCTGTGAATGTGGATTTAGGGATAGAGACAGCTCAAAATGTTGGCGGCGGTATGGGGATTGATACTTTAAAAGATATTGAAAATATCATTGGAAGTAATTTTGACGATACCTTTAAATCGCATTTTTCAAGAGATAATCACTTTGATGGGAATGGTTATGATGATAAAGGCGATACGGTTGATTACAGCCAGTTGAGTGTAGATGATGCCACACAGGATTTTGTCAGAGTTGATTTAGACAATGACGGTGAAATTTATATAAATGGCAGTTTAAGTGCAACGGATACGTACACCCATATTCAAAATATTATTGGAAGCGATGGGAATGATTCTATTTATGGAGACAGTGCAGCCAATACTTTAAGTGGTGGAGCGGGTGATGATACGTTGATGGGTCGAGGTGGAAAAGACTATCTTGATGGTGGAACTGGAAACAATACGGTAAGTTATGAGTATGCAACTACCAATGTAGAAGTTGATTTTAAAATAGGGCTTGGATATGTGAATGCCAGTGATCAAGACACATTGGTTTCAATTCAAAATGCCATTGGTGGCAGTGGTAATGATATTTTTAAAATGGCATCTGGTGCTACAGCTAATACCATCGATGGAAACAGTGCCAGTGGAAATCTTGTCAGTTATGAGTACTATACCAATGGTGTGAGTGTTGATTTAGGAGCAGTTGGAGCTCAAGAAGTTGTTACCGGAGATTTTGATACACTACAAAATATCCAAAGCATCAAAGGGGGTGAGGGTAATGATGTGTTTAAAACCAATTTTACCGTTGCGAATCAATTTGATGGAAACAGTGGAAATAACACCATGGATTACTCTAATGCCACTTCAGCTCAAAATATTACCGTCACACTGGATGGAGCAAATTTTAGAGATGTTACTATAACAACAGCCCAAACGGATAGAATTAAAAATATTCAAAACTTTTTTGGTGGGGATGGTGCCGATAATATCACAGGAGATGGAAACAGCAATATCTTAAGAGGTGGTGCTGGAAATGATAATATCAGTGGTGTGGCAGGTCTTAATGAACTTTATGGTGAAGCAGGTGATGATATTATCACAGGTGGTACGGGCAATGACTTTATTGATGGTGGTGCCAATGATGATATCATTTATGCAACAGCTGGTGATAACACCATTTATGGTGGTGATGGAAGCGATACTATATTCAGTGGCAGTGGCAATGATACGATTTATGGTGGGTATGTCGATGGCAGTGATGTTCACCAAGATAACAGTGTACAAGACTGGGCAAACTATCAAAATGCCTTTACTTTTATTGAAGCGAATTTAAATTCAACAATCGTTGATGCCAATATCGCAGCGGGAGCTACAGGATATGCCAAAGGAACGTCAACAGGCACGGATAGCTTCTTTGGGATTGAAAACTTAAAAGGGAGTAATTATGCCGATATCATTACGCTTAATGATACTGTAGCAAATACGATTGTTTCAGGCAGTGGTAATGATATTATTAAAGTTGACACCAATGCTTACACAGGTGGAAATACCATTGAAGGTGCTTTAAGTGTAGGTGCAAACAGCAGTAGTGATACAGTGGATTACAGTGCTTTAAGTGATAATACAAATAATATCAGTGTGGATTTGAATGTGGTTAATGGCAACAATCAATCTATGGTGAATTTTAGTGATAATACCATTGTTAGTGATTTACTTCAAAATATTGAAAACATTACAGGAACGGCAGGTAATGATACTTTAATAGGAAAAAGTGCGACCAATAATACCCTAATAGGTGGGGCAGGAAGCGACTTCTTGATGGGAAGAAGTGGAAATAACTATCTTGATGGTGGAAATGGAAGCAGTGGAAATTATGTGAGTTATGAATATGTAGGCAGTTCAAACAGTGTGGTTGTGGATTTAACGAATCAAACAGCCAATGTGGTTGGAAGTGGATACAGTGATACCATACGAAATATTCAAAATGCCATAGGTGGAGCAGGAAATGATACACTTACAGGAAGTGGTGAAGCCAATATTCTTGTCGGTGGAAATGGTGCTGATAAATTTGTGATGATGGGCGAATTATCAGATACCGTTTATGCTGGAAGTATTACTTTTGATGGAAATGGAGATATTGATACTCATACAGATAGCAATACTCAAGATACCATCGATTACAGTGCGTATAATAATCAAACGATTATAAATTTGACCGCTCAAACAGCGCAAGTCGATTTACTTAACAATGATTTTGCAAGTGGCTCAAAAAATGATACCTTTTATGGCATTGATAATGTCATAGGAACAGCTCAAGCAGATACAATTACCAGTGGAAGTGGTGTTAATACCATACATGCAGGAAGTGGAACAGATACTATTTATGCAGGAAGTGGGGCGGATACTATTTATGCACAAGGTGGCGATGATATTATCAATATGCTTTCTGTTGCAAATGCGGCTTCAAACTTGGTTGATGGGGGCGATGGTTTTGATACGGTTTCGTATGATGGATTAGCAGAACGAGTCGTTATCAATATGCAAGGGGTCACTGATGTTGCTGTTCAAGTAGGAGATACGACCAATCATCATACCATTACATCTATTGAAAATATTATAGGAACCGCACACAATGATACCATCACAGGCAGTGATGGAGTAAATACGTTTGTTGGACTTGATGGGGTTGACAGTATTTATGCCATTGCAGGAAATAATCTTATTTATGGTGGAACACAAGAAAGAAATTCTGCTTCTACAGATGTGAATTTACTTGTAGGAGGGACAGGCAACGATACGATTTTTGGAGCAGCCGGAGCAGATGATTTAAGTGGTGGCTTAGGGAATGATACTTTATATGCAGGTGCAGGCAATGACATCATAAAAGGTGGGAATGGAGAAGATACCCTTTATGGTGAAGCAGGGAATGATACCTTTGTATTTGAAGCTGCGGATAATATGACCAATTTTGTCTATGGTGGGAATGAAACACACGACAATGGAACGCTTGATATGGTGGATTACAGATTAGCCATCAAAGGTATGACCATTGATTTAAGTGGCAAAGAGGGCATTCAAGCTTCGGATGAAACGATGTATGATACAAATGTTATAGGCACTTATGATGACAATGGGTTTGCTTACAGTGCGGATCAAGGGTTTAACTTATTGTATGGAATAGAGCAAGTACGTGGAAGTGATTTAGAAAGTGATACCATCAAAGGAAGTATTTCCAATAACTCAATTTGGGGACACGGTGGTGATGATACCCTTTATGGTGTTGCAGGTGATAACTTTCTTAATGGTGGTGCGGACGATGACTTAGTATTTGCTGGACTTGGTGCTGATGTGATGGTTGGTGACAGTGGCAATGATATGTTTAAAACCTATTATGATGCAAGTGGTGCAAATGATGCCTTAAAATTTGGTGGAGACAATAGCATCTATGGTGGTACTTGGGACGGTACAACGGCAACTGCAAGTGGAAGTGATACGGTTGATTACAGTGCGATTACTGATTCAAATTACTCTGTTTTTGTTGATTTGGCAGCTGAGGGACAAATTGTAACTGTAAGAGAGAACAGCGATTTATCAACCGCAATTAAGACAGACTCTGTGTATCATATCAACAATGCCATTGGGACAAGTGGGGATGATACGTTTAGAGGAAATGCCAATGCCAATAACCTTAATGGATTTGCAGGAAATAACACCGCACTTTATACCTATACCGCACTCATTGCAGGTATTAATGCCAATTTACAAGCAGGAACGGTGACTAAAACAGTTGCAAGTGGAAGTGTTACAGATACACTCTCAAATATTCAAAATCTTGTAGGAAGCGAGTTTGATGACTCTTTTGTCAGTAGAATTGATGAAGATAATATCATCGATGGTGGTTTAAATACAAATGAAAATAATGGAGATACACTTGATTACAGTACCAATGGTGCAGCTAAAATTGTATTAAATCTTGACACAACACACACGTCTAATGCCGACAATCCCGTAGTTTGGAATGATGGTGATGGTTATGCTAATGTGAATATTTATAATGCGAGTGGAGTAAAAATAGCCACCGATAAAATTGCACATATCGAAAATATCAAGGGCAGTGCAGGGGCAGATACCATTTATGGAAATGGAGAAAACAATACTATTTTTGGTATGGGTGGAAACGATACCATCTATGGAATTGATGGGCAAAACTATCTTGATGGTGGGGCTGGAAATGATTTAATTTACAGTGGACTTGGAGCAGATGAGCTTTTGGGTGGTACTGGAAATGATACTTTTAGAGCAAATAGTGCTGTCCACTTCACAGGGGATGTTATAGATGGTGGAAATGAAACCGATGGAGTAAATACCACAGGTCGAGGAAGTGATACGGTTGATTATTCACTCATAGACACTACAGGATTTATTCGAGGAGTTCATGTTGCTCTTACGGAAGAGACGTCAACTACTGTGACTATAAATGAAGATGGAAGTGGCACAGGCTTACATGCCCATACGATAGTTAATATTGAAAATATTATTGGAACTTCACACAATGATTCTATTGTGGGTGATGGTGGGAATAATACTTTAATTGGTGAAGCGGGAGTTGATATCATTAAAGGAACCGCAGGTAATAATGTCATTTACGGTGATAAAATCAATGCAACAGAAGTTGATGATACATCAAGTAATGATGAGATTTATGCCGGAACGGGTAATGACACAATTTTTGCAGGGGCTGGACTAGATACTGTGTATACCAATAGTGGAAATGATACAGTTTATGGTGGATTAAATGATGATACCATTTATGGAGGAAAAGGAGACATTAACTATATTTATGGTGGTTCCAATACTCTTGAACAAGGTAATGACACCGTAAGTTATGAGTTGGTTACAAGCAGTGTAACTGTGCGATTAAATAATGCATTAGCTCAAAATAAAAGTATTGGTTTTGCTCAAAGTGTAGGAAACAGTGACCAACTTTTTAATATTCATAATGTCATAGGTACCGCGTATGCCGATGATATTATTGGAAGTAATCAGGCCAATATTATTCATGGTGGATTGGGGAATGATATTATTAATGGTCTGGGTGGCAACAACTCCTTGTATGGTCAAGATGGTGATGACAGTATTATTTCAGGCAGTGGCGATAACTATATTGATGGTGGCATAAATGGAAGTGATACGGTTGATTACAGTTATCTAACGGGTTTAAATTTTCAAGACGATGATGTTGCGTTGGGGGTAGCCAATGCTTTTGACTTTACAACTGCCTATGCATTTGATGATATCTATTTTAGTGGTATTAAAGTAGATATCAGTGATGAAAATGCACAACGTATTCATACAAATTATGGCAGTGATATCTTAATCAGTATTGAAAATATCATAGGCTCTTCTCGAGATGATTATATTGTGGGCAACAGCAGTGCAAATTATTTATCAGGTGCAGCGGGTAATGATTATTTCGTACTCAAAGGTGGAGTGGATACGGTTTTAGGAGGAACGGGTGAAAACAGTGTTCAATTTAGTGATGATGCAAGAATTGCAGGAATTGAAGTTGATTTAGGTAAAAACCAAACGTTAGGCAGTGAAAACACCTATCGAGTTACCACAGATGGTTTTGGAAATGCAAAATATCTTGATGGAATTCAAAATATTGTGGGAACGGCTTTTAGTGATACTATTTTTGGAAATAATGAGAAAAATAAACTCATAGCAGGGGCAGGAGATGACACTTTAAGAGGTGGTCTTGGAAGTAACTATTTAGATGGGGGAACTCACACAGATTTAAATGCAGGTGGAGGAGACTGGGCGTATTTTGATAATATTGCTGGATATGGAACCCATATTACTTTAACGGGTGGTTTTATGTCCGGTGCCCAAATTAATACCGATAATAATGTATTGGTATCCATAGAACATATTAAAGCCACGGGACAAAATGATATTATCTATACAGACAGTGTGCATAATACTATTTTAACCCTTGGTGGCAATGATGTGATTTATGCTTCACAAGGTGGCGATTATATTGATGGGGATGAAGGTATTGATTTACTTGATTTTACTGTTGTTAATATTGCTGTTGATTCAGTAGCACCTTACAGTGGTATTAAAGTGAATTTAAATGATACAAATTCTCAAACAGTACATGACTATTATGGTGATATGACCATTTTAGGTATTGAAAATATTAAAGGAAGCAATCAAGATGATTTTATCCAAGGGAGTGGTCAAAACAATACACTCTATGGATATGATGGGGATGATGTGCTTTATGGTATCAGTGCCAATAATATTTTAGTGGGTGGAGATGGAAGCGATACCTTTAGAGGAGGAGTTGGAGATAACATCATTTATGGTGAGAGTTATACAACTATTGGTGCTGTTGGCAGCGAGAGTGATACTGCTTCAAGAGATTTGATTGATTTTAGTAACAGTGGGGTTGCTGTAACTTTAAATTTAAGTACAACTGAAGATATTGATTATCTTAATGAAAGTATACTCTCTTTGGATGCTCAAACTTCAATAGGATATGGAAAAAATACCATTTATAATGTAGAAGATGCCCTTGGTGGCAGTGGAGCAGATACTTTAATAGGAAGCAGTGTTAAAAATATTATTGATGGTGGCAGTGGTGCTGATATCATCTTTGGATTTGGTGGAAGCGGCAATATCTTAATTGGTGGCTCTGGGAATGATACCCTTTTAGGACTTCTTGGTGGTGATGAACTGTATGGTGGAACGGTTACTTATAATGCTGCTAGAGATGGGATTGATGCACATGCAAACAGTGGCAGTGATTGGGTAGATTACAGTTATATTAATGATTCAAAAGCTGTAAATATTGATTTAAGCCAAGACAAAGCTGAACAAATTGGAGCTGTTGCAAACTTTGATACACTCAATGATATTGAAAATGCCAAAGGGACTAAAAATGCTGATACATTAAAAGGAGATGATGATTTTAATGTCATTAACTCACTGTTTGGATATAAAGGTGATGACAGTTTTATTGTCTCTAAGGGAAGTGATTATATTGATGGTGGCGATGGATTTAACACGGTAGATTATAGCAGTGTAGATATTGCAGGTGATGGAAATCGTGTTGTAGTGGATTTAGGTTTGAGTAAAGCTTTGGATAATGGATACCATGAAGACCCACTTGGAGCTAATACTGTAGTAGAAGATGATTTAATCAATATCCAAAAAGTAATCGGTACAGGAGCAAATGATACGATTTACGGAAATTCGTATGCCAATGTTCTTATTGGTGGACAAGGCAATGATACTTTAGATGGACGAGAAGGCAATGATACTCTTTATGGTATTGCCAATGACAACAAACTTTATGGAGGAGATAACAACGATACGGTTTATGGGGGTACAGGCAATGATACCTTAGATGGCGGAGCAGGGGATGATATTCTTGATGGAAGAGCCAGAGATATTAATGGGAATTTAGTTAATACGACCGATGGAGACAATACGTATATTGGTGGAACAGGCAATGATACATTATGGGGTGGCAATGGGATTGATACGCTTTATTATGCCTCTTCTGAATCAGGAATTACCGTTACACTCAAACCTGATGGAGAGGACAGCACTATTGTAAGTTCCACAGATGGAACAGATACACTTAAAACCCATTTTGAACGAATCATTGCTACTAATTATAAAGATGAAATTGACTTAAGCGATGCAAGAGGAGATAATACAGTTTTAACCTATGGTGGAAACGATACTCTGACTGCAAGTGTAAATTATGATGACCTTATTTATGGTGGCGATGGCAATGATTTAATCTATGCGAATGGTGGAGATAATACTTACTATGGTGGCAATGCAACTGTTGATGGAAATGGCAATATTGCAGGAGCAACAGCCAGTGGAACAGATACGATAAGTTATATTAATGCAAGCAACAGTGTAAATGTGGATTTAAGTGCTAATGAAGCCAGTGACAATGGCTTTGGTGGAGCAGATGCACTTTATGATATTGCTAATGTTACGGGATCAAACCATAATGATGTTTTACAAGGGGATAACAGCATTAATGTTATACGAGCACAAGAAGGAGATGACTGGATTATTGCAACATTAGGAAATGATGCTATTTATGGAGGAAATCATACCGTAGTGGGCAATACACAAGGCAGTGGGTTAGCTATAGAAGGAGGTGGTGACTGGTTGAGTTTTGCTGGAATTAACAATGGTCTTGATGCAACTATGAGTGCCAACGCGATTACTTTTGGTGGATATACGCCCAATATTGTTGAAATTGAAAATCTCTTTGGTACCAATCATGCCGACACACTAAGAGGTGACAGCAGCAATAATACACTTCATGGAAATCAAGACAATGATGTTATTTATGGAACAGCTGGAAGCAACTTTCTTATTGGAGGACAAGGCAATGATACCCTTCATGGTGGAACGGGTGTTGATCAATACGATGGTGGTGATTTTGAGATAGTGACCGCAGATGGAACAAATTATTATGCTGGAAGCGCAACTCATGGAAACAATACCATTAGTTTTTATTATGCAACCAACAGCGTAGATATTGATTTAAGTTATGATAACGGTGATGGAACGACTGGTCGAGTTAATGATGATGGTTATGGAAATATTGAAACCTATATAAGAAATATTCATAATATCACGGGAACATTAAACTATGATGATATTCTTAAAGGAAACAGTGACGATAATATTATCCATGGTTATGGGGGGCATGATGAAATACATGGCATAGGTGGAGAAAATACCCTTTATGGAGGCACTGGAAACGATACTATTTATACGGCCAGTTCAAAAACTGGAGCTCAACGAGGTGATGTGGCATTTGGTGGACAAGGGATTGATACCTTTGTAGGTTCATTTAATGACGCTTTTTTAATTGGTGGAGATGAAGCCTTTGAAGATTTAGAAGGAGACTGGATAGATTATAGCAGTTTAACCTTAGGAGCAAATCCTTATGGTATTAATGTGAATTTAGAACAAGTCACAACGTTTACAGATGTTGATGGAGACAGAGCTTATTTAAATGGTGATTATTCACAAGTGTTTAGACTTGACAGTAATGGTGATATTATTGCTAATGAGTTTGACTATATTATGCAAATTGAGCATATCCAAGGAACTGACGCCACAGATTTACTCATGGGGAAACATGGAGAAAATAACTCTATTTTAGCAGGTGATGGTGATGATACTATTTTTCTTAGCTCGGGAATCAATCACATCGATGGGGAAGGTTATGCAGATATTGGAAACTGGTTAAGTTTAGAAAACATGAGTGGAGCTATTTCAAATTTTGACCTTGCAAACAACAATGCAGGTGACAGTAAAGTTTATAATATTCAAAATGTGATTGATTTTGATGGTAATCGAAACCAAACCGTTTGGGGAAGCAACAGTGATAACATTTTTGTTATGTATGCAGGCAATGACCATGTCTTATCACGAAATGGCAATAATATTATTGATCTGGGTGATGGAAATGATACGGCATCTATTAATTATGGAAGTGACACGATTATTGGAGGAAGTGGGCAAGATAGTATTGATTTAGTGAATAATTTAGGCGCAAATCAAAGTTCAATCATTATATTAAATGATATTGCAGCAGCAGATTTTAATAATCTCGCAACGGGATTTTCTTCATTAAGCTTGAGTAACCAAAACAGTACCATTGTTTCAATTGATTTAGGTGATATTAATGGATTGTCTTTAACAGGTTCTCATAATTTTTACAGCATAACCGATGGAAGAGGTCAAACCGATTACTTATATCAAGAGGGAGCGAACCCTGATATTGAGATTTTTAGATTAACACACTATGCGGATGTATTGGTGGGTTCAAATAACAGTGATACAATTTATGGAAACAATGGTGCGGATACACTTTGGGGTATGCAAGGAGATGACTCAATTTATGGAGGTGCTGGTAATGATATTATCTTTGGTGTTCAAGGCAATAATCGTTTAGAAGGTGACAGTGGCAATGATCTAATCTTTGGTGGTACGGGTAATGATGTGATTCGTGGAGATGATGGCAATGATACCCTTTACGGTAAAGTTGGAAACAACAATATTGACGGTGGTGCTAATGATGATATTATTTACGCAGGAACAGGAACAGATATTATAGACGGTGGTGCAGATAATGATACCTTAAGATTTGATGGAGGCACTCAACGAGTAGTTGTAAATCTTGGAAGTGATGCTTTAAGTTATGATGCGACTACTATTAATGCAAATAGATTTATCAATAGTTGGCTTAATGGTGGGAGTGAACAAACTGGAACGGTAACAGATATTGAAAATATAGACGGCACACAATATAATGACACTATGCGAGGAAACAGTGAACGAAATATTATCAAAACAGGTGAGGGTGATGATTATATTTTCGCAAGTCTTGGGAATGATGAAATTCATGGAGATGGAAATACTTCAGGTCATGGTGACTGGGTGAATTTTAGTTTAATTAAGACGGTTGATGGGGTAAATGTTGATATCTTAACTCAAGATAATGCAAACTTTCGACATGATAATGCGGGTACGATCACTGATTACAATCAAACACTTTTTGGCATAGAAAATATCATAGGTACTGCACAAGATGATCATATTAAAGGAAGTGATGGAGCCACGAATACGCTCATGGGTGGAGCAGGGGCTGATGAAATCTATGGGGTTGGTGGAGAAAATCAACTCTATGGTGATGCAGGAAATGATACCATTTACAGTGGAACGGGCAATGATTATATCAATGGTGGAGCCAATAATAATACGGTTGATTATACAGACAGACATAATGCCTCTAATGTACGAGTCAATTTAAGTAACAGTTCTCAAACACATAACAGTGGAACGGCAACAGCAACAATGACGGGTGCAACAAGCGGTATGACCGATACACTGGTGGATATTCACAATGTCAATACTGGTGGAGGTTATGATACAGTTTGGGGAAGCAATGGAACTAATATCATTAACACAGGTGCAGGCAATGATGTCATTTATGGTATGGGCGGAGAAAATACGATTTATGCTGGAAGTGCTGCAGATACTATTTATGGTGGAAGTGGAGTTGATAGTATTTACGGTGAAGATGGCAATGATATAATCATTGCAAGTGCAGGTACAGATATTATTGATGGGGGTGCTGACCTTGATGTGGTAGATTACAGTTCTAGTTCTACAGGAATTACAGTCACACTTCTTGATAATGGAGCTACTACAAATGTAAACCACAATATAACAGGTGCTTATACTGACACTTTAACCAATATTGAAGGCATCATTGGTTCGTTAACTCAAGCAAATAACCTTACGGGCAATAATATGAACAACTCACTTGTAGGTGGAAATCAAACGGATATCATCAAAGGAGTCAGTGGGGATAACTATCTTAATGGTGGAGCGGGAGCTGATACCATTTATGCAGGAACAGGAAATGACAGTATCATTGGTGGCAGCTTGGATGAAAACTGGTTATATTATACCGAAGTTGGTGGAGCAGATGTCAATGTAAATTTACGAAGTGAGATAGCAACGTATGGAACAAGCAGTGATACCATTGTACAAATCAAACATTTACAAATGGGCAATGGCACAAACAGTGTTGAAGGGAATGCTTATGCCAACAGTTTCATCGGTGGAAGCGCAGAAGATACTTTAAGTTACAGTGGGGCTGCAGGAAGTATTACGCTTAATGTTACTGCCAATGGTGAGGGGACTTCAAGTGGTGATGGAAATGATGTATTTGAAAATTTTGAACACTATATTTTATCAAATAATGCAGATACGATACATTTAGACGTTGTGCATGATGGCTCAATTATTAATGGTGGAGCAAACAGTGATACAGCAGACTATACAAATGTTGCTACGGCATTAACGGTAACGGTTAATAATGGAAATACAAGTGCAACAATTACGAATGGAGGTCATACTAATACACTGCAAAATATAGAAAAAATCATCGGGGGTGCAGGAGATGATATTTTTACAGTATCAAATGTGACTGGGATAGAAACTTTAGATGGGGGTGGGGGTACTAATACCTTAAATTTAAGTGGAAACCTTGACTTATCATCTGTCACGCTTCTTAATTTTGATGAAATTGCCGTGGCTAATGGGGAAACGTTAACCTTAAATGCTAAAGAGTTATCCGATAAAACCATGACGATTACTCTCAATGGTACAGGAAGTTTGGTTATTATTTCTGATAGCAGCAGCCATGATTTTAGTAATATTACAATAAATAAAACAGGCACTGCAAATGGAGTTGTTACTTTAGATGTCAACATCAACAAAGATATCAGTGGAACAAATATTAATGGTATCGTTGATATCTTTGATATCAATGCAAGTAACACTCTGACTCTAAGTTACTCTCAATTTGATGGTAATGAAGGAAGTGGTGCAGGGACACTTAAACTCAGTAACACCACACTTACAGGAACACAAATACAATCAATCAACGATAACAGTACCAATGCGATTGATTTATCAAGTGTGACAACTGTCTCTGCTGCTACAATCTCTGAAATGTTAGAAGTTGTAGAAAATACAGGGGCAAACTTTACCACAGCACCGAACTATACAGTCAATATCAGTGACACAGCAAGTGCAAGTGATATAAATAAAGTACTAGCAGATACAACGGGTGTGGTAACAGCAGATGTGAGTGCTGATACGGCAGAAAATCTCAATACGCAACTCACGCAGGCAACGGCAACAGATGCTTTAACGTTAACAGTAAGCAATGATACAGGGGCAACACAGGCAACTGATTTAACCAACCTTGATGCTAAAACTTCACAAACAATAGATGCAACTGCTGTAACAAGTGTGATTGGAACAGGAACACAAGTTGCGGCAATTGCCAGTGCAGATATTACTATGAAAGCAGACTATACAGCAACACTCACAGGTACTTCATCCGCAAGCGATATTAATATTGTTGCAAGCGATACAACAGGAGTAGTAACTGCCAGTGCAACAGGTACGGCTGATAGTTTAAATACGGCATTAAATGATGCAAGTTTAACAGGTAATGATGCTTTAACTTTAACAATCACTGGTGCCAATGCCAATGCAACAGATTTAAATGCACTTGATAGCAAAACTTCAGAAGATGTAATTGTGGATGCTTCAAAAGTGACAGGAACCTATGCTCAAATAGAGACGGTTTATATCACCAATGCGAATAATTTTACAAATTTAGGAAATGAGCAAGTTGAAATTTCTGGTACCATCACAACCACACAATCCGATACCATTGCTGATTTAACCAGTGGTATTGTAACTGCAACATTGAATCAAGGAACGGCTACGGATTTAAACAATGCTTTAAATGACAGCGGTGGTCAAGTTAATGCATATACCATTACAGTAAATGGTGGAACAGCCGTGGCTTCAGATTTAGTAGCACTAGCGAGTAAAACTTCAATAGCAATCAATGCAGATACTCATATTTCAACTTTAACTGGAAGTGCAGCAGATATTAAAACAGTACTTGAATCCAATGAAATAAATACCAGTGCGAATGTAAATATCACCATAACTGGAACAATGCCTGCAACACTTGAAGAACTTAAAGCTATTAATGATGCTACAAGTGGGGATATTACACTGAATGCTCAAAGCATTTCACAAAACTATTCAGGATCGGTGTCGCTTATAAAAGATGCCTTTGCTGGAACCATAACAGAACATAATGGTACGATTGAATTAACGGATTCAAGCGTGAGTACCAATGACGTGAATTTTGCAGCACAAAAAACAACAGGTGCCCTAACAGCTACGATTGCAACAGGAGCTGTAAGTGCAACGTTAAGTGCAATTACAGATGTCAATGCCAGTGATGTGATAACATTTACAACCAATGAATCCAGTGTCGATGCTTCTGATTTGGTTGATTTAAATGCAAAAATAGATAACTTTACCACCACGTCAATTAATACAATCACAGAAGCATACGATACAGCAAGTTTAACCACGGAAATAAACGATGCTCTAGCAATTGTATCAAATGCGAATGTAACCATTACAGGGGGAAGTATCAGTGCAACTGATGCTAATACAATGGCAAATGCAACCAACGGTGTTGTAACAGCAATAATTACAGCAGATACAGCCAGTAATTTAAATACTCATCTTGCCAATGCAACTTCAAGTGATGCCTTAAGTTTAACCATAACAGCAACTGATACGGCAGCCAGTGATTTAAATGCCTTAGTTAATAAAACTTCAGAAGCAATCAATGCGCAAGCCATTACGAAACTTACAGGCGATGCTAATGCCATTAAAACAGCATTAGCTTCAAGTAATATTACGACGGTAAGTAATAATTCTCTTGCAACAGAAGTGTCAGGAACAGTGAGTATTGCAGATGCCAATACTATTTATAATGACAGTGCAACAGGCGTGGTTACTGCAATTATAGAAACTCAAAGTGCATCGCAATTAGCCACATTAGCAGGAAGTGGCAATGCTTATACGATTACAGTATCGGCAACAGATTCTACAGCCAGCGATTTATTGAGCATCAAAGATAAAACAACCATAGAAGTTGATGCAAATAATGTAACTAAAATTACAGGAACAGCTGCAGAACTTGAAACATTAAGAACAGCAATTACTAATGATGAGTTAAATATTGCAAGCAATGTTTCCATTGATGTAACGGGTACAACTTTAGATGCACAAGATTTAAATGACATTAATGATATGACCACAGGAACTGTGACGGTAACGGAAATGACTGAAATAGAAGGTACCGTATCGCAAATTAATACGTTGTATCAAAATGATGCAGGGTTTAATGACCTTACAGGTATGGATGTTACGCTAACACAAGCAGGAAATTTCACTCAAAGTGATTTTAATCAAATCAGTAATGGTGATATTGCAACCCTTAATTTTACACATGGGGATGACAGTATAAGTTTTACAGATCAAACAAGTTTTGATACGTGGGCAAGTAAATTTAACGATATTGACTTTGGGTCAAGCAATGATGACAGTGTAAGTTTTAATAATGCAGTTAATGGTGAACTTGACTTTAGTAATATAACTGAGCTTGAAAAGGTGAATCTATCAGGAAATGCAGACAATGTTACACTTACACCAAACACTGGAAACAGTGATACTGTTTTTGTTGATGGTGGTGCAAGTGATGATAGTTTTACCCTTGATTTTAGCAATATTTCACGTTTTGAGATTGATGGGGGAGCTGGAACAGATGGTGTAATATTAAGTGGCAACAATCACGCCATGAATGATGCGGATTTTAGCCAGTTATCCAATATTGAAACATTAAATTTTTCAGGAGATAGCAATACCATCAATTTAGATGCACAAACGATTAATGCATGGTTAAGTGGTTCAGGAAGTACAGAGTTTACTATCAGTGGTTCAAGTGATGATACATTAAATATATTGACGAATAATACGGATTATAAATGGTCAACAGATGAAAGTAATTGGAGTACGGATAATATAAGTGGAGCGACAACTGATACTTACTATATCAGTACAGATGGCAATGATACAACTGATTTTACACTGACTATTGCAGCTGTATAATAAACCCAGAAACATCTCTGGGTTTTGAGCCTTAATAAAACTTAGCTATAATGACACAATTTAATAAAAGGGATGAGAATGTATAAAAATATTGAAATTTTGGATAAAGAGAAATCAAAGGGATTAAAATTTGATGATGTGAATGTAGCACTTGTGGGTAAGAATGTGGGACTTATCCCTTTAGGATTTAGTGAGGTTTGGCATGCCAGTCATAACAGTGCTGTAATTATTAGTGCAGGTGAGCAGGCAGAGTTTTTAGCACTTACGGGTATTACAACGCAGATTTCTATTTTTAATAAGCCTGACGTATATTTGCCCGCCTTTATACGAAGTTATCCTTTTTTAAATATTGAAGTTAAAGATGATAAGGGTACATTAAACAGCGTCATTGCCATTGATAAAAACAGTGAAGTTGTAGGAAAAAACAGAGCCCATGCAATTATTCAAAAAGATAAAAGCTTAAGTAAAGAAGCCAATGCAAAAGTGGAGTTAGTACGCGAGTTAAATCGTCAAAGAGATGTCTCTAAAAAAATCATTGCAGAGCTTAAATCGCATGATTTATTGATTAAAAAAGATTTAAAAGTCAATGTGAATAATGAAGAGAAAACCATTTTAGACGAGTTTTATATTATCAATATTGAAAAATTAGTAAAGCTTGATGATGCCACATTGGCAACTTGGGCACGCAAAGGATGGATTGGTATTTTTGATGCCCATATTAAATCATTGAATAATTTTCAAAAAGTGTTACAATCAAATCAATAAATATAACGCATGGAAGATAAAAAACAGCAACTTTTAAAAGTGGCACAAGCTGCTTTTAACAATCAAGATATCCCTAAAGCCATTGAGTGTTTGATAAAAATTGTGCAACAAAAACAAGCCGATGCACGTATTTTGTGTAATCTTGCACGGCTTTTTGTACAACAAAAACAGTTTCAAAATGCAGTGAATATGTATCAAGATGCTTTGAAATTGGATGCAACTTTTATACACACATACCATGAATTTGGTAATTTGCTTAAAAATCTTAAAAAATATGATGAGGCACTCAACGTTTTTGTCATGGGGGTGCGACAACATCCCAAAGATTTTCATTTGCACAATCAAATTGGTATGGTGTATGAACTGCTTAATCAAAATACTCATGCCATAGAAGCGTATAAAAATGCAGTGCGTATTAACCCTAAGTTTGCAAAAGCGGTGAATAATATTGCCGTGGTGTTATACAAACAACAACGCTACAATGAATCGGCACAAATGTTTGAACTGGCACTGCAAGTTGATCCTAATTATGTGGAAGTGTACAGTAATTTAGGAGCAGCTCTTAATAAATCCAAACAGTATGATAAAGCCATTAAAATGCTTGAAATAGCCATTGCAAAATTGCCTAAAAGTGCTGGAGCGTATACCAATTTAGGAAATGTGTACAATAAATTATATGAATATAAAAAAGCACAAAAACTGCATGAAAAAAGTATTGAACTTGATCCTAAAGGCAGCAATGCGTATGCCAATTTAGGCTGTGCATTAAAAAATCAAGGTTTAATGAAGCAGTCCATAAAAAGGTATGAACAAGCCATTGCACTAGATCCTAATTTTGTTAATGCTCATTTTGACTTATCCACAGCATTTTTAACTATAGGAGCATTTGAACAAGGCTTTAAAGAGTATGAATGGCGATTTAAAAAAGAGGAGATGCATTCGCACATTGTTAAATACAAAGAGATATTCTCAAAGCCCATGTTATCCCAATACAGTGATGCGAAAAACAAAATTGTTTTAGTACACAGTGAACAAGGCTTTGGTGATAGTTTGATGTTTGTTCGATTTATTCCACAACTTAAAAAGAAGTTTGAATGTCGTGTCATTTTCAAAGCACGAGACGAATTAGTTGAGTTATTTAAAAACAACTGTTCTATCGATGAGGTCGTCTATAGAAGCCAACCAACACCTGAATTTGATTTTCACTTACCTGTAATGAGTTTGGCGTATGTATTAAATATTAAAACACGTGAAATGTGTCATAATAACCCCTATTTAAAAATAAATGTATTAAACCATCAATTAAAAATTAACAAAAAAAATAAAAAACCCAATATCGGAATTTGTTGGAGTGCCAGTACGACTGGGGAAAGTTATGAGGGAAAAGTATTTGATTTAAATTATTTTGAACCACTTATTCGTTCCAACAAGTTTAATATTTACTCTTTACAAGTAGGAGAAGGCAAAGAAGATATTAAAAAGTATCATTTTAAAGATTCAATTATTGATGTAACTGACGTATTTGTAGATTTTGAAAAAACAGCAATTTTAGTAAAACAACTGGATTTAGTAATTACATCAGATACGAGTGTTGCTCATTTATGTGGAGCTTTAGGGGTTAATACTTGGACTTTGTTACAAAAATATCCCGATTGGCGTTGGGGCAATAAAGGGGAGATTTCTTATTGGTATGGGTCAATGAAACTGATACGACAAAAAATAAATCAAAATTGGGATAGTGTTTTTCAAAGTGTTTATGATAGAATACAACGAGAATTTAAGCTAAAATTATAGAGTAGGAGAACTGTTTTGCTAAAAGTTTTATTGGGATTGTTTTTTGCTTTTAACGTCTATGCCGCTGATGCTAAAGAGGTTTATTCTTTAAAAGATGTGATTTTAAAAAAGCACAATTCGTATTATACGATTGTTTTAGCCACAGTTCTTCCTTCTCAAAATTATCAAAAAATAATTACGGACAACAACATTGGATACAATGCTGTGGCGTATCATTTTGGTCAAAAAGATAAGTACGTTAAAGTCATTTTTGGTGCCTATGAAAGCTATGAAGAGGCATTTGATTCTTTAATAAAACTTGATACCAATTTACTCTCTAACAAACCGTATATTGAAAAAATTGATAAACATATTACACTTTTTCATAAATATGAAAATCAGCTGTGAGACGGTATGACAGTCACTCAATCATTTGAAAAATTAAAAAAAATCAATACAGCAGGCTTAGTGCTTCGCCCTAACTCTCCTGAAATGAAAACCACCTATATTGAAATCAAAGAAGCCTTTCAAAAAGCCAATATTGAAGTATTGTTGGAAAAATCCAGTGCAGCAATGATTGGACATAAAGAGGGTGTTGAGTTTGAAACCATGTGCAAACAAAGTGACTTTTTGGTCTCCATTGGAGGCGATGGAACATTAATATCTGTTGCTAGGCGGAGTTTCGAATACGATATTCCTGTGTTAGGGGTTCATTTGGGAACCTTGGGTTTTTTGACCGATATTACTTTGCATGAATTGCCTGCTTTCATTGAAAAACTCAAGCAAAACCAATATCGTATCGATAATCGAATGATGATAAAAGGAAGTGCCAATATTAATACCTTTTGGGCATTTAATGATATTGTTATTTCAAGAAAATCCATTTCAAATATGTTGCGAGTGGATGCTAAAATCGATGGCAAACTTTTTAACAGTTATTACGGGGACGGTTTAATTATCTCAACGCCTACGGGTTCAACCGCGTATAATCTTTCTGCAGGAGGTCCTGTGGTTTTCCCTTTGACCGATGCTTTTATCGTAACACCCGTAGCTCCTCACAGTTTGACGCAACGACCTTTGGTTTTACCAGCAGATTTTGAAATTGAGTTTTTTATCCCTGACAGTTTGGGTGCTGTGGTTATCGTTGATGGACAAGATATTTATGAAATTCCTGAAAATGAGAGTATAAAAATTCAAATTGCCAATAAAAAAGCCAAATTGATACACCGATGTGAACGAAACTATTTTGAAGTGTTAAATAAAAAACTTCAATGGGGAAATTAAGATGATTGCCAGAGTATATTTTGAAAATTTTTTATCCTTTGAAAAAGTGGATTTAGAGTTTGAAAAAGGATTAATGGTTTTTACTGGACCCAGTGGTGCGGGAAAATCGATTCTTATGGAAGCTTTTTTGTCCTTGTTTGCGTACAAAGAAGCCAAAGCAAAAATAGGTGAAATTGTCATTGAAAACCAAAACATTGAAAATGAAAACTTTATGATTGAACAAGGCGATGATATTGTGTTAAAAGCGGTCAAAAAAGATAAAGTGCGATATTTTATCAATAATCAAACCGTTTCAAAACGCAATTTGCTTGAGTTTTCTCAAACCTTGGTGAAATTTTTACATTTAAAAGATACCAGTGATTTTCAAAGTGCCAATTTGATTGCCTTTTTGGATAAATTAGCAGCGATTCAAGACGCTAATTTTGCCCAAATTAAAGAGGAATTTGACACCTGTTTTGCCCAATTCAAAGCCACAGAAAAAAAGTTACTCAAAATTCAAAACGATGAAAAACAACTTGAAGAACTTAAAGAATTTGCCTCTTTTGAAATCAATAAAATTGCAGCAATTGATCCAAAAGTTGAAGAGTATGAAGAGCTTAATTCATTAAAACGAAGTTTGTCAAAAAAAGATAAAATTCAAGATGCCATCAGTAGTGCTTCGGCTATATTTGCGCATACACACACCGTATCACAAGCGCTGGAACTTTTAGAAGTCGATTCAGGGTTTTTTGATGAAGCCATCAATGAAGTGAACAATCAATTTGAAAAATTCAATGACAGCTTAAATGAGTTAGAAGAGGTTAATATTGAGTACGTACTTGATCGAATTGAAAAACTTTCAAGCCTACAAAAAAAGTTTGGTTCCATTCAAGCCGCATTAGAGTATAAGCAACAAAAAGAACAAGAACTGGCTTCTTATGAAAATATCAGTTTTGAAAAAGTGCAGTTGCAAAAAGAGTTTAAGCAACTGCAAGAAACGATAAATCACTCTTGCGAACAGCTGACATTAAAACGAAAAGAAGCAGCCATAGAACTAACAAAACGAATCAATCATTACTTGGAACAGTTGTATTTAAATCATGCCATTGTAGAGTTAGTACCTATTCCCATGGATAATACAGGCAAAGACGGGGTAAATTTTAAGCTTAATGGTGTCAATTTACAAACGATCAGTTCAGGAGAGTTTAACCGTTTACGTCTGGCACTGCTAACCGTAATGAGTGAAATTCAAATTGTGGATAATGGCATTTTATTTTTAGATGAGATTGATGCCAATTTAAGTGGAAAAGAGAGCAGTGCCATTGCTAAGGTGTTAAGCCAACTTGCTCATAGCTATCAAATCTTTGCCATTTCCCATCAACCCCAATTAACTGCCAGTGCAACAGGGCATTTTTTGGTGGATAAACACAATGGTGTTTCAACGGTTAAAAAACTGACTCAAGAAGAGAGAACCGCAGAAATTGCTCGTATGATAAGCGGTGAAAACATTACCCAAGAAGCCAAAGATTTTGCATCAAACCTTTTGAAATAAATAGTAAGTAGTAAGAAGTGAGTAGTGAGTGGTACAACTTCTCACTTTTCTCTCAATTTTTCAATAACGACAAAAATGTAATATTATTAAAAAGAGCCTTTATGCGTAAAAACAGGCTTGACATTTAAGCCATTCAAAAGATAAAATAGCCTAACAATAGTCGCTTCACGCGATAAGGAGGTAGTTGTGCTAAGTCGTTTATCCATAAAAGGAAAGTTAATTGTACTTTCTTTACTAACAATAATTGTAGTTGCAGTTGTTGTGGGCGTAAATTCTATTATTTCGATAAATAATTTATCTAAAGAGAATGTCGCCAATTTTGAAAAAGAGGCGTATGCCAAAAAAGAAGCAGAACTGAAAAACTATGTTTCTCTTGCAATGAAAACGGTGGACTCTTTTTATCAAAGAACTTCTAAAGAGAAAGTTAAAGTTGAAGTTCAATCGTATTTAAAAGGACAAGCGGAATTTTTGTTTTCTATTTTAGAAGGTGAATATAAAAAGTACAACGGCAAAATTCCAACCAGTGAATTAAAACAAAAACTCATTGAGATAATTAATTCAACTCGTTATGGAACAGAGGGGTATTTTTGGGTTAATGATACCGATGCAGTTATCGTCATTCATCCTATTAAGCGACAGTTAGATGGAAAAAATCTTTATGATTTTAAAGATGCTAACGGAAAACAAATTTTTAAAGTTTTTGCTGAAGTTGCCAGTAAAAATGGCGATGGCTTTGTTGATTATGTGTGGCCAAAACCAGGCTTTGATGAACCTCAAGATAAAGTATCATACGTAAAACTGTTTAAGCCTTTTAATTGGGTTGTTGGTACAGGAGAGTATGTTGATAATGTGACCTCAAAACTTCAAGAAGAGGCGTTAAAAACCATCAGTGAAATGCGATACGGAGTTGACGGCTATTTTTGGATTAATGATTCTCACCCTAAAATGATTATGCACCCCATTAAACCAGCGCTGGATGGAAAAGATTTATCACAAACAAAAGATCCCAATGGAAAGTTTTTGTTTAATGAATTTGTCAAAGCAACCGCTAAAAATAAAGCCGGTGGTTTGGTGGATTACTTATGGCCAAAACCAGGCAAAGAAGCCCCACAATTAAAATTTTCATACGTACAAAAATTTGAACCGTGGGATTGGATTATTGGTACAGGTGAGTATGTCGATAATATTGAAGACGATGTTTTGGCAATGAAGCAAAAAACCGATGAAGAGATTCAATCCATTTTAATGTCAATGATTATTTTTACTTTGGTGTGTATTGTAATATTGTATTTGGTTATCAGTTTTTTACTCAAAAAAGCGGTGGTTTCACCACTTGAAGAACTTGATGATGCCATTCAAAATTTAATTAGCAGTAAGGGTACTATCAAAGGCAATATTAAAAAAGCCAATGACGATGAAATTGGAAAAATTGTTGACAGTTTTAACGGCTATTTAAATTTACTCAATGAAAATGCCAAACAAGATGAAGTGGTCATTAAAGAAGTTGAAGAGGTGATTTCTAAAGTCAATAACGGTTTTTATGCCTACAGAGTTCATGCCACTTCAAATAATCCATTGGTAGAAGAGTTAAGAGTATCCATTAATTCCATGATTGATAAAGCCTTTACGAATTTATCACAAATCAATGCCAACTTAGTGGAGTATGTTAAATCAAATTATAATCTTCAAACCAATACAAAAGATGACCATTCGGGTGGAATTATTGCATCGATTGCAAAAAGTTCGGTTTTGGTAGGGCATAACATTTCTGAATTTTTATGTATGATTAATCAAGCGGGTGATAAGTTAAATGAAGATACTAAAATTTTGTCAACTTCTGCGAATTCATTGTCAACATCAGCCAATGAACAAGCGGCTTCTTTAGAAGAAACAGCCGCTGCCATTGAACAAATTACCAGTAACATTAAGCATAATACTGAAAATGTCAATAAGATGTCTCACTTGGCCAATGATTTAAATGCTTCTGCTACAACAGGACAAGATTTAGCAACCAAAACAACAAAAGCAATGGAAGATATTGATACGCAAGTTAATTCAATCAATGATGCGATTACTGTCATTGACCAAATTGCTTTCCAAACCAATATTCTAAGCTTAAATGCAGCGGTTGAAGCAGCTACAGCAGGTGAAGCTGGTAAAGGATTTGCCGTTGTTGCACAAGAGGTGAGAAACCTAGCGTCAAGAAGTGCCGAAGCCGCTAAAGAGATTAAATCAATTGTTGAGAGTGCAACCAATAAAGCCAATGAAGGTAAAGTTATTGCTAATAATATGATTGCTGGGTATTCAAGCTTAAATGAAAAAATCAGTCAAACCATTGATTTGATTGCCGATGTTTCAAGTGCGAGTAAAGAACAAGAAGCAGGAATTGTACAAATTAACGATACGGTTGCTGTTCTTGATAGAGCAACACAAGTTAACGCTTCTTCCGCATCAGAAATCAACCGATTATCCAATGAAGTACGAGGAATGGCTGAAAATTTATTGAACATTGCAAGTAAAGCAACGTATGATAAAAGCAGAAGCAATCAAACGTGCGATGTGGATATGGTATTCCAAATTGCTCGACTTAAAAATGACCACATAGTTTTCAAAAATACCAATTTTGCTAAACTCAGTGCAAAAGGAGTTACTGCTTGGAAAGTAACGGATCATCACAGTTGTAATTTAGGAAAATGGATTGATGAACAAGAAGCCAAAGGGCAATCATTTACTAAATCATCAACTTGGACCGAGTTAAAAGAAGCACATAAATTAGTGCATGGCAATGTACAACGATATATTGATGACAATGCGCAACATAAAGATGGCGCGTCATTATTAACCGTCTCAAATGAGTTAGAGCAAAGTATGTGTAAAGTATTTGAGCTTTTGGATAAAATTAAAATAGAAAATTGTAATTTACCGGTACGACAAGAACAAAAAGCGGTACCAACCCAAAAAGTGCAAAACAGTAAACCTATTGAGCACAAAGCCGTTGAACATAAAAAAGAGCATCCTGCTGCAGTGACTGCACCTAAGAGCAATATGGCAAAAAAACCCGAAGTGATAACTTCAAAATCTAAAGACGATGATGAATGGGAAAGCTTTTAAGCTTTCCTTTTTATCCACTGCTTTGTGCTTTTAAAGAGCATCTCAAACACATTTTAGATATAATTTCAAAAATAAATAATCGTGTAATATAATGCACAAGGAAAAGAATGAATAAAATAGAACTGTTAAGCCCTGCTGGAAATTTAGAGAAATTAAAAATTGCATTTGCTTACGGAGCAGATGCTGTATATGGTGGGGTAAGTCACTTTTCATTGCGAATTCGAAGCGGAAAAGAGTTTACGTTTGAAACCTTTAAAGAGGGGATTGATTATGCTCACTCTTTGGGAAAAAAAGTGTATGCGACCATCAATGGATTTCCTTTTAATTCTCAAATTGATTTATTGAAAAAACATATTATTGAAATGGCAAAACTTAATCCCGATGCTCTTATTGTTGCCGCACCAGGAGTCGTGAGGTTGTGTCGTCAATTGGCTCCGCATATTCCCATTCATCTCTCCACTCAAGCCAATGTAATGAACTATTTAGATGCACAAGTCTATTATGATATGGGTGTGAGACGAATTATTGCTGCTCGTGAGATCAGTTTAAGAGATGTTCAAGAGATTAAAAAACAGCTTCCCGATATGGAAATAGAGATTTTTGTGCATGGTTCAATGTGCTTTGCTTACAGCGGACGATGTTTGGTCAGTGCTGTTCAAATGGGACGAGTTCCTAATCGTGGAAGTTGTGCAAACGATTGTCGATTTCAATACACCTTATATGCTGCCAATGAAGAACATGGAACACTCTTTCGACTTGAAGAAGAAGAGGGTGTGGGTACCTATATTTTTAATGCCAAAGATATGAATTTGGCGAGTTATGTTGATGAAATTATTGCCTCAGGTGCAGTGGATTCAATTAAAATTGAAGGACGAACCAAATCACCTTATTACGCCGCAGTAACAGCGTATACGTATCGACAAGCCATAGATGATTACTATGCCAATTGTTTTGATGCATCAAAATATCAAAAAGAGTTAGCCACCACTAAAAACAGAGGATTTACGGATGCTTATTTAATGCATCGACCTTTTGATAAAACCGATTCGCAAAACCATGATTATGCTTTAAGTAAGGGCAGCTTTGAAGTCAGTGGATTGGTGTGTGAAGATGAAGAGCATTTTATGTGCAAATATAAAACCTATCCCAATGAAGACATAGAAATTTTTGCTCCCATTGAGGCTGTTATTACCCCTTGTGAAAATGAAATTGGCTCAATTTTTCAAAAAGAAGAGGGCAAGTTTTATGTTCGATTTAAAAAAATACTCACCGAAACCAATAAAGAGTTAGCCTCTGTTCACAGTGGCAACACCAATAAAATAAAACTGCCAGGGAAATTGCCTTATTTAACGATGCTACGTGTTGAAAATGATGAAGAGGAAATGTGTTCTAACGAATGATTTATTTTAGTGTAACAAATAATATCAACATTAAACTCGTTGATTCTACGTTGGTTGAATACAAACGATTTGTTAAAGATGGCTTATGGGTCAATGAAAATATTTACTGTACGACTTACGATGATTTTAAAGATATCAAAAAGATTTTTATCAATTTGCAGCAAAAAGATTTTAAGTTTGAAATTATTGATGAAAAACGATTTGTTAAATCGACACTTTTCCCTAAAAAGGTGGGAGTGAGTTTTGTTAATGAGTTTCAAACTGCACAAGAGCATGAATCGTTATTGCTCAAACAAAATTTTGTTTTGTCTCATTTTAAGCAAAAAAATTTAGAAGGGTATTTCCAAGAGGATTATACGGCTTTTGAAAGCATTGATTTTTTAAAAAATAAAATAAATTTAGCCATTGTAGGGTATTGCAGTAAAAACTTAGGTGAAATTATCAATTTTTGCAGTGCCATTCGTATTTTGCATGCCAAATTAAAAGAGCAATGCCAAGACCTTACGATTGATATTTATCTTCAAGCTTCTTCAAACAACTATTACAAACGAGATAAAGAGCTGTTTGAAACGTATACTTTTATTCATAAAGTGATGCCTTTAAGTCTCAGTATTCAAGCACTGTGTCAATATGACTATTTTATTGATATGAGCAATTGTACCCAATCGTTTTATTATGATGAGTTGCCCTACATTGATTTTTTCTTGCGTCATTTTGGACTTGCCTATGATGCTATTTTGGATAAAGAAAAATACAATGAATTGAATTTGCATAAGTATCATATCAATCCCAAATTACAAGAAAAAATAAATGAGCTCAAACAAAAGGGAAAATTGCTTCTTTTTCATCCCTATTCAGCTCATGCTGCTCGCAGTATTCCGATTGAAAATTCTAAAAAGATTTTAGATAAATTGGTGAATTTTAGTCAAGAGTATGTTGTGGTATCGGCATTAAAAATGGATAACACAAAAAATGAGAATTTTATTGATCTTTCTTTGTATTCCAAAACGTTTTTTGATTTTGTTTATATTATCTCTCAAATGGATTATGTCTTAACAGTTGATACAGCAACGTACCATATCAGTGATGCTTTTTTTATTCCAACGGTTGTTTTATTTACCCATGAAGAGCTGATACTAAAACGCGTCAAATATTACAGTTATGTTAAACCCATTAAAGTCAAAAATGAACCTAAAAGCTATTCTCACTTTATTTTTAAAAATGATGCCTTGTATGTGGATGATTTTCACAGTTGGAATGAGATGAAAATTGCTAAGGTAATTAAATTATTAGAAAAAATTAGATAAAATAGCCAAAATTTTAAAAAAAGGAATTGTAATGCATTTTGTATCAATTATTATGGGAAGTAAATCAGATTATGAAATTATGAAAAATTGTGCGCAAACGTTTGAAGACTTTAATGTCAAATATGAGATGATAATCTCATCGGCTCACAGAAGTCCTCAACGAACCAAAGAGTACATTAAAAGTGCAGAAGCCAAAGGAGCTGTGGCATTTATCGCAGCAGCTGGTATGGCAGCTCACCTTGCTGGTGCGGTTGCAGCAACAACAACAAAACCGGTTATTGGAGTACCTATGAAAGGGGGAGCAATGGATGGAATGGATGCGATGCTTTCAACCGTTCAAATGCCTTCAGGAATGCCTGTAGCAACCGTTGCTTTGGGAAAAGCAGGTGCAATTAATGCCGCTTATTTGGCCATGCAAATTTTAGCCATTAGCGACAAAGAATTGGCTGCTAAATTAACTGAAGACAGAATTGTTAAAGAAAAAGCAGTCAGTATTGATTCGAAAGAAATTGAAGTTATTTTATAATAACATAGACATATGAATCCGCCTATTGCACTGTTTACATTACCAAATTGTAAATGGTGCAATGAGGCTAAAGCCTATTTAAAATCTCATCATTTTAAGTACAATGAAATTGATTTGACAAAAAATAAACAAGCACTCAAAGATTGTCAAAAGCATAAATGCAAAGGGGCTCCTGTCTTTCTTATAGGAAACCGTTGGATTTGTGGTTTTGATAAAAATAAAATAAATAAAGCATTAGGGATTAAATAAATGGTAACCTTTTCAGAACTTCTTTTAAAACTTCAACAATTTTGGGCACAACAAGGGTGTAATATTGTACAACCCTATGATATACCTGCAGGAGCAGGAACCTTTCATCCTGCTACACTGCTTAGAAGTTTAGACTCAAAACCTTGGAGTGTTGCCTATGTCGCACCCAGTCGAAGACCAACGGATGGAAGATACGGTGAAAACCCTAATCGATTGGGTTCGTATTATCAATTTCAAGTATTAATTAAACCAAGCCCAGCTAATATCCAAGATTTATATTTACAATCATTGGAGTTTTTAGGGTTAGATGTCTCTAAACATGATATTCGATTTGTAGAAGACAATTGGGAATCTCCCACTTTAGGTGCTTGGGGATTGGGTTGGGAAGTATGGCTTGATGGAATGGAAGTGACCCAATTTACCTATTTTCAACAAGTAGGAGGTCTGGCTTGTGATCCCGTTGCTGTGGAGATTACTTATGGAACAGAACGACTTGCTATGTATTTGCAAGGGGTAGATACGGTTTTTGATATTGTGTGGAATACCAATGAGCATGGTACAACTACGTATAAAGATATCCATTTAGAAGGAGAAATTGAGTTTTCAAAATATAATTTTGAAATCGCTGATACTTCAATGCTGTTTAAACATTTTGATGATGCTTTTAATGAGTGCAAACGATGTTTAGAAGCAGGACTTCCTTTACCTGCGTATGATCAATGTATGGTAGCAAGTCATGCGTTTAATACCCTAGATGCCCGAAAAGCAATCTCAGTTACTCAACGACAAAATTATATTCTAAGAGTCAGAGAATTGGCACAAGGGTGTGCTGTGTTGTATAAAGAACAAGAAAGCGATCGTTTAAAAAGATTGGATTATTAATTGTGAAAATTAAAGAAATTTATGGCTTCTTAAATGAAATTTCCCCCTTTGACTTGCAAGAAAACTGGGATAACTCAGGATTGCTTGTGGGAAATGAAGAAGATGAAATTCAAAAAGTCCATATCAGTTTGGATTTAGATGATGAGTTATTAGAAAATATTGAAGAAAATTCTTTGATTATTACCCATCATCCTTTGATTTTTTCACCCCTAAGACGTGTCAATTTTGATTCATTTTCTACTAAGAGCTTAAGAATATTGATTCAAAAAAATATTGCTCTAATTTGTATGCACACCAATTTTGATAAAACCCATTTAAATGCGTATGTTGCCAAAGAGATTTTAGGGTTAGAGCCTGTTTCAAAAGATGAGTACATTTGTTATGCCAATGTTGAAAGTTCTTTTGAAAATTTTTTAGAACAAATGAGTTCAAAACTGCAATTAGAGTATAAAAAATATGTGCAATGCCATAAAACAATAAAAAGTGTGGCTTTGGTTACGGGTGCGGGTATGTCTTTACTTAATGAGGTCAAAGCCGATTGTTTTTTAACAGGAGACATAAAATATCATGATGCCATTGAAGCCAAAAGCAGAGGAATATCGTTGATTGATATTGGACATTATGAGAGTGAAAAACACTTTAGTACGTTACTTTTTGGGATTTGTAACAATTATTTGAAAAAAAATAAAATACAAGCTATAATGTCAAATTCGAAAAACCCATTTATGTTTCATTAATAAGGAGAAACGGTTGAATAAATATTTAGAACAGTTAGTACAGTTATCAAAGTATGATGGCAAAATCAGTGCATATGAGCCAAAAATTGAGAATGAAAAAAGTAAATTAACACTTTTTTTACAAACAGCAGATTCAATTTCTTCAACAATCAGTGCAGTTGCAAATGAAATTGAAGATTTAAAATCAAAAAAATCAAAAAACAATACTCATTTAGCTGAGTTAAAAACAAAGCTTGATGAAATTTCAAAGAAACATAACAGTATTCAAAATGAAAAAGAGTTAAAAGCATTACAACTAGAAGAAGAGATTACCAAAGAACAAATCTCTTTTGCCAATGAAGAGATTTCACGACTTGATACGTTAATTGAATCAAAAGAAGAGAACTTAAAAGAGTTAGAAGGTAAGCTTGAAGGGGAAAAAGAAGAGATTAATGAAATTCAAGTGGCCGTTGATAATGCCATTGAAGAGTTGAATAAAGATCGAAATGAAGTCTATGCACAACGAGCACAATTATTAGAAAAGTTTGACAATAAAATTTTAACTTTTTATGAAAAAATCAGAAGATGGGCAAAAGATGCAGCTGTTGTTCCTGTAAGAAAACAAGCATGTTGTGGATGTTATATGAAAATCAGCGATAAAGCCTATGCCGATGTGCTTAAAGCAGAAGAGATTGTTAATTGTCCGCACTGTGGAAGAATTTTATACAAAGAAGTAGAATCTGAAGAGGCTTAATTTGAGCCTTTTTAGTGTCGTTTATTATACGTTTAGTACACTGCTTTATCTGTTTGCTTTACCCTATTTATGGGTTAAATCAAAAAACCTTAAATATAAAGATGCTATCCCTGCAAAATTTTTTTTAAAAAACAATCCTTTCTTTGCTGAAAATGGAATTTGGTTTCACTGTTGTTCTTTTGGTGAAACAAGAGCGATTAAACCACTTCTTGAAGAGCTACAAAAAGATGATGTTCGTTTGTCTGTTATTACCAATACAGGCTATGAAGAAGCTAAAAAAACAACCTCAAACGTTCGATATTTGCCTTTTGAGATTTTTCTGCCATTTTGGGTGAAGAGACAAAAAGCACTTTTTGTGATGGAAGCAGAGTTGTGGTATATGCTTTTTTTATGTGCTAAAGCCAAAGGAAGTAAAACCTATTTAATCAATGCACGAATCTCAGATAAATCGCATCAGTCGTATCAACGATTTGCGTTTTTTTATAAAAAAGTGTTCGCCCATATTGATAAAGTGTTTGCACAAAGCCAAAAAGACAAAGAGAGATTGGAATCTTTGGGGGCAAAAAATGTTGAAGTTATTGGCAATATAAAATTAGCTCAATTGCCTGTGGTGACACGTACTTTTGAAAAACCCAATGCCTATGTGATAACAGCAGGAAGCACTCATGAAAATGAAGAAAAACTTATTTTAGAGGCATATCATAAAAGCATGGGGAAACTCATTATTGTGCCACGACACCCTGAAAGATTTGAAAAAGTTGATTTGCTTATTCAATCATTTATTAAAGACAAAACGATTACCTATAATCGATTTTCACACGAAGAAAACTTTGAAAGTGATATTATTTTAATGGATAAAATGGGTGAACTGAATAATATTTATGCCATCAGTGATGCGGTTATTTTAGGAGGTGCTTTTGAAAAAATTGGGGGACACAATCCTGTGGAACCGGCATTTTTTAATTGTGTCTTAATCAGTGGGGAACATATTTTTAATCAAGTGCCTTTGTTTGAAGCCATTGAAAATTATACGTTAGTAAGCAAAGAAGGATTAAAAAAGAGTATGGAATATTTGCCTCATTTAGAAAAGTCAAAATTAGTTAATATTGGTTCGCTAGAGCCTATTATAAAGGAAATTCATGCAATACGATAAAGCCTATAAATTAGTAGCACAACAAGAGAAAATTTCAAACTCAAAAGCCAAAGAGTTGATTGATAAAGGGTTGGTTTATGTGGGCAATAAAAAAGTGCTAATTGCCCGTGGTGAAATTGGAGTTGATACCAGTTTTAATATTAAAGAAGTATCAAAAATCAAAGTTCTTTTTGAAGACAATGATATTTTAGCGATTGATAAACCGGCATTTTTAACGGCCGATGAAATATCAAAAAAGTATCCCAATTATCTTTTGTTAAATCGTTTGGACAAAGAGACCAGTGGAGTTATGCTGTTTGCAAAAAATGAAGAGTTTCAAAAAAAAGCCATCAAAGAGTTCAAAGAGAATCGTGTTTATAAAGAGTATGTGGCAATAGTGGACGGAAAAGTGATTGAACAAATAGAGATTGACAAACCCATTTTAACACTCAAAACCAAAGGTGTGGCTAAAAGTAAAGTGGATATGAAATTGGGTAAACCAGCGAAAACAACAGTTTATCCGATGTTTGTCGAAGGAAATAAGTCAAAAGTAAAAATTGTTATTGATACGGGAAGAACACATCAAATTCGAGTTCATTTGAACCATTTGGGCTTTCCAATTATTGGTGATGCCATTTATGGAAAAACAGCCGCTAATATTAAACGAGTCCTGTTGCATTCGAAAAAAACAGAAATCTTTGATTACTCTTTTGAAGCAAGAGAACCCAAAGAGTTCAATGTTTTTGGATTGGGCAGTTAAATAACACAAATTCAGTTAAATTTAAGAGTATAAAATAGGAGTATTCCTATTTTATGGCTTTTATATGATTTATACGCATTAAAATTAACTTAAAGTTTTACCTTGCATTTAATCTATACTAAAGAATAATTTGTCTATAATCGCACCACTAAAAATATTTGGAGAGTGGTTGTGTTTGATGTATTAACCGGATCGTTTAAAAATGCGATTAATAAAATTCGATTTAAAGATGATATTAATTCACTTAAAAAAGCCACCGCAGAGCTTAAAAAATCACTTTTAAAAGCGGATGTTCATCATAAAACAACAAAAGATTTAGTTTACAATATTGAAATTTCAACGAAGCAATTGGGCATAGGGCAAGACTCTTTTTTAAAATCATTACAAAAAGAGCTTACCCATGTTTTAACAGCCGTAGGAAATCAAGGATTTGTATTTTCAAATACACCTCCAACGGTTATTTTAATGACGGGTTTACAAGGAAGTGGTAAAACCACAACAACCGGTAAACTTGCCAATTATTTAAAACTCAGGAAAAAGAAAGTCTTGGTTGTTGCGTGTGATTTGCAACGTTTAGCTGCTGTTGAACAGTTAAAACAAATTGCCGCACAAATCGATGTTGATATCTATTTTGATGATAATGAAAAAGACCCCATTAAAATTGCAACAGCAGCTAAACAAAAAGCCATTGCAGGTTTGTATGATGTTTTATTAATTGATACCGCAGGTCGGTTGGCGATTGATGAAGAGTTAATGAAACAACTTAGTGATGTAAAAAATGCCATCAATCCCAATGAAATTTTTTATGTGGCAGATGCTCTTACGGGACACGATGCAACAAGAACAGCAACAACGTTTAAAGAGAAAATTGGTATCGATGGGGTTATTTTATCCAAATTTGATGGAGACACAAACGGCGGAGTTGCTTTATCAATAGCTCATCAAGTACAAGTGCCACTACGATTTATTGGAACGGGTGAAAAAATGCCCGATTTGGAAGTATTTATTCCCGATAGAATTGTCAGTCGTCTTATGGGAGCAGGTGATATTGAAGGTTTGGCAGAAAAGACTTCCGCTATTATTGATGAGAAAAAAGCCAAAGAGGTCAGTAAAAAGATTAAAAAAGGTGACTTCAACTACAATGACTTTTTAGAACAGCTTAATATGATGAGTAAGCTTGGAAGTATGAAATCAATTATTTCAATGATTCCTGGCTTGAATCAAATGGCCGGACAACTCAAAGATATGGATTTGGAAAACTCCAGTGAAATTGTACGAATAAAAGCATTAATAGGTTCAATGACACCCAAAGAGAGAGAAAACCCAGATCTGATGAATCCCAGCCGAAAAAAAAGAATTTCAAAAGGGTCAGGACTTTCAGAAGTTCAAATCAACAAAGTACTTAAGCAGTTTAAAAATGCCTCTAAAATGGCTAAAAAACTCTCAAGTAAAGGTGGCATGAAAGGCTTACAAAATATGATGAGTCAAATGCAAGGAATGCCTGGCGGAATGCCAAAACTTCCAAGATAATCAACTTACAATAGTATTGAGTTGTAAACTTCAAAGGGTGAGTTTAGAATTCAATACTATAAATTAAAATAAAAGGGAAAATATGACAGCGATTAGATTAACACGAATGGGAAGAAACAAAAAACCATTTTACAGAATAGTAGTAACAGATTCAAGAAAAAGAAGAGATTCAGGATGGATTGAATCAATTGGTTATTACAATCCAGTTTCAGAACCAAAAGTTCTTAAAATTGATGAAGAGAGATACAACTATTGGTTAAGCGTTGGTGCACAACCAAGCGAAAAAGTTAAAAAGCTCGCAGCTAAATAACGTAATTATGATTACTAATTTTATTGAAAACTATGCAAAACTTATTGTTAGTTTTCCAGAAGATATCGCCATTAGCAAGAATGTTATTGACGATACTTTTGCCGAAATAATCATTACTGCAAACAGTGCAGATATTGGGAAACTCATTGGAAAAAACGGGAATATGATCAATGCAATTAAAACCATGGCAAATGGCTGCAAAGCAAAAGATGGTATTTCTTATAAAATTCAAGTGATTTCAAAATAGAAATGGCATTGGACGATAAAATTTATGTAGCAAAGTTGGGGAAAACCGTTGGATTAGATGGTTCACTTAAAATTTACAGTGAGTCAGATTTCCCCCAACAATTTAAAAAAGAAGCTACGTTTACTACCAATAAAGGATTAACCCTTGTGGTTAAAAGCTACAATCACAACAGAGGTATAATAAAATTTGATGCTATTGATACCCCTGATGAAGCAAAAAAACTTATCAACCAACAACTTTTTACTACAATAGAAGCAACACGAAAGAACTGTTCATTAAAAGAAAATGAATTTTTCTGGTTTGATTTAATGGGTTGCAAAATTGTTGACAATGATAACATGGTTTTGGGTGAAATAAAAGAGATTCAACGTCTTCCAAGCAGTGACTACTTTGAAATAGAGACTTCAAAAGATTTACAAGAAAAAGGTCTTCCTAAAACTTTTTTAATCCCATATATAAAGTTGTATGTGACTAAAATTGATGTTGCGTCAAAGAGAGTTTACACTCAAGATTGCTTCGCTATTTTAGAGAACTCATAAAATAAACGATTTAATTTTCATAGACCATACATCGGTTGGCAAACTCTTCTTTTGTTATCTCAATTAACATAATACTCTTTGAGAGATTCAATTTTTTAACGGCTTCAATAAGTTCTGTACTTGCTTCATCTTCATTTAAAGGGCCAATAAACACTTCAATGATATTGTTAATGTTTCGACAAGCATGAATACGAGTATCGATGACTTTTAACTCTTTAAGGTACGATTTATAGATAACTTTTTTATTGGTATTAATTTGAATGAACTTAAGAAAAGAGTGACCTTCTATTGTTTCTTCATTGGGCATAACTTCTTGAGTGTTTTGGGTAACGGCTGTATCAATGGCTTCATTTTCCACAGTATTGGTTTCTTCTATGGGTTGTTGAGTTTCTTGGGTTTGTTGAGCTTGTTGGGCTTCTTGTTCGAGTTTAAGTTTTTCTTGTAAAGCCAGTTCTTCTTTTTTGGCTTTTTCCAATGCTTCTTTTTCTAATGCCTCTTTTTCTAATTTGAGTTTAAGTTCTTCTTCCTCTTGGGCTTTTCTAAGAGCTTTAAGTTTTTCTTCTTTTAAATACTCTTCTTCTGTCATCCCCAAAAGTTCATATTTTGTGAGGTTTTCTAATTTTTTATTGAGTCTTGAAACATTGATGTGGTCAAGTTTAAATTCATAGGTTTCTAAAGGAGCTAACTCTTCACTTTTTGTCATCACAACAGGTTTTTCTTCAATGGGTTTTTCAGAAGTACTCATATAAATAAAAGCAAGAATAGCAATAATTAGAAGAGCTAAAACAACCAGTAATATTCGAATATTTTTTGCTTCTTTGAGTCTCTCTTTTAAACTTCTTTTTTGAAGTTCGTCTTTATGATTTACAGGCTCATCAACATCTTTAGCTGTTTTGAGTTTTCCCTCAGGTAAAATTTCAAGGGGTTCAACCTCCTCATCATTGGGCGTCTCATTTTGAGGTTTTTTGTTCTCCTCATCTAAGGGTAAATCTCTTTCTAAGCCTTCAATGTCATCAATATTGATGCTGTCATCATCTGTTTCATTTTCTTTGTTTTCTATATCATTTGCCATTTGAACTCTTTAATTTTCTTTTTTCTTTTTGCTTTTGTAAAATTGCTTCTTTGTTCTTTTCGTAATACTCTTTTCGGTAGGCTTTTAGTTTTTCTTTCTTTTTGTCACGATAAACTTTGTCATATTGTAACCTTTTTTCTCTGTTTTGTTCATAGTATTTTTGCTTTTGCTCTTTATAGGCAACCAGCTTTTCAATGATCTTTTCTTTTCGGCTATCAACATGCGATTTTTGTTTTTTTGCAATCTCTTTAATGGTTTGTGCAAAAAAATCGCCTCGTAACTCTTTTTCATAATCAATTTCAGGCTTTATTATAGCACCTGAAGAGAGTTTTTGCTCAAGTTTTTTCTTTAAGTAATACTCTTTTTTCTTCTTTTTGTGTTTAAGAATGTTCTCTTTACGAATACGTTTAAGTTCTTCTAAACTCATTTTAACGGATTATTATCGTTTTAATCGGTTAACAATATCTAACATATCATCTGTTGTCGATATTGATTTTGAGTTAGCTTCATACGCTCTTTGAGCAGTAATTAAATCAACCATTTCATTGACTAAAGCAACATTTGAGGATTCAATCATTGCTTGTCGAATACCACCAAAAGCATCTTCAGTGGCAATGCCTTCTATTGGGTCACCTGAGGCAGTAGTTGCTTGAAATAAAGAGTCTCCTAAAGGACTTAATCCTGCAGGATTTATAAAGTCAGTTAAGGTAATTTGACCCAATTCTTCAGTGTTTCCTGTAACGGGGTCAAGGGCTGTTACGGTTCCATCTTTGGCAACAGAAATATCTGTAAATGTTGTTGGAATTACAATTTCTGGTTCGAGGCGATAGCCACTTCCATTAACTAAAGCACCTTCTTCATCCAATTTAAAAGCTCCATTTCGGCTGTAGGCAGTTTCACCATTAGGAAGGGTGATTTGGAAAAAACCTTTTCCTTCAATTGCCATATCTAAGGGGTTTCCCGTGGGTTTTAAGTCCCCTTCGATAAAGTTTTTTTGAATACCAGAAACCCGAACTCCTAATCCCACATCAATTCCTGTAGGATTGAGAGTGGTTTCAGATGTTCTTCCTGCAGTATAATTTAAAGATTCGTACATTAAATCTTGAAATTCCGCTCGATCTTTTTTAAAACCTATGGTGTTTACGTTAGCAATGTTGTTTGACGTAACATCGATTTGATGCTGTTGGGCATTCATTCCAGTTGCAGCAGTGTATAAGCCTCTGATCATTTTAAATCCTTCTTAATAGACTTGTCATAATTTGTAGATTATATTTAAAGAACTTTTAAAGTTAGATTAAAGATAATGCAATTTTTTTTAAATCATTAAGTATAAATTTAAATCAATTTAAATATAATGTATCAAATTTTATTAATTTGACTGCTAAGGGTACAAAGATGAAAATTCTTATTGTTGATGATAGTTCTACTATGAGAAGAATTATAGGTAATGTTGTAATGCAACTGGGATTTACTAAAGATGATTTTGACGAAGCTGAGGATGGTTTAAAAGCGTGGAAAGAGTTATCGAATAAAAAATATGATGTTATTTTAACGGATTGGAACATGCCTAATATGAACGGCTTAGAACTGGTAAAGCGTGTAAGAAGTGAGGGGGCTCATCAAAGTATTCCAATTATTATGATTACTACTGAGGGTGGGAAAAGTGAGGTTATTACCGCATTAAAAGCAGGTGTTAATAACTACATTGTTAAACCCTTTAGTGCAGAAATACTAAAAGAAAAATTAGACGGTGTTTTAAAATAATATAAGTTAATAAAGGGTTTGACAATGAGTATGAGTCAAGAAGAAATTGAAGCATTGATGAACGGACTTGAAGTCCCAGAAGAGGATTCTACTTCCAGTGAAGAAACAGAAGAAGAGAGTATTGAAGAGGATACACCCTCTCAATCAATGAGCGAAGATGATATTGCGAAACTGCTCTCTTCAACGAATGAGGAAGAAGAGATAATTGAAGATAACGAGAGTAAAAATGCCGATGTCAAAGATGATATTTCAGAAGTACTAAATGAAATTGATAATATGGAAGACGATGATATTAGCAGTGATGACGAGGATATGTTAAGTCAAAACGATTTAGAAGAAGAGACAGAAGAGTCAAATGAGTTTTTGGAAGAAGATAACAGTGATGATGATGCTGAATTTACTGAAAAAGCAAAAAATTGGACAGAAAAGAAAATCACAAAAGGGGAGTTTCCTTTTCCTGCAGAACCTAGTACAAAAGTTGTCAGCCAGTTAAATGAAGTCGCCAATGACAGTGAAGAAAAAGCCGGACAAATTTTTGATGTATTGAGTTTTATTTTAGATGATAATGCCGTAATTCAAAAAAGCAATAAAAATATGGTTTCTTTTCTTGACAAAGAGATTGAACTGTTAAATGCTTTGAGTAATAAATTTCCCAATATTAATGTTTTTGACGAACGACTTAAAGAAGCTCAAGCAATGAAAGAGATCACCAGCGATATTGCCAATCGAATCAGTGCAGAAGATATGCGTTTATTTGAAGCAATGGAATTGATGCAGTTTCATGATATTAATCGTCAAAAAATTGAGCGAGTTATGTCGGTTATTCGAAAATTAACGGTCTATTTAAATAACTTATTTGAAGAAGATGACGATTATGAAGAGATTGCGGTTGCTAAACATATTCATGGTGACAGCAATTCAGATTTAGTTGGAGCAGAAGATTTAGATGCTTTGATTGCAGAGTTTAGTAAATAATCAATAAAGGAGAAGGTCATGAATTCAAACTACCCATTAGCAGCAGCCATGATTAACCAGTTAAACCGAGTTGATATGCTTTCCAATAATTTAGCCAATGCCAATACCAATGGGTATAAACAAACCAGCATGACAGAAGGGACTTTTAATAACTATTTAACAAAAGCTCACAAACACTCTCCTTTGATTTCAAAACTTAATACCATTAATAACAATGTACCCAAGTTGGATTCAAAATTTACCAATGAGGAGTTAGGTTCTCTTGTTCAAACAGGCAATGGCTTAGATTTTGCGTTAAAACATAAAGATACCTTTTTTAAAGTTCAAAACAGCAATGGAGAGATGATTTTAACTCGAGATGGCTCTTTTAAAGTGGTCGATAATCTTTTGGTTACGAGCGAAAACCTTCCTGTGTTGTCTGCCCAAAATGAGCCCATAGAAATTGAAGAGGGAGAAGAGTTTTCAAATTTAATTGGAGTTGTTAGAACCAATTTTAACAATTTGGAAAAAATGGGAAATAACAATTATACCATCATCAATCAAAATGAAATGGAAAACCTAGCTGAGGATAATACGCAGTATATTTTAAGTGGAACGCTTGAAAAGTCTAATGTCAATGCTGTTAATACTATGGTGGCATTAATTGATGCACACCGTCGATTTGAGCAGTCACAAAAAGCGATTCAAAGTTTAGGTGAAATGAGTACAGCGCTGCTTGAAAAAATTGGTTCCAATAAATAAATTGAATAAGGAGAGATAATGCAACCCAGTAATGTAACATCGACACTGTTTGACAACTTAAGTTTTCGAAGTGAACGGCAAAAGGTTATTTCTGGAAATATTGCCAATATTAATACTCCAAATTATAAAACAAAAGAGTTGGTTTTTGAACAAGAATTACAACAAGCCAATGACGATTTAAAATTAAAAACCACACACCATAAACATATTGCTTTTGATTTAGAAAATCCAAAAACAACAGGACCACAACTTGTTGAAGTGCAAAATTTATTGGAACAAAACGATGGAAATAACGTCAGCTTGGACAAACAAATCAGTGAAATGTCAAAAAACACCGTAATATTTAACGCATTACAAGCTTCCATCAAAAAAGATTCACAATGGTTAAAAGCCATTATTGATTCATCGGCAAAAAATTAATAGGAATTATCATATATGAACCAACTGCTTAAGTTTATTAATAATTTAAATGCTGCACAACGAGCAGTTATCATAGGAGGATTTTCTCTTCTGTTTGTTTTGCTTGTTGGCTTACTGATTTGGTCTAATATTAAAGCTCAAGATGAAAAACTCAACTATACCATTGCTGCAAATTTGACTAAAAATCAAGTGATGCTAGCAAGCAGTGAGTTAGAGGCTTCGGGTATTCCTTTTTTAGTTATTGGTTCAGGAAATACGTTAACCCTTAAAACCAGTAAAGAGTTTATTAACATTGCTAAAATAAAGCTGGTAACAAGTGAAGCGGCAACCAACAAACACACAGGTTGGGAAATTTTCGAAAAGTCCTCTTTGGGAACAACCAATTTTGAAAATAAAGTTAAATATTTACGAGCACTTGAAGGTGAACTGTCTCGTTCTTTGGAGTCTTTATCGGGGGTATTACGTGCCAGTGTTAAAATTGCTATTCCCAAAGATACGGTTTTTACACAAAGAAAAACATTGCCTACTGCATCAGCAGTGTTAACCATAAAACCAGGGATTTATTTAACACAAAAACAAATTGATGGGATTAAAAATTTTATCTCTTCAGCGGTTTCTGATTTAACGCCTGCAAATATTAATCTTATTGACCAAGATGGTTCATTGCTTGAACACTCCAAAGATGAAATTGATAATACTCGAGTCAAAGCTCAAAACAAGTATAAAGAAGAGATAGAAAAAGATTATGAAAATAAGATAATTGCACTTTTAGAACCCATTGTAGGTATGGGAAGAGTGGTTGCAAGAGTTTCTGTTGATTTAGAGTTTATTAAAAGAGACATTTATGAAGAAGTGTATGAACCAGAAGGAACCATACGAAGTCAACAAATCACTGAAAATACCATGAACTCACAAGGGGTAGAGACTCAAATTGGAGGAGAACCAGGTGTTCAATCCAACATTGAAAACAATACCAACACCAATGGAAACAGTGCCAATAACAGTTCAAAAGAAGAGCTTAAAAATATTGTTAACTATGAGATTTCCAAAAAAATTATTAATTACGAAGATACTGCATTTGCTTCAGTTAAACGAGTCACTGCCGCAGTTACTTTTGATTCAACTGTTTTAGCCGATGTGGAAAATAAAGAAGATTATATGACGTCAATTGCATCTGTGGTACAAGATACAATTGGATACAATCAAAAAAGAGGGGATCAAATTACTGTTAAAGATTTTAAGTTTTTAACACAAGCCACGACACCTGGCGCTGGCGTAATGGTTGATGCCAATGGGCAGGTGATTGATGTTAATGAAACAACCGACACCGTTTCTTTTATTAAAGCCATTTTAAAAGAGTTCAGTGAATACATTCAATATATTATTGCTGCCATTTTGCTTTTGGTTTTTTATAAAAAATTTATTGCCAAACACGATATTATTGTTTTAGATGATAACGGAAACAAAGTTGACCAAAATGGAAATATTGTTGATGACGATGGACAAATTATTAAAGATTATGAAAACCAATTTGACCAAGAGACGGCCCATGGGCGATTAAAAGCCAAAGTTAGAAGTCAATTGTTAAATAACATTGAAGGATTAGATGAAGAAGCTGCGGCAAAATATGAGGTTTTAGTGGATGAAATTGATAAACAAATCAATGATCGACCAGAAGAGATTGCCGCAATGATTGAATTGCTTTTAACCGAAGGTGATGCAAAATTTAAATTGCGTGAAGCGGCAAAACAAAAAAGGGCATAAAACATGGATATGTTAGACGAGGATTATAAAGAGATTTTAAAAGGCATGCCAATGGTCGAAAGAGTAGCAACATTTTGCATACTCTTAGGCGAAGGGGCAACCGTTAAAATTTTTCAACATTTGCCCAAACATTTTGTGGAAGATGTTTCCACTGCTATTACTCAAATTAAATCCATTGATAAAGATACTTCACTGGCTATATTAAATGAGTTTCATATTTTAATCAAATCCAGTGGATATATCAGTTCAGGTGGATATGAATATGCCAAAGAGATTTTGTATAAATCTTTGGGGAGAGGTGAAGCCGATGAAGTTCTGGCTCGATTGTCTAAAATTAAATTGGCATCACAAGCATTTTCTTATTTGGATGCAATTAATCCTAAGCAATTAGCAGACTTTATTAAAGATGAATCTCCTCAAACCATTGCTGTAATTTTGGCACATATGGAAGCAGCAGGTGCGGCTGAAGTATTGATGCAGCTTGAAGAAGATGTGAAAGTCAAAGTAACCATGCAAATGGCAACCATTAAAGACGTTTCTCCGGATGTTGTACGAACCGTATCATTGATTTTAGAGAAAAAACTCGAATCATTACTCTCTTCTATTGTTGATGTTGGTGGGGTTAAAGTTGTTGCCGATATGTTAAACCGAGTGGGACCCAAATCACAAGATATTTTAAAAAACATCAATGGTGTGGACACTTTATTGGCAACAAAAATCAAAGAAAATATGTTTGTATTTGAGGATTTACTCAATTTGGATACCGATTATATTATGAAAATTTTACAAAATTGTGAGATGGCAGATGTTGCTGTTGCTATGAAAAATGCCACAAGTGAAGATTTAGAAAATGTAACATCTGCTATGAGTCAAAGGGCTAAAGACAGATTCCTAGAAGAGTTTGAAATGTTGACAAAAGTTAAAATTAAAGATATTGAAGCGGCACAAAGAAAAATGCTGGATGTTGCACAAAAACTCATTGAAGAGGGTGTAATTGACAGAGAAATGGATAACAACTAATGCAAAAAAATAACGTGTATTCTAATGCTACGATTGTCAAAGGCAATAAAGAGAAAGACAAAGAACTTCAAGCGTATCAGTTGGGCTCGTTTTATAACGATGAGGTCAATGTTCAAAATGAAAAAATGCAACAAGTTGCCTCTTTGGGGGAACAAAAACCTGCTGGTTATGTGGATCCTTTATTAACCGAATTACAAGCGCTTAAAGCCCATATGCAAGCAATTGAATCGAAAGTCAGTAACATTGAAACCAATGGGGTAACGGGAAGAGATTTGGACAAACAAGTCGTACAAGCCATTAAAGATTTGAAAAATTATGCGTCGTTTTTTGAACAAGCCACTTTTCAATTGGAGAGTAAAATTTTAAAAACATCCATGGCAATTGCTAAAAAGATTATCACCATAGAAATTGGAGAAAACTCTTCTTTGATTGCAAAAGAGACCATCAAACATCTGCTTAATAAAGTCAAAACAGCTTCAAAAATTCAAATTCATCTTAATCCTAAAGATTACATTGCATTAAAAGACCAACTTAAATTAGACTCCTTCATTGAATTGCATGAAGACATTAATGTAACGGCTGGTGGTGTTGTTATTGCCAGTGATTTGGGAAATTTTGATGGCAATATTGAGGCAAAAGTTAACTCCATGCTTGAATCATTAGAAAGCGTCATTTAAAACTCTACTTTTATTAATATTTGCTTAATAGGCGAATTATTCTTATAAATTCACTTTTTTTATTATTTTTTTACGCAGTGGTGTCGCTTGCTTTATGTTATAATTTTTTATATTACGAGAAAGAGTTTTTATGGTAGATATTACAGAAAGAGATTATGACTTATTAGTAGATACGGAAATAGTCGTAGATGTAATTCTGGGTAATGCACAACTGACTATCCGAGATTTTTTAAATCTCAGTGAGGGTGATATTATTACACTCGACAAATATGCGGGTAGTGGTGGTGATATTTATGTGAATACAAGAATCGTAGGAACAGGAGATATTATTGTAATCGATGAAAAGCTTGCAGTAAGACTTCAAGACGCTATGGATTCAGATAATGTTGTTCGATACTTCTTCGAAGAACAAATGATTTAAGGAAAATACAATGTCTGTAGATAATGTACAAGTCAACACGGTAGTTGATGCAAATGGGAATACCTATACAAGTGCTGTAAGCAACGACAAATTAACCAACTCAGACTTTTTGAAGTTAATGCTTGAAGAGTTAAAGTTACAAGATCCAACAAAGCCGATGGATTCAAGTCAGATGATGCAAAATCAAATGCAGATGTCAACCATTGAAACCAACACAGCTACGATTGAAGCAATGAAATCTTTACAAAATTCTTTTGCCCAATCAACACTGGCAAGTGCGTCTAATATTATAGGGCAAGTAATTGAAAATGGTGAAATAGGAGACAGTGGTATTTCAAAACAGTTTAAAGTCAATTCCGTTGAATCGATAGATGGGACTCTTTATTTGGAAGGATATCAAATTGTAGGATACAACAGTGAAACCAATCAACTGATTTATGATACTGAACCCACTCGAATCAATTATAACAATATTACACGAGTAGTGGACGGAAGTATGTTATGATTTCAGCAATGTATAATGGGATTTCTGGATTAGATTCTTTCCAGAAAGCGCTGAATGTAGAGTCAAATAATATTGCCAACGTAAATACTGTTGGATACAAATCAGATAGAATTAACTTTACAGACTTAATGTACCAAGACAGAATTGGAAAAGGTTCAGCAACACAAACCGTTCAAAAAGATTTTACGAATGGAAGTTATAAACAAACGGGTAACAGTTATGATGTAGCTATTCAAGGAAATGGTTTTTTTATTGTATCAGATCCAAATACGGGAGGTATTTTTTATACCAAAGCAGGGGATTTAAAACAAGGTGTTGATGGAAAACTGATTACCTCCGGTGGGAATTATGTTCAAGGGGTTGGTGCAACGATAACAGGAGATATGATTAATACGAGTTTGTATACACAGTTTATTGCTTCAAAAGTTATTGAATCAGACACTTCTGTGGATACCATTAACGCAAAAGCAACCGATTATCGGCAGAGTGCTGCCAATGATGTTGATCCAATTACAGGAAGAGTAACTAAAACAGCTGGATCAAAAATAGAAAATATTCAATTATTGCAAGAAGACTATAGAAATAAGTTAAATGCATATGGAACAAATCAAGTTCAAGGAACAGCTTCAACCAATCAAACAGCAACAGCATCTTACAATGATTATGCAACACAATTAATTGATTCAAATGATGTTGTGTCTATTTATGTAGGTAATACAAAAATTACGCAAACATTTACAGATGATGCAGCTACCACGATGGCTTTATTGGCGGAAAAGATATCCTCTTTGGAAGGAATAAAAGAAGCAACGTTTGATTCTGTTTCAGGAGATTTAACAATTAATACATTGGTACCTGGTAAAAACTTGACTATTTCAGATGCCCTTATCAATGATAATGCTTATACTCTTACTAAAATTGATGCGATTGCAGGAAGTGGTTTGGCAGATGTTGAAGCAAGTTTTACTGCACTTGAAGAAGCATTAACACGGGCTGATGCAGAAATTACACAAGTTACAACATCAGTCAGTAAAGTCTTACAACCTAATCAAGCTTTAAATATGACAAGTGTGGATGATTTGCAATTAAATTTAACCAGTTTAGGTATTTCAGATAATCAATTTAGCAGTCCAGAAATTATTAATGGTATTATTTATATGGTTCAAGGAGATAACAAATATGCAGTTGGACGAATTCAAACGGCAGCTTTTGCAGATGAATTATCATTGGACCCTCAAGGTGGAAATTTATTTGCGGCGACAAGAAATTCGGGAGAACCTTTAGATGCAACGAGTAGCTCAAAAATAATTGGAAAGACATTAGAATTAAGTAACGCTGAATTGGGTGAAAACTTAGTAAACTTGATGGTGTATCAGCGTGCCTATGAAGCTAATTCAAAATCAATTACGACCAGTGATGAATTTTTAAGCATTGCCATACAACTTAAAAAATAAGTTGCATGGCTTGGTATTTAAATATCAGTATTTATTGAAATATTGGTATTTGAATATCTTATATTCAAAGATTAAAGATTATAGAAGAGTTAACTCTTAAAAAGGATTTATTATGATTGGTGCACTATGGACAGGAATTAGCGGATTATCTTCGCATCAAAAAGCATTGGATAATGAAGCACATAATATTGCAAACGTTAACACAGTAGGATACAAAGCATCAAGAATTGCATTTGCAGATCAAATGTATCAAGACAGAATCGGTAAAGGTTCAAAAGTTCTTGATGCTGAAAAAATATATGAACAAGGAACATTAAAACCTACTGGAGTTGCATACGATGTTGCTTTATCAGGAGATGGTTTTTTAACGGTTGCCAATAAAGATAATGGCGGGGGAACAGCCGAAACGTATTATACCCGAGCAGGTAACCTAAGAATGGGTGATAACGGTACCCTTCAAGATGCTGCAGGAAATGAAGTTCAAGGCTGGATTATGACTCAGCTTGATACCGATGCAGATGTAATTTCAACCAACCCAAATATTACTAGATTTACGAATGATTATACAAAATTAGTTAGTACTGAAATTGTTAGTCATGCTAACTATGTTGAAACCATTACTGCTAAAACGACAGATTATAATACGACATCTAAATCAGATTCTTCAACAGTTTTTAGTGGAGCTGGTTATAAAACAGAGTCAGGTAAAATTGCAGATATTGAAGAGCTTTCAACAGCATATGCAGCAGCATTACAAAAATATAAAGAGAATCCAGATGGACTCTCTGCTTCTGCTGTAAGCCAAATTTCTTTTATTGACTTTGAAGATCAAGGTGGTATTGTTAATGGTGATAGTGATATTATTTCTGTATATGTCAACGGTGTTCATAAAACACAAGAATGGGACACAGATTATGCAACAACGATGAAAAAATTGGCCGATCAAATCTCTTCAATACCAGGATTAAAAGCGTATATGGTTGATGCAGCACTCAATGAAAGTACTTTAACCGCTGATGTAAATTTAGGGATTATGAAAATTGAATCGCTGATTCCAGGAGAGCCTTTTTTAGTCAGCGGTGTTTTATCTCAATCTGGAACAACTGAAGTTAATGGAGCAGTACGAACAACTGATGGAAGAGATGCGGTTGAAGGAAGTGGATTAGCGGCATTAGAATCGGTTCGAAATAAACTTTCTGAAGCAGTAACAGGAAAACAAAGAGATGTTTTCTTAACTACAGATTTGTTTGATGTAGCAGCAGCAGGAACAATTGCAGCAGGATATGATTTTGATTTTAGATTAACTATTTGGGATAAAGATGCCAAAGCAAATGTATCCGTACCCGCAGGTGGACCAATTTCGATACCTGCTGGAAACACTACAAGTACAGATCCCGCTACAGCTGCACAAGAAATTGCAACTGAAATTAATGCCAATATAGAATTAAATCAATATATTGTGGCAAAAGTTGTTAATGGGGCTTTAGTTCTTGAGACAAAAGATTCAAATTTTGATGTTGAATTTAGTACGATATTGGATAGAACAACGAATCCAGATGTAGGTGCAAATATCGGTGTTATTGAGAAAAATGCTACTCACAGTGGAAGAGAAGGGGCCGGAGCTGAATTTATTGAGTTAAGAAATAAAATTGACCAAACTGCTTCAAGAGACTCTTTACAATTAAGATTAGATACATTAGGCATTTCAGATACAGCATTGGGAGAGTTTTCCGTTGATAAAACAGGGCTTATCACAATCAAACAAGATGGTGTCTCTTTTGCTATTGGGCAATTAGCTATTGCTTTATTTAATAACAACAGAGGGCTTGAACCAGTGGGAGATAACTTATTAGCAAAAACCAATGAATCGGGAAGTCCAATGTACAATATCAATAATGCTAAAGCAGCTGAGGTTCAAGGGCGAACGTTGGAATTGAGTGAAGCCGATTTAAGTGAAAGTTTGGTTAACCTTATGGTATTTCAACGAGCATTTGAAGCCAATGCAAAATCAATTACAACATCAGATGAGTTGTTAAATACACTGATTAATTTAAAACGATAATTTTAATTTTACAAACAAATAGAGCTTTCTATTTGTTTGTTTTAAGGGCTGACATTGGAAAACTTTTTACTGCTTACACTTCTTGGTATTTTAGCATTGTATTTCTTTTCGAGTATGAATGTGTATAAAAGTTTATACAAAAAAGTCAATGAAGAGAAGAATATTTTAGAACAAGAGATTAAAAAACTTGAAGAGTTGAAAAAAAATTATGAGCAAAAAATCAAAGGAAGTATTTCGGCTTTAGAGTCAAAACATGATAACTTGCAAGTGGCACGAAACGACTTACAATCTTTACGTATTGAAAATACTGAGCTTAAGCACAAAGTTGATGTTTTAGAGCGTCGTTGTGATGACCTGTATGCACAAATTCATACCATGGTATAATTAAAGCAGATGAAACTTTTTCTTCTTTTCGTGTGTATGCTTACACTCTCTTTGGCACGAGTTAATGATACCATTGAAGCGCTACCGAATATTTTATTTACCTACGATAAACTTAAAAAACAACAAAACGTAACCACCTTGCAAGTTGATTTTAACAAAGGGGTTGCTTTGTTGGAAAAAAAAGAGTACGAAAAAGCGATTGATATTTTTAAACAAACCGCACAAGTGCTGAGAGTTCCTTCTTTTTTAAACATTGGTATTGCGTATTACAAACTCAATTCTTTTAAGAATGCCACAATATATTTAAATCAAATTTACAATGTTAAAGAGTTGATGTTTTCAGATACCTACTCTTTTATGAGCAGTGCTTATTATTTATATAAAATAACCAATGAAGATCACTATTTGCAAGACTTAATTAATGCAGCAAAAAATAATCCCAATTTATCCGATAATGAAAAACGAATGCTTGCAGATACCTTTATTGTACTTAAAGAGTATAAAAATGCGTTAAGAATTTTGGAAAATGTTTCTAAAGGGGTTGATTTTAAAAAAGCACTGTTACATTTAAAACTCAATGATTTTAAAAAAAGTGAGGCTTTTTTAGAACGGGCATATAAAGAAGCGTTAAGTGAAGATCAAGTCGATACCATTTTGTGGTTTATGATTTATCGAGATTTAAAGTCCAACAGTTTAACAAAACTGCAAGAGCATCTTAATATTTTAGAGGAGCGACGACTCAATTTTACCGTTAATCAAGAGTTGCCTATTACGATTGCTTTTAATGAAACCAAATATTCCAGTGATGAGTATTTAGATTTTGTTACACAATACTCTTTGTATCGACAAATTGATATGGCATTTTATTTTGCTCCCTTTGTTTTTTCAGATAATCAAGAGATTATTTATGACAGTTCCAAAGGATTTATTTTTAATTCAAAGCAAAATTTGCAAAGTTTAGAAAATATGATTAAATATAATTCAGAATTTATTAATATTATCAAAGAAGACCCTATTGTAAGGGTTAAAAAACTTAAAGACCTTATTAAACATAAAGAGACAAAATCCTATGTTTACTATAATTTGGCTCTCTCTTTAGCTCAAATTCATGATTTTCAAAATGCACATGCTTATTTTTTAAAAGCATATAAACTTAATCCGGGCAATAAATTGTACGCAGCTATGACATTAGTCAGTGCAAAACGAATCAATAAAGAGGTTAAAGATAAAAGTTATATTGAAAGAAATATGAGTTCAGAGTATGGGCTATACAACTATTTTGGACAAACCCTTTATTCGTTATTTATTAATAATAAAGCCAATGTTAAACAAGAAGCACAAGGGTATAAAAATACGATTTTATACAGCTTTTTGGAACTATTAGAAAAATTGAAAAAAAATGAGCCCATTTTAGGTAACGAAGAACTCTTTGCAAAATACTACAAAGATCCTTTGGTTTATTTAATGAATAAAGCCATTAAACAACCCAATGAAAACAAATTTAACTATATTGCTCGATTACAAGATACTCTTCCTTTACAAATCAACAATAACTTTTTAGAAGGTTCGGTGATTATAACGGAGTTTTATATTGATATCTTAAAAGCGTTAGCGTTATTTGATCGAGCCAATTTTAATATCGACAACTACTACTCTCCTTCTTACATACGAACACTTGCCATTAAACTTATTCACGACAATAATTCCAATGCAGCCATTGGTATTTTGGAGTATTTGCAAAATCGTTATGAACTCAAAGACAAATATACTCTTTATTTGATGGTTGCTGCGTATTTACAACAAAAAGAGTACAATGAAGCATCATTACAAATCTCGCTAATAAAAGCATTGATCAATGATTCAGGAGCCAATTTTCTCAATGGAGTACAACTTATACAAGAACTTAAAATCAACAGTGCAAAACAGTTCTTTTCGTATCCGTATTATGATACATTCATTGATTTTGATTTAATAGGCTTTGATGAATTTTTAGAATCGTTATAAAGGGATTTATACAGAAATATTAACTTTTAAAATATTTTTGGTATAATAATTTAAAACTATGATTTGGCAAGGAGGATATTATGGATATAGGTAGAGTTGAAGTGATTGACCAATCAAAAGTCAATCATATTGAAAAGATGCAAAAAGTTCAAGAAACCGATAAAAAGGAGAAAGTTGATCCAAATGAGCAGTATAAAAATGCAAAACCCAATGAAATCATTGACGATGCAAATGAGGTTATTTTAGATAACATCAAATTTGGATACAACAAAAGTTCTCAAGACTTTTTTGTGAAAGTGACACGAGGAGATGCTGAGTACAAATATCCCACTGAGGATATGATGAAAATGAAAGCACAGCTGCTTCAATTGATGGAACAACAAGAAAATAAATAACAAAAAGGTTAATTTTTGGCATCAGATTTATCAAATATAATCAAAGAAGAGTTAGCAAATACTCTTGAACAGCTATTGTCTAAAAAAACTTCTGTACAAAGTGCTTCTAAAGCGGATATAAAAGAGTATGAATCGACTCAATCAATCGAAGTGAGTGTGAAATTTGAGTTTAAAAATCTTACTTCTACTTGGAAGTTTTTTGTTCCTACTGTAACTGCTGCAAAGTTTGAGTATTTTATGCTCGGTGGTATGGGTGAACTTAAAGAGCATATTGATGATGAAGTAGCTGATGCCGTCAATGAAATCGTTTCTAATATTTGTGGCAGTATAACCACTTCCGTTAATGCCCAAGGATATGAGGATTTGGGCAGCGTCAAATTTGAATCTTTGGGCAGCGAGATAGTTGCCGGTGAAAAGTTAAAAGAAAATGATGATATTTACAATATTAGTGTAAATATGGAAGATGAAGTTTTACCTGTTTTAATTGCCTTTGATAAACTCTTTTTGCCTTATATTTATGATATCAGTGGTGTTGAAGCTCAAGAGAGCGTTAAACCACAAGCTCAAAATTCGGCTAATGCCGTTTCATTATCAAGTAACAGAAATGCCCCTATTGTCAACGATGAAGTTTCAGGATTGTTGTCTTTATTGGGAGAAGACTCAATTACCAATTTAAAGCTTCTGTTTGATATTAAACTCAAACTCAGCGTTCGTTTGGGAAGTAAAAACTTCTTACTTAAAGATATTTTGCGTTGGGATATTGGTGAAATTATTGAATTGGAACAAATGGTAAATGAACCTTTAGAAATTTTAGTCAATGGGATTAAAATTGGTGAGGGAGAAGCGGTTATTGTTGAAGGGAAATTTGGTTTAAAAATTAAAAAAATCGGAAGTGAACAATCTCGTTTAGCTCACATGGGTTTAGGTAAATAGTATGGATAAAACAACTGTCATAGGGTTAGCCGCAGGTTGGTCTTTTGTATTTTTAGCAATAGCTTTAGGGGGAGTTGGTCTTGGTCCTTATATTGATATTCCCTCTTTTTTGATTGTTGTAGGGGGAACAATTTCTGTTACTGTGGGGCAGTTTGAATCGGCTGATTTAAAACGTATTGGAGCTGCCCTTAAAGTCTCTATGCGAAGTGTAAAAGTTGAAGCGGTACCTGAACTGGTTGAAAAAATCATATTTTATGCAACAGAAATTAAAAAACATGGGGTTATGCACGTAGAACAAAAAGTTTTAGAAGAACAAAATCCTTTTTTTAAAGAGGCATTTCAACTGCTTGTAGATGGGGTCAAAGCTGAAGTTTTGGTTCCTTTGATGGAAACCAAACTGCAACACATGGAAAAAAGACATTTGATTATGATCCGAATATTTGGAAACATAGGTGGAATTGCAGGTTCGATGGGAATGATTGGAACATTAGTAGGATTGGTTGCTATGTTGGCAAATTTGTCTGACCCAGCAGCCGTTGGTCCTGCTATGGCAGTTGCGTTGATTACTACACTTTACGGGGCATTAATTGGTACTGTATTTGCAGGAATTATTGAAAATAAACTCAGTTCAAAACATAATGTTGAAGTTATCAATTGTGAAATTATTATTGAAGGGGCTTCAATGATTGCAGCAGAAGAGTCGATTGGTAATATTAAAATGAGACTTAATGCAACGCTTGTTGATGTGTTAGAGTAGATTATGGCAAAAGAAAAATGTCCAGAGTGTCCTAAATGTCTTCCAGGGTGGTTAGTACAATTTGGTGATTTAATGTCACTGCTATTGACATTTTTTATTTTACTTTTATCCATGGCAGTCATGGATAAAAAGAAAGTTGAAGAGTATTTCGAAATTATGAAAAAAGCCATGGGGTTTTTATCGGATAATGATACGGTTGTCGATCATACTGAAAAACACTCAGAAAGTCCAGTTGTGGCTGAAACAAGGGAGATACAAGATTCCAGTGACAATCAAGAGATTGTTGATGAGGTGATTGAGATTGTTAAAGTTGCCAATGAAACACTTGAAACGTTTGAAACCATTCAACTCGTACAAGGGAAAAATGAGTTTGTTTTGGATATTCCAACAACAGTGATGTTTGAAGAGGGTGAATATAACGTAACCAAACCAGAAGCCAAAGCGTTTATTCGTAAAATTGCACGGGTGGTTCGAACCATGCCAAATATTTATAATATTGAGATTATGGGACATACGTCAAGAAATACTTACACCAGCAATACAATTCCCAGAGATAACTGGGATTTATCGGCATTAAGAGCAGTGGGCGTTGTTAAAGAGTTAATTAAAAACAGAATTGACCCTTCCCAATTAAAAGTATCGGCTTTTGCTTCGTATCAGCCAAAAAGTGATAATGCCATTGAAAACAGACGAGTAGAGATGCGATTTTATGCCCATCAAGGCAATCAAGATATTTTAGAAGAAGAGAACTTTTTCGATAGGATTGAAGAATGATGAATGTAGATACCACTTTTGTGAATAAAACACAATACGATGACAGTGCTTTAAAACAGTTAAATACTAAAAATATTCAAGATGAGAATCTAAAAAAAGTGTGTGATGAGTTTGAATCTTTTTTTACACAACAATTTTTGGATGTTTCGTTAAAAGAGAGTAAAATTGCAGGAGAAGGTACGGGTTCGGATATTATTAAAGGCTTATATACAGAAGCACTTTCAAGAAACTCGAGTGGAACATTTGGCATCAGTGATATGCTGTATAAATTTTTAAGTGAGAACAACAAATGATTGAAACAACTGTAAACAAAATGTTGATGACGATAGAAAATCTTAAGCAAGCCATTAAAGATGATATTGAAGATATTAAGTTAGCCAATCACGAAAAGCTTTTAGAACGAAATGAGAAAAAGCAAGCTTATATGGATGATATTGTGGATTTAAAGAATGAATTAAATCAAGGATTGGTTCAAGCGGTTAAAAATGGGGTTGATGTCAATATTTATCGCAACAGTGTGAATCATTTAGAAGATGAACTCAAAGAGTTATACACATTAAATGGAAAGTTGGCTTCCATTGTTCTTCCTGTAAAACAGATGTACAAAGAGATTGTTGATGAATTAACCGAGCGAAGCGGAGGTAATATTTTTGAGATTAAAGCTTGATTTTAATGGCAAAACCATTTTACTGTTGTTGATTTTTTCTTCAACACTTTTTTCTTATGAGGTATTAACAACCCGTAAAGATATAAAGTTTAAAGAAAAAATTACTAAAGAGAATTTAGTTTTAAAACAAGTCGACACATTAAGTAAGAATTGTACCCCTTTAAGTTTGCAAGAGTTAGACAATGGAGTATTTACGGCTTCACACTATATTTTTAAAGATTCAATTTTATGCAGCAATGATGTTGTAAAATATGAAAAGGAGTCCGTTATATTTGATTTTGGCAGTTTACAAATTGAGCATGAGGGTAAAATTATTTATGAAAATGACCAATACATTCGTATAAAAAAACAAGATGGCACAATAGAAAAAATATATAAAAATGGAAAAATAGAATGAATATGCTCTCTTTTTTAGGAGAAACTCCTACCATAGCACTTCAAAATGCACAAAAAGAGTGCGGCGAAAATGCGTATGTCATTTCAACCAAAAAGATTTCAGATGCGTTTGAAAATGGTAAAAACATGTATGAAGTTATTGTTGCCATTGAGAATGAAAACGAAAGAAAAGAGCAGAGTTTTAAACGAAAAATTGTTGCTAAAGATTTAAAAAATGGTACTCAAGTAAAAGCTCAATTTTATGATTTTAGAGAAGAAATTCTTAAAATGCAAGATGCCATACAACAAGTGCAAAAATCGATTTGGGATCCTAAAAGTCAACTCTATGACTTAACCATTCCTCCTGAATTTGTCGATATTTACTCTTTGTTTGAACAAAATGAGTTTGATCAAGAGATGACCTATACCATTATGAAAAAAACCATACGACAACTTCCTCTTGCGATGAAATCCAATTCAAAAAAAATCAATGATTTTTTTAAGTTAATTTTACGTCGAATTATTCCCATTAAGCATGAAGAACCCTTACGAAAACATCAACGAAAAATTGTGATGATGGTAGGGCCTACTGGAGTAGGAAAAACAACCACAATAGCTAAACTGGCTGCTCGATATGCGTATAAAATGAGTGCCAATTATAAAGTAGGAATTGTGACACTAGACTCGTTTAGAGTGGGTGCAATTGAACAACTGCAAGCGTATACGAACATAATGAGATTGCCTTTGGAAGTGGTTAAAAAACCAGAAGATTTAATCGAAGCACTTTTACGTTTAAAAGATTGCAACTATATTTTTATTGATACAGCGGGAAGCAGCCAATATGATGTGGATAAAATTGAGTTAATCAATGAGTATCAAATCAAAGTGGATGAGCTGCCGATTGAAAAAACATTGGTCTTACCTGCCAATGTTAAACAAAGTGATTTGCAAGAGATTTATGCCAATTATTCTCGATTAAATATCAATTATTTGACGTTTACAAAATTGGATGAAACTCGAAGTTTTGGGAATCTAATCTCTTTTGCTCATAAAACAAAAAAATCGATTACCTACTTTTCAATCGGACAAAATGTCCCCGATGATTTAATTGTTGCGGATTCTTCTTTTTTAATCAATTGTTTTATGAACAGAAATTGTCAAAGGGTATAATTTTTGTTTAATTCAATTTCTGCACAAGCATCAAAGCTTGTCAATTTAACCAATAAAAGCACAGGAATAAATCATCAATCAAAAACAAAACTCTTAACCATCACCTCAGGAAAAGGAGGGGTTGGTAAATCAACGTTCACAGCAAATATTGCCTATTTACTCTCTTTACGAGGCTATAAAGTTGCGGTAATAGATGCCGATATTGGTTTGGCCAATATGCAAGTGTTGCTTAATGTACGACCACACTATACGATTTTTGATTATATTGATGCGAAAGCTTCTTTAGAAGAGATTATTCTTGAAACACCGTACAGAAATATTTTTTTACTTGCGGGAAAAAGCGGGTATAAATACTCCAATCACTCCAATTCCTTTGTTTTGTCTCGCATAGTTGAAGATACCATTAATTTAGATGTATTTGATTTTGTACTGGTTGATACGGGGGCGGGATTAAATGATTATGTGAAAGAATTTTTAAAAATTTCGGACAATATTTTGGCGTTGACAACAACGGATCCCAGTGCCTTAACAGATGTGTATGCTTTGATGAAAATGCTTTCCAAAGATAAAAATTCGCTTATGTTATGCTTTAATCACACAAAAACCTATAAAATCGGGGATACGATTTCAAAATCTTTGGAAAATTTAGCACGAAAAAATAGGCTAAATTCTAATTTTATGTTAAAATATATAGGTAATGTGTCGACATCTGATACGATTTCAACCACCAGCAGACTCAGAAAATTGTTTGCTTGTGAGTTTTTAGATGAAACGGTAACTCAAGAGTTACATCAAGTTATAGACGCGTTACTTAAAAACATAAAACAGGGACAAAATGAAAGAAGTTTCAATTGATAGATTGACATTTTATTATTGTACAAACAGAGGCTTATCTTGGTAGTAGAAAAGTTTTCTCAAGGGGTCATCAATAGTGGAGTTTTAAGACTATACATTGCAACAGGTTTTTTTGCTACGTTAATATTTTTTGTCGTAAATTCAGATTTGTTTACGCCTTTAGAGATGCTTTTTGGTATTGTTGGAGTAACCATTGTATTAAAAGGGATTTCCAATATTATGTTGTCATTGATTATTGTTTTATTCAGTTTGGATAACAAAAAAGAAGAGTTGGAGTTTAAACATAACTCCGATAAAATCGATGCCATGCTTGCTGATTTGACCATACAAGATGCAGCGAATAATTAAACAAGGAAGTTTAGATGAATATTTCAGAAATTTCAAATAATTTAGGTATAGGAAAAACAGCCTTAGGACAAGAGTCAAAAGCTGCTTCAGGTGAGTCTTTTTCTGATATGTTAAAAAGTGCCGTGCATGAAGTGAATCAAAAACAAGTTAATGCGTATGATGCCATGCAAGGCATAGCAACAGGAAAAGTAACCAACTTACAAGAAGCTGTTCAACGAATTGAAGAAGCTGATTTGACGTTGAAGCTCTCTCTTGAAGTGAAAAATAAAGCACTCAATGCCTATAAAGAAATTATGAAAATGCAAGTGTAATTAAGGAGTTAATATGGGTTTATTTGATGGATACAATGTCGCTTCATCGGGGATGAGCGCACAACGAACGCGGGTGAATGTAGTCACTGCAAATATTGCCAATGCTCAAACAACACATACCCTTGAGGGTGGACCTTATCGAAAAAAGAATGTGGTATTTCAAGAGATATTGCTCAATCAACAAGAAGCCAACAAAAGCAAGACCTCTTTTGAAGGTAAGGAGAAGTTTGTCCCTCCTTTAAGTGGAGTAGCCATCAGAGAAGTGATTGATGCAAAAGGTGAACCGGTTATGAAATATGAACCCAGTCATCCCGATGCCAATGAAGATGGATACGTAGCTTATCCCAATATTAATCCCGTAATTGAAATGGTTGATTTACTTGAAGCGACAAAGTCGTATGAGGCAAATGTATCGGCATTTACAACACATAAAACAATCGATACACAAACATTGGATATCTTAAAAGGCTAGAACATGACTAAAGAGGCAGGTTTCTTAGAAACAATAGTAAAAGATTCAAAAACAGTTTCAACTGCTAAAACATCGTCAAATCAAAACGAAGTAAAAACAGAAGCCTCTTTATTTGATTCTATGCTAAAAAATGCAAAAAACATACAAGAAGAATCTCGTGTAACTCAAGCTAATGGTACAGTTGTTGATGAAAGTAAAACTTCTGTGGAAAATCCAAAAACAACAACAAGTGAAAATAAAACACAAGGTGTTCAAAGCAGCAAAACTCCTTTAGAAAAAGAAGAAAACACTTTAAAAACAAACACCAAATCACCTTCTTTTTTTGATAAATTGATACAAGAAACACTTAATACCACACAAACCAATGCAGAGTCCGATGATTTACAAAACTTAAATAAAGCCCTTGAAACTCAAAAGGGTACAGACAAAAATCCTTTGCTTGAAAAAGAAAAAGATTTATCGCAAGAGAATAAAACCCATGCAACCACACAAGCCAATCCTAATAAACAAGAAATAAGCCCTAATCAATCAAACACTTCTTTAATGGATAAACTTGTACAGCAAACCAATACCTCTATTCAAAATGAAACACAAATACCAAAAGTTCTAGAGAACCAAACCACAGAAGAGAATGTTTCAGCTAAACCCACGCTCGTAGAAAATTCAGGGCAAAATGTTGAAAACACCAAAGCAGCCACACAAAACAATGAACATAATACACAAACCAATCAAGCCGTACCAACAACTTCTGTGGATAAAGAAAGTGTGGCACAAAGCAATACACAACAAACAACAGGAACACCTCCTTCTTTATTGGATAAATTGTTGCAAGAAGCCAATGCTCAAATTCAAAATGAAATAACAAAAAATACAGCGCTTGATAGCAGTGAAGCACAAACTCTTAAAACGACTCAAGTTAAAGAGGTTGAAAATAAAATTATAAGCACTTCACAAGAACAACAAAGTGTTCAAGTCAAAGAAGTTATTACGAAAGAAGTGACCTTAAATACGGAAAAAACCACAGTTCAAACGCAAGTGGTAAAAGAAAATATTACCGTATTGGCAAGTAATGTCAATGAAAAAGTTGCCAATGAATTGGCAAAAATTTCAGAGAGTAATCCTTCAAAAGTTAATTTGACCAAAGAGGATGTGGTGGCTTTAAAAGGAGCTAATGAGGAACTCAAAAGCAGTGAAAAAGAGCCTTCTAAATCATTATTAGATCGACTTCTTGATGAAAACAAAGCCAATAAAATATCTCAAGAAAACAGCGTAGCTGCTAAAGCAACTTCAGAACAAAACAGTGGAAAATTGCTCAGTGAATCGTTGTTGAATAATATCTATTTAAGTTCATTGCAAAAAGCTTCTCAGAATGCTTTTTTGGAAAAAACACATGAAGTTAAAACACTTGTTGCCAATGCTTCAAGTGTTAAAGAGGTACAAAAAGGTGCAGAGGCATTAAATCTTGGATTGCAAAGCAGTGAAATCATTGTTGAAGAAGAACAGTTTAAAGAGAATGTAAAAAATGAATTTTTAAATAAGTTATCGGTTACAAGAGATATTATTAAACATGATATTACTAAAATGAGTGAAGAGATTGTTTCTCAAAGTAAAACGGTTAAAAATGAAGCCATGACGACAGCTACGAATAATCTTATTAATACGTCTAAGTTACCTGAAGTTGAAGTAACAGTCTCTTCAACGGCTGCATATAATATTGAGAACCGTATTATTGGGGCAAGACAACATATGAATTCAATGATGTCGGATATGGCAAGAAATATGTATTTAAATTATAAGCCTCCTGTAACAGCCTTCCGTATGAATTTAAATCCAGGAAACTTAGGTTCCATTGCGGTTTTAATTAAAAATGATAAAGAGAGTGGGTTAAGTATCAGTTTAAATATGAGTAATGTCGCTACATTGGACTCTTTTGTTGATAATCAAGCGGCACTAAGAGCGGCATTGGCAAAAAACTTTAACACCAATACCAATATTAATTTGGAATTTAATATGCAAGATGGTGGACAACAACAAGGCAATAATGGGCAACACAATAAAAAGCAACAACAAAATCATCAAGCCACAAATGATATTTTGGAATCATTGAATAACAACAGTGAATCCAATAATAAAATCACCAATTACATGTAATGGAAGCACTGTTATCGCTTTTAGATGAGAATTTTCTTTACTCATTTTTATTGCTTTTAGCTCGTGTTTTAGCCTTTTTGGTTTTTATGCCCGTTTTCTCACACACGGCTGTATCTCCTACCATTCGTATTGCCTTAGGATTTTATTTTACGGTATTTATTTACCCATTTGTTAATCTTCAAAATGATGTTACTCAAGAAGTTTTTATAGAAGCCCTCATCAGTGAGATAACCCTGGGACTCATTGCTTCATTTTTAATGAACATAATATTTTCAGCCATTACCATTATTGGGGATTTTGTCAGTTACGCTACGGCTTTATCTATGGCAAATATGTTTGACCCTGCAACAGGGTCTAATCAAGGAATTGTCAGTCGATTTTTATACATTATTGCCATTTTGATTTTTTTTGAAACGGGCATGTATGAAATTACTATTATGATGTTGGTTAAAAGCTTTGATATGGTTCAATTAGGGGCATTTAATATTTTTGCCTTTGATGGAATCCAAATTGCGATTGATGAAATCAAACGTATGTTTGCTTTTGCTTTCTCTTTTGCCTTTCCTCTGTTTTTTATTGCTTTTATTTTGGATATTTATTATGGTTATGGAACAAAATCTATGCCTGCTTTTTCTCCTTTTATTGTTACGTTTCAATTGAAATTTTTATTGGTTTTTCTTTTTATGATGTTTGGCTTTGAAATTTTTGTTCAAAGCTTTAAAGACTACTTTATTGCAAAATTTAGCTAGTATTTTACTATGATAGCTTATAATATATAAGCAAATAATGTGTAGGAACCTCAATGGCTGATGATGAAGACAAAACAGAAGAACCCACCGCCAAACGAATAGAAGATGCAAAAAACGAGGGAAATGTTCCCAAATCATCAGAAGTTGTAGGAGCAACTGCTCTTTTTTTTGGTACGGTATATTTACTTTTTCTTTTCTCTTTTAGTTCTGTTGAAATCAAAAAAATGATGTTGTTTTCATACAGTTTTATTGGCAGTGAGATGGATGGACCTCTTTTTTATTCCATAACACATACGATTATTACGACAATGATGTACGCACTGTTACCCATTTTTGTATTGATTATAATATTGATTTTTGTATCAAACTGGGCACAGTTTGGGTTAGTATTTACGCCCTTAAAATTTAAATTGGATAAACTCAATCCTATTTCAGGATTAAAAAATGTTTTTTCTTTAAAAAAAGCCTTAGAAGCACTAAAATTGATGTTTAAGTTGCTGGTTATATTTACCGTTATGGTGGTTTTATTTTTACTGACAGGGGACTCTTTTTTAGCTATGATGGATAAAGAAGTTCAAGCTTCATTGGATGCGATGCATACCCTGTTAGTCTATTTTCTTTTTACCATACTGGCGATTATAATAATTTTTGCTATAATAGATTTTTATTTTACACGATACTACTATTTTAAGTCATTGCGAATGAGTAAGCAAGACATTAAAGATGAGTTTAAAAATATGGAAGGGGATCCCAGAGTTAAAGCTCGAATTCGTTCAATTCAAATGCAAATGTTTAGAAAAAGAATGATGGCAAATGTTCCCGATGCGGATGTGGTCATTACCAATCCAACACATTATGCCGTGGCATTAAAGTATGATCAAAGTAAAAATTCAGCTCCCGTAGTGGTTGCTAAGGGAGCTGATTTTATTGCATTAAAAATTAAAGAAATTGCACGAGAGAATAAAATTCCCATTATAGAAAATCCCTCTTTAGCAAGAGCGTTGCATGCGCAAATTGAAGTTGATCAACAAATTCCTGAAGAGTTTTATAAAGCCATTGCAGAGATTTTCTCTTATGTGTATGAATTAAAAGGAAAAAGGTAATCCATTTGAAAAAAATTGTTTTAGTACTCTTATTACTTGTGTCATTTCTTGTTGCCAAACAAGATTTTTATTACAGTTTTATTGATTCCAATTCACAACAAATCAGTCAAGAAGATAAAGATACGATTATTGATGGATTTACCCTATTAGAAAATATCAAAATTCTCTCAAAAGATGGAAAACTTGATGAAGCGTATGAACGATTAAAAAGTTTTAAAAAACGAACCGATATTGAACTGCTTCGTTCGGATATTATTTTATTGGAGAGTGAACTTTTGCTTAAAAAAGTTCAAAAACGTTTTATTTTGGAAGGGGAACAACTTTTAGAAACTTCCATTAATCGCTCTTACATCAATGAAGATGATTTGCCCAAAGCGTATATGATTTTAATTGAGTTAAAGTTGGGATTAAATAAAGTCGATGAAGCCAAATATTTTATTGATACGCTGAGCAATAATTTTAATACCGATATTGTCAAAGCCTATGGAAAAATCTATTTAGCAAAGTTACATGTGCATAAAAGCGATTATAAACGTGCCATTAATACCTTATATGAAATTTTAATTAAAACCACCAATATTGATGTAGCAACGGTGGTAGCAGATGAACTGTTTGATGTATATTTATTGGATAATCAAAGAGATGAAGCCCATAAATTAGCTGAACAAGTTATTGAAAGAAATATTGATTATTATGCCAATGACAGTTATTTAGCCATGCTTAAAGTTAATAAACTCATACGCAATGATATGCCAAAATTGGCTGCTAAGATTTTAGAGGAGTTGTTAAAACGAACCAAAAACAGCCAAGCCATAGAAGAGTTCAAATTCCAATTGGCACAAACGTATATGCTGATGTATGAAGGGAAAATGGATATTTTATATAAAGCCAAAGAGTTATATTCTCAAGTGTTAAATGATTATCCCAAGGGAGAAAATGCCAAAGAGGCTAAAATGATAATCGATGAGATTTTAATGAGAGAAGGTAAAGTTGAACCTTCAGTGGTTTACTCTAAATATCCTGAGTTTCCCTCTATGCAACAAAAAGTATTGATGCAAGAGATTTTGAACCATATTAAAAAAGAGGAGTATGAGTTTATTTTAAAATCTGAACGGGTCTATAAAAAGATTTCTGAAACCATTTTTAAACGTTTTGGTTATGACAGTTTAGAAGATTTATTTGATGAAGTCAGAGTATTGTTGATTAAACAATATTTACTCAATGCCAAATGTCAAGATTTGGATGAAGCCTTGGAAAAGTCAACCAAAGAGGCTCTTAAAAAAGTGATTGATGATGCCTATTTGCAGTATGCTTATTTTGAGTGTTTATTGGAGTATCCCAAAGAAGAGGGGTATATGCTGACCAAAGAAGCTTTGTTTGATTCTCGTGATTCAAAAACCTATTTGTATTTGGAGCGATTGGCATTGAAGCTGGGTAAATATGAAGAAGCACTCACTTTTTCAGCCAAATTAGAGATGCTAAATGAGCCCTCTTTTTTAGAAGAAGAGTTTTTGGTTCGTTTCCAAATTGTTAATGCCATGCAAAACCCTCTTTCAAAAAGAAAATTTTTTAAATATGCCAATGACAATTTGTCATTAATTGATGCGAATAAAAATAAACCAATGATTATAGATTTTTATTATCAGTACTACTTTTATTTACTTGAAGTCAATCAACGCAACGAGGCCAAAATGATTCTTAATGAGTTGTACGCAAAACAAAAAGAGTATCAGGCTTTTATTTATTCTCCTTTAGTTGAAATAGAGTTGGCAAAACAAGCAAAACTTGAAAACAAATATGAAAGCGCACTTGAATATTTGCAACAAAGTCTTGAAAATACACGAAAAATTAAAAATAATGAAGCAGCGGAAGTTTATTATGAAATGATTAAATTGTATGAATTAACGAATAATCAAACACTGTATAATGAAACATTACAAAAATGCAAAGCCTTGGATGCAACGACAACCAGCTTATACAAAAAAATGTGTGATGAGATGTAATGATTGACATTGAGAATTTTTTAAACAGCATTAACGATGACAGTTTGGTATTGCCTTTTGGACGAATTAAATATATAAGTACCACTACCATAACCGCAACAGGCTTGGAAGTTGCTGTGGGAGATATTGTAAAAATTGAATCTCAACAACATATTTATTCAGTGCTGGGGATGGTGGCTTCCATTCAAAGCGATGATTTTACGATTGTGCCGTTTTCATTTATTGATGGTTTTCGAATTCACGATAAAGTTTTTTTACAAAAAGATGGATTGAGTGTAAAAAGTGGGTATGGACTTTTAGGTCGTGTCGTCAATGCCTTGGGTGAACCCATTGATAATAAAGGAAAAGTAACCAATCTTGAGGAGAATTCCTCCATTAATAAGCTCTCAATGCCCGCACTTGAAAGAGGGATTATAAATCAACGATTTTCCACGGGAGTTAAATCCATTGATGCCATGTTGACAGCAGGAAAAGGACAAAAAGTAGGTATTTTTGCAGGAAGTGGAGTCGGTAAATCAACCCTTATGGGAATGATCGTTCAAGGATGTGAAGCACAAATAAAAGTGGTTGCACTTATTGGTGAACGAGGTCGTGAAATTCCAGAGTTTATCCACTATAACCTAAATGACAATTTGGAAAATACCATTATTGTTGCAGCAACAAGTGATGAATCGGCATTGATGCGAAAATACGGAGCGTTTACGGCGATGGCAATTGCAGAATTTTTCAGAGATAAAGGGCATGATGTTTTATTGATGATGGATTCTGTAACACGATTTGCCATGGCACAACGAGAAATTGGGTTAAGTACGGGAGAACCTCCTGTGAGTCGAGGGTATCCGCCTTCTGTTTTTGCTTTATTGCCTCAATTAATGGAGCGAGCGGGAAACAACAAAAAAGGTTCAATCACGGCATTTTTTACGGTTTTAGTTGATGGAGATGATATGAATGACCCCATTGCCGATCAAAGTCGTTCTATTTTAGATGGTCACATTGTTTTAACACGAGAATTAACCGAACAAGGATTTTATCCACCCATTGATTTACTTAAATCTGCGTCAAGGGTTATGGACAAAGTGGTAAATAAAGAGCATTATAATGGATTTTTAAAGTTAAAAAGAGTATTATCATTGATAAAAGAGAATGAAGTATTAGTAAGAGTGGGTGCGTATAAGTCTGGAATGGATAAAGAACTGGATAAAGCACTCGCAAGTAAAGAGAAAATACGAGAGTTTTTAACTCAAGGAACTCAAGAGAAGTACGATTTTGAGAAGATTGTAAGCCTATTCAAGGAGGTGACAAATGATTAATATAACTGATCAAATGATGTTTAATTTGAATAATTTAAACAAGGTAAATGAGAGAAATCTCTATCAATCTAGTACAGGAAGAATTCTTCAAAAAGGAAGTGACGACAGTGCTATTTTTTCAAAAGAGCTCTATTTTGACGATAAAATTAGAGTTTACAAAGGTGTACAAGATCAACTTAAACATTCAACAGCAGTAAATAACACTGTAGATTCAACGTTAGCTAAGATGAAATTGGAAATAGATATTGTTAAAAATGATATGCTCAAAACGTTAAATGCAGGTATGCAACAAAGTGATAAACTCGCAGTTGCAACGGGCTTTGAAGGAATTAGAGAAAACTTATTTACTTGGGCAAATACCAGTATTAACAATGAGTATATTTTTGCAGGTTCAAATTCAACGCAACAACCTTTTGTAAAAGATGCCAATGGTAAAATCAGTTACGTGGGAGATAATGTTTTAAAGCAAGTTCCAGTTGAACCAAATAGTTATCGTGACAGAGGAGCAACGGGTTATGATGCGTTTATGTACACGACAGACACAGCAAAAGTGGGAGAGCCTTTAGAATTTTTGGCCAGTGAAAAAATGGTTGATAATGATGGCAATACATGGGCATTTCCTGAAAGCAGTAAAGTGGGCGAAAAGTTAGATTTTTTTGCAACGGATACCATTACGGACAATAATGGAACGGTTTGGACTCTTAATGCCTTAGATTCAAAACTTGAAGACCCTAATGGGGCTTCAATCGATTTGGTTAAATTTAACGGAGGATATCAGTTTAAAAGTAATTTGTCTGATGGATTTACCGATGGGTTAGGTGCCAATGTGGATTCATTTACTGCGACATCTGCCACAGCTCCAGCTTTGGAAATCAGACAATATGACAAGTACGGAAATCTTACAGGTGAAGTATTAGCTGTTACTGAAATTGACAACGGAGACGGTATTGTAGATGGTGGAGATGATACGGGACTACTTGAACCAAAATACCGAACCGCCAATATTACTAATCCGGCTTTAATTATGGAAACGAAACACAATATTTTTAATGATTTGGATGACATTATTACCACACTAAATGGTAAAAGTTTGGCCGATGGTGTTACTCCCATAACTGAAGCTGAACAAAATGATATTATTCGTTCAATGTTAGATAAAGTTACGGCGGCTTATGATGCTCTTACTATTGCACACTCAAAAGTGGGTTCAAGAAATAAAATTATTCAAGATGCCACTGTAAATATTTCAGCTAAAATAACTAATTTTAATATTTTATCACTGGAAAATGGGCAAGCCAATTTAACCAAAGTAGCCATGGAAGCTAAATCACTGGAATTGACTTATACAGCGTTGTATTCGACGGTATCAAGAATGCATAATCTTAATTTAGTCAATTTCTTAAAATAGTTTAAAGTTATTTAACCGTACATGAATTTAAAAAGGATATTTTCAAAAGATTTAATTACAGTTGGGTTATTTGTCGCAATATTAATGATTATTATTGTGCCTTTGCCCAAACTGTTATTGGATTTCTTTTTGATTGTATCTTTAAGTTTAGGTCTGTTGATTTTGCTTATTTCGTTGTATATTCAAAAACCTTCAGACTTAACCACTTTCCCGACATTAATCTTAATTCTTGCTCTTTTTAGACTGGCATTGAATATTGCTACCACACGATCTATTTTATCCGAAGGACACAATGGCCCTGAAGCAGTCAGTTCGATTATTTCTGCTTTTGGTGAATTTGTTGTGGGCGGAAATATGGTCATTGGGATTATTGTATTTATTATTTTAGTCTTAATTAACTTTATGGTGGTCACAAAAGGGGCCACAAGAGTTGCAGAAGTAACGGCACGGTTTACACTTGATTCGATGCCCGGTAAGCAAATGGCGATTGATGCAGACTTAAATGCAGGATTTATTGACGATAAAGAAGCCCAAATCAGACGACACTCTTTAATTTCAGAAGCCAACTTTTATGGAGCCATGGACGGGTCTTCTAAGTTTGTTAAAGGGGATGCGGTTGCAGGGATTATTATTACTTTAGTCAATTTGATTGGGGGATTACTTATTGGGCTTTTTCAACACGATATGACCGTGGCTGAAAGTGGTGAGATTTATACCATTTTAACCATTGGTGATGGGTTGGTTGCTCAAATTCCTGCGTTGATTCTTTCAACTGCAACAGCCATTATTATTACGCGTTCAAATTTGGATGAAGAACGATTTGCCAATCAATCTATTACTCAACTGTTTAAAGACAGTAAAGCTCTTATTCTTGTAGGTATTGGCTTGTTTTTATTTGGTTTAGTTCCAGGGTTTCCTGCGGGGATTTTAATGATTATGGGATTGTTATTGGCATTTGTAGGATATACGATATTTATGATTGATGATAATCAAAGCAATTCCATTACACGATTTTTCAAAACCAAAGAAGAACCCAAAACGGTTCATGGTAAAGATTTGGATGAAATCAAACGAGAAAAACTTGAATCAACACGAAATAATGAAGAGCAAAATTTAGAATCCATTATGAAAATGGATGTACTGGAGTTGAAATTGGGAGTAAGGCTACTTCAATTGGTCCAAGGCAATTCAGAGTTACTGGATAAAATTCGAGGTATTCGAAAATCCATTGCCAGTGAGTTAGGTTTTGTGATTCCTCAAATTCGAATTTCAGACGATGTCAATTTGCAACCCGATCAATATGCTTTGCATTTAAAACGAATCCCCATTATTAATGGCAGTGTACAACCCAAAAAATTCTTAGCGATGGGTGGAGTAGGCAAAGATTCACTTAAAGGGCTTAAGGTCAAAGAGCCGGTTTTTAACCTTGATGCCATTTGGATTGAAGAGAATTTAAAAGAAGAGGCATTAATGAAAGGATTTACCGTAGTTGATGCTCCCACTATTATTTCAACTCATTTGTCTGAAACCATTAAAAAACATGCGGAAGATATTATCACTCGACAAGATATTGTGGATATTGTGGAACGATTAAAAAAAGATTTTCCTATTGTCATAGAAGAGGCGATGAAAATCACTTCGTATGGAACATTGCTTAAAGTGTGTCGAGATTTATTGCATGAGAAAATCCCCATTGTGGATATGCTTACTATTATTGAATCCATTGCTGATATTGCTGAGTTTACAAAAGCACCAGATATTTTACTTGAACATGTCCGAAGTAAGTTGTATCGTTTAATTACACAACGCTTTAAAGGGGCAGATAATATTTTACATATTATTACCATTAAACCGGATTTAGAGCAACAATTTATTGGAAAATTGCAAGAGCAACACGGTGTTTCACAATTGATGTTAAGTATTGGAGAAATCAACTCTTTAGTGACCAAAACCAAAGAATTGATTGAAAAAATTGATGCCAAAGGAATCCCTAAAATCTGCATGGTTGTGGATCCTTTATTGCGAAAACGAATATCAGAGATTTATGAAAAGTTTGGTTTACAAGTAGCCGTTTTAAGCCATGCAGAATTGGATTCAAAAGCCAATTTTGCCATTGAAGGCACCTTAGAGTTTTAAACACAATTATAAAGGAAATATATGAAGATTTTATTGCTTTTATCTTTTTTACTGGCAAGTTTGTTTGCCAATGAATATTATGCCAAAATAGAGCCCATACAAAGTTATGTTATTAAAGCAGCAACCAGCGGAGAAGTGATTTATACCAATGATGCCATCGAAGGTGAATTGGCTTCAAACAGTGTGATTGTTGAATTGGATTCTTCTGTTGACCAAGTCGATTTACAGCAAACTCAAAACAAATTACTTCTTTTTGAGAAAATGATTGAGATTGAACAAACCAATTATGAACGACTTAAAAAAGTAACCACACGTTCTGATTTTGACAAAGATGCCCAACTGCTTAAATCGATTAATTTGCAATCTACTAAAGCAGATTTACTGATTAAAATTGCCCAACTCAAAGAAAATATTGCCAATAAAAAATTGGTTGAAAAAACCCATTATATTTATAATATTGCCGTGAAAAAAGGTGATTATGTCAATGCAGGAACGCTTTTATATGAAGCCAAAGATTTATCCAAAGGAAAATTAGAACTCTTTGTTCCCATTGCCCAAACTTCTGATTTACACGAGAAACAAATTTATATCAATGATGAAGCAACAAATTTAAAAATTCACAAAATTTATCAAGTTGCTGATGCAAAAAATATTTCATCGTATAAAGTAGAAATTATTATTGACCAACCTAAAATGTTCTCTTCTTTAGTTAAAGTCGAATTTAAATAAGGCGTGGTTGTTATTGAAATATCGTGAACTTTTTAAGCTACACCCTGTTGTAGCACAACTTTCACTCTTACAACTTATTGCCTATTTTGGGGCTTGGTTTTCCAATGTTGCCATTTATACTATGCTTGTAGAGTTTGGTTCTTCAGATTTTGCCATTGCAACAGTGGCTGCCATGCATTTAATTCCTGCAGTGGTTATTGCTCCTTTTTCTGGAGTTATTATTGATAAATTTCGTTTAAAGCCTTTAATGTTTGCTCTTTTGTGTACAGAATTGCTTATGACATTACTTTTTTTAACCATTACTGAAAAATCTGATTTATGGTTATTGATGATTTTAATTTTTATTCGTATGGCAAGTGCTTCAATGTTTTTTTCTACAGAAATGTCTTTGTTACCTAAACTTATTTCAGGGATAGCTTTACAAAAAGCCAATGAGGTTCACTCGATTATTTGGTCGTTTACCTTTGCTGTTGGAATGGCACTTAGTGGTATTGTTGTTAATTATTATGGCGTAAGAACAGCCATTATTTTAGATGTACTGTTTTTTGTCGTTGCTATTATTGTCTTTCTTAATATTAATTTTAAAGTTGAAATTATTCACACCAAAGAGAAATTTTTGAGTATGATTGTGGATGGTTTTTTATACATTAAAAATCATAAAGCGGTCATACATTTAATTATCTTGCATGCGAGTGTGGGAATCACTTCTTTTGATGCACTGGTGACTTTATTGGCTAAAAATGAGTACAAATATGTGATTGCCGTACCCTTAGCTATTGGAATTACCAATGCCGTTCGTGCTTTTGCTTTGATGATAGGTCCTTTGCTTATAGGCAATTGGGTTAATAAACAAAGATTGTTTTATATTTTTATTTTTCAAGGTGTTTCTATTATTTTATGGGGAATATTTCAATCCAATTTTTATGTAGCTCTCATTGCCGTGTTTTTTACAGGCTTTACGACGACAACCATTTGGTCAATAACGTATGCTTTTCTTCAAGAAAATGTCGAGCAACGTTATTTGGGCAGAGTGATTTCGTACAATGATATGATTTTTATGCTTTCGAATGTTATTACCACTTTATTTATTGGTTTAATGGCAAGTTTAATATCTCTTGATATAATAACACTGTTACTTGGAGTTGCTTTTTTTGCAGTAGCTTGGTATTATAAAAGGATACAATCGTGGATATAGAAACACGCGTTTTATTGTTAGGTATTTTAAAAAAACATAACGATGAAACCTTAAATGATGTGATACTCAAACTGGAACAATCTCACCTTTTTACACTTAAAGAGGGTAAAAAACGGTTAAAAGAGTTAAAAAACAGTGGATTTATCGGTGAAAATGTGCTGACCATAAAAGGTGAACTTGAAGCTAAAAATATTGAAAAAGAGTTTAAAATATAGTTATGTTTAATGAAAAGAATCTTCCAAAACTCATCCTTTTTACCCCCATATTTTTTATGGCATTGATTTTATTTGCAGCAACATACATTCAAATTGTTGATTTTAATGCTTTGTATGATGAAGAGACAGAACAATTGCAACATATACTTTTAACCAAAGAAGAACCTCAGTTGACTAAAAAAGAGATAGAGTCTTTTATTAAAGAAAAAGCCACCAATAAAAAAGTTACCATTGAAAAGATTGTTGTTCTCTCTTTTATTATTTTGATTTTTATGTCCTTGGTTGCTTTTGTTATTTCAAAAAAGATGGCGTTGCTGTTAAACAATTATAAACACGATATTGAAAAGAGTAAAAATGAACTGTTAGATATCAATTTACGTTTGGAAGAAAAAATCAAAAGTAAAACCAAAAAGCTTGAAAAATTTAATGAAAAACTTAAAAAAGAGATAGAAAAAGAGGTCTTGAAAAGCAGACAAAAAGACAGTGCTTTATTTCAACAATCCAAAATGGCAGCCATAGGAGAAATGCTTGAAAATATAGCGCATCAGTGGCGACAACCCTTAAGTACGATTTCAACTATTGCCAGTGGCATGGCGTTGAAATTGGAGTACAATATTTTCAATCAAGATGAAGCAAAAAATGAATTGCGTCATGTTGTGGATACCACAAAAAAACTCTCTTCCACAATTGATTATTTTCAAAAATATTTTTCAAAAAGCAATGTATTTGAGGATTTCAATTTAAGTGATATTATCAAATCCAATTTGGCTTTTTTAGAGACCACTATGAAGACAAATCATATCGATGTGGTAACCAATTTTAAGGATGATATTACGATTTTTGGTTTGAAAAATGAGTTTGCCCAAGCGTTGATGAATATTTTAAATAATGCCAAAGATGCTCTTATTGCAAACATTGATGTGAAATATAAAAGAGTCATTTGTATTAATTTATACAAAGAAAAAGGCAAAACCATTATTGATATTACGGATAATGCAGGGGGTATTTCAGAAGAAATTATAGATAAAATTTTTGACCCTTATTTTACCACCAAACACAAATCGCAAGGTGTAGGTATTGGACTTTATATGGTTCAAGAGATTATTGTCAAGCATATGAAAGGGAGTTTAAACGTACAAAATACTCACTTTGTCTTAGATGGAAGCGATTATAAAGGCGCTAAATTTACCATTGTTTTGGATGTTTTAGAACAAAGTAATTAATTAGTAAATGGTAAGTGGTAATTACCTTTTATGTTTTACTCTCCACTTACTTCTCACTATTTACCCCTCACTTACCCCTCACTTATGACCTAATGTAACATTTTAATAATGTAATAAGTTTTTTAGGAATACAATTTGTAATCAGTGTTTTGTAGGAGGAACAAATGACTATTAAAAAGAAAACAATGGGGGCATTTGTAATTATAATACTTATCTCCGTCATCTCAAGTTTGCTTGTTTCGTATAACAATCAAAAAGTGAAAAACAATGTTGAAGAGCTAAGTGGTGTTGGGTTTTCCGGAATCACATTTTTACTTGAAGCCGATCGTGATTCCTATCAATCGAATGTTTCTTTATTACAAATTATGCAATTAGATAATAAAGAAGAGATTGAAAAGGTTATCAAAAAAGGTGTTTTAGATAATCTTTTGCAGGTCAATCAACGATTTACAAAATTTAAAACGATTCTTTATACATACTTGATTCATGAAAAAGATAAGTTTAACGCTTTTGAAACGCATTATCAAGCCACTGAACAAAACACACAAAAAATTATTGATTTGTTGAAAAATAATCAAATAACTCAAGCCAGAGAGAGCTATTTTTCTGAATATCTGAAAAGTTATGAAGCAATGAGAGACTTAATTGATTATTTTACAGAAGCAACCTACGGTGTTATTGAAAAGAACAAACAACAAACAGAGAGTTTAATTACACAATCGCAATCTATTTTTGTCATTATTACTGTTATTACCATTGCTGTTTCAATTTTTTTAAGTGTAATGTTAGGAAAAGTTCTTAATACTTCATTGGGCAATTTTCAAGTAGGATTATTGAGCTTTTTTAAGTATATTAATGGAGAAATCAAAGAAGTTGAACCGCTTGATGCTACAACCAAAGATGAAATTGCACAAATGGCATTAGTAATTAACCAAAATATTGACAAAACAAAACGCTCTTTAGACTCCGACAGAAAACTGATTGAAGAGGTCAAACAAGTTGTTGAGCAAGTCAGTCAAGGAAGATTTAAACAAGAAGTTAAAGCAACCACAGAAAATAAAGGCTTAGAAGATTTAAAACTTATTTTAAATCAAATGTTGGTGGTTATTTCACAAAAAGTGTGTGATGACATGGCCAAAATCGAACAAGCCTACAAAGAGTATGAGAAACTCAATTTTGCTTATAAAATTCCTCAAAACAGTGGGTATATCCCAAATATTTTAAACAACTTAACAAAAATAATCAGTGAAATTTTAGTTGAAAACAAATCCAATGGTTTGACCTTGGAAAACGGTTCTAATGAGCTTTTAAAGAAAGTGGCTGCTTTGACCCATTCAACCAATGAAGCGGCAGCGAATTTAGAAGAGACAGCGGCTGCGTTAGAAGAGATTAATTCAAATGTGAAAAGCAATATCGGTAATGTTGTTAAAATGGTGACCTACGCCAATGAATTAACCGCATCTTCTAAAGAAGGTGAAATAATGGCAAAAAATACAACCAATGCCATGGATGACATCAATGAACAAGTTACTTTAATCAATGAAGCGATTTCAGTCATTGATCAAATTGCTTTTCAAACGAATATTTTATCACTCAATGCAGCAGTAGAAGCCGCCACAGCAGGAGAAGCAGGGAAAGGGTTTGCCGTAGTAGCTCAAGAGGTGCGGAACTTAGCTTCAAGAAGTGCAGAAGCTGCTAAAGAGATTAAAACCATTGTAGAAAATGCTACAACCAAAGCCAATAATGGGAAGAGTATTTCTGACCAAATGATTGAGGGGTATGCCAAGCTGAATTTAAATGTTCAAAATACACTTGAACTGATTAAACAAGTTGAAAGTGCCACCAAAGAACAACAAGCAGGAATCGCACAAATCAGTGATGCGGTTAATCAACTTGACCAACAAACACAAGGCAATGCGGCTATTGCCAGCGGAACACAAGATATAGCAACGTATACGCATACCATTGCTTTAAATATTTTAGACAATGCCAATAAGAAAAATTTTGATGGAAAAGAGAGTGTTCAAGCCAAACGAATGGATGGTTAAGGTGTAAGTGGTCAGAAGTGAAAAGTCAGTGGTCATTACCTCTTACTTCTCACCACTCACTTATATTAAAGGTACTTGATTTCATCAAAATAAGCTTCATAAAAAGGCAAGGTAATAGTGCTAAATGTTTCTTTATCTTTGTATAAGTTAATGTACCAATCAAACTCTATGTGTCTGTTTTTTAACGCTTCCATGCTAAGTAAGGTATCATTTATACTGCCTAAGTGACTTGGTACAATTAAAAAGGCTTTGGCATGTAAGGTTTTGATTAAATCAATCATAAAATACTCTTTTTCAAGGGGAACCATTAATCCTCCAGCACCTTCAATAATTAATATATCGCAAAAATTAAGTAAATGGTGCATTTTTTGTACTATAACATCAATATCGATTGTACTCTTCTTTTTAGCAACATAAGGAGCAGCAGGCAGTTCAAATTGATAGGGAACGACATCAAAAAGAGTAACCATAAAATTGGGATTAAGTTCTTGAGTAAGTTTTAATAATCGCGTGCCATCCAATGGCGTGGGATTGACGCCTGTTTCAATGGGTTTAAAATAGCCCACTTTTAATCCCTCTTTGGAATATTTTTTTAAAAAGTGTTCACACGCATAGCTCTTGCCTACATCGGTGTTGGTTGCTGTTATAAAAAGGATTTGTTTATTTTTTAGCAAAGCAGTTGGTTTCATTGTAATTTCTTTTTTGGTATAATGATTTTTTAATTAATACACAATTTTATCTAAAAAGGTTTTAATAAGTGGCAAGTGAACTTGAAATAGAACTAAACGACGATATACAGTTAGAAGAACCTAAAAAATATAAAGTTTTTTTACTCAATGATGATTATTCGACGATGGATTTTGTTATTGATGTCTTAACCAAAGTATTTCGAAAAACAGTTGATGAAGCAACCATTATTATGTTGAATATTCATAACAATGGAAGAGAGATATGCGGTATTTATACCCATGAAATTGCCTCAACAAAAGTGGCACAAGTTAAAAATATGGCGCGAAGTAAAGGATTTCCTTTAAAAGCCGTTATGGAAGAAGAATAAAATGATAAGTAAAGAGTTAAGAGATGTATTTTCTCAAGCCGTTGCCTATGCTAAAATAAGCAAACATGAATATTTAACCCTAGAGCATGTTTTTTTAATTTTACTCAATAATGAAATCATAACTTCACTGTTCGATGATTTAGGATTGGACAGAAAAAAAATTTATCAAGAAACCAAAGAGCATATTGAAAAAAATACGCCTAAACTGCCTGAAGATATCAATGATGAACCCATGGAAACCTTGAGTTTAACTTCAACGATTGAGCATATGGTGGCACACACACAAACTTCAGGTAAAGGAAATGCTTCAGTTGAAGATATGTTTGTTGCCATTTTAAAAAATGAAAAATCGTTTGCAACGTATGTGTTAAAACAGCAAGGGGTTGAACGTATAGATATTTTAGAAGAGATTTCTCATAAAGAGTTTGATGAAAATTCATTCAATAATAATCAAAATGAAGAAAAAGAGAACGATGTTTTAGCCAAAAATTCTACTGAATTGGTCTCTTTGGCTAAAAAAGGAGAAATTGATCCTATCATTGGGCGAGAAATGGAAATTGCTCGTGTGATTGAAATTCTCAGTCGACGCAAAAAAAACAATCCCTTACTTGTGGGAGAACCAGGGGTGGGGAAAACAGCTATTGCTGAAGGGTTGGCTTTGGAAATTGCTCAAAAGCGAGTGCCCAGCAGTTTACAACACTCCAAAGTTTTTTCTTTGGATATGGGTTCAATGGTAGCAGGGACTAAATATCGAGGAGATTTTGAGAAAAAACTTAAAAGTTTGCTCAAAGAGATCAGCCAAGTCAAAGATGCCATTTTATTTATTGATGAGATTCATACCATTGTGGGAGCGGGAAGTGTCAGTGGCAGTTCTATGGATGCTTCTAATATTTTAAAACCTCTTTTAGCCAATGGAAAACTCCGATGTATTGGAGCAACAACATTTGCTGAGTATCGCAATGATTTCAGTAAAGACAAAGCTCTTAGCCGCCGATTTGCCAAAGTGGATGTCAATGAACCCTCATCAGAAGATACTATTACTATTTTAAATGGATTAAAAGAAAAATATGAAGAGTTTCATGGGGTAAAATATGCACCAAGTGCGATTAAAATGGCAGTAGAACTGAGTAAGAAATTTATTCAAGACAGATTTTTACCCGACAGTGCCATTGACGTCATTGATGAGGTGGGTGCTACGAAAAAGCTTGAAATAGAAGCCAAAAAAACAAAACCTAAAACAGTGACCATCTCTTCAAAAGATGTGGAACAAACAGTGGCTAAAATGGCACATATCCCGCCTAAATCAGCCACAAAGTCAGATTTAACTCTTTTAAAATCTTTAGAAAAAAGTATGCAAAAACGTATTTTTGGTCAAGATAAAGCAATCAGCACAATTGTTCAAGCCATTAAAATCAACAAAGCAGGTCTTGGCGGCGATAAAAAACCCATTGGAAGTTTTCTGTTTACTGGACCCACAGGTGTGGGAAAAACAGAAGTTGCCAAAGAGTTATCTTTTCAATTAGGGATTCACTTTGAGCGATTTGATATGAGTGAATATATGGAAGCGCATACGATTTCACGGCTTATTGGTGCTCCTGCTGGGTATGTGGGATTTGAAAAGGGAGGGTTATTAACCGAAGCCATACGAAAGCATCCTCATTGTGTGTTGTTACTTGATGAAATAGAAAAAGCTCATCCCGATTTGATGAGTCTATTATTGCAAGTCATGGACAATGCTGAATTAACGGACAATAATGGCAACAAAGCCGATTTTCAAAATGTCATTTTAATTATGACTTCCAATTTGGGTGCGAGTGAAGCCAATGTGATGGGCTTTACCAAAGATGAAAAACTCAATGAAGATAAAGCCATCAAAAAATTCTTTGCCCCTGAATTTAGAAACAGACTTGATGCCACAGTTAATTTTGGTGCATTATCTTTAGATGTTGTTGCTCAAGTGGTTTCAAAGTTTATAAGCGATTTGGAAGGGCAAATTAGCAATAAAAATATTAAAATATCACTCAGTGCCAAAGCCAAAAAAGAGTTGGCACGTTTAGGATACGATAAACTTATGGGAGCAAGACCACTGAATCGAGTCATTGCGCAACACATCAAACAGCCTTTGACCGATGAGATTTTATTTGGGCAATTAAAAAATGGAGGAAGTGTGCATATTGATTTTGTATACAATGCCTTTCAATTTGAATATACAAAACTTTAAAAGGAGATACAATGAAAAAAGCAGTGATCAGTTTAGTTGCAGTTGGAATGATTATTTTTACGGGGTGCAGTGATGAAAAAGAGAAAAACAGTACCTATGTTGAACAAAAAGCGCCTAATGTGATGACTCAAGAAGAAAAAAGTAATCTTATTGATAAAGCCAAAGAGGAAGCTTCTAAAGTAGCAGAACAAGTCAAAGAAAGTACCAATGCGGTTGTAGAAGAGGTCAAAAAAGAAGCCACTCCTATGGTTGAGAGTGTCAAAGAAGATGTCACTGAAAAAATGGAAGCGGTACAAGCCCAAGTTGCCAGTGCAACAGCTAAAGTCAGCAGTGAAGTTGAGCAAAAAGTAGAAGCCGTGACACAAGCTATGACACCACAAAAAAGCAAAGGGGCAGAACTTTATGCCAAATGTGCTGCTTGTCATGGACAAAATGCTGAGAAAAAAGCATTGGGTACTTCACAAATTATTAAAGGATGGAGCGTAGAGCAAACCGTGAGTTCTTTAAAAGGATACCAAAACAAAACCTACGGCGGAAATATGAAAACCATTATGATTGGTCAAGTTGCAAATCTAAGCGATGAAGACATTGAAGCCTTAGCTCAACATATTTCAAGTTTATAAAAAGTAAAGTCGTTTGACTTTACTTTTACAAGGCAATATTTGAATATCTTACCGTTAAGTTCTTACTCTCATACTTTTCCCAATCCTTTATATGCCAACGATGAAGGCTTATTGGCGTATGGTGGTGATTTACATCCCAATCGTATTATGAAAGCGTATATGAGTGGAATTTTTCCTTGGTACAACAAAGAAGATCCCATTTTGTGGTGGAGTCCCAATCCACGATTTGTACTTTTTTTAGAGGATTTTAAAATTTCAAAATCTTTAAAAAAACGAATACATAGCAATATATATGAAGTAAAATTCAATCACAATTTCAAACAAATCATGCAAGAATGTTCCAAAATCCCACGAGCAGGGCAAAAGGGTACTTGGATACATCAAGATGTCATAGAAGCGTACTGTAAACTCTATGAAATAGGTTATGCCCACAGCTTTGAAGCGTACTATCAAGGTGAATTAATCGGTGGTGGATATGGCTTGAGCGTAGGAAATATGTTTTGCGGAGAGTCAATGTTTGCACATAAAACAGATGCTTCAAAAGTGGCATTGTATCATTTGGTACAACATTTGAAAAAACAAGGGTTTTTGCTTATTGATTGCCAAATTCCTACACCTCATTTAGGTTCATTGGGAGCCAAAGAGATTTCACGCAAGGAATTTTTAACCCTCGTTAAAAATGCACTTGAAAATCCCAAAGAGTTTAAAACTTTTAAATAAAAGCACCTCAAAATCTTTCCCTATTATAGCAATCATATAAAACCTTCAAAAATTTTTTGAATTTTAATAAATTTGAAAATTCTTTCCAATTTTTCTATTTTCCGTCACCGTTCCGACACCGATTTTGTAAAATAATTGAAATGATTATGAAAAAGGAAAGAAAAATGGGATTTAAACCTGATTACAGTTCACGATTTCGTATCTTAAAAGGTGGGAAGATATCTTTAGTAGTATCCGCTTTTTTAGGAAGTGTAACGCTTAGCTTTGCGGCACCTAGTGGTGGAGTTGTTACAAGTGGGAGTGCTACAATTAACCAAAGTGGGAAAGTAACCAATATCAACCAATCTACAAAAAAAGCCAGTATCAACTGGCAAAAGTTTAATGTAGCTATAGATGAAACAGTAAACTTCAACCAACCCAATGTAAACTCTATCACTTTAAATAGAGTTGTTGGAAATGAAAGAAGTGTCATCAATGGCGCACTTAATGCCAATGGGCAAGTTTGGATACTCAACTCAAATGGAGTGTTGTTTGGTAAAAATGCAAGTATAAATACCGCAGGACTTCTAGCAACTACAAAAGAACTAAGTGATCAAGACTTTCAAGCAGGAAACTATACTTTTAAAGGAGATTCAACTGCTTCCGTTATCAACTTAGGGGAGATAGATATAAGTGACAGTGGTTATGTAACACTTTTAGCAAACTCTGTTTCAAATGAAGGAAGTATAAAAGCGATAAAAGGAAGTGTAAGACTTATTGGAGCAGAGGAAGTATCAATAAATCTTAATGGAAACTCAATAGTAGACCTAAGAGTGGATAAAGGGATACTCGATGGTTTAGTTGAGAATAAAGGAGCTATATATGCTGAAGCAGGAGAGATATACCTTACAACTCATGCAGTAGATGAACTTTTAAGAGGAGTAGTAAATAATACTGGGCTTATAGAAGCGAACTCATTTGAGGGAGTAGCAGGACATGTAGAACTGTTTGCCCACGGTGGTGCTGCAAATATTGATGGGACTATTAAAGCCAAAGGTGGATTTATAGAGACTTCAGGACGAGAACTAAATGTAGCTTCTTCAACTTCTATTGAAGCATCTAAGTGGCTGTTAGATCCAGTTAATATGATCATAGAAAATACAGGTGGAAGTAGTTTAACAGGAGCTAGTGTAAGTGCTAGTGCAATTCAAAGTGCTTTAGTTTCAGCAGATGTAGAACTTCAAGCAGATAACGATATAACAGTCAATGAGAACATCACTTGGGCTGATGCAACAAAACTTACTTTAACTGCAGGAGATGAGATATATGTTAATGCAACCATAGAAAATACCAACGATACAAATGGTGGAGTATATTTTAATGCAGCAAATACTTCTGATAAAGTTATTTTTGATACGGATGGAAAAGTGATAATTAATAATGTCCATCAACTTCAATGGATGAATACAGCTTTAAATGGTAATTATGAACTTGGAAGTAATATCGATGCTAGCGATACAGTAAACTGGAACGGTGGTAAAGGGTTTGAGATGATAGGTTATACCTTTACTGGAAAGCTGGATGGAAAAGATTATGCGATTGATTCTTTATATATAAATAGACCTATTCTTGATGGAGCAGATGCTTATAATGGTTTTAGAGTAGGTATGTTTTTTAATTTAGACAATGCTGAAATAAGAAACTTGAGAATGACAAATGTTGATATAACAGGTGTTGTTGATGCAGGAGCATTAGTTGGTTTTGCAAAAGGTTCTATTTTGGACAATATTCATGTATCAGGTAGTGTAAGTGCAACTCAAACAAATCCGATCAATGCTGTTCAAGTAGGAGGAATTGCGGCTTTAATGAAAGATACAGAACTAAGCAATAGTTCTTTTTCTGGAGATGTAAATGGAGCAAATACAGTAGGAGGCTTAGTTGGTAAAGCAGAAGAAAACTCAAAAATCATTAACTCTTCATCTCAAGGTACGAACAATGCTACTCATACAAATGGTTCTAACTTTGGTGGACTGGTTGGTATCTTGCAAGAATCAAGTATAAGAGATTCTTTTTCTACAATGAATATAAATGGTGGAACTACAAACCTAATGGCAGGTGGACTAGTTGGGCAATTATATTCATCTGGGTCAATAACGAACTCTTATAGTACTGGGGCAATTACAGGACATAGCTTCCTGGGTGGACTTGTAGGATGGACCAGAGGAACAAATGGTGACATTATAACTATCTCCAATAGTTACTTTGAGGGACTTCTTAATACCAGTGGATTCTTTGTAGGAGGTTTGATAGGATACTCATCAAATACTCAAATCAATGATTCTCATTCAATTGTATCAACTTTAAGTGGAACAGACTCTCTTGGAGGATTAATAGGGAGTATGAGTAATACTCAAATTAATAATTCCTATAGTAAGTCAACAATAAATGGTAATAATTCTTTAGGTGGGCTAGTCGGTTCTACTGGAGGTAGCACTGAAAATAACAATGGCTCTAGTATCACAGATAGTTATTTTGAAGGAACAATCAATGCTTCTGATTTTAATATTGGAGGTTTGATAGGATATGCTAATAAATTAGTAATTAATAGTTCCTATAGTAAAGCAACCATTACAGGAACTAGTAGTGTCGGTGGAGTTTTAGGGTATGGTCATGGAAGTTCAGCTAATGATATTAGTATCACAGATAGTTATTTCGAAGGGGAAATAGATGCATCAAGTGACTATATTGGAGGAGTTGTAGGATATGTAGAAAATGGAAGTATTAATAGTTCGCATGTTAAGTCATCTACAATTTCAGGAGATGATCAAATTGGTGGATTAGCCGGTCATACACAAAACACTACGATAAATGATTCATATTCAAAAGAAACAACACTCTCAGGAGATGATAAAATCGGTGGATTAATTGGGTATACACAGGATACTACAATAAACGACTCTTATGTAAGAGGAGCAACTATTACATCAGAGGATGATTTTACTGGTGGATTAGTTGGTGATACACTAAGAACTACTGTAAATAATTCAAACGTAGAATCAACAACTGTTACAGCAGGAGATGATTATTCAGGTGGGCTAGTAGGACATGCAAAAGAATCAACTATTAATAATTCTTATGTAAAATCAACAACCATTACAGCTACAGATGATTTTTCAGGAGGACTAGTTGGTTATGTACATACTAGTAATATAAATGATTCTTATGCTGATACAACAGTTACATCAGATGATTATGTTGGAGGATTAGTAGGAATTTTGCGTACAGGAGAGATAAATAGATCATATTCTAAAGGAAAAGCATCAGGAGACAAGTATGTGGCTGGACTAGTTGGTTCAGGAAGTAGTTATGCAAATAACAACGTCATAAATGATTCATATACTGAAGCTGATGTAAGTGCAAATGAGTACTCTGGAGGATTTATTGGATGGGGTATAACAGATTCTGGATATTCAATCTCTATTAATAACTCTTATGCAAATGGAAAAGTTAGTGTTACAAATGCTTCAAGAGGACATGGTTTTATTGGATTACACCAAGCAGGAACAACAATTAATATAAATAATTCTTTTTGGAATACTAGTAAAAGTGGATACACAAATGATAAGTCTGGTTCAAAAGGATTAAGTGCATCATCAATGAAAGACTTAAGCGTTTTTACAAATGCTAATTGGGACATAGTTGAAGACTCTACACTTATAAAAGGTGCACCAGTTTTATCTTGGCAAGTTGGAAAAGATGGAGTTGGTAAACCAGTTTGGTTATCAGGAACAATAGTTCCACCAAATCAAAATACAGGAAACAATAGTGTTATACAAAAGAATATCGGGAAAGTAATCACACCTATTGTTAATAAAGAATCAATTACACAAGTAATTCTTCCACAAATCACAAGATTAAGTAATAAAAACACAAATATAGCATTTAATGTTGTAGAAAATAAACAGATTGTTTCAAAACCAATCGAAGGACAACTTACCCAAAGAATCACACTAGGAGAAGCACGACAGATGCAACTAGAAAGTGGAGTAAGTGGTGAAGAGGTTCGAATTCCACTTTCAAGAAGTTCGATGATTGAGTTAGTTAATGGTGGAGTAAATTTACCCGATGGTGTAGAGCAAGAGTTTTATGTAGCAGAGAATAATTAAGGACAATAAAAGATGAAAAAAACAAATTTAATAGCAGTATCATTAATCACCAGTATATCACTTCACGCAGCCAGTGTTCCAAACATTGGCGATGCTTTAAAACAAGTTAAACCACCAAAAATTGAACGAGAGAAAAAAGAGATACCTCAAATCAAAACACAAGAAGAGCAAGTTCCAAAAGAGCTTCAAGATGGGAAGAAAATAGAGGTAAAAAAGTTTTTAATCACGGGGGCAGTGCATTTAAGCAATGAGGAACTTAAAGGGATTGTATCTGCTTATGAAAATCAAAACTTAAGCTTCAATCAAATGCTTGAAATCACAAGCTTAATTACCAAAGCTTATAGAGAAAAAGGGTACTTTGTAGCAAGAGCTTATATCCCACCACAAAATATCCTTACTCAAAATGGAAGTTTGAAAATCAATATCATAGAGGGAAATTATGGTAAGTTTTACTTAGAAAATAATTCACTAGTAAATGATGAGATAGTACAAGCCAACTTAGATGATATCAAAGAGAAAAATATTGTCTCCAGTCAAACACTTGAACGTGCGATGCTGATTATCAATGACACCCCAGGAGTAACCGTCTCTAAAGCAGAAGTGCGACCTGGAAAAGAATTGGGTACGAGTGATTTTATCATAGGAACTGATGCAACAAAACCTTATAATGGCTATATTATAGGTGACAACTATGGTTCTCAATATACAGGTAAACATAGAATTATGGCTGGAGTGAATATCAACTCCCCTTTTAAAATAGGAGATAAAATCACAGCCTTTGCCATGACCAGTGAAAAGACAGGGCTTTTAAGTGGAAAAGTAGGTTATGAGTTTCCACTTCATGCCAATGGAACAAGAGCAGAGATAAGCTACTCTAAAACCACGTATGAGTTGGGAAGTACCTATAAAAACTTAGATGCTGTGGGAAGTTCAGATAGTATTGCTGCAAGGGTAAGTTATCCCATTATTAGAACACGACTTGAAAATTTAAACAGCTATGCAGAAATCTCATACAATAAGATGAAAGATGAGATTCAAAATATCAATTCTATGGTTAAAAAAGATACCTATGTGGCTGTTGCAGGATTGGATTACACCAAAGATGAATTGATGTTTAATAAAAACTCTCAAACAAGATCAGGATTATCTTTAACTGTAGGGAGATTAAGCTTTGAAGATGTTGCTGATAAACAAAATGATAAAGCAGGAGCTAATACTCAAGGGCAATTTTCTAAAATAAATATAGAACTGGGAAAAGATATCAAACTGCTTCCAACCTTACGATGGGAAAACTCTTTTCAAGCCCAATATGCCCTTGGAAATAAAAACCTAGATGGAAGCCAAGATTTAAGTTTAGGTGGGATAAATGGAGTGAAGTTTTATCCAGATGGGGAAGAGAGTGCTGAAAATGGATATATCTTTAACACAGAACTGCTTTATACCTTGCCAACTTTTAAAGCTCTCAACTCAACTGTATCAATTTTTTATGATATAGGGCGAGTAACTATAAGTGATAACTTTTCCAATGAAGAGTTTAGAACACTTCAAGACTTTGGAGTAGGATATTATGGTTCTTTTAAAGACTTCTTTATTAATGCCCATTTGGCGTATAATATTGCTCATAATGTTACTTCTCAAGATGATTATGGCAATAGAATGATGATGCAAGCGGGGTGGGTGTTTTAATTATTGTAATACACATCTGTTAATATAGTTTAAACTTACATTTTGTATTTGTAAGTTTAAACTTTTAAAATATACCCAAAATTTATCACCGTTTCTATTTTTAAATGAGGCGTTTTTTTCTTTAATCTTGAAATCGTGTCTCGAATGGTTGAATAAGCAATCTCTTTATCGTTCCATACATAAGTACTTAACGATTCATATGAGATGTTTTTATTGAGATTTTTACACAAGACAGATAAAATATCAGACTCTTTTTTAGTTAATGGAACAACAAGATTTTTAATATAAAAAGTGGAGTTATCAAGATTAAATTTTTGATAATTTCCCAATTCGATAACATTATTGACAGTATTATGTAGTTGTGTATTATCGTGCATATTAATACTTCTTAAAGCAACCAATAAAGAAGATTCGACTTGACTTTTTTCAAAAGGTTTGATGAGATAGCCAAATACATTTGTGTCACAAGCCCCTTGAATGGTTACTGAATCGGCATAGGCAGTAGTGTAAATAATGGGGATGAAATACTCTTTATTTAAAATTCTTGCACTGTTTATCCCATCAATAGAGCCATCGATATTAATGTCCATAAAAATCAAATCGATATGTACTTGAGTTATAACATCCAAAGCTTCGTAAAAACTGCTTGCCTCATAAATACAAGTTATTCCTAACTTTTCCAAAATATTATACAAATAAGCACTGGCAATAATCTCATCTTCGACAATTAAAATATGTAAATCAAGATTTTTCAAGATTTCCCCTTATATCAAAATACAATTCAAATTTTACTCCATTATCATAAGAAAAAGAGGATTGGCAGTTGGGCAGTTTTTTACAAAATTGGTTGATAAGTTTTAGTCCTAAGCCTTTTGAATTTTGGTTTTTAAATTCTTTTCCATTGTCTTGAAGCGATAAATACAGACAGTGAGGTGAGTTTTTTTTATACAATTGTATATGAAGTATAATATTTTCATTATTTGGATTATGTTTTATGGAATTGGTTAATACTTCATTGATGATAATACCCAAAGACAAGGCGTGATCAAAGTTTAAAGCAAAATTTTGACTTTCAAAAGTGATGTTGACTTTAGGATAACTGTTTTGTAAGTTTTGAATCAGGTTTTCAATATAACTGTCAGTATCAATGTAGGAGAGATTTTTATTGGAGTATAAATATTCGTGAATCATTGACATCGATTTCACTCGATTAATCAATCCTATAAAATCGATTTGCGTTTTCTCTTTTTCCAAATAAAGCATGGCAATAAGCATGTGAAAATTGTTTTTGACTCTGTGAAAAACCTCTTTGAGTAAGAGTTCTCTTTCTTCAACTAAAAGGTTTAACTCTTTGGTTTGCTGTTTTACTTCTGCTTCAAGATAGTTTTGAACACTTTGTTTGGAAAGGTGATACCTATTTGCCAACAAATATGAAAACAGAAGCATCTCTATGATTATCCCAATGACAAAACCATATCTTGTCATTAAGCTGTATTCAAAATATCCCTTTATCATAAAAGTAAATAAAACCACCGATACAAGATAAAGCATCATTGCTAATGTGTAGTATTTAGATTGTAAATGCCCTTTGAAATATACCACAACAGAGATAATAATCAGTAAAATACAGACCAGACCAACACCATTGTTAAGAATCATATTCCAAGGTTGATACGAGTAGAATATTAAAACCCCAATCACAAAAAATAAGAGTGTTAAAAGGGTTAGAAGAGTATCAACTTTGGGAAGATATTTTTTTGTTTGAAGATACTCTTTAGAAAACAGCACTAAAAAACCCATCATAAAAGAAGCGGTAAGTTGAAACTTGTAGATATACATTTGCAAATTAAGATAGACCAAAAGTCCTGTGATGTTTATAAAATAGAGCAACATAAAAAAACTGTAACCGACATAATACAAATATATTTTTTCTTTGGTTTTTGAGTATAAGAAAAAAGTAAAAAATATCAACATAAAGATGATACCAAGAGCAAACATAAAAGCAAGGTTGAGTCCATGACTCTCTTTGAGGTAGAAATACTCTTTTTCTAAAATTTCTACTTTTCCAAAATAGGCGTATTTCCCTTTTAGTTCTAAATAAAGAGTTTGAGGTTGATTTTGTGGTAATTTTATCTCAAATGCCAATTTATTGGATTTGACTTCTCTTTTTGAAACAGGAGTAAACAAAGAGTTTGAAAGTTTTTCTGTATTTTCATTGTTTTCATAATACAAATTGGCTTTTTCGTAAAAATGCTCATTTAACGTAAGGATGAAAGCTTCAGTATCACTTCTGTTTTCGACAATGATTTTAAACCAAATTGAGCCTTTTTTATAGCCAAAATTGAAGTTGTTTTTTGAAGTTTGTATAAACTCTTGTTTTACAATATCTTCAATACTCAAAGCAGAAGTGTCATCATTGAAATAGTGCATCACAAACTTATTGGTTGTATTTTCACTTTTGATGTGCAAATTTGACGCAAACAGGCTATAACATAATAAAAAAAAGAACAGTAAAACTCGTAACATATATCTCTTCTGTTTTAAATAATCAATAAATAATGACTCCAATAGTAGCATAATATGAGTCGATTATAGCTTATAATCATTCTATTTTTTCATTTAGTCTATTTTTAATAAGTTTCAAAATTTCTCCTATTTTTTTCATTTTCCGACACCGTTCCGTCACGAGTTTGTTAGAATTGTTCAAAATATCAAAAAGGGAAAAAAATGAAAATAACAAAAACAAAACTCTCACTTCTTGCTTGTGCTTTACTTGCAAGTTCAAACTTATATGGTGGTGGTCCAACTGATTATGTAAAGGATATGCGAGTAGGCATAGGAAATAGTCCTGCAGGGCAATTCACTCGAATTAATTCATCTTATACTACTCAATCTGGTTTTGCAAGTATAACAGATCCTGAGAGATCTTATTATTTTAATGAGAACAGCTTTTTTACCATTTTATACGCTGATACTTATAATTTTGGGGATGCAATGGTTGGGAAACTTTTTTATGCTTTGACTATTGAAAGGCCTGGTTCTATTGCTTATGGTAATATAGGAATAGATATAAATAGCACTAATAAAGCACAGGCTTTAAGCTATTTTAAAAATAATGTAGAGATAAAAGATAATTCAGCACTTCTTGATTTTGAATATTTTGCTATTAATTCTAATGCAACGACTGAAATAATAATGAAAGCCATCCAAGCACAAAGTGTAGGTTCAACTATTTCAGCAAACAACACTAACGCCCAAGCAGCAGCTGGAACTTTGCAAACTATCGTGGATAACAGTGGAAGTTATTCACAAATGAATGGAGTCATCACAGCACTTAATGGACTTTCAACCAACGCTCAAGTAGCCAAAGCCGTAGATAGCACCACCCCACAAACCACAACCTCAAGCTTCACCGCATCAAACCAAATTTCAAATAATGTTTCAAATATTGTAACCCAAAGACAAACTATCACGATGAATGGTGCAACGGGTGCAAACTCAGGAGATGAACTTCTTGCTTCAAAAAATATGTGGGTCAAACCATACGGGTCATATGGTAGCCAAGAGAATAAAAATGGAGTAAACGGTTTTGATATTTCAACCTATGGTATAGGTATTGGAGTCGATGGAGAAACTAAAAATAACCAACAAATGGGTCTGGGATTTTTCTATACCAAAGCCGATGTTGATGTCAATAATGTTTCTCAAACTTCTGATATTGATGTGTATAGTTTAGTGATTTATGGAAGTGCCCCTATTGTGGATGATAAAACCAATGTGTTGTATCAAGTAGGATACTCCTATCAAGATACCTCAAGCCAAAGAGATATTGCCTTTATGAGTACCAGTGCCAAAGCAGATTATGACTCTCATGTGGCATCAGTTGATGTAAGAGTCTTAAGAGATTACCCCATCAATGATAAAGTGCTTTTACAACCCTTGGTTTCAACCACATATCGATACTTTAAAACCGCAAATTACTCTGAAAGTGGAGCAGGGTCTTTAAATCTTAATGTAAAAGATTTTTCTTCAAGTGAATTTATTTTAGGTTTAGGAACATTGGCATACTACCAAATCAATAATGAGTCAAAACTTTTTGGAAATGTTAATGTAGGATATGATTTAAAAGATGATAATACTATTGTAACTTCTTCATACCAAGGAGCTTCTGGTTTATCTTTTGAGACGGAAGGGATAGATAATGGACGATGGACGTATGATTTAGGATTTGGATATGAAAATGACCTTACAGAATTATCAAACCTAAGCTTCACGTATAACTTCCAAGGTGAGGGAAGTGACTATACGAATCATGTAATCAGTGCGAAATATACTTTTAAGTTTTAGTTTGTAAAATATTCTTTATGAATAAAAAACTACTACTTTTAACTTTATTAGTCTTATTTACAGGATGTGGAAAAAATATTCCAATTTTACAAGAGAGAAAAGCAACTGCTTTTTCTCTTTCTAAAGAGCAAAATCTCCAAGAAAGAATCTATCAAACAACACATTTTAATCTATTGTCCTATCAAACTTCTTTGCTAGGGTGTGAAAATATCAATGTTTTTATAGAGGGTGATGGGTTAGCGTGGATTTCAAAACATACAGTATCTTCAAATCCTACTCCACTTAATCCAGTGGGGCTTAAATTGATGCTTAAAAATAATTCAGCGTGTAAGATATATTTAGCACGACCTTGCCAATATAGTGATTCTTTAATGTGTGAAAAAAAGTATTGGACCTCTCATCGATTTAATGAGAAAGTCATAGAGAGTTATGTGAAAGTTTTAGATGAAATAAAAAATAGGTACAAGAATAAAAGTTTTATTTTGCATGGTTACAGTGGTGGTGGAGCGATTGCTGCTATTTTAAGTGCGAAAAGAGAAGATATCAAAACTTTGGTTACCTATGCAGGAAATTTAGATACAGATAAATGGACAACTCTTCATAAAATTACACCATTAACCGACTCATTAAATCCAGCTAATTTTACACAAAATTTGCAAAACTTACCTCAGATACACTATGTAGGGATACAAGATACAATTATTCCTTTAGAAATATTTCAGAGTTTCTGTTCAAAATTTACCAATAGTAATAACATAAAACTGATACTCCTTGATTCAACACATGCGAATATAGCAGAAAAATTCTAATCCAAAACTCTCAACAAACTTTTAAGAAATTTAACTATAATTCCACAAAATACTATAAGGTTTTCTTATGATACAAAAATTAGATGTGAACTCTGATGAGTTTATTAATGAACTTGAATTGACTAAAAATTTTACCGATAAAGTGTGTACACAATTTGGATTTGTCTATAATCCTGAGCAAGATGTTAATGAGTCTGTGCAACAAGGATTAACTCGAAATAAAATCATTTATGGCAAACGATTTTGCCCCTGTTTTATGGTTATAGGGCAAACCAAAGAAGAACAAAAAGCAGCCAATAACCGAGTATGTCCTTGCAAACCAGCTCTTGAAGTGGAGATTCCTAACGATGGAAAATGTCGATGTGGGATTTTTTGCACCCCACAATATGCACAAGAGAACGCTTTGAAAAATGAAGTAGAAGAGGTTACTCATACGCACAGTCGTACGTTGACAAAAAAAGAGTGTGAGGTGTTGTTACATAAAAATAATATTGATTCGAGTGAATTAGAAGCGCTTTTGTTGGCTCGAGAAGAAAATGTGGTTGATTTTAATTTGGTTGATGTTCGTGAATGGATGGAGTGGGCAGGTGCTAGAATTAAAGGTACGGATTATTTAATTCCTACAACGTCATTTTATAACGCATTAGAGCAAATCACCGATAAAAAAGAGCAACCTTTGGTGGTTTATTGCCATATTGGAAGCCGAAGTGCGTATTGTCAACGAATTTTAAGAGATTTAGGCTTTAAAACCGTAAGCAACTTGGAGCATGGAATTGTCGGATTTCAAGGGAAAATAGTAAGCGGAAAAGAGTGAAAAGTGACGAGTAACAAGTAACGAGAAAGAAGTTTCCGTAGCTAAAACTTGTTACTCGTCACTAATTACTCGTCACTCGTTTATTGTATTTCTTAATAAGTTGCATAATGGAGATAAAAAAAGTTACCAGTGCGGGTCCTATGATCATCCCCCAAAATCCAATCGTGGAAAGCCCTGCAATAATTGAGAAGAAAATCAGCAATTCATTCACTGCTGTGGGCGTTTTCACGACTCTTTTATTGATGTATTTGATAATCATCGGTTTAATAAAGGTATCGGCAATAATGGAAATGACTATAATCGAGTAAAGGGAAATATACACTGCATTGGAAATGGAACCTGAAAAGATTTCAAACAAGGCAATGGGTAACCACATAATGGCACCTCCTATGATGGGAATCAGTGAAGCAAAACCATAAAGTACACCGTATAAAATCCCGTCGTATCCAAAAAAAGCGATAAAAATCCCAAACAACAAGCCCTCAAAAATTGCGGTAACTAAGATGGAGTATAACACGATACTCATAACATTAGCCGATTCGAAAAAGAGTGTTTTGCTCTCTTCATGATTTAATGGTATGAGTTCAATAATAAAGCTTGAAAACTCTTTGCTGTATAAGTTCATAAAAAAATAAAAAGTTAAAATCAAAAACATATCTATCATAAATTTTGCAGAGTTTTTACCCACTATTGCCCCAAAAGAGAGTGTCTTGTCAAACATTGTAGCAACATTAATTTGTGATAAGGATTGCAGTAAATAGTCTTTAATAAAGCTATAATCATTGGGTAAGGCTTCGACAAAATTTAAAGAAAAATTATAAATATCCACAACAGCTTGTTTGTCAATGTGATTGATATAGTTGATAAAAGAGAAAATAAAATATAATAAAGGAACAAAAAAGACTGCGCCTAAAAACAAAGTGACAAAAATTGAACTGATCAGCCGATTATTAATTTTATAGTAGATAAAAGTGTGAAAGTTGCTTGTCGCAATAACCAAAAGTAATGCCACTAAAATGGCTTTTAAAAAGGGTTGAAATAAATCCGAAAGAAAATATAAGACAAGTGCCGCAACGGCCAATAAAAAGTGCTGTGGTTTCAAAAAAGTTGCCCTTCTTCTGGTTTTGTTTTAGGAGGTGTGAGTCTAAAAAGTTCATAACTTTTAACACTGGCAACTCTTCCTCGCGCTGTTCTTTCAATATAACCATTGGCGAGTAAATAAGGCTCAATCGCATCTTCTATTGTTCCCTCATCTTCACTTAAAGCAGCTGCAATAGTCGAAAGCCCCATGGGTTTTCCTTTGTTGGAAATGAGTAATTCTAAAAGATTTAAGTCCATTTCATCAAATCCTTTGTCATTGACTCCCAATTCGTCTAAGGCATATTTACATCGTTTTAAAAGAATATTGCTTTCATTTTCAACTTCTGCAAAATCTCGTACACGACGTAAAAGTCTTAAAGCCACTCTGGGTGTTCCTCGGCTTCGTCTGGCAATTTCACTGCTGGCATCGTCTTGGCAAAATTTATCCAGTTTCAATGAAGCTTTTTGCACAATTTTTGCCAATTCATCATCGGTATAAAACTGCATTCGAAAATGCATACCAAAACGTTCTCGCAAAGGATTGGATAACATTCCTGCTCGTGTGGTTGCTCCAATAAGAGTAAAGCGTGGCAAATCGATTTTGACTGTTTGCGCTGCTGGTCCAGAACCTATGATAATATCGAGTCGGTAATCTTCCATTGCGGGATATAATATCTCTTCAACAGCAGGACTTAAACGATGAATTTCGTCGATAAATAAAATATCTCCTTCATCCAAATTTGTAAGAATGGCAGCTAAATCACCGCTTTTTTCAATCATAGGACCGGCTGTTATTTTAATATTACAGTTCATTTCATGGCTGATTAAATAACTTAATGTTGTTTTTCCCAATCCCGGAGGACCATAAAATAAAATATGGTCCAAAGCTTCATTTCTTTTTTTACTGGCATCTATAAAAACTCTTAAGTTTTTTTTGATTTTTTCTTGACCGATATAATCATCCCACGAAGAAGGACGAAGACTTGCTTCTTGATTGTTCTCTTCAAATGAGACTTGTTCTACTTCTACAAGTCTTTCCATTTTAAAGCTCCGCTTTAAAAAGTGACGAGTAAGAAGTCAGAAGTGAGAAGTGACGAGTGACGAGTGACGAGTGAATGTTTTTTTTCATTTAGTACTCTTCTTCTTGGCTGGGGAAAGTGCTGTTTTGTACGTCATTTACGTATTCTTTTACAGATTCTCTTACGAGTTTACCGCCTTGTAAATAGCGTCGTACAAATTTGGGTTTGAAACTTTCAAAAAATCCTAACATATCTGACCAAACTAAAACTTGTCCATCCGTGACATTACCTGCACCAATACCAATAATAGGGATACTCACAGCTTGTGTGATTTGTTTGGCTGCTTCGGTTTTAACTCCTTCAAGAACAATGCAAAAAGCACCTGCTTCTTCAATGGCTTTAGCATCACGGATGAGTTGTTTCGTATCTTCAGGTGTTTTTCCTCGTACGATGTAGCCACCTTCGCTTCTGACATATTGTGGCATAAGACCAATATGTCCCATAACAGCAATAGAGTTAGAGGTTAAATGTTTGACAATATGAGCTCGATCTGCTCCCCCTTCAATTTTAACTGCAGCGGCATTGGTTTGGGCATACACCTTAATAGAGTTTTCTAAGGCTTCTTTTTCATTGATATAACTTCCAAAAGGCATATCACAAATGACAAAAGCATCTGAAGCTCCATTGCACACTGCTTGAGTGTGATAAATCATTTGATCAAGCGTCGCACTTAGAGTATCGGGTTTTCCTGCAAACGACATATTTAAACTGTCCCCAACTAAAATCATATCCACTTCATGTTCAAAGAGTTTCGCAAACAGTGCATCATACGCAGTTATCATCGTTATTTTTTTAGTGTTTTTAAATTTTTTAATTTTTGATAAGGTTATTTTTTCTTTAAACACTTCATTGTTTGTGATACTCACGTGATAATCTCCTAAAAAATATTTTAATTTTTATTATATCAAATATTTTCTTTTTAAGTTCAAAATTTAGAAAATCAGACAAAAACATGGTCTTTATCAAGAGGTATTAAATATGAGCTTTGTTATAATTTATCCAAGACTATTATAAAGTACCTGCTATGAATAACAACAAAATGCACACACATCTCACCGAACAAACCATAATGTTTGCCAGTATCACCAAATGGATTTTACTCTCTTCTGTCATTGGCGCAATTATTGGAGCCGTTGTCTCACTGTTTCTAAAATTATTAGAGTATTTTGAGCATTCGAGGAGTTTGCTGCCTTTTTCATACTATTACACGTTACCCTTTGCTTTGGTAATTACTGTATTTATTGTCAAAAAGTTTGCGCCCAATGCAAAAGGACATGGAACAGAAAAAGTCATTGAAGCTGTGCATAAAAGTTCAGGCAAAATGGATTTTGCCGTTATTCCTGTGAAACTTGTTGCAACGATTATCACTATTTTTTCAGGGGGATCTGTTGGAAAAGAAGGACCAGGGGCTCAAATAGGAGCTGCAACGGCTTCATTTATTGCAACAATGTTTAAATTCAGTAAGAAAGATCGAAAAAAAGTGGTCATTTGTGGAATTAGTGCAGGGTTTGCCTCTGTTTTTGGAACCCCTTTAGCAGGAGCTATTTTTGGGGTAGAGATTTTAATTGTGGGAGCCTTGATGTATGATATTTTGCTTCCTTCTATTGTAGCAGGGTTTTCGGCTTTTTTTGTGGCTAAGATGTTTGGTATTAGCTATACGTATTTTGATATTGCTTTTTATTCCAAATTTGATTTTAATTATATTTTAATATTAAAAATTATTTTAGGGGGAATCTTTTTTGGATTAGTGGCGGATTTTATTATTACAACTTTAAAAGTTGCTCATCAAAAGATTTCAGCCATTAAGATAAACTATATGCTCAAAGCGTTCTTAGGAGGCGTTTTTATTGTTATTTTAACGCTTATCGTAGGAGAAGAATATTTGGGATTGGGGTTTACAACTATTGTGGATTCTTTATCTCCATATGCTGTTGATAACAGTGAAATTCCTTGGTATGCATTTATTTTAAAAACGGTGTTTACGGCACTGACTTTAGGTTTTGGAGGCAGTGGAGGGGTTATTACCCCCATTTTTTATGTGGGAGCCACCAGTGGTAACTTTTTTGGTTGGTTGGTTGATGGGTATATCCCTTTGTTTGCAGCATTGGGATTTGTAAGTGTTCTTGCTGGAACCACCAGTGCTCCAATTGCCGCCATGATTATGGCAGTTGAACTTTTTGGAATGAATGTGGCTCATTATGCGGCGTTATCCATCATCATTGCATTTTTAATGACAGGACATCGCAGTGTATTTCCTTCTCAATTGCTTGCCATGAAAAAATCTGAAGCATTAAGTGTCAATTTAGGGGAAGAGATTATCAACACTGAAGCAACGTATACAACAAGATTTTTTCAAAATATCAATGTTATTTTCAGACGAATATGGCTTAAAATAAAAGAGACTAAAGATGAAAAAGATGCCAAAGAGTAGTTTGATATGAATTTTGATAAAATAGACGAATTAAAATATAGGACAACATATTGAAAAAATTAGTAGGATATATTACGGCATCGTTCCCTAACAATAATTTTACCGTGGATTTAGGCTTGAGTATGGCTGAAGCTGGAGTGGATATTTTAGAATTAGGGATTCCTTTTTCTGATCCAGTTGCCGATGGTCCTGTCATTGAAAAAGCCAATTTAATAAGTTTACAAAATGGGTTTAAAATGAAAGACCTGTTTGAGGTTTCGGCAAAAATTGCTCCCAATATTGAAACGTTGTGGATGGGATATATGAACTCTTTTTACCACCAAGGTATGGAAAATATTGTTCAAAAAGCACAAAACTTAGGTGTACAAGGAGCAATTATCCCTGATTTGCCTTATGAGGAAGCCCAAAGTTATCAAGAACTTTTTTTAAAACATCATCAAGCATTGATAAGTTTTGTAGCCCCTACTGATACGAAAGAGCGTATATCAACAGTTGTTAAAGATGCTCAAAAATTTATTTATTTGGTAGCATATACAGGAATTACAGGAAGTGGACAAAGTGAAGATTTGACGCATATTATTGAAAATGTCAGAGAATACTCTTCAACACCAATTTATATTGGTTTTGGGGTTGATGAAAAAACTGCCAAAGCCAAAGCCCAAGGTGTTGATGGGGTGATTGTAGGTTCTGCTTTTGTCAAACATTTATTGGATGAGAGTATGAATTTTAATCAAAAAATTGCCAAAATTTCAAGTTTGGCAAAAGAGATAAAAGAAAAAATCAACGAGTAGCAATGCGAATTATACAAGAAGATTTAGAGTTTTTAGAAGAGAACAGAGAGTGTTCTTATTTTGATGATGAGATTTCAGATATACGCTACCGATATTTAAGCAAGTGTTCGGCACAAGAGTATCAAAATATGCTTGAACACGGTTGGCGACGATTTGGTCAAATGCATTTTGTACCTGAATGTAAAAATTGTACAAAATGTATCTCTTTGCGTATTGATGTAAACAACTATCACTTCTCTAAATCCGACAAACGAATCTTGGCAAAAAATAAAGAGACTTCTCTTTATATTCAACCGCCATCGTTGTCCATTGAACATTTGCATTTGTATGATAAATATCATCAGACCATGAACGAGAAAAAAGATTGGCCTTATAATCCTATTAGTCCTTCAGAATATCAGCGCTCATATGTTGATGGTAATCTCAGTTTTGCTCAAGAGTTTTTGTATGTTCGTGACGATAAATTAATAGGGGTTGCTTTAACCGATATTTTGCCACAAGCCATCTCTTCTATTTATTGTTATTATGATCATGACTATGAAAAATATTCTATTGGTAAATTTTCAATTTTAGCACAAATTAAAGTGGCAAAAGAGTTGAAAATCCCTTATATTTATTTGGGGTATTGGATTAAAGACCATTTTAGTATGGGATATAAAGAAAAATTCAAACCTTTTGAAATCTTAACCAATCGAGCTTCTTTGGATGAAGTTACGATTTGGCAACACTACAGACCGTAGTCATTTGACAAAATAAAAAGTTTGGATATAATTAGGCTTTAGCCCTTATAATGGTAAAAAATTTTTTCCTAGAAAAGGAATGTAATGAAAAAAATAGTTTATATCACCGTTTTAATTGGTTCTTTATTGTTTGCTTCTGAACAAGATTTTCATGAAGATGAGGTCAAAGAAGCCGATTGTTTGATTTTAAAAGATGAAAATTCAATCATTTGCAAATACACATCTCCTCGACAAATGGAAGACAAAGAAGTGATTTTTGAATGGATTAATCCCAACGGAGAAACCACACGAAAACGAACAATGGTTATCCCCGCAGGACATGGTTCTGTGTATGATTTTAGGTATATCAGTGGAAGATTAAAAGGGGTATGGACATTTCGTGTTTTTGATGAACAAGACAGTGTTAGCACGACATTTGAATTGAATTAAATGGTTATCCAGCTTAAAAGCTAGATGACCATTTTTGCTATATTATACGCAATAAACGATAATACCCATGCGGTTCCCGTTGTAAAAACAAATAAATATCCCAAATATTTCCAACCACCGGCTTCTTTGGTAAAAACCATCGAAGCTGCCAGACATGGAATATAAATCATCACAAAAACAATAAATGAAATGGCTGCTTCAATGGGAATGTTGTTTTTAATTTTTTCAATGAGTGTTTGACTGGTTTCATCATTTTCTTCTCCCAATCCGTACAAAATACCTAACGTTGAAACCACAATCTCTTTGGCAGCCAATCCTGTTTCAAGAGCAACAGACATCTTCCAATCAAAGCCTAAAGGGGCAAACAATGGTTCTGAAAATTTTCCCACTTTTCCCAAATAGGAGTTTTCTAAGTTGTATAATGCCAATTCATTCTCTAATGCCATTTTTTCTTCTTCGCTGATAGCTTGTTCAATTTTAACAGACATTTTTTCTTCAAAATCAATATTTTTGGGATAATTAGAGGCTACCCAAATAAGTAAAGAAGCGGCTAAAATATAAGTACCTGCTTTTTTGATATACATCATGGCTTGGTTTGAAACGGTGTGCCAAACCAGTTTAAAAGAGGGCATTCTGTATTTTGGCATCTCCATAACAAAGGGTTCATCTTCGCTTTTAAAGACCACTATTTTTAAAACTTTAGCTGCCATTAGGCCTAAAATAGCACCTGAAATATAGATTAAAAACAGAATATTTCCGGCATTATCTTCTCCAAAAAAAGCACCCACAAAAAGGACATAAATAGGCAGTCTTGCTCCACACGACATAAAACCAATGATAAACAACGTTAAAAGTCTATCGCGTTCATTTTTAAGAGTTCGTGCTGCCATATATGCAGGAACAGAGCAACCAAAACCAGTAACTAAAGGAATAAAAGATTTGCCATGTAACCCAAATTTATGGAAAAAACCATCGAGTAAAAAAGCAACTCGACTCATATACCCTGTAGTTTCTAATAAAGCAATTCCAAAAAAGAGTATAACAATATTAGGAACAAAAAGAATAACCGCACCTACACCTGCAATGGCACCATCAGCAATCATATACGAAATCTCATTCTCTCCTAACACAGCTTTTGTATTGTCAATTAAATTGGCAAAAAAAGCATCAATCATCTCCATAGGAATATTGCCCACTTCAAAAGTCAATTGAAAGAGTAACCACATCAAAAACAAAAATATGGGTAAGCCAAAGAATTTATGAATGAGTAAAGAGTCAATTTTTGACGTCAAATCTTCTTTAAGTGATGTTTTTTGACTCAGTGTTTCAAGCGTTGCCCCTTTGGCAAAGGCATTTTGTTCTTGAGAAAAGATATCATACATATCTTTCGTATCATAGTGTAAATAAAGATGTTCAAATGCCTCTTTTAGTTTGTGTTGCAATTCAATCCAAATGGGTTCATCGTGAAAACGTTTGTAGGTTTGTTTGTCTTCTTTTAAAAGTTTTATGGCAAGTTCTCGGTAGCTAATAGTTGATTTAAAGCCCTTATCACTTAACAGTTGAGAAATATTGGCAATCTCTTCTTCCATTGTATCTGAAAAAATAAGTTTTGATTTAAGTTTAGGTGTTTCATATTTCGTCACAATGGCTTCAAGCAGTTTTACAATTCCTCTGTTTTTTGAGGCACTGGTTTTAACGCAAGGTTTTCCTAAAATTTTTCCCAATTGCAAAGCATCAATGTGAATACCTTCATTAATGGCTTCATCGGTCATATTTAAGGCAATCACCATTTTTTTATCTAAAGCAAGCAATTCACTTGTTAAAAACAGATTACGTTCTAAATTGGTTGAATCTATTACATTTAAAATAATATCATACGGAGAATTTTCTAAATACTCTTTGGTAACTCTCTCTTCAAGTGTATAATCATTTAAAGAGTAAGAACCCGGTAAATCGGTAATTTCTATGGTGTAATCTTTATACTTAAAAATAATCTCTTGTTTCTCAACCGTAACTCCTGAAAAATTTCCCACTTTTAATCGTGCATTTGAAATGGAGTTAATCAGCATTGATTTACCTACATTGGGCTGTCCTACGAGGGCGACTTTAACAATTTTTTGATTTGGGTTTAGCATTTTTCAACCTCAATTTTAGACGCTTCAGAAATTCTTAGTGCCACTTTTGTTTTGTTAATACATAATTCAATGGTATTTTTTGCTAACGTAACTTCTTGCAAATATACGGTGGCATCCTTGGCAATACCAAAAGAGTTTAATCTTGCCTTGAGTGCTTGAGGAGCATTGACCTTTAGAATAAGGGCGGTCTCTCCTTTGTTCAAATTGTCCAGTGTCATTCTCATCCTTATGAAAGTAATAATGATTATTATAATAAAAGCAAATTGATATTTAATTGATATGCATCAATAAAATGAATTTGTATTGTATAATGATTATTATTTAGACTCAATTTATTGGTTGTTTTTTTTGTAAACTTTAGCTATACTTTTTTTAATTAATTTAATAAGGGCAAAAATTTATGATAAATGATAATGAAAAAGTCATAGACGAATTAAAAAAGATTGTTAAGCAAAAAGGTTTAAAATATACAGAGCAAAGAGAGATTGTATTAAAAATCTTGATGCATGCGCAAGAACATTTAACAGCAGAAGAGATTTATAATTTAATCAAAATTAAAGAACCTGATTCCAATATTGGTATTGCTACGGTGTATCGGGCATTGAGCTTTTTAGAAGAGGTGGATTTAATTGCATCAATTACTTTTGGCAGTGAAGGTAAAAAATATGAAAGTAATGCCAAAGCACATCACGACCATCTCATTTGTACAGTATGTGGAAAAATTGTAGAATTTGTTGATGAAGAGATTGAAAAACGACAAGAAAAAATAGCCAAACAAAATAATTTCAAAGTGACCAGTCACTCAATGCAGCTATATGGAATTTGCTCCAATTGTCAATAAAAATATTAAGGCATAGCCTTAATATTTAACTCTGTTTATTTTGACAATGGCTGTAACACTCATTACAGTTTTTTATTCCCATGATTTTGACATACTCATCATAAACACACGATACACTTCGTTTAGCACAAATAAAAGGAATGTTCTGTTTCTTTGCTTCATTTTTATATTTATGCATAACGTTGTGATTTAAAAAAGAAGTTAGCATCACAATACAATCTGTATCGCAAGGAATTTTCTTTTTAGGAGCCGAAGATTTTTTTCTGGCATCCCAATGATGAACCGTTTTGGCACCTAAACTTTGTAACATCACAGAAATATGTGAAATCTGATCTCCTCCAATAACTAATACGCTCATAAAAACTCCTTTTTAGCAAGTACAACCGGTTGGCTTGATTAAATCTGTTCTGTTTTCAGTAGTAAGTAGATTTGACATTTTTTATCCTTTATTGATAATCGTTATTAAAATATTACAGTAAGAAATCTTAAAGATTTATTAATATTGAGAATAATTATCAAGAAAAGAAAGAGAAAAATGGGAAATAGTAAGAGGTAAGAAGTAAGCAGTAAATAGTGACGAGTAACGAGTGACAAGTTTTTCTCGTCACTCGTTACTGGTTACGCGTCACTTTATTAAAAAGAGTACGTTACGTTAGCGAATACTTTGTCGTAATCTTCATTATCGGC